>Ga0247777_1000005_pt1 | contig 503951 bp, 420 predicted proteins | sample UWRJL154409C5_FD_179937 | JGI IMG/M metagenome (GOLD analysis project Ga0247777, IMG submission 179937) | Plant litter microbial communities from Arlington Agricultural Research Station in Wisconsin, United States - UWRJ-L154-409C-5 | ecosystem: Environmental > Terrestrial > Plant litter >... | reverse complement strand
ACGGCCGCACCTCGTCCTGACCTGCATCGTCCTTGCTCTCGCCCGTGGTGGATACCACGGGACTCGCTCGTCGCTACCTGACGTCACCTCGTTTCCTGATGCGGCCGCTGCTTAACGGCGGTACGTTCGGCGGACTCGCGCATGGCGAACGAACGCGCCCCTTGGATGTTGACCGTCGGACAACTGCGCGAGCAACTGTTGACCGTCCCCGATGATGTCGCTGTGGCGCTGGTACAGCACGCTCGGTCAGGTGACGAGCTCAGCGTCGTTCGGTCCGTGCATGTCGGATATTCCGGTGGGCCTTTGCTCACGTTGACTCCAGCATCGCCTCCAGCTCTGTCCGCTGAGATACGTCGCGAGAACAGACCCGAACGACAGCGCCATCACAGTGACTACTTCGTCGAACAGTTCGGTTACACCATTGGTCGCGCGGGCTGTTTCGAGTTGAAGGTTCGGCTTCTGGCCGACAAGACTCCCTCGTTGCAAACCAGCAGCCTCAGCGCTGAGCTGACCCTTCTGTGTAAAGCCATCGCTGTCGAGTACTCGACGGCCCTCACCGATGAAGAGCATCGGTTGCTGGAAGTGCTTCCTGGTATTCGAAACAAGTTGCTACACATTGAATTCAGTCGTGCACAGGGCAGAATCAAACCGTTCATGGACACCCTCCACGATGCTGGCGTTATGAAGGTCAACCTCCAAACGGGGGAAACAGTTCGCGTTGCAACATCGTCGACCACGCAAGGCAGGCTGTTCGGGTGGTTGCTTGAGGCGGGATCGAGCGGCGCTCTGAAAGCCGCTGCCGACATGTTCTTCGATGGTATCTTGCTCGCCGAACGCCTGGCGATCGAATGCGACAAGCGAATGTCCGGGAATCCGTGAAGCTGCCCAACTCCGGTTTCTGACAGATCCCCACGAAATTAGACCTCTGCAGCGGCCATAAGGTCCCTCTGGAGTGCAGCGAAGGCGAGTTGAAGAATCGGAGGTAGGATCTCGAGGCCTGGGCGCGCGATGAGCTGCCTTCCAATGAAGAACGTTGAGAGGACTTGGCGCTTGCGGATGGTGTTGGCCTGCAGCTGCCAGTTCCATTGCATCGTGCGGCCAGCAAGGCCAACCAACCACGCGACCAGCGTGGCCAGCGTACCAAGCAGGAGCAGGATCTCGAGTCGCTTGGCGGTGTTGCAGCGCGCATAGCGAAGCCCAAAGCCCCAGCGGTGGCTCTTGAGATCGCGAAAGGTTTCCTCGATCTGCATGCGCTTCGTGTAGCCATCAATGAAGCTGGGGGACCTCCTGCAAACTGTTGAAGCTGAGTGCGGCGGAGAGCTCAGCGTGGCGTTTCTACTCGAACATCTCGTTGTCATTCGGGGCAGTCAATTTTGGGGCGATGCCGAACCCGGATGTTGTGGGACAACGAGGTTCGGTGCGAACGCCTAACTCCGCAATTGGACCTCGAGGCCGAAATCATCCGCTTCGAGTGCATCGGTCACCATCCAATCTCATTGATCTTTTTCCCGGACTCGATGGACGACCTCGAAGCAGCGATCCTGTCGGGCGCGGGCTACTGCAACCCTTTCACAACGACCATGTGCGCGTTCGTGAACGGCCAGCTGCGACGGTTCCAGTGCTTGTATCGCGACGATAACGGCTGCGAGTTCGCCTTCGACAAGAAGGCGCAACATGGGTTCGGCATGCCGAGCGATCGCGTTCTGCGATGGCTATGAACCGGAATGCATGTTCCCGCCTCGGCTTCGAAGTCAGCCAGCGAGGCGCGGGCCAGCTCGCGTGCTGAGATGGGCCGCCCCCGTCAAGACGCTGTACGCCAGCGCGTGAACTGCAGCGGGCGCCGCCCAACAACGGCTTCTGAGGGATCCCCACGAATTTAGAGCTCTGCGGCGGCGATAAGATCTCTTTGGAGCGCGGCGAAGGCGAGTTCAAGAATTGCTCGAGCTTTCTGGGGGGTGTATAGTTAGGCGCATGCCCAGGATGCAGGTGTACCTCCCAGACGAGTTGTACGACTTGGTCAAGAAGCGTCGGCTTCCTGCTTCGGAACTGTTGCAAGACGCGGTTCGTGCCGAAGTTCGCCGCCGACAACTGCTGGCTGAGGGGGACAAGTACGTCGCAGAGTTGATTGCTGAGGTAGGAAAACCAACCCCTCGACAGCGGGCCGCGGCTGCTGCAGTCGTCAAAAAACTCGTCGCGAAACCGCGCCGCAAGGCCGGATAGTGACCGTGCTGGTCCTCGACTCAGGCGGCGTCAGCTGTCTGGCCGCGCGTTCGCCAAAGGCTCTGGCGCTCATTCTTGCCCTTCGCGAAGAAGGCCTTTGGCCTCCTCGCGTCCCGTCGGTTGTCTTGGTTGAATGCTTGGAGGGCCACGCCGGTCGAGACGCTCGCGAGAACAAATTTCTCAAAGCTTGCGACGTCATTCACGTGCTACCTGAGACGCTCGCCCGACGTGCTGCCCTGCTCAGGAGACGCGCCAGACGCGGTTCGGCGGTCGACGCGCTCGTGGTGGCGCATGCTGAACCCGGTGGCACTGTCCTCACCTCCGATCCGCACGATCTCCAGGCCCTCGCAACGCATTCGGATTCCGTCGACATTATTTGCGTGTGAGCGAGCCTGTGAACGCCCTCCGCGGGGCACTCAACGGCAAGTATCGACGCAGCTCAGGGCCCAGCTCGCCTCGTTGGCCACCCAGCAGGTTCTCGCGCCATTGGTCGAGGCGCGCCGATTGCCAGAACGCTGATATGTTTGCAGACGACGAAGCCGCCGAGCATGAGCGATGTTGAACCACCTCGAATCCGTCGTTCTTCGTAAGGCCGCACTACAGCTCCGCTCCGAGCTGAGAGAAGGGCGAGTCACTCCCGCCACGTTCCGGGCTGTGCTCGCGGAGATCGCTCCACGAGATCGTGACCAGTTGGTCGATCTCCTCTGGGGCATCGACGAGATCGCCCCCGACGATCCCGAGCTTCCGCGTGGCTGCGTGCCGTATCTCCCGTGCCCGGTAGCGAGCGTGCTGGCTGCTATTCAGCAGGCGGGTGTGACTAGTGAGGACGTATTCGTCGATGTTGGGTCGGGCGCGGGGAGGGTCGTGCTGGTGGCACACCTCGCGACCGGGGCCAGTTGCATCGGTCTCGAGATTCAGCCCGCCCTCGCCGCCACCGCACAGGGCCGCGCTGACTGGTTACACTTGAATCGCGTGCGATTCGTGGGCGGGGACGCGGCACGAACGATCCGTTCGGTCACGAGTGGGACGGTGTTTTTTCTGTACTGCCCGTTCAGTGGGGAGCGGCTGCGGCACTTCTTGGCTGGCCTGGAAGACGTGGCGCGTACCCGGCCGATTCGCGTCTGCTGTGTCGACATGCCGCTCCTGAAGGCGCCCTGGTTGATTCGGCTGCCTTCGGCTTCGTCGAACATCGACGTGTATCGGAGCACGGCTTGCTCGGCGTCGCGGCCGGAGTAACGTCTGTGCATGGCGCGAACTGTCCTCGTCATTCACGGTGCTGGTGAGCCTCGCCGACGGCGGGGCAAGGTTTACTGGGAGGCGTTGCTCGGGGATACGCTGGGGGCGGGTTACCGAGTGGCAGCGCCGCGCATGCCTCGGCCAGAGCAGCCGCAGTACTGGCCTTGGGCGCGGCGAATCGACGAACTGATCGCGGGCGCGCGCCGGCCGATCGTGGTGGGGCACTCGTTCGGTGCATCGATGCTGTTGAAGTATTTTTCGGAGACCGTGCGCCGGCCCGAGATCGCTGGCTTGTTTTTGATCGCTACCCCGTTTTGGGGTCCGGATTTCCCCGAGTACGCGCTCGCTCCCGACTTTGGCGCGCGTTTGCGCAGCGTTTCTCCGATCCATCTCTTTCACAGCCGAGATGATGCGCAGATTCCGTTCGAGCATCTGGAACGCTACCGTCGTGCGCTGCCTCGCGCCAAGTTCAGGCGGTTGGATGGGCGGGGGCACGAGTTCAATCAGCCGCAGTTCCCGGAACTGGCGGCGGACATTCGCCGCTGGGCTGCGCGTTAGGCGGATGGGCAATCAGGTCGCGGGCACAATCAGCCGAATGCCGCGCGGTACGACCTCGATGCGGACGCGGGAGCTCGCGGGCCACTCTTCGCCGTCGAGCTGAGTGGCGAGCGGCGCGCCGCCTTCGGGGTCGAAGATCTCCAAGTCCATCACGCTTGCGCGGAGCGTCTTGGAATGTTCGAGCCCGATGTCTTCGAGGATGCCTTCGTTCAGCGGTACGAATTCCAGATCGCGGATCGCCTTGGACACCCAGTCATTCTTGCCCACGAACGGCACTAGTTCGAAGATGCCGTCGTCGTGGCGAGAGGTTTCGTCGAAGACCCACGCGCCTGCGTAGACGCGCGTGTTTTTCACGATCAGATCGCACAGGCCGTCGAGTTCGACGCGCTGTCCGTCCAGGGTGGCGACCACGCGCAAGCGATCTTCGACTACGTACGACTCGAGGAACGTCTTGAGGAACGCGCCCGCGTAGACCACATGGTCGCGGTAGAGCTCCTTCAGCGGGCCCAATTTCTCGACCAGCGCGCGGTCACGGTTTCGCTGCGCGAGCACGCGCGCGGACAGGCCCCAGCCACAGGAGTCGAAAAAGTAATCCGCCTGTCCGCTTTCGCCCCCGGCACGATAAACCCCCACGTCGAGTCGGGTTTCGTGCGCCGCGCCGATCACGTCGATATTGCGCGCGAGCGCGCCATCATCTGCTTGCAGACCGAAGCTCCGGCCTTGGTCGTTGGCGGTACCGGTGGGGAGCATGCCCAAGCTCACGTCTTCGCGCCGCTGGCTGGTGTAAAGTCCGGCGGCTACTTCGCGGAACGTGCCGTCGCCGCCCATCGCGATCACGGTGCGGTAAGAATTGGCTTCCAACGCCGCGCGTACGGCGCCGATGGTCTTACCCCCGGGTAGCGTGGGCAGGAGATCGGTGACGAGGCCAGCGTCATTCAGCAGGGCGAGCGCGCTATCGATGCGCTCTTGATTCTTTCCGCTTTGCGCGGTCGGGTTTCCGACCAGGAGATGAGTGGCCATTCGCTCACGAGTATAGCCAAAAGGAAGCGCAGAGGGGCAGTCGGCGGACTGCGGGCGAGAGTTCTCCCGCTGGCGCCGCAGGTTGAAGCTCGATACTCTGGGCGCAGTCGCGATGCGAAATCCATTCACGGCTTTGATCAAGCGCGCGCGTGCCAACCGCGCGAACGAACGCGGTCGGGAGCTCGATCGGCAAGGGCTCGAGGCCGAAGCGATCGCCGCCTACGAACACGCGAGCAATCTCGACCCGCGCTGGTCGGTGCCGTTCTACAACCTCGGTTTGATCTACAAATACCGCCGCGATTGGCAGCTCTCCCTGCGCCAGAATCAGCGTGCGGTGGAGCTGGACGCGAGCGACGTCGCGGCTTGCTGGAATCTAGGCATCGCCGCCACGGCTTTGAGTCGCTGGGCGGTCGCGCGCTCGGCGTGGCGCGCGGCGGGCGTCTCGATTCCGGATGGAGAGGGTCCGATCGACTACCCCTGCGGGCGAACTCCGGTTCGGCTCAACCCCACGACCGAGGGCGAGGTCGTCTGGTCTCGACGCTTGGACCCCGCGCGCGCGATGATCGAGAGCATCCCTCTGCCCCAATCCGGGTTTCGCTATGGTGACATCGTGCTGAACGATGGCGCGGCGAAGGGTTATCGCATGCTCGGAGAGCAAGAAGTGCCGGTCTTCGATTGCCTCGATCTGCTGAGCCCGTCGTCGTTTTCGACGCATGTTGCGCAGGTCGCGCTGGGCGAGGAGGGGAGCGAGCCACCGTCGCCGATCGACCTCCTGGTCGAGCTTGCCGTCGAGCGACGGCTCGCGGCAGAGGATTGGTCTACGAGCTTTCAAATTCTGTGTAAGGCCTGCAGTGAGGGGCGTCCGCATGCAGGGCATGAGCACGAGCACCGTGAAGTGAATGGACCGCACCGCATCGCGATTGCCGCGCTGGACGAAGAACAGGCGCGGGCGCTGCTCGATGAGTGGCTGCCGCGCTCGGGCGGCGCAAGGCTGATCAGCTTCGAGGTCGCGCTGTCTGCGGCCCCGAGCTAGTCGGAGTCACTGAACGACGATGGTTTTGCTGACCGTCACATAGTCGCCGGAGAACGCCGGCACGCTGGCACGACGCATGGTGCTCGCGATGCAGCCCCCGGTGGGCGTGCCGGAAAACGGCGGGCCCTGAATCTGCGCGCTGGTTACGCGGCCCGAAGGAGCGAAGGTGATCGTGAGGTTGGCGGTGCCGGATGGATCGCCCTCTTTGCGGCAAGACGAAGCCTGCGTCGCGGCGCTCGCGAGCGCGTTCCGGGCAGCAGCGCGATCGAACTCGGTGTCCGGTGCGGCGGGCGGGGGCGCGTTGTGCACTTCGACCGGTTTACTGGTCAGCACCGGCTTATCGACGGCTGCTTCGGCCGTGGTGCTAGCCGGCTCTGTCGTAGGACTCGTCGTGTTCGCGCTGCTCTTCACTGCGGCGACGGTGGCGGGCGCGAGGTTACGCGTCGTGCCCACCGTCACATTTTGAACGGGGGGCGCCACGGGGGCAACCGGTGCTTCGGGCGCCTGGGCGCTTGCCGTTGCCGCGACGGCGCTGGTGGCTTCGCTAGGTTCAGCCGTAGGCCCCTCTGCCGCCGGGAGCGCGGATTGAGTGCTCACCACTGGCGTGGACGCAGGTGCGGCTACGGCTGCCATCGACTCAGTCGTCATCGCGTCCCTCATGCGCTCGCGGTAGCCGAAACCCGCACCGACTGCTCCCGCGGCGGCAAGCAAACCGACCCACACCATGGGGTGCGTGCGGCGCGATCTCGCCCTCGAGGCGGCGTTCGCGGTCGCTGCCACCTCCGGCGCGATCACGAATTTACGTTCGCGCGCGGGCGGCTCGGAAATTTGCGGTTCTGCTGCCGGCTTGCGCGGCGGGACGGGAGCCGCTGCGGCGTGGCGCGTGGCCGGAGCAGGGGTGGGGGTTGGCGCCGAGCTGGCTGCGGGTAGCACTGCATGCATGTCGAACAACGGCACCGTGTTCGCGCGCTCCGCGCGAAACCCGGGTTCTTGGTCCAGGGTGACATCGACGCTGGACGGCTCGATCTCGGCCGCAAAGCTAGTCACGTCGATCGTGGGTGCGCCGAGCGCGCTATCGTTGCCGCTACTGAAGCTGACCAAGAACTCATCGGGTGCGGGTCTGCCGTGCGGTACGTGCGCGCCACCCGCCTCCAAAGTGAGTGCGTCGAGAGTCGGCGCGCCCGAAGAACTCACCGGGATCTCTTCTGCGTCGACCAATTCCGGTTCGTCGGTTTCAGTGGCGATGGGTGCAGCTCGAGCGATCGGCGGCTTCGGGGGTGGCTTCGTTTTCGAGAGATTGATCGCGATCGTTTCTTCGTCAGCCCAGAGCGAGTCGGCATCGGTAGTCACTAGGGGCTTGGCGGCTGCATTGAACGGCAGCGGCGTGACCGTCGCGTTCAAGGGTAGGGGAGGCTGCGGAAGTTCGAATGGCAACGGCGTGCTGGTGGCCAATGCGGCCGGCGGCGGCGGCGTGCCCAGGCCGATTTCGGTAATGGCTCGAGGGCGCGGCGGATTGGGATGCCTACGCGGCGCCTCGTGACTCGGCATCGTGGCCGGTTCCGTCGCATCGACCGCGATCTCGGCGTTGCAAGTGCGACACTTCACCTTGACGAGGCTGCCCGCGACTCGGCGGCGGTACAGATCGTCGCTCAGCGAAAACCGCGAACCACAAGCTGGACAGGAAACGGTGATGGGCATTTTAAGCAAAACTCCCGGGTTGGCCGGGCTTAGCCGCTCCCCACCCCGTGCGCTAAGGATCTATCGAATCGAGCTTTGCCGCAAGGTGTGCCGAAGCTCGCTGGCCGGTTACAGCTGTGGCACAATTGCGCTAAGGTGGCGGCCGCTGGCCTTGCCGTCGCGCCGAAACGAAAAAAAGCGCTCGGGTTCGAGCACCGTGCAGCCCCCAACGTCATCGATGGCAGCGTGCGCGAGCCCGAGCGCGTGCAGCTCCGCGCGCAACATGCGCCGCAAATCCACGTGCGGCTTGGGTCGCGAGCGATCCACGATTTGCGGATCGCGCGACGCGCCAAGCAGCGTTTCCGCGACGTCTTCCGAGACTTCGAAGGCGGCCAGAGAAATGTGCGGGCCGATCGCGGCGACCAAGTCGGGGGCGGGCGCGATTGACCGGAGGGCGTCGACGGCGCTGCTCACGACGCCGCTGACCGCGCCGCGCCAGCCGGCGTGCGCGGCCGCGACCGCGCCGCTTCGCCGATCGGCCAAGAGCACGGGCACGCAGTCGGCGCTGCGCACCGCGCAGGCCAGCCCCGGCGCGCGACTGACGAGCGCGTCGCCCTCGCGCTGAATGAGCTCACTTTGAACTTCATCGCCGTGCAGGGTGTGGGCTACGCGGCCATGCACTTGTGACAAAAAATGGATGCGAGTGCTCGCAATCCCGAGCTGGGCCGCCGCGCGTTCCAAGTTTTGCTTCACGTTGGCTTCGCTGTCACCCGCGGCGACGGAGAAGCTCAGGCTCGAGTAGGCGCCCAGCGAGACGCCGCCCTTGCGCGTGAAGAAAGCGTGCCGAAAGCCGGCTTCGCGCAGGAGTGCACTCTCCAAGAACTCGGCGTGTTCCGTCATGACCGGTCATTCATGCGGCCCACGGGCCCCGCGATGCAAGTTTCCATCGCGGAAAGTGAGCTTTGCCAATCGAATCACGACGCCGAACCCGTTCTCTACTCTGCGTGCTCGTAGCGGGCAGTAAGTTTTGGTATCTGTCGGTTTGAATGCGCCCCAAGGACCCCTTTATCGGCCGTGAAATCCTGGGCGGCGAATACCTGATCTTGGAGAAGATCGGCACGGGCGGAATGGGCTCCGTGTACAAGGCTTCGCAGCCGGCCATGAAGCGCATGGTGGCGATCAAGATCCTGCATCCCAAGCTGGCGAATCGTAAAGATTTGACCTCGCGTTTCCGGCGCGAAGCGCGCGCGATGAGCCAGCTCACGCACCCGAACACCGTCAAGGTCTTCGTCTACGGCGAGCTCGAGGAAGACGGCTCGCTGTACATCGTGATGGAGATGCTCGAGGGCAAAAATCTGAATCAGGCGGTGCGCAAAGACGGCCCCATCCCGACCGAGCGCGCCATTCCGATTCTGATTCAAGTTTGCGGCGCGCTGCAGGAAGCGCACGAGCTTGGCATCGTGCACCGCGATCTCAAGCCCGAGAACATTTTCCTATCCAAACAGGGCGGCATTGCCGACTATCCCAAAGTGCTGGATTTCGGCTTGGCCAAGGTGACCGAGCGCCAAATGCAACCGGGCTCCATCATCCTGACCCAAGAAGGCATGGTGTTCGGCACGCCGGAGTTCATGTCGCCCGAACAAGCCCAGGGCAAAACTTTGGATGCGCGTAGCGACATCTATTCGCTGGCCGTGATCTTGTACGAGGTGCTCACTGGCAAACTGCCATTTTCGGCAAAATCGCCGATGGAGTACATTCAGAAGCACGTCACCGAGGCGATCATCCCGCTCAGCGAGCGCGTGCCCGAGCGCCGCTTCCCCAAAGAGCTGGATGAAGTGCTGGCGCGCGCGCTGTCCAAGAAACCCGAGCAGCGCTATCAGACTGCGGCTGACTTCGCCGAGGCGCTACGTCCGTTCGGCGGCGCGGCGGCGCAGGCTTTGCCTTCGCTGCGGCCGGATGGTGCCGCGCCACGGCCGCTCTTACCGGCCATGGAGGAGCGCGAGCGGCCCGCGGCGATAGCGGAAAAATCTAGCGGCCCGGGACTTTTGATCGGCGTTGCCGCGTTGTGCCTGGTGGCAGGTGTCCTCTTAGCCGTAGTGGTGATGCGCCTTATGGGCCGTTGATGCGTTTTCCTTCCCGTGAAGCGGTGCTTCGTTATGCGAAGCTGACCGCGTACGCAATATTCGGTTTGGCGGCGGCGAGCGTGCTCGCGGTGCTGCTCGTGGTTCGGCACTTCGAGAGCGGTTTGCCGGACGTTCACGATCTGCGGACGCACTATCAGCCCGCGCAAGTCACCCGTGTGCTCTCGCGCGATGGCACGGTGCTCGCGAGCCTGTTCGTGGAGCGCCGCACGGTGATTCCATTCACGGACGTGCCCAGCCACGCCAAGCTCGCGTTTCTGGCCGCAGAAGACGCGCAGTTCTACGAGCACCAGGGGCTCAACTATTTCGGCATGCTGCGCGCGCTGCTGGCCAACCTGCGCGCGGGCCACAAGCGACAGGGCGGCAGCACGATCACCCAGCAGGTCGTGAAGAACGTGCTGCTCGACTCCGAGCGCAGCTATCAGCGCAAGATCAAGGAGACGATCCTCGCTCGGCGCTTGGAAAAAGAGCTGACCAAGGACGAGATCTTCTCGCTCTACCTCAACACCATCTATCTCGGCCACGGCCGCTACGGGATCGAAGAAGCGTCGCGCTACTACTTTGGCAAAAAGGCCAAAGATTTGGACGTGCCGGAGGCGGCGCTGCTGGCGGGGTTGGTGGCATCGCCCGAGAAGTATTCGCCGCGCCGTGACGAAGCCAAATCGCTGGCCCGGCGCCGCTACGTGCTCGATCAGATGCTCGAAAAGAGCTTCATCACCAAAGATTTGCACGATTTGGCGCAGGTTTCGAAGGTGCGGCTCGCCCCCGCCTCGGACGGTGAGTCCGAGCTCGCCCCGGAGGTCGTGTCCTACGTCAAGAAGCTGCTCGACGACGTGGCGGGCGAAGACGCCATTCACGGGGGTTACGTGATCGAGACGACGATCGACCCTGCGCTGCAAGCCGCTGCGCGTCGCGCGGTGCGCGAAAATTTGGACAACTACGCGACGCGCCAGAAAATCGTGGCGCCCTTCACGCAAACCACGCGTAAATTGTGGGGCCCACTGTTCAGCGGTGTGCCGCACCAAAATAAAATCTACGTCGGCAAAGTGGTGGCCATCAACGACGCCTCGGGCACGATCGACGTGCAGGTGGGGGACGTGCTCGGCCGCGTCACGCTCGCGAATGAAGAGCGCTACAATCCAAAGCACCTGCCGCCGAGTGAATTTGCCAAGCCCGGGGCGGCCTTGCGCGTGGGGCTACTCGGATCTCCGGACGGCGCGCCTCCCGTCGCGTTGCGGCTAGAGCTCGGCCCCGAGTCGGCCCTCGTCGCGCTGGATGTGCGGGGGCGTGAGGTGCGCGCGCTGGTCGGCAGCTACGAGGCGATCAGCGGGGGGCTGGATCGCGCCACGCGTTCGCGTCGCCAACCGGGTTCGTCGTTCAAGCCTCTGCTCTACAGCTATGCGCTGCATTCGCGGCGCTTTACGCCGGCCAGCGTCTTGGATTTGACCAAGAAAAACGGCAAAGAGCAGGTCAGCTACCGCGAGAGCGTGCGCACCGCGATCGCCGAGAGTGACAACGCCGCCGCCGACAAGCTGATCGAAGAAGTGGGCGCCGCCAATGTCGTCGAGTGGGCGCGCGCGCTCGGCATCACCACGAATTTGAAACCGACGCCTTCGCTCGCGCTCGGCGCGTACGAGGTGATCCCGATCGAGCTCTGTAACGCGTTCGTTACTTTCGCGAACGGCGGTGAATTCGAATTGCCCAAGCTCGTGACGCGCATCGTCGCGCCGGGCGGCAAAGTCTTGAAGCTGCCCGTGACGCCACCGGTTCGGCGTGTGCTCGCTCCGGACGAGGCGTACTTGATCACGAGCCTATTGCGCGGCGTGGTCGAACGCGGCACCGCGCAACGCGCGCGCTCCTTGGGCCGCCCGCTCGCCGGCAAAACCGGCACCACGAACGAAGCCAAAGACACCTGGTTCGTCGGCTATTCGACGGACATCGCAGCGGCGGTTTGGGTCGGCTACGACGAACCCCTGCCGCTCGGTTGGGGGGAAGCGGGCGCCGCCACCGCGCTACCCGCTTGGATGAGCTTCATGAAGGTGGCCAGCGACGGCAAACCGCCCACCGAATTTCCCAAGCCGGGCAGCATCGTCACGGCCAACGTCGATCCCGCGACCGGTCTCTTGCCGTACCCCGGGCAAACCGACGCGATCGAAGAAGAGTTCCTCGACGGCACCGTGCCGACGGAAGTCTCGAAGCCCGACGCAGGCGTCGAGGCGGGTGCTCCGGACGGAGGCCCAAACGATGAGCTGGAGGCCGCAAAAACGCCGCAGGATGCCGGTATTTCCGACGCAGGCCCGCCGCCTGGGAACGAAACGGGCCCGCCCACTGTTTCGCCGCCGCCGTTCTGAGCGCGGGTTCCAAGCGCTCCCAAGCTGTCACTTCCAAGCTCGCTCCACCCGAAGTAAATCCCGGCCCTAGACATGAAGACACCGACGATTGGCTCTGCCCTAGTTCTGTCCGCCGTTGCTCTGGCGAGCACGCTTGTCGTTGCTTGTGACAAGCAAGAAAAGCAGCACAACACCGAGAGCGAGAACGCAAGCGACGCGGGAGTGAGCAAGGCGAGCAAGGTAGCCGCGGACGAGCCCGATCTAGCGAAGGCGATGGGCTCCGTGGGCGCAGCACGCTCCAACCCAGCCGCGGGCACTGCGGGTGGCCCGCCCCCCACCGGGATCTTCGGCGCGGGTGAGGCGGACAAGGCGGCCGCCAAAGGCGCGCCAGCGTCGCTGACGATCGGCAGTGACGGCAGCGAGCCGCGCGTGCAGCTCGGTGCTCCGCCCAAGCCCGGCATCAAGCGCGCAGGCACCATCGATCTTGCGACGCAGAGCGACCCGCAGCAAGGCGCGATCCCGATTCAATTCGCGGTCACGCTCGAGAGCCTCAAGCCCAAGGTAGAGGGCGAAGCCAAACCCAAAGTGGAAGGCGCAGCTCCCCCAGAAGCGCTCACGCAAGTCGTCGTCAAAGTCACGGGCGCCAAGATCAACGCCCCCGGTGTACCCGCGGATCTCGCGAGCGCCGTCAGCAAGCTGAAGGGCTCGCGCGTCGAGTATCAGGTTGGGTCAGCGGGCACGGCGCTGAACCTGCGTACGGAGATCCCCAAGGGTGTCGATCCCGGTTTTCGAGATCCCGTTCAAGCGCTGAGTGATCTGCTGATCGGAGTGGCCTTGCCGTTTCCGAGCAAACCGGTTGGCGTCGGTGGCTTCTGGATGGTCACCAGCCGAGATTTGATGATGGGTCTCGATGTGGTGACCTATCGCATGGTCAAGGTCGAGAAGATCGAGGGCACCCAAGTCACGCTGAGCGTCAACACCAAGCGCTACGCGGCGTCGCCCGCGTTCGACATCGAGGGCTTGCCCCCCGACGCGCCAAAGGTCATGGCCGAGTTCCGCGCCGCCGGTGAGGGTAAGATCACCGTCGGCGCCGGCGAATCCTTTCCGAAGACCGGCGAGCTGCAGTCGATGATCGGCGCCGCATTGGGCCCCGTCGACGCCAAACAACGCCCGATGGTGCAAGTCCAAACCCGTGCCAGCTTCGACCTCGCCGCGCCCTGACGACTCATCACTCCTGAACGGCTCCCAAAGGGCCGCCAAGATCGCCAAGTTTACCAAGATCGCCAAGAGCTCAGAGCGGCGCATCAGCGCGGCACCACACCGAAGCGCTCGAGGAAATTTGGGGGTTAGCTCCAATGCTGTCGCTTTAGAATTTCGCCCCAAACCGAGCGCGAAGAGCGCCTTCACAGTTAGAAAATCGAGTTCGAATTCAAACTCGATTTTCGAAATCAAAAGTGTCTGCCGCACCAAAGCTAGCCGACAAGGCCACCTGCGAGACGCTCTGTGCGAGTGAATAACTCCGAGCTTCCGACAAAGAGCGCCCGGCTTTCCACCGGATTTCGATCGGTTGAGCGGCTAACCGAACGGCATTGGGCGTAGCTCGTTGCGTCGTTGCGCGAGATTTCAACGACGCGAATGGGCCCGGAATCGCGACGAGTTTCAGAGGGGAAATTTCGGGGCGCGCAGGGTTCCGACTTCTGTCTTGAACAAGATTCAACTCGGCGCGATCCGCGAAACCAAAACTCCCGCGCGTGCCCCGGTTCATGGGGGCGCTGATTGCTCTTGGGTAGAGAGAGCCGGACTATGTCGCCGTGTCCATGAAGACGGAGTGAGCCGGGAATGGAGCGCGCTTCGAGGTGCGCGGCTGGTGCGCGAGCGCCCACTCTTTTCCCGGACAGGGAGCGGAGCTTAGAAGCCGAGCTTCTCTTTGCGCTCTTGGGCGCCGGGGAGCGGATCGCCTTGCACGTTGATCACGGGCAGGGATGCGCTGCGCTCGGCGTTGATCGCGGTCCAATGCTTCTGATTGTCCGGAACCTGCGTCTCGTCGAAGATCGCCTCGACCGGGCACTCGGGAACGCACGCTCCGCAGTCGATGCACTCGGCCGGGTCGATGTAGAGCATGGTGTCGTCGCCGTGAAAGCAATCGACCGGGCACACCGCGACGCAATCCGTAAAGCGGCAGTCCTTGCAGTTGTCCGTGACTACGAAGGTCATTGTGAGCGTTAGATAGCTCTACGTCAGGGCTAGATCAATGGCGAGCGCGCTTCCGAGCGCGATCAGCTGGCTCGAGCGCGAAAACGCCGCTACAGCGCTGCTTCACGAGCGCGACGTGCTTGCGCCTTTTCTTTTTTTGATGGTCACGAGCCCCGTCGTGCTCCGGCGAAGCCTTCGGCGTCGAGGTGCGGGAACTCGGGCGTGGCGCGAATGAGGGCTAGCGCTCGAACGGAGTCGAATCACCGGCGCCGCGGCGCACGATCGTGGGCGGATTCAGGGTCAGGTCAATCACGGTGGTGGGTTCGGTTCCGCCGGGACCAGCGTCCAAGACCAAGGCCAAACCCGGAAAAATGTCGTCGATTTCTCCCGGGTCGGGATTGCCCGGTTCGTCGTGGCGGGAAGCGGTGCTGGAGATGATCGGTCGACCGAGCTCTTTACAGAGCGCCAGCGCGACGGGGTGTTTCGGGATGCGCACGCCGACCGTCTTGCGGTTGGACTGGACGACGCGCGGCACCTCTCGGGTTGCTTCCAAGATGAAACAGTACGGGCCGGGTAGATACTTTTTCAGGGTCCGATACACGTCATTGTGCATCACCGCGTACTTCGATACGTCCGCCAAGTCTTGGCAGACGAAGGCGAGCATCTTCGAGCGATCGAGGCCCTTGATTTGGTACAGCCGATCGACGGCCTTCTTGTTGAACAGATCACAACCCAACCCGTACACGGTGTCGGTCGGGTAGGCGATCACTTCGCCGGCTTCGAGCGCATCGACGGCGCGGCGGATCTTGCGGGGTTCCGGGTGAACCGGATTGATCTCGATCAACATTTATGCGGAGAAAAGCAATGGAAAGAGTTCGAAGAGGCGGACCGTGTGCGGCGGCAACGGTAGCTCGAACTCGCCCTGTCTAGCACGAAACTCGCTGCCGTCGAGTGCGTCCACCGCGCGTGCGATGCCCGGCAGTGTCAGTTCGGCGCGCACGGCGCGGGCGCTCGGGTTGATCACGAATGCCACGCGCGCCTGTCCGGTATCGTCATGGTGCACGGTGACCGAGATCCCATCCGGCGAACAGACGAAGCTCGGTAGTTCGAGGGCTGCTTTCGCGGCGCGAACCGACTCGCGGAGCGCCGCCTCGTCGAGGCTCAACAGATTCGGTACGACGCCGCCATCGGCGAGCCGGAACGGCTCGAGCAGCGGTTTGAAGATGGCGTCGCGCTCCACCGGGTACGGCCCGATGCTTACCGCTCGTCCGCCCGCTATCGCTTGCTGCAGGGTATCCCGGATCTCCTGCTCTAGCCCGCCCGCGCAGGCAACGATCGTCCACTGACCTTGTTGCAGCGCCTGCTCGGTGAGATCGCCTGCGACCACTGCGTGCGGGATCCGCTCGGCGTCGAGCGCGGCTTCCAGGCGTTTGATGAACTGCCAAGCTTCGATCACCACCGGACGGTCGAGCCCGAATTCGTCTTCGAAGCACGCTTCTTCTGCGCCTCCGCCGGAAACGTGGAACGCAGCGAGTGTCAAAGGTCCGAAAGCGTGCAGCACTCGCGCCAAGCGCCGCAAATTGCGGGGCACGACGATGTGCACCGCGGCTAGCACGTGCAGACCGAAAAAGTCCAAGCGTTCGAGCGCGCTGACCAGGCGCTCCCAGAAATCGGCGAACGGTCGGCGTCGACCATGGCGATCGATGGGCGCGCCGATCCAGCGATCGCGCTCGACGGCCATGTAGATGTTGAAGCCGCGCAGACCGTAGGCCAGCGCCGTCATCGCCGTGAAAGCGCTGTCGCCCTCGGTGATGGGCGGGAAGAACGGCGGGAAGCCCGCGCCCAACTCGCACGCGAACGGCGCGTAGCCTCGCGCTCGCGCGCGCACTGCCAAGTCGCTGGTGCGACGCGCAATCTCTGCGCGCGTGGTTTCGGAGGCCACGTGATAATAATCGAGCCCGAGCAACTCGACGACTCGGTTCACGCGCTCGGGGTCGAGCGGCGTGGAACCCTCGCCGAAGGGCAAATTGTGCATGGTCGGAATGCCGCTCAAGCCTGCGCGTTGCAGCGTCTCCTTCATGCGTAGGAAAGCGCGCGCGATGATCTCTTCTTGCGCCTCGGCAGCGTCCAAGTGCCGCGCCAGATCTAGCGGCGAGTTGGCGGCAAAACGCGCCGGTGGCTGCAACTGAGCCAGATCTGCGGCTGGGTCGTTTAATACTTGGCGGATGCGCTCGATGCTGCCGTACTTGTGCAGCAAGAAGGCACGGTAGGTGGCGATCGCGTCCGGGTGATGATCTTGGTCGTAGACGCCGTCGCGAAAGTACAGCGCGCCTTCGTTGTCGACTTGGCAGAGCACGATTGGCCCTGCTGGCCAGACCAACGGCGCGAGCTGCTCGGCCACCGCTTCGAGCCATCGATCGGCTTCGTCCAAAAAAGCGACGCTGGCGTAGCTGGGGACGGGGAAGGCGAGCGGCGGTACTGGTAACACGACCGGCATGCCGCGCGGCGAACGCGCTTGGCAATCTCGATTCCAAATCACCCGCTCGGGGATGCCGAAGAACGTGAGCTCGGCGTTGATGTGCGGCCCTGGCCGCACGATCGCCAGCAAGCCAAGGCTGTGGGCCAGCTTCAAAAAGCGCACGGCGTCGAGTCGCGGATCGCGCGCGCCGAAATCCAAGCTACCGTCCGTTTGCTCGTGGACGCCCCAGGGCAAGTACACATCCACGATCTCGATGCCCATGCTCTGGAGCGCCGTGAGAGCAGCTAGCCACTCGCGCGGGTCGAGCCGCCAGTAGTGCACGCTGCCGGAGATCAGCGGAACGTCGCGCGCTCCGAGCCGGAGTCCACGCGTTCCGAGGCTGACTCTCTGGGGGCTCGGATCGGGGGTGTCGGCCATGGCAAGGCGGGCAAGCTAGCACTACTGGGCCGCGTTTTGGGCTCCCGCTCGGACCAAGTTTTCGCGTGAGATCGCGCACTTGGCGAATTGTTGGCGAGCCACGGGATGGTTTTCCGCGCCGCCGCGTAAGCAGCTCAGGTCGGTGCGCGTTGTGCTCTCGACGGTGCGGGTCGCCGTGAAGGTCCCTGAATTGAGCAAGGTGTGAACATGTCTCTCGTCCTCAAAGCTTCGCTGTTGGCGGTGTGTGCAGGTGCGCTGTTGTCGGGTTGCGCGGCGGCCACGCCCAGACCGATCCAGACGGACGCCGCGCTAGGCAGGGTCGTGGTGTATCGGAATGGCGTCGCGTACTTCGAGCGACGCGCGATCGTGCATGGCGATCGCTTTGCGCTCGAAGTGCCGGCAGAGCGGCTGGATGATTTCTTGAAGTCGCTCAGCGTAGTCGACTCGCGCACGGGCAAAGCAGTTCCGATCTCCTTCCCGACGCTCGAGCACGCAGAAGGCATGACCACGGTGATGGTGAACCTGCCTCAGCCCGGCGACTACGACTTGCGCATTTCTTACGTGACCGAAAGCCCGGCATGGAAACCAACCTATCGCTTGCAACTCAAGGAAGGCGGCCCGGCGGAGTTGCAGAGTTGGGCAGTGGTCGACAACGTGTCGGGCGAAGACTGGACGAAAGTAGCGGTTGGCGTGGGTTCTACGTCCGCGCTGTCCTTCAAGTACGACTTGCAGAGCGTGCGTTACGTCGAGCGCGAGACGTTGAGCGACAGCAGCGAGCTCGGGCTCGCGCCGCCCCCCGGCGGATCGTCGTACGCGGTCGCCAGCAAAGAAGTGCGCGTTTTGGGCAATTTCGGCGCAGCGGCGGTGGATGACTTGAAGAAATCGGATCGCGCTCCGGCAAAGCCCGCACCGGTGACCCGCGGACGAGTACAAGCTCAAGCGGGATCGGTCGTGACTCAGTTGTCGGCGGGGATGCCTCAGGAGGAGAAGGCGCCCGCGCCCTCCGCAATGCCGGGCATCACTCGCTTGGCCGCGCAACTCAAGGGCAACCAGGGTAAGGTCAAGGTGCTCGGCTACGCTCGCCCGAGCGACAAGGACAGCGCTGGAAAGTCGCTCGAGCGCGCCAACGCCATTCGCGACCAGCTGCTCGAGAACGGTGTGCGTCCGGAGCAGGTGGAGGTAGTTGCCACCGGACAGCTCGCCAACGGCGACGGCGTGCGCATCGTCGCGGCCGATGCCGAGGGACTGAAGCCCGTGCAAGGCAAGAGCGCGACTGAAGCAAGCAGCGACGCGCCGCTCGGCAACGCTTACTTCCTGGCACCGTCACCGCTCACCATCGAAAAGGGGCACTCCGCCATGGTCAGCATGCTGACCGCACGAGCGCAGGCCAAGGAAGTCTACTTCTACGACCCGATCTCGAACCGAGGTTCGAAGAAATATGCCTTTCGCTCGGTGCTGCTGCAAAACCCAACCCAGCACACGCTCGATGCCGGGCCGGTTACGGTGTACCAGGGCGGGCAGTTCCTGGGTGAGGGACTCTCCGACGCCATTTTGCCGAATAGCCGAGCTTTCGTGCCCTTTGCGCTCGACCGAAAGCTGATTGTCGACACCGATCAGGCGACCCGCGAGCAAATCGATCGCCTGCTGACCATCGAGCGCGGCATCGTCCATAGCGAGGCGCGCAGTATTCGCACCACGAAGCTGTCCTTGATCAACCGCGATGGCAAAGCGGCGACGGTCTACGTGCGACATCCGATCACCGAGGGTTTCAAGCTGGAGGCTCCTGCCTCTGGCGTCGAAAAGCTGGGTGGCGCCTACCTGTTCGCGGTGAACGTCCCGCCAAACGAGAGCGTCAACCTGGCGATCGAGGAATCGACTCCGATCCAGAAATCGCTCGATATTCGCACCGAGGGCGGCATCGGCGAACTCGGCTTGTATTTGCGCTCGGCATCCAAGCTGGAGCCCGAGCTGTCTAGTAAGCTGTCGCACATCGTCGAGCGGCACCGCGCGATGGTCGAGCTCGACGAACGTCTGGTCACGCTCCAAGCGCAGAGCAACGTGTACCGAGAACGCATCGAAGAGATCAATGCACAGCTCGTGTCGCTGCGTCGCGTTGCGCAAGCTTCCGAGCTGAGCCGGCACTTGGCGAAGAAGATGGAGGAGATGAGTCAACGCCTGCAAAAGGCCACCATCGACGCCGCCGATCTCGAGGCCAAGCGGCTGACCGAGCGCGTTGCAATGGAGGACCAACTTTCCGAGCTGACCCTGGAAAATCGTAAGGAAATCGCGCTTCGGAACTAGCCCGATGAAAGCCGATCCACGTCGCCTGCAGCCTGAACTCTGATACGCTCGGAGGTCGTGAGGCGCTTCGGATCGGCCCTGTTCCTCGTTGCGCTCGGCGCGTGCGCCCCTGAATCCAGCCGGCCTGCCGCGCATCCGCCGAGTGCTTCCCACGGCGCACCACGCTCGACTTCGAGCGTCGCCACCTTACCGAGCGCAGAGCCCGCGCCGCTCACTCCAGAGGATGCGGCGCTGACCACGCGCTTCGAGAGCGCACCCGCGATCAGCACTCTGGAAGGCCAAGCCAGCTACTACAGCGACCGGCTTGCGGGGCACAAGACGGCCAGCGGTGAACGCTATCGGCCCAGTGCGCTGACCGCTGCTCACCGCAGCCTGCCACTCGGTACGGTGCTGCGGGTGACGCGCAGCGACGGCAAGCGCACGGTGTACGTGCGCGTCAACGATCGCGGCCCATTCGGTAGCGAACGCCGCATCTTGGATCTGTCGCGCGCGGCGTTCGAACGACTCGGCAAGCTGCGCGCCGGGGTGCTCGAAGTGCGGGCCGAAGTCGTCGACTACGGCAAGAAGCGGGGACACTGAGCGTGCATCGCGCACTGTCGATCCTGACCTCGGCACGCTTTGCGGAGCCGTTGCCCTGCATGCTGGCCCTTGCGCGGATCCGCGCAGAAAGCGGGCTCGATTTCCGGCGCGCCCGGGCCCGCGCAGGCTTTGCGCGCGGACACCTGCTCGATGTCGTAGTCTATTTACCGGGCGGCAGCGGTAACAGCCTCGAAACCGAAGCGACCGAGGACCTGGTGCGCCTACTGGTCGGAGAAGAGTTGTTCGAGCGCTGGATTGGCAACGTGACTTGTACGCCCACGGTTCGCGGCGGCCTGCTCACCGTGCTCAACGAAAATGCGGACGACCGCGCTGCGTTGCAAATCGAGACGCTGCTCGACACCGTTCGTGCGGCGATCGCCGGGCTCAGGGCTGGCTTGCCCGAGGTCACGTTTGAGCACGCAGCGGATACGGACGGCTGGTTCGCCTTCGAACTCTCGCCGGAGCCGGCCGCGGACTATGCCGCTCAGGACGACTTGTTGTTCTGCAGCACGCGTACGCCCGAGCTCAAGAAATGTTTCTTGCGCGGTGAGCCATTCTTTTCAGGAAGGTTCACGGCTTCCGGCGCGCTGTTTGCGTACCTGAAATACGACACGCTGCAGACCAGCGCGGAAGCGCGCCTCGCCGAGCGTGCGAAATTCGAAGATTCGATCAAGCGAATCCTGACCGAATGTGACGGCGAGGTGCTGGGTTTCGGGCTCGGCGTGCGCTACGGCTATATCGACCTCGCTTTGACAAATCCGGACTGGGTGGGGCAACGCTTGCTGCCCGAACTGCGCACGCTGGAAATTTCGAAGCGCAGCTGGATTCTGTTCTGCGACTCCGAGCTCGAGAACGAGCATTTGCCGGTGTATTCCGATTCTCCCGCGCCCTTCCGCGGCTGAACCCGGCCGCTGTGCGGTGCGTGCGAACGGTCTAGGGAATTTCTTCGGCGCTCCCGCGTAGTATCAATCGAGAGCCTTGCCGGACCGTGAAAAAATTCGCCTGGCTAGATTCCCGACTTTCGGCCTACTTTGGCGCCTCTCGTCGATTTCCCGCGAGCAGGATCGCTCGACGCCCGTCCCTGAATAAGTAAGGTTGAGACGCCGTCCAACCTCAAACCCGCCAAGTATATTTCGAGGAAACCCGTGATGTTCTTCAAGATGCGTTCTGCCTACTTCGTCGCCGCTATTTCCACCGTCTTGACGGTCGCCGCCGTCGCCTCGGCCAAGTACAAGGCGGAAAATTCGAAGATCCAGGTCCACGCCAAGGGCCCCGCCGGCATGAGCATCGAGGGTGTGTCCAACACGCTGAAGATCGATCAGGACGACAAGAGCTATCGGTTCAAGACCTACCTCAACACGATCGACACCAAGAACGCCAAGCGCAACGACCACATGCAGGACCGCTTGGAGGCCAAGAAGTTCGGCGAGATCGTGCTCTCCGTTCCGCTTACGCTGGCCGATCCCAAGAAGGGCGCCACCGTGCCCGGCAAGCTCACGTTCCACGGCATCGAGAAAGACGTGTCGGTCAAGTACGACGTCTCGGGCAAGCACATCCACGCGGCCTTCGGGTTCGATGTGACGAAGCACGGCGTCAAGGAAGAGGATTTGTGCTTCGAGCCGAAGACCAAGTCGATCTGTGCAAAGACGCACGTCGATGTCGAAGTCGATTTCGATCTCAAAGAGAAAGACTGAGCTGCGCGACCTTTGCGGAAGGTCGGCTCGATAGCGAGCTGACCTCCGCCCGCTCCGCGGCCATACGAGCGCGCTAGCCGAAGACTCGATCCAGCAGCGCGGCGAGCCCGCGAAGTTTGGGATCGTCAGCGAGCCGCGCCAGCGATGCTCTTGCCTTGGCAATCGTCGGGTCGATGAATTTCAAGAAGCTCGGATTGCCGTTCTTTCGTTCGATGAATACGAAGCGGCCCGCGTCCTTCAGCTTGCGCTGGACCATGACCATATCGAATTGCCGGCTGAGCTCTGCCTCCTGAGCATCGTCGAGCGCGAGTTCAGCGCAGAACTCACTGAGGCGCGAGTCCACGAACACGCGATCGAAGCTCTGATAGCTGTCACCCAGCAGCGCCACGAGGTCGTACACGCGCGGGCCGAGCATCGCGTCCTGGAAATCGATCCAGGCCAGATCGTGAGTTCCATTTTCGTTGGCGATGACCATCAGATTGCGACTCTGGTAGTCGCGGTGAACGAAGCCGCGCGGCCAAGACGCGATCGTACTCGCGAGATAGTCCGCGGCTTCCACGAATGTCGCCTGCTGTTCGGCGTCGAGCTGAATGCCACGCGCGTCGAGTGCCCACTCCCGGAAGTGATCGATCTCCCAGCGCAACAGATCGACGTCGAAGGCGCGCTGGCGCACGATGGATTGCTCCGGCAGCGAGGCCAACGCGCGTTGTGCACGCGCAAGATCGCGTATCGCGCGTTGATAGAGAACGGGCTTGTCTTGCGGTGAATGATCCAGGTGCTGGGCAAGGGTCTCGCCCAAATCCTCCACCAGCAGCCAGCCACTATCGCAGGACTCGGCCAGTAGCTGGGGCACGCGGATGGCGTTTTCGGCGAGCAGCTCCCGCACCTCTAGAAACGGCCAACGCCGACCGGTCTCCCTCGCCTTGCTCACTTCTTGGCTGGGCAGGGGGACGTACATCGCCACCGCGCTGCGCCGGTCCGCGGTCGTGACCCGGAAGAAGCGCCGAGTGGACGCGCCACCTTCGATTTCCTCGATCTCATGCTGGGCTGCGCCCAGTACTCGTTCGAGCAACGGAGTGAGCGATTCGAATGGCGGCGCGGGAGTCGTCATGCGCGGTGGTTGCGGCAACTCAGGTGTGCTTGGTGCACGCTTTCACGCCGCACAGTACCACGTCGACCACGCGCTCGATGTACTCGGAAGAGACCGTCTCACCCTCGGTGAACAAGCGATAGAAGATCGGGGCGGCCATCATGTCGGTCAGCAGGCGGGCGTCCGTATCTGCCGGTAACTCTTGGCGATCGATGCCGCGCTGCACCAGCACTTGGCGAAGCTCGCGAAAATCCTCCCGCAGGGAGCGGGCGATCGGCTCGACTTCGGGGTGCGCAGATTCGATTTGAATCACGCGCGTCAAACCGCGTCCGATGGGCGACATGGCAAACGCGGCGGTCTTTTTCAGTGAACTGACGAAGTCATTGCGCAAGGAGCCCGTGTCTGGGACCTCTGGAGATTCCCAAACCGCGCGCAGCGCCGCACCCACCAGATCCGGCTTGGTCGGCCAGCGGCGGTAAATCGTGGTCTTGTTCACGCCGGAGCGTGCGGCCACGTCTTCGACGCGCAACGCGGAGTAGCCGACGCGGCTCAGCTCTTCTGCAGTCGCGATCAGTACGTCGGTGACGACTCGTGCTGCACGCCCTTTGACGCGCACGCCTTCGGTTCGGCGGGTATTCGGTTTCGGTTCCGGAGCCATCGCTGTCATCGAGAAAAACCGATTGAAATCATCGCTTTTTGGCAGCCAGTTCGCGGAGTCACCCGAGTAACATGCCACATTTTGCGAAGTGCACTCTACCGCTCGGCCTCACAACCGCCCAAAATACGGAGATTCACGCAGGTTGGAGCGCTCAGTGCCGGCGCGGGGCGCGCTTGAAGCGCCGAAAGGCGGCCAGGCCAAGCACGGCCAATCCGGCGGAGAATAGGCCCAGGCGATCGGCGGGGGGCGGCGCGGCCGCGACGCGCGCAAAGCAACCGTAGGCAATGTCGGGGCAAAACTCTTTCTCACCGCGAGGCAAGGCCACGGAGGGTGAGTCGGAGTTCTGCAGCTCCGTGTAGTCGCTGATGCCGTCTTGGTCGCTGTCGAAGAACGGGCGCGTGCTGCCGTCGATGAACAGCGTACTGGCTTGAGGATCGCCTGGGGCCGGCGTCGCCTTGAAGTATCTATCGATCGCGCCGTCGACCAACGTCGGGCGTCCACCGGGTAGCCCGCCCTTGCCCAGTAGATTGTAGCCAAAGACGTTGAGATCACCCGGGCCGCCTTTGGTCGTGTTGTGGCAGGCGGTGCACAACGGCACGCAGTAGGATTGCCCGGGGAATTGCCGCTCCAACGCCTTGCTCATCTCCGCCGGATAAGTGCCCGATGCGCGCGCTGCACGCACCGAGCCGAGCGCAGCGAACGTGAGACTCGCGGCCACTAGTTTCACCGATCGACGCCTGTTGAACCCCATCATGTGTACGCCCTTTGTTTCTTGGCCCCCCACTCCTCGCTGCTCTGCGACGAGGGCTCGCGTCACGATCACAACCCGAGACTCAGCGAACGCGCTGGCGACGGCGCAGCGCCGCTAGCCCCAACACGACCAGCCCTGCCGAAAACAGAGCCAGGCGATCGGTGGTCGGCGGCGCGGCGGCTACGCGCGCGAAGCAGCCGTACATTGGGGCGTCTGCCGGGCATAACGCACCCACACCGCGATCTCCGGCCACCGAAGGCGAATCACCCTGCTGCATCTCGGTGTAGTCGCTGACACCATCGCTATCGCTGTCGTAAAACGGCCGCGTAGGGGTGCCATTCTCGAAGACGGTATTCACCAGAGGAACGGTAGCGTCAGCAGTTGGCGTCGACTTGAAATAGGTGTCGAATGCGCCGACGACTGCACTCGGCCTTCCTAGGGGTAGCCCGCCGTACTGCTTCAAGTTTTTGCCAAACACGTTCAACGTGTCGATGCCGCCCTCATTGGTGCGATGGCACGTGATGCATTGAGGTACGCAATGAGAGCCGCCGAATTGTGCGTCTAAGGCCTTTTGCACTTCCGGCGGGTAGCTCGAGGAACCGTGCGCTGCAGGCACCGAGCCGAGCGCAGCGAACGCGAGACTCGCGGCCACTAGTTTCGACGATCGACGCCTGTTGAACCCCGTCATGTGTACGCCCTTTGTTTTTGGCCCCCCACTCCTCGCTGCTCTGCGACGAGGGCTCGCGCCACGATCACAACCCGAGACTCAGCGCACGCGCTGGCGACGGCGCAGCGCCGCTAGCCCCAACACGACCAGCCCTGCCGAAAACAGAGCCAGGCGATCGGTGGTCGGCGGCGCGGCGGCTACGCGCGCGAAGCAGCCATATTGGGCTGTGTCCGCGGGGCAGAACTGGCCCACGCCTTTCGCGCCGGGTTCCGAGGGCGAGTCACCCGCCTCGAACTCGTCGTAGTCGCTGACGCCGTCTTGATCGCTATCGTAAGACGGGCGGGTGGCTACGGCTTGTGGGGCGTGGAACGTGGTGGACGCTACTGGCAGACCAGTGGCGGGCGTGGAGGCGAAGTAGTTGTTGATCGAATCATCGAGCTTCTTGTCTACATCGCCGTTGTTGCCCAGAATCAAGTTCGGGAGCGTGCCGCCGTTGAGCGGCCTGGCCAGGCTGGTGCCGAATACGTTGAGGTTGCCCGGGCCGCCTACCGTCGTGAGGTGGCAGGCCGTGCACAGCGGCACACAGAAGGAAACGCCTGGAAATTGCCGGGTGAGCGCCTTCTGCAGCGACTCCGGAAACTTGGACGAGGCGCTTGCGCTGCCGGAAGAGCAGAGGGTCGCTAGCCCGACGAGGAGCGCCGCGGCAAGCGAGCTGCGAGCGACGCGTGGTTTGCTTTCGTGCATCATCTTTGGGCTCACAGGAACACGTGCAGTTGGCCGAGGATGGTGAAGTCGTCCTGCTGGCGCTTATAGGCGTCGGCGCGGAGCTCGCAGTGCGGCAAGAAGAACCAATCTACGGTTCCCCAGACGCCGAACTGCGGTTTGCCATTGCCGGCGGTCTTTGCGCCGCCGACCAGCTTGTCGTAGCCGCGGTTTTGAACTTCGCCGGTGGCCATCAGGTGCAGACCGCGGATGATTTCGTAATCGGCTTGCGCGAAACCGACGTAGCCGGCGTCGTGGTCGCTGGTGAAGAGCGCGTCCGCCTCGGCGAGCAAAACCAGGTCTTCGGTCAAGGCGGAGCGGACGTAGGCACCGTGTGCTTGGCGCAGTGGATCCGCTTGAAGGGTGATGCGATCCTTCACGGCCTTGGTGACCATCGAGCTCACGCCGACCGCGGTGCGTTCGCCGACTAGGTACTCGGCGTACAAGCTGTAGCCGCGTTGGCGGTATTTGTCGGGGTTGACCTGATAGTTGCCCAGGATGCCCATGACCTCGCCGCGCAGCTTTTCGCCGTTGTACGCGAAGGCCACGCCGTCTTGCTGAGCCGATTCACGATCGGTGAGGGTGGCTTGGCGCACCCACATGGTGTGCTCCGGAATGCGGATGCCGAAGGGCAAATTCATGTGACCTGCGCGCACGGTGATCATGCCGTCGGCGAAGTCGTAACCGAGCCAATGCGTGCGCGAGAGCAGGTTCCACTGATCGCCTTGATTGGTGGTGAGCTGCGCGGCGCGTGCGTACGGAGAGCCAACGCCCACGCGCACCACGCCGAGGCTGCCTTCGGCTCTGAAGTTGCCGAACTGCACTTGGCCGTAAAGATCGGCCATCATCGGGAAGGTCGAAAATTTCTTGGCCTCCGTGGATGGGCGAATCACTGTCAGGTGTCGATAGCTGCCGCCTAGCAGGAGCCAATCCGGAGTCTTCACGAGGCCCCACAGGAAATCGCCCGGGGAGCTGCTGCTCTCCTCGCTGCTGGTGGGCGCTGCGGGTGGCGGCGCCTCTTCCTCCTCGGTGGCAGCGGCCGTGGGGGCCTCTTCGCCAGCGGTTTTGGCTTCGGGGTCTGCGCCCTTGTCGCCTTCTTCCGAGCCAGACAGCGCGTCGGTCTTGGTCTCGGGCGTGCGCCGCACGAGACGTGGCGCTTTCAACTCGATGCGCGAGCTCTCGCTCGCACCCTTGCCGTACTTCATGCGCAAGAGCTCATCGCTCTGCACGCGGCCGTACTGGGTGAGCAACTCACCGCCAGACGGATCGGCGTGGCACACCGGACAGCTGGCGTAGCCGTGCTTGATCATCCACGTGTATGCGTGAGCCCGGCTCGGAAATAGCGAGACGAACAAAACGACGAGTGACCAGCCTAGGAATCGTTGAAACGCTCGCAATGAGTCGCGGCCGCCGAGCTTGCGTGTGCCGCTGCCTTTCAGCATGGGGCGCAGCTTGCCCCTGGGGGCTGGCTCGAGTCAACGCAGTTGCCTCGCGATCGCTGCGATTTTTCCCAGCAAAAGTCGGCGAAGGGAAGTCAATCACACCTTGTATTTTCTCGCGAAGCGCAGGAGCAGCCGTGCCGCAACATGCTTGCCGTCGATGCGACTCGGCCCTGCTGCACTCGAGTCAAGTTTTTATCGCGTCACGTGAACTCTGACTCGCAACGCAGACGGCACGCCGCTGTGCGCCGGTGAGCGGCCAGACGTAAGTGACATCGGCCAAAATCTCTCGACCGTCCAAGTTTGGTACGCCTGCCTTTGCCAGCAGTAGCCAAACACTGTGCGTGGCCAAGCGCGCACCCTCCAAGAGCCACTCGGGGGGCGGCAGGGTGGCGCGCGAAACCGCGACCTCGCAGCACGCAGCCGGGAATTCATCGGAACGCGTGCGGCTGACGGTGATGTCCGGGCGACCCAGTGAGCCCGCCGCGGTGCGCAAGAACGCCACGCGCTTGGTGCGCGGTTCGACCAGGGTCATCTTGACCGGCGAAAGCAAAGCCAGCGGGATGCCGGGCGCACCGATGCCGCTGCCCACATCGAACCAGCGCTCGCCCGCGTCCCCGGGACGGGCGGCGCTGATCGCAAATGCGTCCGCCAAGAGCAGGTCGACGAGCTCGTCCGCGCTCCGCGCGGCTGTCAGGTCGACGCGCTGACTCCACGTAAGCGAAAGCTCGCAATAGGCGATGAGCTGCTGCTTTACCCGCGCGCTCACGGCGGGCAAATCGAAGCTGCTCAGCGCCTGCTCGACGCGAGACTCGAAGCCTTCGGGCGGCGCTTGAATTGGCACCGCGCGTCTGGACTCAGATGGTGCCGCCGGTGCCGCCCGTGTCGCCGCCGGTTCCGCCGGTTCCACCGGTCGTGCCGCCGGTGCCAGCAGTCGTGCCACCGCTACCCGCCGCGCTTCCGCCAGCGCCTGCAGTTGCTCCGCCGCTGCCGGCTGCGTGCCCACCGCTGCCTGCGGTGCTGCCGCCGGTGCCCGCCGTGCTGCCACCGGTACCTGCCGTGTGCCCACCAGTGCCCGCGGTGCTGCCTCCGCCAGTGCTCCCAGCCTCGCCTGCCGCTCCCGCGCTGCCCGGGTTGTCTCCGCCAGCGCCGGCGTCATTTTCGCCGCCGCTGCCTGCAGAGTCCGCAGTGCCAGCCGCTCCGCCGCCGCCGTGACCCGAGCCACCGCCGGCCGCGTTGCCGCCGTTGTTGCCCTCGCCAGCATCGCCAGGCGAAGCGTCGGCTGCCGGGATCTTGCTGCGATCGACGTCCGTAACGAGCGTGCAGCTCGCGAACGCAACCAGTGCGCCAAAGGAAGCCAGCGCTAAAGTGAATTTGACTGAACGCATTGGGATACCGCCGTTTACCGCGAACGACCTCGCTCGGGGCGTCATTTTTCGCAAGTTAAGGGAGCGAACGCAAGGGGGGGCGAGCTAGTGTTGTCCCGTTTCGCCGATTGTGACGGAAATTCCCCTATGAACGTGCATTTGGTCGACGGCACCTACGAGCTCTTTCGTGCCTTCTACGCCGTACCTTCGGCAAAGAACGAGGCCGGTCTGGAGGTCGGTGCCGTGCGCGGTCTGGCGCGCAGCATGCTTGCGCTGCTGCGCGAACCTGGAGCGAGCCATGTCGCGGTCGCGTTCGACCATGTGATCGAATCGTTCCGAAATCAGCTCTTCCACGGCTACAAGACCGGTGAAGGGATCGATCCCGACCTGTGGGGCCAGTTCGAACTCGCGGAACGAGTCTGCGCAGCGCTCGGCATCGTGGTCTGGCCGATGATCGAGTTCGAAGCCGACGACGCCTTGGCGACCGCTGCGTTGCGCTTCGCGCAAGATCCGGAGGTCGAGCAAGTATTGATCGCCTCGCCGGACAAAGACCTCGCGCAGTGCGTGGTCGGCACGCGCGTGGTGTGCCTCGATCGGATGCGTAAGAAGCTGCTCGACGAAGCTGGCGTGAACGCCAAATTCGGTGTTACCCCGGCGCAGATCCCCGATTACCTCGCGCTCGTCGGTGACACCGCGGATGGCATCCCCGGTGTTCCCCGCTGGGGCGCAAAATCGGCGGCCGCGGTGCTGAGCGAGTACGGGACCATCGACGCCATCCCGGATTCGGCCGCGTCCTGGCGCGTCTCCGTGCGTGGCGCGGCCGCGCTCGCCGACAGCTTGGCCGGTCGGCGCGCGGACGCGCTCTTGTACAAGCGCCTCGCCACGTTGCGTGTAGACGTGCCGCTGACCGAGAATTTAGGGGACTTGCGCCATCGCGGCGCGCTCCGGGCCCCGCTCGAGGCGCTCGCCGCCGAGCTCTCCGACAGCTCGCTGCTCGAGCGCGTTCCGCAATTCGTGTGAGCGATGCTAAGCTGAGCCGCAATCATGAAGTACGGCGCTGGAGTCTCGTGTGCCACATTTGCTCTACTCGGCATCGCTGCTCCGGCGTTCGCCGACGCGCCGGCGGGGTCCAACCTGCAAGCAGGCGGTCTCAAACCTCCCGAGGCCGTGCAGAGCGAGCCGAACGCGAACCCAACGAAGGCCACGCAGACCGAGGCCGAGCTCGATCGTGCAGACAAGGAAGACAGCGGCCGCGGCTTGGAGTTCGCCTGGTTGAACGCCGAGCTCGGCCCTCAGTACGTCGGTCTGCAGGCGCTGAAGGCAAACAATTTGGTCGATGGCACGCTCGTCGACTCGAAAGGGCTCGGCATGGGCTACGGCGCAGGGCTCGGTGCGCGGCTCTTGGCCTTCACCTTCGGTGCCCGCTTTCGCTTCGGCAATTTCGCCGACTGGCAGCTGTGGACGTTGGGCGCCGAAGCGGGCATGCACATTCCGCTCGGACGCCTCGAGCCCTATTTCTCGCTCGGCGCGGGCTACGCTTCGCTGGGAGGGATCAAGCCGGCCGGGCCCGCCGGCTCGTTCGACTCGAGCGCGCACGGCCTCGACTTGCGCGGCTCTGCCGGGCTCGATGTGTACTTGACCAACACCTTTTCGATAGGTGGCAACCTGAGCGGCGATCTGCTGTTTCTCGGGCGTTCGGCGCCCGCCGCGGTGCCCCTCCCGCCGGCCAGCAACGCGGATGAGCAACACGCGGTCGACGTTTATAGTCAACATGGCTCCGGCATCGGTGCGGGCGGCATGCTCAGCTTGGTGCTCGGCCTGCACATCTAATGGCGTGTGAACGACGACCGGCGGCGGTGGAGTCATGCTCGCGTTAGCGGCACCGCTGCTGGTCCTCTTTCCGCTGGGCCTGGGCTACCTGGTTTGGCGGCGCGTCAGCGTGCTCGGTCACGTCTCACGACGCTTGACGATCGTCATGGTGCTCGGCGGCGCAGTGGCAGCATTGTTCGCTGCCTACTTCGAACGCATCATCCTCGCCTACACTGGCCTGTCTTTGGATGTCGCGACCAGCGGCGCGGCAGGCGCGCTATTGGCGACGTTCTTGCTCGCCGCGCCGCTCGAAGAAGCCGTCAAAGTCAGCGTCGTTTGGCCGCTCTATCGCAGTCGTCGGATCGTCGACTCACGCTTGGGCGTGGGCTATGCGAGCGCGGCCGGTGCGGGCTTTTCCGCGGTCAAAGGCCTGATGGCGGTGCTGCTCGGTACGCCCGGTGGCGTCACCGTTCTTCGGGCATTGGTCGGCGTCCCCGCCCAGCTCTTTTTTGCCGGCGTGTGGGGATACGCGTTGGGCGCGCGCGGACCGAATCGCCGCGGCCATTGGTTCTCCATCGCCTGGCTGGTCGCGACCCTGCTACACGGCCTGTACGATCACATCGTTTGGGGGCGCGGTCCCGGTCTGCTGGTATCGGTCATTCCGCTGTTCTTGTTCATGGGGCTCGGCGCTTGGATAGCGCTACGCGACGTGGCGCCCGAGCCGGTGTCACACCAACACTGGATCGTCCCCGATCCGCCTTCGCTCCGTGCTCTGCGCCAAGCTCTACGCCCGGTCGATCATCGACTGATGGTGCGCTGGATTTTTGTCGGTGCACTGACGACGCTGGGCTTGGTGATCGCGCTCTTGGTCGTGACGGTCATCCTCGGACAACGCTTCGGTGTGGATTTCTCGCTCGCCGACGAATCCGACATGCGCTCTTCGGGCCCCTTGATTTTGCTCGGCGGAGCGGTGCTCTTGGCCTTTCCGATCGCGGGTTATCTGGTGGCCAAAGCCAGCGCGGCCCACAGCGTGCTCGAGCCGGCATTGGCCGCGGGTTTGGCGCTTGCGGGGCTGATCGCCATGTTGTTCATGACCGCACCGATCGGCGTGCTGTTCGCCCTGGCCGTGGCGCCGCTGGCCTGCGGCATGGCCTGCGGTGGTGCCTGGATCGGACTCGAACGTCCGGACGACACGCTCCAACGCTAGTGCTGTTTGGCGCGAAAGCGCGCGTAGTCGCCGCTGGTGAGCAAGGGATCTTCTGCGCTCGAGGGGAGCTCGGTCTCGCGCTCCGGATCGTAGTCCGGCGCGAGCAAGCGCCTCAAATCGAAAGCGACGAAGCGGCCGAGCAAGTGCGGACTCTCGCTCACCCACAAGATCTGCTGCTTGGTATCCATGACCACGCCATGGGTCGCGATCAAAGCGTTGATCGCCGTGCGATCACCGAGCTCGAGGCCGTGATCGCCCGGGCCTTTGCGGTCGCGCAACAGCGCGATGGCGTCGTTCACCGCGTCCCCGGGCGCGAGCCGAGCCGGCAAACGCGCCAAGAGTTCGTCTGCGCGGCTCCTGCGCGGCAGAGTCGAGGTCTTGGCGCGCACGGCCAGATTCTTGGGGTCGGCTGCGCAGGGGCCCTCCAAGTGATTGGTGGTGGCGGCCTTGCTCGGCAAAAAGCGAACGAAATTGGGCTGCCCCGGCACCCGTTCCACGACTGCGGCGCGACCCTGTTCGTCGCTCAGGATCACGATGTGGCTGACCATGGGCGGCTGCTCGGCGAGCGCGCGCAACGCTTGTTCGGTATCGTTCGCGGTCGAAAGCACGCGCCGGAGCGCGTGTACCACCGGCTCCCCCTCGGCGGCGGGCGTGCCACCACGCGCGCCGTGCACGACCACCGCGACGCCGCTTTGATTCATGCCGCTCACCACGCCCACCAGGCCCGGCCAAGCCACCGAAGCGAACGGGATCTTGCCCTCTTCTCGAACCAGGAAAATCGCTTTGTGGCGATCGAAGACCTCATCGACTTCGAAGTCGAAGGCGCGGGCCAATATCCCACCGCCGCCCTCCAGCGCGTCGCCGCCGAGCGTGATGGTGGTGCAGCCGATCAAGGGTGAGTGCTCGAACGACAGCGCCATGTCGTACAGGGCGTTCAAGTACACGAAGCGCTGGTACGTGGGGAACATGCCGGAGTACGGATCCGGCTGAAAACCGAGCGCGCCAGCCGCGATCTCTTCACGCCTGGCCAAGCTCATCCCGTGATCGACGTGGGCGTAGCGCAGCTCGGCCAGATCCAAGAGCAGCCGGCGCGCGAATTGGTTCGGTACTTGTTCTTGGAAGCGGCCCAGCAGGATGCCCTCGTTTGCGACCATTTCTGGGTACAAAAGGCGAGCGTGCTGAAAGCCGATTTGCTGAGGGCTACCGCGTAAGCCGACTTCGAGCAGCTTACCGCGCTCGAGCGCGTACGAGTCTCCGAAGCGACGCAGCGTGGGCGAGCGACGGCTGGCATCGCCATGTGGTTCGGCGATGGGCGGCGGGCTGACCCGCGCTCGAGCGTTGATGGCGAAATGCGCGCTGGCGACCGCCCCGAGCAACGCCGCCATGGTCAGCTTTCCCCAGTGGCGTCGCAGCATGCTCATCGGCGTTGCCTTGGCGCGGTCGCGAGCGTGAACAGTACGCGGTAGACGATTCGCGCGGGGTCGCGCACGCTGTGAAAGTGGGTTACGCGCTCACTCTCGGGCGGATAAATCACGCGCACCGGCACTTCGACGATTTCCCAGCCCAGGCGCGCGGCGCGCAAAATCAGCTCCGCTTCGTATCCGTAGCCTTCGGCGCGGCCGCCTAGTGCGAGCGTTTCCGGCAGCGGGTAGCGGCGCAGTCCGCACTGCGTGTCGGACAGCTGGCGCTCGAGCGCGAACGACAGGAAGCGATTGGAAAAACGATTCGAGAAAATGTTGGCGGGTGGGGCGCCGTCGCGCACGAGATCGCGGACGCCTAGTACCAGCGCGCTGCGCGGCGCCGGATCGCGCGCCAAGCGCACGGCCTCTTCTGGCGGATGCTGGCCATCGGCATCGACGCACACCGCCGCGTCGGCGCCGGCCTCGCGCAAAGCGTTGAAGCCGGTGCGCAATGCACGACCCTTGCCCTGGTTCTGCGCGTGGCGCACGACCAGCGCGCCAGCGGCGCGCGCCGCCTCACCCGTGCCGTCCGTCGAGCCGTCGTCGACGACCAAGACCAGCTTTGCTCCGTTCTCGGGTGCGAGCGCCTCGAACAAGCCACGAACTACCGCTGCGACACTTTTTTCCGCCTGATAGGCGGGGACTACGAAACCGACCTTCACTGTGCGGCGGAGGTTATCGCAATTCGCGCGTGACGCATCGCTTACAGCTCGAGGCAAGATGCCACGCATCTGCTAAAGATCGCGACGTGGACTTGTTCGACGCCGAAACGCTCGCCGATCTCAAATACCGCGCGAAAAAGCAGCTGCGCAGTCGGATGCGCGGCTTGCGTGCGGCACATCCCGAAAACGTGCTGGCGCAAGCTTCCGAGCGCATCGTCGCGAGCGTGCTGGCGCAGCCGCGATTTTTGACCGCTCGAGGCGTGGGCTTGTTCTGGCCCATGACCGAGCGCAGGGAGGTGGACGTGCGTCCGTTGGCGGCCGCCGCGCTGGCCGCAGACAAGCGCGTCTATTTTCCTTTCTTGGAGCCGACGGCGAGTGGCTTCCGCACCGGCTTCGCGCAAGTGCAAGACGTGTCGGAGCTAGCTGAGCGCGGTCAGCGCTTCTTCGAACCCCCTCGTGAAGCTCCGCGCGCGGAGCGCGGTCAGATCGACCTCTTGGTCGTACCGGCGCTCGCCGTCGCTGCCGATGGGCATCGGCTTGGCTACGGCAGCGGCTTCTACGACGCCACGTTGCCGGATTTTTGTCCGCCCGCGAGCGCGCTGGTGGTGGTGTTCGACTTTCAGCTACTGGGCGAGCTTCCAGTCACTAGCGCCGACGTGGCAAGTCAGCTGATCGTCACCGATCGCAGAACCCTAGAGCCCTAGCGGGAAACGGCGACGCGCCTCGGCAGGAGATCAGCGTCGGGCGGCGCGAGCTTTGGCTTGGCACTCCGAGCACACGCCGTACATCTCGTGCTTGTGCGCGCGCACCAAAAAGCCGTGCCGCTTGGCGATTTTTGCTTGCAGCTCTTCGATCGCGTCTTCTTCGAACTCGGTGATCTTCCCGCAATCCATACAGATCAGGTGATCGTGGTGTGCGTCGTCATCCGAAAGCTCGTAGCGCGTGAAGCCATCACCGAACTTGTGCTCTTGCACCACGCCGCTCTCGGTCAAGAGCTTCATCGTGCGGTACACGGTCGCGTAACCGACGCGTGCGTCGACCGCGCGCACCTCGCGCAGCAAGGTATCGATCGTGATGTGCTCGGTGGCGCCGAAGAAGGTGTCGATGATCACCCGGCGTTGCTCGGTCGAGCGCAGGCCGCGGCGCGTCATGTACGCCTCGAGGTCCGCGCGCAGACGATCGGCGTCGGGGGCCTTCAGTTTCTTTCCGCCGTGCGGGCTATGGGTTTCCCCGCTTTTCACCGCTCAACTGTCCCCCCCCGAGCGCGGGGGGTCAAGAGCCGCGCGTCAGGGGCTAAACCCAAGCTAATTCCGGCTTTGCTGGTCACGCGCCCCCGCCGCGCGCACTCTGGCCGCCCGGCCGCAGGCGCGAGCGCGCCCGCGTCGTGCCGCCCGGGTTGCCCGCCAGCCGCAGTTCGCGCACCCCGCGCCCGGTTTTCTTGCGCAGTAGGGCGCGCAAGGTCACGCCGTCTTGATAGCCAACCGCGTCTGCGATCTCCTCCACGCTTTGAGAAGTGGTGTGCAAGCGATGAATGGCCTGCTCGACCCGCAGATCTTGTACGAAGGACAGCGGCGACTTGCCCAGAACCGCACGTAAGCGGCGCTCCAGCGTTCGCTCGCTGGTGCCTACCGAGCGAGCCGCCGCCTGGAGCGAGAAGCGTGACAAGTTCCGGCGTGCCCAGGCCTCGAACTTCTCCACCAAGGGGTCGGCGTGGGCCAGATGATCCTGCATCGCGTAGGCGGCCTGCGATGAGCGACCGTCGAAGGTCAGGTAGTGGGCAACGTCGCGCGCCAAAGCCGGGCTTTTTTGCCGAACCAGCCAAAGCGCCAAGTCGATGTGCGCGAGGGCCGCGCCCGCCGTCACGACTCCCTTTGCGTCGACCACCATCCGTGAGTCGTCCAGCTCCACGTTTGGAAAGCACTGTCGGAAGTAGGGCGCGAGCCACCAACTGGTCGTCGCCCGGCGGCCATCGAGCACGCCGGCTCGTGCCAGCAAGAAGCTGCCGGTGCACGCCGCCGCAACTACGGCTCCTGCTCGCGACCATTTGTCGAGAACCGCGCCGAGCTCTGCCACGTCTTCTCGGAGCAAAACCGGGGCCAGCGCGGAGGGCGACTTGGCGCCTAACGCCGGTACCACGACGACGTCGGGGCGCGTGCGCGGCAGCGCCGCGAGCGGCACTTGCAGCCCCTGTTGCGTTTTTGCGCGCTTGCGGGGTGAACTCAACGTGACGCGAAAACGCAGCTCGCCATGCGCGCTTTCGGACAGCTCATTTGCGGTCTGAAAGGTATCGAGCACCGCGGATAGCCCCGTGTCGAAAACCCCGTCCAACACCAGCACGCAAACCTGCATGGCGGGAACTCTAGCATCGTTGTCGTTTTCGCCACTGAGCAAACAGCGATGCTCGGACTAGCTTGTTCAGCCAGTGGCCTCGAAGGCCGGAAAGAGGGACTCCATGGTAAAGGTTGGCTTGCTCGTGCGCCTCGTCGCGAAACCGGGCAAAGAGCAGATCGTTGCGGAATTTCTGGCCGGCGCACTCCCGCTGGCTCGAGCGGAAGCGGATACCGTGACTTGGTTCGCGCTTCGCATTTCGAGCAATGAATTCGCAATCTTCGATGCATTCCCGGGGGAGCCCGGGCGCAAAGCCCATCTCAATGGTCCGATTGCGGCCGCACTGATGGCCAACGCCGCCGATCTGCTCTCGGAACCTCCGCGCATCGAGCCGGTCGACGTGCTGGCCTCCAAGTTGCCGGGAAGTTAGAGCCGCGCTCTGAGCAGCGCCGCGAGGGTGCCTGCCAGCGCGAACAAAGGCGCCAGTGCGACCGGCACCAAGTTGAGCGTCGCCAGCAATGCGCCGATCAACGCTGGCGCTAGCGTCAACGCCAGACCCAACCGAGCTTCACGACGTGTGTCGTGCGCCAAGCGGACCGCGTAGGCGGCGTCACGAACGTCGTCCGAAGCGAGCTGCACACTCCATTCAGCGCTACTCGAGCCGGCTGCGGACAACGCGATTGAAACATCGGCGGCAGCCAGCGCGCTGTCATCAGCGGGGCTGCGCCCGACGACGGCCACCACCGCGCCGCTATCGGCCAAGCGCCGGATCTCGTCGCCGCGCTCATTGGGCGGAATTTCCGGGCGCAAGTGATCGATGTCGAGCGCTCGCCCAATCGCCTCGCAAGTCTCGCGCGCATCGCCGGAGAGCAATACGGGCTCCACGTTCACGTCCAAAAGGTGTTGAACCGCCGCGCGCGCGCCCGGGCGCAGGCCGTCTTGCAAGCCGACCAAACCGACTAGGCGTCCGCCGAGCGCGACGAGCAGCACGCTGCGCCCCATGGTTTCGAGATCGCTGATGCGGGCCTCGGCGGAGGCCACGCTGATTCGTTCGCGCAGCATCAAGCCGCGGGTACCTACGACCAGCGCTTGCCCGCTGGCGGCCACCGCGGTCACGCCCAACCCCGGCTGAATACTCGGACTGCGCACGCCATCTGGCCGCACGCCACGCGCACGCGCGGCGCGCATGACGGCGGTTGCCACCGGGTGACTCTCGCCGCTTTCGGCGCCCGAGACCAACGCCAACACCTGTTCTGCGTCGAGCGCCGCGAAGGCTTCGATATTCGCGACCTCGGGTTCGCCCAAGAGCAGCGTGCCGCGCGCGGAAAAGACGGTCGCGGTCACCGAGCCCGCGCGTTCGAAGCCGCTCGCAGTGCGAAACACGATCCCGCGCCGGAGAGAGTCGAGCACGCCGCGCGCGACGTGCAGGCCGCCGATCTCTGCCACACCGGGCTGCGCGATCGCGCCCAGCACGCCCACCGCCAGCAGCATGAATTGCAGGTTGTCCGCGTTGGCGGCATACGCGGCCAATGCGGCAAGCCCGGCCACGACGGGCGCGCCCCGTTCGGCGAGCAGCCGCCCGAGGCGGGCCATCGGTGCAAACACGTCCGCGCGCCGCCGTGGGTCGTTCGTCAAACGCATGAATGCGCGATCGAACCCGGCCCAGCCGACGACCGCGCGGAGACGTCCGCTTTCCACCTGTGCGCCGGCCACGATGGCGTCGCCTTCACCACGAGTGGTCGGTGCCGTCGCGCCGAACCAAGGCAAGATCTCGGCGCTGCCCGCGGTGATGGTGGCGTCTACGGGCACCGACTCCCCGCTCTCGACCACGATTTCTTCCCCGGGCCGCAGGTCGCTCGCGCGTGCACTGACCAGCTCTTCCAGGACGATGCGTTGGCAGGGCTTGTCGAGCGCGCTCTCGATCAGCCGACGCTCGGCCTCGATCGGTCGACGGGCTCGGCGCATGGCCGCGGCACTCGCCGCGCTGCCCGCGATCACCACCGAGGCGACGGTGATCGCGCTGCCGGTGTGGGGGTCCGAGAGCAGCCGCGCGCCCAGCGCGAGCGCGCTGCCCGCGAGGGGAGCCGCCAGCAACGCCGCGGGATGGAGTTCGGTCGGCTGACGCGCGCCCATCAGTGTTTCAGCGGCCAAGGAGAGCGCCGCCACCATCATCACGGTCAGCCGCGCGGCCTCCGCGATCGGCGAATCACCCGCCAAAATCAGCGCAATCGAAAGCACTGCACCCAGCACGGAGAGCAGCAACAAGATCGCGCCCACGTCTACCGCGGGCGCTTCCGGGCCGCGCGGAGCGAGCGGATTCGAGAGCGGCGCTGGCTCGGCTTCGAAGTCGAAGGCAAGGCGCTCGGGCCCCGCGTTGCGTTCCTCGATCAGGTCCGTGCGAGCGATCAAGGCAATGGCCTTCGCGCTCTGCAATTGCGACTCCGTGGTGCTCGGAGCTTCGCTAGCCGCAGACGCCGCTGCTCGCACTCGAATCAGCAGATCTTCCTGATCGGCGCGCGGCACCGGCAGGGGCGTGCCGGTCGCGTTCATATCGAAGCGTTCTCGGCACGCGCCGCTACAGAAGTAGCGAAAGCGATCGCGAACATGCGCCACGCGATCGGCGCGCAGCGGATCGACCGCGGCGCCACAGGTGGCGCAGGCTACGAGCGCTTCGCGCGCGGTGCCGGATCGATTCGCAGGGCTAGCTAGTTCGACCAATGATCTCTCGGGGGAAGCTCAGGCGTAGGCCGAAAGCGCGCGTTCGAGCAGCGCGACGCCTTCTTCCAGCTCCGCGCGGGTGATGATCAAAGGCGGAGAGAATCGCAACGCTTGTCCACCCGCGATGGTCAAGAGCACACCGGACTCTTGCAAGCTGGTCATCACCTTGCGTGCGTCGACGCCTTCGCGCAGCACCAGCGCTTGCAACAAGCCACGACCGCGCGTGCACTCGACCAACTTGGGAAACTTGCTCGCGGTCTTGCTCAGCAGCGAGCTGAGGTCTTCACCACGCTGGTTGACTTGAGCCATGAGGCCGTCGTTCTCGAGCACGTCGAGTACGGCCAACGCGGCGGCGGAGGCCAACGGATTGCCGCCAAAAGTGGAGCCGTGGCTCCCGGGAGGCAGCGCTTCTTCCAAAAACTTCTTGCACACCATCGAACCGATCGGCACGCCACCGCCGAGCGCCTTGGCCAATGCGATGGCATCCGGCTGGACGCCTTCGTGCTGGAAGGCCAAAAACTTCCCGGTGCGGCCAATGCCGGTTTGGACTTCGTCCGCCAAGAGCAGCGCACCCGCGTTGCTGGTGAGCGTGCGCAATTCGCGCAGAAAACCAGGGGGTGCGGGCAGCACGCCGCCCTCTCCCTGCACTGGCTCGACCAAGATCCCCGCCACATCCGGCCCCATCGCGGCGCGTACGGCTTCGAGATCACCGTAAGCCACATGGGTTACGCCGGGCAGTGGTCCGAAGCCATCCTTGTATTTGTCTTGACCAGTCGCGGCGAGCGCACCGAGCGTGCGACCGTGGAACGAATTGCGAAACGCGATGATGCGCTGGCGCGCGGTCTGCCCCTGCACATGGAAGTGCCGGCGGGCAAGCTTCAGCGTTGCTTCGATAGCCTCGGTGCCCGAGTTGCAGAAGAACGCGCGATCCATCTCGGTCAGTCGACAAAGCTTCTCGGCGAGCCGAACGTTGGGCTCGTTGTAGAAATAGTTCGAGACGTGTAGGAGCTTGCCGGCTTGCGCGGCAATCGCCGCGCTGAGCTTGGGGTGCCCATGCCCCAACGTGCTCACGGCGATGCCCGCGTACAGATCGAGGTAACGTTTACCCGAGGCATCGAACAGGTACGAGCCCTCACCGCGCACGAAGACGAACGGCGGCTGACGGTAGTTCGGATACAGGTAGGAATGGCCGGCTTCGACGAGTGCGCTCTCGGTGGTCATGGGCAGGCGGCTTTGTAGCATTTCTGAGTGGCAGTCGAGTCCCCACTCGCGGATGGGGGCGTCGGGCCACGAGAAAGGCCCGTTCGAACCAACCGCGGAGGGGCGGGGATCAGCGTGGGGGCGGCGCGACGCCCGCGCTGATCAGCGCTTGCGCGGCTTCGACGAAACCCTTGCCGCGATCGTGCGTGGTGATGAAACGAGGGGTAACCGTGGGACGACCGCTCAAGTTGTGCACGCCGATGCTGTGCCGGAACGCGGCGAAGCAACTGGCGTCGTTTTCGCTGTCGCCAATGAATGCGTACCTGGACAGGATCGCGGTCGGGTCGAGTTCGGTCAGCTCGTGGATCAACCTCACCACGCCGGCCGCCTTGTCCGCGCGGTCGAAGCTCAGGTGAACGTGCACGCTGGAGGCGAGCGTGCTGGCTCCGCGCGCTTCGGCGAAGCGGCGCAGGGCTGCGACTCGGTCTCTCGGTACGAGCTGGTGCTCACCGATGTCGATCGTGAAATCGGTCCGCCGCAGGCTGAGGTCGTCGGAGGGCACGAGCTCCGGGAATTCGTTTTGGATTTCGAGCCACAATGCGGCGAGGGCTTGCTGACGTCGTAGGCGCTCGGGGGTCGGGATCGGATCGAGCGTGTGCAAGCCATCCTCGTCCTTGAAGAAAGCGATCGCGCCGTTTTCGGCGATCGCGCCTTGGATCGGCCATTGATTCACGATCACCGCCGCCCACCCCGCGGGGCGACCGGTCACCGCGTAGCACTCGAAGCCTGCTTCGCGCAGGCGGAAGAGCGCGGAATACGCGGCTTCGCTGAGCAGGCTGTGGTCGAGCAGGGTGTCGTCGAGATCGAACAACAGGCCGCGCAGGCGGTTCGGTACCAAGCTGGGGAGCGAGCTAATCGGCAGCATGGCTCAACCGGGCACGACTTCCACCAGCAACGAGCATAGGTAGAGACCTTCGGGGAAGGCGGCGGGGACCGGATGGTCGGGGCCTTGGAAGAAGCGCTCCAACACCAAGGCATGGGCGCCGACATCGCGCGCGCCGAGGGCCACGGCTCGCGTCAACTCGTTGAGGCCGATCGCGGCCGAGCAGGAACAGACCACGAGTAGCCCGCCGGGACGCGTCGCGCGGCAGCCGCTGGCGGCGAGCTTGCGCATGTTTTCGAGCGCGCGGGCCTTGGCGGCGCGCGAAGGCGCAAGCTTGGGCGGATCGCAAATCACCAGATCGTAACCGCCTTTGCGGCCCGCTTGGTTCAGCACTTCGACGGCATCTGCGCGCTCGAAGATCACGCGACCTTCGAGGCCATTGAGCGCGGCGCACTCGGCGCCGATCTCCAGCGCGGGTGCGCTGGCATCCACGGCGTGCACTTCACGCGCGCCGCCTCGCGCGGCAGACAACGCCACCGCGCCCACGAAGCTGTAGGTATCGAGCACCCGCAGGCCGCGCGACAGCTCCTCGATCCGCGCGCGGAGTGGCCGCTGATCGACGTAGAAGCCGGTTTTGTGTCCGAGCGAGAACGGGATCTTGAACTTGAGGCCGCGTTCCGTGAACTCGAAGGCGTCGATGCTGGTGTCACCCCGCACCACGCCGTGCGTCGACGAGAAGCCCTCGGTCTTGGCGTGGGTCTGCGGAGTGCGATCGATGATCGCGCGCGGCTTGAGCAGCTTGGACAGCAGATCCAAAATCACGCCTTCGCGACGTTTCAGGCCGATCGTGCCCATTTGTACGGCCACTACGTCGCCCAGCCGATCGACGACCAAGCCCGGTAGATCATCGCCTTCGGCGTGCACCAAGCGCACCGCGCTGGTAGCCGTGGATGGCAGGCCGAGTGCCGCGCGGCGCGCAATCGCCCGCTCGATGCGAGAGGCGAACAGGGCGCCGTCGATGGCCGTGGTTGCATCGCGTGTGAACAGCCGGACCGGAATCGCCGACCCGGGCGAGTACAAGCCGCGTCCGAGCGTGTTGCCGCGCGCGTCGCGCACCATGATCTCGTCACCCGGGGCTGCGCCGCCCTCGATGCGCTCGATGGCCTGCGCAAACACCCATGGGTGCCCGGCCCAGACCGGTTGCACGTGACCTGCTTTGATGATGACAGCGGCGGCCATGAATACCGCGCCTGTCGTAGTGCGATTTTGCTCGGCTGGCGTCAAAGATCGCGTCTTCGCGCCAAAACCCCGTAAACCTGGGAAATCCGTGCCACACCCTGTAATCGGATCTTAACGGTGCTGTCGGGTACGCGGGTTTATGGCTGCCATTTCTGCGCTACCGGTTGGCACCGAGGTTGCTACCGTGGTGTGGTGAGCCCGCTCGGCTCGAGGAGATCTGCCTGGATGCCGCGTTGTTTCTCGTTCGCCGCCCTTTCATTCGCGCTCGTGGCGCTCGCTCCTGCGGCCTCCCTGGCAGCGAACGAAGATTGCCCGGATGGCTGGTTCTGCGAGCCGAACGCCGCTCCGCGGGCCCCCGCACCGAGCCCGCCGCCCGCGCCGCCCGCGCCGCCCGCGCAGGCGCCTGCACCCGGAGCGGGGCCCCCGGCCGCCGTGCCCGGTTACCCAGCGGGATACCCCCTCGCAGGTTACCCACCGCCTGGCTACCCCATGCCGCCCGGCTATTCGCCACCGCCTGGCGAGCCCGGCGTCCAGGATGAGATCCCGGCCGGCAAACCCCCGGCCAAGCGGCGCCGCGGCTTTCGCGAATGGGGCTTCAACGTGCACCTCGAAGGAGCGTTGCTCGGCGATCAGCCGCGGCGCGACACCGCCATGGGCGGGCTCGGTTTTGGCTTCCGCTATCGCGTGCTTCCACCGCTGGCCTTCGAAGCCGGCGTCGATTTGCTGAGAGGCGCTGAGCACGACGGATATTGGCGCAGCGAGGCCGCGCTTTTGTTCAACACGCTGCTCTTCTTCAACCCGCGCGACGTGGTGCAGGTGTACGCGTTGGGCGGCTTGAGCTTGAGCCGCTCGAGCGTGTCCTTCGCGCGCATCACCGACGATGACGTGTTCTACAAACGCAGTGACGAGCACCTTTCGTACTTCGGTGGCCAGCTCGGCCTGGGCCTCGAAGTTCGCGTCTCGCGGCGGGTGGCGATTGCTGGCGATCTGCTCGGCTTCATCCGTGGCCGCACCGACGAACGCACGGACATCGAGCTCGACAACCGGAACTTGCTGCGCGCGAACGAAACCGCCAGCGGCGGCCTGCTGCGCGCGGGTGTGACGATCTACTGGTGATTTCGCCGACAATTGTGGCGGCTCGCGGCCAGTTACGTGGAGTCGACCTGTGGTGAGGCTCCGCATGCGGCTGGGGCGCGCAAAACCCCCCAAAAAATAAGCCGATCCGCGGGATTTTTGAAAGTAGCTCGCGCGGCAGGGGAGGAATCACCCTGCGCGATACGTAGACAACAACGCGGTGCAGGGGGGAGCCGCACTTTCTTGCCGCCTTCTTGGAATGGAGCCACAAAACGACACGTCCCCGGACTCCTTGCGAAGCCGGGGACAGCCGTTGCCGAGTGAACGGCGTTTATCGCGTCCGCTGTGCCGCGCCGAGGCGCCGCGCAGCGCTGCGACTCACTGAACCAGGTCTTTGAGGTTCTTGAGAGCGGTCGCGCGAACCTTCTTGCTCGCGGGCTTCGCCGGAATCGTGATCGGTTCCTTGGTGAAGGGATTGATGCCTTGGCGCTCTTTCGTCGCCGGCTTCTTCACCACGCGGAGCTTCACCAGACCCGGGACGACGAATTCGCCGGGGCCACGAGCCGAGAGTTGCTTGCGGATGAGCTCTTGCAGCCCTTCGAACACGCGACCCACGCTCTTCTTGTCGAGATCCGATGCGTTTGCGAGCTCGGCGATAACCTGAGCCTTCGTCAACCTTTTGCCAGCCATGCGCTTCCTCCTGTCAGAAAATTCGAAAATTCGGCCGTCTGCGGCCCACCCGCCTGCGCCGACAGGGTTTTAACCCGCCGTTTCAGTCGTCCTAGGCACGGGCGAAGCGATAACAGGGTTCTTAGCGCCCTTTCAAGGGGAAAAATTCAGAGCGGCTTGGGATAAGCCTTTTTTTCCGCGGCGCAGGCGAAGGGGGGTCCGGGAAAGGCGTCCCGGAGGCCGGTTTGCTCACCACCCGTCGCCCATTCCCTTGTTCCATGCTGGACCGTGAACCGAGCATGGAACCAGGCCGGTTTTTCGTTGTAGAGCGCGGACTTAGCAATCATTTCGCAAGCCTTGCGCGAGCCCGACGTTTGTCCTTCGCGGGCTTCGGCTTTTTGGCCGGCTCGGGCTGCTTGGCTGGCCTCCGGCTTTCCGCGGCGCTTTTGCGTGGTTTCGCGAAATTCGTCTCAACCGCCCGCACCAAACGCCGGGTCATGCCGTCCATGACGCGTTTTTCCCCTGGATCTCCGTGATCGTAGCCGAGCAAGTGAAGCAGCCCGTGGGCGAGCAGGAAGCGCACTTCTGGGAGCAGTTCCCGCTTCCGGCCGCGCGCCTGGCGAGCCGCAGTGTCGAGCGAGATGACCACGTCGCCCAGGACGCGCGTGCCGCTCACGGCGCCGTCGGCACCGCCGCCTTCGTCGAGTGGAAACGAGAGCACATCGGTCGGCTTGTCCTTCTGCCGATGCTCCAGGTTCAGCGCGTGGATCTGCGCGTCGTTGGTGAGCAGCACGCTCAGCTCGGCATGCGCGAGCTCGAGTTCGACGAGCATCAGGTCTGCCTCGCGTCGCACGATCGAGGGAAGGAGGGGAGGCGAGCCCGGGGCACGGCGTAGGACGAAAGTAGGCATCGAGAGAGGCGCCTAGCGCAGTTGGCGCTCAGGGCAAAATGCGCCACGCCGACACAGGAAAGCGGTGGTCCCACGAGAAAGTGCGCGGCGCTGCGCGCGATCGCGATCTGCGCACGCTTTCCAAGGATTGGTCGCGGCGTTACGTTTAATTCACATGGCTCGCCCTTCACGTCCTCCCGGTTTCGATATGACGTATCGCCCGACCGAGAGCTCGTTTGGGCCGCCGTTTGCCGCCCGCATCCCCTCGCTCTTGTATTTGGGTTTGGCGCTGGCGGGAGTGGCGGCGGTGGTCGCTGCCGAACACAGCTCATCGAACAGCTGGCTATACGTAAACATCGTCGAGCGCGGCGTACGCGGCATCATCAGCGCGCGGGTCTGTGCGGGTTTGCTGCTGATGGGCGCCATCTCCTCGTTTTTGCGCACCAACATGCGTGGTGTCCGCGTGCGCGGTGATGGCGTCGATTACCGAGATTCATCGCTCGGTTGGCCGCGCGCGCGCCGCTTCAAGTGGGCGCAAATCGATCGCATCGTGCTCGACATGCCCACGCACATCGCCCTCGATCTGTGGGACGGCACACGCAGCTTCCTGCCCGCGGTCGACGATCGCGCGGCCTTGTCCATGGTGCTCGAAAAGGTCGGCCACGCCCGCGCCATCCCCGTCCGCGGCGGCATCGGCCTCGACGAAATCCCCGAAGCCGAAGAATTCGAAGGCGAAGAAGCCTGACCCCCGGGTCTCGCCGATCCACGCTTTCTCTTGGGTTGATGGTCACCGAGCGCGATGCACAGCGGCTCAGCCTTCGGCGTCGTGTTTCGGCTCGAGAGAGAGGGAGAATTGACCGCAGAGTCGCAGAGATCGCAGAGATCAGAGGAGAGTTGGGGGTTCGCTCTGCGCCATGGGATCCGTCGTAGACAATGACTTGTTTCGACGCGCAGAGATAACCCCCAAATTCACTGATCTCTCTTCTGATCTCTGCGATCTCTGCGGCTCCGTGGTAAAAAATCGGGGAGCCGGCGATCGTCGCAGACCGGGGGCTTGCGGTGATGCGCGTTGCGGCGTAGCCCGCGCTGCGCGTAAGGGATCTGGGGCGGCGTGCCTTTACAGGGCTGGATTCTGCGTCACCCTTGCGGCATGTCTTCGTTCGCCCGAGGTCTGCTGAGTGCGCTCTTCGCACTGTCGCTCTCGAATTGCAGCTCGAGCCCGCTCGATACGGCAGACGACTCGAACGCGACGCCGAGCACGCCCGCGGTCCCCGCAAGCGTCGAACTCGTGCCCTTGTACGACGCGCCCGCCGCGTGGACGGCCACGGCGCTGGCGTTCGATCCTACGCGCACGGGCGAGCTGTGGGTCACGCTGCGGCGCGTTCCGAGCAACAAGCCATGCCTCGAGACCGCGCGCTCCGGCTGCGCCGCGTTGGAGGGCGAGGTTGCGTTGGTCCAAGATGCAACGGGTACCGAGCCCAGCATGAAGATCAAGAAGGACGGCAACGCTTGGCATTTCATGCGTCGTCCGACGTCGATCGCGTTCGGTGACGGCGGGACTTTGGCTACCTGTGGTGAGGCGCGCACCGACAACTACGAAGACGAAGCGATCGACTATTCGGGCCCCGTGCTGTGGTCTTCGGATCCCGCCATTTTTGGCGCGGTGCCCAAGGCCGACCAGAACGGCACGCACATCGACATGCTGCACGAATCCCCGTTCTGCATGGGCATCGCGCATGAGCGGGATAACGCCTATTGGGTCTTCAACGGCAAACTGGGCGCGCTCGACCGCTATGATTTTCACGCGCCGCACGTGATCGGCGGCGAAGATCACGCGGACGGGGAGCTCAGCCGCTACGTCGAGGGCCAGCTCCAGCGCGTGCCCGAAGTGCCCAGCCATTTGGCGCTGGATCAGAGTCAGGGCCAACTGTACGTGGCGGACACGGCAGGTGGTCGCATCCTCCGGCTGGCCATCGCCGGCGGCACGCCAGGCGCCGACGTGCCTACGCTCGACCCGATCGCCATTCACCGACGGATGGACGGCGTCTCGCTAGTCGAGGTGGTAGCGCCCGGTTCGCTGAGCGCGCCGAGCGGCATCGCGCTCACCGCCGATCGAATCATCGTCACCGACAACGCGACCAGCCGCATTTGGTGGTTCAAACTCGACGGCAAGCCGCTCGGCTCGGTCGACACTGGGCTGCCCGCGGGTTCGCTCTCCGGCATTGCCGTCGGCCCCGACGACAAGTTGTACCTGAGCGATTTACTGACGGGTACGGCCTATCGGGTCGAGCTGCAGTAGCTGCTGCCAATGTGCGCCAGCAGTGCTAAACTCTCGTGCCGTGACCAGCGCCCGACGTCGCACGCATTCCTCGCCGCAGCTGCGATCGCGCTTTTGAGGAACGAGCTGCTCGGGCGTTGTCGCGTTTCGACATCGGATCTCAAAGTGCACATCGAGCAACGGGTCTCTCCACCTTTCCAGACGTGAGTGTCGTGTGTGGCGAGGCCGAGTTTGCCCGTATCGATCGCAACGCCATCACGAATCCGAGTTTGCTCGTCGAAGTCACCAGTAAATCGACCGAAGACTACGACCGAGGGGAGAAGCTCAATCACTTCAAGCAGTGCCCGAGCCTCCAGGCGGTGCTGTTCGTTTCTCACCGCCGGCGGCAAGTCACGCTCGTCTCGCGCACGAGCGAAGGTTGGGATAGTTTCGAATTCCGACCAGGCGACCGCGTGTACGTTCCCGCGTTGGCGCTTCAGGTTTCGCTCGACGAGCTGTACGCCGGCATCACGCTCGACGAAGCCGCGTTCTAAACCGCGCGTCCGATCGCCTCGAACTCAGCGTCAGTGAGTGAAAGTTCGGCGCTTGCGACGTTTTCTTCCAGGTGTTTTACGCTCGACGTCCCAGGGATGGGCAACATCACCGGGGAGCGACGGAGGAGCCAGGCCAAGGCGAGCTGCGAGGGAGTCGCGTTGTGCTTTTCGGCCAAAGTGCGCAGCGGGCCTCCAGGCCTCGCCAATGCGCCGGTGGCCAGCGGGAACCAGGGTATGAACGCGACGCCCAGCTTGGCTGAGCGATCGAGCAACGGTTCGGCGGAGCGATTGGTCAGGTTGAACAGATTTTGGACCGAGACGATAGGCGTGATTTTCAGCGCCGCGTCCAGCTGAGCCACGCTCACCTCACTCAGCCCGAGGTGCCGGATCTTTCCCTCTTTTTGTAGGCTGACCAACTCACCGAGCGATTCAGCCAGTGGCACCTTGGGATCGACGCGATGCAGTTGCAGGAGATCGATGCGCTCGAGGCCCAAGTGCCGAAGGCTAAGCTCGACTTGCTGCCGCAGGTATTCTGGACGCCCCACCGGTGTCCAGCGATTGGGACCTTGGCGGCTGAGCCCCGCCTTGGTGGCGATGACCAAACCCTTGGCGTACGGATGGAGCGCCTTTTTGATCAGCAATTCCGAAACGAAGGGTCCATAGGCGTCGGCCGTGTCGATGAAGTCGACCCCTAGCTCGAGCGTGCGCCGTAGCACGCGCACGGCCTCTTCCGGATCTTTGGGGTCGCCCCAGACTCCGGCGCCCGTCAACTGCATGGCGCCAAAGCCGAGGCGGTTCACGACCAAATCTCCACCGAGGGTGATCGTTCCGGATGCGTCGGCAGGGCGCTTGGCGTGAGTCATGGCCGAAGTTCTAGAACTCACGGCGCCAGCGTCAAGCGCGGGAGGGGCTAGGAGCGGCTCTTGGCCTGGCCGCGTCGGGACACGCTGTCTTCATCCGCGAGGCGGAGCTCGTACGTCCCGGATTCGTGCGCGGCTCCGCGCGCGACCGCCGCCACCGCGGACATCAGCGCAGAGCGCGAAGTGGGCTTGGCGAGCAGGGGAGGCGCGGGCGTGACGCCAAGCGCTTGCACGGTTCGTTCGATCTCCCGCTGGGCGAGGATCGGATCGGCGCTGGCGAAGATGAAGCGGCGCGCGAGCGCGGGGGAGTGAGCAAAGCAGCGCGCGTACAGCTCTGGGCCGCTGAGCTCCGGCATCATTACGTCCGAGACGACGACGTCGAAGTGAACGCTTTGCAGCACCGCCCAGGCCTCGCGCGGACTAGTCGTGATCACCGTTTCGCAGCCTGCGAGCATGCGCACCATGCTGCGCAACATCAGCAAGTGATCGTCGACGATCAACACCTTCAGGCGCTGACCCTCTCTTTCTCGCCCGCGCTCGCGCGGCGGTTTGGGTGCGGAGAGCTTACTCAGTCCGCGGGCCACGCTTTCGGCGCGGGCGCAGCAAGCCTCACATAGCCACGCGCGCTCAGCAGCGCCCGGCGGGTTAGTCGCGGCGGCGACCCCCCAGCCCTGAGTGGCGAGCAGCGCGAAACCCCAGACGTGTCCGTCCGCAGAAACGCCGCATTGTGAGCACTCGAAAACTCTCATCCTGTCGCCGACCCCGTGTTGCAACTTTGATGCCCTTAACTGCAACGTCAAGAAAATCGCGCAGCCCTTCGGATAGTACTTTTGTGAACGAGGCGAAACGCGCCGAAAAGCCGTAAATTCCTCGGGCGATCCGGGGCGAACCGCGCGGGCAGCTGCGCGCTGCTGCCTCGGGCAGGTGTGTTTTTTCGCAACAGGATATGTCGATTTGTAACAGCGGCGCGCACCTCAGGGCAGATCAGGGAGCGCCTCGAGATCGGGTGGTACGAAGATCGAGCGCGCCCGCACGCTGGCGAGCACGGCTTTGCTGTAGTGGCGCGAGGGCAGAGTCCGATCGAAGAGCTCGGGACAGCGCTCGAGGAGCTCGCCCGAATTGGTCGCGCCTGAACGCGCCGCCGCGCTCGCGACCAGAACCAGCCACACGCGCGTCAGAGTTTCGAAGTAGCCACGCGTGCTGGACTCGACCAAGCCGTGCCGCTCGTTGAGTCGAATGATGCCGGCGCGCAGCCGCAAGTGGGCTTCATCGAGCGGGTATTCTCGTGCGTGCAAGAAGGCGGTTCGCACGTGCGCTTCATGGGTCCACTCGGCGGGCGTCAGCGAGGAATTGCCGAAGGCTTGCCAGAGCGCTCGATCGTCCATTTCGTCCCCTCACTCAGCAGCATCCCGACTGCCATGGCCGCAACGAATACGAATGCGCCCAACGCGCCCGAGCCGAGCGCCACGATCGCAGGGCCTGGGCAGTACCCCGCTAGACCCCAGCCGACGCCGAACAGCGCCGCCCCGCCCACGAGCGCGCTGTCGATTCGTTTTCCGTTCGCGGGCACTGAGCCTTGCGCGTTCACCGGGTTGCGCGGCGCGCGAAAGCGCAGCCAACTCGCGTGCACGGCGATCGCGCCGAACATCACGCCCGCAAGATTGGGAGACCAAGTTCCGCTCACGTCCAAGAAAGCGATGATGTTCCTAGGATCGCTCATGCCCGAGACGCACAGCCCGACCCCGAACAGCAAACCGCAGCCGAGGGCGATCAGTCGGGCCTTCACGACGGCACCCAAAGCTTCAGCATATGGCGGACCGCGAACACCGTGAGCGCCGCCGCAACCATGAACGTCAGCACGGCCACCAGTGAGCGCACGGAGAGTCGACTCAAGCCACACACGCCATGACCCGAGGTGCAGCCGCCGCTCATGCGCGTGCCGAAGCCGACCAAGAGCCCGGCCAAAGCCAGCGGGAGCAGCGGCAAGGTGGGCGCAGGGACACGATTCGTGAAGAGCGCAAAGCCAACGCCCGCCGCGAACAGCCCGAGCAAGAACATGAGCCGGACCCAGCGCTCTTGCCCGTCATTCAACAGCGCGCCGCTGAGGATGCCGCTGATGCCGGCGATGCGGCCATTGAACGTCCAATACAGTGAGGCGCTGGCGCCGATCAGGGCGCCGCCGATGAGGGCTGACAGCATGGGCTTTTGTCTCGAAAAAGAGAGGCGAGTCTACTCCGAGACAGAGCGCGGGCAAGCCGAGTTGGTCTCAGGCGCCCATGACGCGCAGCGAGCGACCTTTGACCAAGGGCGGATTCGGGGGCGCGGCGAGGTCGGGCGTTTCCGCGCCGGCCAGCGCGCTCATCGCGGTCGCCATGGGGTCGAAATCGTGCGCCGAGCGGAAGCGCTGCGCGCCGCCCACGATCTTGTACTTCACCAGGCGGTTTTGCATCACGTTCAGCGGCAGGTAGCCGAGCGTTTGAATCCAGCTCGAGTTCTTGCGCACGGTCCAGCGATCCCAAATCGCGCGCGGCGAGTAAAAGCGCTGCCAGGCGCGCTGCCAGCCCTCGCGCAGTTCTTCGCGCGACATGCCGGTCGGCGTGAAGTAGGGCGAGCCGGCGTCGTGGTCACCGCTCAGCCACCACTTCTCGTTGGTCAGCCGTCGCTCTTCTTTCAGCCGCCGATACAATTTGGTCGCCGGGTAGGGCGTCAGGATGGCGTAGAGGGCCATCGTCAGCTTCATGTCGATGCCGAATTCGACGGTGCGATCGAACACCTCACGGTCGTCGGTGTCGAAGCCGAACACGAAGCTGCCCCAAGTGGAGATGCCGTGATCGTGCAGCATGTCCATCACCTCACGATACTGTGAAGGACGGTTTTGGCGCTTGCCGGTGTGCTGCAGCGTGCTGTCGTCGATGCTCTCGAAGCCGATGAACAGCGCCTTGCAGCCGCTCTCGGCCATCAGCTTCACGTTCTCGATGCGCTTGACGGCGGCCAGCGAGCATTGGCCGATCCAGTGCTTTTGTAGCGGGATCATGCGCGTGAACAGCTCCGCCGAGTACTTTCGGTGGATCATCACGTTGTCGTCCGCGAATAGGATCAGCTTGCTCAACGTCTTCAGTTCGCCCAGCACCTCTTCCACCGGGCGAAAGCGCATGGTCGTCCCGTTGGCGGTCGACACGCTACAAAACTCGCACGGGTACGGGCAGCCGCGCATGGTCTGCACGACTTGGAACGGAATGTATTTCTTGGAGCGGAACAAGTCGCGCCGCGGATTCGGCTTACCACCCAGATCCGGCAAGGCACCTTTGTAGATCGGCTTGAGCTGCCCGCGTTTGAAGTCGCGCAGCAACTCGGGCCAGAGATCTTCGGCTTCACTCAGCACGACCGAGTCGGCAAATTGCAGCGCCTCTTCCGGCACTGCCGTTGGATGAATGCCGCCGAGTACGACCTTCACCCCCCGCGCGCGATACGCGGATGCGATCTCGTAGCTGCGGCGCGCGGTCTTACTGTCCACGCTGATGCCGACCAGATCGACGTCCTTGACGTCCTTCTCCAGGTCGAACGGTTTCACCAGGTCATCGGTGTAGATCACCTCGTCTTCGGGCGGTGTGAGCGAAGCCAGAACACCGAGGCCGAGCCGTGGGAGAAACGCCGAATCTTCACTAGCAGTCGCGATCAACTCGATCTGCATACCGGCCGCAGCATGCCACAACCTGCACGATTCATGCTGAAACGACGCTTTCGGGCGGTTTGGGAGCGTGGCTTCCAGGGCTGCACGCTTGCACTCCTGTACGAATCTGTCAGAGTCGCTTCGCCGCGGGCAGTTGCCCCCGGTTTTCGCCCTAGCGGCGGGCCCTGCCCGGCGCGGCTTTCGAGTCCGAAATTTCACTTACGACGAAGGGCGGTCGTGCGACGCGGTGCTTGCTCTTGCAGCAGCCTGCGCGCTCCCCATCGTAACGAAAGCGTGGCGTCCCGCCGGCTGAGTCGATTTCCATCGGCGCACCGGCCGGAGAGCTTCGCCCCCCGGGTCGTCCCTCAGGTCGACGCCGGTTTCTCAATACAAAAAGGTCACTTTGCAAAATACGAATCCCGTCGCAGGCCAAGCCTCGTCCGACGCTGCTGTTCACACCGTTACTGCTGACGCTTCGGTTCCCACCGTTTCCGGCGTCGCGTTTACTGATTTGGGCCTGAGCGATGCCGTGCTCAAGGCGCTCACAGCCGAGGGCTACGTCAATCCGACGCCCATCCAGCAAAAAGCCATCCCCGAGGTGCTCGCGGGTCGCGACTTGCTCGGCTGCGCGCAGACCGGCACCGGCAAGACCGCCGCCTTCGCTCTACCGATGATCGAGCGCCTGATGGCCTCGAACACGCCGCGGGACGCACGCCGCCCGCGCGCGCTCGTACTCTCGCCGACGCGCGAGCTGTCTGCGCAGATTGCCGACAGCTTCGCGACCTACGGTCGCGGCACCCCGCTCAAGTACGCCGTGATCTTCGGCGGCGTGGGCCAGGGCCCGCAAATCTCGATGCTCAGCCGCGGCTTGGACGTGCTGGTCGCCACCCCCGGTCGCTTGCTCGACTTGATGAATCAGGGCGCCGCGTTCTTGGACAAGGTCGAGATCTTGGTTTTGGACGAAGCGGACCGCATGCTCGACATGGGCTTCTTGCCGGACGTGAAGCGCATCCTTTCGAAATTGCCGAAGCAGCGCCAAACGCTGTTTTTCTCGGCCACCATGCCGGGTGACATCGAGCGCCTCTCGCGCGAGATTTTGGTCAACCCGGTGCGCGTCGACGTGGCGCCCGTGTCGTCCACCGCGGAGCGCATCGAGCAATCGGTGTACATGGTCGAGGCCTCGGAGAAGCGGCGCGTGCTCGAGAAGGTGCTGCGCGATCCGGCCATGGAGCGCGCGATCGTCTTCACGCGCACCAAGCACGGCGCCAATCGCCTCGTGAAAGAGCTGGAGCGCGGTGAGATCGTGTCCGAAGCCATTCACGGCAACAAATCCCAGGGCGCACGCCAACGCGCGTTGGACAATTTCCGTTCCGGTCGGCTCAAGGTGTTGATCGCGACGGACATCGCCGCGCGCGGCATCGACGTCGACGGCATCAGCCACGTCGTGAACTACGACCTGCCGAACATCCCCGAGAGCTACGTGCACCGTATCGGCCGCACCGCGCGCGCCGGAAAGGAAGGCATCGCGATCTCCCTGTGCAGCCGTGAAGAACGCGGCTACCTGCGCGACATCGAGCGGCTCACGCGTACGCCCATTCGCAAGCTCGATACGCCGGAGCCGAGCGCAGAAGATCTGCGCGTGCGCGCTGCCCGCCCCGAGACAGAGGCTCGTCCGCCGCAGAACGATCGCCCGCGTTTTCAGGGCAACCGTGGTCCGCGTCCGGACAACCGCGGCCCGCGCCCGGACAATCGCCCGCAACTGCGGATGGACAATGGCCCGCGCCCCGCTGGAGCGCCCAGCCAAGACCGAGGTCCCGCGCCGCGTCGCTTCGACGATCGTGCGGCTCCGCGTGCTCCGCAGAGCGCTCCCTCGCGCTTCGACGGTGACCGCGGTCCGTCACAGCGCCGCTTCGACGGCCCGGCACGCCCCTTCCAAGGCGGCCAAGGGCGTCCGCAAGGCGCACCGAGCGGTGGCGGCCAGGCACCGCGCGACAACCGCGGTCCGTCCCGTCCGCAAAGCGCGCCGCAGCCGGAAATGTACATCCGTCGCCCGCGCTGATTCGCTCGGCAACCAAGTGACGGTGGCTCCGCGAGGAGCCACCGTTTCATGCCAACTAAGGGGACGCTGTAGTCACTCTCAGGTGGGAGGAGATGTCGAAGCGCACCTGGTTAGCCTGGACGTCGATGCTCGCTGCATACGGCGCCTTCAGGCTGCCCTCTAGAACTCCAAACGAGAGTTGCTCGGCATACGCCGAATTGGTCGGACGGGTCACGCCTTCCTCCGGCACGACCACGCCGACGAGGTAGGTCTTGCCGGCCTCGAGTTGATAGCTGAAACTGCCGACACCGGAGCTGTGAAACTCGGACTTCGGGTAGTCTACGACGAGCTTGTCTGCCCCGAGAACGAAGGTGTTGCCGATCAGCTCGTAGGCGACCCAGTGCAACTTCCGTGTGCCGGATACTGCCGCGATCCAGGTCTGTAGTTCGATCAGCTTGCGCGGCCAGCGCACGTAGATCACGTCGCCTACGAGCGTGTTCGCAGGCACCGTCTCGCTGTCGACACCCGCGGCAATGATGTCGACGAAGGACTTGGCGCAGGTCTGGTCAGCAGTGCAGACATTGCCTTCGGCTTTGCAGTCCTCGGTGACTTGGCTCAGGCTCTTGCCGTCAGCGCCACACGTCCCCACTTGGTCGAGTACACAGCCCGATTCGCCGGGTACGCAGGGCAGAGCAACGCACGCCTTCGCGTTGCCCAGTACCTCGCAGGGGAGAGCTTTACACTCGCCGTCTTGGCACCGTTCGTTGAAGGCGCAGGGGATCCCGCCCTTGGGCGGGGAGCCGTCGTCGTTGCAGGTACCGACGCCGTTCAGCACGCACAGCTTCGTTCCTGGTTTGCAAGCATCGCTGCAGTGAGCAGGTGAGCCGTCGTTCTCCGTAACACAGCGTTGGTGTTCCGGGTCGCAAGACTCGACGGCGCTCCCGAACTCACCGTGCTCGTTGCAGCGATAGACGCTGCCCGCTTGGCAATACCAAGCGAGCGGCTCACACTCTGGTTTCTCGCAGCCCCCGTCGAGGCAGAGCTGCCCGTCCGGGCAAGCGACGGCCGTCAGCCAGTCGCTACCGGACGCGTTGCAGCGTGACACCTGCGTACCGACGCAGCGTTTGGCGTCTGGCTTACAGACCGCGGTCGGACCGCAACCGCCTCCGTCGCAGAGTGCGGGGCCAGCGTCAGGCGCGCCGCCAACGCCGCTATCGGGTCCGCTCCCGGCGCCGCCGTCGTGTGTGTCGTCGGGAGCACCCGCCTGCGCCTCGCTCGAAGACATGGCGCCGCTCTTCCCCGCACTCGCTTCGGACGGGCTTTGCTCCACGCGCCCACAAGACGCCAAGAGCAGCCCTAGTCCGGTCATTATCCCCAACCCTCGCGACATGCTGGAGTACTTAGCGCAATCGCGGTCGCTCGGCCTCGAGTAAAGGACGATGCCCCGTTGCCCGTGTCGTTCGGTCAGAAAATTTTCGCGGTGATCGAACCGGGGCGGAGCCGCGACCGCTCACACGGTAGAGCACGCGATCTCATGGATTTTGCCTGAAAACGTGAGCAAAGCCGACTGATCCAGTTACATTGGGCAGTTGTGTACCAGCCCGCCGTCTTGCCGCGGCGTGGACAAGGAGGATTCGATGAGCGAGATGCGGCTGGGACCTTGGGCAATCGTCTGGCTGGGCGTCATGAGCAGCACCGTCGCGTGCGTTGACGGCACCGTGGCACAGAACCAAGGAAGCGCCGCAGGCGCGGGCGGCACCGGCAACGGGTTCACCGCGACCGGTGGCTCGGGCGCGGGCACGGGCCCCTCAGTTGGCTCGGTCAGCGGCGCGGGCAATGTCTCGGACGGCAGCTGCTCAGTCGCCTGTGCTCAAGGGCAGGTTTGCAGCCAAGGGGTGTGCAAAGCACCGGTCAGCAACTGTACGGCACCGCAAGTGCCTTGCAGCGGCGAGTGCGTCGATCTGACTAGCACGGCGCATTGCGGCACCTGTGAGCAAGCGTGCGTCACCGGTCAGAGCTGTAGTGCGGGCGCCTGCGTGTGTCCCGGCGCGCAGCTGGCATGCAACGGCGCCTGCGTCGATACCCAAAGCAGCGTCGAGCACTGCGGTGGCTGCAGCAAACCTTGCGCCACGGGCGCCGTCTGTAACGCCGGCGTGTGCGGCTGCGCCGTCGGCCAAGAGCGCTGTAACGACGTGTGCATCGATCTCAAGCAGAGCGACGCCAACTGTGGCTCGTGCGGCAAGGCCTGTGCGACTGGTCAAACGTGCAACAACGGCGCGTGCGTCGGTGGTGACGGCGCAGACGGCTGTACTGGCGGTCCCGCTCTCGGCATCACGCTGAAGCGGATCGACGTGTATCAAACCGTGAAAGTCCCCGTAATGGATACGGGCGCGGAAATCACTGCCGACAAGCGCACTACGGATGTCGTGACCGGCCGTCCGACGATGTTCCGCATCTCGGTCGCCTTGGACAGCGGCTTCAGTGCGCGCCAAATCTCTGCTCGCGTCACCGTCGACAATGGCACGACCGTGGCGCAATACTTCGCGAAGCAGGCCGTCAGCAAAGACTCGGTCGATACGGAGCCGGGGAGCACGTTTCAGGTGCTGGTTCCGCCGGAGCAAATCACCGCGGACACCCGCTACTCGGCCGAGTTGGTCGAGTGCGCTACCGGTACCGGTCAAGCGGGCAGTGTGCGCTTCCCCAAAACCGACACGGTCGAGCTCGCGGCGCGCCACACCGGCGGCCTCAAAGTCACCATCATCCCGCTTCAGGCCAACAACAAGCTCCCCGACACCTCGGAGACCGCGCTCACGACCTACCGTCAACAGATGTTGGCGATGTACCCGATCGACGCAATCACCTTCACGGTCGCGCCGCCGATCACCATCACTTACCCAGTCGATTGGCAAGCCACGCTCGATCAAATGCGGGCCAAACGCAAAACCGATAACCCCGCGGCGGACGTCTACTACTACGGTCTGCTGAAGCCCCAAGATACCTTCACCGCGTTCTGCGGCAACTCGTGCACCACGGGCATTGGCTACGTCGGCCAAGCGAACTCGGCGGCCGGCAGAGCAGCGATGGGCGTGGGCTTCGCAGATCGCGTCTCGGCGCAAACCATGGCGCACGAGATCGGGCACAACCATGGCCGAAATCACGCCCCCTGCGTGCCGAATGGCGGCTCGATCTCCGGCGTGGATGCGAAGTATCCGTTCTCCGATGGCCGCACCGGCATCATTGGCTACGACTCGCGCACCAAAGCTCTGTTGTCCGACAAAGGTACGGACTTGATGGGCTACTGCAGCAATGTTTGGCTGAGCGAGTACACCTATGGCGGCTTGACGGATCGCGTCGCGGTGGTGAACGGAAACCCGTTCGAGGTCTTCGATGCCGCCGCGTTGCAGACTTGGCGTGTGTTGCTCGTCGGCGGCCCCAAGGGCCCACGCTGGGGCATCCCGATCACTACCCCGAGCCTGCCGGACGGCACCGCCGTCAGCGCGCGCGTGGTCGACGGGACCGGCCAATTCCTCCAGGAAATCACGGTCTATCGAACCGAAATGTCGGATGGCGGCGGAGCCAGCATCATGGTGCCGGAGCCGAAGCCGGGCTGGAGTGGCGTCGAGGTAGCGGGCGGAGTGACCGCCTTCGCGCCCTAACGTCCGTGAGAGTCAGATGCCGTCTGTCGGCTGATGGGTGATGTGCACTTGTCCCCGTAGACGCGGGCTCAGCCAAACCTTGTTGTTCTTGTCGACAATCACCACGCCGACCCCCGGCGTGGCTTCGGCCAGCTTCAACCCTGCTTCGGGACCCAAGATGAAGACCGCGTCGTCGATCGCGTCGGCCGTCGTAGCGTCGTCTGCCCAGACGGTGACGCTGCGGCTGGCGGTGGCGGGGTAGCCGGTGTGCGGATCGATGATGTGGTGATAGCGGCGTTTGCCGATCACGTACGAGCGCGCGTAGTCGCCGGCCGTGGAGAATGCGTGATCCGTGAGCTCGATGGTGGCAAACGAGCTGCCCTCGGGCCCGCGCGGATCTTGGATGCCGCTGATCCACGGTGAGCCGTCGGGCTTGCGTCCCGCGCCGTACAAATCGCCGCCGGCTTGCACCAGGAACGCTCGGATGCCCGCCTTCTTCAGCACGTCCGCGGCGCGGTCGACGATGTAGCCCTTGGCGATCCCGCCTAGGCCAATTTTGTGTGCCTTGGGCAAGCGCACTGCTTGCGCGGTAGGATCGAGCTCGACCGTGCGATAGTCGACCAACGCACGCCGTCGGTCGATTTCGGCCTTGGACGGCACTTTGGGATTCGCATCCGCGGCGCTTCCGAATTTCCAGACGTCGCTCATTGCTTGGAAGGTGATGTCGAACGCGCCGCCGGAGGCTTTGCCCTCGGCGAGGGCACGGGAAATTACCGCGAACGCCTCGGGCCCGACTGGTACCCATTGTTCTGGATTTGCGTTGATCTTGCCGACCTCGCTGTCGTCCCGCCACTCGCTGAGTATGGCTTCGAGCCGTTTCATCTCATTCAGCGCTTGGGTCAGCGTGAGGCGAACCTTGGCGCTGTCTGCTTGCGCGTTGGTGTAAGCGATGAAATGCACGTTCGTGCCCATCGCCACGTCTTGGAAGTCGACCTTTTCGACGGGGGCCGGGACGAGTGGCCCAATGGGCGCGTTGGACCCGAGCGGCTGCGCTGCGCTGGGTTGGGTGGCGAGCGCACTCGCACTCGTAGTCGCGCTGGCCGCGTTCGCGCCCGGCGCGTGCGCGGCGTCCCTCAGCTCGGGGACCTTTTCGTTGGCCGGTCGATTGCACGCGGCGAGCAGCCAAGGCAACGTCGAAATGGCCCATTTCCCGGCGTTTAGCCAACGGTCGCGCAAGGCTTGCCCAGATCCCATCATCTCTGGGCTATGCTTTTAGCATGGCGCTCGATCGTAAGGCATTGGACCTGTGCGTGGACGAGCTCAAGGGCGAGCTTTCGGCGCTGTCGCGTCGCATCCATGCTCACCCCGAGCTGTGCTTCGAAGAGCGGCAAGCGGCTACCTGGCTGGGTGATTGTTTGGAGCAGAAGCTCGGGGCGGAGGTGGAGCGCGGCGTGGGCGGATTGGAGACTGCGTTTCGCGCGCGCGTCGGCCGAGGCTCACCGAGGATCGCCATCTTGGCGGAGTACGACGCGTTGCCCGAGATCGGCCATGCCTGTGGTCACAATTTGATCGCGGGTAGCGCCGTGGGCGCTTTCCTCGCGCTCGCTCAGCAAGCTCCTCAGCTTACGGGCTCGGTGGAGATCATCGGTACCCCCGCCGAAGAAGGCGGCGGCGGAAAGATCAAACTGCTCCAGGCAGGGGTGTTCGAAGGCGTGGACGCCGCGATGATGTTTCACCCGTTCGACCGCGATATTTTGGCGCATCCCGCGTTGTGCAGCATGCGCATCGCCATGACCTATCAAGGCGTTCCATCGCATGCCGCCGCTGCGCCATTCGCGGGCAAGAGCGCGCTCACGGCGTGTATGGAGACCTTCCGCTTGATCGACTCGCAGCGCGTGCACTTTCGCGACGGCACACGCGTGCACGGCATCATCACCAATGGCGGCAAGGCCGTGAACGTGATCGTGGAGCACGCGGCCTCGGAGTTTACGCTGCGCGCCCCGACCTCGGCCGAGCTCGAGCGTGTGAAGGCGATCGTGCTGCGCTGTGCGCGTGGCGCGGCGCTGGCCTGCGATGTCGAGGTCTCGTTCAAGGAGAAGGTCGGCTACCGCGAGATGAATAACAACCTGACCATGGCGCGGCGCTTCGGTGCGGCGCTCGAGGCGCTCGGTCGCAACGCGAGCGAGACCGACGCGCGGGTTGGTGCCGGCTCCACCGACATGGGTGATTTGAGCCTACATTTGCCGTCAATTCATCCATACTTGGCGATTTGTGACGAAGGCGAATCTTTGTGCCACGAGCACCGTTTCGCGGACTGCGCCGCGAGTGATCGCGGCATGTCGACCATGCTCGTCGCGGCCAAGGCCATGGCTCGCACCACGCTCGATCTGCTCGAAGATCCCAAGCTCTTCGCCGACGTTCAGCGCGAGTTCGCGGCCGGGCACTGATTGCCGATGGTGAGCCCGCCGGTGTAGGCTGCGGGCTATGCGTATCGCTCGCTGTGCGTTGCTGGTTTCGTCGTTGCTTGCCGCGGCTTGCGGTGGTGCCCAGGCTACGCCGCCTGCCGAGCCTCCGGTTTCGGAGGCCACTGCTCCCGCCGCGCCGGAGCCCGCGAAGTCGGCTGAACCCGAGGAAGCGCCGAGCGAGCCGCCTGCCGACAAAGACAGCGTGCCCGTGGCCGCCGAGAAGGCAGAGCCGGATCCCAACGCGACGCGCGAGGTGACGTACGTGGTGGTGCCGGAAGGCCTGAAAATCAGCGTGACCGGCGTGCGCTTCACGGTCTCGGCCAGCGCGGTACAAGTCGCCTCCGGCTGGGGCGTGAAGCTGAACGTGGTGGCGAGCGCGCTCGATGGCAAGCCGCATTCGTTGTCGAGCCCCAAGAGCGGGCCACTCGCGTTCGCGGGCTCGGTGTCGCGCAAGGGCAAGTCCGAGGCCGAACCCTTCGGTGACGATCGTACGGGCGATGGCGAGCTGGATCTTTCCGGCGACGAACCGAGCAAGTTCAATCGCACCTGGCCGGCCAAGGGCGTGCGCGTGCTGGGTGCCGGGGATTCGCTCGATCTGCAGGTCGCGCTCTGGGGCCTGGGCAGCGACAAAGACTCGCGCCGCCCCGTGAAGAAGTTCTGTCACGTGCGCATGCAGGTGGGCAACGGCAAGCCGCGAGCGATCATCGAGCCACCGCAGGGCATGGCCAAGTAGTCAGCGCGCGCTATTTGCCCTGGAAGCGCGGCTTTCGCTTTTCGGACAGGGCCAACAGCGCCTCGTCGCGATCGGCGCTGTCCAAGCAACGTTCGTACGCGGCGCGTTCGAAATCGAGCCCCTCGTCGAGCGGCAAGCGCCGGGCGGCACGGACCGCTGAAAGCGCTGCGCGTTGCGCGAGCGGCGCGCCCTCGGCCACGGGTTCCAGCCATTTCAGCGCGCAGTCCAAGAGCTGCTCGGCACTCGGGGCAACGCGATTGACCAGGCCCAGGGCGAGCGCCTCACTCGAGTCGATGCGTCGACCGGTGAGCACGAGGTCGAGCGCGCGAGATTCTCCGAGCAACCGCGCAATGCGCTGCGTGCCACCCGCGCCGGGAATGATGCCCAGCCCCGTTTCCGGCAAGCCGAACACGGCTAGCGGTGCCGCTATGCGTAGATCGCAAGTCAACGCGAGTTCGAGCCCGCCACCGAGCGCTGCGCCGTTGATGGCGGCGACGCTCACGAAGTCCGATTTTTCGAGCCAAGCGAGCTCGCTACGGTAGGCGCTCAGCATCTCGCGTACTTGGCCGCGGCTCATGCCCTGACGCTCTTTCAGATCAGCCCCCGCGCAGAAAGCCTTGTCACCCGCGCCAGTGACGACGCACACGCGCACGCCGGGATCCGAAGCGAGCTCGCGGCCGAGCTCGCCGAGCTGCTGTACGGTAGCCCAGGACAGCGCGTTCATGCGCTCGGGGCGATCGATGGTCACGATGGCGACGGCAGCGCGCCGCTCCAGCCGGACCAACTCGCTCATCCGCGTGCCTTCTTCCGGGTCTTGCTCGCAGGCTTCTTGCTCGCAGATTTCTTGGATTTTTGCGCGGCAATGGCCTTGGGTTTGCCGATCTCCAGCTTGGACAGCCGAGCCTTCAATTCAGAGACCTCGTTCCGTACGTTGTCCAATTCATCGTTCAAGCGTTTGCGCTCGGCGACGGCCTTGTGCTCGCCCATGTCCCGCAAAGCTTCGCGTAGCCGGCGCACCACACGGCCGTCGAGCTCCCGCTCTTTGGCGCGGTGGAGGGGGCCGCGGCTCTTGGCATCGCCCAAGAACTGCAGCGCCGCGACTACGTCGATCTTCAGGTGCGGATCTTTGTCGTCGAGCAGATCCTCGAGGTGCTCACGCACTTTGCGGCCTTCGGAGATCTGGCCCAAGGCGGCGATCGCGGCGCGCCGACCGCGCGTGGGGAAGCCGTATTCGGTGCGCTTCAACACCTCCGGCAACGCGCGCTCGTCGCGCAAAGCGCCGAGCGCGTCGAGCGCGCCCGCGCGTGACACCTCCGCCCAGGACGGCCGGTCGAGCAGAGGGACGATCACCTGCAGCGCTTCGGGTTGGCGGGTGCGGCCGAGCGAGCGCACCGACTCGGCTTCGACCAAGTAGCTCGGGTCGCTCTTGGCACGCTTCTCCAAAACTTTGGCGGCAGCCGCCGTTTTGAAATTGCCGAGCGCGGAGGCGACCGCGCGGCGCACCTTCGGGTGCTCGCTGCCGGCCTGTGCGGCGAGCGCGGAAAACGCCTCTTCCGAGCGGATTTTGCCCAAAGCGCGCGCGGCCTCGGCGCGCACCATCCAGGCTTCGTTCTTGCTCGCGAGGCTCTCCGAGAGCGCCTGAACGGTGGGCGGATCATCACGGCGAGAGAGCGCCTCGGCGGCGCGTGCCCGCGAGATGGCGCGCGTGGCGCTCGCCAATTGCGCGCGCAGCATGTCGCTCGGCGCGTCGAACGTCAGATCCCCGAGCACGCGCAGTTCCGGATCGAATGCTACGAATGCCGGGCGCTCCGCCAACTGAATCACGAAGGTGTCCGAGGCCGCGCGGACCGATTTCTTGTGTCGGGAAACCCCGCCGCCGCGGGTGCCGATCTCGACCTCGAGTTCGAAGTGGAACTCCGCCGTGTCCCCCAGCTTCTGGGTTTGCTTCACGCTGATCGACAAGAGACCGTCGTCCCAGCCGACCTTCACCTTCAGCTCGGGGTGTCCGGGGCGATACACCCAGGAGTCGAAAAAGCGCTCGAGTGAGCGCCCCGAGACCTTCTCCAGCGCCCGCTGCAGATCGTTGGTTTCGACCACGCCGTAGGCATGGGCTTCGAGGTACTGCCGCACGCCGGTCCAGAACGCATCGTCCCCCAACTCACGCCGCAGCATGTGCAGTACGAGCCCGCCTTTTTCGTACAAATGTCGGTCGAACAGGTCGATCGGCTCGGCGTAATCTCGACACACGATGGGGCGCGAATAGCGCGCGCTAGCTTCGTGCAAGTAGGTGTCGTTGTCGGACGACACGCCGTAGTCGTACTCGTCACGTCCGAGGCGATCTTCCCGTTCGACGTGCTCCATGAACGTAGCAAAGCCCTCGTTGAGCCAGGCGTGTGACCAATCTCGACAAGTGACGAAATCGCCGAACCATTGGTGCGCCAATTCGTGGGCCACCAAATCATTGGAGGTGATGTCGAGCACGGCGCGTTCGTCCAAGAGTACGTGTTCGTACATCGTCGTGGCGGTGGTGTTCTCCATGCCGCCGAAGATGAAATCACTGACCACGATCTGAGAGTAGCGTTGCCACGGGAAGGGCACGCCCGTGAGCCGCGAGAACAGCTCGATCATGCGCGGTGTTTCGCCAAAGCTGCGCGCGGTGTCTTTCTTGCGCGCGGGCGGCACGTAGTAGCGCACCGGGACTTGCTTGGATTTACCTAGATCTGCCGGCCGATCGTCGATGATCGTGAAATTGCCGGCGACCAAGGTGAGCAGGTAGCTCGGGTGCGGCTTGTCCAGCCGAAAGTGGTACGTCCACGGCTTCTTGCCCGCGGGCGTCTGTGATTCGAGCAGCTCTCCGTTGGACAGCGCGACGAAGCCATTCGGTACGCTGACGCGCAGCTCGCTCGTCATCTTGACGTGTGGCTTGTCGTGGCAAGGGATGAAGTGACGAGCGTCTTCGTCTTGGCACTGGGTCCAGACTTGCTTCGGACGCTGCTTGACCTTGGCGTCCGGCTCCAAGAAATACATGCCGCGGCGTGGGGTGGCGCGATAGCGCACCTCGACCTTGCCCGCGTCGACGCGATCCAGACCGCGCACGGTGAGGGTGTCCCCGTCGTAATCGAAGGGCGTGTTCACGAAGCCCTTGCCCGCGTTCAAGCGCACGCTCTGAAGTTCGAAGCCCACCGCATCGAGCTTCAACTCGGTCGCAGTCGCGGCGACGCGTTCGAAGTCGAGGGTTGCGCTGCCCGACACGGATTTGGTTTCGAAATCCAACGTCAGATCCAGGGCCAGATGCGGGATCGAAAACGGGCGCGAGCGCTCGTACTTGCGCTCGGTGCCGGCCAGCGCGAAGGGAGAGCCGGCGCTCGAGCAGGCGCAGCGGGAGTGGAGCCGTTGAGCAAGTTTCGACATACTACTGTCGACTCTGTAGGCTGCCCGGGGGCCTATCGCAAGGCCTGCCGTGGCAGGACATTGCCTAGCCTCACCCCGACAGCAGAAGGCGCGCTAGGGTTCGAACGTGCCCACCACCTTGACCGGTGAAGTCGAGCGCGTCACCTACGAAAATGAGGCGACGGGCTTCCGGGTGATCCGCATTGGGTCGCTCGAAGGTGGGGGCGCGCGTCGCGGCGCCGTGCCCGCGGTCGGCACGTTCCCCGCCGTTGGTCCGGGTACCCGGGTGCGCATCACTGGTGAGTTCGTCCAAGACGCGAAGCACGGTGAACAATTTCGCGTCGAGACCTTGATGCCGATCGCGCCGAGCACGTTGGCCGGCCTCGAGAAGTATCTCGGTTCGGGCTTGATTCACGGCATCGGCCCCGGCTTCGCCAAACGCATCGTCGCCACCTTCGGCTTACAGAGCCTGTCGGTGTTGGATGAGCACCCCGAACGGCTCGCCGAGGTCAGCGGCATTGGCGAGCGGCGCATCGAGGAGATCAAGAAGACCTGGGCGTCGCAGCGCGCCATCAGCAACATCATGCTGCTGCTCCAGACGCACGGCGCATCGCCCGCGCTGGCGGCGCGCATCTTCAAGCAATACGGCGACAAGGCCGCCAGCATCCTGCAACGCTATCCGTATCGGCTGGCCCTCGAGGTGCGCGGCGTCGGCTTCAAGACGGCCGATCAGATTGCGCGCTCGCTCGGCATCTCGGGTGATCACCCGGAGCGCGCACAGGCAGGGGTGATGCACGAGCTCGGTGAGCTCGCCAATCAGGGCCACGTCGTCGTGCCGCGCGAGCTGATCGCTCAACGCGCGGCTGAAATGCTGCAAATCGACGAAGCGCACGTGAGCGCGGCGATCGACAAACTATGGGCTTCCGAGCGCGTGGTCGTGGAAGAGGGCGGCGTCTATCTGAGTTGGTTGCACGCGGCCGAAGTCGCGCTGGCGACCGGCCTCGGCCGTCTGTTGCAGAGTCCTGGGGCGACCTTGGCTGGGCTCGACGCGGCCCTCGCGGCCTTCGAACAGTCCGCTAAAATCCAACTCGCGCCCGGTCAGCGCGCGGCAGTCGAGGCCGCGGCAGAGCACAAGGTCGTCGTCATCACCGGTGGCCCGGGCGTGGGCAAGACGACCATCGTGCGCGCGGTCTTGAACGTGCTCGGGCGTTCGCGCTTGCGCGTGAAGCTGGCTGCACCGACGGGGCGCGCCGCCAAGCGGCTCAGTGAGTCGACGGGGCTCGAAGCGAGCACCCTTCACCGCTTGCTCGCCTTCGACCCGCGGCAGAACGACTTTCAACTCGATTCGGACAACCCGATCGAGGCAGACGTGTTGATCGTCGACGAAGCGTCGATGATCGACGTGCCGCTCGCCGCGGCATTGGTGGCGGCGTTACCCACGGCCGCGCGTTTGATCATCGTTGGCGATTCGGATCAGCTGCCCTCGGTCGGGCCCGGCGCGTTCTTGCGCGATCTGATCGACAGCAAGGCCATACCCACGGTGCGTTTGAACGACATTTTTCGGCAAGCCGGCGAGAGCCGAATCGTGCTCAATGCGCACCGCATTTTGCATGGTGAGATGCCCGAAAGCGTCGATGCCGATTCGCCCAATGCCGATTTTTTCGTGGTACCGAGGAAGACTCCGGAAGAAGCGGCCGAACTCGTGCGTGAGCTGGTGGTGACGCGCATCCCTCGGCGCTTTGGCTTCGACCCGAAGCGCGATATCCAGGTGCTGACGCCCATGCATCGTGGCCCGGCGGGCACGTTGGCACTGAACGAGTTGCTGCAAGCCGCGTTGAACCCCGACGGCCCGGCGCTGGAATCCCGCGGTCAAAAGTTGCGTCTGGGCGATAAAGTCATGCAGACCAAGAACGACTACGAACGCGAGGCGTTCAACGGCGATATCGGCGTGGTGACCGCAGTCGATAGCGAGCACCGCAAGCTCACCGTGCGCTACGACCAGCGCGACGTCGAATACGACGACCCCAGCTTGTCGTCGCTCACGCTCGCGTACGCGACCAGCATTCACAAAAGCCAGGGCAGTGAGTACCCCGCGGTGGTGATTCCGTTGCTGACCGCGCACTTCGTGATGCTGTCTCGCAATCTGGTTTACACGGCGGTCACGCGTGCCAAAAAGCTGTGCGTGTTGGCCGCTGACCCAAAGGCGATTCGCATGGCATTGGCCGAAACGCGCCGCGAAGAGCGGATGACGCGCTTGGCCGAGCGGCTCCGACGAAGCTAAGCCGCTGCAGTACTACCGCAATCGGCGCGGAGCCGGGGTCGGCCGCCCGGGCAGCGCCAGTGCACGACGTCCGCGGCTCGAACAGCGAAGATCTCGGTTATTTGCTGCACCCGCCGTTCGCTGCAGCGCTGCATTTCGCCCATGGTGGCCACCCGACCGCGCGCAGATGAAGCGCGGGGTGAGATCGTGATGATCTCGTGGCGAGGTGGTCTTTTGCTCGCATTTCGCGGGGCAACAGCTATGACTGGAACCGAACAAGGCGGTGTGGGCGCTCGCCCGTTCGCTTATTCAGGATCGAAGCGAGATGGTTCGGGGAGAATCAAGCGTAGACGAAGGCTTTCGCGATGGTGCACTGACACTCGTCAGTGGCGTCAGCATGCGCGATCTGCCGATCGGTCCGACAGAAGCCTTCGTCTTGTCGCGCGTGGAGGGTTCGGTCACCAAGGCCGAGCTCGTGACCGCCACCGGACTGGCCCCCGAGGAGATCGACAGCATCGTTGCCCGGCTGCTCCTGCTCGGTGCGCTCGAGTTCGCGGATCGGCCCTCGATGGTGACGTCGACGCAGGCGTCCACGCAGCGTTCTGGTTCCCATTCCATCCCGCTTGCGGCTCGCTCGGAGAGCGTGAGCGAGTTGACCTTGGAGCAGCAGCGGCAGCTCTTGGATCTCGATCAACGCCATGCCTCGCTCGATCATTATCAGCTGCTCGGCATCGAGCCGAGCGTGGACGCGAAGGCCATTCGCGCGGCCTATTACGAGCTCGTGCGCGTGTATCACCCCGATCGCTATTTCGGCAAACAGCTGGGCGACTTCGAGGGCCCACTGACGCGAGTATTCGGCAAGTTCAGTGAGGCCTACGAGGTGCTGCACCGGGCCGAGTCGCGCGCGGAATACGATCGTTACCTCAACGCACGTCGGCGCACGGTTGCTTTCGATCGCTACTTCCAAGACTCGTCGCGCGATTCGAGTGCGCCCACGTCGACTGCGCCCCTCTCGACGCCTCCTATTTCGACTCCGCCCTTGTCGAGTCCCCCTGCCTCGTTCACGTCCTCGGTTCCGCCCGCGTCGGGGACGCGAACGCCCAACTCCGTAGATAGCCTCAAGCATTCGTCTTCGGTGCCGCCCAGTGACCCGGATGCCCGCCGGCGCGCGCTGGCGCGCAAGCTCGGTCACTCCTCGCTGCCGCCGAGCGCTTCGTCGTCCTCCCAGCAAATATCTGCCGTCAGCGAGGCCGCTCGCGCGGCGGAAGAACTCAAGCGTCGCTACGAACAACGCATGGTGCAAGCACGCGACGAGCAAATAAGCCACTACGTTGCGCTGTCCGCGGAGGCCGCCGCGCGCAAGGATCTAGTTGCCGCGGCAAACACGCTGCGCATTGCTTGCTCGCTCGCGCCCGATAACCTCGAGCTCGCGGGGGACCTAGCCGAGATCGAACGGCAGACCGCGGAGAGCCTGTGGGAGTCGTACTTGGAGCGCGCAAAGTACGCTGCGCTCGACGGCAACCACGCCGAGGCCGCAGAATCGTACGAACGCGCCGCGCTCGGCCAACCCAGCGCGCCGCTCTTCGAACGCGCTGCACACTATACGCTCGAGGCCAATGGCGACTTGCGGAAGGCCAGCAAGCTCGCCAAGCAAGCGGTTGCGCTGGCACCTGGTAGCGCAAAGTGCCGGCTCACGCTGGCTCGCGTCTACTTTGCCGCCAACCTCCAAGAAAGTGCCCTGGCCGAGCTCGAACGCGCGCGCGCGATCGAGCCAAACCAGCCGATCTTGAAAGAGTGGATCGCGCGCGTGAAGCGCGGCGAGTGAGCGAGCGGCAGATCAGCGGTTGCTCGGATCGCCGTCCGGCTTTTTCACGTGCATCTCGAGGCTCAGGCCCGAGAGTACTTCGACGTTGATACCATCGGAGAGGCCGAGCTTGATTTCGCGGCGTTCGAAGTGCCGAGGCTTGGTCTCGACGTCGACGTAAGTCTTTCCCTTTTCGAAGGTGACTACGCTCTCGCTGATGGTCAGCACGTGATCCTTGCGCTCGAGGATGATGTCCGCATTGGCGCTGTAGTTGGCGCGGATCATCACGCCGTCTTTGAGCTTCAGCGCGGCTTTTACTTCGAACTCGATGGTCCCGTCTTTCTCGACGCCTTTCGGCGCAATGTACTCCAGATTGCCCTCGAAGCGCTCGCTGCCCAAGGCTCCTACGGCGATCGCCACCGGCATACCGACGCGGATCTTGCCGACCTCGGACTCGTCGACGCGGCCCTGGAAGATCATGTCGCTCATGTCGGCGACGGACGCGATCGTCGTGCCTTCGTTGAAGTTGTTGGCTTCTATCACCGAGGTACCGACCTTGATCGGTACGTCCAAGACCATGCCTTCGACGGTCGAGATCACGACGTTGGAGACGCGCGTGGACTTCTTCGAACTGCCTTGAATCAGTAGATCGCGATTGCTCTCAGCGGCGTCTAGCTCGGTCTTGCGCAGCTGCGCGGCGAGTTGATACTGATTGAACTCGGTCTGGGAGATCAGGTTCTGCGCGAACAGCTGTCGAAAGCGCTCGGCCTCCGCCTTGGCACTCTCGAAGCTGATTTGCGCGCCGCGCACCTTGGCCTCGGCGGCATCCACCTGCACCATGTTGGGCATGATGCGGACCTTGGCCACGAGCGCGCCTTGCTTCAGGTTCTGCCCTGGCTCGATCAAGAGCTTCTCGATCACGCCCGAAACGCGCGGTTTGATGGTGACCTCTCGGCGCGGCACGAGGGCGCCGGGGGCGACGGTCTTCTTCACGATGTCTGCCATCGTCGGCAGCACGGTTTGATAGACGATCGGCCGCGCCTCGGATTTCCGATACAGGAATACCAAAGTGGCCACGAACGCGACGAACACCGAGACGCTGATCAGAACGGGTACGGCGCGACGAATCATTCGGCTCTCAGCGCTTCGACGGGGTGGACGCGGGCCGCGAGCCGCGCGGGCACGACCGCCGCCGCGATGCCCGCGACCACCAAGACCAGGACCGCGGTGAGCGCGACCGACAAGCCGACCTCGGGCTGACTGAGCGGCGCGTTGTGGACCCGGCTGACCGCGTGCCCCACTGCTTCCAAGCCGACTACACCTGCCACCACTCCGCAGTACCCGGAAAGGGTCGTCAGCAACAGACCTTCGGCGACGATCAGGGAAATGATTGAACGGGGCGTGGCGCCGAGGGCCTTTCGGACGCCAATCTCTTTCGTGCGTTCTTTGACGATGATCAGCAAAATATTGCTTACGCCCAACATGCCCGCGAAGAGCGTGAGCGTACCCACGAACCACACGAACCGACGAATGCCCCGAAATAGTCCCTGAAGCTGTTCGAACTTCTGAGCCGCGTTGAAAGAACCGATCGCCTCGGCGTCACGGGGGTCGATGCGATGCCCCTTCACGATCGCCTCACGCACGCTGCCCTCCACCTGGGCCGCCGGCTGATCACGGCGTGCGGTGAGCGCGAACCAACCCACTCGGTCTTTTTGATTGAAGGCGGTCTGGAACGTCGAAAAAGGCACATAAACGCTGGATAAAATCTTGTCTGCGTCGTCGCCGCTCTTTTGCGTGCCCACCACGCCCACCACTTGAAAGTATACGCGCTTGATCTGTACGTATTTGCCGATCGGATCCGCGCTGCCGAACAAGGTTTTGTGCGCCTCTTGGCCGAGCACCACCACTTTGCGCTCTTCGGCCATGTCGCGCGGATTGATGAAGCGACCGTAGCTCAAGCTGAGCGGCTCGACGAACGCGAACTCTGGGCTGTCGCCCATCACTGTGAACGCCGCTTTCGTGGCGCCATGGCTGACAATCTGCGGGCCGCGCCAGTTGCCGAGCTGCAGGCGCGGAGCCACGTGTTCCACACCGGGCGTGCGAGCGACAGCGGCGATGTCAGCGTCGTTCAGGCGCACGTAGCGGCCCGGTTGTAGGCCTTGGAACGGTAACGAGGTGCGCTGCGGCCAGACGTAAATGCTGTAGTTGGTCAGCCCGCTCAGGTTGCGGATCACGCCGCGCTCCAAGCCGTTGCCGATGCCCAGCATCAAGATCAGCATGAACACTCCCCAGAACACCCCGAGCGCGGTCAACAGCGCCCGCAGCTTGTTGCTGCGCAGTGTCGCCCAGACCTCTTGCCAGCTGTCCCAATCAAGCACGGAGCGCCTCCGTCGGGCTGATCTGGGCGGCGTGTCGCGCAGGAAAGAAGCCGGCCAAAGCCCCGCAAAACACCAATAATGCACTGGCCAGGAGTGCGATCGACAGATCCACGTCCGGCTCGCGCAGGTACGGCACGTCTTTCAAGTAGCGCGCGGCGAGCTCGATCAGCCCGATCCCGAAGAGCATACCGACGTAGCCCGCTACCGAAGTCACGATCACGGCTTCACCGACGACCAATGAAATGATCGACCAAGGGGTCGCTCCGAGGGCTTTTCGGATGCCGATTTCGCGTGTTCGCTCCTTGACGGAGATCAGCATGATGTTGCTCACGCCGACGATCCCGGCCAGCAAGGTGCCGATACCCACGATCCACACGAAGGCCTTCAACCAGACGAACACGCTGTTCACGCGTTCGAACTGCTCGATGTTATTTTGCACCCGAAGCGCCTGCCGGTCGTCGGGCGAAATGCCGTGCCGCGCAGCAACGAAGCGCGACACGCGCTCGGCGAGGCGCTGGCTGTCCGCCAAGTTGCTGTCGCCGATCGTGAACATGATTTGATGCACGCGGCCGGGCTGGCTGTACAAGAGCTGAGCGGTCGTGATGGGCACGTAGATTTTCTTCAGCTCTGCCTCGCCTCCGACGTCCTCGAACACACCGACCACCTCGTACGACAAGCCGCGAATGTTCAGGTACTCGCCCAGCGCAGGTTTGTCGCCGAACAAGAAGCTTGCCACCTTCGTGCCAATCACACACACCTTGCGCCGTTGCTCGATGTCAGCGTCGTTCAGAAAGCGACCATCGCGGATGATCGTCTTTTCCAGGTATTGGTGCCCCGGGTGCGTTCCGCGTATGTCGAAGGCGCCGTGCTTGCCGCCGTAGCTGACCGTGAACTCCCCATATAGGTAAAAACGCCCGGAAATGTGCTCGATGCTCGGGAAATTGCGGGCCAGCGCCTGATAGTCGTCGTTCGTCAGCTTGACGTCTCGACCGGGGCCGCGGCCCGCGAAAGGGCGCGAGGTCTTGCCGGAATAGAGCCAGAGCGAGTTCACCGCGTCGTCCCTGAACTCGTAGGCCGCGCCTTTCTCCAAGCCGCGGCCGGCGCCGAGCAGCACGACCAACATCAACATGCCCCAGGCCACACTGAGCGCGGTCAGCGCGGTACGCAGGCGATTGCGCGAGAGCGTCGCGAAGATCTCTTGCAGCGCGTCGGCCCCGGGCAGCACCACCTACGCCACCTTGCCGTCTTTCATGCGGATCACGCGGTCGGTGCGCTCGGCGATGTCGTGCTCGTGGGTGACGATCACTACCGTCATCCCCGTCTGATTCACGGCACGGAAGAGATCCATCAATTGATAGGACGTGGTCGTGTCGAGCGCGCCGGTCGGTTCGTCTGCCAAGATCAACTCCGGCTTGGTGATCAGCGCGCGCGCCACCGCAACGCGCTGCCGCTCACCACCGGAGAGTTCGCTCGGCAAGTGATTGGCGCGCGAAAGGAGCCCGACCCGATCCAGGTACTCGAGCGCAATCCGATTGCGGGTACGACGCGATACCCCTTGATAGTACAGCGGCAAAGCCACGTTTTCTTGGGCCGTCTTGAAGCCGAGCAGATTGAAAGACTGAAAAACGAAGCCGATGAAGCGGTTCCGGTAGCCGGCCGCTTCGCGCTCGGAGAGGGCACGCACCAGGCGATCACCCAGGTAATACGCGCCCGAGTCGTAGTCGTCGAGGATGCCCAAGATGTTGAGCAAGGTGCTCTTGCCGGAACCGGACGAGCCCATGATCGAGACCAGCTCGCCACGTTCGACCCGCAGATCGACGTCACGCAGCACGTGCAGCGCCGTCTCGCCACCGCGATACGACTTATTGAGCTGCTCCAGGCGGATCATCGACGGCTCAGCATAGCAGCTGAGCGTACGACGCCAGTCGCGCCTTCACCCGCCAGAGCTCGCCGAGATGGCGAGCTCTGTGAGCGCGTCAGTTGATCTGAAAGCTCTTGGAGACCGTGACCGCAGAGCCGCTGAACGGAGGAACGTGCGCGCGGCGGAAAACGGAGGCGACACAGCCGCCCACGCCCGTGCCCGCGTACGAACCGCCCGCGACGGTCGCGGTCGTGACTCGCCCGCTGGGCGCGAAGGTGACCGTCGCTTTGCCAGGGCCCGTGGGACCACCGGGCTTCTTGCAACTGCCAGCCGAAGACGCGGCGGCGCCGAGCGCGGAGATCGCCGAGGCTTTGCTGAAGGGCTGAGCATCCGCGGGGGGCGGAGCGTCCTCTTTGGGTTTCTTCACGGCCGTGCCGGTGCCCGATTGCGCAATGGGCTTGGTAGTCGTGGCGGCGCTGGCGCTCGGCGCGGCGCTGGCGCTCGCCGCCGCGCTCGCGGTCTCGGCGGATTTGGGCGGCTCTTCTTTCTTGGGTTCTTCGGCGGGCTTCTCGGCCACGGCGGCGGGGGCCGAGCTGGCGCTGGGCGCTGCCGAGCCATCGGTTGCCGCACTGGTGTCGCTCTTCTTGCCCGAGAGCAGCGCGATCACGAGCCCGATGATCACCACCGCGCCGACGCCGCCGACGATGTACACGAGCTTGTTGCTCTTCGGCACGTACGCCGCGGGCATTGCACCCGCGACGTATGGGGCCGGCACGGGCACGACGGGTGGCGGGGGTGGCGCGGGCGCCGTCATCAGCGCTTGGTTGTCCGCGCCGAAAAGAGCACCGCTGCCGCCCATTAGGCCGGCGGCCGCGCTCATGCCGAACGGATCATCCGGATTCGAAGGCTGCTGCGGACGCGCCGCGCCGGGGGCACCTTTGGCGGGCACTTTGGCGGCGGGTTTCGCCGCGCTCGGCGCGCTGGGCGAGAAGCCTGCTTTCAATGCATCGAGCGAGAACAATACGGAGTTCTCGTTGCGCGCGCCGGTGAGCTTACCGTCGTCGTAGGCGCCCGTGCCCGCTTGCGGCACGCTCGGCGCGTTGTTTGCGAAATCCTGCTCGGAGCCGGCGGTATCTAGGCTGCCGAATAGATCGTGAGTGTTGGGCTGAGCCGCGTGCGCGGTGGCCGCGGGACGCGATACTTGCGCCGCTTGATTGGGCGCACCGAACAGCGCGCCACCGCCGCGCGCGGCGGGTGCGGCTGCAACAGGGGCAGGGGCAGGGGCGGCGGCACCTGCCAAGAGCGGGGCCAGCTCGGAGTCCAGCAGCGGGACCCAATCGGCCATGCCATCCTTCCAAATGAAGGCGTCTGCGGTGACCACTCCGGAGGCGTACGCGGCCACGATTTCTTCGGTGCTCATCGTGCGCGAATCGGTTTCGCTCAGATTCACGGACCAGATCACAGGTGCCTCGGGATCGAGTGCAACGTCAGTCTCGGCATCGGAATTACTCGGTCCACCACCATGTTGTCCGTCTACTACGATCGGGGTGCCGCAACCTTTGCAGCGGATCTTGACCCGTCTACCCCGAACTTTGTCTTCAGCGATCGTGTATTTGGCGCCACACGCCTCGCAGGCTATCTTCATCGCGGCGCGACCTTAGCAAACTCTGCATAGGCGAAGCTACATCGGCGGCTTTCGCCAGGGAGCGTTGCGTTCACTTGTTCAATTCACGGGCACGAGTGCGGCGCCGCAGCCACCGCAAAACTGACTGTCTCCAGTATATTGCTTGCCGCACACGGGGCAGATCTTTTTCGTCGGTACCGCGTCGGCAATTCGCACCCCGGCCTGCATTGCGGCAGGCAAGAGCTCTTCACCGTGCTTGGGGCAGGTGAGTACGCCTGGGTCGTACCCTTGGCCACAGATGGGGCAGACGCCGCCGCTCGGACCCGCTGGTTCCGCGTTGCCCCGAGCCGCTACCAGCCGGTTGCCATCGTTGGGGCAAAAGGCGGCTTCTGGCGGGTATTCCTCGCGACAAGTCGGACACACCTTGCCCAACGGCGGCAGGTTGTTGGGAGTGATTGCCGGGTTCAGTCGGGGACGCGGCGCTCGTGGTTCTGGCTCGAGCGGTTTTCTGCGGCTGTGTTGCACGAGTGCAAAGCCGAGTAGGCCCAAGACCAGTGCCGTACCCCCGACTACACCCACGAAGATGATGCGCCGACGCTGCGAGTCGTCCCGCGTGACGACGCTGCCGCCGCCGAGCGCGGTAGTGGCGATGCGCGCCACCGCCGCTTCGCTCGATTCGCCCTCGGCGTTCAGGCCCTTTTGGGCGAGCAGGGCGTCGTAGCGGTCCTTCGCGGCAATCTCGACGGTAACGCGGGCCGAGTGCCCGGCGAGCGTCGCTTGCAGCTCGACCGTCGATTCGGCGGCGGAGTCCGGAACTTTGACTCGGCCGGGCCCCGACAGTTCGAGCGAGGCGTGCTCGCCGACCACCTTCCACAGGGGTGAGAGAGGAACCGCGCAACCGGCGGCGTCCAGCACCGAAGTGTGGAATTCGAAGCTGTCGCCAGGGCGCAGCAGCTTGCGCGCGGGCCGCACTTCGAGTCGTTCCGGAGGTCCAGGAACCTTGCAAACTTTTGCTGCAGGTACCGCGGCGCTCGGGCTCGGGCTCGGGCTGGGCTGCGCCACGCTGGCGGCGGGAGGCGGCGCCGCAGTTGCGACCGGCGCGCTCTCTCCCTCACGTTGTACGAGCGACAAGCTGCGCGTCCGGCGCACGCTCGCGGTGCAATTTTGGCCGGTGATGACGAACTGATATTGCCCAGTTTCGTCGAACGAAATCAGGTTATCGGTGGCGCTGATCGTGGTCACGATCGTGGCTTGCCGCGGATCGCCCACTTTGGTCTTGCAGGTGCTTCGCCAGCCGCGCTGGCCGCTACTGTGACTGATGCGAGACAAGCCTGGAAACTGTTCCCAGCACTCGGTGGTCGAGAAGTCGCGTCCTGCTCCACTCAGATGCAGCTCGCTGCCGGCGTTGGTGATCGTCACTACGCCGCCGGCTGCACCGCCGCCGCTCGGCGTCGGACCGCAGGCTTTGCCCCATTCGCCGATGATCCAATCGGAACGCATGGGGGTGGCGCTCCAACGACCGGCCAGCGTGGGCGTTTGCGCGCGCGCCGATCCGCTGACTGCGCAGAGTAGAAATGCGATCAAAAATTTCAGGAGCGGCAATCGGCGCATCGCGGACATTGAACCTACACGCTCGGGGGCGATAGACGCTCAGCGAAGCGCGGACTGAGTGAGAGTAGCGTCTCGACCGGCGCTCCGCCTAGCGTCTTCCTCGGGCGAGCGCGGCGAGAAGCGCGCCGGACAGCGTGGCAGTGTGTGCGACCGACAGCGTGCGAGCGCGCGCCCGAATCGCGTTTCTTTCTGGGCATTTCGTGGTGGTCTCACGTTGACACGGCAATTTCCAGGATGCTACGGTCGGTCCTCGCTAAAGCTCTAGTATTTCCCCAGACTTCAGCGACACGAAAGGGCTACGAAGCATGCGGCGGATGCGGATCACCAGGCTTCAGCGGGCGGGCTTGCTGCCAGCTGCAACCCTCAGCGCAACGCTCGCCATCGCGTCTGCTCTCGTTCCGGGCGTGGCTCAGGCGCAGTTCGCGTCGGCCACGCGCGCGCCCGCCACCAACGGCGATGGCATGGACACGCACCTGTTTCGGCCTGCGATCGACTCCAAAGGCTTCTTCTCGGTCAACGGTTCGGACATCCTCGGCGCGGGCAACGTGAGCTTCGGCCTGGTCTTGGATTACGGGCACAATCTGATGCGCACCCGGTCCAGCAGCACGCCGCAGGGCAATTCCACGGACTTGGAAGGAAATCCGATTTCGGGCGATTGCACCGACGAAAACTGCAGCAACGTCACCGCCGAGGGCGCCGGCGTCAAAGCCCTCGTATCGAACTCGTTCCAGGGCACTTTTGGCTTCAACTACGGCGTCGCCAACATGGCCACCGTCGGGTTGAGCATCCCCGTGAATCTGATGACGGGCGACGCGGCCTACAACATCGGCCGCAACGACACCGGCTTATATAACTCCGCCAAGCTCGACTCACAGAAGCTCAGCTTCATCGCCCTCCACGGCAAGCTGCGCCTGACGCGAGTGGATCGCGGCATCGGTCTGGCCGTCGTCGTCCAAGCCGGTGTTCCCGTCTCTGGTGCCCCGCGTGATTTGGGCGCTGACAAGTTTTGGTACTGGCCGCAATTCGTCATCGAAAACCAGTTCGGAGCCGAGCGTAGGTTCAAGCTCGGCCTGAACGTCGGCTTTCGCGGCCACGCCGGTGACAATCCCCGCTTCGAGAACGATTCCACCGGAAAGCCCCAGCTCAAAGAGGGCAACTTCGAGTACTCGAACCTCGGTACGTACAACTTCGGCCTCTCGTATCGCGTGTTGGATGCGCTGGATCTCGTGGCCGAGTCCTACGGCACTTACCAGCTCGCCGGCAAATCGGACAGCAAGCAAAAGTTCAGCAATGAGTTCTTGGGCGGCATCAAGCTATTCATCGAGAGCAACAGCTACCTGATGATGGGCGCGGGCAGCCGCGCGATCTCGACCGGCTTCGAAGCCGCCGACGTGCGCATGGTCCTCGGCTTCGTGTACGAGCCGTCGATTGGCGACCGCGATGGCGACGGCTACAAAGACGATCAAGACCAGTGCCCCGATGAGCCGGAAGATTTCGACGGCTTCAAAGACGAAGACGGCTGTCCGGATCCGGACAACGACAACGACGGCATCTTGGATGTCAACGACCGCTGCCCGAACGTGCCCGAGGATTTCGACGGCGATCACGACACCGATGGCTGCCCGGACATCGATCGCGACGGCGATCGCGACGGCGACGGCATTCCGGACAAGAAAGACAAGTGCCCGGACGATCCGGAGGACAAGGACGGCTTCGAAGATCTCGACGGCTGCCCGGAGCCCGACAACGATCACGACGGCATCCCCGACAAACAAGATAGCTGCCCGGACGACGCCGAAGACAAAGACAACTTCGAAGACGCCGACGGCTGCCCCGATCCCGACAACGACAAGGATCAGATCCCGGACGTGAAGGACAAGTGCCCGAACGAGCCGGAGACCTACAACGGCTTCCAAGATCAAGATGGCTGCCCCGACAAGGGCAAGGTCATCATCGAGGGTAACGACATCGTGATCCTCGAGAAGGTCCAGTTCGAGACCGGCAGCGCCAAGATCCTACCTGGCTCGAACGGCATCTTGGATGCCGTCGCCGCGACCCTCAAAGGTCATCCCGAGTTCACGGTTCTGGAAGTCGCCGGTCATGCCGACGAACGCAACACGGACGCCTACAACTTGAACCTGACTCGCCTGCGTGCGGCAGCCGTGATGGATGCGTTGAAGTCACGCGGAGTCACGGGCAATCGCCTCGTCTCTCAAGGCTACGGTGAGTACTGCCCGCTCGATGCCGCCTCCAACCCGACCGCGTGGGAAAAGAACCGCCGCGTCGAGTTCAAAGTCGTGAAGACCGAAGATGGCATGACCGGCGTCGATCGCGGCTGCGAGACCGCGCGCGACAAAGGCGTGATTCCTCCCGTCGTGCAGTAGTTCGCTCGAGCCCGCACACTCTCTCCCGGTCTCTCATCGGGAGAGAGTCGGTCGTTGATGGTCACGCGTCACGTCGTAGCTCGGCAAAGCCTTCGGCGGCACAGTACGGAAACCCTGCAGGCCCCGGGTTACGATGCTGGAACGCGATCGTCCCTCTCCAATGGAACTCTGGCCATCCGCAATGAAGTGCGGTCATCAGCCATTGGGTCGATGCGTGTGTGGCATCGAGAGATGTCGGGCGGGTGACGGCTTCCGCTCGAAATGAGCTTGAAACAGGCTGCTCGGTGACGTTTCGTGTCGACGAAAGTCACGCTCAGCCGGGGCCGGTTCTGCTACTTTTTCCGATCAGGCACACATGCTGTCACGGGAACGCGCGTCATTGGGTCGGCTGCTGAACGGGGTGATCGCGGCGGGGCTGGCCGCGCTGGTCGCCGGCAGCGGTTGTGGGCGCGCAACGGATGAGAGCGCCGCGGCCGGCGCGGGCGGAGGCGAACCAAGTGACGCGAGCTCCGCTGGCGCGGGCAGCGCGGGTCTGCTCGATGCGGGCCACGAAGCGGGCCACGACGCGGGGCAAGGTGAGGGCGGAGGCGCAGCCTGTGGGGCGCACTACCTCGCGTGCGACGACGGCTGTATCGATTCCAAGTTCGATGCCCGACACTGCGGTGACTGCGATACCGCCTGCGCGCCCGGCGAGCTGTGCTCCGCCGGCCGTTGTGACGTGACGTGTCTCGGTGGCTCGACGCACTGTGCGGACCGTTGCGTCGACATCGACAGCGATCCGGCGAACTGCGGCGCCTGCGGCGTGGCTTGCGCTCAGGGACAGGTTTGCAGCAATGGGCAGTGCGCTTTGCTCTGCTTTGGCGGCAGCACGCGCTGCGCAGACATTTGTGTCGATATCCGCGTCGACCCGGCCAATTGCGGCGGCTGCGGCCAAGCCTGCGCTTCGGGCTCGGTGTGCGTGAACGGTGCGTGCGGGGCGCAATGTGGCGCGGGCAAGTCGGTGTGCGACGGGGTTTGCGTCGATACCGAGCTCGATGCCAAAAATTGTGGCGCTTGCGGCCATGCCTGCCAAAGCGGGCAAGTGTGCGCGGCAGGTTCGTGCGGTAGCAGCTGTTCGAACTCGATTGCTTGCAACGCAGCTTGTGTCGATCCATTGACCGATTCGGCCAACTGTGGCGGCTGCGGCAAGGCGTGCTCGACCGGGCAAGTGTGTGTGAACGGCAGCTGCGGGCTGCATTGCGAACTCAGTAACCTCACCCAGTGCGGCTCCGCGTGTAGCAATCTGCAAACCGACTCCAAGAACTGTGGCAGCTGCTTCGGGGATTGTGGTGTAGGCAAGACGTGCAGCCAGGGCGCGTGCGTGTGCAGCGGTGGCAAGACGCTGTGTCAGGGCAGCTGCATCGATGCTCAGACCAATCTTGCAAACTGCGGGGTATGCGGGGTGGCCTGTGGAACCAACGAGGCATGCCAAAGCGGTGCCTGCGATTGCCGTCCGGGGACCACGCGTTGCGGCTCGGCTTGCGTCGACACGAGCGTCAATGCCGGCAATTGTGGCGCCTGCGGCGCCTTGTGCGCGGCGGGCAGCGTGTGCACGTACGGCGTGTGTGCTGCGCCCAGCAGCGATTGGCCGACCTTTGGCTACGACCTCGCGCATTCCGGCGAAAACCCAGCCGAGACCGGCAAGCCGCCGCTCACGCTGGCTTGGTCGCGCAAGCTCGCCACGTCCAATCTGCACCCGCCCGCGTTGGGCGGAGGTCGCCTGTTCGTTACTGGCAACAGCTACTTCGGTACGATGAGTCCGATCGACGCCTTGAACGTTTCGGATGGCTCACAACTGTGGAGCTACAATTTTGGCGCGGTCTCGAGCGTCGGCGTGCCGTCGTTCTTCTCGAATACCGTGTACCTTGCCAACGGCAAACCGACGACGGGCACCGCTTACCTGTGGGCGCTGGACGCCACAGCGGGCTCGCCGAATTGGGCGGCGGCGCTGTCCGCGCAGTGGGAAGACTACTGGGCGCCGATTCGCGTCGGCAGCGTCGTGTACACCAACGCGGGAACGTACGGTGGGCTGTATGGAATCAACGCTAGCGATGGCTCGCAGAAGTTTTTTCAATCTCTGGATCAATACGATTCGTGGAGCGCCGCCTACTTTTCGGGTCGCATTTACAGCTTCATTGCCGGGCATTTTCGCACGCATGACGCAAACACTGGCGCAATCAGCGCTCAGCTGGACCTGACCTGGAACTGGACCGGCTACACGATGAACACTGCGCCCGTGTTCAACGCCAGCCGCGCCTTCGTGATCGCGCCGCCCAATCTGGTGGCGATCGATCCGGTGCAAAATGTGGTCGCGTGGACCGCGAACGGTTCGTATACCGGTACGCCCGCCGTCTCCGGCGATTCGGTGTACGCGATCAGCGCGGGCAACTTGGTGGTGCGCGAGGCGGCCACCGGTAACCTAGCGTGGACGTTCGTGGGCGACACGAAGTTCGCCTATCCGCCGGTGATCGCCAATGGCTACGTGTACGTCGCGAGCGATGCCAACGTGTACGCGGTCAATATCAGCACGCATCTCTTGGTCGACCAGAAGCCGGTCGGAGGCTGGCTGAGCGTGGGCAGTCACCGCCTCATCTTGGCCGGGCAAGACGGAACGATGACGGCGTACGTACTTTCGAAATAAACGCCGAGCGGGGCTCGCGCGCTCGCCCCCGACCGCGCGCGCGGAATGCATGATACGATCGCCCGCGTGCCGGTGACCGCAAAGCGTGCCAAGGAATTGGCACTTTCGCTCGAGAATGTGAGCTCCTACCCGCATTTCGATCGGACCGCGTTTCGCACTCCGCGTCGCACTTTTGCAACGCTGGCGCTGACCGGCGAAGACATGAATTTCATGCTCGATCCCGCGCAGCAACAGCACTTCTGCAACCTGGCCTCAAAGGCCATCGCCCCGGTTTCCGGAGGTTGGGGGCGGATGGGTTGGACGCGCTGCGAATTGCGCGCGATTGACGCGGCCACGTTCAAGGCCGCGCTCTCGGCCGCGCATGCGCGCGCGCTCGTCAATGCAGCGTTGCCCAAGCGACCACGAAAAAAAGCGCCGGCTCGCAGCCGTTAGGCGCGTGTTCGTCTTTTCGGCGCGACACAGGAGCGCGTGCTAAGGTTGACGCTATGCGGGTTGGCATCTACGGGCGCGCGGGTTGGGCTTCGGTGTGTGGTCTCGTGCTGACGGTCTGGGGCAGCTCTGCCGTCGCTCAAGTGACGCAGACGGATGCCGTCCACACGCCGTTGCCGCAACCCGTGAGTCAGGCGGAAGCCGATTTGGTAAACAACTCTTGGGCCTGGAACGCGAACACGATGGTGAATCGCGACCCCAACGGCGTGAACCTGATTCCGGCGATCCGCTACGGCGATTACTACGCGCCGCCCAGTTTTCCGCAGTTCGTCACCGGTGATGCGATCAAGCTGAGCGGCCTATTCAAATGGCGCAAAGAAGTGCTCGATCCGGTGCAGGATGCCAAGACCGGTCCCGGCTATTTTTCGGGCAAGTGCGGCTTCACCGCCCAGCTGTTGCTGAGGGGCGGCAACTGCCAAGTGCAATTCGGCTGGTACAACGTCAGCGATCCAACGAGCAAGACGCCACCGGCGGCCACTGAAATCTATCCGTTCATCATTGGAAAGCCGCACGAACAGCTCAAGTGTGTAGAAATGGACGGCAAGACCGCCAAGACCGACGGCTTTTGCCCACTGGCTTGGGACAATCGCGATCCTTACGATCTCTCAATCACGCGTTGGACGCAGAAAACGTTCGCGTCGGGCGATCTTTCGAAAGACCCGCGATACAAGGGCGGCTACGTGGGTTTTGCGATGCTCGGCGATCCCGCCAAGTGCCCGCAAAACAAGTTCTCGATGTACGAGCACAACCAGCGCAACGCGAGCGGCGTGCCCTGGGTGACCACCCTGATCTATCAATCCACGGTCGATCCGAGCGGCTTCTACATGGCGTTCGAGGATCTGTCGATGTCTGCCGCTGACTGGAAGAAGGTTCCCGCTGGCACCACTGGCGCGGACGGTGACTTCAACGATCAGGTCTTCTATGTCTCGGGTTTGACTTGCGCGGGTGGAAATCTCGCGTGCAACACCGGCCAGTTTGGCGCGTGCTCGCTCGGTCGCACCGGTTGCGCGGCGGAGGGGCAGGCCGCCGCCTGCCATCCGGTGCAGCAGGCAAGCGCGGAAATCTGCGACAACGTCGACAATGATTGCGACGGCTTGATCGACGACGGCGCCGGGCTCTGTCCCAGTAGCAACGCTCCGATCTGCTTTCACGGCGCTTGCGTCGCGAGCTGCACGGGCGGCGCGTTCTCGTGTCCACTCGGCCTGACCTGCGACGCAAGCGGCCGCTGCGTCGACCCAACTTGCGCTGCCGTCAGCTGTCCGATCGGAACCATGTGCCACAACGGCGCTTGTGCCGAAGCCTGCGCGGGCGTGCTCTGTCCGTACGGTAGTCAGTGTGTGCTCGGTCAGTGCATCAATCCTTGTGCCGGCGTGACCTGCACCGGCGATCGCGTATGCGAAAAGGGATTGTGCGTGGCCCCCTGCAGCTGCAATGGCTGCGACACTGGCTTGACCTGCGGCGCCGACGGGCGCTGCGTTGACGCTGCGTGTGCCGGCAAGGCCTGCGCTTCGGGCACCACGTGTCAACTCGGTCAGTGCGTGGACCCGTGCGCTGGCGTGGTCTGTCCAGGCAAGGGTGTGTGTAGCCAAGGCGTGTGTAGCTCGCCTTCGACTGGAAGCGGCGGCAGCGCTGGTCACGACGGCGGGATCTCTTTCGGCGGCAGCTCTGTTGGTGGCCATTCAGCCGCTGGGGCCGGGATCGGCGGTATGTCGAAGGCAGGCACGATCGGTGTTTCGGAAGGCGGTACCGAAAACGCCGCCGGCGCGGACGACAACGCCGCGGGAAATGACAACGCCGCAGGCGCCGACGCCGCCGGCGGTACCGACGCCGCGGGCGCTATGAACGCTCGAGGAGGCGCGAGTGCGAGCGCGAGCGGGGGCGTCGGTTCGCCGGGCTCCGGGTCATCGAGCTCCTCCTCCAGCTGCAGCTTTGCCGCACCTGGCTCCCGAGCGCCCGAGCGAGCACTGCCCGTCTTGGCGTTGATCTTGGGCGCGGCCTTCGTGAGTCGGCGCCGTCGCAGGCCGGCGCGGTGCGCCTGAACGGCGTCTAGGCGCGAGCGGGCACGGCGCTGTCTAGCGCCACTCCGCCGCGTCCGGCAGCCCGTGCAATGCCAACGGCTGCTCCTCGACCTCGGGCGTTGCACCAACGGTGGGCCCGGCTCGGAGCGTCTGCACGTCGTTCACGATCGGTTTCGGGGTCACGAACGTGAGCCAGCTCTTCCAGATCGCCTCGCCCCAGCCGAAGGTTCGATACGGCACGCCGTTCTCCTTACACCAGCGCTCGACCAGCGGTTGCATGGCTCGCAAATGGACGTGGCTCAGTGACGGAAAGAAGTGATGCTCGATCTGATACTCGAGCCCAGAACACACGAAGCGCCCCAGAAAACCGGTGCGGAAGTTGATCGTGGTGGCGCCTTGGCGCAGGTAGAAGTCGCCCGACATGCGCTGGCTGGGCGCAAGACAGGCGGCTTCGGCTGGGTAGTGACCCGGCGCGAGCACCGCGAACATGCCGCAGCCGATCAAGGCCAAGCGCAGCAGATAAAACAGAATCACGTCGAGCGGCCGGAAAAACAGCATCGGCAGCGCCACCCCGAGCAAGAGGTGCAGCACCATACAGCCGAGGTCTGCCCAGGCCAGCCAATTGCGACCCGGGCTGCGCAGTACGAGGAACAACCGCACCCAACCCTGACGGATGATGTTGAGGCCGTTCAAGGGTAGCAACACGAGCAACAGAACGCCCTGCAGCAGCGGCCAGCGCTCGCGCCAGCCGGCAAAGGCCGATAGGTGGGCCTCGTTCAACGCGAACACCGGGCGCAGATCGCAATCATCGTCCACGCCCGTGACGTTGGGGGACGGGTGATGCACGATCAGGTGGCTGTAGCGCCAATAGCTGCACGACACCTGCAGCAAGAGCGGGAAGCTCACGTAGAACAGGATGCGATTGCCGAGCGCAGAGCGAAACGTCGCGTTGTGCGAAGCGACATGACCCATGGTCGCGATGCCCGTGAACCCGAGGCACGAAACCAAGAGCCCGACGAGTCGAACGGGCAGCACCGGCACCAGGAGAAATACCGCAATCCCCCCCACCGCCAGCGCCAGATGGCTGAACCAGGCCAGCAATACGGGGGCAGCAGGGCGCTCGTGGTAGCCGGCAGCTTTGACTTGGGCGCGCAGCTCCGCCCCGCGCGCCGCCGCGTCTGCGTCGTTCCGTGGATATGTAAGTTGCAGCTGAGCCTACTTCACGTACTCGTAGTACTCGACGCTCAGGTCTTGGAAGGTTGCATCGTAAGCAGTGCCCACGCGGTCGATCACGAATTCGGAGCTGGGGGCGTACGGCAGATCGAGCTCGCGTCGATCGTGCAGCGACTCGTATTGAGCTTGGCTCAAGTCGATGGCGCCGCCGAGCGCACGGCTTAGGCCGATCCGGGCTGCCGCCTGCTCGAAGCCGTCACTGGGCGAGATGGGAATCGACTCGGCGGCATCGCCGCTGCCGTAGCCGACAGCAACCATGTTGGCGCCCGAAAGCGGCAGCTTCTTCTCGGCGGCGTCTTCCAGACCGGCGGCTATCCATGCTGGCAGCGCTGCGCTGTACAGGTTCCCGAGTTGTTTCGTGTTCTCCGAGCCGAGCGACATTTTCTGCGTCAGCAGCTCGCGAAAACTCGGCTTCTTGCGCAGCAAGCTGGCCACCGTACTGGTCGCGATGTACGGGTCGTTCTCGGCGCCGCCCTTGAGTACCAAGTCGTACAGGTCGGGCGTGGACTTGGTTTCGGTCAGCACGGCTTCCACGCTGACGCCGGCCTCCGCGCACAAGGCCTGGAATTCTTCCTGATGGTGATCGCCGCGAGCCAAGCCGCGCACGTATAGGAAGGCCATCGCTTGCACGGGCATCAGGTGATACGGGCGATGGAAGAACAAACCTTGCACGCTTTGGTAGTAGCTCCCTGCCGAAACGTCCAGGCGCTTCAGCATGTCTTCGACCGCGTGCACGGTCTCGTCTAGATATGCGTAGGTGGAGTACTTGCCGCTGAACACTGGGAAGTCACTGCGGCGTTCGGTGTTCGGCGCGTAGCCGTCCGTGAAGTGACGCGCGTGCGGCTTTCTGAAATCCGGTCCGCGGTAATCCGACGAGCTGCCGGCGTGCAGCAGATCGACCGCGAACAGCCGCGGGGTGCGTTCGACCAACATCGCCACTGCGCCTGCGCCTTGCGTTTGCTCGCCGCTCGAGCCGCGCTCGTACTCGGCTACGTCCGCGCTGACCACGATCGCTTGCCGATCGCGACCATCGTAGTTCACGTAGCGCAGCGCATTCTTGAGCGCATACACGCCGCCCAAACAGGCGTGCTTGAACTCCGGCACCTCCAGCTGGCGCGACAGGCGCGGCATGTTCAGCTTGTCGAGCGCGCGATCCACCATGCCGCGCACGATCACCGCGCCGGCCGCGTTGTCCGTGCTCGACTCGGTACCCAGCCCGAGCGAGCCGACGCGCGCCGGATCGATTTCGTTCTGCAAGATCAGCCGCAAGACGGCGTTGGCGGCCATCGTGTACACGTTCTCGTGCTGACCACAGACGCGAAAGCTGTGGCCGACGACTGCGCGGACCTTGTCCCAGCTATTTCCAGTCCAGGCGCACCATTGGTCCAACGGCACGCGCAGCCGCGGGACGTACAAACTCATTGCGCTCACGCCAGGCAGTCGGTCGTCGTTACTCACAGCTCTGCGTCGTAGTGAATGCGGCTCCGGGTTTCAATGAGGCGCGCGACGAACGCACGAGATCAGGCGTATAAGTTCAGTTTCCGGCCCTGATCGCCGGCCGCCTCGGGTCGATTCACGCCCAGCTCGGCGCTCTTCTTCGAAGCTTCCACGGTCGCTAGGCCTCCGCGATTGCGCGCTGCGTCGGAGGCCGAAACATAGACTTCGCTGCCAGCGAGGGCCTGTTTGGGGTGGGCGGGGTCGACGCCCTTCTTGGCCAGCTCCTCGTCCGCGCAGTTGCGGCAGACGTAGCCATTGACCATTCGCATCGACATCCTGGTCGTACTTCGAGAATACAGAACGGTTACCGAGCGCCGGTCTTGAATCGCGAATAGGTGGGATACACCCCCCGCTCGTCTTACGTCGGCTTCACTCGAAGCGCACCACGTGCCAAGTTTTCCGGCCGCGCCGGATCAGCGCGATCTCGCCGAACAAGAGCCAGTCTGCAGTGACGCGAGTGTCAGCGTCGGCCTTGCGTGCGCTGATGCTGATGGCGTTCGACGACAGGAACTCGCGCGCTTCACGCTTGCTCTTGACGACGCCTGCTTCGACCAAGAAGTCGATCGCCGCCATACCTTCGCCGTCGAGGCGTGATTTCGGAAAGGTGACGGTGGGCGTACTCTGGAACAGCTCTTCGAGCGTGGCGCGGGGCAGCGACGCGACGTCGCCCGAGAACAGCGCCTGGGTGGCGCTGCGCGCTTGGGCGAGCCCATCCGCGCCGTGCACCAACTCGGTGACATGATCGGCCAGCGCACGATGCGCTGCGCGCGCACCGGGGTTGGCCTCGTGCTCGGCGCTCAGACGCAAGATCTCGCCGTGCTCGAGGAAGGTGTAGATGCGGAGGAACTTCAGCACGTCAGTGTCGGCCGTGTTCAACCAGAATTGGTAGAACGCGTAGGCAGACGTGCGCGTTTGATCCAGCCAAATAGCGCCGGTTTCAGTCTTACCGAACTTGCCGCCGTCCGACTTGGTGACGAGTGGAGCCGTCAAACCGAAGGCTTCGACTTGATGCTTCCTGCGAATCAGATCGATGCCGCTGACCACGTTGCCCCACTGATCGGAGCCGCACACTTGCAAGGTGACGCCGTGGTGCTCGAATAGGTGCAGGAAATCGTAGGCCTGCAAGAGCATGTAGCTAAACTCGGTGTAGCTGATGCCTTGCTCGCGGTTCTGCAGGCGATCTCTGACCGAATCCTTCTGGATCATCATGTTGATCGAGAAGTATTTGCCCACGTCGCGCAGCATCTCCAAGTAGCCGATGCCTTTCAGCCAATCGGCGTTGTTCAAGATGATGGCTGCGTTCGGACCGCTGAAGTCCAACAGGCGTTCGAAGATGGGGCGCTGACCAGCCACGTTCTTGTCGATCTGCTCGAGTGACAGGAACTGCCGCTCGGCGTCCTTGCCGGACGGATCGCCGATCATGCCCGTGCCGCCGCCCGCGATCACCACCGGTCGGTGCCCGGCTTGCTGAAAGCGACGCAAGAGCAAGATGGGGACCAAGTTGCCAATCGTCAGCGAATCTCGGGTCGGGTCGAACCCGCAATACACCGCGCGCGGACCCTGCAGATGGGCGCGCAGCCCGTCTGGATTGGTCTGTTGGTGAATGAGGCCGCGGAACGCGAGATCTTCGAGCAAGTCCATCTGGGGCAGCGGAATATATCATGCCTCCGCCGCTCACAAGCTCGGCGTCAGCCAACGAAGTGGGCCGCGCGCGAGCTGCGAGCCATCTGCCTCCACTTCCGGTACGAGCAGTTGCCCCTCGCTCGAAAGCGCCAGGGGGCGCGAGCTGCTCAGGCCCACGATGGCCGCCGTGTCGAGATTGACCAGGGCCGGCGAGACGAACAGGAACGGCGGCGTCAGCAGCAGGTCTGGATTGCGCGCGAGGGTGACGGAGAGCACTTGCTCCGTGCGGCTGTCCGCGTCGAAGAAGAGCAAGCTGTTGCCACGGCGAATCAGCGCCCGGCTGGCGCGCGTCGCGAGCACCACGTCTGCGCTGCGCAGCGGCACGAGCTCGCGTCGATCGGCGTCGAAGAGCGCGGTCTCGGAGCCCGGATAGAGCGCGACGAGTCGCGCCGCATCGCTCGCTTCGCGGTCGCCCTCGACGCTGGCCAGCTCGATGCCGAGCGGCTTGCGCTCGCTGCGTGTGACGAGCTCCAGGCTCACGCGCCCGGTCTTCTTTTTCGCACAACCGACGATGAACAGCTCGCGCGCCGCATCCGAGTGCACGATGCGTCCTTTGCACGCCGCGGGTTCCAGCACGCGTTTCCTGCCCGCGCGCGAAAGCAGCAGCGCGCCGCTCGGGTCGCGCAGCAACAGGGCCTCGCCGATGGGCATGACCAAGTCGGAGTCGAGCACTGGCGCGCCCCCGTTCAGCGGCAAGAGCACCGTAACCGGTCGATCCCCGCGATCGACCCAGGTGTGATACCGCCCAGGATTTCCGCTGCACGGCCGTGGCGCCGTCAAGAGCGGGGCTGGGAAGTCGGTCCTACCGTTCTTGTTGCTGTCTTCGCTCATCAACTCGGCGATGATGTAGGCGCCGCCTGGGTCGAAGCGCGCGCGCCAGATCGCGCCTGCCCCTGGATCGAGAGCTCGCTCGCTCGCCTCCTCTAGGTTCCGGATCACGATGCGGTTGCCAGTTTCGCCCGGACGCACGTACAAAAGATGCTTCGAGTTCTGGTCGAAGGAGACGGTCCTGAGTTCGGCAAATGACTGTGCGCTCAGGCGCGCGTCGGCCCCGAGCGCCGACAAATCCAGGGAATTTCTGCGCTCCGCGTCCCACAACACGAGCGCGCCGCGCTGCATCACGACGGCATAACGACCGCTGGCATCGGCTGCGAGGAGACCATCGATCGGCAGCTCTTCGTCTGGCGCGACCAAATAGCGCTCGAACGCGTCACCGCGCAGCTCGCCGCGCGGCCCCGCGCTGGCTGCCAGCTGTCCGTCACCATTGCTGTCTTTGCGCGCCGTGCACAAGCCGACCCAATGCCCGTCTCGGCTGGCGCGTTCGAGCAGCACTGGTGCGTCGCTCGCAAACGCCGAGCTGCCGAAGGCCGGGCTCCGTGCTGGGCTGGTTGGGATCAGCGGCGGTACGCGGGCGGCGACGGGCAAGGCGCGCGCGGCTGCCGGGGGGGACACGGGCAGCGCCGGAGTGACCCAATTCGGGTAATCGATGCCGCGCGCGTCACGTGCAGGTTTGGCGCAGCTGAGCAGGCCGAAGATCGACAGAAAAACGCTGGAAGAGCGAAGCACCGCGAACGGAGCATAGCCCGAACTGGAAAGGCTTGGGATTCGCCGCTAATGTCCGAGCATGCGGTCTTGGTCAGCGCTTTGGGTCTCAGCGGCCTTGCTCGTCGCCTGCGGCGACGCAGGTGACGTCTCACTCACGGTGGAGACGCTGACCCCATCGGTCACGGTCACGGACGGTGCGTTCGGAGCCGCGGTCTCGGGTGGTTTCACCCTCAAGCTAACCCTGGGTAGCGAGTCGTCAGGCTCGACCGAGGTGACACCCGATAGCTTCGCGCTTCAGTCCGAGTCGGGTGCCTCTTTGATCGAACCACTCGACGCCACGCCGGCGCCGGGCGCCGTCATTCCGGTCAAGGTAGGCAAGGGCGAGAGCGTCAGCGTCGGCTTCACTTTCGAGGGCACTGACCTCGATCGCGATGCCGTGTGTGCCGGCTCGGTGCGTATCGTCGGCTCCTTGATGGATTCGCTGAAGGGCGGAAGCGTACCGTTTCGCAGCGCGCTGATCACGCCGGACTGCGGCTAGCGTTTGCTCGCCGGGCCGCGCACGCTGCTCGCGCTGGCTACGCGCAGGGTCATCGATTCGGGCGGCTGAGAGTCTTCATCGAGCGGACGCGGCGGGGCCGACGTCCGCAAGATGCGCTCGATTTCCGCGCTGAGCGAGGCGGTCGGCATGCGTACGGTCGACGGCCGGCGCGAGGGCGGCGCTTGCTTTTCGACCACCTGCGCCTCCACGGGCAAATAGCGTGCGCTGATGTTCGAGCGATCGGCGATGTTCTCGGCGGAGAGATTCAGGCCCTCTGCGCCCACTTCACGGGCAAAGCGCTCGGCGGCGATGATTGCGCCGAGGGTCAGGTGGCGCATCGCGCGCGTGGCTCGTGAATGGCCGATGATGCCGACGATCAACGAGAAGCCCGTCTGATTGCGGCGCAGCTCGAACAGCAGCGGTACGCCCACGAAAGGGTGCTCCAGGAACGCCTGCAAGCGCGCCACCGTGCCCGCGAGATCACCGGAGCGGACGACGCTGCCGTCTTGCGAGAGTGCACGGGCCGCGAGATCGACGCCGATGTTCTCGAGCAGCTTGCCCGTGCCGTCACCCAGGAACGAGTCGACGGACAGTAGGATCTCTTCGCCTTCCTCGAGCGGCACGCAATCGAGGGCGGCACTGGCGCGCAACCGATCGAGCGAAGCGTGAGCCGCCAAGCGGGGCGGCAGACGGCCTCGGAGCCCAGCGACCGCTGGCGCTCCCAGCTGGCGCTCTGCCGCGTCCAACACATTCCTCAGAAACCAGCACCTGAGCTCACTCACTGCTTGCTTCCCCATTCACTTCCTGCCCATGCGGGAGGTCGTCAACGTTGCTAACCCAGAGTCGAGCCTACTCCTGTCGCTTTCACCGGGCGACACGAAAACGACACGCAAATTGGCAACGCACGGCGGAAACCAACACCCGCGTCTCGATTTGGTTCGTTCTGCCACACGCACGCACCCGGCATGCACGCAATCACCCTTGCGGATTGAGCTGCAGATCGGTCTACGACAGGCGGATCCCGCCAGGTGTGATTCGCCTCGCTAGACGAGCAGCGCTTGCTCGAGGTCGCGCACGAGGTCCGCGGTGTCCTCGATACCTACCGCCATGCGCACCAGCGCGGGGTCGATGCCGATCTTCGCCAATTCCTCTGTGGACAACTCCGAGTAGCTCATGATCGCGGGCTGCTCGATCAACGACTCGACACCGCCGAGTGACGCCGCGATTTTCGGGATCTTCACGGCGTCGATCAGGCGCGACGCGGCAGCGCGGCCACCTTTGACGATGAAGCTGACCACGCCGCCACCGCCCTGCATCTGAGTGCGCGCGATGGCGTGCGAGGGATGGCTCTCGAGCATCGGATAGAACACGCGCTCGATGCGTGGATCGGCTTCCAAACGGCGGGCGACGGCCAGCGCGCTGGCATTTTGACGTTCCACGCGCACGCCCAGGGTCTTGATGCCACGGGCGATCAAGAAGGCCGCATGCGGATCCAGGACACTGCCCAGCACGCCTCGCGCATCGCGCAGCAGCGAAACGAGATGCTGAGGCCCGACCACGACTCCGCCCAGCACGTCGTTGTGACCGGACAGGTACTTGGTCGCGCTGTGCACCACCAAGTCGATGCCGAACGAAAGCGGGCGGCAATTGACGGGCGTCGCGAAAGTGGAATCGACCAGCGTCTTGATCCGACCCCGCGCTTTGACGATCTTGGCCAGCTCCGCCAGATCCACACAGTACAAATAGGGGTTGGTCGGTGATTCCGCGATCACCAGGCGCGTGTTGTCCTTCAGCGCAGCGGCGAAGGCCGTCAAATCGCCCGACGGCACGATGCTGTGCTCGACGCCATAGCGCGCCAAGGTTTGCGTGACGAGTTGACGAGTGCGGCGATAGCCGTCGCGGAACAGCACCACGTGCTCGCCGGCCTTGACCAGCGACAATACGGCGGTGGCGACCGCGGCCATGCCGCTCGAAAATGCGACGCCCGCCTCGGCCAGCTCGAGATCGGCCACGCGCCGCTCGAGTTCGCAGACGGTGGGGTTTCCGTAGCGCCCGTACTCCTCGCGCGAGGGATCGGGGTCTTCGCCGCGCATGTAGCGCTCGAGCTCGGCCGTGTTGGCGAAGGTGAAGGTGGCGGTCGCCTCGATGCTCAGGGCGAGGGCGTTGTGCGGGCGCCCGGCAGGCACGCCCGCGTGGACGCTATCGGTGGAAGTGGCGACGGTCTTCTTGTCGACGCTCATCTCAGCTTACTTTCGCCTTCGTCTGCGCGAGCAGATCGCGCACGCGCTCGGTGATCAGGCGCACGGCGTCGGCTTGCGGCAAGAGTTCGACTTTCTTCGGGTCGCTCTCGCTGCGCAATTTGAACTCGATTTGTCCGCTCTTCAAGCCGCGCGCTCCTACCGTCGCGCGCAGTGGAATGCCGACCAAATCGGCGTCCTTGAACTTCACGCCGGGCCGCTCTTCGCGGTCGTCGACCAAGACTTCGATGCCCGCGGCTTCCAGCTCCTGCTCGAGCCGCGCCACTTCCGCCAGCACCTCCGGCTCGCTGCCGAGCTGGACCAAGTGCACCTGATAGGGCGCAATGCTGATCGGCCAGATGATGCCGTTGTCGTCGTGGTGTTGCTCGATTGCGGCGGCCACCAAGCGCGACACGCCGATTCCGTAGCAGCCCATCACGATCGTCTGATGTTCGCCTTTGACGTCCAGGTACGTGGCAGACATCTTCGACGTGTAGTGCGTGCCGAGCAAGAAGATGTGACCGGCCTCGATGCCGCGGTAGAGTTTGAGCGTTGCGCCGCAGTTCGGGCACAAATCGCCGTCCATGACTTGGCGCACTTCCACCACTTGGGCTTGGAAATCGCGGCCGTGCTGCACGTGCACCAAGTGGTAATCGGTCTCGTTCGCGCCGGTCACGGCGTCGGTGAGGCTCGCCGCATCGACGTCGATCACGACCCGGCCATTGAAGTTCACGGGGCCGGCGTAGCCGACCTTGGCACCGGTCGCTTTTACGACGTCGGCGGGCGCGGCCAGGTGCACCTCGTCCACGCCGAGTGCGCGTGACAGCTTCACTTCGTTGACGTCGTGGTCGCCGCGGAGCACGACCATCACCAACTCTTTGCCGGCCAAGTACAGCAGGCTCTTCAAGAAATTCGCCGGCGGCTGGTCCAAAAATTTGGCGACTGCCTCGATCTTGCCGTGCCCCGGAGTGTGCACTTTCTCGAGCGCGGCCACTGCCTCGGGCGCAGGACCGCGGCGCGGCAGCGCTGGAGTCTTGGCGACCTCCAGGTTCGCGGCGTAGTTGCACTGCAAACAGGCTGCGATCACGTCCTCGCCGCTCTGCACCAGCACCTGAAATTCGGCGCTGCCCGAACCGCCCATGGCGCCCGAGTCCGCGCTCACCATGCGGAAGTCGAAGCCCATGCGATTGAAGATGTTCGTGTACGCGACGCGCATGCGCTCGTAGCTGGCTTTGGCCGATGCTTCGTCCACGTCGAACGAATAGGCGTCCTTCATCGAGAACTCACGGCACCTGAGCAGCCCGCCGCGCGGCCGCGCTTCGTCGCGGAACTTGGTCTGGATCTGATACAAGTTCTTCGGCAAATCGCGGTAGCTCTTCACCTCGCGGCGCGCCAAATCAGTGATGATCTCTTCGTGCGTCGGTCCGAGATGATAGTCCGCGCCTTTACGGTCCTTCAGGCGAAACAGCGTGTCGCCGAACATGTCCCAGCGCCCCGTCTCCTTGAAATACTCGGCGGGCAACAGCGCCGGCAAGAGTACTTCTTGGGCCCCCGCGGCATCCATCTCGGAGCGCACGATCGCTTCGACCTTGCGCAGCACGCGTACGCCGAGCGGCAAGAAGCTGTACACCCCCGCGCCTACGCGCCGGACGTAGCCGGAACGGAGCAGGAAGATGTGGCTCTTGCTGGTGGCGTCGGCCGGAGCTTCTTTGAGGGTCGGAAGGAGAGCACGCGTGTACCGCATAGGTGACGCGCGTGTAGCACGGGCCGGCCAAAGTCGGCAGATCCCCCGCGATCTCGGCGTGCTGATCGCTCGATCCTTCACATCCTACCGCGAATTTTGTGCGTACCCGGGTGGTTCCCATCAGCTCGCCCCAGCGTGCTCGGGCATGCTCAAGCGTACCCAACGCCCGACCCAACGCCCTGCCACTCGCCCCGGCGTGCTCGTTGGGTGGCCCAGAGCCCCTGCCAGTTTTCGCTTCGGCGAGGCTCCTCCTCCTTCGGGCCCTGCTTGATTTTGCGCCCCAAACACCCCTAGCGGGTTGAGAATCGAGTTTGAATTCGAACTCGATTTTCGCTTCAGCGAGGGGTCCTGAGCCTCCCTCGGCCTCGCTTGATTTGCGCTCGAGCCCCCCCTGCGCAGCTCGCGAGGTTTCGTCGGCGCGAGGTTTCGTCGGCGCGACGAGGTCAGCGCGACGAGGTCAGCGCGAACGGCGGCCGCGCCGGGAACTGAGCATGCGGCGAGGTGCTGGGCTGGGTCGCGAGCGCCCCCCCTTTTTGTTGGGGCTGCCTCGCCGCGGCTCACTTGCACAGGTGCGGTGAATCAGGCGGAACCGAATAGCGTTTGCGGGATTCCCGACTTGTTCCGTCGGGAATCCCGGGTATAACCCGGGGGACCAAACCGCTCGGATATTCCACTAGCATCCCGAGCCCGGAGACTCACTGATGACCGTTGCGACGACCTGGAAGCAGAAGCTGGCTGGCCAAGTGCGTGAAGATTGGGCGCGCGAGATTGACATCTTCGAGACCCAGATCGAGCTGCGCAAGAAGGGCAAAGTCGAGGAAAAGCTGTTCGCGGAGACGCGTCTACGCCGCGGCACCTACGGTCAGCGCTACGACAACGGACAGCGCCACGACGGTGAGAAGACCCAGACTTTGCCGTATCCGTCGGGTGAGCTGACCAAGGGTCCGGTCACGATGTGGGACGCGCCGGGTATGCAGCGCATCAAGATCCCGTACGGAAAGCTGACCGCGGAGCAGCTCGATACGCTCTCGGAGCTGGCCGAAGAGTATTCGGATCAGATCCTGCACATTACGACGCGGCAAGACATTCAGCTGCATTTCATTCACATCGAGGACACGCCGGACCTGATGCGTCGGCTGGCCGCGGCGGGCATCACGACCCGCGAAGCGTGCGGCAACACCGTGCGCAACGTCACCGCATGCCCCTACGCCGGCGTGTGCAGCACCGAATCGTTCGACGTGATCCCGTACGCGGACGCGCTCGCGTTCTTCCTGCTCGGGCACCCGGATACCCAAGATTTCGGCCGAAAATTCAAGGTCGCCTTCTCCGGTTGCAAGGACGAGCCGTGCGGCCTGACGAACTTCCACGACGCAGGCGCCATCGCACGCACGCGCACCGTGAACGGCGAACTGAAGCGTGGCTTCGAGTACTACGTGGGCGGCGGTTTGGGCGCGGTGCCCTATCCGGCCACGCTGTTCGACGAATTTCTGCCCGAAGAAGAGCTGTTCCCGATCACGCAGGCCGTGTGCCGCGTGTTCGCTCGCCTCGGCGAGCGCGACAACCGCGCCCGCGCGCGGCTCAAGTTCGTGGTCAAGAAGCTGGGCATCGAAGAGTTCAAGCGCCTGGTGCTGGAAGAGCGCGCCAAGCTGCGCCCGGACGAACGCTGGACTTCGTTCCTGAAAGACTTGCACGTGACGGACGAGAAGCCGCTCAAGGCGGGCTCCGAGCTTGCACCGGGCACCTACCCCGCGGGCTTCGACGCTTGGCGCAAGACCAACGTCCATCCGCAGAGCCAAAAGGGCTACTCGACCGCAAAAGTGACGCTTCCGCTCGGTGATTTCACGCCCGGCCAGGGGCGCGCCATGGCCGACCTCGCGCGCCGTTTCACGGGGGACTCGATGCGCGCCACGGTCGAGCAGAACATGCTCTTTCGCTGGGTCTCGAACGCGGATTTGCCGGCTTTTTACCAGGGGTTGGTGGCGGCCGGGCTGGGCGCGGCGGGCGCCGATCACATCACGGACGTCACCTCTTGCCCGGGCACGGATACCTGCAAGCTCGGCATCTCGTCGTCGCGCGGCCTCGCCACCGAACTGCACAAGCAGCTCTCGGTGATCTCGGATCAGTTGGACCCTGCCGCGCAGGAGCTTCACATCAAGTGCAGTGGCTGCTCCAACTCGTGTGGCCAGCACCACGTGGCGGACATGGGCTTTTTGGGCGTGAGCCGAAATATGAACGGCCGGCGCGTGCCGCACTTCCAGCTCGTGATCGGCGGCCAGTACAAGAACAACGCTGGCTCCTATGGGCTGGCGATTGGCGCCATCCCTTCCAAGCACGTGCCCAAGGCCGTCAAGACGCTGACCGACCGCTTCGTGGCCGAAAAGCAAGACGGCGAGAGCTTTCAAGCGTTCGTGGCGCGCATCGGCAAGAAGGAGATCCGCAAGCTGGTCGATCAGCTGGCGGTGATCCCGAGCTACGAGCAGGACCCGAGCTATTACTCCGACTGGGGCGATCCGCGCGAATACACGATCGGCGATTTGGGAGTGGGTGAGTGCGCGGGTGAGGTCGTGCCACTCGTGCAAGTGGGCCTGGCCGACAGCGAGCGCGAGCTGTTCGAAGCGCAACTCTTGCTCGACGAAGGCAGCAGCGACAGCGCAGCCGCCCGCGCGTTCAGCGCAATGGTGCTCGCGGCGCAGGCGCTGACCCGCGAAAAGAACTCGTTTTTGGGCGAAGGCGTGGACGAAATCGTCAGTGAATTCCGCACTCACTATTACGACACCAAGCTGTTCTTCGACCCGTTCGCGGGTGGCAAATTCGCGCACTACTTTTTCCGGGCCTACGAGCACCGCGGTGAAGCCGGCAGCTCGAAAGAGGGCGCGCACCAACTGATCGAAGAGGCGCAGCTGTTCGTGGAAGCCGCGCACCAGTGCTACACGCGCATCGCCGGTGCCTTGCCGTAACCGTCACGGCCGCCCCGAACAATCTACGACTCGAGAACGTCAATGCTTTCAGAACGTCTACAGCTCAAACTCTACTTGGAACCCAGCGCGCACTTCGAACTCGAGGCGCTGATTCCGGTGTTCCACCGCTTCATCCGCGATCAGGTGATCAAGGATTTGTTGATCGATGTGGTCGACTACAGCCACGTGCCGGCCGGTCCCGGCGTGGTGCTGATCGGACACGCGGCGGACTTTTACGTCGGCGCGCTGGATGGCGCGTACGGCCTGATCTACAGCCGCAAACGCGGTGGCCCGGGTCCAGATGCGCGCCTGGAAGACGCGCTGCGTCGCCTGATCAACGTGGCTCGCTTGCTGGAGCAGGAGCATGGCCTCGGCTGGCGCTTCAAGAGCAACGAGCTCAGCCTGCGCTTGACCGATCGCCTACACGCCCCGAACGACGACGGGACCTTCGCCGCAACCCAGGCCGAAGTCGTAGCGCTGTTCGGTCGCGTCTACGGCAGCGACATCGCAGTCGAGCGTGTGCCGGCGGCGAAAGAGCCACTCAGCGTGCGCATCAAGGCGAGCAGTTCGCCCTCGCTCGAAGCGCTCCTCGAGAAGCTCGGCGGCCCGCCGGAAGCGGCGAGCTGACTCGTGGCGGATCCCATCACGATCCGCCCCGCATTGCTCGCTGACTGCGTCGCGATCAACGACATTTACAATCACTATGTGTTGCACGACACGTGCACCTACCAAACCGAGCCCGATACGCTGGCGGAGCGGCAGGCCTGGTTCGGACGGCACGGTGGGCAGCACCCAGTGCTGGTTGCGGAAGAGCGCGGTGAGGTGCTGGCGTGGGGCTCGCTGTCCGCGTTCCATCCGCGCGCCGGCTACCGTTTCAGCGTCGAAGATTCGATCTACGTGCGCCAAGACCGACAGCATCGCGGTCTTGGCAAAGCGCTGCTCGGTGAGCTACTCGCGGCCGCGCGCGGTCACGGTCACCACACGGTGATCGCGCTGATTTCTGCGGATAAGCCGAATAGCCTCGCGCTGCACCAGAACTTCGGCTTCAGTCCCGCCGGCCTCTTGCGCCAAGCCGGCTACAAGTTCGATACTTGGCTCGACGTCGCGTATCTGCAGCTCATGCTGTGAGCTGGCGGTCGCGAGCCGGTCGATTCTCCACCGAACTCCGCGATGTGCCCTCAGCCCGTGAGTTGTACGTCTTCGGGCGGCAATGCCCGGTTCTCGACGGCTATCGTGCCGGAAATGGGATCCGAAGGCAGAGCTTGCAGCTCGGTCAGCAGGTCGAGCTGTGGGGTGACCGAGTTGCGCGCCGAGGAGCGCGGGCGGTAGCGCGTAAAGATTTCGTCGGCCATCTCGCGCAGCTTGATCACCTGGAAGCGGATCTCCGGGTTGTTGAAGCGATGGGCATAGAAGCAGAAGGCGCGGTAGGTCTTGGCCAACTCGAGCTCGTTGCCGATCTCCTTGGCCAGTTGGATCGACCGCATGAAGTGATCGACGGCTAGCCCTTCTCGCGCCTCACCCCAAGCCCCGGCCACGGTAACCGTGCCTAGGGTGCGCAGAGCGCGCATCAGCAATGATTTGCTGCGCGTGCTGCGGGCCAAGGTGTATGCAGCCTCGGCCGCGGTTCCTGCCGCCGATAGGTCGCCGAGCGCGAGGTAGGATCCAGAGAGGCCGCGCTCGATCTCGGTGTGGCTCATGCTGTCGCCGACCTCGATCGCCAGCTCGCGGGCACCGAGAAAGATCGACAGGGCGCGCTTCGATTCGCCCAGGCACGCGTAAGCCGTGCCGAGCGATGCCAGTACCGGTAAGGCGCGTGAGCGGTCACCCACCGATTCGGCCATGCGCTGGGCCTTCGTCAACAAGTCGACGGCCTTGCTGTACTCGGCCATGCGCATGCACAGCTCGGCTTGCGCCTCCAGGCTCTCGATTTGCCCGCTGCGATCGTCGATCCGCGAGCGGATCTGGAGCGCGGCACCAAAAGCCTGCTCCGCATCCGCTAGTTGACCGCGATCCAAACACACGGCCCCGATGTTGTTCAAGCTCACGGCAATCGAGCGTGCGTCGGCCAATTGCTTGCGCAAGTCGAAGGCGGCGCGCATCTCTCGTAGCGCGACTTCGAAGTCCCCGCGCATCCACGCCAAGCGACCCAGATCGTCTTGCGCGCCGGCCACGCCGCGTTCATCGGCCACGGCCTCGAACGCCTCGAGCGCGCGTTGCAGGTGCTTTTGCGCTTCGTCGAGTCGACCCGTTTGCCGGAATACGCGGCCAATGCGGCTGTGCGCGGCCCCGACTTTCGCAGTCTTTCCCGAGCGACGCGCGAGGCGCAGCATGTCCTCGAATGCGCCGAGCGCCTCCGACGTCCGCCCGAGCGCGACGAGTACATCGCCTTGGTCATGAAGTGCTTGCACGCGCCGCTCGTCATCGTCGTCGGTGAGCAGCTTCAGGGCCGCTTCGAAGAGGGGGGCCGCTTGTTCTGGAGCATACTGCGTGCGCGCCAGCGACGCGGCGGAGAGGTAGGCGTCGGCTGCGCGAAAGCCATTGCCGCCTGCCTCGAAATGACGCCCCGCGAGCGCGCTGATGTCGGTGTGCCGACGCTCGTGAGGCACCTCGGACAGCCACTGACCCACGGTGCGATGATAGCGCCGGCGCAGCTCGTTGCCCACGCGTGCCAGAGCTCGCTTTCGCTCACTTTCGCGCACGAAGGAGAACTCGCGCTCGTTGGGGAAGGTCGCCTCCGGGTGCGCCACGAACATGCCGCGCCGTTCCAAGGAATGCACGGTATGGCTCAATTCGCGTATGACATCTTGTCCGCCGCCGTCTCCAGCGTCGGAGCGCGCCAGCGCCACTAGCGCACCGAACCAGAACGGCTCGCCAACGATGGCGGCGTATTCGATCACCCGCAATTCCGCGGCCGAGAGCGTGGATACGCAATCTACGTTGGACTCCGGCGTCAGTTGGAACGCGGCCAGTCGCTCGGGAATGTAGCGATATTGACCGATGTTCGGCTCGGGGACGAGCACACCGCACTCGAAGAACGCGCGTACGGATCGCTCTATCAGCTTGGGGTTGCCATGGGCGTGGTCGTCGACCACCCCGTACAGGTCGACGGGCACGCCGCCCTCGCAGCCAACTAGGAACTCGTTCAGCAGCTGATCGCCTTCGTCGCAGCTCAACCGGGGTAGCTCGAACAGTTCGTGGTGGGGTGCTCCGAAGGCTGTCCACAGCTCGCGTTGCGCGAAGAACTCGCAAGAGCCGGTACATACGATGAGGACGCGGCTGCACAGCGTCTCCGCCAAGAACAACAGGATATCGAGCGATTCGTAGTCCGCGTGCTGCAGGTCCTCGAAAATCAAACACAACGGAGCATGCTTGGCGTCGGCCTCCACGAAATTCGCCAAAATCGACTGCTGAACCACGCCGGCGTGAAACGGGTCGACCGACAAGGCGCGCGTCAGTGAAGTGCCGGCGCTCCGTACGCCGAACAGGCTACCGAGGAAGTAGCAAACGTCCTCCACCTTTTCCTCGGCCAATACTTCACTCACGTGGGCGTGCAGCAGATTCTGCTGGTCGTGCATGGCGTAGCTTTCGTCGATGTCGAAGCGTTGCCGTAGAAGTCTCGCGATCAGCGCATGCGCGCCGTCGCCCGGCGTCGCTTGCGCGCGAAAGACGCGCTCGGGAAACAACCCGCGTTCCGAGAATCGCTGACAGAGCTCATCGACGAAGCGCGTCTTGCCCGAACCATCGCCGCCAGACACGGTGATGACGTGACGTTCGCCGCTTTCGCGCACGAGCACGGCCGTATCGACGGCGTGAGCCAGCTCGGCTTCACGACCCACCATATGCACCCAAGGTAACTCGACTACGACTTTTGTTTCGGATTTCATGGTGGTCTCGTGTCAGCGCGAGCTAGTAGAAGGGGTGTTGTTGTCTGCCAGAGACAAACTCAGCACTGCAGCGGAGCCGGGTTTGACGTCGACGAGTACCGTCCGTGTGCCATTGTCCGACCTCAGCAGTAGCGTGTGTGGCCCTGGGGAAAGGTCGATCTGCTGTGGGGTTCGGCCGAGTGCGCGCCCTGCTTCGAATACCTGGGCGGTTGCGCCGGGCGTCGAGACGAAAACGGAGCCGGGTTCGACGCTTGGCAGCGCCGCCGCCGCCGCTCTGGACGGCGGCAACTTCGTACGCTTCACGGCAAGGCGCTGCGCCGGGGGCAGACGCAGCTGATCGCTTGCCGTTTGGGGCGCGATCTTGCTCGGCATGGGAGCGAATCGAGCGCTCGTCGCGGACGAGAAAAAATCGTTCGGCACGAGGCTATCGAGCGATGCCGCCTGCGCCGGCGCGGGCATTGGGGCAGCGGCGAGCGGCGGTCGGCGGAGCAGCGACCCGGTCGCTCCCACTCCGATCAGCGCCAGGCTTCCCGCGAGCGCCACTGCGATGATGCGATCGGCCAGTCGCGGGGGCGGCGTAGCTCGGCTCGGCAAGGTGGCGGCCGGGGCCGAACGGGACTCGCTGCGTGGTTCGTCGATTACGAGGGCGATCGCGGCCAGTGAGCCGTGCGAATCGCGAACGGTGGGCGGCCCGTCCTCGGAGCCATCGCTCATCGCAAATCGCGGCATCTCCTCGGCGGCGGCGCGGGCCAAATCGAACAACTCGCGGCCACGCTCTTTGCCGGTGGGGAAGAGCCCAGAGAGCCACTCCGCAACGTCCATCGCCAGCACCGAATCTCCGCTGTGCGTCAGATACTGATCGAGTGCACGCGCCAGCTCGGCTGCGGAAGCGTAGCGTTCGCTTCGAGCGCGCGACAAAGCGCGAAGGACGATCTGATCGAGTTCGCGCGAGACGTGCGGGTTGTAGTGCGACGGCGCTACGATCGCGTGCGTCATCACGTCCATCACCGTTTCGCCGTCGTTGGAACAGCGGAACAGCTTGCGCGCGGTGAGCATTTCCCAGAGCACCGCGCCCAGCGACCAAATATCGACGCCTTGGTCGATGTTGGCGCGCTTCAATTGTTCGGGCGCCATGTAGGCCAGCGTGCCTTTGAGCCGACCACCGTGGGTTTCGTGCAAGCGGTGACGCGCGCGCGCGATGCCGAAGTCCGTGACGCGCACCGTGCCGTCGTACAAGACGAACAAGTTCTGGGGCGTCACGTCGCGATGAATGATGTCCAAATTGCGGCCGTTGACGTCGCACAGCGAATGCGCTGCATGTAACCCTTCCGCGAAGTTTGCGATGACGCGCGCAGCAATGTGCGGAAAACACGGCTCGTGTAAGTTCTTCTCGCCCGCGCAAGCCAGCACCTTCGACAACGGTTCCCCATGCAAGAACTCCATCGCAATGTAATAACTTTGGTCCGCACGTCCGAAGTCGAATACCCGGCAAACATACGGATGGTCGACTAGCGCTGCGATGCGCGCCTCGTCGACGAACATCTCGTAGAACTCCGTGGCCTGCGCCAAGTGTGGGTGGATGCGTTTCACCGCCACGAACTTCTCGAATCCGGCAACTCCGCGATTGATCGCAAGGTGCACGGTTGCCATGCCCCCCGATGCGATCTCGCATACCAGCCGGAACGGCCCGGTGTGGTCCAGCACCGGCGCGGCCGACAAATGCCCGAGCGATCCCGGAGCAGTGTGGGGCACGGGCGCTACTTTCAAGCGAGAGATTGACTCGACCAGCAGCTTTGCCGTTGGTTGACTCAACGACGCATCGAACTCAGTGGCAGTTGCATGAAAATCCCCGCGCGAGCTTTGTGGCATCCATTGGCGTAGTGCAATTGGGGTGCCACGCGCACTGCCCACCGAATCAGCCGCTGACGTGAGCGCAAGGTCCCGGGCGAGTGCAACTTCTCGCACGTTTGGGTGCAAAGCCGCGCCGCTAGCGCATTTGCGTTGTCTTCATCGCCTATCGCTAACCGTGCCCGCGGTTGCCGGCAGCGAAACCGAGTCTCCTACTCGCAACGCGCCAACGCCGTCGTGGATCAGGTTCATGCCGAACCACACCTTCTGATCCTCCAAGCGGTATTTGGCCAACGTGCGCAGCGGCTCTTTGCCGCCTTCACCAGTCACGGGATCGATGGTCGTAATGACGCAGCGCTCACAACGCTTCGGCCCGCGGAAGGAGATCTCTCCGATGCGGACACGCGCGTAGCCGTCTTCCGCGAATGGCTCGCTGCCACTGATCACGATGTTCGGTCGGAAGCGTTCCATCGTGACTGGCATTTCGAGCCGCGCGTTGAGGTCAGCGAGCGATGCTTCGGAGATCAACAAGAACGGATAGGCGTCCGCGAAGCCGACGATGTCGGCGGGGTTTGCCCGCGCCGGGTTGACCTGCCGCTGATGATGCTCCGGCATGTAGACCAGTTCGTGGGGGGCGCCGAGGTAGTTCGAAAACCAAGCGCTTCCGGGTCCGTGCGGAACGCCCAGGGCGCGGTCCTGCCAAACTTGGACCTCACGGGTGTGCCCGCTCTCGTGCGTGAGCGGCAAAATTAGGCTTGGGCTGCCGGGCGCGGTCAGCTGCAGTCGATCCCCTTCGAGCGCCGTGTCGACCAGAGCAAGCTGCGGCATTTCACGTTGGGTCACGAAGCTGCCGTTCGCAGCGACGATCATCCAGCGGCGATCGGCGAAGAACCCCCGCGCGACCACCGGCCACGTTCGCACCGCGATGCCCCGGCAGGACTTGATTGGATAAATGTACAGCCCGGAAACGGCGACCACCGGGCTACGATATCAGGCCGGCCCCGCTGCTGGCCACTGCTCAGACATGGACCACGCGGACCGAAGCTCAGCGCTGGATCCCTGGGCTGGCTTCGGCGGAGCCCAAATACTTGCCGATCTCTTCGCGCTTGCTCTGCACTTGGTCGAGCAGCGCCAAAGCATGCGCGGTGCGTTGCGGGGCAGAAGCATCCGGATGCGCGAGGCACACCTTGTCCCAACGCAACTTGAGCGTATTTTGCAGCTCGCGCAGATCGCACACCGCGCGCTGATGCACGTTGCGGAAAGAATCCGAAGGCCAGGCAGCGTCAATCGCCACGCACAGCGCGGCCAGCACACTAGCCAGGATCGTGACCTGTGGACTTTCGCGCTTGGCCATCAAAGCGGCCAGCAGCGCGCCGGAGATGGCGAGTCCGCGCAATACCCAAAAGCGAATCTTCTCTTTGCGACTGCGGGTCAAATTCGCCTGAACCCAGCGCTCCAGGTCGTTGATTTGTTCGTCGATGGCGGTCTCGGGGGCGAAGGAGCCCGGTCGAAAGGCCTCGATCGGTTCGGCATCCGACTGCACCGCATCGGTTGGCGCGACTCCGCTGCCCGAACGTGTGTAGTCAGCGGCCGCACGACGCCCGACGATCGTCGCCAGATCGATATGCGGAACGCTGGGGATCGATGGTCTTGGCGGAGGCGGTGTCGGCAGCGGACGACTCGATTCCGGTGAAGCCATGATCCGTTGTTACGCCCGCGCATTCAGCAGCGCAATGCACCTGATTGGTGTCGATCACGCGATTCCGCCGCGTTCGGAAATTTGCCGAAGCCTAGCTACTGCTAGAAACGATGCCGCGAGCGGCAAAATCGCCGCTGATAGGAATCAGTCCCCCGCTTGCACGCAATTGGTCATTCGCTCGAACTTCGAGTGGTACGATCGCAGTCGCGACTAGCCAGCGCTTCACTACGCTTCGGAGCGTGAGTTGTCATGAGGCAGTTGGCCCCATCGGCACGCGACAAGTGGATAGGGCAGCCAAGTCCGCCACACATGCATTGCGTCGTTGCCTTTGCGGCGGCCTTTATTTGGAGTAAAAATCAGCGAATTTTGCCGAATAGAACGGGCAGTTCGGAATGGACGCCCTTGGCGCGTGTTGTGCACTTCAGAGCCGTTTTTCGAATGGAGGATGCATGGGATTTCTAGCGCGTTTGATGGGCGTCGAGAGCGATGCGGATCGACAACCGACAGCAACACCGCGGCCGCTGGGCTCACCACCGGCGGTCGGAAGCGAACAGCAGGCGCTCGAACGCTATCGTTACATGCTGCGTACGGCGCCGCCCGAAACGCTGGAGCAAGCCCACGCCGAGGCGTTTGCCAAGCTCAGCGGTGAGCAGCGGAAGCTGCTCTTGGCCGAATTGGCTGCCGCCGCACCAGCCAACGAACAGCGCGCGATCGCGGCGACCGCGGTCGAGGATACGCAAGCGCTGGCGCGCGTGGCCACACGCGCAGAAGTACGGCAGCCCGGGATCCTCGAACGCACGATGGGCGGGGGAGCCATGGGCTTCGGGGCGAGCCTGCTGTCGAGCTTTGCGATGGGCTTCGTCGGGAGCATGGTCGCGCAGAGCTTCTTTTCCGCCCTCGGCGGCTTCGACGACGTCGACGCGACCGCCGCTGAAGCGAACGCCGACGAAGCCAACGCCGACGATTCGGAGCTTGCCGACGGCGGAGATAGCTTCGACGACGGCGGGGATATGGGTGATTTCGACGTCTGAGGATCAATCCTGTGCGCTCGGCCTGACGAAGCGCAAAATGCCGAAAGCCATCAGGGAGGTGAACACGGCCAATACGTAAGCGCCCACGCCCGCGGCGGAGCCGAGCGCGCCCGCCACCCAAACGCTGGCAGCCGTGGTGATGCCCGAGACATGACCACGGTTCTGAATGATCGCGCCGGCGCCCAAGAAGCCGATGCCTCCGATTACGCCTTGAAGCACGCGCGTGGGGTCGAAGCCGTCGCCCGTTTTGGGCGCGAGGTGATCGCCGACCTCGAAGCCGAGCAAGGTGAAGCTCGCAGAGCCCAGCGCCACCAACATGTGCGTGCGCAGCCCCGCTGGTTTGTCGGCACGCTCGCGATCCCAACCGATCAACGCGCCAATAGCGATTGCCACCAGCAACCTGAGCGCGACTTCCGTCACTGAAGCACCCTTGGTCCAGACGATATCCATGCCAGGGGAGAGCAATTTACGTGCCTCGTTGTCACCCACGCGGGTGATCGGCGCGTCCATACGTTCGCTGTTGACCTAAACAGGTATTTAGTTTACCAGTTTAGCGTGGCGCCGGGTGGGCGCGACAGAGAACTTCTGGAAAGTCAGAAAAGAGCACGAAACATGAGCACTTCCATTTATGACCGGCTCGGTGGCGCGGCAGCGGTAGACGCCGCGGTTGACATTTTCTATCGCAAAGTTCTGGCCGACGAGCGCATCTCGGACTTCTTCGATGACGTCGACATGGACCGGCAACGCAGCAAACAGAAGGCGTTTTTGACGTTCGCTTTCGGCGGCCCCAACGCCTACGCCGGCAAAGACATGCGCGCCGCGCACGCCCGAATGAAGCTCACCGAGTTGCATTTCAACGCTGTCATGGAGCACCTCGGTGCCACGTTGGCTGAGTTGGGTGTGCCCCCGGAGCTGATCGGCGAGGCTGCGGCAATCGCGCTCAGCGTCAAGGGCGACATCGTCAGTCGCTGAGGGCGCTCGAATGCTGCGCTTCGAAGGGAAAGACTACGCGCCCGAAGACGGCGAGAGCGTGCTGGATTGTTTGCTCCGGCATGGTGAGGAGATCAACTCCTTGTGCCGCACTGGCGCGTGTCAGTCGTGCTTGCTGAGGGCCACGGCCGGTGCGCTGCCCGCGCCTGCCCAGCTCGGTCTGAAGGATGCCTGGAAGCAGCAGGGCTTCTTTCTCGCCTGTGTTTGTCGCCCGCAGGCAGACTTGGTGATCGAGCGTTGTGAAGCGGCCCCCTCGTACACTACCGCGGTGGAGCGCGTGACGCCGCTCGCGCCAAACGTGATCGGCGTTTGGCTGGTGCGTCCACCCGGTTTCGAGTTCCGAGCTGGGCAATTCGTGCAACTCTCGCGCCCGAGTGATGGCTTGATGCGCCCCTATTCGATCGCATCATTGCCGAACGAAGAACTGCTCGAGCTGCACGTCGCGCTGCTTCCGAATGGCCAAATGAGCGGCTGGCTGCGCGAGGCAGTGGGTCAGAGCGTGTCGCTGCGTGGCCCGTTCGGCGAATGCTTTTATCAGGAAGGAGAACCGGATCGGCCGCTCGTGCTCGCGGGCACTGGAACCGGGCTCGCGCCGCTCCTGGGGGTGCTGAGAGCCGCGGCCCGCCACGGCCATCGCGCCGAGATCTCGCTATTTCACGGCAGCCCGCAGCCCTCCGGCATTTATCTGCGAGCCGAGCTCGAAGCGTTGGGCGAGTCGTTGCCGGGGCTACGGCTGTTTGGCAGCACGCTGTCCGGCGCGGAGAGCGACCTCGGCACGCAGGGCCGCTGGCAGCTCGCGCTCACGCCGCTCGATCAGCTCCTCTTCTCGCAAAACCCGAAGCTCGACATTCATCGCCTGTACTTGTGCGGCCAGCCAAAGCTCGTGCAATCGCTGAGGAAGCGCGCCTACTTGGCGGGGGCCTCACTGAGTCGCATCCATTGTGACGCGTTTGCTGCGCCGCACTCCGCTTAGCGCTAAGCTTGGGCCGAGCCCCATTTTGCAACTGACGTCCTACACCGACTACGCGTTCCGAACTTTGATCGCGCTGGCCTGCGTCGCGCCCGAAAAGCTGACGGTGGGCGAAATCAGCGAGAGCTATGGCATCTCCCTGAACCATTTGCTCAAGGTCGTGCAGAGGCTGGCCGAACTCGGCTACGTGGAGACCACGCGCGGCAAGTCCGGCGGTGTGCGGCTCGTCGCCGCGCCCAGCGCGCTCACGCTCGGTGCGGTAGTTCGTGGCATGGAACCCGAACTCGGCGTCGTTCCGTGTCTGCGTCGGGACGAACAACCGTGCGTGATCGCCCCCGCCTGCCGGCTCAAATCGATTTTGAGCGACGCCACGCACCAGTTTCTCGCCTCGCTCGACGAGCATACGCTGGCCGAGATCGTCGAGCCCAAGCCGCGCGTCACTCGCTTGCTCAAGTTGACGGCTCGCGCAAACTGAGGCCGCCTCTTCGCTCACCAGCGCTGGTGCACGGCCGGCCGTACGCGCGCGTCGTAGATCTCTTTTACCCGCCGCATCACCTCGGTGCTGAGTGGCGGCAGTTCCGACGCGGCGGCATTTTCTGCCACCTGATCGGGGCGCTTGGCGCCGGGGATGGAACAGGTGACGGCGTCGTGCATGTCGATCCAGCGCAACGCAAATTGCGCCAATGACATCCCAGCGGGAACCAGCGCGCGCAGCTCTTCGACCACCGACAGCCCCGCGTCGAAGTCGACGCCGGAGAATGTTTCCCCGCGATCGAACGCGGCACCCGTGCGATTGAAGGCTCGATGATCGTCGGCAGCGAACTGTTGACCGGGTTTCATCTTCCCGCCGAGCAAGCCAGAGGAAAGCGGCAAACGCGCGAGGATTCCGACCTTCCGTCGCTGAGCTTCGGCAAACAGGTGTTCTGCCGGTCGCTGGCGAAAGATGTTGAAGATGATTTGAATCGACTGCACTTCCGGGAATTCGATGGCCTTGAGCGCTTCTTCGACACGCTCCACGCTCACCCCGTAGTGCTTCAGCTTGCCTTGGCGCTTCAAATCATCGAGCGCGCCGAACACCTCGGGCATGTAGTAGACGTCCGTGGGGGGACAGTGCAATTGCAGTAACTCGAGCGCTTCGACCTCCAGGTTGGCAGCGCTCCGTTCCACGAACGCGCTCAGATTCTCGCGCGAGTAGCCGCTAGCCACGTGCGGGTCGAGACGTCGACCAGCTTTGGTCGCGGTGTGAAAAATCGGACCGCGCTCCCGCTTCAGCCGGGCGAGCAATCGCTCACTGTGACCGTCACCGTACACGTCCGCGGTGTCGAAGAAGTTCACTCCGAGATCGAGCGCGCGGTGCAATGCCTTGAGCGAGTCCTCATCGTTGACGGGCCCCCAGGTGCCGCCAATTGCCCAAGCGCCGAAGCTGACGGCGGAAACATTGAGGCCGGTGCGACCTAGAGCGCGGTATTGCATGGCCGCGCAGTCTAGTGCGCTTTAGCTCGCCATTGTCCACGAGTAGTGGCCATTGCGGGGTTTTTTGCGTGACGGGCGCGAACTGTCGCGGTCCGCGGAGTCGGCGCATGGTAAAGAGTGCTGCGTCATGGGCATTGCGGACAGTGCACGATTTCAAGCTGCGATCAGCGCATTCGACGACGCCAACGCGGAAGATCCGCACGCGCTCGAAGTCGCGGGTGGGAAGCGACCGCGAGAGCTGGTAGACGCCGAGCGTCTCTCGGCCTGGGTCGAGCGGCTCGCGCCGGACGCGTCCGAAGCGCTGCGCCTCGCCGCGCGCAGCCAGCACATTCGCCGCTGGCAGATCCCGCGAGGCTCCTACCCTGCGGGGCGCGTCGGCTACTTGCAGTGGCGCACTCAGCTGGGCCGCTTTCACGCCGACACGGTAACGCGCATCCTCGAAGAGCTCGGTTACGAGCGTGACCTGATCGACGCGGTGCGGCGGATCAACCTCAAGCAAGGGCTGCACAGCAATCCCGACACCCAAACCATGGAAGATGCCCTGTGTTTGGCCTTCCTAGAGTTCGAGTTCGAAGAGTTCTGCGCGAAATACCCGCCCGAGAAAGTGGTCGAAGTGGTGCAGAAGACGTGGAAGAAAATGTCCGCGCGCGGCCACGAGCTCGCGCTCACGCTGCCCTTCACGCCGAGCTCGCTCGAGATCGTGAAGCGCGCGCTCACGCCCGCGCCCGCATGAATCAGCGCGCCCGCTGGCGCAGGCGGTCGATACTCATCGCGACCACGATAATGAAACCCGTGAAGATCTCCTGCACCCAGTTGGGAAAGCCGAGATGAGTGCAGCCGGCTTTGATCACGGTGAGCAGCAGCGCTCCCACCAGAGTCCCCGAGGCCGAACCTTGTCCACCCGAGAGCGAGCCGCCGCCAATGACGACCGCCGCAATCACCTCGAGCTCGAGTCCGACCGAATCCGTGGGATCGCCGACGGTCAGCGTCGAGAATTCGAGCACGCCGGCCAAGCCCACCAATAAACCGCTGAGGGTGTACACGAAGAGGGTCGTCTTGGGGATGGAAATGCCGCACAAACGCGCGGTCTCCGTATTCGAACCCACGGCCACGATCTGGCGCCCGACCTTGGTGTAAGTGAGCAAACCGACGCCGAAGAGAGTGGCAGCGAGCATGAGCCACACCCCGGGCGGCAGCGCGAGTGAGCCCGCGTGGCTTTGCATCAGCGCGTCCAAGCCGCGCGGATCGGCGTCGATCTTCTGCTCGTCGGCGATGCCTTTGGCTACGCCGCGCAAAATGCTCATCGTGCCCAGAGTGACGATGAATGGCGAGATCTTGAGGCCGGTAACCAAAGCCCCATTGCACAAGCCGAGCATCCCGCCGGAGAGCACGCCGATCGCGGCCGCGGCGACCGGGCCCATCCCCGCGCGCAGGCTCTCGGCCACCACCACCGTGGTCAGGGCTACCGCCGAACCGACCGACAAATCGATGCCGCCGAGTACGATCGTGAACGTCATGCCGACCGCCGCGATGCCGACGACCGAGGTCTGACGCAGCATCGTGAGCAGGTTCGACTGCCGCGCGAAGGTGTCCGGCGCGAGCACGGTGAAGAGCGCGTACAAGAGGCACAACGCGAGCAGCGGTCCGAGCCAGGGAGTGCGAAATAGCCGACGAATCTCGGTCATCCGGTCGCCTCGAGCAATAGATCGTGTTCACTGAGTTCGCTCGCGGGGCGCGCTGCGCCGAGCTTGCCGCGCACCATCACGGCGATGCGATCGCACACGCCGAGTAGTTCGGGCAGGTAACTCGAGATAATCAGCACGGCGTTGCCACGCGCGGCGAGCTCATCGATGATTCGATATAGATCGGCGCGGCTGCCGACGTCCACGCCGCGAGTCGGTTCGTCCAGCAAGAGTACGTCGGTGCCGTGGTGCAAGAGACGGGCAACGCAGATTTTCTGTTGATTGCCGCCGGACAGATCTCGTGCAAGCTGCTCCGGACCCTGCGCGCGCACGCCCAAGCGCTCCAAATAGCTGCGCGCGATAGCGGCGCGTTTTTTCGGACTCACCAAGCCGAACGAGCCGAGGCTCTCGAGTTTCGACAAGGTGATGTTGTCGCCCAAGCTGAGCGTTTCGGCGAGGCCCTCTCGTTTGCGGTCTTCGCTCAAGAGACCGACTCCTTGCGCCAAGCGACGCGCGGGTGAGGCCGGACCGAGCACGCCTTTGACGCGCAGCGTGCCGCTCTTCACCCGGTCTAGCCCGAAGATGGCGCGTAGCAGCTCGCTGCGACCCGCACCAAGCAAACCCGCAACGCCCAGCACTTCACCCCTGCGCAGCGTGAGCGATGCCGCGATCGGCAGCTTCTGTCCAGCGAGCTCGTGCAGATCCAAGACCACTTCGCCGGGATTTCGCGGCGAACGCGGAAACAGCTCTTGCACGTCGCGACCCGCCATCAGCTTCACGAGCTCGGTGCGCGTGGTGCTGGCAATCTCGCCGCTGTGCACGAACTGACCGTCTCGCAGCACCGTGTAGCGATTGGCGATGCGCTCGACCTCTTCCAAAAAATGCGACACGTACAGCACCGCGATGCCGCTCTTGGTCAGCTCACGCACGACGCTGAATAGGCGCTCGGCCTCGCTCGAGTTGAGCGTGCTGGTCGGCTCGTCCAAGATCAAGATTCGGCACTCTGCTTGCGCCAGCGCGCGCGCCAAACACACCAGCTGACGATCGCCCTGACCGAGATCTCCGGCACGCAGCCGCAGATCGGGCAGCGGCGCGCCCTCGGGCAATACCCGCGCGAGGGCCGCGCTCGCGCGGCGCGTCAGCTCCGCGCGGTCCACGACACCGAGACGGCCCGGCAGGGCGCCGAGCAAGATGTTCTCGGCCACACTCAGGTCCGCGCACAGTGCCGGCTCTTGCGATACGAACGCGACGCCCAGCGCCTGTGCTTGCTGCGGCGTGTTGGGAGCATAGCGCTGACCTGCAAGCTGCAGGGTCCCCGCGTCCGCACTCTGCGTGCCGGCTAGGATCTTGAGCAGCGTGCTCTTGCCAGCGCCGTTTTCGCCCAAAAGCGCGTGAACTTCACCGGCGCGCAGCGAGAGCTGTACATTGCAAAGCGCCTTGGTCGCGCCGAAGCTCTTGCTCAGGCCAGTGACCTGGAGCAATTCGGGCGCCGCGCTCTCGGTCATCCGTCGCGATCCATCACTGAGCGTCGAGCCACTTCGCCAGGTTGGGCTTAACCAGCTCGGCAATCTCGGGGCTCTTGAGGTTGTCACGATCGACCAGGGTCGCGCCGGTATCGATGCGCACTTCGATCGGTTGCTTGTGCAAATGCGCGGCGAGGGTCTTGACCGCCAGGTAGCCCATCTTCATCGGATCTTGGAGCACGAGCGCGTCGATCTGGCCTGCGTTTACGCCCGCGAGCAGCTTCTCGGATGAATCGAAGCCGATGAAGTGCACCTTGCCGGCAAGCTCTGCCTTTTGTAAGGCGAGCAGCATGCCGAAGGTGGTCGACTCATTGGGCGTGAAGATGCCGTTGATCGTTCCTTTGGCCGCGTTTTGCGCGAGCAACAGATTCTCGCTGGCCGCGTGGGCGGTTTCGGTGGTGGCCCCCGCGTAGCGGTTCTCGGAGGCGATTTTGATCTCTGGGAACTTGCGAATCGCCTCCAAGAATCCCTCTTCGCGATTGTTCGTGCTGGCCGAGCCTTCTTGGTAACGGAGCACGAGCACGCTGCCTTTGCCGCCCAGCAGCTTGCCCATGCGCTCCCCCGCGAGCCGACCCGCCGCGCGATTGTCGGTCGCCACGAAGCTCACGTAAGATTTGTCTTTCAAATCGGAATCGAAGATCACGACCGGCACTTTGGCTTCGCTCGCAGCTTTCACCGGGGCACCGAGCGCGGTGTCATTGAGCGGCGCGAGCACGATGCCGGATACACCTTGCGCAGTGAAACTCTGCACCAGGTCTACTTGTGACTTGAGGTCGTCCTCCTTGAGCGGCCCCTTCCAGATCACCTCGACGTTCACTTCACGAGCAGCCTTTTCCGTGCCCGCGTGAACCGCTTTCCAAAATTCGTGCGTCGTTCCTTTGGGGATCACGGCAACGCGCAGCTTGGCTGGCGCATCCGCGGCGGCTCCCGTGCCGGCGGCCGGGTCGGCCTTCTTCTTACAGGCCGCGCCGAGCAATGCGCACAGGCAAAACGCCCAAACCAAAAAACGACGACTGTTCACGATTGGGGATTCTATGCACAAAAATGAGCGGGCGGACTCGCCCTGGGCGCGGGGGCGTTTCGACCGCAAAAGGATCGGCGAATCGGGCTTGCCCAGCCTCGCCGGGGCCGGCTTGTACTCACTTGTGGGGTCGGTTCGACCCCGTGAGGTCTAAAGGGCCGAGAGCGATGCGACGGTGTTAGAGCAGGCCATGTCATTCGAGACAGGGAATTGGTACCTGCGCCAAGGTCTCGCCGAGGTAGGCCCGGTCGACCCCGCGGCAGTCCTTACCCAACTCGAGTCCGGCACGCTGCTCGGTGACGTGCTCGTGCGACACGAGAGCGAAGCCGACTGGCGTAACTTGCGCGATCACCCGGCCTTCAACCAGACCGAGCGCGCTGAGACCCCTGATTGGGTGGCACGCTCGGGGCGCCTGACACCGGATCAGTTCGCGGGTGTACCGGGCTGGCCGCAGCACAACTTGCACGAATACGAGGACGGGTTCGTGCTGTCTCTCAGGGCGCCGATCAGCGACGGCGGCTGCACTGCGTCGCTTTGCGTGTACCGAGACGGGCACGCGACGATTCGCAGTGGTTACGACACGAGCGAAGCCGAACGGGCTTTCGGTGGTTCGGTCAATGCCATCGCGATGACCCTGGCCGCGACGGCGAGCGTAACTCTCCAGGTCGCGGACCGGGTGCTGCTCGGCAGCTTCTCGGGCAGCCCCTGGGCCCATCGGGCCATCTGTACGGTCGCTTCCTTGGAGAATGCCAACCGCGGCTACTATCAATGGGTAGCGGTTACGGCGGCACGCAATCACTTCGTCAAACTCCTGATATCGGTGTCGGGGCAAGACACGAACACCGAGATGACCAGCATCTATTCGCTGTTCGAGTGCGTCGCCAGGATCCTATGTCCGCCCAATCGGTTTTTCGCTGCGGATGCCCCGCAAGGTCCACTTCATTGAGTAGCGCGCCAGACCCGGAGAAGCCCCCGCGCGCTGCCCCCTCAGCGCATGGGTGGCGGGCTAGCGAAGCTGCCCGGGAAGGGATTGGCGGAGTCGCGTCGGTCGAGCTCGCGTGCGGTCCAGGGCAGCGAGCTGCCGCGCTCGTGGAAGAAGGCCACGCCGATCACGCCCACATTGCGATCATTGCCTTTGCGAGCGGCGTAGGAATCTTTCACCGCGCCGAAGCGGAAGGCGGCTACCGCGGATTGACTGCGGCGGAAGCCGTCGATCTGCAGGTTCGCCCAGGGCTCGATCAGGTAGCCGCGCTTGGCTGTGCTGCCGTCTTTGCCATCGATCACGTCGAGACCGTCCACGGTGGCAACCGCTTCGAAGCGGTTACCGGTGTGATTTTCGATTTGAATCACGTAGCGCTGGCCGTCGGCACCCGCCACGTAATCTTGCCCGCCGAAGTACGCGCTAGGCAGGGGAGCGCCGTTTTCATCGAGCAAGCGCACGCTGACTGCGCCTTGCGCTGCGTCGACGCCGCTTCGGTCGAAGCTGGCGTACGAATTGCCCATGCGGCGGGCCATGGCTTGAATGCCGGAATCATCGTTGTAATTGAGCGCGACGAGCGCGAACGGACGCGAATAGTCCGCGCGCTCGAAGGGCGAATTGGAGACGTAGCTGGTGCGCGTTTCGCCCCAAGTCGTGCCTAAGCCGGGGCGATCCTCGGCCTTTTTCTCGGCGGGCGGCTGATATGCCGACGCCGAGCCCGGACGCGCGGCTTGCGGCGCGGCCGCGCCTGCCTTTGCGTGCCCACTGCCGCGCTCTGCTTGGCTCGGCATTGGAGCCGGCGCGGCTTCGTCGGCCGCCGCGCTCGGGCCGGAAGCGAATGTACCGCGGCTCGGCTCGCTGTTGCTGAATGGCGTAGCGCTGGGCGCATTGCGCGCCTGGGGCGGAGACGAAGTCCTCGCACATGCGGCTACAGGTAGGACCAACAGACAGGCAAAGATTTTGGCGCGGTTCATGGTGTCTTGTTCTCCGTTCGTTACCGACGCAGGAGAAACGCGAGCTCGCTCAGAGACCTTACAGTCGGCTTTCGCCGCCGACTTTCCTCGCAAAAACGCCCCGTCCCGCGCTTTCGCTTTTTCTAGCGAGTGCAGTGGCAACGGACTAGGCTGTTCGATTGAGGAGGTGACGAATGCGACGTTTGTTCATGCTCGTGGTTGCGGTGACGGTGCCTGCGCTCTCGTTACTGGGCTGTGGCAGCGATAGCGATGCTAGCTCCAACAACGGGGGCTCGAGTGGCGCCGCGGGTGGCAGCTCGGTCACGCAATGTGTTGGCAACAACGCGGAGTTTACTCACGCCGAGTTTGTCGCTCAAACGCAGGATGGCAAGGCCTGTTCAGAAGCGAGTGACGTCACCACCGTATGCGCCAACAATATGCCGGTGGTCGGTGGTACATGCGGCAAAGGCTGCCTGGGCATGGACAATGAAGGGACCTGCGTCGCAGAGTGCATCCAAGATGCCTTGACCATGGCGCACTCCGAGCCCCTCAGTGTCGGGTGCCTGACCTGCTACGTGGAGGATGTCGGGTGCGCACGCGACAATTGCCTCGCCCCGTGCGGTTTGAATCCAAGCAGTGAAGCCTGTTTCACTTGTCGCACGGACAAGGGCTGTGTCGATGCGTTCTACGAGTGTAGCGGCCTGCCTGAACCCGGCGGAGGTTGATACTGAATGAGCGCGGCAGCGGGCGCGGGTTAGATCGATGATGAGTCCTATCAAGCAAGCCCTGACCGGCCTATTGGCGCTCGGCGTATCGCTCGCGGCGCCGCGCGCCGCACGCGCCGGCGGCTACGACACGCCGATGCTGTACAGCGCGCGGCACATGGGCATGGGCGGAACGGCTATCGGCTACGTCAAAGATCCGTCGGCCCTATTTCACAATCCCGCCGGGCTCGGCCACGTCGAGCGCGGCGAAGTGCTCGGCGATTTCTCGTTGTTGGTCGGCGGCATTCACGGCAGTCCGAGCGCGGCGGCTTCGGGTCGGGACATCGATTCGCAGACTACGGTTGCGCCGTTTTTCCTCGTCGGCGGCGCGTACCGTATCCACCCGCTGATCACGCTGGGCGTGGGCGTGTTTCCCATCGCCTCCGCGGGGGCGACGTACAAGTATGGCACCGGCAATTTTCAAGACAGTACCGAGCTCTTTTTCTTGGAGACCTCGCCGGCGATCGCCGTCAACCCGTTGCCGAATTTGCGCTTCGGCATGGGCTACCGCATCACCTACGTGCACCTCTCTCGCTATCAGGGCGATCCGGACTCGGGCTCGACGCCGAACATCGACTTCAAGATGTCCGGCCAAAATTTCACCGGCCTCCGTGCCGGCGTGCAATGGAGCCCGCTCTCGTGGCTCGAGTTCGGCGTGGTGTACCGCAATAAGGTGACGACCAAGGTCAGCAACTCGCACGGCATCGCGCTGCTCACCGACTACACGGACATCTCGACCCGTTTCACGCTCCCCGCCAAGCTCGGCTTCGGCACCCGCGCGGATTTCGACCGCTTTCACGTGCCGGCCTCGCTGACGGTGGATTTCGAATACGCATTCAACAGCCAAAACACCGGCGATCCGCTGGAAGGTACGCCTGCGCCCGGCTCCGGTGGCGCCACCTCGGTGCCCAACTTGTTCGAGTGGAAGAACTCGCAGACCTACCGCGTGGGCGCAGAGTACCGCATCCTTCACGACGCGAACGCCCAGCTCGATCGCGTGCCGTTGCGGGTCGGCTACGTGTACGACTCTCAGACCGCAAACGCGACCTATCCCACCGCGTTCGGCACCCCGCCCGGGCCCACGCAAGTGGTCACCCTCGGCACCGGTTACAACGGCGGCAAGTGGCAAGCGAACGTGGCGTATGCCTACCGCTTCGGCAGCGGCGCGGTCACGAACCCCGACAACATCGCCTGCGCGTTTTGCAGCTACGCCGGCAAAGACGACTACTCGATCCACCTGCACGGCATGTACCTGGACGCCAGCTACAAGTTTTGAGCGCTCGCGTTCCTGCATCGCACCTCCCCGCGCGCGCTGTTCCCCGCCGGCCCAGGCTAGGAGAAGCGAGCGAGCAGTTTGCGACTCACTAGGTCGAGTGCGCTCGGTACGGGCACCAAGTAGCGCATGCCGTGTGAGTCGCTGATCAAGTGCCGGCCGTCCTCGAGCGGCCGCACATGGTCCTCCTGATCGACGATGAATTGCCGCGGTCCGCGGTCGGTGTCCACTTGCCAGCGCGATAGCGTCGCTTCTTGAACAATCGTCTGAATCTGACGGATTTGCGGCAGAAATTCCGCCCTTTCCAAGGCCCGCTTCAGGACTTCGCGAGCGCGGGCCGGGAGCACGTCGAGCGTGACGAAGCAGGCGCGTTCGAAGTGATGTTCGTCCACGAGGGACACGTAGCTATCGGGCGCACTGAGCGGGAAGGCGCGACGCGCAGACACTGCGAGCGGCGCCGACCCTTCCGTGAGCGCCCAGAGCTGCCCGTCATCGTCGAGCGTGAGCTCGAGCGTGCTGGGATCGAACAAGGGAAGCGGCTCATGAGTCGTCTCATTGTCGCCCGCGTCGAGTGGCCGCGAGCTCGTTTCGGTCGATTGGGTCGAGCTCTGTGCACGCCACAGTTGCGCGTACTCGCCGTCTTTGGCCAAGAGCTCGCTCGCGCTGCCCATCTCCGCAACGCGGCCGTTCTTGAGCACGATCAGCAGGTCTGCTTTGCGTAGCGTACTCAAGCGATGGGCAATCGCGATCGTGGTTCGACCTTGCACCACATTGTCGAGCGCGGCCTGGATCTCGCGCTCGGTTTGGACATCGACGGCGGAGGTGGCTTCGTCCAAGATCAGGATCTTGGGGTCGACCAAGATTGCCCGCGCGATGGCGATGCGTTGGCGCTCGCCGCCGGACAGAGACTGGCCGCGTTCGCCGACCAAGGAGTCATACGCCTCCGGCAACTTCAGCACGAATTCGTGGGCGCGCGCCGCGCGCGCTGCATGAATCACGCGTGCCGGACCGGCCTCGGGGGCGCCGTAGGCCACGTTCTCCCCGATCGTGCCGAAGAACAGGAACGGATCTTGAAGCACGATCCCGATGTGACGTCGGTAATCGTCCAAGCCGATGCGCCGAACGTCGATGCCATCCACGCGCACGGCTCCCGCCGAAGCGTCGTAGAAGCGGCAGATCAAGTTGGAGACGGTGCTCTTGCCCGAGCCCGTGTGGCCCACGATGCCGACCATCTGACCCGGCTTCACGCTGAAGCTGACGTCGTTCAGCACCAGCCGGCTGCCGTAACGGAACGATACTTGGTCGAACGAGATTTCGCCCTCGATCTTCGGCAGCGGCACCGGATCTTTGGCGTCGATCACGCTCGGCACGCGATCCAAAATGTCGAACAGGCGCTGCGCGGCGGCGGCGGCGCGCTGGGTCACGGTGAGCACGCGGCTCATGCTTTCCACGCGCGTGTAGAAGCGGCTGATGTAGGCGATGAATGCGGTCAGCACGCCGACCGTGATCTGATGGTGCAAAATCTGCCAGGCGCCAACCGCCCAAACCACCAGCAAACCCAGCTGATTGAACAAGGCAACCAACGGCCAGAACGAAGTCCAGAGCGTGTTGACCTTGTTGTTGTTGGCCACGATAGCCTGATTGGCGCGGGCAAAACGCGCGATTTCGCGGCGCTCTTGGGAGAACGCCTTGACCACGCGGATGCCCGGGATGGTATCGGACAAGATGTTGGTCATCTGCGCCCAGGCGCGGTTGCCGCGCAAGAAGCCCTGCGTCAGTGCGCCGCGCACGCGCATCATGAACCAGGCAATGGGCGGGAAAGACGCGAGCGCGGCCACCGCCAACAAGGGATCGAGCACGAACAGTACGATCGAAGTCCCGAGCACCATCAGCACGTCGTTGATGAAATCAATCAACGTGTCGGACAAGAACGAGCACAGCCGATCCGTCTCGGAGCTGATGCGGCTGATCAAGTCGCCTGTGCGCTTGCCGCCGAAGTACTGCAAGCTCAAGCGCTGCAAATGCGAAAATGCGCGGTTGCGCAGGTCCGCACTGATCAGCTCGCTGACCCAGGCCAACACGGCGCCTTGGGCCCAGGCGAGCATCCACGCCACCACCGCTGCCCCGGCCAACCCGCCGAAATAGATCCAAAGATCGCGATACGCGGCCTCGAGCCCCGCGCCTCGCGACTCTTGCCAAGGCACGAGCACGCGGTCGACGAGCGGTAGCGTGAGGTACGGCGGGATCAAGCCAACCGCCGTGGTCGCCACCGTCAGCCCCAGGCCGATCGCGATTTTGGCGAAGCGTGGCCGCGCGAAACTGAGCAGCCGCAAAAGGGGATGCCCGACCGGCGCGCTTTCGGGCAGCGCGAATTCGCTCTCCGGTTCGGCCTCGGGCGCGATGTCTGCATCGCTCGGGCGACCGCGCGCCTCCTCGACCGCGCGCACGAAGTCATTGCCGGCGGCCGCGAGCGCCAACGTGTAGCGAATGCGGAGCAAGCGTTGCCCGCGCTCCGAAAGCGTGAGCTCGGTCAGCCCGACGTGTTCGGTTCTGACGAGCTCGAGCGAGCTCGTCAGCGGGATCGCGCGAAAGCTGCCGTCAGTCTCGCGCGCCAACACACGCGTATCGCTGAGCAACACGAGCCCGGCCGAAAACTGTAGTGCTTCGTCGACGTCCGGTCGAAAGGTGTGCGAAATTCGCTCGTTCGGCAACAACTCGAGCCCAGGAATTGGCGCAGGCAGCAGTGCTGCAGGGGCGGTCATGACGTATCGCGCGGGACTCTAGCCCGAATGGTCGAGAAGCAAGCGCTCGCGGTGGCGCCGCGCAAAGACTCTGCTATTTTGCCACGTTCGGTGGAGGGCTATTCATGAGAAGTGCTTTGCTTATTTCTATTTTGGGCGCGCTGACGGCTTGCGAGGGGACGCACGACGGCAAGGCTTGCCTGGCCGTGCCGGCCGAACAAACCAGCTGTCCAGCCGCAAATTCCTTGAAAGTCTCGGACTTGTTCTCGCCCGAGAGCTGTGGTTCGGAAGTCGTGGCCCTGAAGGGTGAAGGGAAACGCCAGCTGGCGGGCGATGCGCCAACAGAGGCTTGCTGTTACCCGGCAGAAGTCACCGACACTGACAGCGGCTGTGTCGTCGGCCGTCCGTACTGGGATGGTGGCGTACAGCGCCAAGCGCCGATTCTCGCATCGGCCTCGGTTTCCTGCGCCAGCGACCCCGTGCGAGCGGCGGCGTGGGCCCTCGCTGGCTCCGGCGAACACGCGTCCGTGGCCGCCTTCGCGCGGCTGTCGCTGCAACTCATGTCGCTCGGCGCCCCGAGTGCGCTACTGCGCGACGTACATCAAGCGGCTCTGGATGAGGTCAAGCACGCCGAGCAATGCTGGGAGTTTGCGCGCCTCTTCGGCGGCGCTGAAATCACGCCTGGCCCGTTTCCATTCCAGAGCTCGCCGTCGACGCACCTCGGCTTGGCCGAGCTCGCCGCCGCCGCGGTGCGCGAAGGTTGCCTGGCCGAAACACTCGGGGCGTACGTGCTGAGTGTGGCCGCGGAACACGCCCCCGAGCCAGCCGTGCGTGCCGCCCTACTGAGCATGGCCGAGGAAGAGGCCCGCCACGCCGTGCTCTCGTTCCGAATCGTGGCCTGGGCGCTGAGCAGCCGCGCCCCCGAAGTCACCGCCAGCATTCACGCCGCCTTCGCCGCCCCGTGGCCCCGCGTGGACGTTCAAGAGCTCAGTCTCCGCAGCAATGTCGACGTGCAGCGCCTCGCCGTCGCCGCGGAACAAGGGATCAACGAAGTCCTCGCTCCCGCCGCCGCGCATTTGTTGGCCGCCTAGGCCAGGAGATCCCCGTTTGGGATCCGGTGACTGGCGAGCGCGCGAGCGCGATCAATCAACTCGCGTAGCTCGGCGTCGGCAGTGAAATGCACGCCAAAACGGGCCGCGGAAAGAGGCTCTAGTTCGCGCCCACGCGGACGAGAGGGTGCGCCGAGAGCCCGAGCCGGGACGCTTGGCAGCGCGGAATTTGTAGCAAAGCCAGCAGTTTCCGGAGGCGGTGGCGACGGTTGCGAAACGGCCTCGACACTCACCTGACCAGGCGCCGGCAACCGGCGAATCTGCTCGCGTGCATCCGGCCGCGGAATCATCAGACGGGCACGGGCACGGGCACGGGCACGGGCACGGGTGAGGCTTAGCCCCAATGTTCTCAGGGCGTGTCGAGCAGTGTGACCATGGCTTTTGCTACACCGCTCGCGGAGGCTGGGTTCTGTCCAGTGACCAGGCGCTCCGAGACGACCACTTTCTCCTGCCAGTTGGCCGCGCCTTCGAAGTGTGCACCGCGTTCGACGAGCCGGGATTCGAGCAGGAAGGGCACGATCGCGTCCAGCTTGACCGCGCGTTCTTCGTCATTGGTGAATGCACTGACGGTCTTGCCGTCCAGCAGATACCTGCCATTCGACAAGCGCACGTTCACGAGGCCGGCAGGCCCATGGCACACGGCACCGACTACGCCGCCTGCCTCGTAGATCGCGCGGGCGGCGTCGCTGAAGGCGCGGGCGTCCGGGAAGTCCCACATGGCGCCGTGGCCACCCGCGAAGAAGATCGCCGCGTAGCGCTTGGGATCGACGTTCGTCGACGCAGGGCTTTCGCGCAGCTGTCGAGCGACTTGCGGATCGTCGAGGAATGCCGCGCTCACGGCGTCGGCGCGGTCGACGCCGTCGAGGGGCACGGCGCCGCCGAGCGTCGACACCAAGTCCACGTCGTAGCCTGCGGCGCTGAACACCGCGTGCGGGTGAGCGATCTCCGGCAGATAAGCGCCGGTGGGTTCGCCGGAGGTGGTACCTTTTTTGTCGTGGCTGGTGAGCGCAATCAAGACTCTTTTCATCGGGATCTCCTCGTGGGCTCTCGCACTGCTCGTCGCCGGAGCGACTTTCGCGGGTGCACCGTTGCAAGCGAATGTGGCTGCGAGCGCGGTCAGCGCCAACTGAGCGATGTTCATGACTCGCAGCATGCGCCCTAGGCACGGCGCGGAGTAGGCGTGGGCGCGGTGAAACATTTGTACTATAGGGGTACAAATGACTGCGGTCGCGCTCGCGGGTACGTTGCCCAATTTGGAAGCCTTTTGCGCGACCTTCGAGACGGGCAGCTTCACCAAGGCGGCGCAGATCAGTGGCGTGACGCCGCAGGCGACGAGCCGCAGCGTGGCGCGTCTGGAGCAAGCGCTCGGGGTGACGCTGTTTCGGCGCACGACGCGCAGCCTCGCCCCCACACCCGCGGCACGCGAGTACTACGAGCGTTGTGCACGCGCGCTGGCGCTGCTCTCGGATGGCGAGCGGCAGCTATCGAAGCGCGGTGGCGTTGCCGAAGGCCAGGTGCGGATCAGCGTGCCAACGACGTACGGGCACTACCGGCTCTTGCCTGCTCTGGCGAGCTTTGCCGAACGCTACCCGAAGATCAAAGTCGATGTAGGCGTATCCAATCAGAATGTAGATCTGGTGCGAGATGGCTTCGACTTGGCGATTCGGCGCGGGACGATCCGCGACCAGACGCTGGTCGCGCGCAAGCTGGGCGATTTTACGCTCGGCGTGTACGCGAGCAGCGCTTACCTGGCGCGCGCTGGCACGCCGAAGACCGTGGACGATCTCGCGCGCCACGAGTGCGTGACCTTCGTCATGCCCAGCTCGGGGCGCGCATTGCCTTGGGTGTTTGCTGGCGGCCGGTCGATCGCGCCGTCCGCGCGTTACCGTTGCACGGAGGACGTGCTGGGCGTGATCAGTTTGGCGCGCGCGGGGCTCGGCTTGGTGCAAGTGTTCGACTTCTTGGTCGAGGAACACGTGCAACGAGGCACTCTGCTCGAAGTCTTGCCGCACTTACGCGGGCCGAGTCGATCGTTTTGCCTGGTGTATCCGAAGCCGGTCAAACCGACACCGGCGGTGCGTGCCATGATCGACTTCATCGTGCAGCAAGCGGGCGCCGGCCGCGCAACCTAGCGTGGTGCGCCGCCTGCTCGACGGAGCACTCGGCCCCTGAGAGTCACGCTATGCTGGATTTTTCCAGATCCGCTCGTTCGCAACGCAGCGTTTCTTTTGGGCCGAGGCAGCGCGTCGAGTGCCCTCCAAGGGATGTTTTTTTTTGCACGTGGTCCTTGGATTCCAATGACGCCACTCTTGAGCGAGAGCGCTCGGCACCGGAGCGTTGGAAACACACCAATTGATCAACTCAACTCGACCCTTCGAGCTTCGCTGGTCCACCTGGGCAACGCTGGCGCTTTGCACGCTGCTGCCCGGGTGCCCTCTGACTGACAACTACTTCATTCAAGGTGCGTCGGCGGGGGCGGGGCAGTTGGTCACGTCAGGTGGCGGGTCCGAGCTCAGCGTGGCCGGCACTTCTGCAACTGCAGGGAGTCGCCCCGACGCGGGCGGCGACGCGCAATGCGGCGAGCCATCGGGCGGCAATGGCAGTAGTAGCAGCAGCGACGCGGGCAGCGGCAGCACCGATGCAGGCGGTACCGATGACGCGGGCAGCACCGACGACGCAGGCAGTGCCGGTGCTGGCGCGGGCGCCAGTGCCGGTGGAGCGGGAGGCACCGCTGGAGCGGGAGGCACCGGCGGAGACGCGCTAACCGGTGGCACCGCAGGTGGTGCCGGCAGCGCAGGTATGTCGAGCAACCTGCCACAGCCCGCGTGCAAGGATGGCGTCACCAAAGGCAGCCCCTGCAGCGCGGCGAGCGCGCAATCTTGCTACAAGAGCTGCGGTCCCGACAACGTCGGGTACAAGCGCGAGACCTGCGTCAACGGCGCTTACGACGAGCTGCAATCCGGCTGCACGTTCCCCTCGGGGCAGGACTACACTTGTTACAAGGTTCCGCCGAGTTTGCCCGGTGCGTGCCCTTCGGGCATCCCGCGCGGTGGCAGCGCGTGCCAGGTCGTCGAATGTACCGTTTGCTTTGGCGGTAGCGTTCAGGCCCCGCAATATCAGGACTCCACCGGTGCCCAAAAGCCCGGCTACTGCGTGTGCTCGGAGGCGGGGGTCTGGACCTGCGGCAGCATCGGCTCCTGGCCTTGTCCCGGGCAGGGCTGCCAGTGAGCACCGAGCTACGGAATAGATAGGCGTTAAAGAAATCGGCCTCGCTGCTGGTTTATGGGGGTAACTAGCGCGAAATCGCAGGTCCCGCTAAGGATGGCGCCGCTGTTAGCCCGTTTGGGTCCAGATCGTCATGCAGATTAGCGCACTGAAACGCCTCGTCGGTCCCAGCATTTGGGCGAACTACCCGGTCATCGAGGCCTGGGTGGACCTTGGAAAGTACGAGGATTTCCCGTCCAACACGCTGCCCGGCTTCAACGAAAAGCTGATGCGCTGGTTGCCAACGATGGTCGAACACCGTTGCACGATCGGCGATCGCGGCGGCTTTTTTCAGCGCCTATCGACCGGTACTTGGCTCGGGCACGTGCTCGAACACGTCACCCTCGAGATCCAATCGCTGGCGCATGCGCCGGTTGGCTTCGGTCGCGCGCGAGAGACGAGCGAGCGTGGTGTGTACAAGGTCGCGATCGAGGTTCTGGATTTTCGCTTCGGTGAAGCCTGCCTGAACGTAGCGCACGAGATGGTCATGGCTGCCGCAGAAGGCCGAGACTACGATCTGCCCGCGTCACTGCGTCGGTTGCGTCAGCTCGCCGACGACTATTGCTACGGCCCGAGCACGCAAGCGATCGTGGACGGCGCGAACAAGCGCGCCATCCCCAGTTTGCGGCTGACCGACGGCAATCTGGTGCAACTCGGCTACGGCAAAGCCCAGCGCCGGATCTGGACGGCGGAGACCGACAGCACGAGCGCGGTCGCCGAGAGCATCGCGCACGACAAGGAGCTGACGCGTCAATTGCTCACCTCCGTGGGCGTGCCCGTGCCCGCGGGGCGACTGGTCACGAGCGCCGAGGATGCCTGGGCGGCGGCAGAGGACATCGGGTTACCCGTGGTGGTCAAGCCGCAACGCGGGAACAAGGGCATCGGCGTCTCGATTCAGCTGTCGGATCGCGATGCCGTGCTGAGCGCTTTCGCGATCGCCGAGAAGGCCGTGCTGCCTGCTGAAGTCGTGGTCGAGCGCTGCATTCCGGGCCGACAGCACCGCGTGTTGGTCGTTGGAGACAAGGCGGTCGCGACCAGCGGTGGTCAACCGCAAACGCTGCAGGGCGATGGCGTGCACACCATCCTCGAGCTGGCGGCGATCGGCAATCAGGACCCGCTGCGCGGTGAAGACGCAGCGCAGCCGCTCGCGCCGCTCGTGCTCGACGGCATCGCGCTCGATTTGCTCAAGCGCCAGGGCCTGAGCGAACGGTCCGTGCTTCCGATCGGCGCTTCCGCCGTACTTCGCCACAACGGTGACTTGACGATCGACGAGACCGATCGTCTTCACCCGGAGACCGCCGAACAGTGCGTGCTGGCCGCGCGCGCCATTGGCCTCGACATCGCGGGCATCGACTTGATCGCGGAGGACATCTCGCTACCGCTCGAGGCGCAAGGCGGCGCGGTGATCGAGGTCAACTCGAGCCCGGGTTTGATCATGCACTTGAAGCCGTTGGTCGGCTCCCCCCGGCCAGTCGGTGACGCCATCATCGGGCAATTGTTCGGGCCCGGGCAGACCGGCCGTGTGCCTCTGTGCGCCGTCTCTGGCACCAATGGTAAGACCGTCGTCGCCGCGTTGATTGCGGAAATCTTGCGCGTGTCCGGGCGCAACGTGGGTCGCGTGAGCTCCGAAGGGCTGAGCGTGGGGGAGCGCGTGCTGGCTTCGGGCGATCGCTGCAACGCAGACAGCATGCGGCGTGCGTTGATGAACCCATACGCCGACGCGTTCGTGTTCGAGACCTCCGAGCCGAACGTGCTCGACGAAGGCGTGATCTTCGATCGCTGCGAGGTCGCGGTCGTGACCAACCTCGGCTCTGGTGATCACCTGGGCAAGAAGTACGTGGATGAGCTGATCACCATCGCCAAGGCCGTGCGTGCGCCGGTCGATATCGTGCTTCCCGACGGCCACGCCGTGCTCTGTGCAGACGACCCCGGTGTGCTCGAGATGGCGTCGCACACCAAGGGCAAGATCTTGCTCTTCTCTCGCGCCGCGAACACACCCGCTGTGCTCGAGCATTTGAAGAACGACGGCCGAGCCGTATTCCGTGATGGTGAGCAAATCGTGCTCCAGCACGGTGCACGTCGCATTCCTGTGCTCGAACTTTCTGCGCTCCGCTGCCCGATCCTCGGCTTACCCGCGTTCTTGGTCGATGATTTGCTGGCCGCGGTTGCGGCGGCGATCGCGCTCGGCGCGGGCGCCGAGCAAATTCAGGCCGGCATCGCCGGTTGCCTCGGCCAAGGTGGCATCGCCACGTTCGAGCTGCCCAGGACGGCAGCTCGTCCGAACGGTGGGCTGATGATCGTCACCCCTGCGCGCAATTCATCTGCGCTGGAGGCTTGGGGGCGGCATCTGCAGGAGCAATTCGCCGGCCGGCGAGCCCATGTGCTGGTCGACCCGCCGAATGATTGGCGGGTTGCTGATGCGGAGCCGCTGTGGCTGCAACTTAGTCAATGTTTCTCAGGCATTACGATCGCGTTGAATTCTGATGCACGGTCTTTCGTCGAAGCTGGCGAGATGGCGCGCCCGGGGCTGAATAGCCGGCCACAAGGCCTGTCATCCGACCTCATGGCCTGCCTGGATCAATTGCTCGAGGGTTCCCTCAACGCCGATCTGGTATGCGTCTGCCCCGCGAATGCCGCGGGTTTTCTGAGTGTGCTGCGTCATCTCGAAACAAAAGGTCTGAGCCGCGGGATCACCGCTGGCCTTGCCTCCGTAAGACATTCCCGATGAACATCGAGTCGATTCGCGCCCTTTCTGGCCCAAACCTTTGGTCGGACCAATCGGTCCTCGAAGCCGTGGTCGTCGTCGATCAAGCGGGCTTCGGTCCTGCGGAGCTCAGCCGTCTGTGCGCTTTGCTACCCGCGGACTTGGGCGCTGCTCTCCGCCGAGATTTCGTAGCGGCTGATGCCCCCGCTTCTTGGGCGGCCCTGTTCGGCCGGTTGGTCGTGGGTCTACAAGCGGCCGCCGGCTGCAAAGTCGGGTTTTGGATGTCACGGCCCCTGAAGCAGGGCGTCGAGTATCGCATCGCTGCCGAATACGCCGAGGAGCCAACCGCGCGTCTCGCGCTTTCGCTCGCGCTTTCGCTCGTTCACGCCGCTCGTGATGGGCAGCCCTTCGAGCTCGAGCCGCGGCTGCTCGCCCTGCGCAAGTTGAACGAAGACACGCGTCTCGGGCCGAGCACTGGCTGCATCGTGCGCGCCGCCCAAGACCGAAAGATTCCGGTGCGCCGTTTGACCGGCAGCTTGGTGCAGTTCGGCCAAGGCTCGCGCCAGCGTCGCATCTGGGCTGCCGAGACCGATCGCACGAGCGCCGTCGCCGAGTCGATCGCACAAGACAAAGAGCTCACCAAGTCGCTGCTCGACGCCGTGGGCATCCCGGTGCCCAAAGGTGTGCCCGCGTCGACCGCAGAGGCCGCTTGGGCCGCCGCCCAAGACATCGGCTTGCCGGTGGTGGTGAAGCCGCGCAGCGGCAATCAGGGGCGGGGCGTCTCGGTCCGTCTCCACACCCGTGAGTCCGTGGTCTCCGCATTCGAAATCGCCTTCGCCGCCGATGGCGAAGTGATCGTCGAGCGCCACATCGAGGGCGCGGATTTTCGCATGTTGGTGATCGGCGGTCGCTTGGTCGCAGCCGCGCGTCGCGAACCGCCGCAGGTCATCGGCGATGGTCGAAGCACGATCACTCAACTCGTGGCTCGCGAGAACCTCGATCCGCGCCGCGGGGATGACCACTCCACTTCGCTGAGCAAGCTCCTGCTGGACGAGATCGGCCGCGAAATCCTGGCCGAGCAGTCGCTCACCGTCGACAGCGTGCCGGCTCTCGGCGCCGTCGTCACCTTGCGCCGCAACGCGAACCTGAGCACCGGCGGCACCGCTGCAGACGTCACCGACACGGTGCATCCGAGCGTCGCTCAATGCGCGGTCGAAGCAGCGCGCATGGTCGGCCTCGATGTCGCGGGCGTCGACATCGTGGCCGCCAACGTCACCGAACCGCTCGAGCAGAGCGGCGGCGCGATCGTGGAAGTGAACGCGGCTCCCGGCTTGCGCATGCACGTCGAACCGTCGAGCGGCGTGGGTCGGCCCGTGGGCAAAGCCATCGTCGACTCCATGTTCGCCCCCGGCGACGACGCGCGCATCCCAATCGTCGCAGTCACCGGCACCAACGGCAAGACCACGACCACCCGCTGCATCGCGCACCTCTTGCAGCAGCGCGGCCTGCGCGTCGGTATGACCTGCACTGACGGCATCTACGTGGAAGGCCGTCGTATCGATACCGGTGATTGCGCGGGCCCGAAGAGCGCACGCGCGGTGCTCGCTCACCCGCGTGTGGATGCGGCAGTGCTCGAAACCGCGCGTGGCGGCATGCTGCGCGAAGGCCTCGGCTTCGATTGGTGTGACGTCGCCGTCGTGACCAACGTCGGCGAGGGCGATCACCTCGGCATGGGCGGCATTCACACCGCGGCCGAGCTCGCGCGCGTCAAAGCCATTCCCGTGCGGCGCGTCTCCGAGCGCGGCGCCGCCGTGCTCAACGCCGATGATCCGCTGGTCGCCAATATGGCCAGCCTGTGCCGTGGCCGCGTCATCTTCTTCAGTCGCAACGCGGAATCGCCGCGCATCGTCAGCCACCGCGCTGCCGGCGGCAAAGCCGTCACCGTGCGCGATGGCTACATCGTGATCTGCTCCGGCAAAGACGAACGCCGCGTTGCCCAGGTGGATCTGCTACCGCTCACCCACGGCGGCCGCATCGGCTTCCAGGTCGAGAATCTGCTCGCTTCGGTGGCGGCCGGGTTTTGGCTCGGGCTATCGATCGATGCGCTGCGTTTCGGTGTGCAGACCTTCTCCAGTGACGTGGGCACGACGCCCGGGCGCTTCAACGTGCTCGTGCACCGCGATGCCACCGTGATCTTGGACTACGGCCACAATGCCTCCGCGCTTTTGGCGCTGAACGAAGCCATCAGCAAGATGCCGCATCGTCGCCGCAAGGTCGTCTACACCGCGGCTGGCGATCGCCGCGACGAAGACATCCATCGTCAAGCTGAAATCATCGGTGGCTTCTTCGACGACGTGTACATCTACGAAGACCAGTGCACGCGCGGCCGCGCCGATGGTGAAATCATCCGCCTGATGCGCGAAGGCATGCAGCGCGCGAAGCGCCAACCGCGCCGCATTCTCCAAAAATCCGGTGAGCTGCCGGCGATCGCGGCTGCCATCTCCGCGCTCGAACCGGGCGATCTCCTGCTCTGCCAGGTCGATCAGGTCGATGTCGCGCTCGATTTCGTCAAGGGCCTGTTCCGCCAAGCGGAAGCGCGCCCAGCGCTGCCCATCGGTCAGTTCGCCGCCGCCGCGCTCGCCGCGCTCGGCATCATCGGCGGCTGAGTTCGGGTACCGCCCAAAGCTCGGACGCTTCACATTTTCGAGAGTGGGCGCTCGCGATCCAGCAACGCAGCTCACGGTGCGTGGTGTTCACGCGTTGACGGCTCCCAGAGTTGAACCGCCAAAAACGCCAAAAGAAAGAGCAAGAAGGATTGGGGTCGCAACGCGAGTGGGGCACGCTCCGTCCACGACTCAAGCGCTTCTGCGGTCTCACTTGAGTGCAGACCGGGAGCAGGGCTAGCAGGCAGCGGTCGATCTGGACGCCCGTGTGCAACCGGGAAGATAGGTGACGTTTCTGACCGGGCACATGGGTGACAGGTTCAATGAGCGGCCGGAGGACTGGCTGGGGTGATGGCAGTGAAGTGATGGCAGCGAGGTTCGATGTATCCGAGGTCGAGATCCATGAAGGAAACCAGCCAACGGTCATCGGTTTCTTCACGAATCCCCACGAGCTGATTGGCGAGTGCGGTGGTTAGGTAGACCTGACGACGTCCCGGCAGGTGAATGAGGCCGATGTTGCCGACGCGCAGTACGTCGTCGTGGGTCGAGTAGTCAGGATCGGGCAGGAAAGCCGGGTGCGGCTTGGTGGACGGCACATAGACTCGGCAGGCCGCTTCATGTCGAGGGCTTCGTGGGGGCGCTGGGTATTGAACTCCTCGACGAAATCGTCGAATCGCTCTTGTTGCTGCAGCAAGTTGTCTCGTGCAGGACGGGTAGTTTCGGCCTTCAGCGTGCGGTGCATTCGCTCGTGTCGACCGTTGTCTTGAGGATGTGCTGCGCAGGCCGCCCGCGCCGCCTTGCGCCGGGGAGCAACCCCAAATCAGAGGGCGAGGCTGGGTTAGCGATCTCTTAAGATCTGGTGAGCAATGATTTAGCAACGGTGGGCGGCCAGATTCCACATGTTCCGCGTGCAATGAAGACGCATCAACTAGGGTTTATTCTCGTAGCTCTCACTCAATTCAGCTTGGCTTGCAGCGATGCGGGCGGTAGCGGCAACGAAGCGGCTGGCGGCTCGGCCGGCAACCATTCGGGCTCTGGCAACGCCTCGGGGGCCGCTGGCTCGAGTCACTCGCCGGGTGATGGCGACCAAGGCTCGGGCGATCGAGGTGGCGAGGCCGGCCTGGGGAACGACGCGAGCGCGGGCGACGCTGGGGACGGCGGCGATGTCGGCGCTGGCAGTGCCAATGGAGGCACGGCGAATGGCGGAGGTGTTGCGGCGATGCGCTTTTTCTTGCCCACCGGCGAAGTCGACAACACCGCAGCACCGAGCATCGAGATTGACGCGCAGGGTGGCATTCACGCGCTCTATCCGGCCTACGCGGGTGGCGATGCCTACTACGCCTATTGTTCCGCGAATTGTCGTGGTCAATCGGACGTGAAAGTGGTCGCGTTCAAGACCGACGGCACGGTTGCGAATGCGATGCTCGCGCTCGACAAGGATGGGCATCCGCGGGTGCTGCTGTCGGCGTTTCAGAAGCTGTACTACGGCAGTTGTGACGCTGGTTGCACCGGCGTGAGCGGCTGGGCAATCGACGAAATCCTCGACCACGAAGGTGACCGCGAGGTGTCGGGAGAGGCGCTCGCGCTCGATCCCGATGGCCATCCGCGCTTTCTGATGCACACGTATCGCGCGTTTCTCGGCATCGGCCAAAAGCCGCCGAAGACGTTCTACGCTGCGTGCGACGTAAACTGCGGTCAAGCCACGAGCTGGACCTACTCGGAGATCGCTCAGGAAATTTGGGAGGGCACCTCGCTTCGTTTCGATCGAAGCGGTGGTGCGCACATCGCGACCGTGATCGAGATGAACGAGGGCGAACAAGCCGGACAAAAGCTGTCTGCATACCTCGAATGCAAGGGCGCCTGCACCGACAAAGACGATTGGAACGGGATCGGCTTCATCAAGCCGTGGGAGAGTCAGATTGAAGCCGTCAGCGTGCATCCTACGGTCTCGCTCGCGCTCACGAAGGCCGGCACGCCGCGCGTCGCGGTGTTGGGGTTGGACAACAGCGCGAAGAAGGAGATCGTGTACTTTCAGTGTGACCAAGATTGCACCAACGATCACTGGCAAGGTGCGGTGGTCAGCAACCACGACAAGATAGATGCGGGCCTCGATCTCGCGCTCGACGCGCAAGATCATCCGCGCCTCGTATACACACTCAACTACAACATCGGTCTCGCGTATTGCGACAGCGAGCCGTGCGGTGGTCCCACTTCGAACTGGGATTTGACCAAGGTGGAGCTCGGCGGCGACATTCCGCCCGACGAGATCTTTCTGTGGCAGAACTGCACCGTGGGCGCTTGGTTCTTGCATAGCCCGTCGCTTGCGCTGACCGCAGATGGCAAACCGCGAGTAGGCTATCAAGCACGTGACGTCAGCGGCGGCGTGAATGTCCCTGATCCCAGCAACCCCGCCTGCAGAGCTGGCACGGACATGACTTGGAGTCGGCTCTCCGTTTTGGCCTCGTACAAGTGAGCTGAACCATACGAAAACGAGCTGGTGCAACGGGGCTGGCGCAACTTGCGGAGCCCCCGCGTGCGCTAGCTCCGCTCAGCGGCCGTGTCGACCGCGTTGTTGCCAGCGGCGGGCCGCGAGGTAGATCACGATCGCGACATTCAGCGTCAGAACGACGACTTTTAGCGGTCCGGGGTGGCGCTCGAGCGAGACCGCTTCGAACGGGATCAGCGCGGCGAGCGTCGCTACTACGATCCATTCACCCCAGGCGTGCCCACGCTGCAAGAGTACGCCCTCCAGCAAAGTGGCGAACCCATCGCCCCACGCCAAGAGCGCGGCGTGATGAACGTCTTTGCCGGTCGTATGCAGACCGAGCCACGCACCGATCTTCGCCAACAGTGCGCCCCCTTCACTCAGTTCCCTCGCGAGTACGCGGGCTGCGTGCTCGGCGCCGAGTGGGCTTACCGTGAGCAACACGGCGAGCACCAATACCAGCGGCGCCTTCACGAACTTGTAAGCGATGATGAGCTTGAGCGCGAAGGGTCGCGCATCGTTTCCGTCGCGCGCTGCTAGCGGAACATCGGGTCGCTCCACGGGGGTACTTCGAGCACGGCGCTTGCCGCCCAGCAAGCTTGGAATTTTCAGCGCACGGCGCCTTGTTTCTCGATTCGCGTCACGCTCGCGGCTCGGCCCCTGCTAGCCTGCCTTTGTGGCTTCGGGCCGATGGTGGGTGGCGCTTTGGTTGACAGTCGCTTTGGCGCTGTCGTGCGGGCGCGTCCAAGACGACGATCACACGGCCAACGGGGGGAACCTCGGGAAGGGCGCGGCTGCGGCTAGTGCCAGCGTGGGCGGCACGGGCGGTTCGGGGGCGAGCAGCGGCGAGAGCAGAGGCGGTTCGGGCGCGGGCGGTGGTGGCGCAGGCGTTTCGGGGGCGAGCGGCGACAGCGGGGGCCATTCGGGGGCGAGCGCTGGAAGTTCCGGCTCGACCTTCGCCGGAGAGTGCTCCGCGGAACGCACGTGTCCCGGAAGCGCGGATACGGATTGCGTGCAGTGCCTGTTGCACGGAGAGCAAGCGTGCGGTGGGCCAGTGCCGCCACCCGCGAACTGTATTTCCGACGCCGACTGCGGAAACGAGAACGTCATCTGTTCAAAGGCGCCGTGCGCCAACGAGGTCTGCATCATGGGCTGTCTGTCCGCCGCCGATTGCGAAGCCTCGCACGACTGTGACAAGCACCACTGCGTGCCGCGGGTTTGCTCTGCAGATGCCGACTGTAGCGCGAACTTCCGCTGCCATGAGGGCTGGTGTGCGCGGCGGACTTGTCGTAGCTCGGCCGAGTGCAACGGCTTCTGTGTGCTCGATACCTGCCAGGAGCTTGCCGGCCACTGTGCATATACGTGCATTCCGTAGTCGCAAAACCCGCTCGCTCGCCGCGTGAGTTTCAATTTTCCGTGTGCGCAGTCCGGTATGCTTCGACCATCTCGGCCGACACGTCCTTCGCATAACACAGCACCTCGGCGCCGCCCGCGCGGCTGTATGCGCTGCGTCGACCACAACTCGAGCCGTTTCGAGCCCGATGATACGGACAGGGACAGTTGCCGGAGTAGGCTGCAACCGATTCCTCGATCAGGATTTTTTTGATCCGTGCGTCGCTGAGCTTCGGCTGCTCTTTGGACTCGAGTGGAGTGGCCAAATCAGGGACTGCCTGCGCGCCCACGTTCGTCGAGCAAATCAGGAACAAGCCCAGCATGAATGATCCAACCCTCATCGTTCCAAGGTACAGGGCTCAGAAGGGGCGGCTATCGCATGACCATGCGGTCCTGCCACCCCGATGATGTTGCTCGAACACGCGCCGCACGCGCTATCGGCATGCGTTGCCGCCCGCATGGTGTAGAACAAGGCAAATGTCCGAGGAAAGACGATCTCCGCGTTTGCTCGTCGCGCTCTGCGGCTTGGCGGCGCCGCTGCTACTGACTCACTGTGGAAGCACCAGTAGTGACGGTGGCGCCCATTCCGGCGCAGCAGGCGCTTCGGCGGGCAGCGGCGCCGCTGGCGCACTCGGCGGCGCAGTCGATAGCGGCGGTGCGCCGGCTGACGGCAGAGCTGGCGCAGCAGGCAGCGGCGGTGCGGGCGGGGCGGGTGCAGGCGGGGCGAGTGCAGGCGGGGCGAGTGCAGGCGCCGCGGGTGGCTTGGGTTCTGCTGGCGGGGCGGGTCAACCCGCCGCGGGCGCGGGCGGTGCCGCCGCCGGGGCAGGTGGCACCTCGCAGGGCACGGCTGGCAGTGGCGTGTGCGAGGAGACGCTGCTCACGTTCTCGAGCCCGAGTGCGCAGCACGTCACGGTGTGCTCAGCCATTACTTGGCCGATGAACCCGCCCGTATACGGCGATCACTATCCGGTGTGGGCCGCGTACAAGAGCTACTCGTTCCCGGTGCCCCTCGGCTTCCTGGTTCACAACTTAGAGCATGGCGCGGTGGAGCTGCTCTACAACTGCCCCCAGGGCTGCGCGGATGAAGTTGCCGCTGCTCAGGCATTTTTGGACGCGCTACCCATGGACCTTCGCTGCACCGTCGAAGTGAAACACCAGACGATCCTGTCACCGGATCCGACGCTGCCATCGCGCTGGGCGGCAGTGGCTTGGGGCCGCTCACTGGCGGCCGATTGCTTCGATGCCAGCGCGTTTCGCAGCTTTTACGATGCCAACGTGGGCCACGGCCCGGAAGACATTTGCGGCGACGGCGCCGAGATCACCAGCGATACCTGCCTATAGCTCTCAGCCCTCGCGTACTGCTGAACACAGCGGGCAAGCTGGAGCCGCGTGGGCGACATCGCGGCGATGTAAATCGAGGATCGCGCGGGACACGGTAGCGAGCTCGCGCCGCACCTCGCGGCGCTTGCCCGCGACGCGCGGGATCGCCATGCGGTCGTAGGCGGTCGTCTGGTGGCGCATCCAAGCGATGACCGCGGACTCGGCGCGGCGATCGATGGAGATGCGCTCCGTGCGCGCTACCGTGCCACTGCCGACGGGCGTGGCGTGGGCAGTGACTCGGCGAGCGATGTTGCGCGCCAAGGCCTCGAAGCGCGGAGCAAAGCGTAGGAACCCGAGCACTTCGACTTCGAACGAGACGACATACGCCGCTTGCTCGTGTTCGCGCCGCGCGCCCGCGGCGGCGCGCTTCTTCGCGTAGGCGGGCGTGCAGCGCTCGGCTTCGAGCGCTGACTTCGCGGTCGCGATGTTCTCGCTCGGTGCCCATAGACCTTTGGAGAAGGCCTTGCGCCCCTTCTTCTCGATGATCGCCCATGACGGCCCCAGGCTCTTCACGCGCCGCGTTAGCCCCGCATCCCCGGGCGGCAAGCATATCCAGCCGGGGGGCGGCGCGTGGCGCGAGCCATCGGGGGCCAGAAACACGCGCGGATCAGCTGTCGGAGCGAACACCAAGCCAGTCGTCATGGGAGCTTCGGCGAGATAACATTTTCGACCGCGCACGCACAGCAAGAGCGCCGATTGTCGATTTCGTGATCTCGCGCCGCTCCCCGCCGGATTAATCGCGAACCAAGGCGGGCCGAGCTGGTGAGAAGGGGGGATCTGCCTTCTTCTCCGCACATCCGTGGGAGATAGACATGAAAGCGATTGTAAGACGTGAACTGGGCTTCGTTCGACGAAGTCAGTGTGTGCTTGTGCTGGCGGCGTTCTCGTTCGGCTGTGGCGCCGCAGCCGACGGCTCCGATGACACGCCGCTAGTTGCCTCCAGCAATAGTGAGGAGTTGCCGGGCACACAAGCCGAAGACGGCCTCGCCGATGCCTATCGGAATTTCGTCGACCAGTTCGTGAGTAGTTCCGCCCAGTATCCGATCAGCTTCGGCTTTCACCCAGGGCTGTCCACGGAAAGGCTGACTGGTCCAGATGGCGCGATCGCTCGCGGTCAGGCCCAGCTGGACATGAACAGCGGCCATGTCACCGCCACTCTGGACAACGTGCCCGCGGGCGGCAATTTCGAGCTCTGGCTGGTGAAGAACGTAGTGGGCGGCACGATGGCGCCCGAAGCCACCGACCAACTGCTGAAGGTCGGCAAATTTTCGAGCGGTGGCTCGAGCCGCACGCTCGACGTGATGATCGGCTACGACGTCATGTTCGATCTCGATCTGGTCGTCGTCACGCGGGCGGGCAAGAAACCGAGCGAGTCACGGATCGCGGTTGGCGATCGCAGTTTGTTCGAGAAACGTGCGTTTCGGTTCCGCCAGCGCCAGACCCTCGATCCCGTCGTCGGCACCCTGGCGAACAACGTCGAGACGACCGATCCACTCGTGGCGCGAGGCGCCCAGCTGTTCTTCAACGAGACCTTCGGCGGCAACGGCCGCACCTGCGGGACTTGCCACCGAGCCGAGAACAACCTGACGATCGATCCGGCATTCATCGCCAAGCTACCGCAAAACGATCCGTTGTTCGTGGCTGAAAACAACCCTGCGCTTGCCAAGCTCGAAGATCCCACCCTCTTGCGCAGCCGCGCGCTGATCCGAGAGAACGTAGACGGCTTCGAGGACCCGACGCATGAGTTCGTGATGCGCGGCGTGCCGCATACCTTCTCTCTCGGGCTCACCAATGGCATCGGGAGCTTCTTCTCTTCGAGCGGTCCGCCCGATCTACGCTTCGGTTGGTCGGGTGACGGCGGTCCGGGGCGCGGGGTCCTGCATGATTTCACGTTCGGCGCTGTGATTCAGCACTTCCCCAAGACGCTCAATCGCAAGCCCGGCGTCGATTTTCGCATTCCAACTCAAGAAGAGCTCGATGCGCTCGAGGCGTTTCAGCTGTTCAGCGGCAGACAGAAGGCGGAAAACCTCGTGCCCACTTTGGCGACCGACCCGCACGCGCAGAACGGGCAAAAGCTGTTCAACAGCAGCGGCTGCGTCAGTTGTCACAGCGATATGTTTGGCCCAAACAACGACATCTTGGTCGACACCGGCGTTGCCAGCCTCACGCCAGGTCTACCAGAGGACGACGGTTTCGGAGCCCCGGGCGACCACACCTTCAACGTCCCGCCCCTGGTAGAGGCGGCGGATACACCGCCCTTTTTTCACAACAACGCCGTCGACACGATCGAAGAGGCCGTGGCCTTCTATTTCACGCCCATTTTCCAAGCGTCCTCGTCGTCCTTCTTGATCAGAGAGGCGCTGTCGACCGACCAGCAGCGGGACGTGGCGGCGTTCCTGCGCGTCATCAATTCTCAGTTCAACATCGCCCAAGTTCGCAAGCGCGTTCAGTACATCCAGAACGTGCGCTCGCCAGGGAACTCCGAGCTTCTGACGCTCGCCATTGCCGACACGCGCGATGCCCGCGTCGTGCTCTCCGACAAGGAGCTGAACCCGAGCGTTCAGAAGCTGCTCGGCAATGCCGAGGCAGCACTGAAGAGCGCCGTGAGCGTCAAAGACAAGGACCGCCCGGCGGCCATGGCCAAGGTGCTCACCTTGCTGGACAAAGCCAAAGCAGGGCTGTTCTTACCGCCGGACAGTGGCGGCTAGATTCAGTACTTCAGCGCGGCGGTCGTCGCGCGGATCCGGCAAAACGTGTCGGATCCGCGCGTCTCAGCGATCGCTCACTTCGGGACTTCGAGCAGGCGGCAGCCCGGGCAGCCGGCTCCGCCACCAGGGCCGTTGTCGCACTGCTCGGGCCCTTGGATCACCCCGTCACCGCAGAACGGTCCGAGCTTGCACCCGGTGTCGCACTCGCCGTAGCCGCCATCGTTCATGCCGTCGTCGCATTCTTCGCCGAAGCTCAACACGCCGTCGCCGCAAACCGCGCTGCAGTCACTGGGCGTTGCTTCGAAGCCAGACAGCGTCAACTTGAACGAGGAGCCCCAGCGCTTGCGCTCGGCCTGGAACACCACGATCTTGTACACGTTGCCGATCTTCAGATCGAACTTGGCAGCGGACGCGGCGTTGATCGTCACCGTGCCATCCATCGGCACGTGGATGCCGCCGAGGTCCACCGCGAGGTGACCGTTGACGAACACGAACACGTCGTCATCGCCCGAGAAGTCGAGCCGCGCGCTGGTGCCCGTGTCGTAGCGGAACCAGTATTGAACTTCGCTCGTGAACGAGAAGTTGTGCTTCTTGGCGCCGGGGAAGGCCGTACTTTCGAGAGGCCAACCGGTGTACCCGTACTGCAGAGGAAGCTGCGCGTAGTCCAAGTCTGCGGTGGCACCGGTCACGCCGTCGACCGGGAAGTACAACGGAGTCCCGTCGTACTCCACGATTTTACCGCCCGTGCAATACTGGGCCGGGTCGTAGCTGCAGGGTTTGCAATCGGCAACGCAGGCAGCGACCTGCGTGTCGAAGTTCGTCTGGCAGTCGGTGTCGCACTTGGTTGCCGTCGCGGTGAGTCCGTCGATGGTCGTTTGAAGGGTGGCGATGGTCGCTTCGAGCGCGGCAATCGCCGCCGCGTCCGGGGTCGCTGCGGCGTTTAGCTGCGCCAGCTGTGCCGTTTGCTGCGTGAGCGTCTGGGTGGACGACATCACCTTGTCGTGCTGCGGGCGGCAAAGGTTGTCGCACTGGACCGAGCTGCGCACGCGCTCGGTGCAACCCGGCGTACACGTTGCTTTGCTGGTTGCTTTATTGACTTGCTGCTCCGTGCCCATGCCCACCGCTGGCTTCTGGGTCGTGACGAGCTTTTCGCCGTTCGCGCCGAAACGGTTCACGTAGCCGCCCATGCCATTGTCGAACAGCACCAGGTCGCCGATGACCTTGGCCGTCCCCGTGTTGTCGCGAAACCAACGTCCAAACGATGCGGCCGATGCGATGCACGCTTTGGCGGGTGCAACGCCCAGTACCGGACGCCCTTCGGCATCGAGCAGGTCTTTCGCGATGCCCTTCACTATGGGATCACCCTCGGTGATGCCGCACGATACATCGGGATAGGGGGGCCGATTGAAGTCCGGATCAGTGCCGGAGAAATCGCGGAAGATGGCGGGCACGCGCAGCACGCACGCGCCGTTGATCTTCTCGCACTGGGCGACCTGCTTGCAGGTGAACCCGGTTTCCGTCTTGCACGTCGAAGAGCAGCCGTCGCCGTCGGTCGTGTTGCCGTCGTCGCATTCTTCGTTGATCAGCAGGCCGTCACCGCAGCCGGACGTGCAGGACTCCCCGGAGCAATTGGGCTCGCGCAAACACAGGGCCGAGCAGCCATCGAACGGGGCCGTGTTGCCGTCATCGCAGCTCTCGGCGCCCTCCTTCTTGCCGTCGCCGCACTTGGCGTCCGTGCACACGCTCGGCGCGCCATCACACTTCTTGCCGAGCTCGACGCGGCAGCGCTCCGAGCAGCCATCACCCGGAGTCACGTTGCCGTCGTCACACTGTTCACTGGCAGCAACCACTCCGTCGCCGCAGCGCGCGATCGCCCGACACGGCTTGCCCGGATTCGGGCAGCTGAACCCGCGCTCGACGATCAGACAGTTTGCGTAGCAGCCATCCCCGGACTCCTTGTTGCCGTCGTCGCATGCCTCGTCCGAGGTCAGCGTGCCGTCACCGCAGCCAGCAGGAGCGGGCTCATCTGGGGGCTTGTCGTTCACGATCAGGGCGCCCATGCCGCCCGAACCCGTGATTGGGCCTCCGCCTGGCTTTATAGGCGAACTGCCCGAACCCCCTTCATCGACGAGACGGCGATGGTCCTGCGGGCTCTCGGTGGAGCTACAGGCCGCGACCAAAAATCCGAACAGCAGCCCTGACCCGAGGCGGGCAATAAGACGGTGCGATTTGCGCATGGCAGATGCTTGGTTGTGGCACGGCGACACACAAGGATCCATGAGCCTTTCAGCACTCGAGTGAGAAGTCTCTATGTCTTCTTTTCAATTTTGCGCGCTCAGCACCTCGCCGAGCATTGGCACCCTCAGCGCTCGGGTAGCCGGACCTCGCCGCGCCGCTCGAAGTCAAAATTCGGTAGAAATGTTCAATGGCAGCGTGGCGGCTACCGCCGCTCGGGTCCGACGCTCGAAAGGTCGAACGAGCAGGGTCGCCACCCGGGAGGCGGCTGATTCTCGTTCGAGTTCCGACTAGCGTCGTGGGCAGCGTGTCCAAACAGCCCCGCACGAAAAAGAAGCGGCGCCCCAGAGCCCCCACTGCGGGTGACCACGACACGCCGCGGCGCACCGCTCGCCTGACCCTCGAAGCGCTGGAGATTGCGCGGGGTCATGACGGTTTGCTGCGCGGCAAGCCCGAACCCGCGTTGCTCGTCGCGCTCTACCGCACGAACGGCCCACTGCCCGCGTCCCTCGTGGGACGGCTGTTGTTGCGCGCGCCGTTGAACGGCGAGCTCCCCTGCAAGGTCCAGTTCGTCGGGCGTGAGTTGCGCTACGACGCGCGCTTTGCCGTCGCCGAGCGCATCTTGGTCGTCGCGCTAGCAATCGAGGAAGACTCGGGGAGGGGGGTCGAAGCGCTGTATGCCGCGCTCGAAACTCCGGAACAATTCCTACTCTACGCGGCGAGTGAAGCAGTTCCCAGCCCGCTCGGTCTCGACGAGTGGTCGCGCGGGGAGTGCAGAGCGCCGGCGGCGTGCGCGGTCGAGATCTTACTCGGTGGCGAAAATTGCGAGAACGTTGCTGATTCCGACAAGCTCATTGCGGCCGCTGCATTCAGCGTGCCCAGCCAAGCGCAGGCGGACGACGCTTGGCGCGTGCCGTTCGTCTCACGCGACCGCCGAAATGACTGGACTTTGCTGGTGCGAATGCGCGTGGCCGTTTAGCGAGCCGCGGTCGCGCTCGCTTTGCGCTTGCTCATCCAGAACAAGATCGCGGGCAAAAGCAGCACTGCGGCGAGCAGCGTGGTCACTTCCCCGGCGGCGGCAGTGAGCCCGAAGCTCTGCGTGGCGCCGTTCATCGAGAACATCAGCGCGACGTAGCCGAGCGTGGTGGTGAGGGAGCAAAGCACGACCGCGCCACCGGTCTCGACCAAGGCCCCTGGCAGATCCGCGTCGTTCGTGAGCTCACGGCGCTTCATGATGTTCAGCGCATAGTCTGCGCCCACCCCGATACTGATCGGCAGCGTGACGAAGTTCAGGAAGTTGAGCTTGATCTGCTCGAAGTACAAGAACGCGACCAGCCAGGAGAGACCCACGGCCAGCACGCCGAGGGTGAGCAGACCGTTCTTCCTGCCGCGGAAGACGAGAAAGATGACGGCCAGCGTGCCCACGAAGCTGAGCACGATGGCCTTCGGAGCTTCCTCGCGGATGGATTGCAAGACATCGGCGAAGACCACCGGATCGCCCGAGCCATAAATCACGTCTCCATTCGGCAAATGGGTCTCACGGAAGGAGTCTGCCCAGCGCTGCAGGTAGTGTGCGTTGTACACGCTCTGGCCGGCGGTGGGCACGATGTACACGATGCGTCCGCGCACCCCGTCGTGATCGATGAAAGGCTGCGCGATGGGATCCGGAAGATCGGCAATTTCGATCGGCGCGAGCTGAGCCGGGATGTACTCGTTGATTTTCGAGTAGTCCTGATCGCTGACGAAGCCGCGCTTGTGACCGCGCTCCAAGCGATCGCGGATTTCCCTCAATAGCTCGATTTTCTTGGCCTGCTCCTTGGGCAAGATGTCGAACACCGTGACGATTTTTTCGAACGGACGCATATCTGCGGGTACGGCGTCGCGCCGCTTCATCAGTTCCGCGACCAGCGGCTGCACTTGATCGACGCGATCGACCACGATCGCGCGGCCGTCTTGGCCGGCGCGACCCACTACGTCGTCGACGCGGCCAGCGAGCGCGACGGCCTCGGTTTGGCGCTGTGCCCTGCCGCTGAGCACCGTGCGCAGGTTGTATTCCATGGGATCTTCGGCGAAGTAACGCACGGAGATCGCGATCGTCAGCACGCCGCTGAGTATGCCGAAGAGCGTGATGGCACGTGGGGCGCGCTGCGCCGCCCAGACGAACGGATAGCCGTAAAAGCCGCGCGCCTTGGAGCGCCAGCTCGGCCCGCGTCCGAACATCGGGCGGACGCGTTCGGTGACCACCAACAGCGCGGGCAAGAGCAGGTACGTGGCCAGCCAGCACAGCGTCATGCCCATGCCGCCGATTGCTCCGAAGTGCTTGAAGCCGCGGAAGTTGGTCACTGCGAGTGAGCCGTAGGCGACCATGGCCGCCCCTGCCGCAGCCAGGGTGGCGATGTGTGTTTCGCGATGCGCGGTGAGGATGGACTCGGCGATCGACTCCTGTGCGCGGCGCGCCTCGATGTAGCGCGCCATGTAGATGATGCCGAAATTCACGCCGTTGCCCGTGATGATGCTGACCATCAAGCCGCTGGCGAGGTTCAGGTAGCCGACGCCCAGGTAGGCGCCGGCAAAAGACCACGTGCAGCCCACCATGATCGTGAGGCCCATGCACGCCAACACGCGAAAACGCAGGAAAAATAACAGAATTGCGCCCAAGATCATGGCGACGCCCGCGCCGCCGATCTGCACCAAATCCTGACTGATCTCGTGTTTCGCCTCGGCGGTGGTGATCAAGTTGCCCGAGTAGCCGACGGTCAGCTTGGGATCCCAGGTTTGGGGGTGCATGGCATTGACCAGCGTTTGGATCTGCGAGCGCAGCTCGAAGGCCCTCGCATCCATGCTGTTGAGCGGGCTCCGGACCAGCAACACGCCATAGGTTTTGCCCTTCGATTGGCCGATGTAGTAGCCATCCGTGCCGGGCTGCAGCTTTTGCGCTTCTGCGATCTTTTTCTGGAAGCGCTCCTCGAGCGCTCGAGCGTCCAAGGGCGGCGGTGCATCGGCTTTGCTCGCCCCGTCGCTGCTCGCCGTGTCGTCTAGTCCGAGATCCATGCCCCCCTTCTTTTGAACTTCGTAGTCGTAGCGGTCGACTACATCGTCGTGGATCTTTTGGATGTCGCTGAGATCGGCATACAGGTGCTTGTGGGCTCGGAAAAAGTCCTGCACGTCGCGCGAGCCGTCTTGGACCGAAGTGACCAGCTGCGGACTCAGCTTGCGGATCTGCGGGGCCAAGGTGTCGACGAAGCGCTTCAGCACCTCCACATTTTCGCTCTGCGCCACCACGCTCAAGGTGGAACCGCCCGCGCCGGACGAAGTCTTACCGCTGAGCCGCTCGGCGATCCGGCGCGCTTCGATCACGCTGCGCTTGCCGTCCGGCAAGAGTTCGGTGAACTCCGTGCGCAGGCTCAGCCTGCTGGCGAGAAAGCCCGTTGGTAGCAGCGTGGCCAGCACCAACAGCAACACCGTGAGCGGTCGGCGGGTCTGCACTTCGCCCAATCGAACCAGTAAGCGTTCCAGCCACGAGGGTCGCATCGCGGCGACGCTAACACAGCTCTTTTAACGCCGTGCAGCGCAGACGGAGCTCGAAAAATAGGTCAGCGACGCACTGGATCTTTGGAAAGCTTGCGTTGCAGCGAGCGGCGATGCAGGCCGAGGAGCCGTGCGGCCTGCGAGATGTTGCCGTCGCAATCGCTCAGCACACGTTGAATGTGCTCCCACTCCACACGCGCCAAGCTCGGCACTTCCAGGGCACCGCTCTGGGGCGTGGCGCTCTTGCCTTCGAACGCCGCCAAAATTTGGTCGATGTCGACGGGCTTACTCAGGTAGTGCACAGCGCCGGCGCGCACGGCTTCTACGGCGGTGGCGATGCTGCCATAGCCGGTGAGCATGACGATCACGCTCGCGGGATCGATGGTGTGAAGCTCACGCACCACATCCAGGCCCGATGCGCCCGGCATGCGTAAATCGACGACGGCAAACTCCGGGCTATCGAGTTGGGCGAGGCGTACGGCTTCGGCTGCGCTATGCGCCGTGCGCACCTCGAAGCCGCGGTCTTGGAAGGCTTTGCCCAGGCGAGTGCGGAACACATCGTCGTCGTCGACGACGAGCACCGAGCGAGCAGCGCGTTCTGGTTCGATGGTCATGCCGGGCTCCAGGGTTTGAGCATGTCACGCGGCACCGTCAAGCGCGCCACGGTGCCCCCGCCGGGACGCGCGACCAGCGTCAGTTCGCCGCCCATCTTCTCGGCAAATGCTCGGGCCAAGAACACGCCCAGACCCATCCCGCGGCCGGGTGCCTTGGTCGTATAGAACGGCTCGCCTACGCGGCTCGTGGCGTGCGCGGGGATCCCGGGTCCAGAATCGAAAATTTCGAACGCCGCGCGTTCGGCTTCGAGCCGCGTGACGACCCGCACCGGGTCGGTCTTTCCCGCTTCGCCCTGCGCGTCGAAGGCGTTCCGCACTAGATTGGCCAAGACTTGCACCAAGAGCCGCCTGGGGGCCACGAGTTCGGAAAGCTCGCCCGAGCGCTCGAAGGTGAGCTGAGTCGCGCGCGAACCGAGCATTTCCGATAGATCTTGCTCCACGCCGTGAACACTGACGGGCGCTAGCATCTCGCCCTCGCCTTCACCGGCGCGCGCGGCCATTTGTTGTAAAATTTCGCGACAACGCTCGACCTCTTGGCGGATCAAGCGCGCATCGGGGATCAGATCATCGGCGCGGTTGCCGGCTTCCAAACCCCGTTCGAGCTCTTTCGCCACGAGCGCGATCGTGCCGAGCGGCGTGCCGAGCTCGTGTGCCGCGCCGGCGGCTAGCGTACTGAGCGAAGCGAGCTTTTCGTGCCGCACCGCCGAGCGCTGAAGCTCGAACAACTCATGTTCGCGCGCCTGAAGCGCGCTCGCCACCCGCGACACGAAGTGGACCACGAAACCCGCCGCCAACGAGTACGCCAGCCACATGCCCTGTAGGTGCATGCTGGATGCTCCGTGGTGCATGTGCATCGCGTGCGGATCGATGTTGTTCGACGGGAGCACGAACAGCGAACCGAAGGCGAGCGAAGTGCATGCCGCCACGAACCAGGCCGGCCGCGGTGCCAGGAGCAGCGCGGCGAGCGCTACGTGCACCAGATAAAACACACTGAACGGGTTGGATGCGCCGCCTGCGCTGAGCAAGAGCGCGGTCAACGTCAGCACATCCAAGAGCAGCACGCCCGCGAGCGCGTGCGCCGAAGGTTCGCCCTTGCGCAGCCAAGCCGTGATCGCGAGGTTGCTCAGCGCCGTGATCGCAATCAGCGAAGCGACCAACGACAGCGGCAACGAGACCCGCAACGCGAGCACGGCGAGGGCCACGATCGCGAGTTGCCCGGCGATCGCCAACCAACGCAGGCGCACCAGCCAGGCCAGGCCGATCTTGGGGGCGGTCGCTACGGACGCGGGGGTTCGAGCTGTCACGTACGGAACTTAGCAGACCCACGCCCCGACACGCGCTGCGACCAATTGCCGCGTGCTCCGCGCTGATTGGCGCTGATTTTGGGGGCCAAGCTCCGCAAATCGCGCCAGCCCTCAGATCTCCGTCGATCGTGAATGAGCAAGCGCTACCGTTCGCGGTGATGAATAAGGTGGCTCGGGAGGATAGCGGGTGTTGGTGGGGCGCGGCGAGCCTTGGCTTGCTGCTCGGGGCTTTGGTTCCGGCTTGCGGTGGTTCTTCGACGGAAGACCCGCCCAGTGCCGCGCCGATCGCAATCGAAGCGCTGCCTCGGAAGATGGCAGATGCGGTTTGCGAGAACATCGCTGGCTGTTGCCGCTCGGCCAACATTCCCTTCGAACTCGCTACCTGTCGCGCCAACCGCGAGGCGGCGTTCCAAAACGAACTCGACCAAGCTTCCACCCCGGAGCGTCGCTACAACGCGGCAGGGGCTCCCGCGTGCTTGGCCGCCTTGAGCGACTTTTACAAGCAGTGCTTCCAGACCGAGAGCGATGACAAAATCTCGGCGGGTTGCCGCCAGATGTTCGTCGGTACGGTCGCGCTCGGCGGAGCCTGCACCAGCAGTGATCAGTGCGCGCCGGCCGCGGACGGTTTCGGGCATTGTCTGCCCGTTCCCGACGACCTGCACGCGCCCGGGGTTTGTGTCGCCGAGGGGCCCAGCTCGGAGTCCACGCCTCACGGCAAACGCGGGGACGCTTGCAACAGTACCTGTTCGGAAGTCGGCGGCCTTTTTTGTGCAGGCCAAGAGCCCGCCGGATCGCCTTCGGGCACGGCATGCTTCGTAGCCCAAGGCTTGCAGTGTGACATCAGCAGTCGAACGTGTCAGCCCCTGGTCGGTCTCGGCGCCCCGTGCCGATTCGCGGGCTGCGCGGCAGGAGGGTACTGCACCCGCGACAACGCTTGCGCGACGGTGAAATTGGACGGAGCGTCGTGTGAAAGCCACGAGGAGTGCGATAGCCAACGTTGCGTCTTTGCAGACGACGCAACCGATGGCAGGTGCAGTCACCAGCCGATCGCCAACCCGCAAACGTGCAGCGGCGCTTCACAGTGATGCAACTGAGCGTGTCATCGACCAATTTGCCTCGTTGACCGAGCCCACTCGCGGGCTAAACGTTCCTCCTCGCAGTCCAACACGAGGAGGAGGAGTGCCATGTCATATGTGGATGGATTCGTAGTACCGGTGCCGAAAGCGAAGCTGGAGGACTACAAGAAGCTGGCCCGTACGGCCTCGCAGGTCTGGCTCGAGCACGGCGCGCTCGACTACCGCGAGTGGATCGCCGACGACGTGAAGCCTGGCAAAGTCACGTCTTTCCCGCAAAGCGTGCAGATGACGGATGACGAAACGGTCGTGTTCGCCTGGATCACGTACGAATCACGCGCCCACCGCAACGCGGTAAACGACAAAGTGATGAAGGATCCGCGCATGCAGAAGGATCCTTCGAACTGGCCGTTCGACGGCAAGCGCATGATCTTCGGCGGCTTCGCGCCGTTGATCGAAGACTAGCCAGAGCGCAGGCGCGCTGGGCCGCTCGCGGGCTCAGTGCCCTGCGTCGACCTTCACGTTCTTGTCGACCTTGCCGAGCAAGAGCACTAGCGGCAGAAACACGACGATCACGGCGGAGGTGACGAAGAACGTGTCGTTGAAGGCCATCACCAGCGCTTCGCGATTCACGATCCCGTTCAGCGAGGCCAGGGCTTGCTGTTGGGCATCGAAAAGCACCGCGCCCTTGGCCATGAACGCGCCGCTCAATGCATGCACGCGGTCGCCGAGCCCAGGGTCACCGAGCGGCATCTTTTCGACCAACACCGCGCGGTGGAATGCCTGACGCTGCGTGAGCAGTAGCGTCAAAAGGGCTACGCCGATGCTGCCGCCGAGCTGGCGGGTCAGGTTGAAGAAGCCCGACGCCTTGGCGATGTCGTGCTTCGGGATGGGGCCGAGGGTGGCCATGTTCAACGGCAAGAACATGGCCACGGTTCCGACCGAACGAATGATCAACGGCCAGAAGAAGTCGTCCGCGCCGGTTTGGGAGGTTAGACCGCTCAGTTGGTGCACGGCGAATACCAAGATGAACGCGCCGGTGACCAACGCCAAGCGCGAGTCAATCTTGCGGATGATTTGACCCGCGCCGATCATCGTCACCGCGGACGCGAGCGCGCTGGGCAAAAGTAGCATGCCCGTCTCTTGCGACGTGTAGTGCAGTAGCGACTGAGCAAAAATTGGCACCGCGAACAGCGTGCCGTACAGCGCCATGCCCACGATGACGCTCAAGATGCTGCCGGCCCAGAGCGAGCGGTAGCGCAGCACCCGCAGATCGACGACCGGATTGGCGCTCTTCAACTGGCGGAACACGAAAGCGACGAGCGAGACGATCGCGGTCACGAACAACGCGACGATCAGCCGTGACTCGAACCAATCCTCGGAGTTGCCCTCCTCCAGAAACGTTTGCAGACAACCGAGCCCGCTGGCCAGCATCAGGATCGCGATCCAGTCGATCTGCGAGGTATTTCTGGCTTCCACGTCGGGCTTGAGGCTGGCCTGACACATGAACACCGCTAGGATGCCGAGCGGCACGTTGACGAAGAAGATCCAACGCCAACCGATGTTGGTCACCAAATAGCCGCCGAGCGTCGGGCCAATCGCGGGGCCCGCGATCACGATCGCGCCGAAGAATGCCTGGGCTACGCCCTGCTCTTCTTTTGGAAAAGTTTCGAATAGGATGGCCTGCGCCTTGGCCAATAAGCCACCGCCCATCAAACCTTGCAGCACGCGGGCGATCACCAGCATGGGTAGCGTCGTGGCCAGCCCGCACATGATCGATGCGACGGTGAACCCAACCAGGGAGAAGATGAAGTAGCGTTTCTTGCCGAAGCGGTCGCCAAGCCAGGCCGTGAGTGGCAGCACAATCACGTTCGCCACCGCGTAGCCCGAGACGACCCAGCTCACCTCGGACAGCGTCGCGCCGAGCGTGTTCTGCATGTCCGTCAGGGCAACATTGACGATGCTGGTATCCACGACCTCGAGCAACGCACCGAGTGCGACCGCGATCGCGATCGCCCATTTGCCGCCCGCCGCTGCGCGCGGCTGGGCTGGAAGCGCCACGCCGGATTGTGCCATCTGGGCCTCGATTGACCGTTATTTGCGGGTGTCGACGGTGAGATCGACGCTCATGCCGGGGCGCAACGCGATGCCTGCGGGGAGCTCGTGCAGCCGTACGCGTACGGGCAAGCGCTGCACCACTTTGGTGAAGTTTCCGGTCGCGTTGTCTGGCGGAAGCAGGGTGAACTTTGCGCCCGTGGCGCCCGAGAAACTCTCGACCTCACCTGCGATCGGCTTGCCACCGAAGGCGTCGACCTCCACGCTGGCGGGTTGTCCGACGCGCATCTGGGCGACCTGCGTCTCTTTGAAGTTGCCGGTGACCCAGAGCTTGTCGGTCACGAGCTGCACGATACTTTGGCCAGGCGAAAGCATCTGCCCGACGTTGATGCTCTTCTTGGAGACCACGCCGTCGTTGGGGGCGAAGATCTTGGTGTAGGAGAGATCGAGAGCTGCCAAATCACGCGCGGCCTTGGCGGTGTCGACCTGGGCGTGGGCGGCCTTCGCGCGCGCTTGCGCGAGCTGGATCTGCGTCGCCACGTCGTTCGAGATCTTGGCTTTGGCCTTGGCTTCGACCACGCGGCTCTGGGCCTGCGCCGCCGAGCTCTTGATCGAAGTCAGCCGGGCGCGCGCCACATCTACCGAGGATTGCGCTACTTTTAGCTGTGTGTCGGCGCGGTCGGATTCGGCTTGGGAGATCGCGCCCGTGCTCAGCAGCCGTTTGGCGCGATCGTTGTCGATCTTGGCCTGGGCCAACGAGGTCTGGGTCGACTCGAGCTGCGCGGCGGCTTCTTTGATCTGATCCGAACTCGATGCGGCGCCCACCGAGGCCGTGATCAGCGACGCATCAGCGACCGACTTGTCACCGATGGCGTTGGTCTCGCTGACCCGCGCGGTTGCGTCCGCCGCATCCGCCTGGGCTTGCGCCGCGAAGACGTTGGCTTCCGCTTCGGCCAGGCGCGCTTGAGCCGGCGCAGAATCCAGCTCGGCCAGTAGCTCACCAGTTTTGACTCGTTGATTTTCGGAGAACAGGATTTTCGTCACGACCCCGCCGACGCGCGCGGGCACGGACACGACATCGCCGTCGATTTGGGCGTTGTCGGTGTTCTCCAAGCCGTGATGGGTGACGTACCAAATGCCGCCGCCAGCAATCACGGCGGCGGCGATGAGTCCGAGGACGAGGCCACGCTTGCTGCGTGGTTCACTGGTTTCTTTTGTTGCTGGTGCTGAATCGATCTCTACCGTCGCGGTCGCCATGGAAAGCCTTCTTGAGAGGAAGAACGCCTCAGATATAAGGCGTTCACGGCATTTAGCAACGGACAGTTGCCTTAAAAATTAATGCCCAGACTAAACACTCGAATACGCTGAGTAATTGGTCGTTCCAATCCCACCGATCCGAAGTCTGTCTCAATCCTAGTGCAGCAAGCACGCAATGGTGCGCGCCGCGCGCGGCTTCACATTATTTCAGATTCGAAACAGCGCGAGTGCAATCAGCCGGAGGCGGGTGGCGGCACGCTGCTGAACAGCTTGTCTTCGTGGAGCATCGCCCACTCACGCATGGCGCGCAGATGGGGGAACAGGCCACGCCCGAGCTCCGTGAGCACGTACTCGACGCGCGGCGGTGTGGTCGACAGCACGATGCGATCGACGAAGTGGGCGCGCTCGAGCTCGCGCAAGGTTTGCGCGAGCATGCGTTGGGAGACGCCCGGAATTTCGCGTTTGAGCTCGCTGAAGCGACGGCGCTCCGTACGTAACGCCGTGAGCACGACGAGCGTCCATTTCTCGCCCAACAGCGAGAACAGGCTGCGCATCAACGTGGCGCCGCTGGCAGTCGCGGGCGTTTGGGTTTCGGGCTCTTGTTCGAGGCTGTGCGCGGTCATCAATACTTTCTGAAGTCAGCAACCAACGCAGGAACCTGAAGCCAATGTGGGCGACTCGAAACCCCCTGGTGAGCGATTTGTCTGTCTGAGCTGAACCGCCACATTGACTGAGTCGGCTCACAAGCCGCGGGGCGCCCTCCTGAAACTTCCTCGAGATACGGATCGAGATACGCATCCAAAGTGCAGCCCGGTTTCTCGAACTGGGAAAAAATCGGAGTTTCATTGGTAACGTAGCAGTTACTTGGATGGGGACGGGGAGCTGGAAATTGGTTCAACTAGTTGGGTCGGAACCTTGACACGTGATGCACGCGCCCTAGTTACACATCGGTTAAAGACTCGAGCCGATTTCGCGATCGGGTGACGACGCTCGAAAACCCGGCTCACGCTCCAAACGGCCTCGTTGTATTAGGAGAGTTTCGCGTGACACAGAACTTACGTTGCGCGCCTGCCGAGGCGGGCCGGAACGACTTCGTGGTTGCGATCTTGGAAGCAAGGTTTCCTGTGCGCGAGATCGGTGCTCGCACGAACGGGCACTCCCGCACCGCATTCACGTCGCCATGACCGTCCTCGGGCTTCAAGAGAAGGCGCTGATTGGCCTCTTTTTGGCACTGCCGGCGCTGGTGTTGGCCGCCTACGGCGTGCGCGTGGCCATCGCGGGTCGGGCGCTCGACCCGCGCGTTCAGCGTGTATCGAGCACGGCGCTCCTCGGTCGTTTTCCAATCGAGGCGTTTCACTGGATGCTACGTGGTATCGGTCACAGTGTGTCGCATGCGGGCGTCTCGCCGGACACGCTGACCATGATCTCGCTGGTGATCTCGGCGTTTTCCCTGCCGTTTGCCGCTTTCGGTATGTTGCCGGCGGCGGGCGCCTGCCTGCTGTTCGGAGCCGCCTTCGACGTGCTCGACGGCATCGTCGCACGTGAACGCGGGCTCGCCTCGGACGCCGGTCAAGTGTTGGACGCGGTGGTCGACCGTTATGCGGATGCAGCCCCGCTCTTGGGGCTCGCGGTCTATTACCGTGATTCGGTACCGGCCCTGCTCATGGTCTTGTTCGCGCTCTTGGGCTCCATGTTGGTGAGCTACGTAAGAGCGAGGAGTGAGGCGGTGGGCCTATCTCTGCCCGGTGGGCTGATGCGCCGCCACGAGCGCGTCGCCTACCTGACCGTGGGCCTGCTCTTGGGGCCGGTCTGGCAGATCCCGAATTTCCCGCTGCAAATGCCGCTCACCCTGCTGGCCGTGGCGGTCGTGGCAGTGGTCTCGAATCTAGCCGCAGTGCAACTCACCCGCGCCGCGCGTGTCGCGCTGGTCGAGCTGGGCCGTGGTCCGAGGGGGCGCAATTGAGCTCCGCGCTGCCGGCGCTCGGTGACCCTTCGGCCGAGATCGAGGGCTGCGTTCCCCATGTTGTCGCAAAGTGCGCATGAGACCGCGCGCACGAGCGAGCTGTTCGTCGTACTGAAGGCGGCGCTCTCCTCGGGCGCCGCAACGTTCGCCGACGGCGTTGTGTTTCAGTTCGTGTTGTTCGCGCTGCCCGCGCACTATGGGTTCGTCGCGGGCTTGGGCGCTATCGCGGGCGCGGCCGTCAATTTCATGATCAATCGCCACTACACGTTCGCGGGCGGCGCTGAGGGTGCCGTGCCGCAGGCCGTCCGCTACGCCGCGGTCTCGCTAGCCACGTTCCTGGCGCTGCGCCTCATGCTCGCGGGCCTGGTCGAGGGGCTTGGTTGGTCATCCCGCGTTGCCTGGCTGCCGGCAAAGCTCGCGGCTTTTGCCTTGGTTTCGTATCCGGCGCAGCGTCTCTGGGTGTTCGCACGGAGGGCTCCGGCGTGAGCAGCGCACGCGCGTCTTTGGTTGCTCACGTTCGTCGCCTGTGGCCACGCTGGCCGCTCTTGCCGGTGATGCCGTTTTGGCTACTGGCCGCGTTCTGGGCCGTGCAGGGCAAGTTGCGCTGGGATCACTTGGCGCTCGTCGCGGTGGCGACCGGGCTCGCCTATGGGTCGGCCTGGAGCAAGCGCCTGTTCCTCGGCATTTTGCCGATCGGCTTGGTCGGCGTCCTGTTCGACTCGATGCGCGTCGTAAAAAATGTCGGGCTGTCCGTCGACACCGTGCACGTGTGCGATCTGCGCGCAATCGATCAGCGCTTCTTCGGCCTCGAGCTGAACGGCGTGCGCAGCACTTGGCACGACTACTGGCAACAGCACCCGTCGCTCTTCTTGGACCTGTACTGCGCCATCCCGTATGCGGCGTTCCTGGGCATGATGATCGCCTACGCCGTGTACTTGTTTCTGCGCGACTACCCAGGACTGCAGCGCTTCGCGTGGTCGTTCCTGGCGCTGAACGTGGCGGGCTTCATCACCTATCACGTCTATCCCGCGGCACCGCCCTGGTACTTTCACCGCTACGGCTGCATCGTGGACCTCGGCACGCACGCGAGCGAGGGTCCGAATTTGGCTCGCGTGGATGCTTGGCTCGGCGTTCCGTACTTTGCCTCGATGTATGGGCGTTCGAGTGACGTGTTCGGGGCAGTGCCCTCTTTGCACGTGGCCTACCCGCTGCTCTTGTTGAGCGATGGCTTTCGCCGTCATGGCTGGCTCGGCCGAGGGCTGCTCATCTGGCTCTATTTGTCGATGTGCTTCGCGGCGGTCTACCTCGACCACCATTGGGTATTCGATATCGTGGTCGGCTCGCTGTATGCGCTCGTTATTTCGGTGCTCGTCCGGCGCGTGTTCAACGCGCGGCTCGGCGTGGCATTGCCCAATATCGCCGTTCACGGAGCAACGAAGTGAGCCTTTCGCCCGAGGAACGCGCGGCCCCGAGCGACCGCGTGCGCCGCTACGTCGCCTGGGCGACCAAGAATGGTTGGTGGCTGTGGTTGGTGGCTTGCTTATTGGCCGTCCCTGCGGCCGTGCGCACCGTGCAGCTGTACGCGAACCTGAAGAGTGACGTCGAAGAGCTCCTGCCGCGCAATGCGCCCAGCGTGGCCGCGATCGACGAGCTCCGCGCGCGCATGCCTGGCGTGCGCTACCTCGGTGTTTTGGTGGACGTCGGCAAAGCAGAGAACCTGCCCGCGGGGGAACGCCTAGTCGACGATCTGGCCGCGCGCGTTCGCAAATATCCCAAGGAACTGGTCGCCTTCGTGCGCACCGGCGTGCAAACCGAGAGTGCGTTCTTGAAAAAGAACGCGCCGCTGTACGTCGACCTAGCCGATTTGAAGACGGTCAAGGAGCGTATCGCCGAGCAACGCGATCGTGAAGTCGGCAAGAGCCTCGATCTCGGCTTGACTGACGAAGACGACGAGAAGCTCGACTTCAGTGACCTGCAAAAGAAGTACGATGCCAAGGGCGTCGATCGCTTCAAGGGCGGCCGCTTCTCGAATTCGGAACAGCACGTGACCCTGATGCTGATCGAGGTTGCCTCGCTGACGACGGGCTCGAATCTCGGCAACGCACTGTTCAAGCGAGTGCAGGCAGACCTGAAGGAGCTCGGTGGTCCGGAGAAATACGCGCCCGGAATGCGCATCGGATACACCGGTGATGTCGCCATCGACATCGAAGAGCTGGCGGCGCTGGTCTCGGATCTGAGCGTGTCCTCCGTAGTGGTGATCTTGCTGACCTTGACGGTGATCTTGGTTTTCTTCCGCTGGTGGAAGAGCGTCTTCGCTCTGCTCGTTCCGCTGTCGCTGGCCACTCTTTACGCCTTCGCCCTCGTCACCCTGCCGCCGGCGAACATCGATGGGCTCAACTCGAATACCGCGTTCCTGGCCTCGGTGATCGTGGGCAATGGCGTCAATTTCGGCGTCATTCTGCTCGCGCGCTATGTGGAAGAGCGGCGGCTCGGCAAAGCCGTGGAAGAGTCGTTGGTGATCGCGATTTGGGGATCGCGCTCGGGCACGGTCGTGGCAGCCCTTGCCGCCGCCACCGCGTACGGCTCGCTGATGCTGACCCAGTTCCGTGGCTTCCATCAATTCGGGGTGATCGGTGCGGTGGGCATGCTCACCTGTTGGGCGATGGCGTTCCTGCTCAGCCCGTCGCTGATCGCCTGGCTCGACCGCGACGGAAGTAGCTTGAAGGGTGGCGTACATCGTCCTCGGATCATGGGCCGAGTGGCGGACTTGGTGCAGCGGTACCCCGTGCCGGTGGTGGTCGCGGCGTCGCTGGTCACGGCATTGTCGCTGTATCGCGTCCGTACCATCGACAGCTCGTGGATCGAATACGATTTCTCGCACCTACGTCGTTCCGATTCGCGCGTGTCCGGTGAGGGGTATTGGGGGCGTCGAATGGACGCGTTGCTCGGTCGCTATTTGACGCCGCTCGTCATGCTCACCGATTCACCGCAAGCGACCGAACGCGTGAGCGCCGAGCTCAAGGCTTCCACCGCGAGCGGCGTGCTCAAAGCGTACGTCTCCGATGTGCGAGACGCGCACGACGTCATCCCCCTCCAGCAGCCAGAAAAGATCGCAGAAGTCGCGCAAATACGCGACATCTTGACGCCGCGCATCCGAGCTGCGCTGAGCCCGCAGCAGCGCTCGGCGCTCGACCCGTACCTGGCGGCGGATAGTCTGCACGTGTTACGCGCCGATGACCTGCCGCATACGATGACCGCGGGCCTGCGTGAGCGGAGTGGGCGGCTCGACCGCGCAGTGCTGGTTTATCCCAAGCCGGGCGGTGCGACCTGGCGCGGGGAACCGCTCGCAGCCATCACCAACGAGCTACGCCGCATTGCCGGCTCTGACGCGCGTCCCGCCGGGTCTATCCCGCTCTCTGCCGACATCATCTCGTCGATTTCGCACGATGGCCCATTGGCTACCTTGGTCGCCTTGGCCGGCGTGGTGCTGTTGGTGACGGCGATCTTCCGCTTCAACCGCTCGACGGTGTTGATCATCGGCTCGCTCCTGATCGGCGTACTCTGGCTCACCGCGTTGACCCTGGTGCTGAAGGTCAAGGTGAACTTCTGCAACTTCATCGCCTTCCCGATCACCTTCGGCATCGGCGTCGACTATTCGGTCAACGTCATGGCCCGCTATCGTCAAACCGGCTCACGCGATGTGATCGAAGCCATTCGCTCTACGGGCGGCGCGGTCGCGGTTTGCTCACTGACCACGATCATCGGCTATGGTTCGCTGCTCTTGGCCAAGAATCAGGCGCTATTCCTGTTCGGCGTGGTGGCCGTGCTCGGCGAAATCACGTGCCTGATTTCGGCGGTGGTCGTGTTGCCCGCGGTGCTGGCGGCGGGCTCGCAACGAGCGGCTCGCCACGCCGAGCCGGTGCCGCTGAATCGCTGAATTCCGCCAGCAACCATTCGCCCTTGAGCGGTAGACAATCCGTGTTCACAATTGGGGCATGTGCCGGAACATTCGCCCACTGTTCAATTTTGCGCCGCCCGCGACGGAAGAGGAAATTCGCGCGGCCGCGCTGCAGTATGTGCGCAAGGTGAGCGGCGTGCCGAAGCCTTCGCAGGCGAACCAGGCGGAGTTCGAGCGCGCAGTGGCGGAGGTGGCGGAGGTCACGCGCCAGCTGGTCGACAGGCTAGTAACGAACGCACCGCCGCGCGATCGCGAAGAAGAGCGCGTGAAAGCCAAAGCACGCAATATTCGGCGCTTCGGTGTCAGCGGGCGCGGTTGAGGGCCGACCTTTGCGCGAGCGCACGCGGCCGCTAGACTCGTCCTGATGAGGTTTTGGTGGTTGGGGTGGGTCCGGGGTGTTTGCGGGTGCAGTTTCGCGTTGAGCCTTGCTTGCTGCAATCCGCTGGCCGGGTTCGTGGAGTGCGAAAATGGTTCCCGTCGCGACATCGCTCCTGGCGAAGTCGTCGAAGGCGTGGATGTCGATGCAAGCGTTGCGGTGGCATTCAATCAGCACCAGGGGGAACTGGTGTGGTCCGAAACCGGTGATCGCAGCAACGTGACGGTCACGACCGAGAGGGGCCGCGTGTCCGCGAGCACCACTAGTGACTGCGATGGCCGCTTCGACGGTTTCGTGTTCCCGGCTCAGGCGAGGATGGTGTCCGACGACGGCTTCGTGGATTTCACCTGCCCCTTCCGCATTTACCTGGATCGTCAGGGTAAGATCTCGATGTTCGAGAACGTCATCTGCGGCGGGTCGCTCGATTTCGAGGCCTTGAAGGCGGCAGGCGAAACACCCTGGGCTTGGATTTCCGGTTTCGATCCCAGGCTGCTCGTGACTCTGGTGGCGCCCGAGATGAAGCCGCAAAACGCTGAAGTCTTGGTGGAGGAGGCGCTGGGCGACAGCAAGTCGCACCTGGTGTCGATCGGCAGCCTCACGTTTCCGTAGGGTGCGGCGGCGGTGGCGTCAGGAGCCGCGAAGGGCACCGTACACGCCGCGGCCGCGCTTCGAGGACAAACCGCTTCGTGGAGTCCGGACCCTCGAATGAGGCGCTCGGTGAGCAGGATACGACGAACAACGCGGGGAGAGCGCTAGCAATTCACTTCTTCGCGTCTTCCCCGTATTTCTCGAGGAAATCGTCGTAGGTTCCACGCCAATCGATCAGCCCTTTGTCGGTGAAGGCGAAGATGCGATTGGCGAAGCTGGCGACGAGATCGCGGTCGTGGGTGACCACGAATGCCGTGCCCTCGTACTTGGTGAGCGCGTCGCCGAGGGCGATGATCGACTCGAGATCCAAGTGATTGGTCGGCTCGTCGAGCACGAGCACGTTGTCCTTGGCCAGCATCAGCTTGGAGAAGATCATGCGCACGGCTTCCCCGCCGGAGAGCGCGTCGGTCGGCTTCATGCCTTCTTCGCCCTTGAACAACATCTTGCCGAGCAAGCCGCGAATGTCCTGCTGGGTGGCGAGCTTGTCGAACGAATGTAGCCACGCGCTCACGGTGGTCCCGTTCGGGATCCCTTCGCGGTGATCCTGCGCCAAGTAGCCGATGCTCACCTGATGGCCCCAGGTGATCGAGCCCGCGTCGGGCTTGAGCTCTTCGACCAGCAGCTTGCAGAGCGTGGTCTTACCCATGCCGCTCTTGCCGATGATGGCGATTTTCTCGCCCTTGGTGACGATGGTGGAGAAGTTGTCGCAGACGGTGACGTCGGGCCAACGCTTGGTCAGGTTTTCGATCGTCACGGTTTGCTTGCCGGACGGCTTTTTGACCAAAAATTGAATGAACGGGCGCTCGATATTGGAGCGCTTCAGATCCGTGAGCTGTAGGCGCTCGATCTGCTTTTTGCGGCTTTGGACCTGCGTACCGCGCGTACCGGCGGCGAAGCGGGCCACGAAATCCTGCAATTGCGAGATCTTCTTCTGACGCTCCGCGTTCTCTTGCTCCACTTTCCCGCGTACCTGGCCCTTGGCGATGATCATGTCGTCATAGCCGCCGGGGTAAACGATGATCGTTTCGTAGTCGATGTCCGCGATGTGCGTGCAGATCTCGTTCAAGAAATGGCGATCATGGGAAATCGTAACCAGCACACCCCGGTAATTGCACAAGAAGCGCTCGAGCCAGCGGATGCTGTCGATATCGAGATTGTTCGTCGGCTCGTCGAGCAAGAGCGCGTCGGGGTTGCCGAATAGCGCTTGCGCCAGCAATACGCGCAGCTTCAGGCCGCCGGGCAGCTCGCGCATTTGCTTTTCGTGTTCGCTCTCGGGAATGCCGAGACCGGAAAGTAGCTCCGCCGCGTCGGACTCGGCGGAGTAGCCGTCCTCTTCCGCGATCACACCTTCGAGTTCGCCGAGCAGCTCGCCCTGCTTGTCGGTGAGCGTCTCTTTGGCGAGCAGCTCTTCCTTCTCCTGCATCGCAGCCCAAAGCCGCTGATTGCCCATCAGCACGACCGAGAGTACGAGCATCTTCTCGAAGCCGAACTGGTCCTGCTTCAGTACGCCGGTGCGCTCGGGCTTGTGCACGTGGCCCGAGTCCGCTTCGAGTTCGCCAGAGACGATCTTGAGGAAGGTCGACTTGCCGGCGCCGTTTGGACCCGTCAGGCCGTAGCGTTTGCCTTCGCTGAACTCGACCGATACCTCTTGGAATAGGCGCTTTTTGCCGTAGGCTTTGCTGACGTCGTTGACATTGATCGAGGGCATTGGCGGGCGCCCCTCGTAGCAGCTTTTCGGCGAACAGGGGCTCGCGGTCGTCCGCTTTGCCGGATTCTTTTGGAAGATCAAGGTATTGCGAACCGTGGGTCGTGCAGTGCCAGCGGAATAGCTTCGATGCGCTCAACGAGCGCGCTGCGGACGTTCGCTTCGGGCAAGCGAGTGGAGCGAAGCGCCGTGAAAGGAATTTCCGAATCCGAAGCACGATGAAATCGACAAGTCCGCGTGTGCTTGCTTGCGCGTGACAGTTCGAATTCGAATTCGGACTCCGCGTCTCGCGGTAGCGCTTTGTCGCTGGTGTTTCTGGCGTGACGGGAACCAAGTTACTTGCGAGGTGCGATGCCGGATTGCGATCGCCCCGCTCTCCAGAAGTTGCGATTGGCAATCAACGGTGCCTTGTTTGACGTCGCCGGAAAGATCTGCGAGGTCAGCCCAATGAAGAACGCTTCATTGGGGTACCTCATTGGTGGTGCGTTGCTGCTGTGCGTGGTCGCGCCGGCGTGCGGTGGGAGTCAAAAAGACAGCAAGACTGCCGCTGCTCCCGAAAGAGTTGAGGGTGTTCAGGACGCCATCGCGCTGTTCAAGAAGAAGGACTCGACGATCGAGCAGCTCTTCGCGTCTTCCGCGGGCTATGCCGTGATTCCGAACGTGGGCGAGGGCGCGTTCATCATCGGCGGTGCACATGGCGCGGGTGAAGCCTTCGAGGGGGGAAGCTACATCGGTAGGGTAAGTGTGAGCGAGGTGTCGATCGGTGCCCAAGTCGGCGGTCAGTCGTACAGCCAGGTGGTCTTCTTCGAGACGGCTGAAGCCTTCAAAAAGCTGAAGGAAAATTCGTTCCAATTCGCGGCCGAGGTCTCTGCAATCGGTGTGGACCAGGGCGTGGCGAAGAATGCCAAATTCAAGGACGGCGTCGCGACGTTCGTCATTCCGAAGCAAGGCCTGATGGCGTCCGCGGCGGTCGGCGGCCAGAAGCTTTCGTTCGAAGCCGCCAAAGCCGCACCCGCTCGAGCGTCCGCGACCGAAGCGAAGTAAGCACACTGTCGCTCGGCGGCCATGACACGGCGTGTATGATTGTCCGCAGCGCTGCGTGTGTTACGCCACTGGCGTTCGAGCGTAACAGGGCGTAAGTCCGTGTTCGGTCGCCAGCTCCGCTGGAATTAGGGAAATCTCGGTTGAAACAGCCGGTCATTCCCTGGCCGCGTTTCAGCTCCGCTGCAGTTGGGAAACTGGCACGCGGGCTGCACTAGCGCTGGGACAGGAGCTTGACCTGTCACCATGCGCGCGATCTCTGCTGCCCTTTCTTCCTTGGTTCCACCCGCTCACGATGTTCTCAGCGCGTTGGGTGGCCGGGCGGCACCGATTGTGCCGACTCGGCCCGCTTCTCGCTGGCTGCTCTCGCTCGCGCTGCTCGGTAGCGTGGGCGTGTGCAGTGCGTGGTTAGGGGTGCGGCACGTGCCCTGGTTTGGTCCGATGGTGGCTGACCAGCTGCGTGCTTTGGTCGGTAGCGAGCGCGTTACGGAGCTCGAAGAGGCTGTCGCAGGCGTCGAGGATCGCGTTCAGCAGGCCACGAGCGACGGCAAAGCGCGCAGCTTGAGCGAGGCGACGCCGAGCGAGCTCTTGGTCAACGTGGCTGACGCGAAGACCACGCTCGGGGACGCGACCCCAACCGCGGTCGGGGCGCTGTATCGAGCGACGGCGAGTGCCGAAGACGGCAGCTGGCAAGCGGTGGGCACCCGTGCCGGCAAGAGCGGCGCGATCTACCGGACAATTGTCCACCCGGACAGCGAACGAGTGTACGCCGAGCTGTTCGTGTTTGCGCTCGACCTATCCAAGCTCAGCGTCCACGCCGTGGCCGGCAGCGTCGAGCCCAAGAGCGCGGAGCCTGAACTCGGCCCCGCGCGCCCGGGCGTCATTCCCGAAGCCGATCGTGGTGAGTTGGTTGCGTCGTTCAACGGTGGCTTCAAAGCCGAGCATGGCCAGTTCGGGATGATGGTGGACGGCAGCGAGTTACTCGCGCCGAAGCCGAAATCGTGCACGTTCGCGGCGAGCAGCGGCGGAAGTTTGCGGATCGCGCCATGGACTGAGCTTGCCGGCAACTCTGACTTCACTTGGTGGCGTCAAACGCCTGGCTGCATGGTGCAAGGCGGCGAGCTTCACCCCGGGTTGCGCACGCAAGACTCGCGCAATTGGGGCGCGACCTTGGAAGGCAAGACCGTGATTCGCCGTTCGGCGGTTGGCCTGTCCGCTGACGGTCGCACGCTGTTCGTCGGCATCAGCAATTCGACGACCGCGCGCGCGCTGGCGCTCGGCATGCAGCACGTGGGTGCGCGTGACGTCGCGCAGCTCGACGTCAACTTCTCCTTTCCGCGCTTTCTGCTCTACCGCGAGGGCGAGAAGAGCGGCGCGCTCAATGCAGTCGGCGCGGTGCGCGGCTTGTTGTACCAGCCCGACGAGTACCTGGGGCATGCTTCGACGCGCGACTTTTTCTACGTGACCGCGCGACCTTGAACATGCAGGCCACGCGAGCGCGCTAGCTTTTGCCAAGTGATCAACCCCAGCGTGGCGCCGAGCACGATCAATCCCCAGCCGGGGAGACTCGGTGCGGGCGCGGGCGCCGCGACCGCGCTCAGCACGAAATCGAAGCCGTAGCTTGCCGGGCCACCCGTGTCCTGCACCCAAACCGAGTACGTTCCGTTCGGCAGTGGTCCCGCTGGGCCGAGCTCGATGGCTGGCAGCAGATCGGTGCCGATTTGATCATTGCCATAGTGTCCCGAAGCGAGCAGCTGCTCCGCGCCTCCACCCGAAGGGGTGACGGTCAACTGCGGCCCGGCTTGCATCCCGATAAACGAAACGCCGCCGGAGACCGCGGTGTTCGCCAGCAACTCGATCGAGGTCAAAGTCGAGCCAGCCGGTACGATGATTTTGAAATAGTCGCGATCGACTCCCTGACCCGAGTCGCCGGTCAAGCCAAGCACCAGATTGGAGCCCGGGCTCACGACGACTAGCGTCGGCGAAAGGCCGTTGTTGGATAGGTCGCCGTTCGAGGTTTCGTCCCACACCGTGGCCGCGTGCGCCGTGGCCACGCCCATGCTGAGCACACTCATCGCCAGACACTTCGAAATGACGCTTGGTTTCATCTGACTCCTGGATGAGCGAAGCGGAGAATCCGTCCGCTGCACGCGCGACACAACGGTGAGCTCGCAAAATGGTTCCAGAGTCGATGCAGAAAACGGTATGCGTCATCGAGTCGCCACGCGAACGACGCACGCGCTCCGCTCGCGTGGCGCTTCGGTCACTCAGCTCGCGGATTTCTTCCAGCCGTCGAGCGCCGTAATCCGACCGAACCAGGCTGCGACATCGGGGAACTCGGCGAGCGGAACCTCGGTTTGCTTGGCGTACATCAACGAGGAAGCGAGCGTCAGATCGGCGAGCGTGAGGGTATCGCCGACGACGAACTGCCGACCCTCTAGGCGCTTGTTCAGCACCGCGGCGAAGCGTCGGAAGTTGACCAAAGCGTCGTTGATCTTCGCGCTGTCGGGCTCGCCGAGGCCCATCATGGGCTTGATCATTTTCTCGAACGCAAACGTGCCAAGCTGTGGCGAGAAGTGCGCGGCGTCCCAGAACTGCCAGCGCGTTACATCGGCGCGTGCAGCTTCGTCCCGCGGCAAAAGGCCTGCTTCGGGCTTCTTCGATGCGAGATACTGCATGATCGAGCGTGATTCGGTGAGCACGAAGTCGCCATCGACGAGCGTGGGCACGGCTCCATTGGGGTTGAGCGCGAGGTACTCGGGATTCTTGTGCTCCCCTTTCGAGAAATCGAGCAACTTCTCCTCGAGCTCTAGGCCGAGCACGGCGGCCGTGAGGCGCACGCGGCGAACGTTGGGCGACAGTGGATTGTAATACAATTTCATGACGGACCTCCAAGCCGAGCAGGCGCCTGCTCCCGCGCTGCGTCAAGGAAGGTCGCGGTAATGGCGGTCGGTAGCGACTAACCGAGCACGAGCTGCCCGCACGCGGCGCCCACGTCCCGGCCGCGTGAACGGCGCACGGTCAGTACGGTGCGCCGTTCGCCCAGCACGGCACGCGCGAACTCATCGACCACGGCTTCGGTCGGCGCGCGGAACTCCGCGACGCGGTGCTCGTTGAACGGGATCAGGTTAATTTGGTGGGGAAAACTGGCGCAATACTGGGCCAAGCGCCGCGCGTCGGCCGGGCTGTCGTTCACGCCGGCGAGCAGCACATACTCGACCGTGATGCGTTCTCGCGGGCGCAGCGGAAAGCTTTCGAGCGCCGTGCGTAGCGCGGCCAGCGGGTAGCGACGATTGACGGGCATCAACGCCGCGCGTTGCTCGTCAGTCGTGCCGTTCACGCTGATCGCCAAGAGCGGCCGTGGTTCGAGCCGACCGAGTTCGGCAATCTCGGGCACGAGTCCCGAAGTGGAGACGGTGATGCGCCGCGCAGAAAGGCCGAGGCCGGCCGGATGACACAGCACGCCGATGCTGCGCGCTACCTGTTCGAGGTTGTGCAGTGGTTCGCCCATGCCCATGAAAACCAAGGTGAGGTCCCCTGGGTGGCGTGGCCCGAGCTCGTGCATCGTGACCAGCACTTGGCCGACGATCTCGTGAGCGAGCAAGTGGCGACCGAAGCCCATACTGGCAGTTGCACAGAACGTGCAGCCCATGGCACAGCCGACTTGGCTGGAGATGCACAGCGTGACGCGGCCGGCCCGCGGCATGTGCACGGCCTCGACGCGGTCACCAGAGGCGAGCTCGAAGAGTAACTTGGTCGAACCGTCTGCGGCGCTGTTGCGCGACACGAGACGCGGCAAGGTGAGCGAGAGCTGCGCGCTCTGTGCGCGATCGCTGCGGCCGAGCGCGGGGGCACCCGCTTGCCAAGCCCAGGGCCGTTGCAGTTGCGCGAAGGCGTGCTGCGGATTCTGAAAGCCGAGCGCCGCCAAATCAGCGGGCAGCGCGGAATACGCCGACGGCGAACCCTTGGACGCCGAGCGCCGGGAACCGGGGGCATTGGGGAGAATGGGAAGCTCGGCGGGCAAAGCGGCGCGAGCCTAGCTCAAGATGCCGCGCCCTGCACGGGGGGCAAACGGGCGCCGTCGCGGCTGGCGAATAGCGAAACATTGCGCGGGGTCACCGCGCGCTCGAAAATCGTGGCCACGCGCACGGCGTGCCCGCTCTCTTCGAGCCGTGCTGCGCGATCGAGGATCACGCTGAGCTCGATCGCGCGCGCGAGCATGTCGCGGGGCAGGGAGAGCCGGCGGATGGCGCTGAACTGTAGCTCCGCCTCTTGCTCGAAAGTCGCAATCTCCGCGTCGCTCGCGGGCGCCAGCGCGTGCACGGCGAGCGAGCGCTGGGCAATCGCGGCCAGCCCCGCGTGCGCCTGGCGCCGATTCACGCCCTGCATTTCCGCGCCCGGCTCGAACACTAGGCCGCGCGCGTGGAGCAGCAAGCGAAGCCCGTAGCGCGTCTGCCGCGCGCGAATGGTCTGTTCGATGCTGGCTTCGACGCCGATCGCTTGCGAAGTCAGGTTGCTCAACCCGAGCGTGTCCTTACGCAGCGAGAACCCATCTGCTGCGCGCGACAGCGGCGCACGTTCGGAACTGCCGATCTTTTGCAGGCAGCAGGAAACGAGCGCCAGATCTGCGCCGCTGTCTGCGACCACTCGCACCAGGGTGTCACCGAGTTCGCCGCACGCGTGTAAGCCAATCGCGAGATCACCGGGAAAGAGCTGGAGCGCGTCGCGGCCCGCATCGATCACCGCGAACTCGGCGCTCACCCGTTGTCCCGCGGCTGTGCTCTCCCTCGCCCGGTCCGCGGCGCGCGCAACGCGCTCCGGGTCGCGCTCCAACCCGAGCGTGGCGCGGTCGAAATGTTGCGCCGACAAACGCGCGAAATGCCCGCTGCCGGCGCCGACATCGACGATGCGTCGCGCAGGAGCGGCAAGCGGCGCGAGCGCGCCGAGCAGGGCCGCCAATTGCCGCTGCTTGCGCAAGCCAACGCCGCGAAAGTCTTCACTCCCGGGCTGCACGGGTCGAGCTTGGAGCGTAGGCAACGCGCTCACTTCCAGCACGCGCCGAGCCAAATCCGAGAGAGCCTCGGGCACCGCAGCGAGCGTAGGCAACGCAACCGCCAAGCCCTCGGCCTCGCAGCGCCGGAGCTCGGCTTCGCTCAGTCGAAGCAGGAAATCGCTCCAGCCACGGCGCTCGCACCAAGCTGGCGTGTGGGCGTCGTGCACGCGTTGCTCGACGATATCCAGTACCGGTCGCAGCGTGTCTTGGGCACGCGCCAAGGCGCGCGTGATGGAAAATACCATCACTGTCCGCTGAGCGCCGCCGCGTCGAGAAGGCGCTGGGCGACGCGCCGAAATGCGCGCTCTCGGCGGACGATGGGGAGCAGCCCCGAACACGGTACAGTCAGCCGCCGCTCGGGGCATTGCTGGCACGGAGCGCGGTTTGGACCGCGCTTGCGATACAACGACAGGAATGCGGCGCTCGCAACGACGATCCCCAGCGCCAAGAACAGCGGCGCGCCGTGCGCTGAGCGCAAGCCGCCCAGACACGCAAAGCCGAGACACGCCGCCGCCGACGCTCGCCCCAGCCACTTGGGCAGGCGCAGCGCGAGGCTACTCAGAAATAGCCCCAGCCCCAGCGCGCTCGCCGAGACCAAGATCCAAAGTGTTGGCTGCCACGAGAGCGCTGCCAGCAAGCCAGTCACCGCGCCCAGCGCCGTGCTGGCGCAGCCGCGACAGATCCGCGTGCGCTTGCCGAGCGGGATCAGCTCGCCCGCATAGCGCTCGCACAGCGGATGATGCGCGAAGCGGTGGAAGGCGTGTGCCCCCTTGGCCAAGCGATCGATCACCTGCACGGTGCGCCGAGGCAGCGGAGCGTGCAGCATCTCAGGGTTGCACGGGCGCGAGCACCACCGCGGTGCCGTAGGCCACGATTTCGTTGGTATTCTGCATCAATTCACCGGAATCGAAGCGCATCGCCAAAACCGCATTGGCGCCTTGGGCTTGGGCGTGTTGTTCCAGGCGCTGCATGGCCACGTTGCGTGATTCGGTGGCAAGCTCGGTGAGCGCGGTGATCTCTCCACCGAAGATCTGCTGGCAGCCCGCGCATGCGGTGCCAACCACGCTGCGCGAACGCACGGTGATACCCCAGCACGGACCAATCACGCGCACGATGCGGTACCCGGGCGGCGCATCGAACGTAGTCAATACGGGAATGGCGTGGATATGAAGGTGCATCTCGTGCGACGCTAGCATCGAAATGTCGCCGCGTCGGATTTTCGTGATCGCTAGCGTATCGAGTCTCATGGGGATCGCGCTCTCGAGTGCGTTCTTTCTTCCAGCGCTCTGGGCCCTGTTTCCAGTGCTACCCGTGGTGCTGCTCGGCGCTCGAGACATGCTGCAAACCAAGCACACGATTCGCCGCAATTTCCCGTTCCTCGGCCGCTTTCGTTACTGGTTCGAGTCGGTGCGGCCGGAGATGCAACAGTACTTCGTGGAGAGCAACAGCTCGGGGCGCCCGTTCAGTCGCGAGCTGCGCTCGCTCGTTTACCGCCGCGCGAAGAACGTGACCGACACGATCCCCTTCGGCACCGAGTTGGACGTGTACGCGATCGGCTATCAGTGGATGAACCACTCCTTGTGCGCGCTGGAGCCGCCCGAAACTCCGCCTCGCGTTCGTATCGGCGGCCCTGCTTGCTCGCACCCGTATGACGCGGCCGTGCTGAACGTCTCGGCGATGAGCTACGGAGCGCTCAGCCGCAACGCGATCTCGGCCTTGAATCGCGGCGCGAAGTTGGGCGGTTTCTATCACAACACGGGCGAGGGCGGGCTCTCGCCGTATCACCTGGAGGGGGGTGGCGATCTGTGTTGGCAGATCGGCACGGGTTACTTCGGTTGTCGCGATGACGCAGGCCAATTCGAGCCGGGCCGCTTCGCAGAAAAGGCCAAAAATCCGCAGATCAAGCTGATCGAAATCAAGCTGAGCCAGGGTGCCAAGCCTGGACACGGCGGCATCCTGCCCGCGAAAAAGGTCACCCTCGAGATCGCCAAGATCCGCCACGTCCCGCTGGGGCGAGACGTGGTCTCGCCGCCCACCCACCGCGCGTTTTCGACGCCCGTCGGTCTCTGTCAGTTCGTCGGCCAGCTGCGTGAGTTGTCGGGCGGCAAGCCCATCGGCTTCAAACTGTGCCTGGGCAAGCGTCGAGAGTTCTTGGCCATCTGCAAGGCCATGCTCGAGACCGGTATCCATCCGGACTTCATCACTGTCGACGGCGGGGAAGGCGGCACTGGCGCAGCTCCGCTCGAGTTTTCGAACGTGCTCGGCACACCGCTCGACGAAGCCTTGGTGTTCGTGCACAACGCGTTGGTCGGGGTAGGGCTCCGTAAACACATCCGCGTGATCTGCAGTGGGCGCATCGTCACCGGCTTCGATCTGGCGCACAAGCTGGCGATCGGCGCAGACCTGTGCAACAGCGCGCGCGCGATGATGTTCGCACTCGGCTGTATTCAAGCCCAAAAGTGCAACACGAACGATTGCCCCACCGGCGTTGCGACGCAAGATCCGGGTTTGGTGGCGGGCCTAGTCGTGAGCGACAAGGCGCTGCGCGTGCGCAATTTTCAACACAACACGGTCAAGGCTTTCAGTGAATTGCTGGCGGCCAGCGGCTTGCGTGATCCCAGCGAGCTACGGCCTTGGCACATCCTGCGGCGGGTCAGCCCGACGGAGGTCCGTCACTACGGAGAAATGTACGAGTACCTGAAGGACCACGATTTGTTGAGCGAGCCAGTGCCCAAGAGCTTTGCGCGAGCGTGGCGCGCGGCCAGCGCGGCGACATTCGACGCGGCCGTTCGCGACTGAGCGCTGCGCTCATGGCGGCGGTGCCGCGAAGCTTCGAGCGTGGCCACGAGGCGCACGAGCTGAAGCGAGGCAGCCCCCAAAGGACGAAGGGAGGGGGCGCCCGCGAGCCAGCCGCGCACCTCGCAGATGAGCTTGTTTTCCCGGGCAGCTCGAGGGAAGAGCGCGCTTGCTCGGCTCAGTAGTGAGGAGGTTTTTCGTTTTCCATCGGCTCGCCCAGGCCGCTCACGCGGCTACGCAGGGCGACCACCTGTTGCTCGAGCAGCGTGATGGCTTGTTGCTGCTCGAACACGACCTGATTGAGCTCGCCGAGTTGGCGCTCCAAGTGGGCGTAGCGGATCTCTAGGTCGACGACGCGGGGGTCCATGGCGGGTGGCCGAGCTTACTCGTAACCGAGACCGCTCGGGGGTTCGGCGATGGGCGCCTGCGCGTTGGCGTTGCCCGCGGGCGGGGGTGCCGTAGGTGGAGTAGCCGACGAGAGGTTTTCGCTCGGCTCTTTGGGGGCGGAAGCTCGCTTGGCTTTGCTGCCTGACGCGGGCTTACTGTTCGAAGCGACGGCCTTCGTCGTCGACTCTTTGCGCTTCGCGACCACGAAATGTGGCGCGGCTCCCGGGTCGCAACCCGGACCGAAGCCCTCGGCGTCGAAGGTGGTGGAGTACGAGCCCACGCTGGCCTTGCCCTGTGCATCGCGACTGGTCACTTCCAGTTTCACGTCGCGCTGGCCGGCGCGGCCTGGCGAGCAATAGGACACCAAGTAGTTGCGGAACAGTTCATCGTCGACCGCATTGGCGACGTCGTTCAGCGGGGCGCCCATGGTCATCGGCGAACCCGCGCGTGTTCCGCCCGTCTTGCCGATGAACGTGATGTCTGCCGAGGCGGCGGCCGTGCCGACCGTCATCAAGAAGATGTGGTGCGGTGATTCGTCCACGAAATCGCGCAGCTTGCTCTCTTCGACGCGGCCGGCAGAGTCCGGATTCAGGGCCACGACGATCAGCGTGCCGCTCTCGACCGGGCGACCTTCGGCCGCGAGCGAGGCGCTCAGCTGCGCGGCGCCATCCATCACTGCGCTGTACAAGCTCGTGGACGAGTCCTTGCGGCTGAAGTTCAGCAGGCGCTCCATGCTGGTGTCTTTTTCGTCGGGCTCGGCGCGCGTTTCCTGCTGGGAATACTCCTGGACCAAGTGTGCCTTCTCCGCGCCGTCGAAGGCATACAAGCTGACGGGCTCGCGCTGGCGCAGCCGGGCAATGAACGGCCGCAAAGCGTCGGCGAGTGATTTGCGCTCTTCGCGCTTGAGCGCCTTGCTCATGTCCACGAGTACCGTGGCGTGACGCGAGGTGGAGGCGTTGGTGGAGAGCAAGGTCAGTTTGATTTGCTCGCTATCGAGCGGAGCGCCATTTTCGAAGACCTTGAAGTCTTCTTTTTGCAGCCCCAGTACGCCGTTGCCGTGTTTGCTCACGGCCACGTAGAGCGCAACGTTGCCCGGCTTCTGCGTGCTGACCGCGACGGGCTCCACCTTGACGCCGCCGGTCACCAAGTTGCACCCGCTGAGGGCGCCCAGCAGCAGCGCGCTGACTAGTCCTCGTACACTGGTCACTTTCCACCTCGTGCGCTGACCTGGGCCAGAGCGCTTTTCAGCGCGGGGCTGCCCGTCAGGCAAGCGTTACAAGCTTTGTCGGTTTTGGAAGTACAAACCGAACCGCGCGAGAACCCGTCGAGGATCCTTTGCGTACGCTTACCGCCCTCGTGTTCGGCGCGATCGAGCAACGCCTTGCGCGCTTCGCAATCCGACGCGAGCAAGAGCGCGGTAGCGACGCGCGTGTCTTCACTCGCTTCGGACGAGAGCGATTTCGTGAGCTCGGTTTTGGCGCGGTCGCGCACGGAGTCGCGCACGCCGGCGGTGGTCGCCAGATCGAACGCAATGTCCGAACCGCGCCCACCCAGCTTGCGCAGGGCCGAGAAGCTGGGCTCGGTCGCGCTGGATTGCGCGGCGCGCCACAAGATCCCCATCACTTTGCCGCTCTGAGCGCTCTTCACGTCCACGCTGATCACGTGCTCGACACTCTCTACGGCCGCTTCGAAGCGCTGTGCTTGAGCTTGTTGGCCGGCCAGCGCAATGCCGACCTGTGGATCATTGGGGAATCTTTGAGCCAGCGCTTCGAGCGCAGGCAAGCCATGCGTCACGGCGCTGGCGAGTTCGGCGGGATCTGCGCCTGGTGGCGGCGCCGCCGGAGCTGCGCCGGTGGACGCCAGGATGGGCGAAGCCGGCGTTGCTGCGCTATCTGCGGCCGTGACTGGCGGCGCGGGTGTGGCCGCCGCGACTTGCGCCACGACGTCCGTGTTGGCTTCGGCGACCGGCGCGTGCTTGGAGTGCGATACGAGGCTGCGGACGGCCCAAATTCCAAACAGGGCAATCAGCGGTGCGGTGATCACCAGTGCGCGCGGCGCCGCGCGCAGCGTCTTGCGCGACCAAGCATGCGCACGCGGTAGAAGCTCGCGCCCGAGGCCAAACAGGTTGGACCCTGCGCCAGCAGTGTCTCGCATGCGTGGCGCAGGCGTCGTAATCACGACCGGCATCTCGGACCCAGAAGAAGTGAACGGCCGCGGGGCAGGAAATGTCTGCGGCGCGCTCTGGATCTCCGCCTCTGCCACCTCGGAGTCGGGGCTCGAGGGGGCGGACGTCTCTACCCCGGTTTCATCGCTGGACTCTGCCTCGCCGGAGAGCGGCGCCACGAACGCCGCTTCGGTATCAGCAGTAGCGATCGGTGTCTCGCTGCCAGCGAATTCAGTGGGCGCGGTCTCGAAAGCATTGGCTTGCGCGCGAGCTTCGACGACGGGAGCTTCGACGACGGGAGCTTCGACGACGGGAGCTTCGACGACGGGAGCCTCGACGGCGGGGGCTTCGACGACGGGGGCTGTGAGCGCGCTTTCGTGCAAGCGCGCATCGATTGCGGGCTCGGCGAACGGCGGTTCCACCGCTTTCGGCGCTTCGACCTGAATCGCCGGCTCGAAATTCGCTGCTTCGAGTGTGCTGACGACTTCGGGCGCGGCGATGGGTTGGGCGGCCGGGCTTGCTTGTACCGGGGCCTCGCGCACTGGCGGCGCGGCGGGAGTCACGCGCAAGCGCTCCTCGATCACGGGCCGTACGACGGGGTTTACGTCTTCGGGCTGAACGATTGGGCTCACGAATGCGGGCCGTACGACGGGGTTCGCGTGCACGCGCGGCGCTAGCGGGCTTACGTGTGCTGGTGCCTCGACCGGGCTCGCTTGCACGGACGGCACGATTGGGTCGACGTGTGCGGGCGCTTCGACGGAGCTCGCGTGGATAGAGGGCACAACTACCGGGTTGGCGTGCACCGGTGGCGCGATCGGGGTCGCGTGCGCGGGGGGCACGAAGGGATTGTCCCTCGGCATGAAAGGGTTCGCCTCCGCGGGGGGCGCCGCGACCGGGGCCGAGATCGGCGCCTCGAACGCGGGCAACGTCACCGGTCGCCCTTGAACGGGTGGGGTCCACGGAGCGAGCGGTGTCGCTGATTGCGGCAACGGTGGCGGCATGCTCGACGCTGGCCGGCGAATCGGATTGGGCGGCGGCTGCGACGGCATGGCTGACGGCCGGCGAGTCGGAACCGGCGGAGACGCAGACGGCGGCACGGCAGCACGCGAAGCGGGCGCTACGCTCATACTCGGCTCAGGCGTGCGGCTGCGCTTCGGCGGTGGCGGTGGTTGACTAATGACGGGACGCGCCTGCGCCACGGCCGGCGGTTGGCTCGGCACGGGCCGCTGCGGCGGCGGTGGTGGGCCCGCAGACTGAGGACGCCGCGGGGGCGGCGGCGGTCCAGATGGGATGCCGCGCGAGGCGCCAATGTTGGCGTCCGCTTTTACTGGTGGACCCGAATTCCGATTCGCAGTCATGCCGGTTTTGCATATGCTCAACGGTTGCCCGAAGCAAACCACCCCCCGCGCAAAAGTGCGTGGAAATGCGTCTTTATTTGAGGCAAGCGACACACTCGCCACAGTCTTCGATATTGGGACGGTAGTATTCCGTTGTCACGGATTTCGGGTGGCAGCCGGCGAGTCACGCCGAGAGTGATGGAATGTCGATTCGGCGCGCAGCGAGTCGAGCCAGCATCGCGTCAGCCGGCCGATTCCAGAGTTTGCTTCGCGAACGTTTCGGATGCGAGCGTGCTTCGGTTTCGCGCTCGCCGGGCGCGTGCGCACGACGTGCGATCGCACCCGCAACAGTTACGTCGGTGGTTCCAACGCGCTCGAAGATTTGTGATCATCGACTGGCATCGCGAACATCACTGCCGTAGGTGACGAAGACATGACGGACATCGAGATACCGCAAGGCGAACAGCGCGTGATCGAGGGCCAAGTCCGCGTCTACTACGATGGCTACTGGATCAAGAAATACGACGTGCCCGCCGACACGTTGTTGGCCAAGAAGCGGCTAATCGAAGCGCTCACCCATCGTCTGTTCAATCACGTGGAGTACGGACTCAACGTGCCGGGCACGCGTTTGACCGAAGCGCGTCGGGCCTTTCTCGATGAAACCGATCAAGCAAAAAAGCGCGTCAAGGGTGGCATGCTGGCCGGCGCGCTGTTCAATCGCGCCACGGACATCTTCACCAAGCTGGTCGAGCTGCAAGCGTGTGGCGTAGAAATTCAGTCCGACAACGCGTTGATGCGCCAATGCGGTGAGCACCTGCAAGAGTCGCTCGCGCTCGGAAAGATGGTGCTGCACCGCAGCGGTGAAGAGGGGATCGACGAGCTGTGGGGCGAGCCATTCAAGGCATTCGCCTTTCCGATCGAGGAATTTTACAAGAGCCGCTACGTAAAGATCGCGCTCACGATGCGCGCAATCGACGCCATCGGTGATGCGCTCAGGAGCACCATCGCTGCGTTTACTCCGTTCGGTTCGCTCACGCCCGTGGTCGATGATTTCGTGCGTGCGGCCAAGCTAAAGACCGAAACCCTGCGCACGGACCTGGAAGTGTTCGAGGTTTGGTCGTCATTCGTGGTGGCCAGCGAAACTCTCTGCAATTTCGAGCCGTCTTTGCCCAGCGCGTCGGGCATCGATCCGCAACTCTGCGCACAATTCACCGAGCTTTTGCGCGCGGGCTCGGTGTTGGTCTCGTCCATGGCTCGCGCCCGGGTGCCAATGCCGAAGAGCGCGCGGGCGTTCATCGAACGCTGCGAAGATCTCGGCCAAGCCGCCAAGAACAAGAAAGACCCAACGCCGCGTCCCGGTCCCCAGCCCGTGCCGGTTCTAGCTCCCTGATCCGAACTCACGCCGAGTTCGACCTCGTTTACGGTAGCTGACCGACCCAAGAGAAATCATACAGAGGGCCTGCTTGCTTCAGGTTGTTGTATAGGTTCGCGCTCGGCTGATCACTCGAGTCGTCTTGGAAGACGAAGATGTCCCCTGCGGCGCTGAGCGCGCCGAAATCCACGTTGGTGAACAGCAGCCGTGGGTCGATCCGCAACCAAAGCGCACCCCCGCTTTGCACACGGATCGACGTCGGAATGGGCGAAACGATGCGTTCTTTGCAGATCGGGGAACCGCCCGCGGCGCCTCCGCTCGAGGTCACGCGATTGCTGGCAATGGTCAACCGAGCTTCGAACGGCCGCACTTCGCCGTCGCGCGCGGCGCTGCCGAGCAAATGTAGGATCACCGTGGGCGGCGATGGCGCATTGGCCAAGTTCACGTCACTACTGGTGAGCCAGACCTGCCCGGCACGCGCTTCGAACGTGGTGCCGCGGCCGAGCGTGGGGAACGCTTGCGGTTCGCTCGACAACAAGTCGATGTCTCTACCTTCCACCACTTGTGCCAGGTAGCTGCCGGGCAAGATGCAGCTCGTGGCTTGTGCCCCCGAGACCGGCATGGCCTCGGCCAAGTAGAGCGCCCCGATGTGCAAGCTGGCGGTCGTCAGCGTCACCTGCCAGCCCCGCGAACCATCGAACGAGAGCGGCTGCCCAGAAGCCGCGTCCGCGGGGCCCGAAGCGACGGCTTCGAAATCGACGATTTGATCGCCGGTCGTGCCCACGCAGGCCGGGGTTGCAAGCGAGAGAACAAGTAGCGGCACGAGCAAGGTACGCATCACACGCCTCCGAAATTGATCGCGAAAGAGCCGTAAATTGCCCGTGGCGTGCCCGCCGTGAACGTGCGCTCGGGCACCAGAGTGGGCTGAGAGCTCGCGCCGCCCGGTTGTGCGCGCGCGCTGCGAAAGTCCGAGGCGTAGTTGTATTCACCCAGCCGGTATTGCGTGCCGAGCAGGTTGGTCACGGTCAGGCCCAGCTCGTAGTGCGAGAAGTTGAGCGTCGCGGAAGCGTCGAGCGTGAACACTGGGTTGCTGCGCTCGCCGAACGGCAACGGCCTTGGACCCACGTAAGTTGCACCGAGCCCGAGCGCGGCGCGCGCCCGGTGACCGAGCAGGGTCCAGGGCAGCTCTTCGAACAATGCCGTGTCGGAGCGCAACACGACGCCCGGCACGTACGCGACGAGCAGGTGTGTGTCGTTGAACTCGGATTTGACCAAGGTCAGATTGGCTGATTGATCGAAGAACTTTCCGGTGGCGCGCACGTTGCCGGCCCAGCCCGTGCGCGTGGTGCCCACCCCGAGCACGTTCCTGCCTTCGGTCTCGCTGAAAATGAGGTCTTTATCGACGTAGGTCAGGAAGAAGATCGAGCGAGCCGAAAGCGCCAAGGTGTCGCTTTGGTGCGCGTACATCACTCCCCCTTCGTAAGCCCTGATGCTCGCGAACGGTGTTTTCACGTCTTGCGTGATGTAGTTCGGGTCGACGGAGCGCACGCCCTGGCCGTAGCTGGCAGATAGGGTGAAGCCCGCGAATGGCCCGAACAGCACCGAGGCACGCGGCAACAAGGCGATGCTCGAGGTCGAGGCGCGCTGATTCGGCTCACGCGGCTTGCCGTAGTCCTCCTGGCTGAGGCAGCTCTGATCGATCGGCGGATTCGACGCCGACGGATGGTCGACGTCGTGCACCGCGCAATTGTCGACGACATCGTAGCTGAACAGATCGCTGCGGATGCCGCCGCGCAGGCTGAGCCAATGCACGGGTTTTAGATCGGCATCCGCATACAAACCAATATCGCCCAGCGTCGCATCGAGATTGGTCTCGGTCAGGTAGGGGTGACCCGTGGCCGCGGCCAGACGCTGTTGAATGCCGCTGGTAAAATCGCCGCGCGCGAAGTAGCCGAGCTCGATGTGCTGCGGCTCGTTGAACGCCTGCCCGTGCCAACGCGCCGAACCGCGAGCACCGATCGTCGCTTCCTTGACCGAGAGGTCGAGCATGTCCCCGCGCTGCGTGTGCACGCTTTGCAGCGGCTCTTGCACGTCCAGCAAGAAACCCGTGAAATTCTCGAGGATTCGCATGCTGCGGTAGGTCAAAAACAGCTGCTGTGAGAGCGTGGTGTCGGCGGCGCGCGAATCGAGATCTGCGGATAGTGAATAGCGTGAGGAGTCGCCGCCTTCGGGCACCGCTTGGTGTGCGTACGACGAAGCCGCATAGCTATCGTAAAATCCGATGCGCCCGTTCTGATAGTCGTCTTGGCGAATCATGCCCGCGGCGTGGTAATGCGTGGCGTACGCGCTGGCCAAGATGCGGTACGAGCCCTCCGCGCCGAGCCGGCCCTCGTATTGACCCATGGCCGTGGCCCGCTGCGCGTCGCGGTTTTGGCCGAAGCCATCGGTCTTGAATACTTCGGCGCCAGCCAGGGTGCCTCTGCTCTCGCCTGCCGGACCCCAGAGGAGCAGCAAGCGTTGAGTGCCGAAGCTGCCGCCGGTGAACTTGGCCGTGAAGCCGCGTTGCGCCAAGCCGAGCTCGTAGTTGGCACTGCCGGCCACGGCATAGTTGCCTTGTCGTGGATCGAACGGCCCCTCGACCACGCGCAGTGACGACACCAGCTCGGGGATGATGAAGTGCGTGTCCGCGTAGCCGTTGCCATGCAAATTGCCGCTCTCGTTGATCGGCATGCCACCCAAAGAAAACTCGATGTCTTGCCCATCTTTGGCGTCGAAGCCGCGCAAGAAAACCTGTTCGGCGTGGCCTTCGCCACCTTCGTTGCTGAGCATGATGCCGGGCGCGAGCTTCAACAGATCGGAGGCGTTTTTGCGGGGTATGATCGAAAGTTCGCCGACGGTGATGGCATAGTCCGAAGCGCCGCGTGAGGGGGGCCGAGCGCGACCCGCGACCGTGATCTCGGTCGGACCATGGGGATCCTCGGCGGCCTCTTTGGACGCGCTGTCCGGCACGACGGGATCCGGTTTCGACGTGGCGGAAGCCGGGCTCGGCGTCGCGGCCGTCGGGGGTGGCTCTGCGGGGGGCAACGGCGCAGGCGCTGCGGCGACCGGGGCGAAGTGAACCAGCGCGCGCACACGCGCCGGGATCGGCTGGCCATTGCGCGTCGCGGGTTCGAACTGCCAGTGTTTGACGGCTTCGATCGCTGCATGATCGTACTCGACCCCGACGCTATCGTCGACGTGCGCATCGAGCACGGTGCCGTCGGCCGCGACGGTCACGATCACGACGACGTCGATGTCGCGGTCGGCCGGTACGTTCGCCGGCCACTCGGGGGCGGTTCGAGAATTGACGTGCGGCGGCACGATCGCGTCGGCCGCCTGCGCGGCGCCTGCAATCAGCAGTGAAACCCAGCAAGCAACGGCGCCCAAGGGGCGCGCGAGCAACTGTCGATGGAACATGAATACCGATAAAACCCTGTAAAATGGCCACGTCCGCGCCTACGGCGCGAACCCACGGAAACGCGAACTTCGATTCGGAAGTAGCGTTCAGACGGGTGGCGAGGTCTTCGGTGCGCTCGGAAATACACGCCGCGATTGGCTCGAGGACGCTGCGCGTTCGCTCAGCAGACGCACTTCACCGAATGCGATTGCACCGGCGGCCAGCAGCTCGATCCGCGGTGCCGAACCGTGGGGTGCATTGCCGACCGGGCACAGCTCTGCAGCGCAGGAAGGGCTATCCGCGCTCAGCGCCGTCGTGTGCGGCGCTGCCACCTTGGCTCGCGGCCTCTGGTCGGCGCGCGCGGAGGCATGTACATGCACGACGCCCCCCAAGGCTGCTGAGTAGCCGTGGCGCACCAAAGTGAAGTGAAGAGCGCTCACTACCTGCAACAGAATCACCGCCAGCCCAAACAGGGCTCGCACTGATACATAGTCAGGCAAGAAGCGTTTCATTCGGCGCGCCCGAGATAGCGCGTGCCGCAGCCGCTGGCAATTCAGGCGGCGCTGAACGAGCAAAATACGCGCTGATCGAGCGGCTCGAGCGCCCTCGGGAGCGGAGCATCGCCCATTCGTCACTTCGTCGAAGAGCCAGTTACTTCCGCGCGTAGCGGTGCTTCACGCCGACGGGGAAGTAGTCAGGGTGGCCAGCGGGCCACAACGTGACCTGCGGCAACCTTCGCTCGGTCGGCACATAGTTGGCAAATTCGCTGTTCAGCCGGAGTAGTACCGACAGAATCGATGCCGCGATTCGGTCGCTCAGCGCAGGTTCGGCGCTGGTCGCGGGGGCGAGCTCGACGGCGATCGTCAGTTGTCGATTGCGTTGCTCGTCCTCCGTCACCTCGAGCACGAACTTGCCGGTAACGAATGCGCGCGTGTCCGGCTGTTCGAGGCCGATACTCACGGTGTCGGGGAAGACGTTGGCTCCGTAGTAGGAGACCGCGAAGTGCGAGCGACCGAAGACGTACACGAAAGGCAGACGATGCAGGAGAGTCGCGCCGGATCTGCGAGCTTCTTGCTCGGCGTCGAAACCAAAGTCGCGTAGCCGCTCGAGCATCGCACGGTAGCTCAGCACGCCGCCCGAATCGGAGATGTGATAGCGGAGGTGAGGCACACCACCGTCGCCAGAAAACACGAGCGTGCGCTCGTGCTCCTCGAAGTAGCGCTGCCAGGGATCGTATTGCACGAGCGTGGGCAAGCGCGCTTCGCCGAACAGGGCTTGCGCGACGTCAGCGCGCTCGGCGAGGAAACGGCGAATGCATACGGAAAGCGGCGTTTCGTTGCCGAGTACACCGCCGTCCGCCGTGCCGTAGAGCGAGGCAAAGCTGCGAACTGGGCTCTCGATCCCGGCTCGCTCGGCGACGAGTGTCCGCCACTCTTCGCTGAACACTTCACCCGCGAGCACGAGCTTGAGCGCATACGAGTGCCAAGGCACGCCTTCGGCAATGCCGGCGTCGATCACGTCTTTCAAGAACGGCGGATAGCCGAGCAAGACGGTCTGTTCGAACATGGGCCCGAGGGCGCGTACGACGCGAAAGATCTCCGCCTTTTGGTTGCCCGGTGTGACCACGGTGAGCGGGTAGCCCTTGCTCGCGAGGTGCCGGCAACAACTTGCCGTGAACATGCCGCCGACCCACGTGCCGAGTGGAAAGCAAACCACGGCCAACGTGCGTCGACTGTCGGCGGCAAAGCTGTCTCTGAACACCTGCTCGAAGCGCGCGGCCACCTCCAGCTCGTCCGTGAAGAAGCGCGGCCAAAACGTGGGCTCTCCCGTCGAACCCGAAGAAGCCGCGATCATATCGCTGGAGCTCAGGTCTCCCGCGCGGCAGCGCTCGGCGAGCGGATAGCGCTGGTGGTAGTTGGCCTTCGTCGTCAGCGGCAGCTCGCGAAAACCGGCGAGCGCACGGATCCGGGTCGGATCGACGCCGTGTTCTGCGAGGAATGCGGCATATGCGGGTACCGTCCTTTGCGTGCGCTCGAAAAGTTCGAGCAAATGCTGGCTCGGCTCCGTCGTCGCGTGTCGCTCGATCTGCTGCGAGAGATCACTGCGAATGAAAAGTTCGTGAGCAGAGAGGGCCCCGGTCGCGCGGTCTCGATGCATCCGCAAACCTTCGCGACAACACCCGGGCGCGTCAAATTATTAGCGCGCCCGGCTCTTCGAATGGCCTACGCTGGGGGCGCATGATGCCGACGGACGGATGGGTGAATGACCTGCTAGCGCCCTCTTCGCTGCTGTCCAGCCGGTGGTCACGCGACAATCTGGTTACCTCGCACCCGGCGCGACTCTACGACGGGCGGATCTCGGAGGTCATCGAGCTTCAGTCACTCGAATATCTGGTGCAAGATCTGCGACGGACCCGAGGTCCGTGCCAGTTGGGCTGGGGCCGTATGGGCGTATTCACTTGGGACATCGCTTGCGAGGGCAGCGCGGGACCGTTCGTTTTGCAGGTTCCTCGTGTTTTGGATGAGCGTGGTCGCCGCGATCGCTCGAAGCGCGAGGTGCCGCGGTTGAATTTCGAGCACATGAGCGCCTTCATCGCCAAGGGGTTGAAGCGCTTCGTGGTCGAGCCCAAAGCCACATTGATGCTCGCCGGCAACGTGCCCGGCGCGATCTTCGAAGCCTTGCCGGACTATCACACGATCACCTTCGGTCTCGGTGCGATTCAGATCGAGCTGTCGGAGGGAAACAAATCATGGTCCGTTGGACTCGGGCCGCAAGCGACCGCCGATTTGCTGGCCGAGCTGGTCGCCGCGCTCGTTTATCACTACGAGCCCGATGTGGAAGGTGGCACCGCCATCTGCGATGTCTGCATCAACGACGGTGATTTCGCGGTCAGGCGCCGCAACGATGGCTCCTTCGATGTGCGCTTGTTGGCCGCGCGCGCGCGGGAAGCCGGTATCGGCCCCAGCTTGTTGCTGCTGTACCTGGTTCAGCTAATGGCCTTCGAAGATTGGAGCGTCAACGGGGAGCTCACGGGGTTGCCGGTGCTGCTCGGAAATCCGTCACTGGCGTTCGAGGGCCTCGTTCGCGGCCTCCGCTACCGATATCGCGATCTCGGGCAGAGTGAGCAGCAAGCCCAGCGCGAAGCCGAGCGTTTGATCGCCGATTTCGGGCGATCCCCCGAGGGTCGCGCTTATCGGCCGTGGGTGGAGCGTTTCCTCGCGGGGCGCCTTCCGCCGTCATTCGGAGTCGATCCACGGGAGCGTTGGTGGCGACTCATGCCCCTGCAAACGAAGCTCGGTGTGCTCGAGCTGGCCGCGCGCCGCGATCCGACCTCGAGCGCGGCAAGCTCGGCGCGCACGCTCGCGAGCTTCCTCGCGCGTTTGGCCCGCGAAATTGGCCGATCATCGGCGGCAGAGACCGGTGCGTTGCGCATCAACGAGCTGGGGCGTGATGGCTTAATCGATCTGCTCTCGGAAGCCCGAGTGCCGACCGAAACACGCGACGCCATTGCAGATGCACTGCTCGCTCATTGGCCGTACCGGAACCTGGATCGGTTGATCGCTTCGGTGCCCGACGCGCGCGGGCTTCGCCGAATGAAAAGCCGCCTCTCGTTTGGACGGCTGCTCTCGGACACGGAAGAGGGCACGCTGGCGAGCCTACCCGAGCTCCCGAAGCAGGCTGGCCCGGGTCGCGTCGTTGCCAATCCAGAGCTATTCGTCGCGCATTCTCCGTCGATAACCGAGCAAGCGGCGGCGGTTGGCTATTTCCTCAGCTTCGAAACGTACATGGACACCGCGCTCCACGACCCAAACTGGGGCTACTACGCACATCGCGTTTTGATTGGAAAATCCGGCCACTTCGACACCCACCCGGAGGAACACTCTCCCGACTACGGAAAATGGCTGGCCGCTTGGGTGTTCAAGGCTTGGGCAGATCTGGTCGCGCACGGCGAGCTGGCCGACACCGACGAGTTCCCCGTAGTCGAATTCGGCGCCGGCAACGGCCGCCTCGCGCGCGATTTTCTGGACGCGGTCGCAGGAGGTGACGTCCCGCGCGGTACCAGCGAGGCTCAGCGCTGGACAACGTTCGCGTCGCGCGTTCGATATCGCATCTACGAAAGGTCCGCGTCGCTGCGAGCGAAGCAAATTGCGCTGCTCGGCCCCGGCGCGCTCGTCATGGAGTGCGACGCCCGTTTTCCGCGACAAGCGTTGCAGCGCGATTTCCCCGCTGGCCTCACCGGACTCGTGCTCAGTAACGAGCTGCCCGACGCCTTTGGTGTGCACAAAGTCATGCTGGGCGCCGAGGGTCGCGCTTGGGTGGCTCTGGTGGTCCCACGCGTCGAGGCGGTCGTGCGAGGAGCGCTCGCCGAAGCCCTCGTTCATCGCATCGACGCTGCCAATGAGGCCGTGCGCAAGAACTGCGGCTTGTCCGGCAACGCTGCTGATTTCTATATAGACGCCGCGACGTACGCGGAGCTCATGAACGAGCTTGCAACCTTCCCGAACGAGCAACGCTCCTCCCTCCTCGCTGGGCTTTGGTTCGAAGAAGTTTACGTGGCCGCGGCCGTTGTGCCGGAGCTGGCCGCACACTTGCGCGCCAACGCGGCGCAGTATGCGTTGGCGCTCGCGGCCGAAGACTCGGGCGTCGTAATCTATGTGAACTTGCACGCGGGGGCCTTCATCGCGGAGCTTGCGTCGTCGCTCACTGCCGGTTTCATCGTGACCCTCGATTACGGCGATAGCACCTGGCGCCTAGTCCAAGGCGCGCGGCGCGGAGATTTTCCGTTTCGCGTCTACGGGCCCTGGCAAGAATACGTGCCGAGACCCAACGATCCGTACGCTGCTCCCGGCAGCCAAGATCTCACCGCGGACGTCAATTTCACCGATCTCGCGCTGGCCGGCGAAGCCGCCGGGCTCGAGGTGGTTCACTTCGGCCCTGAGCGAGACGTCACCGGCGACGCTTTGCCGGATGTGCTGCGCTCTTGCGCCGAGCGCGACTCCCTCGCGCGGTTCGTCGGCAACCCCGTATTCAAAGTCTTGGTCCTCGGCACGCGGCGGAGCGACGCGTTTCGGAGCGCGCTGGATTCTCCGTTGCCGTTGCGTGCTCGCGAGCAGGATGTCCCAAAATCCCGGCGCCATGCGATCGCGGCGATCGAGCGAAAATTGCTCTCTCTCGGCCCCGAGCAATCTCCTTGATGGTCACGAGCGACCGCGCGCCGCGGCCCAGCCTTCGGCGTCGCGCTGCGGGCGAGGCGAGCGACCGCGAGCCTGTGCCACTTGGCACACCCGGTCGGCACAGAAGTCGCGGTTGGCAGGCATGACGGCCTGATTTCCCAGGAGTTCTCGCTTGGCCCCGGGTTTGCTTAAGCGGATAGCGCAGCTCCACATCTACGAGGTACTCATGCATTCGAAGACCGCACTCGCTCTGTTGGCCGCACTCGCCTGCCCCCTGATTTCCGGCTGTTCGAGCTCGGTGGGTGCCGATGAGAGCTCCGCCGCAAGCAGCACTGGCGCGCTGCGTCGAACGCAGTCGTGTGAGGACCTGACGTTGGCTTTGCGCGAGGACGCGCGCTCCAAGCTCAATCGCCGGATCGACGCCGAAGTTCGGGCGATTCGCGAGGGTTACAACAACTACTACCGCGGTGGGAATTTGGCCATCGCTCCAGGCGTTGCTCCGTCAGCCCCCGAGGCGAACGCCGGAGCCGCGGACGATGCAGGTGGCGCCTCTTCTACCCCCGCTCACTCGGAGACCGAAACTCAGGTGAAGGGCGTGGACGAAGCGGACATCGTCAAGGCCGACGGCACCAAGCTCTATGTCTTGCACGGCCAGAAGTTCGTGATCGTCGACGCTTGGCCGGCGGCGAAACTCGGTCTGGCGGGCGGCATCGACATCGAGGGCACGCCGCTCGAGATGTTCGTCGCCAATGGCCGCGCAGTCGTGTTTTCGAGCACCGATGGCACGCCGTTGTACACGGCCACCGGAGTCAGTCCGCGACCGCGATATACGGACGGCTACGCCACACCGCTCTATTCTGGTGTCGCCGACGTCGCGCCCGGCTACCCCGGCGGCGCGGGCTACGTCCAAAACCCACTCACGAAAGTGACGGTGCTGACGCTCGACGGAAGCAACGCCAGCGTGGCGCGCGAGCTGTACTTCGAGGGCGACTACCTCTCGTCACGGCGGGTGGCGAGTAAGGTTCGCTTGGTCTTGGAGGGCGGCGGCCATGGGCCCACGCTCGACTACAATCCCGTGTTTCCGTCCCACACTTCCGCCACGGGTCAGTATCAGGCTCCCTCGCAAGACGAGCAAATTGCTGCCTGGGAAGCGCTGCGCACCAAGAACCTCGCGGCAATCGCCGGCACTAGCCATAGCGATTGGGTCCCCGTGAGCTTCGCCCAGGACTCGAGCGGCGCTCACGCCGGATCGCTGGACTGCGCGAACTTCTACGTGCCAACTGCAGGCTCGACCGAGTTCGGCATGACGCAAATCCAGGCCTTCGATCTGGATCTGCCCAACGAACCGCCGCGCTCCGTGGCCATCGTCGGCGCAGCCGAGACCGTGTACGGCAACGCAAACTCGATGGTCCTTGCCGGTCGCGCGTACGCCGATCCGTGGTTGTATCGTCGCTCGTATGGCTACGCCGCGACCACGACCGATGGCTCGACCCCGCCGGCAATCCTCGTCGAAACATTGAACTTTACCCACCTGCACCTGTTCGACGTTGCGAGCGACGAAGGGCAGCCGCGCTATGTGGCGTCCGGCACGGTGCCGGGTGACGTGAAGGATCAGTTTGCGCTCGATGAGAAGCAAGGGCTCGTGCGAGTTACGACCACGGAGCAACGCAGCGGCCCGCCGCTCGCCGATGGCCGGCAGAACGAGCTGAGCCACGTGTTCGTGCTGAAGAGTGGCGCGCAGGGCCTGTCTCTGATCGGCGACACGGGCCCGATTGCACCCGGTGAGCAGCTCTACGCTACGCGCTACGTGGGCGATAAAGCCTACGTCGTCACTTGGCACGTCACCGATCCACTGTTCGTGATCGATCTCGCCGATCCCACGCATCCGAAGATCCTCGGTGAATTGAAGATCCCAGGCTTCAGCGAGTACATGCACCCGCTCGACGACACGCACCTGCTGACCATCGGGCGAGAGACCGACGACACGGGGCATCAACACACCGATTCGGGCTATTGGTACGGTCTGAGCATCCAGGTGTTCGATGTGACGGATCCGCTGAATCCCGCCTTGTCTCACAAGTACGTTTACGACGGCGGCGAGTACGCTACCTCCGAAGCCACCCAGAACCACAAGGCCTTCACCTACTTCGACGATCGCAAGCTGCTCGCCTTCCCCTACGTGCGGCAGCCTGGTTGGGGCGAGAGCGCGAACAGCGGACCTTCCAGCACTTTGGAAGTGTTCCATGTCGATGTCGCAAGTGGCATTCAGAAGCTGGGCAGCGTCGATCACTCGTCATTGCTCGGCACCATGCCCAACGGGAACTACGGCTATTGCGGCGGCTATTTCGACGGTTCCGTGCGCCGCGGCGTCTTCTTCGAGAACGTGGTCTATTCGATTTCCTACGGCGGCATTCTCGCGAACGACGTAGGCGCGCTGGCCAGCCCTCTGAATTCGCTCAAGCTCGAAGCTCCGACCATGCAATCGCTCTCCTGCGGTCCCACGCCGACCTTCTGAGCGATCCTCGTGCAAGCCCGAGGGCTCGGCAAGCGCCAGCGCTGGCCGGGCCCTGTATCGTTCCGCGAGATGCGTGTCGGCCTTTCGCTATTGCTGCGTCGCGATGGTCTTGGGACCAATGAAGCGCCGTCGTCGACTGAAGCGTACGTTCGACGGTTGAGGCACGGTTTCGCGGTCGTTCTTCAGGTTTTTGGTCATCGTGATCATGAACAGCGCGGAGCTGCCCTGGCTGCCGATCAGCACCGACCAGGCGAGGAAGAACGACCACAGCTTGAACCAGCGCTGCCCGTAGCGCTCGACGATCGCAGCTTCGTTGCGGCGCCAATTCTGGTACCACTTCTCGATCGTCACCGCGTAGTGCGCGCCGCAGTTTTCGACGCGATGCACCTCGAACCCGGCCCGCTCCGCTTGGTCCACAACGAAGGCCAGGGGGCAGGAGGCATCCGCGCCGGGGAAAATGTACTTGGCCATGAACAGGCCCCAAACGAAATCCTCGAACTGCCAAGCTCGGCGCAGCCCGGCAATTTGCAGGTAGAAGCTGCCGTCGTCCTCGAGCAAGTCGTGCACGCCGCGCAAGAAACTTTGAAAGTTCTTGATGCCGACGTGTTCGGCCATTTCAACGCACGTGATCTTGTCGAAGCGCTGACCGCTCAAGGTTCGATAGTCCCGAACCTCCACCCGCACCTGGTCTGCGACGCCGAGCTTCTCCGCTAGTGCGCGGGCGTGCAACGCTTGCTCCGACGCTAGAGTCACACCCAGGCTGTGCGTGCCGTGTTCGTGAGCAGCGTGGCAGAGCAGAGCTCCCCAGCCGCAACCGATGTCGAGATGGCGCTCACCCGGCGCCATCTGCAGGGATTGGCAAATCGTCTCTAGCTTGCGGGTCTGCGCAACTTCCAGCGACTCCGACTCGTCACGAAAGAGCCCGCTCGTGTAGACCATGCTTTCGCCGAGAAACCAGCCGTAAAAGTCATTGCCTCGGTCGTACACGGGCTCTACGTCTTCTTGGTCGGCGCGCGGACTATGCTTCAAATTTTGAGCCAAGAAAGTCGCGAAGTAGAACTTCACGTCCGACCAGGTAAAGCAGAATCGAAACAGCTCGTTGCGCCGCAACAGCAACTGCTGGAGGTCGACCTTCAGCTCGAGATTGCCCGAGATGTACGCCTCATAGACGACCGCCATCGGGATCTTCTGCCCCTGCCAGCGGCGATTCAGCGTTGGCTCGCGAAACTCCAAGGCGTCATTCCAATCCGCGGATCCCGCGTCGTGTCTCCATGAGCGGTAGACCAAGTACAGCAGCGGTGAGACCACGCCCAGCAGCGGTACCGCGAACCAGCCGAGGGCAAACGTGATCGGGCCGCCGCGCGTCGCCCAAGTGAGAATCGCCGCTGCGACGGTGGGCAAGGCCAGCAGCAGCCAGATCCGTTGCTCCAGCAGCCAGAAAATCAGCGACAAGCCGTGCGAACGCCCACGCTCTTCGAACCGTTCGCTTGCTCCTTCCGAGGTCGGGAGCTTCGACGACGGATCGGTCGCAATCATCACATTGGACATGGTTACCTCCCTGGTTTTCGAGCAATCTCCGAGTTTCGCTATTCGATTGCAGGTTCGAATACGCGCCGCAGCATGTCAGTCAATTGCTGGGCCAGCGCGGGTAAGCGCAGGGCCACCAGCCCTTGACCATCGCGGCGAATTTCACGCACGAACGCCTGATCCTCCGCCGACCCAATCGCGCGCGAGATCATGGACAGCCGCTCGATGGGCAAGTCCGTGCGAACAGCGCCGAGCTGCTGCCCCATGGCGATGATCGTGCGATGGTATTGGTCGATGGCGTCGAGTACTTGCTCCGTGCCCATCACTCGTTCGAGGCTCGTTGCCTCTTGAACCACGCACTGCATCAGCGCTGCCGCCGTGGGGTCCTCCAGCATGAAGCGGAAGCCGTTCAGGTTCAGGTCGAACAGGTAGCGCCAGAAGTCTTCGCGGGTGCGCGCTGGCCGCAGCGTTGCCAAGCTCTCGAACCACTTCGTGTAGCGCTCTGCGACCGCAGTGCGGAACAGATCCGCCTTGTCTTCGAAGTAGTGGTAAGCGGAGCTCTTGCCGATACCGAGGCGCTGCAGCAGCTGATTGTAGGAAGTGCCCTGGAACCCGCGCGCGGCAAACTCCTCGGCAGCCATGGCCAGAATCTCCTCGCGCCGCTCGAGCGGAAGTTGCTGAAAGCTGGCGCGCGGCATACTCGACGTGTACCACTGGTTGTACCGACGGTACAAGCCGAAAAGAGCCATGTCAGGAGCGCTTTCCTCTTTCCTATTTCTCCCTGCCGTCCTTGCCGCCGAAGGCTCCGCCGTCTCGAGTCGTGCCCCGTGACCATCAACCAATCAACCTCCGATTCGAGGTGAGCGAACTTCTACGCCGCTGCTGAGGCTTGCAAAGCTCAGCTGCCAGATAGCTGCCAGAGCGATTGTGGTTCGGCGAAGCATGCGCTTCCCGACATGTAGTTATGCTCTCGGGCCGGTGATTTGCGGCCGATTCATTGGGACCTGGCCCGTAGTTGCAGGTTCGCAGTCGTGCCCTTCGATTCTAGTAGTGAGAGTTAAGATGTGTGGGTCTAGAGTCGTACATATCGGCCATGGTCAGTGTGCGTCGGATTTCAGCGCTGGGAATGCTGGTGGCGTTCTCCAGTCTGCTTGGGTTGTCGAGCTGCTTGTACGATTCGAGCGACCGCTGCGACTCGGGGCAGGCTTACGATGCCGCCGCCGGCTTGTGCGTGTGCACGGGCAACACCATCGCCGGTGTTAATCCTGACACCGGTAGCCCGGCCTGCGTTGCCTGCGCCGAGCACGAGGTCGCGAGCAACGACGCTTGCGTGTGCGAGGAGGGCTACCAGAGGCCAACCCCCGACGCGGCGTGCGCGAACGTTCCCGACGCGCTGGGCCTCGCCTGCGAGTCAGACGACGATTGCACGGATTCGACCTACGACACGTGCCACGTGCTCGAAAACGGTACTGGCTATTGCACCAACGTCGGCTGTGCGGCGGGCGGATGCAGCGGTGGCTACGCCTGTGACACGGTCGCGATGCCGACGTATTGCGCGCGGCCGCCCAACGGGGCCGGCACGTCGTGCGCGTCTGATGCGGATTGCGCAGACACCGAAGCGACCTGGTGCGATTTCATCGTCACCCACGTCTGTTACGTCCAGGGCTGCGCGTTGGGCGGCAACGATTGCCCCGGCAAGGAGTGTTGTGATCTGGCGGTCGCCTCTGGCGGGCTCCTGAAGAAGACCATCTGCGTGGACCCCGGGACCTGCAAAGGCGTTGATTGATGCGTTTTTCTAGCGTTGCTCTGAGCGCTTGGCTCTTGTCGCGTGCGGGGCTGGCTCTGGGTGCGGATCCGCCGCCGACCCCGGCCACGCCGACGACTGCCGTCGAACCGGGCATGGACATGCCGACGCCTGCTCCGGCGCCGGCCAGCGCACCCGGCCCGACCGCGACCAGTGCGGACGCGGACGCCGAGGGCAAATTCGCGGCTGCACCCGAGCCGGCGAGTGACAGCTTCACGAGTGAAGAGAGCGGTAGCGACAGTGACACTCAGCGCAAGCTGGATTTGTACGGCTTCGCAGACTTTACCTACCAACGCCTGTTGGTCGACAAAGAGAACATCTGGAACCGCACGTACCCGAGCGTGAACTCGTTCGCGGTCGGTAACTTCAATCTCTATTTGAGCAGCAACCTGGGCGACTCTTGGCGCGCGCTGGCCGAGGTGCGCTTCATGTATCTGCCGAACGGCGCGAGCAAGCCCGACGCTTCTGGCAACGCGATCCGCACCGACACGACCGTGCTCGACTACGCAGGGTTCGAAGAGCCGATTCGTTGGGGCGGTATTCGCATCGAGCGCATTTACATCGAGCACGAGTTCAACGGATTGCTCAAGCTTCAGGTCGGACAATTCCTCACGCCGTACGGCATTTGGAACGTGGACCACGGCTCGCCCACGATCATCGGCATCAAGAAGCCATTCGTGGTCTCCAATCAGCTCTTCCCCGAGCAGCAAGTCGGGCTCCAGCTGTACGGCAGCTACTTCTTGGATCCGCTGGAAGTTGGCTACCACCTCACGCTCTCCAATGGGCGCGGACCGGTCGAGTACCAAGACTTCGATGACGACAAGGCGTTCGGTGGGCGGCTGTACGTCAAGACCGACGCGTTCGGTTCGCTCACGGTCGGCGCGTCGATTTATCGCGGGGGCTACCTCGATCGCTCCGCGAAGTACGTGGTCACGAACGACGGCACGACCGTCGACCAAAAGTACACGCCCCTCTCCAAGTACCAGGAGCTATCACTCGGCGCGGACGTAAAGTGGGAATACAAGTCGTGGCTGGTTCAGGGCGAAGCCATCATGAACGAGGCGAACTTCGAGGTTCGGCCGCGCTCGACGGTGATTCGCCCCCCGCAAGGCTTCCAGGCCGACTATCGACGTTGGGGTGCGTACGGTCTGATCGGCTATCGCTTGCCCTTCCTGCCGCTGATGCCGTACGTGATCGTGCAGCACGCCATCTCGCCGGATTCGCCCAACACTCCACCCGCGACCGCCTATGAGGTAGGCATCAACTATCGCCCGATCGCGCCCGTAGTGGTGAAGCTCGAGTACACGGATTGGCATTTCAGCGCCCCGGGTTCAGCAGGCTTCGGCAACTACCCGCTCAGAATTCTCGCAACTCAAGTGGCGTGGGCATTCTGATGCAACGCATCGCGAAGCTCGGTCGTCGAAGCGTGCTCACGCTCGGAGTCGCGTTGCCCGTTATCTGCGCGCTGCCTAGCATCGAACGCAGCGCAGGCGCCGCAGAGCGGGTCACGCTCGCGGTGTTCGTAGCCAAAGATTCCTCCCTGCAAAACGTGAAAATGACAGAGCTACGCCGCATTTTCACGAATGCCGATGATAGCGGTTTCTCCGGCCAACGCAGCGTTCCATTCAATCACACTGCGCGGTCGAGCGATCGCGTTGGCTTCGACCAGACCGTGCTGCGCATGAGTCCGGAAGAAGTCAGCCGCTTCTGGATCGATCGTAAGATCCGCGGCTTGCCCGGGCCACCGCGCGCGTTGGACTCGTTGTCGCAGCTGCTTCGCCTGGTCTCACGCACGAGCGGTGGCGTGGGTTATGCTCGGCCGCACCAAGTGACGAACGAGGTGCGGGTGATTCGCATCGACGGCAAGCTGCCTGCCGATGCCGGCTATCCGTTGCAGTTCAACGAGTAGCCGGGCAAGCCTCGGCTCACGCGGGTTGACGGAGAGACTCCGACACGAGCTGCATCAGCTCATCGGCGTCGATGCCGGCAATCGCATCGCCGCCGTCCAGCAACGCGCCCGCGAGCTCGCGCTTCGACGCATGCATCTTGACGATGCTGTCTTCGATGCTGTCCCGCGTGACCAAACGATATACGGTCACGGGCCGCTCTTGACCAATGCGGTGCGCGCGGTCGGTGGCCTGGGCTTGCACCGCGGGATTCCACCACGGATCCATGTGAATGACATAGTCCGCCGCCGTCAAATTCAGGCCGAATCCGCCTGCTTTGAGGCTGATCAGGAACAGCGGCGCGTCGCCCTCCTGAAAGGCCGCGACGCGCGCCTGACGCTCCGCTTGGGGCGTACTGCCGTCCAAATATTCGTAGCGGATCTGGCGCTCGTCCAGGTGCTCGCGCACGAGCGCCAGAAAATCCACGAATTGGCTGAACACCAGCGCGCGGTGCTGGTTTTCTCGCAGCTCTTCCACGAGACTCAAGAACGCATCGATTTTGGAACACTCCCGCGGCGCATCGGGAAAAACCAACACGGGGTGACAACAGAAGCGCCGGAGCCGCATGATCTCGGCGAGCACCTCGAGCTTGTTGTTGCGCTTGCCATGCACGGTGTAGAGCTTTTGGTGGATCTGCTTGCGGAGCAGGGCATAGCGCAAGCTCTCGTCTTCCGACCAATGCACGTCGTGTTGGACCTCCGTGAGTGGCGGCAGATCGGACAGCACATCGCGCTTCAGCCGCCGGAGCAAGAACGGCCGCAGCAACTTCTGTAGCAGCTCCGTCGATTCGCGACCCGCGTCGCGCTCGACTGGCATCAAGAAGGTATGCTTGAAGTGCTGCCAATCACCCAATAAGCCCGGGTTCAAAAAGCGAAAGATCCCCCAGATGTCGCCCAAGTGGTTTTCGACGGGGGTGCCCGTTGCGGCGATGCGTTGCTTGGCGCGCAGTGAATAGGCGGCTTTTGCCCGCAAAGACTGCGGGTTTTTGATGAACTGCGCTTCATCGAGCACGACCGTGCCAAAGTTCAGCGCGGACAGCTCGGCTTGGTCTTGCTGCAAGAGCGTGTAGCTGCACACGACCACGCTCGAGGAGCCGGATTGCTCCGACAAGGACGAAAGACGCGCGCCCCGCTCCTTGCCCACGTATTCGATCGCGCTCAACGTGGGCGCGAAGCGGGCGATTTCGGCGATCCAATTGCCGCACACCGAGGTCGGCGCAACGACCAAGGCCGGGCCTTGCCCTTCCGCGGCGCGTGCCAGTAGCAAAGCCAAGATCTGCACGGTCTTGCCGAGGCCCATGTCGTCCGCCAGACACGCGCCCAGGCCGAGCTCGCTCAGCGCTGACAGCCAGCGAAAACCCTCGACTTGGTAGGGCCGCAACGTGGCGCGTAACTCGCTCGGGACCTCGAACTCTTTGTGCGAGAGGCGGGCCACGCGCTCGAGCCAACCCTGACTCTCGACGTCGAGCTGAAAGCCGCTCTCCGGCGCGTTCAGCTCGCCGAGCGCATACAGCGCGCTCTTCGAGAGGCGGAGTTCGGCGCCAGCGCGTGGCGCAGTGTTGACCGCGCGCAAGGCCGCGATCACCCGCCGGATGCGCGCCTCGATTTCGACATAAGCCCCATTTTCTAGGCGTACGAAGCGACCATTGCCCAGCATTGGAGCGCGCACCAACTCGTTGAGCGTCAGCTCGTTCACCGAGTCGAGGCGCATTCCGCCCGTCACCAGGTACCAGCCTTTGTCGCTGCGCAACCGCCCGTGCAGCGTTTTTGAGCTCACATGAGCGCTCAGCTTCATGCCGCCCGACTCTGGCCATTCGAGCGCGCAGGGTAGGGCAGCGTCACGCAGTTCGCTCAGCAAGTTCAGCACCCCTTCTTCGCCCAGGGTCCAGCTGTCGGGCGTATCGAAGGGCGATTGCTCGTCGGGGGCCGGCGCATTGGCAAGCGTCGGGCAGGCCTGGCGGAGCGCTAGGTTCCGGTCGCGCTCGAGCTTCAAATCGCGTTCGCAACGCAGGCGCCGTCCCCCCGAATAAGCGCTCAAGCTGGCGCGACCTACGCCGGCCAAGAAGAAACGCCCCTGTTCCGAGAAGGGGCGCACGCCGAGCTGTACCAACCACGCTCCCGCGTGCACCGCGAAGCGCACGCAGGGGGTCGGATCAGCCACCACGCTGTGTTCGCTGCCCAGCTCGGGGCTGCGCACTTCCACGCTCTCGGCCAGCTTGCCCAGTACCGAGAGCAGCTGCGGCTCGTGGCTCTTGGGGATGCGCGTGCCGCCCCTCAATGCCTCGCTAGCCCGGAAAATACCCTCTGGAACGCGATACACGAGCAGGCGAGTCTCGCTCTCGGGAACGACGTTGATGCCGAGGGTGGCTTCTGCGGGCTCGACGAAGACCTGCACGTAGCCGCGTTCTTCGCGCGTCTCGATGCGGGGCGTGCCGCGCGTGACTTCGACGGGAGCTCGTGCTCGCATGCCGTTGACCACGCGCGGATGTCCAATCAGCGCCTCCGGTGCTTCCGGCGTAAAGTCTCTTTGACCATTGTGCTGCTCGCGCGTGCAATCCAAAACGCGCTGATCTTCGGCGGGAAGTTCGGCGTACAGCGCGTGGAGCTCGGCGAGCGTCGCGCGCCGTCCTTCGCTCCAGCCCTCTGCCGGGCGGCATTCCTGCAGCGCGGGCCGGTTGAGCTCTCCGCGTACCATGTCGACGTACCAGGCGACGCGGTAGCCGTGTGCCCGATCGAGCGGCTTGTCGTCGGAGATCTGCGCCAGCGCGTCGAGCGCTTTCTGCCACTCGGGTTTGGTCGAAATCAGATCCCAGAGCACGAGCTCGCGCGCGGAGCGTTCGAGTGACAGCTTCAGCTGGAGCCGCGCGAGCTCTTGGGCGAAGTGCTCTTCGTTCAAGATTTGCGCCAGAAAATAGCCTTGGCGGGCCAAAAATTCGTAGCCCCCGCGTTGCCACTCGCGCGCCCGGCGCAAGACGTCTTGGGACCAATTGGCGCGCGCCCATTTGTCCACCGAATGCAGACTGACGGTCAGCGCCAGGATCAAGAGCTCCCACGCGCCAATGTCACGCGACAGCTGATGCACGTCGAGACGGCGCTGTTCTTCCGGGGCTTCGGACAAGTGCCGAAGCAAGATGCGCAGTGCGCGTTGCGCACCACGGCTCAGCTCGCTGTCGCTCGCGCTCAAGATCCGCTTGGCGGCGACGCGGCCGGCGTCGGTGTCGCGCGCGCACGCGAGCAACGCGAGCAATGGCGCGAGCCCGCCGCAATCGGGGATGGCTTGTCGCTTGCTGCTCCCAGACAGCAGCTGATCGAGATTGCGCTGAGCGTCTGCCAAATTGCCCTCGGCGAAGCGCACGGCAGCGGCGAATGCCGCGCGCACGGGGCTGGAAACGAGCGGGACCAAGCGCGGAACGCGGTTCAGCGTGCCGCGCAAAACGGCGTGCTGATAGAGCACCGCGCTCGTTTCTGGATCTGCTTCGGGACCCGCTGTCTCGGCCCGTTGCTCGAGCCAAGCGTAGGGTTCGTCGCACGCAACCGGGCCGATCAAGCATTCTGCGAGCACCAGACGCAGCACCGGTTCTGCGTCTCCGCCCCAGGCACGCATCAGCCAGGCCGCATCGAAGGGCTCGCACAGCGAGCGGCGCAGCCACTCTGCGCGAGTGCTGGGCCCCGACTCCGGCGCGCGTTTGCGGCCCGCATAGCGCCGCTGAAAATCGTCGAGCTTGCCGGCTTGCAGTGCCAAGGTCAGATCGCTGACGGAGCGCACGGTCAATAGTCTGCGCATGACCGCGGCGATCTCGTCGAGCTGGCCTGTGCTCGCGAGCGTGCGCAGCACGAGCTGCTCGTAGTCCGGGTGGACCGAGAAATGCGGTTTGAGTGAACCGCTGCGCTGCAGGCGCGCGCTGACCACCCAGCCCGCGGTCTCGGCTCGCTTCAGCCAGGCCGCAGCTGGCATCGCGGGCGCGGGGCTGAGCTGCTCGATCACGCTCTGGGGCAACGCTTGTTCGCTGGCGAGCGCGCCGAGCAGCGTCCAATCTTGGACGCTGAACCCTGCGCTCAGGGCAGAGAATTTTTCTTGCAACGCAGCTAGCGTTCGAGTCACCGCGCTCGGGGCTAGCAGGGAAATGCTCCGCATGCCATGGTAACCGCATGCCGACACTTCGTCGCGGCGAGACCACGATCGAATACGAGGTGCATGGCGCTGGCTTTCCCCTGCTCTTGCTCGCACCGGGCGGCATGCGCTCGGCGACCGCCATTTGGGGCCGCGCTCCCTACCACCCGATCAAGGAGTTTGCGGGGCAGTATCGCGTGATCGCGATGGACCAGCGCAACGCCGGCGGGTCGCGCGCGCCGATCAGCGCTGCCGACGGCTGGCACTCGTACGCCGAAGATCAGCTCGCGCTGCTCGATGAACTGAAGGTCGAGCGCTGTCATCTGCTCGGCGGTTGCATTGGCGGCGCGTTCGCGCTCTCGCTGATCGCGCGTGCGCCGTCGCGGGTGGCCTCCGCCGTGCTGCAGCAACCGATCGGTTACAGTGGCACCAATCGGGATGTGTTCTACGAGCTGTTCGATGGCTGGGCCGCCGAGCTGAAGCAAACTAGGACGGACATCTCCGACGAAGCGTTGCCGCCATTCCGCTCTCGGATGTACGATGGAGACTTCGTGTTCAGCGTCAGTCGTGAGTCGGTCGCGGCGTGTCCAGTGCCGCTGCTCGTCCTACGCGGGAACGACGTTTATCATCCGAGCGCTATCTCGGAAGAGATTGCGCGCTTGGCGCCGCGCGCAGAGTTCATTCACGACTGGAAAACGGACGCGGATCTGCCGCGCGCCGTGGCTCATGTGGGCCAGTTCCTGAGCGAGCAGTCTCCGTGAACGCGGGCAAGCCCTGCCGGATGTTCTTTTACGGTACGCTGTTGCCCGGTGAGCGCGACCATGCGCTGCTCGCCAACGCGGAGTTGCTCGGCCCTGCGCAGACCGAGCCGCTGTTCCAACTGGTGGAGCTCAACGTGTACGCTGCGCTCGTCCCCGACGGAAAAGTAGCCGTGCACGGTGAGCTTTATGCCGTCGATCTAGAGACACGTCGCAAGATCGACGTCAGCCGCCAAGTGCCGATCTTGTTTCAACGCTCGACGATCCGCCTGGCAGATGGCAGCGAAGCCGAGACCTATTCGATGAACGCCGACCAAGTGCGCGGCAAGCGCAGGCTGGCCCACGGTGATTGGCGTCAGCGCTTCGCTCCGACGCTCGAACGTCGCGCGCCGGGGCAGCTCGTGAGCTGGGCCCGGACGCGCTTCGATAAGTAGTCGGAGCTTGCGCTCAGCTCAGTTGCAACCCCACTTTTCGTTCAAGCACGCGCAGTCGGTGTTGCCGTAACCGCACACGGCATTGCCCATCGTGCAGGCGCTGCCAACCGTCGGCTGAGTCGCGGGGCACGAGTTGGAGCAGGTCCACTTCGAGGTCTGGCCACAGCGGCACGTGCCCAGGCCGGTGTACGCGCACGTGCCTTCGGCCTCGGTGCACGCGGCGCCGATCGTGGGCTTCGTTGCTGGGCAAACCAAGGTTTCGCGGCAGTTCCAGTTGTGGCTGTTGCCGCATGTGCACTCGGAACCGGAGTAGGTGCATTCTCCATTGGTCGAGCCGCACGCGGCGCCGTCCATCGGAGCGGCTGCCGGGCAAACCAATGTATCGACGCAATTCCATTCGCGGGTGGCGGTTTGTCCGCCGCCCTGCGCACGACAGGTACAGCGCTCACCGGTGTAAATACACTGCGTTTGGTTGCTCGTGGGCGAGGTGCAAGCGGTGTTGTCCGTGGGGGCCGCCGCGGGACACCCAGCTGGATTCGTCGCGCCGCCCGTACCGCCGCTCGCGCCGCCCGTACCGCCGCTTGTTCCGCCCGTATTGCTCGTGCCGCCGGTCTCTTCTGGTGCGCCGCCGGTCTCTTCTGGTGCGCCGCCGGTCTCACTCGGGGCGCCACCGCTCTCTTCTGGCGCGCCACCGCTCGACTCACCAGCATCCGCCGTCGACGAGCCGGCATGCGCGGTGGAGCCCGCGTGCGATGTGCTGCCTGCCGATGCGCTCTGCCCGCCGCTGTTGCTGCCAGCTGCGCCACCGCCCGGATCGCTTTCGCCACCGCACGAAGCGGTCAGCGCAAAACCAGCCATGAAAGCTAGACCAAAACCGTACTTTAGGGTCTTCATGAGTTGCTCCTCAGGGTCGAACGTGAACATAGACCCAAGCTGCCGTTGTTTGGGTAGTAGCCATCCCGAACCTAGAACAGGCAGAAATCGCCAATCAGCCGTCGCACACGCGCTCAAGCGGACTCTCTAACGTGAATAATTCCACTTAGATCGTCAACGCAACATTCTCAAGCGCCGCGCGTCATGGCCTCCAACGGTCCCGCCCACCTGCGCTAGCGAGTGCCATGGCAGCGTGCGCGAGACGGCAAGCCGGGTCGGGCTCGACTATGTGCGCCCAACGAAGCGTCACGCTGAACGCAAAGTCGAGTTCAATTGCCAACTCGGTCAACCGAAACCTCCGCGCGTGGGCGAAAGTCGAGTTTGAATTCGAACTGTGTCAGTGGGCAGGGCACGGTGCGCGTGGGCGAAAGTCGAGTTTGAATTCGAACTGTGTCAGTGGGCAGGGCACTGTGCGCGTGGGCGAAAGTCGAGTTTGAATTCGAACTGTGTCAGTGGGCAGGGCACTGTGCGCGTGGGCGAAAGTCGAGTTTGAGTTCGTGAATTCGAACTGTGTCGGCAGGCGGGGCACTGTGCGCGTGGGCAAAATGCGAGTTTGAATTCGAACTCCAGATTCGAGCGGGCGGCCCACGTCGGTGCGAAATCGAGCCGGAATGCGGACTCCAATCTCTAGAAGAGAGCCAGCGGCTTTGCGGCTTTGCGGCTTTGCGGCTTTGCGGCTTTGCGGCTTTGCGGCTTTGCGGCTTTGCGCCCATTAGCGGCGGTTGCGTGATTGCTTCGCGCATATTCGGAAGGTGCTCGCGGACCCTTGAGAGCTTGAGAGCTTGAGAGCTGAGAGCTGAGAGCTTGAGAGCTGAGAGCTGAGAGGTAGGTGCACCTACTCGGAAGGTCCTTGCACCGACTTGGCGACGAGCTCGAGCGCCGCCCTCGACGAAAAAATAGTGCGGTAGTTCAGGGCTGAGCGCACCGCGAATGTTGTGCCCTCGGTCTGAATGCGTTGCCCACGCATCAGCGCCACCGCGGAGGTCGGCGGTCCCTTCAATGGAAACTACGGTTTGTATTCGAACTCGATTTTGTGCACGCGGGGGGCCGTTTCGGAGTCATTTGTGACTGTCTCTGTCTTCGAGGGCTCGAAATGATTCCTCGAGCAGGATCTCGCCTTTTTTTGAAAGCCAGATGCGGTAAGAGCTGCCACCAAATTCCGGGCCACGATCAACCAAATGTCGTTCGGCCAGGACGCCCATCAAATACGATACAGTGGACTTGTCGAGCTGGGTGCGGCGGGACACGGCGCGTTGGCTGACCGCGTCTGATGTCTCGCGAATGAGTTCACCGGTCACGTACAGCACCCACCACAACGGAAACGACAGTTTATGCGCTCGCAGCGCTACTTCTGCTTGGCGCCGAGCGCGATTCGCTCGCATCCACAGGTCGATCAGGACTCGTGCCCCGGCGCGCGCACTCATCTCCGCCGCAGTTTCCTCGTATCTGGGCGCTTCTAGCTGACTGAAGGCTTCCTCTTCCCGACGTCGCGACATTCTCGCTCTCACTCGGCTTGACCCGCACAAGCGATAGCCCGGCGACTCCGGACAAGCGCACTGCATGGCTTGTGCCAACGCTGAGAATGTCGGATTACTTGCGTCTTCGCGTCCGTAAGATGGCGTTCGCCGATTCGGGGCTGGCGGGTCGCCGATTCGGGGCTGGCGGGTCGCCGATTCGGGGCTGGTGGGTGGCCGATTCGGGACTGGTGGGTGGCCGATTCGGGGCTGGTGGGTGGCCGATTCGGGGCTGGTGGGTGGCCGATTCGGGGCTGGTGGGTGGCCGATTCGGGGCAAGCGTGACGCTAGTCGACCGAACGAGCCCTCAGTTGCAGGGGACGCCTTGCAAGATGATCGTGGTCGACAGACGCGTCCCTTTGGAGTCTTTGTGGAGGCGCGCGCCGACCGCAAAAGTTCGCAAGCTGGGTTGGGTCAGAGCGGTGATGTCATCCAGTTGTGCGAGCTCGAGCAGCTCGATGGACTTGATGCAGGCACCCGCGCGAGCGACATGCAGGCGATCGACTTCCTTCTGAAGCGCACGACCGACGGCCTTTTCTATCTCGCTTTCGGCCCCGCCCTCGGCGTATGCATCGGCCCCGGCCTGAGCTGCGACGCGGTAAACGGAGTCGATGTTGGCTGCGGATAGACCTTTTTTCGCGCGCATTGCGCCGATTGCCGCTTCGACTTGGGCCGCGCTGGTCGGCACCAAATTCGGTGCGGGGCGTCGAGCGAAGTTCATGGTGACGACGATCCCGGCGTCGCCCGTGCGCACCGCGATACCGACGTGCGTGAACTCTGGCCGCAGCATATTGGCGCGGTGCCCAGGGCTGTTCATCAAGCCTTCGTGAGCCACCTCCGGCGTGGCCGCCGCTGCGATGTTCTCACCGAAGATCGCCACTACGAGTCCCGATCGGCGCAGGCGATCTTCCGGTGATCCCGTGGAGGGCGAGACGTGCCCGACGAAATGGTGATCAGCCATGTCCGTCGAGTGTTCGAGGGCGATCTCTCGTAGCTCGGCATCTGCCAGCAGCGGGTTGAGGCCCGCGGCACGGCGCGCTTCGTTGAGCAGCGCGAACATGCGCGCCTCGGCCTGGTCCGGATCGACGACGGTGCCGACTACGCCGCTCGCCGACGGCTCCGGCACACCAACGTACAGCGGAACGACGGCGGCGATTACCGGGCCGCTCGCACCATCGCCCATCACTTCCAGCCGATACGGCCCTCGCGCAGCCAGCTCGAACGTGGCGTCGAATGCCCGGCCTCGACAAGGTTGCTTGTCCACGGTTCCGTCTGGCTTGGTCATGAACACTTCGCAAGACTTGAAGCGTTGCGCGACTTCGCCCTTGAAGGCCAAGCTTTGACCTGGGTCGAACGCGCGCGGAATGGCTGCATAGCTGGCCTCCATGTTTCCGAAGACCACCGCGCCCGAGCGCCCGCTCGGTGAGAGCCGAATGCCGTAACGCGTAATCGGCATGTTGCGCGGGAAGATCTCGAGCTTTCCGTCCCAATCCGGGTCGGCGTGGGTATCGAACACCATGTAGCCGATGACCACTCCGCCGAAGCCAAAATGACGGGAAGCCGCGTCAGCCGCGATCAAGTTGAGCGGCCGAGAGCGGTGTGCCTCGCGCAGCGCCCAGCTCGCCGTCGCACTGAGAGCACCATCGGCTTCGGAGCGCTCGCCGCGCTTCGCGAGGGCGGCCGCGATCTCCGCCTGAACGCGCTCGACGCCTGGTCCACCGACCGCCCCATCGGGCCGCGCCTCAGTCGCATAGTGATCCAAATCGTCCGGAACCGAGATCGACTCTTGCGGAAAGCTCGCGACCTGCGGAGGCGCACACCCCGCCATGAACACCGCCACTGCCGCCACCAGAAAGCCCAAGAGTCCACGCCAGAACATCGCTCGCCACGTTAGCGAGCAAAAGCTGCGGCCACAATCCGCGAAGCGCCGCCGACGTCGATTCGAGCGCGCAAAGAGAGCTAGGGGTTTTGATGGTCACGAATCGCGTCGCGGGGTGGCCGAGCCTTCGGCGTCACATTCCGGAAACTGAGTGAACCCTCGCCCCGCCAATGACCCCGTGCTTTGGACCGAAAGGGCGGTCGCCCGCTCTCACTGGTAGCCTTGCGCTTGGAGGTTGAACATTCGCGCATACTTGCCGTCTTTTTCCAGCAAAGATTCGTGCGACCCGTGCTCGACGATTTGGCCGCGCTCGAGCACGATGATGCTCTTGGCCATGCGCACCGTAGGGAAGCGGTGCGAGATCACGATCGTGGTGCGGCCCTTGGCGAGTTCGCGAAAGCGTTCGAAGACCGCGTGTTCGGACTCTGCATCGAGTGCAGCCGTTGGCTCGTCCAGCACCAATATGTCGGCCTCTTCGCGCATGAAGGCGCGCGCCAGGGCGACTTTTTGCCATTGACCGCCGGATAGCTCGCTGCCCTTCTCGAACCAATGTCCGAGCGCCGCGTCCAAGCCGCCGGGCAATGTTTGCAATAGCTCGCTCGCGCCCCCGCGCTCTGCGGCGCGTTCGATGCGCGGTTCGTCCGTCAGATGCGCGACGCTGCCGAGGCCGATGTTCTCGCGCAGCTTGAGTTGATACTTGTTGAAATCTTGGAACAACACGCCGAAGCGGCGGCGCAGCTGTTCCGGATCCCAAGTCGACAGATCGCGACCGTCGAGCACGATGTGACCTTCGGTCGGTTGATACAAGCCGGAGAGGAGCTTGACGAACGTGGTCTTTCCCGCGCCGTTTTCGCCGACTAGAGCGATGCTATCACCGGGCGCGATCGCGAGATCCACGTGGCGCAATGCCCAGTTGTCCTTGCCCGGATAGTGAAAGCCCACGTTCTCGAAGCGGATCCCGCGCTCGCTGCTCGCGACCACGGTGAGTCGGTGCTCGGCGTGCTGCGCGCGTTCGGCGCGCTCGGTCTGGGCGCGTTCGTTTGCCTCTGCGAGCTCGATGTAGCTGAACAAATTCGACATGTACAAGTTGTGCTCGTACAAATTGCCGATGCCGCTCAGCACCGATTGAAAGGCCTGCTGCCCTTGGCGCAGGGAGACCACGTACAACGTGAGATTGCCGAGTGTGATGCGTGCCAGCGCGGCTGCCACGGCCATCACCGCGTACGTGCCGTAAAAGGCAAAGGTGCCGATCAGGCTGAACGCGTGGGTGAGCAACGCGCGCCGGATCGCGAGCTTCTTGTCTTCTTCGAAAAACGATTCGGCGAGCGTGCGGTAGCGGTCGAGCAGGTGTGGGCCGATGCCGAAGAGCTTGACCTCTTTCACGTGCTCGTCGTTGGCAAGCACGTACTCCAGGTACAGGAGCTTGCGTGACTCCGGCGAGCGCCAATTCCTGATCCGAAATGCGATCTTGGAATAGCGCATTTCCGAGAGAGTGGCGGGCAGCGTCGCGAGCAAGAGGGCGAGCACGATCCAGGCGCTGAAATGCGCCAACATGACGGCGTAGCCGAGCAGCGTCACCACGTTCTGAACCAGCGCAAAGCTCTCACTGAGCAGGGCCACGGGGCGGGAGGAGGCTTCGCGGCGCGCGCGGGTCAACTTGTCGTAGAACTCGGCATCCTCGAAGAACGAGAGATCCAGGCGCAGCGCCTTGTCCAAGATTTGCACGTTCACATCGGTGCCTAGCCGGGCGCCCAGGAGCGAGCGGACGAGGCCTTGTCCACGTTGCGTTGCTGCCGAGAGCGCCACGAACAGCAGCTCCAGCGCCACCCAGTGCAAGGTGAGCGGCCGGCTGCGTTGCACGACTGCATCGATGATGCGTTTACCCGCGTAGGCGACGGAAAGCGGTAGCACCGCGCCCGCCACGGAGAGCCCCGACAAATACACCAAGAGTGACGGCGATGAAGCCCAAACCAGCCGCAGCGTGCGCCGGGTGTGGCCGAAGAGCTCTTTGGTCGCGAGTAAGCCTGGCTTCGTGGGCGAGAGAGAAGGAGAGGCCTGCAAGCCGTGAACTTAACACCCGAAGCGGCGAGCCGACACTCTGCCCGATCGGTCAGGGCGAGCGGAACTGGACGCCGAAGGCTGAGACGGAACGCGGCAGGAACCGTGACCATTCCCAAAAACCATCCCAAAAAAAGACGCGCAGGGGCGTCACGGACGGTTGCCCCGAAGCGGCTTGACCGGTAGTGAGTTGCCCGTTCTGCGAGAGTGTGGGATCTGGGGCTCGGCTAGGAGCGCGCGTGCAGTCGATCATTTCCGTTACGAATCTGACCAAGACGTATGCCTCCGGATTTCAGGCGCTCAAGAACATCAATCTGGAGATCCGGCGTGGTGAGATCTTTGCGCTGCTGGGGCCGAACGGCGCGGGTAAGACGACGCTGATCGGTGTCGTGTGCGGTACCGTGAACCCAAGCTCGGGCACGGTCGTCGCGGATGGTCACGATATCGTTCGCGACTATCGCGCCGCGCGCGAAAAGATTGGCCTCGTGCCGCAAGAGCTGTCGACCGACATGTTCGAGACGGTTTGGGACACGGTGTGCTTCAGCCGCGGCCTGTTCGGGAAAGCCAAGAATTCGCAGCACATCGAGAAGGTGCTGCGCGACCTCTCGCTCTGGGACAAGCGTGAAAGCAAGATCATGGCGCTGTCGGGCGGCATGAAGCGGCGCGTGTTGATCGCCAAAGCGCTCTCGCACGAGCCTCAGATCCTGTTCTTGGACGAACCCACCGCGGGCGTGGACGTCGATCTGCGCCGCGACATGTGGCAGATGGTCCGCTCTCTGCGCGAGACGGGCGTCACCATCATCTTGACCACGCACTATATCGAAGAGGCGGAGCAGATGGCCGACCGCATCGGCGTGATCAACAAGGGTGAAATCATCCTGGTCGAAGAGAAGGCTGCCCTGATGGAGAAGCTCGGCAAGAAGGAGCTCATCTTGCAGCTGCAAGAAGCGCTCCCCGCGCTGCCCCCGGAGCTGTCCGAGTTTGGGCTCTCGCTCACGCAAGAAGGCAAGCAACTGACCTATACCTTTCACGCGGAGCGAGATCGCTCGAAAATGGCGGCCCTGTTGCGCCGGCTCTCGGAGCTCGGCATCGAGTTCAAAGATTTGCAAACTCGCGAGAGCTCGTTGGAAGACATCTTCGTCAACCTGGTCAGGTCAAAGTCATGAACCGCCACGCGATCCGAGCGATCTTCATGTTCGAGATGGCGCGCTTCTATCGCACGCTCTCGCAAAGCATCGTCGGCCCGGTGATCTCGACCTCGCTGTACTTCATCGTTTTTGGTTCGGCGATCGGCTCGCGCATGACCGAGATCGAGGGTGTGGGCTACGCCGCGTTCATCGTGCCAGGCCTAACCATGCTGTCGCTGCTGAACGAGAGCATCTCCAACGCCTCGTTCGGCATCTACATGCCCAAATTTTCAGGCACCATTTACGAGGTGCTGTCCGCGCCGATCTCGTACCTCGAGATCGTTCTCGGCTACGTGGGTGCTGCCGCGACCAAATCGGTGATCATCGGTACGATCATCTTGATCACCGCGCGCGTGTTCGTCACTTACCATATCGCACACCCGCTCTGGATGGTCGCGTTCCTCGTCTTGACCTCGGTCACGTTCAGCTTGTTCGGCTTCATCATCGGCCTGTGGGCAGATGGCTTTCAGAAGCTGCAGTTGGTGCCGATGTTGATCGTGACGCCGCTCACTTTTCTGGGCGGAAGCTTTTACTCAATCAAGATGCTGCCGCCGTTTTGGCAGAAGCTCACCTTGTTCAATCCGGTGGTCTACTTGGTCAATGGCTTTCGCTGGAGCTTTTATGATGCCTCGGACGTGAGCGTGGGCGTCAGTTTCGGCGTGACCCTGCTGTTCTTGTTCGTCTGTTTGGGCATCACACGCTGGCTGCTCCAAACTGGCTATCGCCTGAAAAGCTAGGCATATTTCGCGATCGAAGCGGGCGCGGAAAGGTTCCTGTCCGGTGACCCCTTGATCGGCTGAGATGACTCCTCGCGTTGCGATCCCGGTGTTGGTTTTGCTCTGCAGCTGCGCGGGGGCGCCTGAGCCCTCGGTGAGCGGCGCAGGTGGCGTATCGGGCGCCAGCGGCACACCCGCCGGCATGAGCGGGACAGCTGGTTCGGGTGCGGCCGGCGCGGCCGGTGTCTCGGCCGGGGGAACGGCGAACAGCGCGGGCGGGCTTGCCGGGGGTGGCTCGGGTTCGGTTGCGCAAGCGGGTGCGCTGAGTGACGGCGGCACGCTGGGCAACGGCGGCACACCGAGCAACGGCGGGGCACTGGGCAGCGCCGGATTCGGGGGCGGAACCGCGGGCACCACCGGCGAGAACGGTCTGCCTCCACGCGCGAGCGTGATCGAAGCGTTGCGCCGCGCTAACGCCTATTTCGTCGCGAAGTGGCCGGACCCTGCGAAAGCGATCGATAGCTCCCACCCGAGCCACATCTGGACGCGCGCGGTCTACTACGAGGGCTTGCTGGGGTTGTACGGTGTCGATCCCAAGCCGAGCGACCTGAGCTACGCGGTGGCTTGGAGCACGAGCCACGGTTGGGGCCTGAATTCCGGCACCACTACGCGCAGTGCCGACAACCAGTGCGCGGGCCAAACTTACCTCGATTTGTACAATATCGAAGCGCAGCCGGTGCGCATCGAGGACATCGAGACTAACATCGATATGGTCGTCGCTGGCGCGGCGGTCAACGATTGGACCTGGATCGACGCGATTCAGATGGCGATGCCCGTGTTCGCCAAGCTCGGCGTGATCAGCGGCGATGCCGCGTACTACGACAAGATGTACGCCATGTACTCGAACACGAAGAAGGTACAGGGGGCGGCTGGCCTGTACAGCAAGACCGACCATCTGTGGTGGCGCGACGCGGATTTCGATCCGCCGTATGCCGAGCCCAATGGTAAGGGCTGCTATTGGTCGCGTGGCAACGGCTGGGTGTTTGCTGCGCTCACCCGCGTGCTCGACACGATCCCCGAGAGCGAGCCGCATCGGGCCGAGTACTTGGCCGACTTCAAGGCCATGGCCGAGGCGCTGCGCGCCGTTCAACGAACGGACGGCTTTTGGAACGTGAGCTTGCACGACCCGACGCATTTCGGCGGACCCGAGCTCACGGGAACCTCGCTGTTCACGTACGGCATGGCTTGGGGCGTGCGCAAAGGGCTATTGTCCGCGGTAGACTATCGACCCGTGATCGAGCGCTCGTGGAGCGCAATGGCTTCCACCGTGCACGACAATGGTTTTCTCGGCTACGTCCAAGGGACCGGCAAAGAGCCCGCGGATGGTCAGCCCGTCACGTTCGATAAGCAGCCGAACTACGAAGATTTTGGCCTGGGCTGCTTCCTGCTCGGCGGCAGCGAGGTGGCGCGCTTGGCGCCGCCCTAGCTTCTCGCTCTTAGCAGAACAGCACCGGTCGGTTGCCGGGTGGCGCGAACAAAGCGTCGGGGAACTCAGCGGTGAGCGGAGGCCGTTTGCCCGCGTCGATGAAGCGCAGCTCGGTGGCTTCGCCATCCAACCCGCCGAGCTCGCCGCCGGTCACGCGGCACTCGAAGACGATCACGGTGTATTCGACGACATCCCCACCGCCGTAAACGAGGCGGAAGCTCGGACCGCCGAACACACCTAGAACTGCGGTTGGTTCGACGATCAGCCCCGTTTCTTCATGAACCTCGCGCACGACGGCTTGGGCGGGCGTCTCGCCGGGGTCGATTGCTCCGGCCGGCAGATCCCAAAGCCCGTTGTCGGCGCGCACCAAGAACAAGATCTGCCCGGCCTGATTGCGAACGATCGCGGCGACGCTGGGCATCATGACGAGCTCAGCTCCGAGATGCGCACGCAAGTTCTTCATGTACGAGGACATGCCCATTGTTCGCCCCTCATAGCGCGAGTTCAATCGGCGATCGATGCGTGAATGCGCGGGGCCGCGGGCAGCTGTTCGAACTCGGCGAGCAGTGCCTCTGCGGCAGCGCGCGTGGCGGCCGGAAGCGTGACCTTTTCGCCCTCGAATACGCAGCGATCCACGTACTCGTTCGCCTCCGCCAAGGACAGCCCCAAGTGCTTTTGGATGGCGCGGATGACGGCGACCGTTCCGATACTCATCGGCCCGCAGAGATCGCCGTCGATCGTCAGCTCGATCTGGTGCATGGCTCCCAGCGCTGAGCATGTCGTACTTTGGCGCCCACCGAAATGGCCGAATCGCGCCGTGCCCAGCCGACACGACGCGATTCGAGCGCTCAGGGAGGGCTCACTGCACGTGCACGTGCCGTTCGGTCCAAGTTGCTCCACCGCGGTCGTCGTGCACGACCATCCACAGCGTGAGATCCTTTCCGGAGTCGGCCTTGCGCGCCACCCAGTGGGTCTCGGGGTCTTCGGCGATCTTGACCTCGTACTCGAAAGTGCCTTCGGTGGAGTAGTATTGGATGATCACTTGCTCGCTGAAGTCGACGCCGAACTCGCTGCGCCCGGATTCGACGCTGTCTGCCGTGGGGCGGGCCGTGATTGCGTGCTTGGCGTTCTCGGCGCACGGCTTGTAGTCGTTGTTGTCGGTGTCGCAAGCAATCACTTGCTTGACCTCTGCCTCGGGCCAATCCGCGCCGTCGAACAGTACTTGCTCGATGCGAGGATTTTGGTTGCGGTCCGCGCCGCGAACCTGGATGCGCTTCAAACCCACGACGTATTCTTCTAGGGCCATGAGGCGGCCAGTGCCGGCTTCCTTGCAGGAAAAGGGCAGGGTGTTCGACGCTTGCCCGAAGCTCAAGTCACCCGGGCAGGCGATGCTGACCACGCCGACCATGGCCGAGGCCCGGGCAGCTTCGGGCAACGAATCCAGCGCGTCGCTGGGGACGGTGTAGCTGAAGCTGCTGAGCGCGGGGCCTTGCGCCAGGATCCCCGAGCCGCCCGAGGTTTGCGCATCTTCTGCGATCTCGTTCAAGCAACCTTCGACGGTGGAAGAGTCGGGGTTGACGCACGCGCCCCAGGCCCAGGTCACGCTGCGACCCTGCGGGTCGTAGCTGAGCGAGGTAATCTTCACCGTTTCGCCCGGCTTGGCAAATGGCACGTCCGTTTGCTGACCGAGGACGCGGAACGAGTTGACGCGCGAGCCGGGGTCGAAGTCTGCAGCGCAGCCCAACATGCTCGACAAGCCCAAGAAGAATCCGACAGACAATAGCTTTTTCATAGTTCGCCTCGCAGGCCGATGATCGGCAAGAACGGGATCCCAGTCAGGTTCGAGCTCTTCGAGTAGTTGTAGTTGTAGGAAACGCCCTCGGGGTTTTGGTGCACGTAGGCGTTCTGGATATCGAGGTACGCGCTGAGCTTCCACGCGCTGAACGTCCAGGTTTTATCGATGCGCACATCGAGTTGGTGAAAGGCGCCCGTGCGCGCGGAGTTGCGATCGCTCGAGCCGATGGGCGCATAGGCGCCCGCGTCGTAGTCCATGACGCCACCCAGTTCGGGGGTGTACGGCGTGCCGGAGATGAATCGAAAGCGCGCGCCGGCTTGCCAACCGCGGCCGAGCTTGTAGCTCGCGAGCGCGGTCATGATGTGCGTCTGATCGTAGTCGTAGCGATACATCGCCTCACCCGGGCCGTCGCGCCGCTCGCTGCGCGACAGCGTGTACGCTACCCAACCGAAGAAGCGCCCTTCGGGCTTGTAGCGAAGCAAGAACTCCGAACCGAAGACCCGGCCCGTACCGATGTTCTCGTAGGATTGCCCGTTCTGGCTGCTGTTCGCGGCGGCGACCGGGACGACCAGGTTGTTCAGATCCTTGTAGAACCCTTCTACCGAGAGCTCGAGCGGGTGACTGAGCTCTTGCTCGATGCCAGCGCTGTAGTGAACTGCTTCTGGGCTGCCAACGCCCTTGTTACCGAAGGGTTCGATGCTTTGGTAGGGCTGCGGTGGTTGATGATACAGGCCGACTCCGCCCTTGAGTGTGGTGCGCGGATAACCGGCGTGTACATCGTAGCGAGCGCCGAGTCGCGGATCCACGGTCCACCCTTTGGTGTCGTTGTTGTAGTCTGCGCGGACACCGGGAAAGAGCTTGAGCCCGGCCACCGGTGTGAGCTCGAGCATGGCGTACGCGGCGGGGCGGAACACGTCGGCTTTGCCCTTCAATTCTACGCTCTGACGCCCGAACAGTGGCCCCGAGTTTTGCGTGGAGTCGAAGTTGTTGGGCGGCGCTTTCCAGGTCACGTCGTAGTTTGCGTATTGCAGATCGATGCCGGCGATGGCGGTCACCGCGGGCGAGAGCTGCGCGCGGAAGTCCGAGCGGGCGTCGATTGAGTTGGAGGTCAAGTCGAACCCGATGTCTCCGATGGAGAAATGCTGACTCTCACGACCCACCGAGACCTGCGAGCTGATGCGAGTAGTGCTCGATGGCCGTGTTTCGACTCGTGCTTGCAAGCGTCCAAAGCTGGTCGCTTGAGAAGCATCGCCGCCCAGCGCGGGATCTTTGGAATCCGGGCTATTCAAGGTGAGCTTGAAGCGATCATCGGCGCCGAAGGCGAACAGCCGCAGCGTGGTTTCGCGCGAGAAATCGTGCTCCACCATGGCTTGGTAGTCGTAGTAGACGGGGGCTTTGGTCACCCCGACACCGGTCTCCTTCAGTGCCGATCCGAGCCAGGCATCGAGCCACGAGCGCCTGCCCGCGAGCATGAAGCGCGTGCTCTTGCTGACTGGACCTTCGACCAACATTCGGCCGTCGACCAGATCGAACTGCAAGAGACCACCCAAGCGATCTTTGCGCGGCGAACGCACGCCGACATCGACGATGCCGCCCATCGCCCGGCCATACTGAGGTCCGAAGTTGCCGGGATAGAAGTCGAGCTTCTCCAACATTTCGGTGGGGATGACCGAGGACAGCCCGCCAAAGTGGTAGACCATCGGAATGTTCGTGCCATCGACGAACACCTGGGTGTCGTTCGGCGACGAGCCGCGCACGATCAGCATGCCGTCCCCGCCGGGCGGTCGGGCAACACCCGGCATGTTGCCGATGGCGCGAATCGCATCGCCGTTCGTACCGGGAATGCGGCTGATTTCTTCGGCGGCAATCACGTGTTTGGTCGGCTCGCGCGGGGGTTTTTCGCCCTGCACCTCCAGATCCAAGGCTTCGTCTTCGGTGGCCGTTGCGGGCGTCTTTTCGGGAGCCGGCTCTGGAGCTGCCGCCACTGCCGGCGCTGCTACTGGAGCCGGAACTGGCTCGCTTGGCGGTGCGAGCTTGAAGTCGACCACGTAGCGGATCTTGGCGGGCACCGCGCTGCCGTTCTTCTGGGCCGGCTCGAACCGCAGGTTGCGTGCCGCAGTGACGGCTGCCTCGTCGAACTCCGGACCCGCGGATTCAGCGACCACGACGTCCGTAACCTGTCCCGTGCGATCGATGGTCAGCGTGAGCGCGACACTCGCGGCTTCGCCGCTTGCGCGTTTGGATTCGGGGTAAGTGGGCTCGATGGGTTCGACCAACTTCGGAGGCACCAGCGCCGCCGGTTCCGAAGCATTGGGTTGTCCAACTGCGATGCTCGGATATGCGAGCGCACAAGCAACAGCGATCCAACTGAGTTTCATGGTTTGCCTCTCTGCGCCGGCCTAGAGCAACCTTCGGGCCAAGTGCTTCGAGCAACCGTGAGTCACTAGGTTCTCCTCTAAGGCGAACTGGATCATCGGTCGTGAGGGGTCGGGACAGCTGTCCGAGTCCGCTTTTCGCTGTCCGCGTCACGCGGACAGCTGTCCGCTCGCGAGCGTTCTCGGCGGTCCGTCTGCCCACGAAATAGCCGAATTCTTCGCGGATATGCGGTTCGGTCGCGGTGGCACGCAGCGTGCTTAGTGGGCCGACATGAACTCGAACATCGTCGAACGGTCCAAACACATTTTGCTGGAACTCGGTGCCACCCCGATCATGTACTTGATGATTGCGCTCAGTGTCGTGAGCGTCGCGATCATGATCGAACGCGGTTGGTTCTTCGCCATGGTCAGCGAGAACATCGCCAAGCTGGCCGAGGCACTCGGGGAACGCTTGAACGAACACGACTTGAACGGCGCGCGGGATCTGGTGTCCGCTTCGAAGTCGGCGGAGGCGGCGATCGTCGCGGCGGGGCTCAAACAATTGGGCCGCGGCGCGGAAGCGGCCGAAGAGGCCATGGCCAGCGCCACGGCGCTGCAGCGTATGCGACTCGAGCGGCGCTTGGCATTCCTCGGCACCCTCGGTAACAACGCGCCCTTCATCGGACTCTTGGGCACCGTGATCGGTATCGTGCAAGCTTTCGACAAGCTGCAGAGTGCTGGCCTGGGCGGCGGCACCGCGGGCCCTGCGACCGACGTGATGGGCGCCATCTCGGAGTCACTCGTGGCAACTGCGATTGGTTTGGTCGTAGCAATTCCCGCCGTGGCTGCGTTCAACTACTTCCAACGCCGCATCCGCGCGACGGTCGCCAATTCGGACGCTTTGACCCACATCATCCTGGCCTACGCCAAGGGCGAAGCCGCTCAGCTCGGCGGCCAGGCCTCGCAGACCGGTCCGCGTGTCGCGGTGTCCTCGCGCAAAGAACCCGAAGCCTTCAGCATGCAACGCATCAGCACGTTGCCCGGTTGAGCTGACTCACCGAAAGGAAGCATGCCATGGCAAATGTCAGCAGCAACGACGACGACGGCATCAACGGCATCAACGTCACGCCGCTCGTGGACGTGACCTTGGTTCTACTCATCATCTTCATGGTAACCGCCAAACTGATCGCGGGTCGCGCCATCCCGTTGGATCTGCCGAAGGCGGCAACCGCGGGCATCACGCAAACGATGTTGACCCTGAGCATCGATGCACAAGGAAAAGTACTCGCGAACGGCCAACCGCTCGCGGACGACGCCGCGCTGCGCGCTCAAACCCGCGACGAGCTTCGCAAGAACCCGGAGCTACGCACGGTGATTGCTGCTTCGGCGGCGGCCAGTCACGGCAGCGTGATGCACGTGGTTGACACCGTACGCGACGCGGGCGCCGTCAAGATCGCGTTCGCAGCCGACAAAGTAGCCTCGACCCCGACCAAATAGCCGCGCGCGATAGGAGACGACCATGATCACCAATCAGACCGAAATGCCGCTCGACTCGCTGGTCGGGGAGCTGTTCGGACGCGCATCCAAGAAGAGCACCCTAGTGACGGTTGGTTGGGTGTTGGCGCTCGGCAGCCACGCCGCTGCCGCGCTGCTCTTCGCCAACCGGCACGAAGTGGCCGCTATCGAACGCACGCCCCCGCCGGTGGAGATGGAGTTCCTGACTCCACCCGAACCAGCTCCGCCGCCTCCGCCGGAGCAAGCCAAGCCGGAAGAACCGAAGGCCGCGCCCACGCATGTCGCCGCAGCGGCGCCCCCCGCCGCGGCACGCGCTGGAAACTTGCACCTGGCCAAGGCAGATGCCGCGCCCGCGCAGCAACAGGAAGAAGCCGTCGATTTCACGACCGATCCGCACGGCGCTAGCTATGGTGGGGGCGTCGTCGCCGTAGGCGGCACCGCTGCCCTGGGTGCGGTCGGAGCCCGCGTCACCCCTGCCAGCGGCAATGCACCGGCCGCCCCCGCGAGCGCTCGCCCCATGGGTGACGGGCTCACCCCGGTCTCGGACTTGAGCCGGAAGCCGCGGCTTCCCGGCGGTGACCCTTGCCACGGCTTTTTTCCGGCTGGCGCGCAGGATGACGTTGGCGACGTCGCAGTCATGGTCACGATCGGCAAATCGGGGCGCGTTTCGCAGACTCAGCTCGTCTCCGAATCGCCACGCGGCCAAGGGTTTGGCACCGCGGCCCGAACCTGTCTGGCCAGCCAGGCTTTCGTCCCGGCGCTCGACCGCGCCGGAAACGCCGCTGCCACGACGATTCGCGTGAATCTGCGCTTTAGCCGCTGAGTTCGGGGTCCAGCTTGGAACGGCAAATGCTATCGTCCGGCCCCGCGGGCGCTCATGGCCGATTCTCCGTCACCCAAAGCCAACAGCGTTCCTCCCGACATCAGCGGCTGGATGGCAGGCGAGTATCGCCTGGGCCGGAAGCTGGGCGAGGGAGGGTTTGGAACGGTGTACGAGGCCGTGCACCCGTTGCTCAAGCGGCGCGCAGCAGTGAAGGTGCTGCATCGCATCGCGGGTTCGGATTCTGATGCCGTGCTGCGCTTCGTGGCTGAGGCGCGCGCGGTGAATCAGATCAAGAACCGCCACATCATCGATATCTTCTCGTTCGGGAAGCTGACCGATGGGCGCCACTTCTACGTTATGGATTTGCTCGAAGGCGAGCCGCTCGACCGCTTCATCGCGCGCGAGGGACGCTGCAGCGTCGAGAACACCGTGCAGCTGCTGCGGCCCATCGCAGAAGCGCTCGACGCCGCGCACACCGCCGGCGTCGTGCATCGAGATCTCAAGCCGCAGAACATCTACCTGATTTGGGATGCAGACGGCGAGACGGTGCCAAAGTTGCTCGATTTCGGCATGGCCAAGCTGCTCGGTGATTCACGAGTGCACACCGTCAGTGGCACGCCGCTCGGCACCCCGCTGTACATGTCACCCGAGCAAGCTCGCGGCGATGTCGTCGATGGTCGTTCCGACGTGTACGCGCTGGGCGTGCTGTGCCACGAGCTGCTCACGGGTCGCCTGCCGATCACCGGCGAAAATACCATCGCCGTATTGATGGCGCACATCATTCAAGCCCCACCGAAGGTCTCGGAGGTATGCGCAGATCTCTCGCCTGAATTGGATGCGCCGATCCTTCGCATGTTGGAGAAGAAGGCGGAGCAGCGCCCCGCGACGGCCACCGAGGCGCTGAACGAACTGACGAGCGCGGCCGAGCGCGCGGGTTTGCTCGTGCCTTCCGGCCCGCCGCGCTTGTCGCGCCCGCCGCCCGACTCGGAGTGGAATCGTGCGCGTTCCGCAGATACCGCCGACACGACACTGCAGCCGTTTTCGTCAGGTGCGGGCGGCATCACCGATGCCGACCAGGGGCGGGACGCAATGGTGCGCAGCGCCAGCCTTGCGCAGAAAGAGCGTTCGCGTTGGCCGTTGTGGTTGCTGCTGGTGGCCGTGGCCGCGGGCGCTACCTTGTGGCTGAGTCGCGGCTGGCATGATTCGCCGATCGCAACGGCGCCCTCGGCGTCCGCGCGCTCGCCAATCACCGTACCGGTGCCCGCCGCTGCCGCGCCTTCGGCGCCCCCGAGCGAGATCGCGGCGCCGAGCGCGGTCGCCGCGCCGGAACCGAGCGTACGCGAGGCAGCGCCAGCCAAGCCGAGCAAGCGCGCACCGGTCCCGCCCGCCGCTCGCGCCCGCATACCGAGCGATCTCGAGAGTCCATTTTGAATCGGAGTCTGCGGTTCAGCCTCGGTTTGCTTTCGCTACTCGGCAGCGCTTGCACCCAATTTCCCGTGATCCCCGCGTCCGGGTGCGGCAACCACGTGATCGAAGGCAGCGAAGATTGCGATGGCTTCGCGCGACCGGGCGAGCCAAACACGGTGTGCCTCGATCCCGGCACGACGTTCGAATGTCACCTCGACTGCTCCTTCAACGCCGACGGCAAACAGGCCGCGTGTCCCAAAGGCTGGGGCTGCGATTCGGACTTCGTATGCCGCGCCCCGAGCGGCCTATTCACCGAGTCCTCGTTGCCCGCCGACGTCGGCGCGTGGTCACTGAGCGCGGGTGACTTCGACGGTGACGGTCGCGAGGACGTCGTGAGCAGTGAACCGCTCGATGCCACTGGCGCTACCCGACTGCGGTTCAACTACTTCGACACCCAGGGCGCCCTCGCCGAAACGCGCTTGTTCCCCAAAACCCTGCTTTCACCGACATTCAACTTCATCGCCCAAAGCGACAGAATCAGCGATGTCGCGTTCACGGTCGGCTCTCTCGGCGTAATGGCGGGACGCGCCGATCGCGGCTGGTTGCCAGAGGTGTTCAGCTCGTATCGGCAGCCGAACGCCAGCGTGCGAATCGTTGGCGTGTACGACCAACCGATCCAATGGTCCGCTTCGTTCACGACCTTGATCTCGTTCGCGAGCGGCAGCGGCTTTTACCTCGGTGATCCCGAGACGGGAACGCTCGTGAACCGGCTCTCCGTATCCGGCAGCGTTGCGCAGCTGGTGGGCGATCTGGTGAGCGGGAACGTGTTCGAAGACACCAAGCTCTCGCCCTGCCTCGAACCGGTCTTCGCCATGCGCGGCGAGAGTCATTTCAGCGTGGTCGATGTCTGTGAGTCGGATCCGCAGGGCACGGTCTTGTGGCGTGAGCATTTTCAGTTGACCGAGATCGCTCTCGCGCCTGCCGCTGAGATCGATGCGGCTCCGCAACTGCTCGACATGAACGCAGATGGCCATCTGGACGTACTCCTCGGCGCGGGCGGTCGGCCTTATGTCGCATACAGCAACGGGCAGGCACTGGGTGTCGCGACTCCGTACTCGTATCCCGTAGACAATCACGTTTTTCCGAGCGGTATGCCGTTGGCGGTGGGTGACTTCAGCGGCGATGGCGCGCTCGACTTCGTATTCCCGAGCCGGCTGGTGGTGTCTTCGACTGCTTATGACGGTGCCACTCCGACCTATTACGACCTCGGCAATCGACACACCGCCCCGTGGACGCTCGCGAAAATTTCCGACTTCAATGGCAACGGCAAGCTGGACGTCGTGGCCGCATCGAGCGGAAGCTTGAACCTCGATTTTTTCAATGGCACCGACACCGAAAACCTTGCCGCGAGCCTCGTCTCGACCTCGGCGCCCGTACAGTTCCTCACCGCGGGTGACTTCGACGGCGACTTGATCACGGACTTGGCTCTCTTCGAGCTGCCGCTGCCGGGGCTAACCGTGAGCACGCTGAAGGTGGCCTTTGGCAGCGCGTTCGCGTCCCTTGGCACGCCGATCGCAGTCGGGCAGATCGATAAGGTCGAAGCCTTGGGCAGCTATCAGGATGCGAGCCGTGACAACCTGACGCTGTGCTCGAGCGAAACCATCGCAGGCACCCGCAACGGCGCGCTAACGCTCTTGTCCGGCGGGCCAGATCGCGTTCCCTTCGCGCCACTCACATTGACCGAGTTCTCTTCCACCGGCTCGGTGCAGGACGCCGGCGCATTTGCGGTAGTTTCAGGGCATTTCGTGAACTCCAGCCAGACGGATTTGTTGGCGCTCGCCTTCTTCCGGCCCAACGGCAGTCCACGGCCGATCGATATTTGGTCGGTGCCCGCGATTACCGAGCCTGGCGCTTCGCCCGTGCGCTTGCCGGGTGCGCTCGACCCGCGTTTGAACCCGGTGGAGTTCATTCTCGATCAGAACATCTATTCGGCAGACATCGCCAGCACGTCTGCCGATCTCGACGGCAATGGGCGAGACGAAGCCGTGTTCGCCATGCCTGCCGATGGAGGCAGCCATTGCGGCTTGCTGTTGGTCGGCGCAGATGATCGAGGTTCGTTCGGAAGCGCGGCGCGCACACCGGTGATCGTCGACGAGCCGTGCGCGGATCCCCAAATCATGCCCGTCAAATTCGACCCGAGCGGCTTGCCCAATCTGGCGCTGCTGACCGGCACCACTGGCGCGAACGACCGACATCTGTACGTGCTGTGGAATGACGGCAACGGGCAATTCTCGGGTCAAAGTATCGTGCGAGTCTCCGCGGACGACGACTCCCCGCAGCAGTTTACGGTGCGCCCCTCGGATCAGGAATTTGGCGGTTTCGTCTACCTCACGAAGGATGCCTTGCGCGTCGTGCGCGCGCCGCTCGGGCGAACGTTCGCGGGTCCGGAAGTGGTGCCCAGCGACGTGATCGTGAGCAACGGCACCGGCATCGTAGCGGCAGACGTGAATGGCGATCACTTGAGTGACTTGGTTTTTTCCGAGTCGGGCAAGATGCGGGTGCTCAAAGCGGGGCTGATCGTGCCATGAGGCGCGTTCTCGGTGCGTTCCTACTCGGCCTTGCGTGCTGGCCGGCGTCGGCGCTCGCTGCCGACTCGAGCTCGGATTTGGAGCGCGCCAAAGAGTCTTTCAAAGCAGGCGCTACGGCTTACGCGGCAGGCGATTATCTCGCCGCCATTCAAGCGCTCGACGCGGCCTATCAGCTGACCCCTCTGCCGGCGATTGCGTTTTCGCTCGCACAAGCTCATCGCCGGCAATACTTCGTCGATCACGAGCGTGAGCACCTGGATCGCGCAATCAGGCTATTTCGCCAGTACATCGAGCTCGCGCCGACCGGCTCGCGGCGCGCGGACGCGCTTGACGCGCTGTCACAACTCGAGCCCCTCGCGGCCGCCCAACCCCCGGCCTCGTCGCCCATTGCGAGCAATCCGGATGCCACTCGTGCGGACGTCGCTCGTCGCACCCGCGTATTGATCACGACGGACGCGCCGAGCGCCGAGCTCGTGCTGGACGGCGCACCTGCTACGTCTTCCCCTTTGATTCGCGAGGTCGAACCCGGAAAGCATCACGTGCGCGTGACTGCGCCAGGTTTTTTCCCCAGCGTGCGCGAGCTCAACGCGATCCCGGGTGAGCTCACGCTGACCCCTGTCCCGCTGCGCGAGCGGCCGAGCACGCTCGGCATCTGGACATCCCCCGACGCGGACATCTACATCGACGGTGCTTACCTGAGCCCCGGTGGTGACGCGGTGATGGTGCAGCTGCAAAGCGGCAAGCATCGCGTTGCGGTTGGTCAAAAAGGCCATGTGGTGGCTCTACGGGAGGTCACGCTGCTGCGTGGAAAGCAGCAGAATATCCGGGTGACGCTGGAGCAGACTTCGCAGCGCATCACTTCACAGGTGTTGTTCGTCGCGGGTGGTTTGTCGCTCGGTGCGAGCTTCGTGCTCAGCGCATTTGCGATCCGTGCCGAGGGCCGCGCGGAAGATTTTCTGGGTGATGTCCAAGCCAAGAACGTCACCGCAGCGGATTTGACCAGCTACAATACGTCGATCGACGAACGCGATCGCTTTCGGCTCGTGACGGGTGTATCGCTGGCCGCCTCCGCCGGTTTTTTCATCACGGGCTTGTTCTTGCACGAGCTCGACCAGCCCGATCCCCAGTTGTTGTACCGCACGGCGCCCCGACCCGGTGCCGAGCCGTCATCGCCACCCGCTGCGGCTTCCCGCTCGCGCTTACAGGTGGCTCCCGTTTTTTACGCCAATGGCCTCGGGGCCATGCTCGGAGGTTCGTTTTGAGCTCGCATAGACTTGGCCCGAGTCGTGCTTATGCACTGGGCATGTTCTTTGGTGTCCGCTGCCTTGCCGTTTGTGCGGCCGCGGCTTGTCTGTTCGCCCCGCGCCTCGCGCTCGCCCAGGGCAACGATACCTTGCCCACGTTGGACGACACCACGCCTCCGCCTGTGCCGCCCGAGCCCGCTGCGCCGGTACCAGCGGTGGTGGTCCTCGACCCTTCACAAAAGCGTGTGCGCCTGCCGACAGGGCCCGTCCGCGCGCAACGTCGGCTGGCCTTGCTGGGTGAGGTTGGTTGGAACGGAATCGCGGGTTTTGGGCCAAATCTGACGTACCGTCTGCACCCAAACGTATCGGTTGATTTGGGCGCGGGCCTCTCGCTCTTGGGTTGGAAGGTCGGTCTGCGTGGTCGCTACCTGCTACTCAAGGGCCCGGTTACGCCGTTCATCGGCGTCGGTGTCATGAGCGCAGGCGGCTTCGGCTCCGAGCAAATCGAGATCAGCAACAAAGAAGACGATCCCAATCGCGTGCCCTTGAATGTCAGAATCAAGCCCTCGATCTGGCTACAGAGCGTCGCGGGGGTCGATTGGGTGGCGGGCAACGGCTTTACGTTGATCGGTACCGGCGGCTGGGCCTCCGTCTTGAGCAGTGATCCCGTCGAGATCGTCACCGGCACGCCCACTCCCGACGAAGAGAAGGCGCTCGATATCGCTTTCCGAAGCAGCGTCGTGTTCACGATTGCGCTCGGCTATTCATTTCGCTGAGTCCTACGCGGACAGTTGTCCGGACAATTGTCCGAAACTGTCCGCTCAACCGCGCGTCAACGTGAGCCGCCCGGTGCGGCTGGGTAGCGTGATGGTGCGGCTCGGTAACCAGATCGATACGATGATGCCGCCGCCTTCGCGGCGCGCCACGCGCAGCTTACCCCGATGCGCTTCGACGATTTCCCGGCATAGCGCGAGCCCCAAACCGGTGCCTTTTTCCTTCGTGGAAAAGAAGGGCAAGAGCGCGTTCTTCAGGACTTCGTCGGTCATGCCCGCGCCCCGATCGGCGACAGTGAGCGTGGCGGCGCCGCCTTCACCCGGGGTCACGGTCAGCGCGACGCCGGAGGGCTCGGTGCTGGCTTCGAACGCGTTCTTCAACAGGTTGATCAACGCTTGTTGGAGCTGACCGGCGTCGAAGAAGCCGTCCTGTTCCGGCGCTTCAGCCACGTGTAAATCCGGGTAGAGCATGCGGATCCCCTCTAGAAAAGGCGCCCAGGCGACGCGCTCCGAGCGCGGCTTGGGCAAGCGCGCAAAGCGCGCGTAGCCTTCGAGGAACGCCGCCAAGTGCGACGAACGCTCCTCGATCGTATCGAACACACGGTCGAGCTTGGCGATTTGTGCAGGGTTTTTGGCGATCAAACGCGCGGAGTGCACCATCGAGGAGATGGGCGCGAGCGAGTTGTTCAGCTCGTGATTGATGATCCGGATCACCTTCTTCCAAACCTCGATTTCTTGGCGACCGAGCTCGGGTGTCAGGTGCTTCACCATCAGCAGCGTGTAGGGTTCGTGTTCGAGATCGAAGTAGCGTTTGGCTAGGTGATACGTGCCTGACTCGCCGTCTTGCTCGACGGTGAAGAGGGCGTCGGTCTCGGTCAGCAGGCCTTGGCGTAGGGCTTCGGGGGCGCGATCGAGCAGGCGCAAAAAGTTCTCGCCGGTGAGCTCGCGTCCCTCGAAGAATAGTTCCCGCGCTTCAGCGTTGGAAAAGAGCAATTTGCCGGTTTGCCCGTACAGCACGATGGCCATTGGCGCGTTCTCGACCACCGTTTGCAATAGCCGCTCTTTCTGCTCGTGCTCGGCGCGCACGTCCCCGAGCGCCTGTTGCAGCGCGCCCACCTTCAGCGCGTATTTCCGGGCTTGCGACAGCGCAACCAATAGCCCCACGCCCGTCAACGACAGCGCGACCAGCGCCCAGGTGATCAAGCTTTTGGCCTGCGCTCGAGCTCGATGCCCAAGCGATCCATACGCCGGTACAAGGCTTGGCGACTGATCCCGAGCAGCGCGGCGGCGGTGGCGATCACCCCGCCGCTCTCCACCAATACGCGCTCGATCTCCATGCGCTCGGGATCCTGCGCCGACGCGGGCCCGACCGCTGCGGCAGGCTGCGTGAACGATGGTTCGAGCGACGGCTGGGAGCGTCGCGAGCCGTTCGCTGCCACCACGAGCCCGAGATCGGCCGCGGTCACCCGAGACCCCTGACAAACCAGCGTCGCGCGTTGGATGCGATTTTCGAGCTCCCGCACGTTGCCCGACCAATCGTGATCGACGAGCGCACGGCGCGCTTCGCTGTCGAGCTCGTAGTAGCCGCCGTTGCGTTCGGCGTGTCGCTTCAGCAAAAATTCGGCGATCGGCAAGATGTCGTCCGGTCGATCGCGCAGCGCGACAATCTTCAGCTCGATCACATTCAGCCGGAAAAACAGGTCTTCGCGGAACGCGCCCTGCGCGATCGCGCGCGGCAAATCCGCGTTGGTGGCGCTGATCAGGCGCACGTCGCTCTTGCGGGTGGTGTTGCTGCCCAAGCGCTGGAATTCGCCGGTCTGCAGCACGCGCAGCAGCTTCATTTGACCCATCAGCGACAGATTGGCGATCTCGTCCAAAAACAGCGTGCCGCCGTCGGCTTCCTCGAAGCGACCGATGCGCAGCTTCTTGGCACCCGTGAACGCGCCCGCTTCGGCGCCGAATAGCTCGGCCTCCAACAGGTCATCGGGCAGCCCGCCCGCGTTCACCTGAACGAAGGGGCGATCTTTGCGCCGGGAGTTGGCCTGCACGATCTGCGCGAGCCGCTCTTTGCCCGAGCCATTGGGGCCGGTGATCAGCACCGCGGCCTCCGAGGGCGCGACCTTGGCGGCGAGGGTGACGACCTCGTGCATGGCGGCGCTGGCGTAGACCAAGCCGCACAGGTCGTGACCGTGGGCAAGGTCGGCTCGGGCGCGGTTGGTTTGCGTGCGCAGCCGCAGATTTTCCCGCGAAAGCTCGCGCAAACGCACCAGATTTTTGACCGTGGCGACCAGCTTATCGTCGTTCCAAGGCTTCGCGATGTAGTCGCTCGCGCCCTCCCGCACCAGGCGCACCGCGGTCTCCAAAGACTGGAAAGCGGTCATCAAGAGCACCGGCAAATCCGGGTCGAGCTGCTTGATTTGCCGGAGCAAGGCCTCCCCCTCTGCGCCACTCGTGGCGTCGCGGTGAAAGTTCATGTCCTGCAGCACGACCCCCAAATCCTCCGAACGCACGAGCTCGAGCGCGCGTTCAGGCGTCCGGGCCGTCAGTGTCTCCAGCCCGTGCACGTCGAACAGCAGCTCGAGCGCCGCGCACACCGCCGGTTGATCGTCGACCACTAGGACTTTGAGAGCACTCATGAATTTCCCACCAGACGGGCGTAGAGATTGCCACAACCTCAGTAGACCCGTCTCAGCAAGTCACATGCCAGCCCGCGGCCGGACACTCGCGGTGTGCTTGGTTGCGATCACAGCTTTGCTCGCCGCGCAACCCGGGCCCGCCGGACGTGCAAATAAATAGCGGTTAGGAAGAGTCCTTGCCTCAGGCTTGCGTAAAAATGGGGCAGTAATTCGCAGTTTCAGCGAGAGCGTTGATTTCTGCGCGCTTTCCCTAGCGCGTTCACGCGCTACAGTGGCAGCAGAGTGAAGCAAGTCGAGTGGCGCCGTTGGTGAGCGTTGCTCCACGACCTTTTCGAACTTTGAGATTGGGTGCCCCGATGTGGAACCGGTTCCTGCTAAATCCTAGCTCTTTTCGCGCGCAACTGGTTGGCGCTTCGCTGACGCTGGCATTTCCGGCCTTACTTGCGATGAGTTGCTCCGCGGGCACGCCTACGGGTAGCCCTGGCGGTGGCGGCGGCGGCAACGCGCCGGGTGCGGGCGGCGCAAATAGCTCTGCGGGCGCAGCCGCAACGTGCGCCGGCACGGTTTGCAACGGGGTCTGCGTCGACACCAAATCGAACGCATCGAACTGCAATACGTGCGGCAACATTTGCCCCACGACGGCACCCTTCTGCGCAAACTCGGTCTGTTCGTCGACGTGCCCGAACACGACCTGCGGTGCCGCCTGTGTGGACACCAAGTCCGACGTGGCCAACTGCGGTGGCTGCAACATGCCCTGCGCAACCGGCCAAGCCTGTACGAACAGCGCATGCGTAGCAGTATCGACCGGCACTGCCGGCGCGGGTGGTGGATCGACCGTGGGCACCGGAGGCACTCCCGGCAGCGGCGGTGGCGGCTCGGTCGTGATCCCCGCGGGCCGCAACGGCTGCGCCGTCAAGCCCGGCATGATCTCGGACTTCGAAGAAGGCGCCGCAGCCATGGACCCGGTCGTGATCGCCAGTGAGGGCCGCACCGGCACCTGGGCAATCTTCAACGACATGTCCAAGACGACCGAGACGATCAAAGTCGAAGCCTCCGGCGGCACCGCCGATTGCGACAAATTCGCGCTGCACGTGACCGGCACCGGCTACAACGAATACGTCGGTTTCGGCATGAATTTCGCTGGAACAGGCGAGGCGCCCGTCGTTTACGACGCCAAAGCCAAGAACTTCACCGGCGTCCGCTTCAAGGCCAAGTTGGGCACCGGCGCGGACATGAAATCGCCCGTGCGCTTCAACATCTCCACGCCGTTCACGGAAGACAAAGCGAACCCCGGTGGCGCCTGCACCGCGGTCGCCGCCAGCACCAACAAGGCCGCGCTCGGCTGCTATCAGCACATCGGCAAGTTCATCTCGCCGGGCACGGCGGAAGGTCAGATCGGCACCGCGTACAAGACGTTCACTTACTGCTTCGATCGCGACCTGTACCCGCTCTCGCTGCCCAGCAATCTGAGCAACGCCCAGCGCGACGCGGTGCCTGCGAACATGCTCAAGCTGCAGTTCCAGTTCAACCAAGGCAAAGACTACAGCGGCGCGTATCAGAAAGCCGGCTACCCGCCGTTCCAGGTCGGCCTGCCCTTCGACCTCTGGGTCGATGACGTCGAGTTCATCACGGGCGCGTGCTCGAGCCCCGTGGCGCCCTCGCCCTCGAACGGATCACCGGCCAAGCCCTTCCCGCAAAACGCCGCCGTCGGCAGCTGCACGCCCGCGACAGGCGCGGCAAACTTCAGCTCTGCAATCGCGCAGATTTACGCCACCTGGACGAAGAACTTCGTGCAGAGCGATCACATCGTCGCGCCGGAGCAAAGCAACGTCGTGACGTCCGAAGCGATGGGCTACGGCATGATGATCGCCGCCGCCATGGGCGACAAAACGGCCTTCGACAAGTTCGCGGGCTACGTGTCCGGTAAACTCGCCGGCGGTCTGATGACCTGGAAAGACGGCCAAAGCGGTTCCGCCAGCGATGCCGACTTGGACATCGCCTATGCGTACCTCATGGCGAACGTGCAATGGCCGAGCGGCGGCTACAAGGCGAAGTCCGACAGCATGGCGTCCGCCATCGCTAGCAGCGACCTCGTGAGCAACGTTGTCAGTGGTGGTAGCCAGTTCCACAGCGCACCGTTCAATCCCTCGTACTTCGCGCCCGCGTGGATGAAAAAGTTGACTGGTCTGTCGGGTGCCGTCGGCGCCAACTACACGCTAGTCAACGCCAACGTGAATTCGGGCACGGCTGGTCTTCCGACCGATTGGGCCAACATGTCAGATGGTAAGCCCTCCGGTCCGGGCAGTGCGCAGGTTACTAGCGAAATCCAAGATGGTGGCGGGGCAATGGGTTACGACGCAGCGCGCGTGCCGTGGCGCCTCGGCATGGATGCTTGCCTCGGCGGTACCGACACCGCTGCGGTCAAGGCCATCGTGTCCTTCTTCGCCAGCAAGTATGACGCGGGTGCGACCATCGACCTGATGAAGGCAGGCTGGATCAAGAGCTCCGGTGCTGTGCACCCCAAGGCGATTGATATGCAGGGCTCTTACATCGGCCCGATCGGTGTCGGTGCCATGGCCGCGGGCAACGCCGCGATGCGCGACCGCGCATTCCGAGCCATGCTCGATATGTTGGAGAACGGCGACTACAACCACACGTACTTCCCGTCTACCGTCGGCCTGCTCTCGCTGCTCGCCATGAGCGGCAACTTCCCGACGCCCTGACCCCTACCGTCTGAGGCTGACGACACCGCCCTTCGCTCGCACCCCGCGGCGAAGGGCGGAGCTTTGTTGGGAGGTCGCAACTTCTAGGGGCGATCGCGATCCAGCAGCGCACCTCGTGGCTTTCGCAGGGTAGCCGGATTGGACGCCGAAGGCTGAGACGGGCGCGGGGACGATCGTGACCATTGAAAAATCCAGGGCTGAGCTCGGCCAATGGCGATTTCGACGCCTGGCGGGCGCGGAGCGAGCATTTCCCGTAGGTTAGAGGCGATGCTGCGCTCGAATTGGAAGCGGCTGAGTGTTGCGCTCGTGATCGGGGCGGTGCTCGTGCTGATCTTTGCGCCCGTCGCGCGCTCGGTGCACGCCAGTGATGGCGCGCCGAAGAAGTGTCCGCCGGAGATGGCGTTCACGGCGGGGATTTGTATGGACCGCTACGAGGCGCGTCTGCTCGAGCGGGGCGACGATGGGTCGCTCGCTCCATTTCCGCCGTTCGCGCGGCCGAAGCAAGGGGTGTTCGTTGCCGAGTCGCGGGCGGGAGTGCGGCCGCAGGCGTACATCAGTCAGGTCGAAGCGGCGAGCGCGTGCCAGAACGCGGGCAAGCGTTTGTGCGGCGCGAGCGAGTGGTATCGGGCCTGCCGCGGTGAGCACGACACCGTTTATCCGTATGGTGCCAAGTACGTACGGGGGCGTTGCAATGTCGGTAAACCGCACCTGTTGTCGATCTTGCACGGCAGTGATCCAAACGCTTGGAGCTATGACAAGGCGTTCAACGACCCCGAGCTCGATCGGCGGCCGGGCTTCCTCGCCGAAACCGGGGAGTATTCGGGATGCGTGACGAGCGCCGGTGTGTTCGATCTCGTCGGCAACCTGCACGAGTGGGTCGCCGATCGCGTGGACAACTCGATCGCGCAGAAGCTGCAGATCAAGGCCGGCATTCGCGCGCGCTTGGGGCGAAACCGCGGCAAGGGCATTTTCATGGGCGGCTTCTTCAGCACCACGAACGAGCACGGCGATGGCTGTGACTTCGTGACCATGGCGCACGAGCCTCGCTATCACGATTACTCGACGGGCTTTCGCTGCTGTAAGGATCCCTAGTTCAGCCTGAGGTTTGAAGAGCAAACGCGACGTCGCGGGTCGGCTGGCGCGGACGTCCGCGCCAGTGTCCAGGCGCCTGGCCGAACATGTCCAGGGCCCGAGCAACGCGGGCAACACTCGATATTTAGCGCGGATTCGCGATCAGCCGTGTGGGCACGCGGCGTGCACCGGGGGCGTGAGTTGGCGCCGCGCGTGGAAGCTGTTTCCCGCCGTACGCCAGGAGGATCTACGTTCATGGTGAAGTCGGCATTTGGCTATTTGATGTTCGCGGCGCTCGGGATCTTGGCGAGCGCGTGCAGCAGTGACGCGAGCAAGGACAGCCCTTGCAAGACAGGCGCGGCGGCTTGTCAGTGTTATGCGAATAAGACGTGCGATGCTGGTCTGAGCTGCATCGGCGGCGCGCTGTGCCTTGATTTGTCGGGGATCGCTGGCTCGGGGCCGGTACTCGGTGGTGGGGGCGAAGCCGCGACGAGCGGCGCCGGCGACGTGGGCGACGCGGGCGAAACCAATGGCGGCGCCAGCAGCGGAGGTTCGAATAGCAGCGGAGGTTCGAGTAACAGCGGAGGTTCGAACAACAGCGGAGGTTCGAACAGCAGTGCAGGTGCGAATAGCAGCGCTGGTTCGATCGGCACTGCGGGTGCTGGCGGTGCCGGTCAGGTGTTCCCGCCGAACCCTGCCGGATGCGCTCGAGTCACGAGTTGCCCGACCTGCTGTGAAACCAGCGGAGTGTTCGCGCTCAACTCACTGGCCGCCGACGCGACCAGCAAGTACGTGACCGCGTTCGACGTGAGCGCCAGCGCCGTGACCGCCGAGTTCAACTTTGCGACCAGCGATGAAGTGGGCGCGATCTTTTTCCATTTCTCGACCCCGCAAGAGATTGGCGCTTTGAGCATTGCCGGGCTCGCTACTGGTGGGGCGTTCGAGATCGCTCTCGTTCGCGCGACGGGCAAGGATGGCTGTATCTACCCGGTGGTTGGCAGCTCGCTCTCCAGCGTCCCCTCCTCGTGCTGGGGACTCGGCGCAGGCCCGTATGCGGCGCTGCCGGCGGATCAAATCGAAGTTCGCGTCCGCTCCCTGAGCTCTGGCCGGGCGGCACTCAACGTGAGCTCGGTGCAATACTCGCCATAGCCTCGTTCAGCGTGGCTGCGGAACCCGCTTCGGCCGCGGGTGGGATATAGGTGTTGGGCCACTCCAGTGACTCGTCCTGAGGTTCGTGGCTATACTGGACGGCGGGCGAGCGGTCAGGGCTTCGCCCGCTTGCCATTGGCCGCCGCATGCCGCTCCGAAGCTCAGGTCAGACCACCGCGCCCTCGTTGAGCGCGAGCGTCGGCGCTTCGGGGCCTTCGTCGCTGAGTCTCGCGTGGTTGTTTCCGCAAACCAACGGACCCACCACGCTGCTGCCCTCGGCGGGCAGTCCGGAAGCGTTCATCGGTCGGGACGAGGATTGCGCGGCCGTGCTCTCGGGGCAGGACGTATCGCGTCGGCACGCAGTGCTGCGAGGCCAGGGACCGCATTGCGTACTGTTGGACCTAGCGAGTCGGAACGGCACTTGGGTCAACGGCAGGTCGATCCAAGCGACGCTGCTGAGCGCCAATGACGTGGTGCGAGTCGGCGGCTGGGTCGGCGTCGTCAGCGCAGAGCTCGGGGAGTTGGGTGCGCTGGCGCCTGGCCTATACGGCGGACACGCGCTCCGCAGCGCCCTGGCCGCGGTCGAACGAGCCGCGACCAGCGATCTTCCGATCGTTTTAGAGGGCGAAACCGGCACGGGCAAAGAAGCCGCGTCGCGCGCGATCCATCTGTGGAGCGGGCGCGCGGGGCCCTTCGTCGCGGTCAACTGCGCGGCGTTGCCGCAGGCCTTGGCCGAGGGTGAGCTATTCGGCTATCGGCGCGGGGCGTTCACGGGCGCGGAGCTTGCGAGCACGGGCTACTTTCGAGCTGCGCAGGGCGGCACGCTGCTGCTCGATGAGGTGTGTGAGCTGCCGCTCTCGCTGCAAGCCAAGCTGCTGCGCGTGATCGAGCAGCAAGAAGTGCAGCCACTCGGTGAGGCCAAGCCGATCAAGCTCAACGTGCGTGTGCTGGCCGCGGCGCAGGAGCCATTGGCGGCGGCAGTCGCGCAAGGGCGCTTCCGAGCGGATCTATTCGCCAGGCTCGACGGGCTCACCGTGCGTTTGCCACCGTTGCGCGAGCGCCGTGCCGAGATCCCGTATCTGTTCACGCGCCTGCTCGTCGAAGGTTCGGGCGCGCGCCCGCCCGCCGTGGATGTCCGCGTGGTGGAGCGGTTGTGCTTGTATGATTGGCCATTCAACGTGCGCGAGCTCGGGCTCTTGGTCAAGCGCCTACTCGTGCTGCACGGCGCCGAGCCCATGTTGAAGTTGCAGCACTTGCCCGAGCGCTTTCAGAGTGAGCCCGAGCCGCGCCTCGAAGTCTCGCCACCTAAAGCGAGTCCTGAGCGAGCCGAACGAGCCGAGCGAGCCGATGCGGACGCGCCCGAATTCGCGGAATTGCTCGAGGCACTCCGCGCGTGTGCCGGGAATGTCGCGCGAGCGGCGCAGTCACTCGGGATCTCGAGGCAGCGCGCCTACCGCATGATGCAAGGCCGTACGGATCTGGATCTCGACGCGATGCGGGCGCCAGGCGGAGAGTCATGAGCCAAAGCCGCGAGCCCTCCGAGGCCGAGACGCTCCCTGCTCAATCGCGCATCGGCCAAGTGATCGCCGAAAAATACCGCATTGTGCGGTTGCTCGGCCGCGGCGGCATGGGCGAGGTTTACGAAGCACGCCACGTCGTGGTGGGGCGGCGCTTTGCCCTGAAATTCTTGCACGATCACCACGCTCGAGGTGGTGACTCGCTCTCGCGCTTCTTGCGTGAAGCGCAGGCAGCCGGTGCGCTCGACAGCGAGCACATCGCAGCCGCGCTCGATTTCGACACCGCGGCGGACGGCTCACCATTCCTGCTCATGGAATATCTGGCAGGTGAGAGCCTCGCTGCCCTGCTGACGCGCGAGGGACGGCTCCCGGTGCCGCGTGCGATCGCTATTCTGATTCAGGTCTGCACAGGCTTGGACGTCGCGCATCGCGCCGGCATCGTGCATCGGGACCTCAAGCCCGATAACTTGTTCGTCACGCAGCAACCGAGCGGCGCGGAGCTGATCAAGATCTTGGATTTCGGAATTGCCAAGCTGACCGAGCCGGGAGCTGACGGTGCGATTACGAACAGCGGGGCGATCCTCGGTACGCCGTTTTATATGGCTCCCGAGCAGGCCCGGGGCGAGAAAACCGTCGATTTTCGTGTGGATATTTACGCGCTCGGGGTGATTGCCTACGAGCTGCTGTCGGGCCACAAACCGCACCCGGGTGACGGCTACAATGCGATTCTGGCGCACATTCTGACGCAACCGGTTGCGTCTCTGACTGCACTTCGCCCCGGTCTGGAGCCAGGTCTGGTGGCAGTCATCGAGCGCGCGCTGGCGAGTGAACCCACGCGCCGGCAAGGTTCGATTGCCGAACTGCGCAGCGAGCTTTCGCCGTTTGCCGGGCGCGCGCTGGCGACTAGCGGTACTCACTTCGATCTTCGCCCGGACAACCCCCGCGTTGCCGACGCTTCGACCCAAGCGACGCTCGCGGCGCCCGTCTCGGTGCACGATGGCACATTCCAGTCCGCGATCGGAGACGTAGAACTCGCATCCTCGGGTCGCGAACGACCGCAGCGAGCTCGTTGGGCGCTGATCGCGGTGGTCGCGCTGGCGACCGGGTTGCTGCTAATGAGGGCTTTGAATCGCTCAACGACCACGCCAAAGCTGACTGGGGCCGCGAGCGCTGCGGTGGACCACGCGCTCGAACTCAATAAAAATTCGCTTCAGCCAGCGGCTATCGTTCCCGCGCCCGCTGCCAGCACGCCGAACGATGCTGCGCCGAGCGCGCCGTCGAGCTCCGTCGCAGCGCCGCCGAGCGAACGAGCAGCAAAAGTCGCTCCACGACCGAAGCGAAACGCGCCGGCTCCTTCTGCGGTCGCGCCGAGAGAGCAACGAAACGAGGTCCGGTTCGATGAGAAGAACCCGTATTGAGCGCGCGGCCACCTGGCTGTGCCTCAGCCTGGTAGGCGGGGCGGTCTCGAGCTCCGCGCACGCCTCCGCGGAGTCAGCCGAAGCGCGCGCCGAGGCTCGAAGTCATTTCGATCAAGGCATCGCCTTGGCGCGACGTCACGCCTACGCCGAGGCATTGGCCGAATTCGAGCGCGCTCACCAAATATCGCCGCACTTCAGCGTGCGCTACAACATCGGTCAGGCGCTGATCGCGCTCGGTCGCTCGACCGAAGCTATTTCCGCGCTGACGCTCTACCTCGCGGAGGGTGGCCAAGATATCGAACCCAGCCGGCGGCGGGAGGTAGATACGACCATCGCCAGCGAGCTCGCGAAAACGAGCAGCATCGAGGTCACGGTCGACGTCGCGGGCGCGCTGATCAGTATCGACGACAAGCCGAACGGTCGTTCGCCGCTCGCAGCGCCCGTTCGCGTGGATAGCGGTGCTCACCGCGTGCTCGCTATCCTCGACTCGGGCGAGCGCAGCGAGATCGTGATCGATGCCACAGCCGGGCAGATAGCACGAGCGCAGCTTGTATTTGGCGCACGAGCTTTGCCTGCGCCCGCTGCGAGTCCGGCACTCGGTGAAGTTGCGGTGCCAATACCGTTCGCCGCGCCACCGCCGCGGCGCGAGCCGCCTGCGCCCGCGCCCACCACTCAACATTCCACGCAGAAAACGCTCGCGTATATCGTCGGCGCAACGGGCATCGCGCTCACGGGCGCGGCTGCCGCGCACTTCTTGTGGAATCGCGCGCGATATCAAGATTGGCAATCGCGCTACAACACTTACTACGACGATCCGACGGCCCAAAATCGAGAGTCAGCCAATGCTTTGGCTCAGTCGGTCTCGAGCGCCAGCGCGGTCACGGTCGGGCTTGCGATCGGCGCGGGTGTCGCGCTGGGAACGAGCGCGGTGCTGCTCTTCACCAGCAGCGGAAGCGTGACGGCAGCCGGCAGTAGCGGAGCGGGCGGTCCGTTCATGACTTTGCGGGGTGAGTTTTGAGGCCCATGTCAGCCAAGATATCGGGCTCGTTCGTGTTCTCGGCGGTGGCGGCGGTGCTGCTCGCCGCTTGTTACGACATGCCGCTGATCCCAGACGACTCACTCGCAGTTGCTGGCGCGGCAGGCCACGGCCACGCAGGTGCCGGGGCCGGCGCAGGTGCAGGCGCAACAGCCGCGGGTGGCGCGTCCGCGAGCTCCGGTGCGACCCACACCGACGGTGGCTCGAAGCCGGATGGGGGTGGCGGAGCCAGCGCGGGTGCAGCGGGAAAGAGCCCAGGAACGGCCGGCACCACCGGACAGGCTGGCAGCAGCGGGGCGCCCCACGTCACCTGGCTCGAACTCAACGGAAGCACCGCGCCGTCGAGCGTCGCCAGCAACGCAGCTCTGGGCATCGAGGGCTCGTTTTACGCATATGGTGACGGCTGCTCGGAATTGAATTGGGACGACGCGAACCGCTGCGCCTCCGGAAGGCTCTGTGCGCCGGAGCTGAGTCCCGACAATTGGGGGATCGCCATCGGCTTCGACTTCCGCAACACCGGCCCCGAGGGCACGCCGCCCAACACGAAGCGGACCTGGGATCCGAATGACTTCGCAGCGCGGGGCGTGGCGTGGCAGGTTCGAGGTACGGCTCCCAAGCTACAAGTGTGGGTGTTGAACATGGCATCCAGCTGGCAAGGCCAGTGTAACGCCATGGCGTGCGAAATCTCCGGACCTCCCGATGGTGTGGCCCCCGCGGCGCTCAACGGTGAGCTCCGCTTCGACAACATGATCAAGGATACGTGGGGCTCTGGCATCGAATACACGTTCGATCCGAGCGCCGTGCACGCGCTTCAATTCAAGATCGCGGCGGTCAAAGTGGGGGCGGTCGCGTTCGATTTCTGCATCGATGCTTTGGGCATCATTCGTTGAAGCAGCTGACGCGCGGCGAAGCGTCAATCGCCGGGGTGCGCTTCGGGCAGTTGCGGAGGCAGCGCCCAGTCTTTGCGCAGCCGCCTGTATTCCTCCTGCGGGAGTTGTACGAGCAATGGTTTGGATTTGGGCTCGAGCCAACTCACCAAGCTCTCCAAATCAGGCAGCGAAGCGGACGTGCAGCCCGAGGTGGCTTGCGCTGGTCCACGCTGTACGTGAAAAAAGACGCACGAACCCGCGCCAGGAATGGCCTCGGGTGCATTCTGTTCGATCACGAATCCAAGCCGGAAAACACCGTCCGCGCGGAGCATGGCGCCCTTGGGCCTCGAGGCCACGATGCGGTTGTAGAGCGGCGAGCGCGGATCCTCGACGCACTCGGTTCCCGCCTGAATGTGAATGTAAGGGAAACTTCCCGCCGCCGTTTCAGGTGGTTTATCCGCGTAACCAAAGAGTGAGCCCAACGGGAAGACGCCGGCAGGGGTGCGGCCGTCACCTTCGCGTTTGATTGGCCCGCGCTCCGGCTGGTGCAAGCCACGGCCCCAAGCCATCCCGTGTCGGCCCAAATTTACGTGGAGCGGTTCACCGACCCCGTGCCAGTGCGGTGACTGCGGGCTTCGTTCGAATCGTTGCGCGAGCCCGGCGGTGGCTGACCAATTTGGGCTCGTGACGAGCAGCAGTTGCTTGCTATCGGCGGGGATCGGGCTCGTATGCTGCGACGCAGGCTCGGAAGCACCAGAAGAAATGCTGGCGGGCACGCTCACGGCCAAGAGCACGAAAGAAATTGGGGTTAGACGCATCCATCGCCGGTCTTAGCCGCCTTCTCCCGCATCCGCCAATTGTTGACTGTGCGGCGGGCCCCGTGGACTTTTTGAGGCGAAATGGCGCTCGGATCGCGCCGAGGGCGCGGCAAACGGGCCCCTCTCTCCGAGCAAACGCCGCTGACGCGCGCGGAAAAATATCGTGCGCTGCGCCGTCGTGAGGTGACGCTCTCGAAGACGCCCGGAGAGGTGCAGTGAAGGCGAGTGAGGTGCGTGGCTCGACCTTCGGGCGCCCATTCTTCAATCATGCAGTGAGCGTGTGCGCGATTGCGAATCATGACTTGATTGTCATCTGTGGGCACGACGATCGGAGTGTGGGGCGGGTGTGCGAAGAGCAATTTCTGATACGCTTCCACGATGGCGACTGGACGCTTTGTATTCGGCAGTTTCTTGGGCTTTTCGGGGTTGTTGTTGGGTTCGGTCTTCACCCTCGCGGGTTGCGGCGGAAGCGACGCTGAGCAACCCGGCAACTCCGCGGGCAGCACGGCGTCCGGCGGTCAGTTGGGTGCAGGGGCGCCGAACTCCGGGGGCGGTCAGTCTGCTTCGGGTGGCCAAAGCAATGCTGGTCGCGGCGGAAGTGGCGGCGCGCTGGGGCAGACAGGCGGAACCTCGTCCGGCGGTGCGAGCGCGGGGGGCCCAGCGGGTGGGGCCGCGCAGGTTGGCGGCGGAGGCAGCGCGGGGGCCAGCGTTGGAGGTGGAGCAGGCGGGGCTGCAGGCGGCGCGGCCGGTTCCGGCGGCGCACCGAGCACCGAGTGCACGCGAGCGCTGCTCGATGGGCTTTTGGATGACTACTTCGAAGCGCTCGGCGCCCACGATCCGGCAAGCTTGCCGCTCGCGGCCAACGTCAAGTTCACCGAGAATGCTCAAGCGAGCCAAATCGGTTCGACACCGTTCTGGAAGAACGCGGGGGCGGTCAAGCATTCCCAGCGCGCGCTAGATACCACCGCGTGCAGCGTGGCCGCGCAGGCGGTGATTCCAGAAGGCACCACCGATCTTCCGGTTGGCCTGCGCATCAAAGTGGTGGGCGGGAAGATGACCGAGATCGAAACCATCGTGGTGCGGCAGGGTGACTACACCGCTTCTTTTGCAGTGGCTTCGAACCCGGCCGCAATCATCAACATTGCAGACGATATCGGCTGGCACGATGAAGTGCCGCAGGCGCAGCGCGCGACTCGGCAGCAACTCACGAGCTGGATCGACAAGTACTTTCGCGCGTTCCCTTCGGGCGTGTGCAACGTGACTTCGGCTTGCCGCCGCTTGGAAAACGGTGGCGGCAATTTCTCGTGCGGCACCGGAGCCTCGTGTTCAGCAAGCACGCCGACGACCGGCGGAGAATTCGTGCCGCGCGTTACTATCGTAGATGAGGTGCGCGGCATTGCCGCCGGTTTCACCATCTTCGACTATCAGACGACTGGGCACCTGGACATGCACATGATCAAGATGTCCGGCGGTCAAGTGCACGCCGTGCACGCGATGCTACGCAACACCAATGGTCAATCCGGCTGGGATTGAGCCAATCGCGCTCGAAAACGCGCGCCAGGCTCCAGCCTGACGCGCATCATCATCAACGCTCGATGCTCAGCGCGTTACGGCGCGTCGCCGCAGGCGAACGGCGGATTCGGGAACCCCGGGCAGGTGGCGGGCGTTGCGTCCGAGGTGAACTTCAACTCTGCCGTGCCGAGCAGGCTCGGATGCGCCTCGAAGAAGTCCGCAAGCTGGCGCACGGGATTCAACGGGTTCATGGCGTCCGAGCCCGCGTCGTACTCCGGCGGAGTGAGCTCCGCGTCAGAGAACGCGTACAGAATGAATGCGTCGTTGTGCGTTTCGACGGGGGCTCCCATGCCCGCAGCGCCCAAGTTGGGGCAAGGGCCGAAGTAGCCGTAAGCGCCCGGGCTGATGAAGGGCGGGCCGCCGTTTTGCTGCTGCGCGCCGGTGAACGGTGATTGGTCCTTGGGCAGCGAAGCCGGCAGGGTCTGCTTCGAGCTCGGGATGTTCCAGATTGTCCAGTGGAAGGGGTGCTCTGGGTTCTTGTCGCCAGCGCTCTCGCCCGCTTCGATGGTCAAATCCTTCAAGAGGACGGCGTAGCTTTTCGTGCCTTTGGGTGCGTTGCTCCAGTTGAGTTCGGGAGAGCTGCCTTCGCCGAAGGCCTTGTCGTTGCAGGTGAACGCATCCGGGATCGGTTTGCCCGCTTGCACCGTCGGGCTGGTGAGCGTCAGCTTCCCGGTAGAGGTGTCTTCGTCCGAGCTACAACCGAATGACAGCAGCGCAGCCACGACGGCCAGCGCGGAAACAAAATGCTTCGAAGGACCCATGAGCCAATCTCCCTATTCAAAGTAAGCCGAACATCAGGCTGGCTCTGCCGTATTCGCGTACTCTCGACACGTCAACCGTTGTTCAAATAGTCATTTTCCCCGGCGGGAAAGCTACCCCAAAGAGTGACTTTTATGTGCACTCGGCCGGTGGTTCGATCGAGCACTGTCCACCATCGGGTTGTCAGTCCAGATTGTGCTGTTTTGGGCTGAATAGAGAAGCCCGCGGCAGCTTTTCGGTGCCGAAGTCGAAGATCGCGCCGGGTTGAAGTGATCCGAGCGACACGTCGAATTCGTGGCAATCCGAGCGGGCGCCGAGTTCGAGCCGCATGTCGGGCTCGATGCAATGCGAGGCGTGTCCGGTCTGCCTAGCGTGCGAGCACGCGCTGCCCTGTCGGGCGAAAATCCCACTGGGCATTGCCAGAGGGCTGCTAGAAACTAAGTGGGGCGCCGAGGTGGGTGCCTGCCCCGAGTTGTCGCGGGCTGCATCTTGAGCGCCACCCCCACGAGCGCGGTAAGGGCGGGCAGGAGCTCGCGGCCTAGCGCGGTAAGCGAGTACTCCGCGGACGGTGGGCTCGACGCCAGAGGCTTGCGCGTGATGACACCACGCTCCTGAAGTTCGCGCAGGCGGGCGCTCAGAACACGCGCGGAGATGGCGGGGATGTCCTTGCGCAGTTCGCTGAAGCGGCGCGGCTGCTGACTCAGATACCAGATCACGTGGGGCGCCCAGGCACCGCCGAGGAGCTTCACGCCCTCGTCGATGGGGCATGCGAATGGGATGATTGCCTTGTTTTTTCGGACTCGCAACGCCATTCGAGTATCCGTCCGGTTACCACAATTGCCTAGTAACTGCGAGTTACTCCTTGCTGCGGTCCACTGTGGTCGCTACTTCTCGTGCGTCGGCGGTGTTCGCTGGACGAGAAAGGCATATTGCGATGCGCGTGTTCGTAACCGGGGGTTCGGGATTCGTCGGTTCAGAGCTGGTTGCCCAGCTCGTCCGCGCGGGCCATGGGGTGCTCGGGCTCGCGCGGTCGACCGCATCGGCTGACAAGTTGCGGTCCGCGGGCGCCGAGGTGCACGAGGGTGATCTCACTGACCTCGACGTTCTCCGCCGCGGCGCGCTCGCAGCTGATGCCGTGGTTCACGCTGCCTTCGATCTCGATCTCGCCGACTGGGCAAAGGGCGGCGCGTCGGACCAACGAGCGATCGAGGCTCTCGGCGCAGCAATCGCAGGATCGCCGCGCCTTCTCGTCGTCACTTCCGGCGCGTTTGCGGTGGGTGCTCCTGGCGTTGCTACCGAGCAGGACGGAGCGCGTGCAGGCGACCACCCCCGCGTGACGGAGGCGGCGGCCGCCGAGGCCTCGGCGCGCGGTGCGAGAGTCGCGCTCTTACGGCTCGGAGTCGTGCACGGCGATGGCGATCGGCACTTCCTACCCGCGTTGATCGCAATCGCGCGGGCCAAGGGGATCTCGGCGTACGTCGGCGATGGCACGCAGCGCTGGCCGATGGTCCACGTCCGCGACGCAGCACAGGCCTACCGTTTGACGCTCGAGCGAGGCGCCGCGGGCGCCCGTTATCATGCGATCGCCGAGGAGGGAGTTGCGGTCCGCGAGATCGCCGCCGTCATCGCGCGGAAGCTCGAGATCCCGCTCGTCCAGCAGTCGCCCGAACAGGGCGCAGCGCACTTCGGAGTGCTTGCCCCGTTCGTGAACGCAGATCGCCCCACGTCGAGCAGGCGCACCCAAGAGCAACTCAGCTGGACCCCGCGTGAGCGCGGACTCCTGGAAGACCTCGACGTGGGGACCTACTTCACGCCCCCCGCATGACCGTCCGCGGCCCAAGGGCGGTGCCATTCCGCCGTTCTGAGCACGGCCGCGCAGAGCGGGGCATGATTGGTGTTGGCGGGCATCAGCACGCGCGGGGCGAGTAAACGACGAAGCCCCTAAAATTATCGAGCGCGAGCCAAGGCGCGGGAAAGTCTGAGGTCTAAGCTAGAATGCCGAGACTGCGGCGCTCGCTGGCCCTTTGCATCACAGTTCTCGTGCTGAGCGCGATTTACCAAGTGCTCGCGACGGCATTTCAGATCTTGGCACTGCCGCGCTTCGAGATCCCTTACATCGAGCCGGGGGATAGGGGATCCTGCGGCTTCGGCTCTTACGAGCCGGACGAGTGGCTAGTGATCGCGCTGTTGGCGTTGGGGATGTGCTGGGCGCCGCTTGCTTGGGCCAAAGCACGCCGCGCGTTGGTGACTCGATGCCTGGCTGGCCTCGCGCTGCTCACGGCCGCGCTGGGGCTTTCGTGGCTGTGCGTGGTGGGCAGCGGGGTTCGAGCGATCTTGAACGCCGTGCAGGCGTGGCACTTGGGTGACAGCATTAGCCATCCGGGGTTCGACTATTTCAGATTCCAGGTCTTGCTCGCCGCGGCTCAGATCGGGCTTGGCATAGCGGCGCTCGCGTTCTCGCTCCTGTCTTTGTGGGCGCGGCTGCAGCACGGTTGGCGGTTTCGCGCGGAAGCGGTGACGGCAGCGCGCGCAGGGTTGCTGTTAGTGCTCGGCGCCGCGCTTTCGGTTCGGTCCGCGTGGTTGAACGAAGCGGGTTGTTTTCCCCTCTGGCCTGAGTTGAGGCGAGATGCTCCCGAATCCTGGGACGGCTTGTGGACGACTTCGGTGGGTTTTTACGCGGGCTGCTCGTTGCTCGCGTTCGTCGCATGGCCCATGGCGCGGCGCTGGGCATGGTTCCTTGCGCCGATCGCGTTCGGTGCGTTGTACGCCTTTCAGCACGGGAGCTGGGGGCCACGGTGCACGTGTCAGATCGTCGATGTGCCAGGCGTGCACGTGTCGACGATTGCGATCAGCGGTTACCCGGCAACTCGGGATTCGAGCGTCGGACCGAGCCAGGCGGCGCAGTTGAGGGAGCGTGGCTTGACTTGGCAGCAGGAGCAGTTCGATAGCGTTCCAGCTTTCTTCGGCGCCGTCTCGCGCGAGCAGCGTCGGCGGCGGGAGCTTGCTAGCGTTCTTGGCCCGCCCCCGGAACCGGGCAGCCTGGTGTTGCGTTGGGCTCCTGGTACGTCGTTGGAGCAACTGAGCGCTGTCGTGGCTGGCGCTCGGGCAGCGGACTTCACGTCCGTTACGTTCGAGCTGGGCCACGTTCCTTGGCACATCGATCTCCACTTGGGGATCCGAGTGCCGATGGTGAGCCTGCTACGTGTACCGGTGCGCATCGCCGATGGATGCAGCTGTCAGCTCGACTTCGGGCCAGAGCAATCCGCAGACGCGTGGCTGCGGCGCGTAGAATCCAAGCTGATCCGGGGCGATTGCTGCGTTGGCGCTGAGGTCGAAGGCCCTGCTGCGCGCTACTGACCGCTGTCGAATCCGGTCTTGAAGTCGCGTCTTCACCAGAAAGCTACGTAACGGTCGCGCACTACGCACGCTTCCGTAGCAGCGTGGATGCCTCCCATGGTGCACGCCAACCCGCTATCGCCGATTTCGTCAGCTCGGTCAGCCGCGTCAGCTCCCACCCAAGCCGCTCTTGCGCCGCGCGTGGCGGTGGTCGCGATTGAGATGGGCTACGGGCACTTGCGGCCCGCACGCTCGCTTGCGCGTGAATTGAACGCGGAGACCTTGCACACGGACCGGCCGCCCTTGGCTGACGCTGAGGAGCAACGGCGCTGGGCGGCGACGCGGCGCTTTTATGAGTCGGTGAGTCGGGTTTCGGGCATTCCCTGGATTGGTCCGCCGCTGCGTGGGTTGCTCAATTCGATCACCGATATTCCGAACCTGTACCCATTTCGCGACCTTTCGGGGGCAACGCTGGGCGTGAAGCTGCTCGAGCGTTCGGCGCGTCAGGGCTTGGGGCGTTCGATCGTGAGCTATCTGCGGGAGCGTGATCTCGCTCTGTTGACGACGTTTTACTCGCCCGCCGTGCTGGCAGATTTTCACGGTTACGATCGCATTTTCTGCGTGGTGACGGATTCGGATGTGAATCGGGTGTGGGCGCCGATCCATCCCAAGACCAGCAAGATTCGGTATCTGGCACCGAGTGGGCGAGTCGTTCGGCGTTTGCAGGCGTATGGCGTGCCCGCGTCGCAGATCGAGCTGACTGGGTTTCCGTTGCCGCATTCGTTGGTGGGTGGGCCCGATGGCTCGATTCTGCGCAAGAATTTGCTCAGGCGGCTGGCGCGGCTCGATCCGACGCAGGCATTTCGCCAGGCGTTTGCTGCTGATCTCGAGCATGTGGGTCAATTGCCTGCGACCAATGAGCCGCCGCACTTGGTGTTTGCGGTGGGTGGTTCGGGCGCGCAGGCGGAGTTGAGCGCTTCGTTCTTGCCGAGCTTGCGTCCGCTGCTGGAGCGCCGCAGGTTGCGGCTGACTTTGGTGGCGGGGGTGCGGGCGGAGGTGAAGGCGCGCTTCGAGGATGAGCTTTCGCGCGCACGGCTCAGCGAGCAGTTGGGGCGGAGCGTCGAGATTCTGTTCGAGCCCGTGCTCGAGGACTACTTCGATCGCTTCGACGCGCTACTCGCTGATACGGATATCTTGTGGACCAAGCCGAGTGAGCTGGTGTTTTATGCCGCGCTCGGCATTCCCCTGTTGCTTGCTCCGCCGGTGGGCATTCACGAGAGTTACAATCTGCGTTGGGTGCGCGAAAACGGCGCCGGCTTCAAGCAGCGCGACGCGCGCGTGATCGGCGATCGGTTGCTCGAGCACTTGAACGACGGCAATCTGGCTTCTGCTGCTTGGTCTGGCTACCGCAGGCTCCCGAGCCACGGGCTGTATCAGATCGCCGAGCGTGTGCTGGGTTAGCGCAACGTTCCGCCAGACCTTGGGGGCCGCAAAAAAACGCGATCGCGACGCGCCGTTAACAAAAGCACGCTTCGATCAGTACCAATCTGCACCTCAATAGTGGCTTCAATAGTCACCGTTGAGCCACAATGTCACAATCGCCATTGGCAGTTCGGTTGTTCCGCATGCGATGAGGTGGCATCTTCTCGTTCATGAAAGCCAACACGATCGATTCTGCGCGACCGTGTAGCGTTGCAACTGGGGCTCACGCGCCAGCGCGCGCAGGTTGAATCGCTCCGAGCCCAGCCAGGTCGAGTCTCGGCTGGACGAAGACAAGTCGCTGTTTTCTGGGGGCGGCGAAGTTGGGTTTTTGCTCAGTCGCATCGATTGGTCCAAGTCGCCGCTGGGCAGTGTTTCGGGTTGGTCCCCCGCGCTGAGAACGATGGTCGGGATGGTGCTGAAGAACCGCTCCCCGCTCGTTCTGTGGTGGGGCCCGAGCCTAGTGCAGATTTACAATGATGCGTTTCGGCCCATTCCTGCCTCCAAACACCCGCGTGCGGTCGCGCAGCCTGCGACCGAGTGTTGGTCGGAGATCTGGAACGTCGTCGGACCGATGATCGAGGCTCCGCTTTGCGGTGGACCGGCCACGGGCAGCGACGATCTGATGCTGTTGGTCAATCGCAAGGGGTTCATCGAAGAGACGCACTTCAAGTTTGCGTACAGCCCGGTGCCAGACGAATCGCTGGTGGGCTCGGCCATCGGCGGGGTGCTCGGTACCGTCGCGGAGATCACCGAAGAGGTGTACGCCGGAAGGCAGTTGGCCACGCTGCGCGATCTGGCTCGCCAAGCGGGCGACGCCGCAACGGGTGCGATGGCCTGCGCGCACGCCGCCAGTATCCTCGCCGGCAACGATCGCGATGTGCCGTGTTCGCTCTTGTACCTGCTCGACACTACGGGTGATCGCGCTGACCTTGCGGGCTCGTCTGGTTTCGGGCAGGCGCTGCACGATGGGTCGTTACCCGAGACGATCACCTTCACGGACAGCACCGCGGCGGTCTGGCCCGTCGACCGCGCCATGCGTCAAGGCATCCGGAGCGCGCTCGAAAAGCGCACTGCGTCCCTCGTTACGGGCGTGGCATGGATGGGGTTGCCGCGGGGGGCATGGGCTCAAGCACCCGACCAGGTGCTGATTTTGCCGCTGTTTTCTCCGGAGCAGCCGCAAGCCTATGGCGTGCTGGTCGTAGCCGTGAGCCCGCACCGCGAGCTCGATGATCAGTACCGAACCTTCCTCGAGCTAGCTGCCGATCACGTAGCCACCGCGATTCGCAACGCGCGCGCGTATCAACAGGAGCGCCAGCGTGCCAAGCGGCTGGCGGAGGTCGATCGCGCCAAGACCGCGTTCTTCAGCAATGTGAGCCACGAGTTTCGTACGCCGCTCACGCTATTGCTCGGCCCGCTCGAGGACATGCGCGCCGAGTCGATCGCAGGGACGACGCAGCGCGGGCGGCTCGATCTCGTTCACCGCAACGCGCTTCGGTTGCTCAAGTTGGTCAATAGCCTGCTCGACTTTTCTCGCATGGAGGCAGGCCGAGTCGAGGCCTACTACCAAGCTACCGATTTGGCGGCCGTGACGGTCGACCTCGCGACCAGCTTTCGCGCGACGATCGTGCGCGCGGGGCTCGACTTGGTCGTGGAGTGCCCCACCCTTCCCGAGGCGGTCTATGTCGACCGCGACATGTGGGAAAAGATCGTCCTGAATTTGCTTTCCAACGCCTTCAAATTCACGTTCGCGGGTTCGATTCGCGTGTGTTTGCGGCTCGAGCAAGAGTGTATCTCGCTCGACGTGACGGACACCGGTGTCGGCATTGCAGAGCAGGACCAAGCGCGCCTGTTCGAGCGCTTTCATCGGGTCGAAGGCGTGCGTTCGCGCAGCCACGAAGGGTCGGGCATTGGCCTTGCGTTCGTGCGCGAACTCACGCGCATGCATCGAGGTGAGATTGTCGTGGCGAGCGAGCTGGGCCGCGGAACCACCTTCACCATTCGCCTGCCACGCGGTTCGGAGCACCTGCCGAAGGAACAGCTGATTTCCAACGCCGACAGCGATTCCGTGACGCCCAATGCTCCTGCGTTCGTGGAAGAGGCGCGCAGTTGGGATACGGTTCGCCGTCCGTCCAGATCGAGCCTGCCGCCCATGCCGTTGGGCGAGCTGGTGCCCGCGGTTCGAGAGCGCTTGCTGTTTGCCGATGATAACGCCGACATGCGCGAGTACGTGACTCGCCTGTTGAGCAAGCATTGGCGAGTCGAAGCCGTAGAAGATGGCATCGCAGCGCTCGAAGCCATTGCTCGCGAGCGTCCGGCGTTGGTCTTGGCGGACGTGATGATGCCGCGGCTGGACGGATTCGGCTTGTTACGCACGTTGCGGGCGGCCGCTCCAAGTCGAAACTTGCCCGTGATCTTGTTGTCGGCGCGGGCGGGTGAAGAATCCACGTTGCAAGCGCTGCAAGCGGGCGCGAATGACTACTTGATCAAGCCGTTTTCGGCGGGTGACTTGCTGGCGCGTGTTTCGTCGCAGTTGAAGATCGCCGCGCTCCGCGACCAAGTGGAGCACGAGCGCGAAGCGGCGCGACGTTTGATGGAGGGCCTATTCAACGCCGCGCCCGCTGCGATTGCCCTGATCCGAGGCCACGACCTGAACGTGGTGTTTGCCAACCCTCGCTGCCTCGAATTGTGGCAGCGAACGAAGCCGAATGATGTCGTCGTAGGCAAGCCTTTGCTGGTCGCGATTCCGGAGCTTCGCGGTCAGGGCTTGGATGAGGTGCTGCGTCGAGTGATGGCTTCCGGAGTACCCGAATCGGGCAGCGAGCAGCCGGCCACCGTGCTCCGAGGCGGCAATGAGGTCCAGTTGCGTCTGAACTATGTCTACGTGCCCACGCGAGACGTAGCGGGCGCCGTCGACGGCGCCTCGATCTTCGCGTTCGACGTCACCCGAGAATTCGAAGCGCGTACTCGCGCGGAGCTCGGCGAGCAGGTGGGGCACGCGCTGGTCACCCAGGAGACCCTATCCGACCAGTTGACTCACTGCTGCGCGACTTTGGTGACGATGGGCGCAGCCTTCGCACGGATCTGGACCTACGATGCCACGCACGATCTGCTCGAACTGCGCGCGAGCGCGGGGCTCTATGACCACACCACTGGTCCGCAAGCACGCGTCTCGCTCGGGTCGCTCAAAGCAGGCCTAATCGCCAAAAACCGCGAGCCGATGCTGATCCAGAACGTGATCGGCGATTCGCAAGTGACCGACCAGCAGTGGGCCAAGCGCGAAGGTCTCGTGTCCTTTGTCGGCTATCCGCTGATTGTTGGTCAACGCCTGGTTGGCGTGTTGGCGCTGTACACCAAGGCCGAGCTCTCCGACGGGATGACGGCGAGCATCGCTACGATTGCCGGTCAAATTGCGATCGCGGTCGATCGCGACTCGAGCGAGCGCTTTCGGGAGCTGTTCATCGGTATTCTCGGGCATGACCTGAGAAACCCACTCAACGCCGTGCTGATGGCGCAGCATCTGCTCCTAGAGACGGCCGGAGACAGCGAAAAACGGCTACTCACGCGGCTCGGTAACAGCGCCAAACGCATGCAACGCATGATCACGCAGTTGCTCGATTTCACACGAGCGCGGTCGGGTGGGGGCATCGCGCTCCTGCGCGAGCCATCTGATCTGAGTGCGATCTGCGCGCAAGCGGTCGAGGAACTCAAGACCGCCAACCCGGAACGACGCATCGAAATGACGGTCGCGGGCGACGCCCACGGGCTCTGGGACATCGATCGCATGGCTCAGGTATTTTCGAACCTGATCGCCAACGCGGTGAGCTACGGCAGCCGGGAGCGCGCGGTCAATATCAGCTTCGTGGCGACGCCTTCGCAGGTCGTTGGTCGCGTGCACAACTTTGGAACACCCATCCCGGAGGACTTCGTGCCCTATTTGTTCGACCCGTTCCGGCGCGCCCGGCATGCCAAGGCCGCAGCCGCGCAGGGGCTCGGGCTCGGTTTGTTCATTTGCCAACAGATCGTTGCGGCCCACGGTGGCACCACGGTCGTAGAATCTAGCGAGGCTTTGGGTACGACCTTCAGCGTGACGCTACCCATCCAAGCGGTGACGGCGTGATGGCCCACGTTGCCTGCCTCGTGGTCGTGGTGGAAGACGACGAAGACACGCGCGAGCTGCTGAAAGCCGTGCTCGAGCGGCGCGGATATCGCGTGCTGACGGCGGCGGACGGCATTGATGGTCTGTCACTTCTACGCGCCACCGACGCGATCTGCTTCGTCTTGCTCGACTTGTTCATGCCCCGCATGGACGGCTTGGGGCTGCTGCAAGCGATGAGCGGTGATCTGAGACTCGCGGCGTTGCCCGTATGCCTCTCGACTTCAGCTCCCGACGCTGCGCCGCTGGGGCTCGCCTGTTTGCCCAAGCCCATCGATCTGCCGGCGCTGTTCGCGATGATCGATCTTCATTGTGCAGCGAACATCGCCCCACCCAGTTGAATGGCACGCGTAGTCGCGACCCGAAAGTGTAACGATACATGATTCTCGAAGATTTGCCCAAGATTGACCCGAGTGCGGGGGAAGGCGGGCCGCCTGGCGGTGAGGGCGAGAGCCCGCGCTTTCCCATCGTGGGCATCGGAGCGTCCGCCGGTGGTTTGGCGGCTTTCGAAGCCTTCTTTTCCGGGATGCCCGCGCAGGCCGAGAGCGGCATGGCCTTCGTCTTGGTGCAGCACTTGGCGCCGGATCACAAGAGCATCTTGGTCGAATTGGTCAAGCGCTACACGCGCATGCAAGTGTTCGAAGTCGAAGACGGCATGCGCGTGCTGCCCAACTGCGCGTACATCATTCCGCCCAATCGCGACATGGCCCTGCTGAATGGCACGCTGCAGCTGCTCGAGGCCGTCGCGTTGCGTGGTCAACGGCTCTCGATCGACTTCTTCTTCCGATCGTTGGCGCACGATCAACGCGAACGCGCCATGTGCGTCGTGCTCTCGGGCTCCGGCAGCGACGGCACCCAGGGCGTGCGTGCGATCAAAGCCGAGGGGGGCATGGCCATGGCCCAAAACCCGGACTCTACCGAGTATGACGGGATGCCGCGCAGCGCGATCGGCACGGGTCTGATTGACTACGTCTTACCGCCCGCGGAGATGCCGGCGCAGCTGATGGCCTACGCGGCGCATGCGTTGGGCAAGATGACCGTTCGAGGGCCCGAGCCAGCGGCGAGAACGGACGATGTACTCAACAAGATTTTCGTGCTGCTGCGCGCACACACTGGTCACGACTTCTCGCAGTACAAGCAGAACACGGTGGGCCGACGCGTCGAACGGCGCATGGCCGTGCACCAGATCGAGCAGATCGACCTGTATTTGCGATATCTGCAGGAAACGCCGCCGGAAATCGACGCACTATTCCGAGATCTGCTGATCGGCGTAACCAACTTTTTCCGCGACAAGGAAGTGTTCGAGGCGCTGCAGCAGCAACTCGCCTCGGTGTTGTCGACCAAAGCCGCGGACTCTCCACTGCGGGTCTGGACTACGGGTTGCTCGACGGGCGAAGAAGCCTATTCGCTCGCCATCGTCCTCCGAGAGCAGATGGACGCATTGAAGAAGACGTTCAAGGTTCAAGTCTTTGCTACGGACATCGACGCGCGGGCGATCGATACGGCACGTGCCGGCGTCTATCCAGCGAGCATCGCCACCGATGTTTCTCCAGAACGGCTGGCGCGCTTCTTCTCTGCGGAGGACGGCGGCTATCGCATTCACAAGAATATTCGCGATCTGTTGGTGTTCTCGGAGCACGACGTGATCAAGGATCCGCCCTTCTCCAAGCTCGATTTGGTCAGTTGCCGCAATCTACTGATTTACATGGGCCCGGAGCTGCAGCGTAAGCTGATCCCGCTCTTTCATTACGCGCTGAATCCGGGCGGCCTGCTCTTGCTCGGCTCTTCTGAAACCGTAGGCGATTTCACGGACCTGTTCGCGCCCGTCGAGCGCAAGGCCAAGCTGTACCAGTGGCAGGGGGATAGCCGATCCACGAACCATGCCTCTTTTGGCAGGTTTTTGCCGCGTGCGCCGGAACCGATGCCGGGGTCGAGTCACGCGCGCCTCCCATCGCGAGCAAGCGGAACGTCTTTTCGTGACTTGATGGAGCGCACGCTGCTGGCTCGCTCTCCGGTCGGCGCGCTGGTGAACGAGCAGGGGGAGCTGCTCTACCTGCACGGGCAGGTTGGGAAGTTCCTCGAACCACCTCCGGGCGACGCGGTGCTGAGCATTCTCAAAATGGCGCGCCCCGGCTTGCGGCAAGACTTGACTAGCGCCCTGCACCGAGCAGCCGCGCAGAACGAGCGCGTTACTTGCCTGAACGTGCGGGTCAAGACCAACGGGGATTTTACGACCATCAATCTCAGCGTCGAGCCCGTCGCTTTCGACAAGCCCAATGGGGACGGCAAGCTGTTCCTCGTTGCATTCGAAGTGCTGTCGGCAGAGACCCATGCCGTCGCCCCCCACGAGGACAGTGGCGAGAAGACAGAGCCGAGCAACCACGCGGAGCGGCAGATCGCCCGACTGACCCAAGAGCTGCGCGCCAAAGACGAGCACCTGCTGAGCACGCACGAGCAGATGCAGACCTCGAACGAAGAACTCCGGTCATCGAACGAGGAATTGCAGTCGACCAACGAGGAATTGCAGTCGACCAACGAGGAATTAGAGACTTCCAAAGAGGAATTGCAGTCGGTCAACGAAGAGCTTGCGACTGTCAATTCCGAGCTGCAAATCAAAGTCACCGATCTCTCGCGCGTCAACAATGACATGAACAACTTGCTCGCTGGCACCGGTGTGGGCACGGTGTTCGTCGATCATCAACTGTGCATTCAGCGGTTCACACCGGCGGTCACGCAGCTGATCAACTTGATTCGCAGCGACATTGGGCGACCGTTGGCGCACATCGTCAACAACCTCCAGGGTTACGACCGGCTGGTGTTGGACGTGCAAGACGTGCTCGACACGCTCACACCCAAAGAGGTAGAGGTCCAAACTCACGCGGGCGCCTGGCACCTGCTTCGCATCCGGCCTTACCGAACGCTCGAGAATGTGATCGAGGGCGCGGTGATCACGTTCATGGAGGTGACCGAGCAAAAGCGCGCACAAGCAGTGCTCCTCGAGCACGAGTCATTGCGCCGGATGGCGGCCGTGATGCGAGATGCGGGCGACGCCATCACCGTGCAGGCGCTCGACGGGCGAATCTTGGCATGGAATCGAACGGCGGCCACGCGCTACGGCTATTCCGAGTCGGAAGCCTTGGTCATGAATATTCAGCGCTTGTTCCCGGAGGGTCAGCGCGAGGCGGCCCTCGCGGTGATCGCGCGTCTGATTCGCGCCGAAGTTCTCGAGCCGTATCACACCGAGCGCTTGACGAAGGATGCGAAAGTCGTCGCCATTTCGCTGATCGCGACCGCGCTCTTGAACGAGTCCGGACAGGTCTACGCCGTGTTCACGACGGAACGGGAAACCAAGGGAGTAGCGGATGGCTGAGAAGCTGAGCGTGCCTGAAATTCAACAGGAACCCACGGTGTTTGCCGATGCTCGATCCGAAGATTTGCGCCGACGGGCGCTGGAGGAGCGAGCGCAACGGCCGCCAATACCCGAAGATCTGGGCAGCCTGTCGATCGAAGATGCGCGCGCCCTGCTCCACGATTTGAGAGTGCACCGCATCGAACTCGAGCTGCAAAACGAAGAGCTGCGCTCGTCACAAGAGCAGTTGGAACGGACGCGGGCGCGTTACTTCGAGCTCTATGACCTCGCCCCCATCGGCTACCTGACGATTGGCGAGGACGGTGTGGTGCTGGAGGCAAACCTCACCGCGGCGGGCCTGCTCGGGGTACCAAGGAGCGCAATCCTCAAGCAGCCGTGGACGCGCTTCGTGTTTCCGGCCGATCAAGACGTGTATTTCATCCACCGCCGCGAGCTCTTTGCCAGTGGTGTGCCGCGCGGCTGCGAATTGCGATTGCTCAAACCCGACGGCGAACCGTTCTGGGCACGGCTCGAGGCTCGGCTTGCGGAAGGTGACGACCACACGCGAACCTGTCGTACGGTGCTGAGCGACGTCTCCGAGCACAAACGTGCGGAATTGGCGCTGCAGGCGAGCGAAGCCCGGCAGCGAATTCTGCTTCAAGATTCTCCGGACGCTTTCTTTACTTTGGTGCCGCCGAATTGGGCGTTTTCATCCTGCAATGCGGCCAGCATCGCCATGTTCGGCGCCCGTGACGAGCTGGACTTGTTGTCGCGTTCGATCGGGCAGTGTTCGCGCGAGCGACAGCCGGATAACCGCCTCTCTCAGGAACGAGCGAACGCGCTCTTGGCAGCCGCGTTGCGCGACGGCTCGGTCTCTTTCGACTGGACCTTTCAGCGCAGCGCAGCCGAGGAGTTTTCCGCCACGGTGGTGGTGGCGCGCACGGAGTCCGGAGGCAAGCCCGTGTTGCAGGTGACGGTCCGTGATCAGACCGAAGAGCGAAAGCGGCGCGCTGCCTCGGCCCAGACCGAACGCCTGGCGAGTATGGGTCTTTTGGCGGCCAGCATGGGTCATGAGATCAACAACCCCCTGGCTTACGTGCTCGCGAACGTGGAAGAACTCGCGCAAGTGCTGCCAAAAATCGCGGCGGTCGGTGCTCGCTGCAGTGCAGGGCTAAGGAGCGCGGTTGGCGAAGGGGCGTTCAACGCGATCGTCGGCGATGATTTCGAACTTCTCGAAGAGTCAGCACTTCGAGGCGCGAGCGACCGCGCACGCGACGCGCTCGACGGCGCCCGCCGGATCACGCGCATCTCGAAAGCCTTGAGCACCTTCGCCCACGTGGATACGTCCGATCTGTGCAAGCTCGATCTTCAGCGTGCGATTGAAAGCGCCGTCGCCATGTCTGCCAACGAGCTGCGTCGGTTAGCTACCCTGGCCCTAGAATTTCAGCCAATTCCGTTGGTTTGGGCATCCGAGGGCAAGCTCTCCCAGGTGTTCCTGAACTTGCTGATCAACGCTTCGCACGCGGTCGCCGACTGCGAAACCCGCGCGATCACCGTCCGTACCTGGACGGAGTCGGGCAGCGTTTGCGTCGCGATAGAAGATACCGGCGCCGGCATCAAGCCGGAGAACTTGACTCGCATTTTCGAGCCGTTCTTCACCACCAAGCGCGTCGGCGCTGGTTCGGGCCTCGGACTCTCGATCTGTCGCAACATCATCGACGAGTTCGGCGGCGATATTCAGGTGCAGAGCGAGCTGGGCAAGGGCACGCGCTTCGTCGTTCGCCTGCCCGTTTGGACCGAGGCCGCGCAGTTGCGCTCGACGCAGCGGCCAGTCGAAGCTACGGCGGTCGCGAGTGTGCGTGGCCGGATCTTGATCATCGACGACGAAGCGCCACTGCGCCTCGTCATGGAGCGCTTGCTGACCACTCATGAGGTAGTGAGCGCCTCGTCCGGGGCGGAGGCGCTGGTCATTTTACAGCACGATCGAGGGTTCGACCTGATCTTGTGCGACCTGATGATGCCAGACGTGAGCGGCATGGATGTTCATCATTGGTTGGTCTCGCACGACCCGGTGCTTGCTGCGCGGCTCGTCTTCATCACCGGTGGGGCGTTCGGCCCAGTTGCGGCGGAATACCTCAGTGACGCCGGTAGCCTCAAAATCGACAAGCCGTTCACCAGCAGTGAATTCAAAGCGGTGGTGTCCGACCGAATCCGCGCCTCGAGGAGTGAGCCTCCGACTCGTCGCGACATTCCGATCGGGAAACCAGGGCAAAGCTCTTGACCGCAGAAGGTGCAGCAGGACCTGCCGAACCGAGCCCGCACCCGCAGGACTACGTCTCTCCGCCGTTTCTGGTGGCTGCCGTCGGCGCATCCGCCGGAGGGCTCGAGGCCTTCTCTGCCTTGCTCGGTAGCATGCCGGGCACTTCGCCGCTCGCGGTGGTGCTCGTGCAACACTTGAGCCGCACTCACGATAGTCAGCTACCCGAGATCCTGGCGACACGGACTGCGTTGCAGGTGCTGACGGCCGCGGACGGCATGCGTATCGAGTCGGGTCACGTGTACGTCATCTCGCCGGACACGCACATGACCGTGATCGACGGGCACCTCCGGGTACGCCCCCGCCCAAAGGGCTATTTCTCGGTTCAAGTCGACGCATTGTTTCGATCTGTCGCCGAATTTTACGGCGACAAGGCGGTGGGAGTCGTGCTTTCCGGCGCGCTATACGACGGGGCGGAGGGCTTCCGCGCGATTCGGGCAGCAGGCGGCGTGACGTTTGCTCAGCTTCCGGAAGAAGCGCAGACCGAAAGCATGCCGCGCGCTGCGATCGCGACCGGAGACGTCGACATGGTCTTGCCCGCGAACGAGATCGGCGAGCAGCTGCTACTGCTTGCGGCCCAACCCCGGTTCAAGAGAGCCCACCCGAGCCAGGTCGGCGCGTAGCCTCCGCGGGCTCAGCTCGGCGAGGGTTTTCGCAGCGCGCTCACGTCCAGCCCGGCGACTTTCAGCCAACGGTAGACTTGGGCGCGTGGCTTGCCGAGTTCGGCGGCGATTTTGCTCACGTTGCCCTGGTGCGTTTCGAACAGCTGGAGGAGCTGCGCGCGCAGTGCAGCGCTCGGGTGCGGTTCGGGTGGGCCGCTCTCGCTTCGGCCGGCGCTATTGGCGCGGCGTTCGCGAATGCGTTTCGCAGCTGCCGGGATGCGCTCTGCGAGGTCGCTCAGGCGGACGGAGCCTTGGCGCTGGTTGAGCAATTGCTGTACCTCGAGCAGCGAGCGAAGTTCACGGATGTTGTGCGGCCAATGCCAGAGCAGCAGCGCCTCCGCCGCGTTGGTCGAGAAATGCAGGCTGGGGGCGAACTCGGCGGCGAGCGAGAGCACTTCATCACGCCGCTCCCGCAGCGGGGGCAATCTCAGAATGACGTGCGCCAGGCGCGCGTACAGATCGGCGCGGAAGCTGCGTGCTTGCACAGCTTGCTCGAGATCCACGTGGGTAGCGGCGATCACGCGTACATCGACCGAGATCTCTTGGTCGGAGCCCACGGGGCGCACTTTGCGCTCCTCGAGCGCGCGTAGCAGCGCGGGCTGTAGGTCGAGCGGTAGATCGCCAATCTCGTCCAGGAACAGGGTGCCGCTTTCTGCGCTGCGGAACAGGCCCGGACGCGCGGCGTTGGCGCCGCTGAAGGCGCCGCGCGCGTGTCCGAACAACTCTGCGGCCAGCAGCTCGCGCGATAGGGTGGCGCAATTGAGCGGCACGAACGGACCGCTGCGCCCACTTTGGGCATGAATTGCGCGGGCCAAGACTTCTTTGCCGGTGCCTGTCTCGCCCTGCAACAGGACCGGTATCGCAGTCGCCGCGATGCGACTCGCGCTGTCTGCGACATCGCGCGCTGGGTCTTTGAATGAGACGACGAACAGGGTATTGCCCGCGCGGATCACACTGCCATGGACGAGTCGGGCGGTTTTACCGGTCCCACCATCGACGAAGGTTCCGTTCGTGCTGCCAACGTCCGCGCACTCGAAATCAGCGCCCGGACAAACTACTAAGAAGTGCGACTTCGACATGCGTTCGTCGTTGATGGAGAGGCCCCCCGGCACTTCCCGTCCGATGAACAGGTTCCGTTTTCGGCTCAATTCTAGGCTGGTACCGAGTGCGGCGAGGTCCGGCGAGTACACCACCCGCAGCGCGCATACGCTGCGGCGGCTACTGAGAGCGACGCTCTCGTCCGGGCCTTCGATGGTGTCGGTCACGCTCGTGGTCTCCTAGCATGCTCTCGTGTTACCTTGTTCGGAAGGTCGATTTGGCGAACACTTTCTGGGCAGCGTCCGCGCGAGCACCGAGCCCGCTCATCCTTACCTTGCTAGCGTCCTTGGGCGCACAAGCGCTGGGCGCGTGCGCCGACAGCAGGCAAGATCTTGCGGGCGCCGCGGGTCATAGCTCCAGCAGCGCAGGCAGCTCGGTTGGCCCCGCGAGTGCGGGGAGCAGCTCCGCCAATGCGGGACACAGCGGTCATGTAGCCAGCGCGGGCGCTGCAGACGCCGCAGGTGGCGCGCCGACCTCTGATGGCGGCGAGGCCGGCGAGGCAGATGCAGGTGCAATCAACGCTTCCGGCGGGAGCGGCGGATCGACGGGTGGAAGCGCGCCAGCAGGTAGCGGTGGCACGCCAGCAGGTAGCGGCGGCACGCCAGCAGGTAGCGGCGGCACGCCAGCAGGTAGCGGCGGCACGCCAGCAGGTAGCGGCGGCACGTCGGCAGGTGGAGCGGGCGGGTCGGGCAACGCCGGTACGGCTTCCGTGGGCGGCGAAGGCGGTGCTCCAGCCGTCGCGGGCGGCGGCGGCGCGGCGGGCGCTTGCAACGGCGTGCATGGCTGCCCAGAGCCCGTCGTGGTTGGCCCGAGCAGCAAGGCTTGGGGCGTCGCGCTCGACCCAAGCTACGTTTACTGGACGACTCTCGAGGCCGCCGGCAGCGTGCGGCGCGCTCCGCTGGATGGCGGTCTGGTCGAGACGATTGCCACTGACGAACCTCAGCCGTTCGATATTGCGGTTGCCAATGGCACGGTGTTCTGGTGCACGGCCGATGCCGTCGGGCACGTCGTGAAAGCTCCGGCGGCGGGTGGCCCGAAGGAGAGCTTCGTCACCGGCGTTGGTAATGGCACCGGCCGCGTGATCGCCGATGGCACGCAGGTGTACTACCTCACCAATTACAACGTAGTGATGAAGGTGCCGAGCGCAGGCGGCACCCCCGTGACTCTGTCGGCTGGACCCACTCGGAGCAACATCACGGATTTGGCCTTGTCCGCGGGCCAACTGTATTGGGCAAACAGCGGCGTCTGGAACACGGCGTACACCCTCAAAGAGCCGGGCACCGCCGGCATCGCGCGCGTGAACATCATGGGCACTCCGCAAGCCAGCTCGTTGGTAACCCAACTGGATTATCCGCAATTTTCGATCGCGGTCGACGATGCGCACGTGTTTTGGAGCGATCAAAAGGCCATCTACCGGACCGGCCTGCTCGGCGGCGCATACAGCACGGTCGCCAGCTTGACCAGCCCACCCGTCTCGGCAGTGCTGCCGACGATTCACGTTTCACCGATTGTCGACTTGGTCTCGGATGGCAACAACCTGTACTTCGCTGACGCGCACCAGTTGTACCGCGTGTCCGTTTCCGGTGGCACACCGGAGGTCGTCTCTTGGGGTTGGAGCGGCATTCAACAGCTGGCCGTGAACGCAAACGCCGTCTATTTCACGGACGGTGTGGCCGGCGTCGTCAAGCTGGTCAAGTAATTCGGCGATGGCCGCGCTGCGCCTCCAGTGGATCTCGAATCGCGTCGGCTTGGCCGTGATCTCGTGCGGTCTCTGCGGTTGTCAGCTGATTGCGGGCCTGACCCAGGAGCGGGAGCTCGCGACCAACATGGCGGGGGGCGGCAACGCCTCCAGCGGAGCCGCGGGAGCGAGCGGCGGGGCGACGCCAGGCGGGAACGGCAACAGCGGCGGCAACTCGGGTGAAATGGCCGACGCCGGGAGCGCGGGCGACGCGCTCAACACGGCAGGCGGGGCTGGCCCGCTGCACGCAGGGGGCGCATCCGCTGACGCCGGCTCAGCGGCGGGGGACGTGGGTGAGGGGGGAAGCGCGGGCCTCGTCGAAGATCTGACGCCACGGCCTTCTTGCGAGGGTGACTCGCTCAACGAGTGTAACGGTGAGAGTTGCTGTCGTTCGCTGCCCGTGCCCGGTGGGCCTTTCGGCATGGGGCGCAGTGTGGACGGTGCCGATGCATTTGCTTTCGGGCGCGATCAGGAGTCGCCCGAGCATTCGGTCACGCTCAGCCGCTTCGCGCTCGACAAGTACGAGGTCACGGTGGCGCGCATGCGGCGCTTCGTCGAAGCGTACTCCGGTAGCCCGCCCAGTTCCGGAACTGGGTCACACCCAGAGATCGCCAACAGCGGCTGGCAGAGCATCTGGAACACGCGTTTGCCTGAGGATCGCGCCGCGCTCGCGACCCGCCTCAAATGCAACTTCACCTTTCAGACTTGGACTGACGCTGCCGGTAGCAACGAGCTCTTGCCGATCAATTGCGTGGATTGGTTCGTCGCCTACGCGTTCTGCATTTGGGATCATGCGCGCCTGCCGAGCGAAGCGGAGTGGGAATTCGCCGCCACTGGAGGTGCGGAAAATCGCCTGTATCCGTGGGGTTCCGTAGTGCCCACGGCGGCGTACGCGGTGTTCGAGTGCTCCGCCGGCGGCGGCGCGGCGGACTGCCTGTCGAACGATATTCGCCCCGTGGGCAGCCGTCAGATGCTCGGCAACGGCCGTTGGGGGCATGCCGATCTCGCGGGATCGATGCTCGAGCACACGCGCGACGCCTTCTTCACCGATTATTACAAGCAAGGCCCTGCCAGCGGCACGAACGCCGTCAATCTCGACACCAATCTCGACGCCGCCGGGCAATCGGTCGTGCGCGGTGGGAGCTACCTGGGCGACGCACCGAGCTTACGCGCAGCTGCGCGCAACAACATCTATCGCAGCACGACGGCCGACGGCGTCGGCCTGCGCTGCGCGAGGGACCCATGAGTCAAGCGCGCACCAACGTAGTCGAGGGTGAGGTGATCGCTGGAAAGTACCGGATCGAACGCGTGCTCGGCGCGGGCGGCATGGGTGTCGTGTTTGCGGCGTGGCATGTGCAACTCAATCAGCGCGTCGCGCTGAAATTCTTGAGCAGTGAAGCGTGCAGCCAACCAGATGCAGTCGCGCGCTTCCTGCGCGAAGCACAGGCCCTCGCGCGGCTCACCAGCCCGCACGTGGCACGGGTGATGGATGTCGGCACGCGTGAGCAGGGCGAACCGTACCTGGTCATGGAGCACCTGAATGGCTCGGATCTGCGCGCGGTGCTGCGCGAACGTGGGCCGTTGCCGATCTCGGAAGCGGTGGGTTATTTGCTGCAAGTGGGCGAGGCCATCGCCGAGGCGCACGCGCTAGGTATCGTGCATCGAGATCTGAAGCCCTCCAACTTGTTCCTCACGCAAAGCGCGGATGGTTCGCCCTTGGTCAAGGTCTTGGATTTTGGGATTTTCAAGGCCATTTCCCCTGAAACCGGCCCGTCTTCGGTGCTCGAAACTCATACCGGGGCGCTCGTCGGTTCGCCTGAGTACATGTCGCCCGAGCAGATCCGGAACGCCAAGCGCGTCGACGAGCGCTCCGATATTTGGTCCTTGGGCGTGGTGTTGCACGAGCTCCTCACCGCTGAAGTCCCGTTTCGCGGCGAGAGCATCACCGGCACCTTGGCCGCGATCGCCGCCGACCCGGTGCGTCCGATCCGCGCGCTGCGCCCCGAGATCCCCGCAGGCCTCGAGGCCGTGATCTTGCGTTGCCTGGAGAAGAACGTCGATCGGCGATGGCCCTCCCTCGTCAGTTGGGCGCGCGCGTTACTCGAGTTCGCGCCAGAAGAAGCGCGCGTCTCCCTGGCTCGCATCGAGCGGCTCGGGAGCGGCTCGGTGCGCGAGCTCGCGCGTACTGCGAATGCGGCCCTCGACGAGCAGCCCACTGCGTCAGCCACCGTGCGCACCTGGGAGGGCGAACCCTCGACCACACACCGCTCCGCAGCTCGCTCCCGCCGAACGCTGCTGATCGCTATTTTGGTCGCCCTACTGCTGACTTCAGCAGCCGTGCTGCTGTTCGGTGGGCGTGGATCGAGCGAAGCTTCTGCGGTTCGCCCGATCGCTGCGCCGGTCAGCTCGAGCCTATCGCCAATCCGCGAACCCCGCCCGGCGCCTGTGCCTAGTGCGCCGATCGAGACCGCCACTGTGTCACCGTCCGCGCAAGTAATACCGCGTGCACCCAGCCCAATCAGCTCTGCACCCTCAGCCGGGCCGCGCATTGCTGCGCCGCGCGCCGCGCCCGCGCGGGCTCCGGCGTCAGAAGAGGAAGGCACGAATGACCGCAAGTAGGGTCGCGTGGCCTCCGCTGCTACTGTGCGCGGCAATATCGCTCGCGCTCTGTCCTCGCGCGGCCAGCGCCGAGAGCGAGAGCAGCGAGCGCGCACAGCGCTTGTTCGACGAAGCACGCACGTTGATGAAAGACGGACACTATGCCGAGGCGTGCCCGAAATTGGCCGAGAGTCAGACTCTCGACCCAGGTGGCGGTACGATCTTGAATCTCGGGATCTGTCTACGCAGGCAAGGGCGGAACTCCGCCGCTTGGGATACGCTGCAGCAAGCGCTTGCCCAGGCTCGCACTGACGGCCGCGCCGATCGCCAGCGAACAGCCGAAAAACAGCTCGCGGAGTTGAACACGGTGCTCTCGCGCCTGGTCCTGCGCCTGTCGCCCGATATTTCTCCCGAGCCGGTCACGGTGACGCTCGACGGAGTGCCGCTCAGCGCCGAACATTTGGGGACCCCGCTGCCCATCGACCCGGGCACCCACGAAGTGCGAGCTTCTGCCGCGCTACATCAGTCGTGGTCGGTGCAGATTAGCGTGCCGACCAGTGCTGGCGAACAACAGCTGACCATCCCTGCGCTCCAGCCAGAGGCACGAGCCGAGGCGGTGACCATGCCTCCGCTCCCAACCCCTGCGCCGCTGCCGGTAGTCACGCCGCCCCCGCCGCCGCGTGCAGCAACGAACCCGGGCGATGTCGGAGCAGCGAAGCGCAAGCATCCCGATGAGGGACTACGACCAGAGGCATACGCCGCGTTCGGAGTGGGAGCGGCGGCGTTGGGTGTCGGCAGCTATTTCGGCATTCGCTCACTGTCTTTGAAGAGCGACAGCAATCGCTATTGGAATGGCCAGAAGTGCACCGAGCCCTCGTGCGTGGAGGATTGGAACAAGGCGCAGAGCTCGGCAGTCGTCTGCGATGTGAGCCTCGGCGTCGGCCTGCTCGCTTTGGGTGTCGGCACGTATTTTCTGCTCAATCCAGCGCAGCAAGGGCCCGCGCCCGTCGCGACTCGGATCCAGGTCCGAGCTTCGCAAGCGGGCGCGTTCGTCTCGAGTACGACTAGTTTCTGACCGTCACGGATCGATTGCCTGCACCGGCGTCGAAACCCAGCCATTGGTGTACGGCTGCGAAGTCGCTGGTGGCACGGGCGGAGATTTGTACTGCGTGCCGAGCTGCCCGGTGTAGTTGCTGCCCCAGCAATAGATGTGGTTGTCGGTGCCGATTGCGCAGGTGTGAAAGTAACCACTGGCAATCGCGCGAAAGGTGCGTCCCCCCGCCACGGCAACTGGCAGCGCTGAAACCGCCGATGCCCCTTGCCCGAGTTGCCCCCAATAGCCGTTGCCCCAGCAGTACGCGGCGCCGTTGGTGTCGAGCGCACAAGCGTGATTGATTCCGGTGCTCACGCCGTGCAAAGCGAGTGGCGGTGGGCCGCCGGGCAAGGTCTGTCCGCCCACCGTTTGCGCGTTCGAATTATTGACGAATTGGCCGTTGCCCAGTTGGCCCCAATAGTTGTCCCCGAAGCACTGCACGCTGGGATTCGGGCCGGGTTGATCCACGCACGTGAAATTGTTTTGTGTGGTGACACGCAACACGGAGGTACCGACCGAGTAGGGGCCCTGACCGAGCAGCGCATACGATGAAGCCGTAGAGCCCGACTGTCCGTAGAGATTTCCGCCCCAACAGTTGGTCTCGCGATAGGTCCCCGAGACCCACTGCGCGCAGACGTGCTGATAGCCCACGCTCACGCCAATCGGTGCCAAACCGGTCGCCGAGTAAATCTGTTGCGGTAGCGGCCCGTGAGCGAGCGTACCGGCGTTGCTGGGGATGCCGTTGCCCCAGCAGTACAGCCCGTTGGCGGTAGTTCCACAGGAGTTGTAGGTGCCAGCAGTGATCGATGTAAAGGTCAGTCCTCCGCTGACCGGGATAGCGATCGGACGATCGCCATAATTGCCGTCGCCCACTTGCCCATAGCCCGCACTTCCCCAGCAGTAGGCTTTTCCAGAGGCGTCTAGTGCGCAGTTGTGATCGGTGCCGGCGTCCAATTGGGTGGCCGTCGTCAGACCGCCCAAAGACGAAACCCGCGTCGGTTTGTCGATGCATTGGTTGGGAGAGCTGACGCACGTCGCGTTCGGATAGTTGCCAGCCTGGCCGCGGTCATCCCAGCCCCAGCAATACACGTTGCCGTTCCGTTTGCGTGCGCAGGTGTGATAGGTGCCAGCGCTGATCTCCAAGAGGTCCTCGGGGTTTGGCTTCGGCGGACGCGGGAATGGAATCGGAATCGGCGTCAGGATGTCTAGCGGTTGGAGAACCACGGCTTCAGTAGCCGGAACCTTGAGCTGGTCAGCGGTCACTTCCGGTCCCTCTTCGTCGGCGCTTCCGACCGAAGCCGAGCAGGCCGCGAGTGGCAGCAGAGCGGCACCGGCCAAGAGGCAACGCACGCTCGCCAGGCTGCCGATGCCCCGCACCATGCGAACTCGTGTTGCGTGCTTCGTGATCCGGTTCGATGCGACCCAATTCATAGCTGATCTCTCCTTGAGGCCCGCACTACCGCAGGCACACCGCGCTTCAGCAACAAGCCTGCCAAGCGCGCGCGCACCAAAAGCCGCGCCAAAACTGGCGTTTTTACGGGCTTTAGCCGAGAGCTCAACGCGGCCGAACGGAAGGCTGTATCACCGCCTCGACCGACTGAATCACGCTGTCCGCGCGCGCCGCTGATACACCTGGGAAGACAGGCTTCAATTGCTGGCGGTGAACGCGGAGCTCGCGCTGAAGCCCGTCTGCGTGTCCGTGATGGTCGCAGTCCCGTTGTACGTGCCGGCAATCGCGTAGCTGTGGCTGCCGGTTACGGTGAGCGGGACGTACGAGCCGCCCGTCGATGGATCTCCGACCAACTGCCAAGTGGAGTTGATCATCCCGGGACTCACCGTCGAGTCACCCCAGTCGATGCTGGCCTGCATTGCGCTCGCGTTTTGCAGTACATCGGTGCCGGTAGCCACGGTGCCGGAGAACACAGCGCCGGTCGTGAACGTGATTGCGTTGCCGGTGAGTGTCAGCTCGGTCACACACTTCCCGGGCAAGCCGCAGACCGTACCCACACCGCATGGTGTCCCCATTGGTGCGCCGCTGATCATGCAGCCCTGCGCACCAACCACGCTGCCAATTCCCCGCGTCGTAATGGTCTGCGGCGTGCAAGAGACAATATTTTGCTGTGTACCCAGCGTCAGGGTCGCGCCTTGAAGTCCCACGGCAGTGGGTGCGAACTTGACCGACCATGAATAGGGATGCAGGCCATCGAACGAGCTCGGCGTGAAGGTGTTCACGCTGCTCGAGCCCAGCACGGGTAGGTTGGTGGATATCCCATAGTTTGCCGTGAGCAGCAGGGTCTTCGACGTTCCGATCGCAACCGGGCCGAAGTCGAGCGATGCCGGTGACCAGTCGAAGGCGGCACCGAACAATTGCTCCTTTACGGCGATGGTTCGAGCTCCCGCAGGATCTCCGAAAATCGAGATGATTCTGTTCAGGGTCGGAACGTCGATCCATGCGACTGAGTTCGCGGCTACGGTTGTTGGCGTCACCGTCACCGTCACCGTCGCGCCTGATGCAAGCGTGCCACCCGTTGGCGCGATCGAGAAAAATGCCGGCGACGAACTCACGCTGCCGGTCCAAGCCAATGCACCGTTGGTCGTGTTCGTGATCGTGAAGGATTGCGGTGGATTCACCCCGCCGCCGCAGTTGACGGGCGCGAACGTGAGAGACGGCGTCGACAACGCTAGCGCCGCCCCTGCCGCGCCCGCGCCGCCACTTCCCGCCGATCCGCCTGAGCCTGCTGCTGCGCCTCCCGCTCCAGACGCTGCTCCGCCTGAGCCTGCAACTGAGCCGCCGGTTCCAGCACTTGCTCCGCCGCCTCCGGTTGTCGCTCCGCCGGTACCTGCCGCTGCTCCTCCCGCTCCAGATGCTGCTCCGCCTGAGCCTGCAACTGAGCCGCCGGTTCCAGCACTTGTTCCGCCGCTCCCTGCCGCCGCTCCGCCGCTCCCTGCAATTGAACCGCCAGCACCTGCCGTTGCTCCACCGAAGCCAGCACCTGCCGTTGCTCCACCGAGGCCAGCACCTGCCGTTGCTCCACCGAAGCCAGCACCTGCCGTTGCTCCACCGAAGCCAGCAACTAGGCCGCCCTCTCCCCCCAAAGCAGCGCTCCCTCCGACTGGGGCTCCTCCGTAACCGGGCTCGCCTGCGTCCACGGCGGAAGCACCGGCTGAGTCCATGCCCGCGCCGCCAACCGATTCTCGCCCACCGCGTCCACTGGCGGCGCCTGAGCTTCCGCTTGCGCCTAGCCCACCTGTGCCCGCGTCCTCGCCTTCATCGTCCGGCGATGAAGACCCGCACGCCCAGCCCATCATGCCCGCCGCAATCAGCGACGCGAACGCGAAACCCCGGGACGCCTTCATCACGAGCATTGCTTCCTTCTCCCCGTTCTCGACACTGACGAAACGCGGCAGTGATGCTCGGTTACATCACTGAGCTGACTTGGCACGCCCGAAGGGACTCGAACCCCTGACCGGCGGGTTAGAAACCCGCTGCTCTATCCGGCTGAGCTACGAGCGCGTACTCCGGAAACTATGACAACCGACTGTTTTAAGGGCCCGTATCCTTTCGATCGCGGCGCAGCTTGTCAAGCAGTGTGGCGTAAAGGCAAGCCCGGTGCAGGCCCTCGCCGAATGCGGCCGCGATTCTGGCGTACCGGGTCTCGAAAACTGGCGAAATGCGTTCCTTTTTCGGCGGTCTGGGGGCCCAGGAGCTAGTATTCGGGCGCGGTGAAGGTCCTCCTCGTCAACCCCAATCGAGAGCGTATGCCATGGCCGGCGTTGCCGCTCGGGTTGTGCACGGTCGCGAGCGGCCTTGCTGCAGCCGGTCACGAGGTCGAGGTGCTCGATCTGATGTTCGCCGCGGACCCGGCGCGCGAGACATTGAACCGCGTGCGCAAGTGCGACCCAGACATCGTTGGCCTCAGCATTCGCAATATCGACAATTGCAACTTCGAGGTCCCGCACTTCTATCTGACCGACATTCGCGATCAAGTCGTGCGATCGGTGCGCGCTGGCTCCGCGCGCGCCAAGATCGTAGTTGGTGGCAGCGCGGTGAACGTGTCGCCCGCCGACACCTTCGCGTTTTTGGAGGCAGACTACGCGCTGGTCGGCGAAGGCGAAGAGGCGCTGCCCGACTTCTTGCGCGCGCTCAGCGAAGGCACACCGCTCAACCGTGTGCGCGGCTTGCTGGAACCCGGCAAGGGCAGCGCAAAAGCTCTCCCGATCTTGGACACCGGTCGACTCGCGCGCGGCGAACCCCCCGCGGGCCGCGCGCTGGTGCATGATTTTGCCGACTCGCCCCGCAGCGAGGCGTGGCGCTGGATCGACCTCAAGCAATACGCAGCCCACGGTAGCCCGTACTCGATTCAAACCAAGCGCGGCTGCGCGCTCAAATGCTCGTACTGCGTCTACAACAACATCGAAGGCCACGCCTACCGCCTGCGCGACCCCGTAGAAGTCGTCAACGAGCTCCACGAAGCCGTGAACAAGCACGGCGTGCGCGCGGTCGACTTCGTGGATTCGACCTTCAACCTACCGCTCGCGCATGCCCGCGCGATCTGTGAAGAGCTGGAACGCCGCCCTCTGCACGGCGTCGAGCTCTCGACGATGGGCCTGAATCCAGCCGGCGTGACGCCCGAATTGGTCCTGTCCATGAAGCGCGCGGGCTTCAAGAGCGTGATGTGCACCCCTGAGAGCGCCTCGGAGGTCACGCTCAAAACGCTACGCAAAGGCTTCCAAAAGCACGCCGTGATCCGCGCGGCCCACGCCCTGCGCGAGGGCGGGCTGCCCACCTATTGGTTCTTCATGCTCGGCGCGCCCGGTGAAACCATGGACACCGTGCGCGAAACCCTCGCCTTCTGCGAAGAGCACATCGCGCCCACGGACATGGTGCTGTTCTCCACCGGCATCCGCGTGTACTCCGGTACGCCGCTCGAGCGTCAATGCAAAGACATGGGCTGGTTCGCCGAAGACGACCCGCTCTTTTTGCCCTCGTGGTTCCTATCGCCCGAGCTCGATCTCAACGAGCTCTACGCAACGCTCATGGCCGCCGCCGCCGTGCATCCGAACTGGATGACCAACGCCGAGACCGTGGTCAGCCCCGCGATGAACACCATGATGAAGGGCGCGTTCAAGGCGCTGGGCTGGAAGGGCCCGTTTTGGAAGCACTTGCCGCGCCTATTCGGGTTCGCGAATCGGATCGGCGTGCGGCAGCGCGGGCTGGAGCAGCACGCCGCGAATCTGCGTAAGGTGACGGACGTGCGGCACTATCGGGGGTAGGGCGATTTGCGCGTCCTGGAGGCGGACCGCGGGGGCGATCCTCGCTGGGGTGCTCGAACTATCTCTGCACTGGCTCAAGAAGGACAACCCGTCTGAGGCGACTCAGGCTCGTCCGTCGTTCGAGGATGCCATCAATGCGTGTCACGACCAGGGGCAGTGTTGGTCAGTTTACCAGCGCAGTGGGGACGACAAAGCACAACGGGTCTGGCTCCGCCGAAGGCAGCGCGGCCTGTAACGTCAATGTGAGTCGTGTGCAGAGATGGCAACGGCCGCTGCCGCGCCGGACCCAAAGACCGAGCTCGAGCGTGCAGCGCTGAGCCACGCTCAGTAGTAGTATTGTGATCATTGGTTTAGCTGCGACACTTTCTGGTCGCATCGGAGCGTGGGCGACAAGGAGTCGTGCGTCCGCGCGTGGCAGGTACGTGTTCTGTTGGAAGCGAAACTGCCAGGTGCGTGGGTAAACCCAGACTCGGTCATGCATTGTTCGTCTCGACTCGACGCGGCGAGTCGCAAAGAGTAGGTCGATTGTTTTGACGGAATAGGCGAAGAGCCGCGCGGGTCCCGGTCTCGGCGAGCCGTGCAGCACTGACCAGTCGACGCCGTGCCGGTGGCCATACGTGTGCTTCAACAACACCTGTCGTGGGGCAGCCCGAGGCCAATACATGCGGCAACTAGTGCGTTCACCAGGTCAGAACCTGGGCGCAGGATGTGAGCTCTCTCGAACCGCTGACCCTGTTGGGGAGTAGTCATTTTTTGTCCCGTGTCTAGCAGCCCTTTGCGTGTCTGCTTCGAAGCCATATCCTTGCTCTTTTTCGGCTGCGTCGTTCACCGTTCGACTTCGGGGTACAGAGAAATGCCGCGCGAGGCACTCCAAAACCGTAGCTGGCTCCTCTTCGTCTTGGCATTCGTTGGCGCGGTGATCTCGCCGCACGTCACTACACAGAGCGGCGCCGCAATTGCCCCGGATGAAGGCAAGAATAGTGACGCACCGCCAGCGGCGGGGGCGCATCATGACGCCGTGCCTGCGCAGGAGCGGCGTGAGCCTGCCGTTGCGCCAGCGCCTCCCGAGCCGCAAGAGGCGAAGATAGAGTCACTCGGGCCACTCAAGGATGAAGCCACGCTCGAGAACAGGCTAAAGCGGCTGCTTCGTGAGTTTTACGGGCCGTCGCCGCTCGATGAACCGCCAACGTCACAACGCGGGCAGGCGCCGGGTCGAGTGCTGAAGCCGTTGATCGTCGGACTTCCGGACCCAGCTCAGAGCCATATGGCGGTCTACTACGATCAAGCGCTGGTCGCCGTGCGCCAGGGGGCTGCTCAATTCGGCTACGTTCAATCGCACTTCGATTTGCCATGGCAGGGCAGCTCGGCACCCGACGCCCCGCCGCCATCGTCTTGTCGCTCGAACAACCAACCCGGGCTCATGTTGTTTGCTCGTGGTCAGTACGAGCCCTTGTTGCTCGTCGCGTTCGTTACAGAATCGCCAGTTCTGGGCGCGTCTCGGGCGCAGTTGGAGCTCGCTCTCACGCTGGTCGAGAACTTCACTCCTAGGGCGAATATTCCGTTGCTCGGTCCGTATTTCTCGGGGAGCGCCGAAGCCTGGGCAGAGATCCTGGAGCGCCGCCAATATTCGAGGCCCCGGTGGTGGAGCCTCGACGCCGAGCGATACGACGTGGTGACGGGCACCGCCACCGCAAGTTCCGTCGATCGCGCCTTCGAACAGCATGGCATTGGCTTCGACCGGGCCGTGCCGCTGGACGAAGATCTACTGGCAGAGCTGGACGCGCGGCTCAGGACTGGCGATGACATCTTGGGGCAGCGCAACCGCGGCATCGTCGAACTAAGAGAGCTCGGAACGGTCTATGGGCAGGGACGGGCGGACGCGGACGCAAAGCCAATCAAGCCACCGTACTTCTTTCCGCTCAACATTTCCGAGGTCCGCGCGCAGAGCGAGGCGGCTGGCGCGCCGCGGCCCAACCTCTTTCCGTCACTGCGTCGAACGCTCGGCTTGAAACTCGACCCGGAGCGCAAGCCAAACCCGGATATCCCAGCATCCTTGTCTGTGCTCACGCCATTCGTCGATGATCTGTCGCTTTCCCAAACGCTACGCCGGATCTGTGACTCGCGCTCACGCTACGTGGTGGTCAGCGCTACGGACGCCACCGACACGATCTTCTTGGTCCAGCAATCGCGCAAATTTTGTCGCGACCTCGTGATCGTGACCCTGGGCTACGAATCATTGTTCGTTCACCCCGATCTGGCGCCGACGATGGCCGGAGTCTTGAACGTATCCGCATTCCCGCCGTCGGCCGACACGGCGGAGCTGTTGGGCGAGTCCGCGCCGTACCCATTCCCGAGCTGGAGCAGCCAGGGTGTGTTCAACGCCTTCTTATCGTTGGCGCAGCATTGGGAGGAAAAGCCAGCGAACGCATTGGACCGCGATCCGATCCAACCTTCGCGGGTCTTCATCAGCGAGATCGCCGGAGGACGGTACTGGCCGCTGAGCATCAACGGTGTGGAGGCGGGCAGCATCGTATCCAGCCTGCAAGCAGATGATGATCCGACGACTCGTCTGCCGCGCAACAACACGGCGCGCTTTTTCGCTTGGCCCACACTGGTCGCGGCTTTCGCGCACGTGTGGATGCGCGTGATCCGACGCGGTTCGTTCCGCAAGGTGGAAGAAGGCTGGAGTGATGTGTGGGTCGCGCGGGCGATCATCGCCGACCTTTCCATGGCGGCGATTGTACTGCTCAGTACCGCTCCGTTCTGGTGGCTTCGCTGGCTACGCCCTTGGAGCTTGGAATGGCCGAACGCCGTGGATGTCATAGTGCTCGCGAGCGCAGCACTGGTTGTTGCTTTGCTCAGCAGCGCAGTGGTCACATTCGTTCAAGATCCGGTACGCTTCGCGGCGCTGAGAAACGTATTTCGAGGCATTCTGTACAAGGTGCGGCGTCGCCTGCGCGGAGAAGGTCGCGATTGGCGCGAAGAGAATCCCACACACGAGGCATTTCTTCGGGCCTGCGCGAGCGTGATCGCGTTGATCGGCCTACTCTCGCTGTGCACGGCGCTGCTTACTGCTTTCGGTGGCATGGCGTGGGCGTTGCTGTTCGGCGCACATGAGCCTCTCGCGGGCCCCAGCGCGAAGCTCTGGCATTGGCTTTTTGCCGGTTCGCAGTGGCACGAGGCGCAGCTTGAAATGCGCTGGTTTCGCTCGCTCGAACCGTTCGCGATGTCGTCTTTTATGCCATTTCTGTATATGGCGTGGGCCATGTACGGCTGGTCGACGTTCGCTCTCTACCGGCTTCGGCGCCTCAACTGCTTCCCCTCCGACTTGAGTGAGAACCTCGGAAAGCTAGCTACGGTGCCTGCGCGCACACTGAAAAAGCTGTGCGAAGAGCTCGGTGCGCCATGGTCGACCACGCGCTACTGGATTCCCCTCATCATGCTGTGGATCTTCTTTGTCTGGCGCTTCTGGACTCGCCTGAACGGCACTCTCGAGGGGACAGGCTTCGATGTCGGCTTCAAGCTGGCTTTCTGCACGATCTTGCTGTTCATCGGCGCCGAACTGGTGCGCTTCGTGACGCTCTCCCACGGCCTGCTCGCGTTCCTGCGTGACTTGGCGGCTGAGCCTATGATTGACGCGTACGATCGTCTCGCTGGCAAGGTAGCGGGTAGCTTCGGGCTGCAGCTGAGCGCTCGCGCTCCTGAACCGGGTGACTTTCAAATCTCGGTGTTGACCGCGCGCACGCTGAGTAACCTCGGCGAGCGGGCCGCGCCTCTCAAGATGCCCGAGTTGGAGCTTCATACGCGTGCGCTCGAGGCCAACATGGAAAAGCTGAATCGAAATCCCTTGAACCCCGAATTACAGCGCGATGTTCATGCGGACTTGTTCAAGATCGCGGGCGTTCTTCATCGGCTCCTTTCACTTTGTTGGAAAGAGCGCGCGGGGGCTCCTCAGCTCGACGAAACGCTGGATGTGACGCGCAAGGAGCTTTTACCTCTTGGGTTGCACGCGCGCTCCCCGACCGCGCTGGTCTTGATGGGGGCAGTGCCTCCGGAACGCTATCTCTGGATGCGCACTGCAGAAGACTTCGTCGCGCTCCGCACGAGCACGTTCATCTACCAGGTGCTGCACGAGTTGCGGCATACGTTGATCTTCGCTCTCACCGCCTCGGCATTGCTGGCCGCGAGCAGTAGCTGCTACCCCTTCGTCCCGGCGCGCTTTCTGACCATGTGCGTATGGAGCGCAGTGGTGGTCGTGGTCGTGATCGGTCTGGTGCGCATGTTGGCTCTGGAGCGCAACGAGATCTTGAGTAGACTCGGTGGCACTCGCCCGGACCGTATCGAGTGGAATGCCTCGTTCGTCCAGCAGCTGCTGCTGTACGTGGCGCTTCCTTTGCTCGCCGCAGTCTTGGGCTTGTTCCCGGGTATCGCCGAGGCACTCTCGGCTTACCTGGGCCCTTTGTTACGTGTCATGCCCGCCGCCAATTGAACGAGGCTCCACGATGATCGTGGCGATGGCACTGCTCGCCCGTGAGGTCGCGTGCGATTCGCCTGACGGAAGTACCCAATGGTGGTTGTCCGGCGTTCCGCCCGTTTCATCGCGGGCGGCCTGACCGGAGGCGTACTCGCCCAAACCACCTTTTTCGGTGCGGTGTATGTTGCCACGCTCGTTCCGTCGATGCGGTCTTCAGCTGCCCGATCAGTGGCTGCACCGCGCCGACCATGATCGTCCGTGGGCAAGCGGGCACGGCAGCTTTCGCCCAAGACACGACCGCCATTTATTGGACGACCCAAATTTCCGGCCAGGGCATCTCGATCTGGCCGCCCACCGCCAATGCCGCCGGCTGCTGGCGGTTCGCATGCGGAGTGTGCGGCTGAGTGAACAGAGTTAAGTTCGCGTGCGTGGGCCCTCAGCGCGCAGGGATACTGTGTGAACACAGTATGGTTTTGCGTGACGAGTGCATTTTCGCGCCGCTTCGAACGAGCACGAAGCGGCGAGGAGCGTGAAACGATTTCATACTCAAATGGGTATTCAGTTCTTGAGCAACGCAAAATCATCCACGCTGACGGTGCCCGCCGTGGTCGCCGCGCTGATTTGGCATTTGCCGTTGCTTACGGCGATTCCGCTCAACTTGACTTGCGTCCAGGCGCTCGCGCCGCCGGCGAGCGCGGTGCTCAGATCGGATCCGCCGAAGCCTTTGGCTTGCAGGGTGCCGGTCCCCGTGCCGCGTGCCCAAACCGAGAGGGTGTACGTGCCATTGGGCAGGCTGGCCAGGGTTTGAGTGACGGAGGATGCGCTCGTCAGCTGCCACGCGAAGTTGCCGCTGTGGGTCGTGGTCACGTCCGCGCCCGCGCTGGTTTGCCAACCGGCGGGCGGATTGGTGGCCACGCGATCTGCCTCGAAGCTCGGATTGAGGGCGTAGTTGTTGCCGGGGCCAACGCTCCAAGTGCCGGTGCTGGCGTTGATCGACCACTCACTGAGTGATTGCATGCTGGGCGCGCTGCCCTCGAACGTGAGCGGCATCCATTGGTTGTAACCGATGCCGTTGCCCGCGAAATCACTCCAGCGATCGCCGCCAAACACGACGGTGCTCTGAGTGCTGCCCTTTACCGTGAGAAACAGGCCGGTTTGCGTGACATGGCTGAAATCCAGATCGGTGTTGCCCATCACCGTTTCTGTCGAGTACGGCCCGAGAACGGTCGTCGCAGAGATGCAATAGCTGTGGGATGCATTCCAGCCGTGCAGATCCGACGAGCACGCATAGTAGCGCCCGTTGTACTTGAACATGGCGTTGCCCTCGCGCCCTGAGCCGTTGTAGATGCGGGTGGCAGGCTGCGCGGCGAGGAAATCCGCAGGGCGGAGCGGCACTACGTAGATGTTAGAGCGGCCGCTGAGGCTCGAGCACAAGATGTATGCTTGGCCGTCGTCATCGTTGAAGATCGCTTGATCGCCGCAGTTGTTGTTGGCCACATTGCTGATCGTGGCTTGTGTGCCATTGACCGTGAACGGACCATTCGGCGTGTCACTGGTGGCGAAGAACTGCTGCGTGTCGGGGGTGCCCTGGTACTGGCCAATGATCACGTACTTCTTGGTCGTGGCGTTGTATGCCGCGCCCACGCGGCCGATCCAAGTGTCCGAGCTCATCGTCAGCTTGGCGGCCATGCTCGCGTACGTGAGCGCGTTGCCCTCGAACTTCCAGGTTGCGAGATCGGTGGAAGAGTACGTGGTGACGGCGACGAAATTGGTATTCGAGTTCTGGTTCGTGGGGTTGGCCGCGTAGGTCGCGGCGCCCGCGTAGTTGACCCCGTACCAGTAGTAAGTGTTGCCGACGGTCAGCACTCCGCCGCCTTGGGAATAGATGTTGTTCCCGGCGGTGTCTTTCCAGAACACGTCGTTGCGAATCAATGCGCCGCTCGACGCCGGAGGGGCGCCCGCGCTGCCACCCGCTGCGCTCGAACCGCCTGAGCTCGAACCGCCCATGCCGCCGGCAGAAACGCCCCCCGCGCTCGTGCCGCCTGCGCTCGTGCCGCCTGCGCTCGTGCCCCCAAAGCTGGTAGCCGAACCACCGACCGAGCCTGACGTCCCGCTGCCGCCTGCGTTGTTTGCGCTGGCGCCCGCTGCGCCGCTGAGGCCAGCGCGGCCTGCCGAATTGGCACCCGCAGCACCGACCGCGCCGCCGCCGCCCCCAGCTGACTCCAGGGCGGGAACTCCGCCGGACGAGCAAGCCGGTAGGGCGAGGGCAAGGGCGCAAACGATTCGTCGGGCGGGTTTCATCAATCCTCGATGGCGGCGGGCTGAGGTTCACCCGCGCGTTCCTGAGATCAGGGGCAAAGCGAGCGCTATTACTGTCGTAAATCGCGTTGCGGGGCGCGCGGAAGGTGTGGCATTCCTATTGCTATTGGCAGTCATGGGGCGTGTCGGGTCGTTGGGTAGGGCCTGGTGGTGCGCGGTCGCGGCGCCGCTGTTGACTGCGTGCGGCGGCTCGTTCACACCGAGTCCCGCTGGCGACGGCGATCCTAGCGCCCTGTTTTCGAGCGGCACCCGCCTCAAAGCACGGTACCTCGATGCGAATGACGGCGCGCGCAAGCTACTAGGGTTTCACGATCGCTTGCTCGATGTCGACTGCTACTTCGCCGAGACAGCGGTTGGTCAGTATCATTGCTTACCGGCTCGCGTGACGGCTTCGTTCTCGGACTCCGCTTGCAGCGCGCCGGTCCTGCCGGTCTTGGGCTCCTGTCCCGAAGAGCCTGAGCTCGCCGCGTCGGATTTGATTACCGCGGTGTCCGCGGATTGCGCGGCCCTGCTTCGCCCCTATTCGCTCGACGCATTGCGCACTGAAGTTCCGGAGTTCAATGGGTCCGGCACTGGCGATTGCTATTCGGCATCTGCAGACTCGAAATCACGGCCGAAATGGACCGCGAAGGCGGAATCGATCACGCGCTTCGTGGCGGCCCGGCCATCGGTTGTCGGCGCCGCGGGCGGAGTGCAAGCCAGGCGCATCATCGCAGAGGACGGCGCGTTCGTGACGAAGGAGCTGCTCGTTGACGGTGAGCCGTGCTCGCCCATCGTGATCGATGGCGTGACCCGCTGCGTGCCCGGGCCGTTCGCCAATCGCTTCCAGCAGACGACCGGGGACTCGACTTGTTCGGGGGTGATGGGCGTCGCCGACGGCGCGCTCACGAGGCGCGATCAGTGCGCCGGCGCGCGGACTCGATACCTGTTCGAGGCCATGGGCGACGGCTGCAGCCGGGGCGGCACTGTGTTCGAGCTTGGCGGACCCCTGAGTTCTGTGGACTTAGCGGGTTCGTGCGCGGTGAATACTCCACCTCCGGATGCCAAGCGTCCACTGTACGCCGTGGGCGCAAGCCTGCCCGGTAGCGGGTTTCGAGAGCTGCACACAACGCGGATCGGTGAGGGCGCGCTCACGCTCGGCTTCTTCACGGATCGCGCGCGGCGACCGCTCGTGCTCGAGAGCGAGCTCGCGGCGAGCGGCGACTGGGCGCTCGCCGACGGCGCGCATTGTCGGATCTTCATCGACGCCAAGGGCGAATTGCGCTGTGTGCACGATGCCTTCGCGATGGACTCCAGCAGCTACTTCGCGGATGCGACCTGCAGCGAACCAATCTACGCAGTCGACGCATACTGCGATCGGCCGCCCATCGCCTATCTGCTGGAAGGCGTCGTCGGCCCGTGCCCGTTCTCGGTTCGTGCCCACAGCCCGCGTTTCACGCAGGCGTACGTCGCGACTGCCTATTCGGGCTCGATCTACCTGATCCAGTCCGGCGAGTGCCGCGCTCACAGCGGCTCGCCCTCGGGCCGCAGCTTCTACGCGGCCGGCGAAAGAGTCAGCGCGGATACCTTCCCCCTCGTGCACGAAACCAGCGATTTGTAACCACGAGAAGAGAGGCCCTGCCGGTCATCCCGAACAGGACCAGCCCCGCCCACTTGCACCACCGGAAGTCGTGCTTATGCTGATGCTTGTCACTGGAGCCCCTTGCCAGTGCCGCCAGCTTGAGCTGGTGTTGGTCTGATACGACCCGAACGCCCCCGGTGCCGCCGCGTCCCCCCCGCCGCGAGTCGCCGGGGGCGTTTTCCTTTTTGTGCCCTTCGAAGGGCGCTTCGGCGCGAGCGGACTAAGGCTTTTTCGCTGCCTCACAGCCGAGCAGGCCTTTGTCTCCGCAATGCGTGGCCATGCATTCGACCATGTTTGCGCGGCCAAAGTCCGACATCCCGGACAGCGTTTGCCGACAATCAGCCAGGTTTGGCAAGAGCGGCTGACCCGCACAACCCTTCACGATGCTTTCGCAGGCGCTGTCGACCGGCGAGCTGAGCACGGCACCCGTCGAATCAATCGACTTGGGATCGGGGATGGGCGCCGGACAGGCCGCCATCAACGCGCTGTGACCGCACAGATTCACTCGTGCCGGATCGCACGCGGCATTGCCCTTCAGCGTTTTGATACAAGCCACTGCCGCTTGAGCAACCTTCGGTTTGAAGGCAGATTTGAACTCCGCACAGCGCTTGGCGGCAAAGTTGGTGCAAACCCCTTCATCGGCGGGGCCCATCGCGGGGCAATCCTCGGCCGTGCCGACGTTGTCGTCGCACGCAGGTGGCGCGGGCACGCGGTCACTCGCCACAATCACCGCCGGCGCACTCGCCGACGCAGCGACCACCGGCATGGCCGTGGTGGGCGGCTCCGCGAATTGCGCGCGCTCTCGGTGCGACTTGGCGTCGTGCGCGAGCCAGCCACCTACGCCACCGGCGGCAAGCGTTCCAGCCATGAGAAGGAAACCGGATTTTTCGATGATCATGGACGAAACTCCCTCAGTAAAACGCGCCATCTACGACGCGCACACTTCCAGTAGGAGCACACGCCATGCCATCGAGCTAACCCGACTAAACTGGCTGTTTCGGCTGATTCGCTAGGCCGTGTACCGTGTCAGAGACGCACACCCCGCACGATTGCCTCATCCGAGAAGGCGCTGCGCACCCCCGCGGATTCCTGCTCGAGCTCGTGCCCCTTACCCGCGATGAGCACCAAATCCTCCGGCGCGGCTTCGCGCACGGCAAGCTCGATGGCCCGCGCGCGATCGACCTCGCGCAGCACGTCCGAGTGATCGCCCAGCCCTTCCGCGATCTGCTCCATGATCGCGAGAGGATCTTCGTGCCTCGGATTGTCCGAAGTGAGAATCACGCGGTCCGCAACGCGCGCGGCCGCGCCCAACAGCGGACGCTTGCTGCGATCGCGCTGCCCGCCCGCGCCGAACACGACGCTAACTCGCCGCTGACACAGCGAGCGCGCGGTCGCCAGCGTGCGACTCAATGCATCCGGCGTGTGCGCATAATCGACGATCACATGCGGGCATTCGCGGACGATTTGGAAGCGCCCTGGTGGTGGCGGCACTTGCGCCAACGCGGCGGCCGCCGCGGCTGCGGGCACCCCCGAGGCCAGCGCAGCCGCCAACGCCGCCAACGCATTCTCGACGAAAATCTCGCCTACCGCGGCAATGCGCAAACTCAGCGGAAGGTCCGGAAAACGCGCGCAGGGCTCGAGCTCGAAGCGCGTCCCGGCAAAGTCCAACTCGACTGAGCGTGCCGCGAAATCGAGCGGCGTCCAGGCCTCTCCGCGCGAGGGCACGCCGTAACTGAGCACGCTCACTCCGGGCGGGATCACCTCCGACAACAGCTGCGCCGCCGAGTCTCGACCATTGAGCACCGCGGTCCCTCCGGGCTGAAGCGCCATGAACAGCTGCGCCTTGCTCGCCAAATAATGTTCCGGCGAACCGTGCGCATCCGAGTGATCCAAACTCAGATTGGTAAACGCCGCCACGCGACACGGCCAAGCCTTGGCAAAGCCCAGCGCCAACGCTTCGCTCGTGAACTCCAACGCGGCATAGCGCCCCCCGCGCTTCAAGCAGCGATCGAGCGTCTGCAAAAAGCCCGCGTAGTGAGCCGGCACATCCTGCCGCTCCTCATCCAAAAAAGCACCGACCGTGGTGACCCGCGCCACCGGCCGCGCAAGCTCGCCAAGCAGCGCGGCGATCATGGCGGTAGTCGTGGTTTTGCCATTCGTGCCCGTCACGCCCACGCTAAATAGCGAGCTAGCCCAGGGGGGCGCGGCGGGCGGTGGGCGAACGGCGCTCATGTCCTGAACTTACTACTCCGGAGCGGGGGGAGAGTGGGGGCGATCGCAATCCAGCTTCGCACCTCGTGGGGCCCCTGAGCTCCGTGATTGGACGCCCGCGCGTGATGCCTACATCCCCCCCGTCATTGCTCTCGCGGAACGGGCCTGCTCCAGGAAAAACCAGGGGAGAAAGCCGCGCGTTTCCCGTAACACGCAGAGATCGCGCCCTCGCCGTCACACTTTCTGGGGCTCGTCCGATGGTGAATAGACAACCATGGTGATGCCTGTAAGCCTTTCGCCCGACGATCGAGGCAAGCGGCTCGCCGATCCGCGGCTCCGGCGCGAGGTCGAGGCAGTCGTCAAGCGGCGTGTCCGTGGCGACGAAGCGCACGACGTCGTGCAAGCCGCCCTGGCCGACGTATTGTCTGCCGCCCGCGTTCCGGAAGACAGCGAAGAGTTCCGACGCTTCGTGTTCGCCGTCACGCGCAACAAAGTGTTCGATCACTTCCGACGCCGAATGCGCGAAGTGCCTGAAGAAGCCGGGCACGAGCCCGCGGCCAGTGAAGAGCCGCTCTCGGCGCGCGATATCTTGCGTTGGGCAGAAGGCAAGCTGCCCGACGCGGATGCGGAGCACACCCTGCAATGGATGCTGCGCGAAGGCGACGGCGAGAAGCTGGAACAAATCGCGCGCGAAGCCAAGTTGCCCGCGCCGCGCGTGCGCCAACGCGTCTCTCGATTGCGGCGCTTCTTGCGCGAACGCTGGGCGGCCGAGCTGATGCTCGGCACGCTGACTCTCGCGCTACTCACTCCGCTCGGCGTCTACTACTACCGCCATTGGTTCCCCCCAGTCGAACTGGGCGAGCAGCCCGAATTGCAACCGGAACCGCCGCAATCACGCGAAGCGCGAGGCCGCGAGTTGCGGCGCGCAACGCTCGACCGGTGCCCGCAAATGGATGCCAAGGAGTGCCTCGCCGGCCTCGATCGCGCGCGCAGCCTCTACCCCGCGGGCGACGCTACTCCTGAAGTCATCGACGCTCGCCGCGCCGCCGAAGCGCGCCTCACACCCCCTCCACCCGCGCCGCCCACCCCCAGCGCGATCCCCACGAGCGCTCCGCGTCGTCACATCCCAGGCACGATCGACACCGGCGAGGGGCCGATCGTGCTGCCTCCGCGCGTGACACCGAAGCCTCCCCGCAGCTCCGAAACCAGCCTCTCTCCCGGCAAATAGCGCTACGACCTCGTCGAGCGCATGCCGGAAACCCGCAACTCGACGCCGAAGGCTGGGTGCGCCGCGGCGCGCTGCGTGACCATGAAAACCAACCCTGCCCCACGGGAGGCGGGATCTGCGCGTGCTCATGCGTTGGCACGCGAGTTCGCGAGTTCGCGAGTTCGCGAGTTCGCGAGTTCGTGAGTTCGTGAGTTCGTGAGTTCGTGAGTTCGCGCATGAACGCACGCGCGAGAGCGAACGGCGAGCTGTCACGATCTGTGTTGCTCACGCGATGAGTCTCTGAAGCGGCGCATTCGAAGCTCGGTTTCACGATTCGCGTGAACGGTCGCTTCGTGGCGTGACGCTTCGAATATCGGCTTCGGCCGAGGAGGCTCGTCATGGGGCGATCGCGTGCGCGCTGCTTGGGCGCGGGGGCAGTGGTTTGTGCTCTTGGTTTGGCTAGCGTTTCGCGCACAGCAGCGGCGGACGCCTCGACGACGGCAAGGCTCGAGCTTGCGGCAGCCCAGGACTCGGCGGGCGTCGTCATCTATCCTGCGCGCGCTCCGGGTGCCCACCCGATCACGGTGCTCTTGCACGGCATGTGCGGGGACGCCGCACGCGCGTGCCGCTTCTTTGCCGACGAAGTCACGCTCAATTCGAATTTGATTTGCCCACGCGCGAGCGCGCGTTGCGCGGGCGGCGGCGCGAGCTGGCCCGAGCAAGGCGTGGAAGCGGAGGTAGAATCCGCGGTCACGCGTGCCAAAGCTGCGCTCGGTGACGCCGTGGACGAAGCGCACGGTCGCACGCTGATCGGCTATTCTTTAGGCGCATTTCGCGCGCTGCGCATCGCCCAGGGCGGCACCAGCCCATACCCGAGGGTGATGTTGATTGGCGCGCGGGTCGCGCTCGATCGGGCGAAGCTCGAGCAAAACGGCGTGCAGCGCTTGCTGCTGTGCGCCGGCGCTTGGGACATGATGCACGATCACATGCAACGCGAGAGCGCGCGCATGCAAGGTGCTGGCCTACATGCGCGCTTCTTGGATTTGGGCCCCGTAGGCCACGCCCTCACCGCCAGCTTCGGCGAGTATTTGCCTAACGCACTTACTTGGTTGAGCGGTGGCTAGCCATGCCCGCGTTCAGCCAGCAATTTTGAGCGCAGTGACCTTTCAGACGAGGAGGGCGGGCAATGCAGATCACTGCTTCGTGAAAATGTACTTCACACCAGACCCAGGATCGGTTGGGTAAAGGAGCCAAAACGTCGTTCCGTTGACGACCGTGTAGTCGACCGGCATCGGATCATTGAGTTGGAAATCACTGCTTGGGGCTCCGCACGTGTATGTGAAAACAGGAGGCACCGAGTTGGTGTAAAAGATCCCCGTCCAACGCAATTGCATGTCGCCCAGATTCTCGTATGAATTCAAAGTAACCTGAGAACCGTTCACTGCGACCATGAGCGTTTGCCCCTCAGGCGGAGCCTCGGCTGTGCCAAAACGTTGCGTGCCCGTCAACACGTAGGTCCCCGCCGCGAAAGTCCCACGGGTGGCGGCTGGCATCGTTCCGCTGGCGCCAACGGCGGTGACCGTTGGGCCGATTTGCGTGAGGGTGTTACAACCGTTCAGGGGTGGACGGCAGCTGTTGACCGACCATTCGCAAACTCCTGGAGAGCAATCCGTATCGACCAGACATTCTACACACTTCGAAGTCGATCCAAGATCTTTACACCTCCGAGCGGCCGTCGGGCATGCGCCGCAGCTCGCGCCGCAGCTCGAATCTGACTTGCATACTCCGCACACGCCGGCGCCGCTGCAGCCGAGATTGCTTCCGCCACAGGACACATCCGTGCTTGGGTAATTGCAGGTACCAGCGCTGCAACTGCCCGTTGCTGCGAAAGTGGTCTTGGTCGTCGCATCTTTGCAAATTGCTGCCTTTTGCGTCGTGCACGTCATGCTCAAACACGGATCCGCTTTGCATGCACCGTTGGCACAGCCGAATGCACACGGGCTATCGCTTGCTACGTAACTGCAACTGCCTCCGTTGCACGTCCCACTGCTTGCATATTGGGTGAGCGTGCTCGCGTCTTTACACTTCTGTGCGGGCGCAGAGGCGCACGTAACGCTCACACACGGGTCGGTTGTGCAGGCGCCCTGCTGACAAGTGCAGCTAATTTGTTGAGAAGCGTAGCTACAGACCCCCGCGGAGCAACTCCCTTGCCGATCGTAGGCGCGGAACTTCGTGCTGCTCTCACAGTCGTTGCTCGGAGGCGAATCGCAAATTTTTCCGGCACAGGGGTCGGCTGGTGCGCCACCGGAGCTGTGGCCTGACGCGCCGCCGGAGCTCTGGCCTGACACGCCTCCGGAGTTTTCACCGGCCGCGCCCGCCTCCTGCTGTTGCATTGTTGTGCCCCCGTCGCTTGGTCGGCCTGCTCCGCCGCTTGTGCTCCCGGCTCCGCTAGTTCCGTCGGACACATCGCCGGCTGCACCGGCTTCAGGGGTGGCCTTTGGGCACGTTCTGGTTTCGTAGCAAGAATGAAATTTCGGCGAACACCCGGCGCTATGCGCTCCGGCGACCCCTAGGCTACCCAGTAGGAGCCAGACGGCGGACTTGTATCTGTGGGTTGAAACCGCCATGAAGCCCCTATCGACCACCCTCGGAAGCGTGTGCACTTCTCTTTTATCCCCTGAGCTACCCGCCATTGCAGACTCCCAATCGTCCGAATTTCGTCCGCATCGTCCGAGAGCAATCCGAATATTCACTTTTCGGAGTCGGCGCTAAGACGCCTGCATACGGCGGATATACCCGTCTGGCAAGCCTTCCCATGCGCCTCATACGCCGTTGAGGAGCGCCCGTTTCGCCAGACTGACCAGAGCCGTGCGGAGTTGCCGCTGGGGGAGCGGACTACCGTAACGTAAGATCTTTACTCACGCTCGTAGGTGCCCACGATTTCTCCCCATGAAAGAACGTGTCCCATCATCGCGTCCAATAGCGCTTCACGCTCGGCACCCGCTGCGAGTTGAAGGGGAACGTTCAGAGCAAAGACCTGGAAGTGGTAGTGGTGAAGGCCGTGACCTGGCGGCGGAGCCGCCGGGGTGTAGGCCGCTTCGGATCTGCTGTTCTTGCCGATCAGGTAGGCGTGTTGCGTCTGCGCATCCACCGCGCCCGCGCTGGCGGGGATCCCATACACCAACCAATGGACGAACGGTTCCAGTTGCGGCGCATCGGGATCTTCACAAACGACAACCACGGACTTGGCTGCTTCGGGTATTCCCTCGAAGCTGATCGGAGGCGGCGCGCCGACGCCATCGACAGTGCAGGAAATAGGCAATGGCGCGCCTGGCTCGAAGGCCACGCTGCGTACTGAGATTTCCGGCTCTACGCCGCGCGTTAGCTTGTGGACCACGAGTTTCTCGTTGCCAGCGCGAATGCCATGCATCGCGTGACCTGCTGCCACACTTACTTCATGTACGATGTCCATCCCAGGTGCGCTGCAGAAAACATACCGGCATGAAGTCCGTGAAAAGTCCGCCCTAGCCGACCCCGCCACGAGGCAGCCTGCCGACGCGATTCGTCTCATGTGACGGATCTGCTCGTCAGCTCAACTTCGAACGGTACGCCTCTTCGTCGAAGCCAACCAGCGCGAAGTCCTTGCCCAGCAGAAGCGGGCGCTTGATCAACTTGCCGTCCGCTGCCAGCGCATCGAAGGCCTCGGCTTCGGTCATCCCAGGCAGGCGTTTGCCAAAATTGCCTTCTCGGTACGAAACTCCGGATGTGTTGAACAACCTTTTCAGCGGCAAGTTGCCGCGCGTCAGTGCCTCGCGCAGTTCGCGCTTCGAAGGCGGATTTTGCACGATGTCGATCAACTGCACTGACACTTCGTGCGCTGCCAGCCACTTGAGCGCTTTTTTGCAGGTGCTGCATTGGGGATAGTGATAAACGCGAAGTTTGCTCATAGGCGGGCGCCAGACTAGCGCATTTTCGCATGGGTCCTTCTGTGATAGTGCACCCCTCTTCAGCCATGAAGAGCAAGCGCCTGACGTCGTCCCTCGTTGCGCTCGGGTTCGTTGCAGCGGTCGGTTTCGGGTATTCGCGGTTGAGCCACAACAAAGTCCCCGCCTCATCACCCGCTGGGGCGATTCCAGTGCCTAGCTCAAGCGCTACCACCACGGCGCTTGGCAAAGACGTCTGCGAAAAGGCATCGGACCGCTGTGCTTGTGCTGCCGACCACGGCGCGCAGTTGCTTCACGCATCTTTCCCAGAGCGCGCATTGCAGCTGACCAGTCGTGCTCCAGCGTCGTGCACGGCATCCTCCTTCCTTGCGGTCCGCGCCGAGGCTTTGGCTGCGGTCGAGCGTTCGGACGAGGCAAGGAAAATTGCCACGGAGGTTTTGAAGAATGAGCCGCTCAATCGCTTTGCGCGTCGCGCACTGGCGATTGCCGCCATTCACGCCCGCGACTTCTCCGTCTCGGACGCGGAGCTCACCAAACTACTAACGGAAGAACCCAAGGACGCGGATTCTCTATTTTATGCCGCGCTTTCGCAGCGTAAGCGCGACCACTACAACGGCGCGCGCGAGGGCTTTCTTCATGTGCTCCGACTCAACGCACAGCATATCGACGCTCGCTACAACCTGGTCACGCTCACTGCGGCTGCGGGGGCTGCCCAAGAGGCCGAGCACGACTATCAAGAATTGCTGCAGATCGCGCCGGTCGGTGACGCCCGCTTGGTTGCTGCGCGCGCAGTGCTGAGCCACGCGGCCGGCGCTGGGCCCACAGAGCTGCCTGTCGTACATCGAACTTCACCAGCGGGCAGTGTCTCACCTGCACGCTGATCATCGCCTCTCGCGCTCTGATAAAGGGGATTGTGGGGATGCAAAAGTCGGCCTAGCGTGGAGAGTCTATGCCGATCTCTTTTCGCTCCGTTTCAACACGCGCGTTGTTCAGCGCTCTCGCGCTCTCGTGCACGACACTAATCCTCGCTGCTGGTTGCGGTGGGGGAGAGTCGGGCGGCGGATCGCCGAGCGGCGGTTCTGGCGGCGACGCAGGTGAAGATGGCGAGGGCGGCAAGGCCGTAGCCGGCAAAGGTGGCAAGAGCGGCGGAACGTCCGGCGCGCCTGCGGTCGACGCTGGCGCGGGAGGCGAGGGCGACGCGGCCGGTGCCGGTGGCGAGGCGGGCTCTGGGGTAGTGGGGCCCCCCGCTCAAAATAACTCCGCAGTCTCTTTCGTGAGCACAGGCGTCGTCTCCAAGAGCAAGAACTTCATACTGATTAGCGGCCTGGGCGAGAGCCTCGGCGGCACCGTTGGCTCGAAGCAATCGAAGTCGCTCAAATACACCTACATTCCAGGCGTCATTGCCGCTTCGTCACCGTGAAGCGCGCGACACGTTCAAGCATTCAACGCACTTGGTCGGGTAACTATTGGGAGTACTGCTGATGTCAAGAATCTCGAAGAGTATCGCGTTATTGGTCACCTCGTTGGCGTTCGCGACGCTGGGCTCCTCGGCATTGGCCGCCCCACAACTTGTCCCCCAGACGCTGACCCAACAAGGCCGGTTGCTGGATAGCGACGGTGCACCGGTCGACGGAGTGCAACTGACGTTCACGTTCTCACTCTACACCGCTGCCAGTGCCGGCACTGCTATCTGGAGCGAGCAGCAAACAGTGACGCCCGACAATGGCTACTTCTCCGCCAAAATCGGCGAAGGTACTGCCTTTACTACGGACATCTTCGACGGCAGTAGGGGCACGCTCTATCTGGGCATCAAGATCGGGTCCGACGCGGAGATGGCCCCACGCCAAGAGTTGACCAGCGTTCCGTTCGCGATGCTCGCGCTCAACGCCGTGTCTGCTACGCACGCGGCCTCTGCGGACCTCGCTACGAAAGCAACCAGCGCTACGACCGCCGATCTGGCGACGAAAGCGACGACTGCCGATCTCGCCACGAAGGCAACGAACGCCACTACCGCGGATACGGTGAAGTCCATTGCTGGGAATCTCGTGGTTAAGTATGTAACGCTCTCCAGCCAGACGGCCGTTGTAGCGTGCGATACCGGCACAGTCATGGTCAGCGGTGGCTGCAGCCCAACTGGTACGGGAGCGTACGTGGTCAACGCGGGCTATTACCCGAGTTCGTCGAGCACGGCGATCGCGGCCAAGAGCTATACTTGTACTTGTGGTGGTAGCGCGAGCTGTAGCGGCATCGCGACGGTGATTTGCGCGAAGTAGTCGTCGAAACCCTCGTAACTTCGGATTCCGCAGTTGGCGCCTCACGGAAGCGCTTCCGGTAAAATCACCGTTGCTTCCAATAGCTCGGCGGCCCTGTCCGCCGAGAGTTGGAAGACCTTCGCTTCCGTCGGACGGAACAACCAAAAGCGCTGAGCGCGGTCCGAGCTCACGACACAGAGCTCGCCTGCTTTGCTGCGCACTATGGCGGCTACGCGCGGGGCGTTTTCGAAGTCCAACTTCTGGATGCGCGTCGGAAAGCCTTGCCGCAGTCGTAGCTCCTTCGCGAGCTCCTCGAGCGTGGATTGCGTGGCGCTGAACTGCACTGCGCTTGGCACGGTCCTCTGCCCGTAGAAGTCCAAGTAGTAGGCGAGCGCCCCGCTTGCGCTATGCCCGAGATCGGTTTGGAACCGAGTTAGAGAGCCGGCCCCGAGGTAGGGTTCCAAGTGTCGAGTCAACTCCAGCGCGCTCTGCAGCGCTCGCTCGGGAGTACCATTGACGATTTCGACTGCGCCTGCTGAGCCAACGCTCAATCCGCAGCAGAACGCGGATGCAAGCGCGAGCTCTCCGCAGCCACGCAGGGTACCAACTCGGTGCGGTAGAGTCGCCACGATCGCGATTCTGCGCTTCCGTCTCAATGCCAGGGCTAGGATTGTGCTCGCAGCGAGCCCTCGCCAAACCCAGACACTGCGCAGGTAGGGGGTGAGATCGTCGTGGAGTTCGACGTCCACCTTGACTGCGGCCGGACCTCTCAGCGGACCGGCTCGTACGAAATCTCCCCACCGATCGACTGCCCCAGACGGCCCTCCAGCACTTGCCCAAACCAGTGAGCGTCCAGTTTCGATGGCCCGCATCCTTGCCAAGGCCAAATGTTCGAAGCTGAGCAACCCGCTGTGGAAGGAGATGTCACTAGTGGGACTGACTAGCAGGTTCGCGCCCGCCCGCGCCAAAGCGTGCGGTCCGTCCGTGAGCAAAGATTCCTGACAGATCAGGATCCCGACCCGCACACCGGGCAAGATCGGAGTCGGCTGGAAGCTCTCCCCATGCTCATACTCGACCTCGCCAAAAGGTGCCAGGTTCACCTTCCGGTGCACCCCCACGAGCTGACCACTAGCATCGATGCTGCCGACCGCATTGTAGATCCCACCGCTTTTGGTCGGGAGGTAGGAGCTTAGCAGCACTGCCTGTTGCTGCGCGCGAGCATAGTTTTGGAAGCGCTGGCGCACCTTCGGTACGAGCAGCGAATAGCTGCCATCGTACGTCTCGGTCAGAGCAAGCAGATCGACGTCCGCGAGCTCTGCCAACTGCTTCGTCAATATTTCATCGAATGCGTCCGAGAGCTCTGGGTGCTGCATTCGCTGGGAGAAATACGCGCTCGGCACGTTCATCTGTGGGATGCCGATCTTCAACGCGCGATCGGAGCTCGGAGCCGTGAGGTGTGCGATGGCACTCGCGCAGAGCACCACGCCGAGCGCTCCCGCGAGGGGACGCAGCACGCTCAGCACGCCCTCGACCCGTTGCGGAAATTTTTGCGCAAGGCGCACTCCGCAACCAATCGTCCCGGCGACCATGATCCCGCACACCAAACTGCTACCAAGCAGTCGCGCGCCGCCCATCAACACGGGCGCCACCGCGATCGCAACCAGGCCTTCGCCTTTGGTAGGGAAGCCCAGGCAGTCCCCGAGATCCATGCACAACTTCCAGGCGCCAGCGGTCGCACAGAACGCGACCACGCCGAACGGTCTTCGGCTCGCGGCATGCGCCAGGAGCGCTTGCGGTAGGGCATATAGTCCAGTGCCCATCAGGGTCAACGCGATTGGTACGATCAAGGCCCACTCGCGCGACGAAATGGTGATCACCCAGAAAATGCCGACGCCGAATGCAACGCCTACCCTAGCGGCCGCAAACCACGAGCGCGCACGCGCAGCCCAGTACGCTAGCGCGACGAGCGCGATCGGCATCAGCGCCGCAAAGCCGATGCCGGGATGGCTGTATGCCGAAAGCGCGCCCGTTGCGAGAGCGAGTGCTGCTTCGTGCGCCGACCGACCACGCCCTTGCAGCGCGTTGAGAAAGCCGGGTACGCGCACTCGGTTGCTCGGCTACGATGATTAGAACGAAACGTTGAGGTCGAGAATCATTTCGCGCGGTCCAGCTTCGGCGATGATGGCTTTACCCTCGCCTTTGGGCAACCAGACGCGCACGCGATCACCCGAGCTGAGTTGACTTAGCAATTCGCCGAGTCTGCCCGGCGCGCGCGGTAAGGTGGTGGCGGTCTTGAAGCCGGAGCGCAGCAACTTGACCTCGATGCCCTCGATCACATACGCGCTGGCAACCAATGCGAGCCGGTCTGCGCTCGTCGGCGGTTTTTGAACCAGGGCGTGGGTTAGGTAGACGTAACGGAGGCCACTGCGCGTCCTCTCCGCTGAATCGGGCGGGCCCGCTGCATCTGGTGTGAGTGCTGGGACTGGCTCGACCGCGTTGCCGTTCGCATCGCGAACGCTCACATGACTTATGTCTAACAGTTCGAGTTCGAAAACGAGATCCGCCTCGGGCCACGCGGGTGGCTTCCAACCTGCGAGCGCGGCGCGCGGTACCCAAAGAAGCACGTGACTACCGACTTTGAGCTGTGTGAGCAGGACGCGCAGGCTTGGTGCCAGCGTCGACACCGAAAAGCCCGCTGGCTGAGCTTCGGGATAAGACGAGAACGCCAATTGGCCATCCCCGGTCCACATGCTGAAGTCGACGACGATGGTGTCGACGGGGCCGGGAGAATCACCGCTGCCCGAGCGCAGGATCTGAAAGTGCACGCCTCCGGCACCTATTATGGCGTCAGTGGGCGGAACTAGCGGTGGCGCCTTCAGGCTGTCGCGCGCCACGGCGGCCCGACTTTTCGCTGACGGCTGCGGGACTGCCCCGGATGCTAGGGGAATCGCGCTGGCGCTGGGCGCCGCGCGGTGCGATTCATTCGTTGGTTTCGCGCACGCACAAATCAGCAGCGTGCATTCGAGCAGCCAAGTGAGCGCGACTAGTGTACGTCGAAATGTGCCCGCGGCAACCGTCACTGCGCACACTTGAACGGCACCGGAAAGCGCGTAACGAGCACGTTCGCACGCAGATCAGTGGGCGGGCTCCAAAGCTTGGTACGTTCGACCAACTTGAGCGTCGCACCGCCGGTGGATGTTACGTCGACCGCGGTAATTTCGGGTCCCACGACACCGGCGTCTGCCGGCGCTGTCTGGAAGTCGTTGCTCGATGGATTGTAGGTCGCGATTACTCCACGTGTGAACGGCTCGTAGGCGACGAGTTGTCCTGCACGACCCAGGTCGAAATTCACACCCGCGCCCGCGTTGAGCGTCACGCCGTACAGTGCATTCTCAGAATCTGCGGTGACGAGGGCAGTCTTTTGGCATTCGGCGACAGTCATGCCTGACAGATCGTTCGCGCTCTGCGGTGCATCGAAGCTATCTGCCGATTCCGGTGCGTTGGGCGTGGCGCGATACACTTTGACGTTGCCGGCTGCCGGCGAGAGAGCAAAGAAGTCGAGCTGGTCCAGCTGGCTCGCGTAGGCCACCGGTTTGCCTTGGTAACTGCCCAGCACGTGACCCAGGGCCGAGCCGATCGTATCCCCAACAGGAATCGGCTGCACGAACAGCTGGCACACCTTGTTCTTATCGCAGGTTTGCTGCAGACCCAGATCCAGCGTGCCGCCTACCCCCGTCGCGTCTGCGGCGGTGCCGCGAGTGCCGATCAGCGTAACCATGTTGCCAACGAACGCAGTCGCTGGAGTGTACGCCGAGGCGATCGTCTTGACCGCCTTCACATCCGTCGTGTCGAGTATCGTGAGCGCCGGCACCGTCGTTGCACCAGAAACCACGTGCGATAGGTAGGCCACGCGGTTATTGAGAACGGTCAGCGTGCCCGGCACCGGCGGTGGAAGCGTGGTCAACTTGGAAAGCGTGATCCACTTGTCGCTCGTGTCGTCGAAATACCGAACCTGCAGGTCGACGACTTTGTCAGGTTTCGCTGGAAAATCAGCGCCAACGAAGACGTACCAGACGTCCTTCTGATCGGCGCCGTCGTAGGCGATCCCTGCGACCTGCGCAGTCTGTGGCAGGGTGTCGCGCGCCAGCTCCTTGCCTGAGGCGGGTGCAATCACGGAGATCAGGCCTTTGACTTGATCGAGATCGGTTCCGCCGATCACGATCAGGCCACGGCTGGGTACGGGACGTACGTCGCCGGGATTGCCAGCTGTGCCCGTAGTTCCCGCTGCGCCGCCCGGCGACTCGCCCGCATCACCCATGGTGCCGCCATCGTCTGCACCGGCGTTGTTGCTGGGCGCGCCGGCTTTAGCGACTCCGCCGGAAGCAGCAGAGCCGGCGGAACCCCCAGAGTCGCCGTTTCCAGCGGTATCGTCGTAGAAAGTACGGTCCGGAACGCTGCAACCAACACCGTAAGCGGTCAGGCCGAGGAGGCAAGCACCCACAGCGAAAGCGGCGTGGGTGGGACGAATCTGCATGAGTGGTACCAAAACAGCTCTGCGATTTTTTCGACGCGACATCTGCCTAAAACCTTCCGGAGAGGCCGGCTGATTGATAGCCGATCCAAGGGGTAATCCCGGCGGTGGACTCGGTGTGCTTGCCGCCACTCAAGACCAACAACGTAACGCCCGTGATCAGCCCAACGCCGCCGACGGCGTAACTGACGACCGATAGCGTGCCGGCGCTCTTGTAGTCATTGTCGAGCGCGTCCACCTCGCTCTTCTTGCTCAGCGGGCAACCTGCGGGTGAACTGCACAAGTCATCTGCGTCGGACTTCTTGCTGTTGGCCTTGAGCAAGAAAATCGTACCGAGGCCTACACCCACGACGCCGACGCCAAGGGCGACGTAGCCACCGACTTTCATTCCGTTGCCGTCGCCCCCGCTCGTCGATTGGGAGGGCGGAGGTGGTGTCGTCGCGACAGGAGGTGTGGGCGTGGCGGCGACTGGCGTCGCTGCTGCACCGGGTGCCAATACGCCCGGCGCTGACTTGACCGTCAGGGTCAACGCTTCGCGCCCGCCTTCAGGCACGCTTACCGTCACCGGATCGCTTTGCAAATTCGTGCCGGTCGCTTGAAAGGTGTGGCTACCGGGATCGACCGGCAGAGGCAGTCCAATCAGAGCGGGCGGCACCTTCTCGCCGTCCATCGTTACGGTCACTGGTCCCTTTTCGCCGTCGAGCTTCACCGTGACCGCTGCAATTCGCGGGTCGAGCCCGCCTACCTCTTGCTGCGCCGAGGTTTGTGCCTGGCGAAAGGCATCTGGTGCGTCCGGCCCATACTTTTCGCGAATGACCTTGTTGTAGTTCTCGCGTGCGTTGACCAAGCGTCCAAGCTTTTCTTGCGCGCGGGCCAGATACAGTAAGTGGACAGGCGAATGCACCAAGGACTCTGCTCGTGAGAACAGATCCGCGGCTTCGGCGAAACGCTTTTCGTTTAGTGCCTTAACGCCTTCGGTCGCGGCGACGCGGGCCCCGGCGCGGTCATCATCTGATTCCGCCCAAGCTCTCGGCTGCCCCAAGCTCATGACCAATGCGATCGTGAGCACGGAGGCGATTCCGCGGCCCGGTCCTCGAAAATCCCGTGAGTAGACCATAGCTTGCGACCGTAACATGCGTGCCCAGGGGCGTCACTCCCCGCCTGTGAGCGGGTGGGAGCTTGTCGCACCTGATCGTGTTGCGGTGTCAGGATTCGCCGTCTTCTCGAGAGCACGGGACGCGCAGGCGAAACGTGCTGCCTTTGCCCCACTCTGATTCGACACTGAGACGCCGCGTTCGAGAACTACTCTCAGTGAGCCCTCGGCACGCGCAGCCGAAACGTGCTGCCCTTGCCGAGCTCTGATTCGACGTCCAGGGTACCGCCATGGCGTACCGCGATCTCCTGAGCGATCGTCAAGCCCAAGCCATGGCGGCCCTTGAGTGTGGAGGGCTCGGCGCCGCTCCAGTGTCGCTCGAAGATACGGGGCAGCTGTTCCGGGGCGATGCCGTCGCCGTCGTCGCGGACGGAGAACACATGGCTGTCTCCTTCCACGTAGCTGCTCAGCCAGACGTGCCCAGCTTCTTGTGAGTGCCGAATGGCATTCGAGACCAGGTTGCTGAGCACGATCGTGATTTTTTCGGGGTCGACTTCGACGAGCGACGCTGCTTCTCCCTCCTCGATCTGCAACGTAACTTGTTTCAGCTCGGCCATCTTTCGCTGGGCGGAGGCGACTTCCTGCAAGAGCGAGCCCGGGTTGACCAGGGCGCGTTGCAAGGCTCCCGCTTCGCGTTCGATGCGCACCAGATCCAAGAGCTCGTTCACCGTATTTTGCAGGCGCTCGGTTTCGTCCCGTGCGGTGATTGCCAGCTCGCGCTGCATACTCTGTAGTGGCCCCGTAGACTCCTCCAGCAACATGTGGGTGGCGAGCCGTAGCGAGGTGAGCGGCGTCTTGAGTTCGTGACTCACGGTAGCCACGACGTCGCTCTTCAGCGCGTCGATACGGCGGAAACGCGTCACGTCTTGTGCGACCACGATCACTCCCGCGCCACTCGCTTCGTCGCTCTCCAGGGGTGAAGCCCGCACCAAGAAATATCTCTCTCCGTCGCTCGTGATCCAGCGCATCGCCTCGGCCAAGCTCTGCGGTAGCAAGGCTTGCCCGTGGGTGAGGACAGCGTCGCGCGCGATCGCGATCGGCTCGGGGATTTCGATGCCTCCCCGGCGCAATAGATCGACGTCGCCCGATACCAGACCAAAGGTCGACTCGGCCGATTCATTGGCAAGCAGGACCTCGCCACGCGTGCTGAACACAATCACGGGGTCGACCATCGACGCGATGGTGGCTCGCGAAAGATCCTTGGCCGCCAGCAATTCGCCCAGCGAACTCTCGCGGTACGCGCGCAGCCGCTCTTGCATTCGGTTGAGCGCATGCCCGAGCACGTTGAGCTCGGTGACATCTGGCACCGGGATGTTGGTATCGAGCTTGCCCTCACCAATGGCACGTGCGTGTCGAGCGAACGAAACGATCGGGGCGAGTACGGTTTTGGGAATCCGCACTGCAAACCAGCCTGCGATGCCCAGAGCCAGCACGGTCGCAAAGATGGCAAGCTCGAGTGTTCGTCGCGCGGTGTGCCGAGCCTGCTTGTCGCCCCACTCCATGTTGCGCTGATTCATCACGCGGATGTCCGTCACTTTGCTGCGAACCGCGTTGAATCTGGGCAATAGGTCGTTGAAGTAGCCGTCCACCCGCTGCTCACTCGGGCCGCTGAGCACACGATCCACCTCGCGTACGTAGTCGCGATAAAGCACGTCGACCTCATGCACTTCGGCGCCTTCGCCCGGCAGGGTGACGTTGCTGGCCTCACGCGCGAAAGCTTTGGTGAACGCCGCGCGGTGCTGCGCGAGGAGTGGCCCCGCAAGGTCGCCGCGGCCACTGGCGCTAAATAGCGCCGCCGAATCCTGCCGTTCCAGAGCTTCGTTCATCTCCTGGCATGCGACGACGGATACGTAATTTTCACGCAGGATTAGCCCGATCGCGCCGCCCAAGCGGGTGACGGCGGCCGTGGACAGCGCGCACACCACGACCAGCGTGGCGCCCACGACCGCGAGCGCGCGAAACAGGCGCGAGCGCAGGGAGATGCGCCGACCGAGCGGCGCTGCGGGCGGAGGCGAAGAGCTCATCTGAGGCCGTAGCGCTCGCGCTTTCGGTACAAGGTGGAGGGGTCTATCCCCAGCGCTTTGGCCGCTGTATCGAGGGTTGGGTGTCGTGCCACCACTTGGGCGATATGCCGTCGCTCCGCGGCTTCTAGCGACTCATCGCCGTCTTGTAGTGGCACGACGGAGCGAGAGCTGACGCGGACCTCTTCGGGCAATAGATCGGGCGTGAGCACCTCCCCATTGGCGAGCAACGTCGCCCGCTCCAGCACGTTCGAAAGCTCTCGAATGTTGCCGGGCCAATCGTACGCGACCAGCGCGGCCATCGCTTCCGACGAGACGCTCATGGTCTTCGCTCTTCCCGACTGTGTCACGGGCTTGAGGAAGGAAGTCACGAAGCCCGGAATGTCTTCGCGCCGTTGGCGCAGCGCGGGCAAGCGGATCGTGACCACGTTCAGACGGTAGTAGAGATCGTCTCGAAAGGAGCCGTCGCCTACCGAGGCCTTCAAATCGCGGTGGGTGGCCGCGATGATGCGCGCGTCCGAGCGGCGCGGTTCGGTGTCGCCGACGCGCACGTACTCGCGTTCTTCGAGCAGGCGTAAGAATTTGCCTTGCGTCTCTTTTCCCAAGTCGCCTACCTCGTCCACGAATAGGCTGCCATTCTTGGCTGCTTCGACGTAACCCGCGCGCGGCTGATCGGCGCCGGTGAAGGCGCCTTTGGCGTGGCCAAATAGCTCATTTTCAATGAGGTTCGTGCTGATCGTGGCGCAGTTCACGGTCACGAACGGCCGCGATGCTCGCGGCGAGCGCTGGTGAACGTGGCGGGCCAGGAGGCTCTTTCCAGTCCCCGTTTCGCCCAGCAAGAGCACCGTCGCGTCACTACTGGCGACGCGTTCGGCCAACGTATACGCCTCCAGTACCTGCGGGTTGCTGCTCTTGACCGGCGTGCGGCGGTTGTGCCGTTCGACCTCCGCCAGCTCTTGACGCATGCGCGCAGAGTCCAGTACCCGCGCCACGACGTGCTTCACGGCTGCGGGCGTGAACGGCTTGGCGAGGTAGTCGGAGGCGCCGGCGCGCATGGCTTCGACCGCGTTGTCGATCGTGGCATACGCGGTCATGATGATCACCTGTGCGCCGGGTGCCTCCTGCGAGAGAGCGCGGGTGACCGCCAGCCCGTCCATACCACCTAGCCTCAGATCGACGAGGGCCAAGTCGGGCGGCTGCTTCTTGGCCAGCGCGAGCCCCGCTTCGCCGCTACCTGCGACGGAAACGGAATAGTCGGCTGCTTCCAAACACAGACGCAGCGTGCGGCGGATCGATTCATCGTCGTCGATCACCAAAATCTGTGGTTTTACGGTCATGCTCGCCCTTTCATCCAGTGATGCCGGGTTCGGCACTGCCCGGCGCGAGGCTTTGCGGGTTGGTTGCCATGCGCGAGAGCGTTTCGGGGTGGGCCAAGACCTGCGGCTCCTCGAAAGAGTGTGTGATGCGTAATACCAGGCGCTCCGTGGTGGCGCTGGTGGCGATCAGGAAGGCCTGTTTGTCAGCGGCAACGCGTGCATAGAGCGCGCCAGTCTCTGTTGCCACCAGGCCGAGAGCGAACACGATCACGTCCGGTTTCTTGTCGCCGATAGGGCCCAGCGCCAGCTCGTTCACGGCGTTCGACACGAACCAGAGCGACTTTCGGCCATGGTGCTCGAAGGTTGGCACGGCCCGGGCTCCCGCATAAGCGCGTAGTCGGGCCAAGCCTTCCGCAGGCAGGATGTCCTCGGTGACTCGTTCCTCTTGGAGCGCCAGGGCTGCTCGGTAAGCCCGGTCAGCGTCGCGATCGTGTCCGAGCAACTCCGCAACCAAGCCCAACAAGGCCATGGCCTCGCCGTCGAGCGGCGAGACGGCGCGCGCCCTCGCCAACGGCGCTTCGGCGTCTCGCAGCCGCCCCTCGACGACCGCGCGACGAGCGTTGGTCATGGCCGCGGCGTACTCCAGCGCGCCGTTGTGACGCGTGCGCGAGTTTTGCAGCACGCGCTCCACGGCGGAGACGATTTCGCGCGGCGTGAATGGTTTGGGAACCACGTCATCCACGCGGGCACGGATCAACTCCTGCATCACTCGCGGCGTCAGCAGTGTGCCCGTGACCACGAGGGGTAGCTCGGGATAATCGGCGCGCAAGGCGCGCACACCGTCCGTGCCTTCGGAATTCGTCGCCCGCATTTCGAGTACCGCGGCGTCCATCGGTGTACCGTCGAGCAAAGCGCGCGAAGCCTCGACGGTCGACGTGCTGGTGGGGGCAAACCCCGCTGCCGAGAGCGCATACTCCAACATGCGACGGATCGTCGCATCGGGCTCGATGATCAGCACGCGGCGATTCATGGCTCGGCGAGCCCCGCTTCTTCATCACGTCGCTCGCCGACCACCAGCACATCCACTTCAGGCACGGCGCGCATGAACTCGGCCAGGATCGAGCCGCGTAGCCGCTCTTGCAAGCGACTCTGCCCCGTGCGCCCAAATACGGCGTGGGTAATGCCTTTGCTGCGCGCGAAGTCGGCCAGTGCGCCCACCACGTCCGTGCCCTCGAGGCGCACGACCTCGGCACCCAGCTCCTTGGCCAGCCGGATATTCTCGGTCAGCGAACGTAGGCTCGTGGCATCGATGCGCTCTACGGCTTCGCTCGAGGTGCGCACGTAGACGACGAACCAACGGCTATTCAGGCCGCCGGCCAAGCGCGCGCCGTGCCTCAGCAAATGGCGCGTTGCGCTCGGGCGCGACGACATCGACACCATCACGCGCTCCGCATCGACTGCGTGCCAGCGGGGGCCTGCCTGTGCGTCGCTCGGCTGAGCGGGCTCGCGGCGGCCGCGTTGCTCGACGGCGTTGGCGACCTCGCGCAGCGCCAACTGTCGAAGAGCAGCCAAGTTCTTGCTGGTGAAGAAGCGTCGTAAGGCGTGCTCGACCTTCTCCGGTGGGTAAACCTTGCCCTCTCGAAGTCGTTCTTGGAGCTCGCCGGGGGGCAAATCCACGACCACGACTTCGTCCGCGCCCGATACGATTCGGTCCGGGATGCGCTCGCGAACATCCACACCCGTCTCGCGGAGCACGATGTCGTGCAGGCTCTCGAGGTGCTGAATGTTCAGCGTGGCCATCACGCTGATGCCGGCGTCCAGCAACTCTTCTACGTCCTGCCAGCGCTTTTCGTTCTTGGATCCCCCGACGTTGGTGTGAGCGAGCTCATCGACCAGCGCTACCGCGGGCTTTCGGTCGAGGACGGCCTCGAGGTCCATCTCCTCGAGCGGTACACCGCGGTATTGCAAGGTCTTGCGCGGGACGAGCTCGACGCCCTGAGTCTCGCTCAACGTCATGCTTCGCCCGTGGGTCTCCACGATGCCGCACACGACGTCGACGCCTTCCGTCGTGAGACGCTTGCCCTCCCGGAGCATGGCGACCGTCTTGCCGACGCCTGCCGCCATGCCGAGATAGATCTTGAGCGGTGCCCGGCGATGAGCTTTTAGAACTGCGAGGAAATCATCGGGCACCGCGGGCTCACTCCGTCACTCGGTTATTTCGCGGGGGCCGCGGGCGGCGGTGCAGCATAGGGTGCCTGAACATCCAGGTCGAGGTTTACGAACAGCACGTTCACGCGAGCCTCACCGAGAAATCCAAGGGTGCTTTGCTCGGTGTGGTTTGCGATGAACTCCTTCACTTTGGACTCGGCAATCTTGCGCGTGCTGGCGATACGAGCAACCTGAAGCTCGGCCGAAGCGGGGGAGATGTGGGGATCGAGGCCGCTGGCACTCTTGGTCACCAGATCCGCGGGTATGGGACCGTTTACACCCGAGGCTCGCAGCAGCGCGACGCGCGCCTTCACTTCGTCCGAGAGGGCGCTATTCAGGGGACCGTAGTTGCTACCCGATGAATAGGTGACGCCCGTCGCAGCATCGTTGCTAGCGGCCGAGGCTCGGCCCCAGAGGTACTCGGGGTGAGCCCTCCAATCGGACACGGATTGGCCAATCAGCGCAGAGCCCACTACCTTTCCGTTGCGCTCGACGAGGCTTCCGTTGGCCTGATCTCGAAACAAGACCTGTGCCGCAGCCGTGACGACGGCAGGGTAGACCAGGCAGCACAGGAAGAGCAGCGCCAGAGTGATCACGAACAGGGGTCGAAGTTGTTTCATTGGAACCTCACGCGAGATGGAGCACGTTCACGATCACGTCGATCAGCTTGATGCCGATGAACGGCAGCAGCACACCGCCCCCGCCGTAGATCAGCAAATTGCGGCGCAAAATGCGCTCGACGCCCATCGGGCGGTATTTGACGCCGCGCAACGCGAGCGGGATGAGCGCGATGATGATCAGCGCGTTGAAGATGACGGCGCTGAGGATGGCACTCGAGGGGGTACCGAGTTCCATGATGTTCAGTGACCAGAAGGCGGAGCTGTGCGGGTCGCCCTTGGCCAACTGAAAGGCCGCTATTCCGGTCAGCATCGCGGGCAGGATCGTGAAGTACTTGGCCAAGTCATTGGCGACCGAGAAGGTCGTCAGCGCGCCACGCGTCATCAGTAGCTGCTTGCCGATTTCCACGATCTCGATCAGCTTGGTCGGGTCGGAGTCGAGGTCCACCATGTTGCCGGCTTCCTTCGCCGCTTGGGTGCCGGTGTTCATGGCCACTCCGACATCGGCGCGAGCCAAGGCAGGCGCGTCATTGGTGCCGTCACCGGTCATGGCCACCAGCCGTCCGCCTTCTTGCATGGTTTCGATGTACGCCATCTTGGTCTCGGGTGTGGCTTCCGAGAGGAAGTCGTCGACGCCCGCTTCTTCGGCGATCTTTTTGGCAGTCAGGGGGTTATCGCCGGTGATCATGACGGTCTTGATGCCCATGGCGCGCAGGCGCTCGAAGCGCTCACGCATGCCCGGCTTGACGGTGTCTTTCAAGTACACCACTCCGAGCGCACGCGCGCCGTCCGAGACGACGAGCGGTGTGCCTCCCTCGTTTGCAATGCGCTTCACCTCGGTCATCAATTGCTCGGACACCGAGCCACCGAGTGCCGTTACGTGTTTCACGACTGCATCGGTCGCGCCTTTGCGCAGCACTCGAGCACCGATATCGAGCCCGCTCATGCGCGTCTGCGCCGTAAACGGGACCGCCGTTCCGCCGTCCGCGTCGACGCGCTTGCCCAAAGTTTTCTCGGCCAAGCTGACGATGCTCTTGCCTTCCGGGGTTTCGTCCGCGAGCGAAGACAGCATGGCGACCTCCGCCAAGAGCTGGGCGTCGATGCCCGTGGCCGCGACCATTTCGAACGCTTGCCGCGAGCCGTAGGTGATCGTGCCGGTCTTGTCCAACATCAGGACGTCGATGTCGCCGGCCGCTTCCACCGCGCGGCCCGAGGTTGCGATGACGTTGTATTGCACCAATCGATCCATCCCGGCGATGCCGATCGCGGAAAGCAAAGCGCCAATCGTGGTCGGGATCAGACACACCAGGAGCGAAACCAAAAGCAAGATGCTGATGTCCCCCGCGAAGAAGCGTGCACTCGGAACGAGGCCCGCCGTCGCCGCCAAAAAGATGATGGTCAGACCCGCCAGCAAGATGGTGAGCGCGATTTCATTGGGCGTCTTCTGGCGCTGGGCGCCTTCCACGAGCGCGATCATCCGGTCGATGAAGCCACCGCCCGGATCTTGTCGCACCTCGATCACGAGCCAATCCGAAAGCACGCGCGTGCCACCGGTGACGGCGCTGCGGTCTCCGCCGCCCTCGCGCACTACGGGCGCGCTCTCTCCGGTAATGGCGCTCTCGTCCACCGAGGCCACGCCTTCGATGATCTCGCCATCGGCAGGGATCAGCTCTCCGGCCTTGACGTAGATGCGGTCGCCCTTCTTGAGGTCGGTGGCTGGCACCACTTCGCCCCGAGCGCGACCCTCACCGGTCAGGGCCACGGGAGCGGCGCCGCTGGCGAGGCGTGTTCGGAACGCATTGGTGGTCGTGCGCATCTTGCGCAGCGTTGCGGCTTGCGCTTTACCGCGGCCTTCCGCCACGGCTTCCGCGAAATTTGCGAACAACACCGTGAACCACAGCCAGATGATCAGCTGCAACGTGAGTTTGGAATCGACCGGACGTCCCCGCAGCAGGTCGGCGACGTAGAGCACGGAGACGAGCGCCGTGCCTACCTCCACCACGAACATGACTGGGTTTTTCATCATGTCGCGCGGGTTCAACTTCTTGAACGAGGCACCGATGGCCGGCTTGATGATCGCCGGATCGAACAACGAACGCGAGTTTTCTTTGGACTTGGACATGTTGAGACTCGTTCAATGAACAGCGGCGGCAGCGGCGAGTTGGAAGTGCTCGACGATCGGACCGAAAGACAACATCGGGAAGAAGGTGAGGGCGCCAACCAAGAGAATGGTGCCCGTGAGCAGCGCAACGAATAGGCCGCCGCCAACGGGGAAGCTGGACGGGCCCGGTGGGACGCGCTTCTTCTTCGCCATGTTGCCCGCGATGGCGAGTACGGCAATCATGGGTAAGAACCGCGCCAGCAGCATATTGATGGCGAGCGTCAGCGAGTAGAAGATCGGGTGGTCCGCCGAATACGCAGTGAGACCCGCGAAGGCGCTACCGTTGTTCGCGGCAGCCGAGGTGAAGGCGTAGAACACCTCCGAGAATCCGTGAGGGTGCGGCTTCCACGGTGCGCCGGCAATTTCGGCGCCCGTGTTCAGGATGCCGGAGCGCCCGGCGTCCGTCATTAGACCGATCGAGGTCATGCCCAGGATCAGCACTGCCGTGATCAGGATATAGAAGCTCGCGAAACGGATGTCGCGACTGTCGATCTTCTTTCCCAAGTATTCGGGGGTGCGACCAATCATCAGCCCTGATAGGAAGATGGCCAAGATGACGAAGACCAGCATGCCGTACATGCCCGAACCGACGCCGCCGAACACGAGCTCGCCGAGCTGCATGTTGAGCAGAGGGATCAGGCCGCTGAGCGGCATCAAGCTGTCGTGCATGCCGTTGACGGCACCGCACGACGCATCGGTGGTGACGACGGCAAATACCGAGGAATCCGGCACGCCGAAGCGGACCTCTTTGCCCTCCATGTTTCCGCCCGGTTGCAACATCGTCGTCGTTTGATCGACGCCGAGGGGCGAGAGCGTCGGATTGCCGGCAGACTCGAAGTGACCGATGACGAACATCGCAGCGACTGAGATGAGCGTCATCGTGATGAACACCGCCCAGCCGTGTCGGCGATTGCCCAACATTTCGCCGAGCGTCACGCATAGGGCGCCCCCAATTGCGAAAATCGACAACATCTGCACGAAATTCGCGAGGGGAGTGGGGTTTTCGAAGGGATGGGCGCTATTGGCGTTGAAGTAGCCACCGCCATTCGTGCCCAGCATCTTGATTGCTTCCTGCGAAGCGACCGGACCCTGAACTAGGGTTTGCGTTCCGCCGTCCAGCGTCGCCCAGGTCGTCGGGTGGACGAAGTTTTGGATCACGCCCTGCGACACGAGGAACAGTGCATAAAACAGACACAGCGGAACCAGCACGTACAGATGCACGCGCACCAGGTCGACCCAGAAGTTGCCGACTTTGTCGGTTTCGTGGCGGGCGATGCCTCGGATCAGAGCTATTGCCACCGCGATGCCCACCCCCGCCGAAAAGAAGTTGTGCGAGGTGAGCGCGACTGCCTGTGACAGGTAGCTCATCGTGGTCTCGCCACCATAAGATTGCCAGTTGGTGTTGGTCGTGAAGCTCACAGCCGTGTTGAACGACAGCCACGGCGCGACGGCGCCCATTTTCGAGGGATTCAGGGGCAGGACGTCTTGCAGGCGCAGCATCACGTAGGTGATGAATTGAGTGAAGAGCGAGAAACCGAGGATGGCCAACGCGTAGCTTTTCCAAGTGTGCTCGCGATTGGGATCGACTCCGGCCAGACGGTACAGCGCGCGCTCGATTGGCCAACCCGCCTTGCGGGTGAGCGTGTTCGTGCCGGCAAAAACCCGCGCTATGAAGCGTCCGAGTGGCCACGCAATAGCGGCCACGAGCGCGAAAAAGACGATCACTACAATGTAATATCTTGCGGACATTGGTCAGAAGCGCTCCGGTCGCGCGAGGACATAGAAGAGGTAGACAGTGAGCCCAACTGCGCTGGCCACGGTCAGTAGTAGGTCAAAGGACATCGTTCAGATCCGATCGCAAATGCGCACGAACAGTGCGCACAGCCCAAAGAGCAGCACGCTGACGCCAACGGTGAGGAGCTCGGTTCCCATGATTTTCCAATTCTTTGCCTGAGTGCTGTGGCGGTATGCATCGAGCATGCCGCGCACGATCTCAGGCGCTAGAAGCGCATGAAGCCTGCAGGATCGTGCCGCTGCGCACGGTCGTGCGGCCGCGATCGTGCACTGCTGCATGCCGCTAAAACGAGGATTTGCTGTCCAAAGTTGAGCAGCTCAGCCGCTCTCTTCGCCCTTCCGTTGAGCCCATACACTCGCGCTGCGGTGGCGTCCCGCAAGGGGGGACTACGACCGTGCGCAGGGCGTGCGCGTGTTTGCAACGGTTACGGTCCGAGCCGGCCGCGACCGGCCTCGGACCGACTAGCGGCGCGCCGCTGCCACGAGGCCTCCAAAGCTGGCTGGGCGCGCCGAAACGACGGGGCTTGCCACGGGGCGGGGCCGACTAATCGGCGCTCGCCCCAGGACGTGCACCGAGCCGACGGTGATTTCCGCGTCGCCGATCGCTGGTGCGATCGCTGCGAGCGTGGCGTCCAAAAGCTCATCCTCCACCGTCAGTGACAGTTCCAACTCGTTGTTGGTCTCCTGCATGTACGCGGAGCCACGATACACCTCGCGACGCGGAGGCGTGCGGCCGAAGGTCTTGACTTGGCGTAAAGTACCGGACACTCCGAGCTTGGCGAGTGCAGCGTGCATTGGCTCCCAACACACAGGCGAAATAAACGTTTCGATCTTTTTCATCGTGAACTCCTGTTGCTGTCGTAACGAACGCTCGAGTTGCATCTGACGTGCCATGCTTGCTTGGCAGAGAAGAAAGCGCTCGACCGAGCCAAAGATGCCGGGATTGCCCTAGAACCCCCGCGTCGATAATTGCCCGTCACCGCGTCCGTGCGAGCGTCAGTATGCAGTGTTGCCCGGCTCTCATGCACTGCTGCACGAGTCCGCGACGCTGAAAGCTCAAAAGACTCGGCGGGCAGAGCTTGGCACATCGGATGCAGTCGAGGCGGTCATGTCTAGCGACGATCGCCCAGGTGCCAGCAACTCGACTCTTTCCAACTTATTCGGTTCCGAGCAAGAGCGCGCGGTCAGCGCGTTGCGCCGCCAAGCTCGTTCGCTCGAAGCCAAGAGCTTTCGCTGTATGAAGGTTGATCCCACGTTCGTGTCGGGCGCATTGCCCGCGCCGCATTTCGTTTTCTTTTTGGACGACGGACGGGCCCTCGCCTGGTTCGACGAAGCTCACCCGTACGTCGTTCACCCGAGCTTCGATGACCTGTGCCAGATGCACGGGTTGCTCCCTGCGCTGGTGCACGCCGCATGAGCCAGGCGCATGACTGCTATGCACCGCCTTCACTCCGCGCTGCCCCCCGAGCTCTGAAGCGCATGGAGCTCGCCGCCTTTTTGACGCCGAAGCGTGAGGTCGTTTGGGTCAGCGCCAGCGGAAGCGTCGAGCAGGCATTGGAGCGCATGAAGCCCAACGGCTTCGCGGCAGTCCCGATCCTCGACGACGAGGGCGGCTACGTCGGTACACTGAGTACGAGCGACCTGATGTGGTTCCTGCTGGACGCGGGCAGCGCTTGGCAAGAGCTCGCTCGAGCGACCGCGCTGCTCACCGTCCCGCGACGTCGGGACGGCTTGGTGGTGTGCCTCGACACCAGCGTTGCAGCGTTGATCGATGCTGCGGTCCAACAGAGCTTTCTCTCGGTAGTCGACGCGCGCGGGGTCTTCATCGGAATCGTCCGCCGGCGCCCGGTCATCGAGTATTGCGTGCGGCTTGCGCAGCTGGATGGCGTAAACCCCAATCCCCGAAAATGAAAAAGGCCCCGGATGAAGTCATCCGAGGCCTCTTTCAGTCCCTTAGCGTACGCTCAGCGGAAATGGCCACCGTTGTAGCGCAGGCCCATGCGGTCGAAGCTCTCGTTGTTCTTGTGCATGATCAGCTGATAGGTGAACGCCGAGCCTTGCTCGCCGATCAGCGCGGACCAATGCAAGAAGAACTTCCACAAGCGGTACCAACGCTGCCCGTAAGCGGCGATGACGGCCTTCTCGTTGGAGATCCAGTTGTCGCGCCAGGCGCGGAGCGTGATGATGTAGTGCGGGCTCATGTTCTCGACGTCGATCACTTCGAAGCCGCCGTCTTCGGCCGCGCGGATCATGCCGGACAAGGTGAGGCTCGCGTCGGCACCCGGGAAAATGTAGCGGGCCATGAACAAGGCCCAGATCAGATCTTCCGGGCGCAGCGTCATCGCGGTCAGCGGGCTTTGCGGGCTGTACAAGTTACGAATGCCCGTCCACTGCAGGACGAACAAGCCGTCGTCCTTCAGCAGCTCGTGCACCTTCTTGTAGTAGCTGACGATGTTCTTGACGCCGACGTGCTCGCACATCTCCAAGCTGACGATCTTGTCGAATTGGCCGGTGATGTTGCGGTAGTCGCAGACCTCGACCTTGGCCCGGTCGCTCACGCCGTAGGCGTTGATGCGGTCGGTACCGAAGTTCACTTGCTCTTGGGCGAGCGTGACGCCGTAGCTCTTGGCGCCGAACTCTTTGGCCGAGCGCGCCACGAACGTGCCCCAGCCGCAGCCGATGTCGAGCAACGTTTCGCCCGGTTGCAGGCGCAGCTTCTTGCAGGCGCGATCGATCTTTGCGTACTGAGCTTGCTCGAGCGGCACGCTCGGGTTCTCGAACCAAGCCGCGGTGTAAACCATCGCCTCGCCCAAGCACCATTGGAAGAAGTCGTTGCCGCGGTTGTAATGCTCGCCGACGATGCGGCTATCTTGGCTCTTCGAGTGAATCGCCACTTCGGGCAAGAAGTTCGTGAACGCCCACTTGAAGTGGGTATCGGTCAGGCTGAAGGCCGTCGTCTCGTGGCGCGAGTTGAACAACGGCTCCCACTGGTCGTCGGCGATGTCGATCTGGCCTTCCATGTAGGCCTCGTACACGCGCGAAAACGGAACTTTCTTACCGTTCCATTTATTCGCCAGGCTGGCGTCTTGGAACTTGACGAAGTCGTTGATTATTTTTCTCATGAGGGTCTTCGAGGAGTCCAGGGCCGCCGAGTTGGAGGTGCCCATGCCGGTGGTAATTCCCAGCGTTTCAGCGCACGCCTACCGTGGGCTTCGTTCGCCCGTCAAGTGCCTGCTCCCACGGGCCGGTTCTAGTGCCGATGACGCATCGGGAGCCAGCGATGAAATCCTTGTCAATGCGGCGTATTCCGGGGGCTTGGCTGGCCTACTCGGCCGCCGGAACCGTCGCGCTGCTGGCCACCGCGATCTCGTGGGCCGCCTTCGGTCCGGAGCAGCTCGCCGACGCGGTGATGATTTACCTGCTCGGGATCGTGCTGGTGTCGCTGCGCTTCGGCTACGGGCCGTCGCTTCTGGCGGCCGTGCTCAGCGTGCTGTGCTTCGATTTTTTCTTCATCCCGCCGCGCTACACCTTCGCGGTTCACGACCTCAGTCACGTCGTGACCTTCGGGGTCATGTTCTTGGTGGCATGGGTGATCAGCGGGTTGACCCAGCGAGTGCGCGCACAAGAGGCCGCGGCGCGGGCTGCGCAGCTGCAGGTGGAGACCGAGCAAATGCGCAGTTCATTGCTCAGCTCGGTCTCGCACGACTTGCGTACACCATTGGCCGTCGTCACCGGCGCGGCCAGCAGCCTCTTGGAAGACGAGATCGACGCGGCCACGCGTCGGGAGCTGACCGAGACGATTCTGCAAGAAGCGTTGCGGCTCAATCGCTTGGTGCGCAACCTGCTCGACATGACGCGGCTCGAAGCGGGCGCGGTGCGTGTCAACAAGGAGTGGCAACCATTGGAAGAAGTGGTGGGCGCGGCGCTCAATCGCGTGGACGACGCGTTGGTCGGACGCCAGCTGCGGACCGACCTGCCCGCCGATTTGCCACTCGTTCCCTTGGACGCCGTACTCATCCAGCAGCTCTTGGTGAACCTGCTCGAAAATGCCGTGAAGTACACGCCGGCGGGCAGCCCCATCGACGTCCGCGCGTCGCGGCAGCCCGGGGGGGTAGAAATCGTGGTTGCAGACCGTGGTCCGGGCGTTCCGGACGGCGAAGAACTGCGCATTTTCGACAAATTTTACCGAGTGAGCGGCGCGGAAGCGGGCGGGGTTGGGCTCGGCTTGGCGATTTGCAAAGCCATCGCGATGGCTCACGGCGGGCAGCTCTCCGTCAGCCGTCGCGCCGGGGGCGGTGCAGAGTTTCACGTCTTCTTGCCCGTCGCTGGCGAGCCCATGTCGCCAGAGGTTCACGACCCAAGCGAGGAAAGATGAGTGCGGCCTGCGCGCGTCGCACTAAGGTGGGCTCGTGACCGAAGTCATGCCGCTGTTGCTCGTCATCGAAGACGACACACAGATGAGGAAGTTTTTGCGCGCGTCCTTGGCCAGCCACGGCTATCGCCTGGTCGAAGCAGTGAACGGTGCCGAAGGTCTGACTCAAGCTGCGTCTTACAATCCCGACTTGATCCTGCTGGACTTGGGCTTGCCCGACATCGACGGGTTGGTCGTCACCCAGCGTCTGCGCGAGTGGGCATCCGCGCCCATCATCGTGATCAGCGCGCGGGGTCAAGAGGAGGACAAGATCCACGCTCTCGACGCTGGCGCAGACGACTACTTGACCAAGCCCTTCGGGACCGGCGAGTTGTTAGCGCGCATTCGTGTCGCTCTGCGGCACTCCGCGCGCTCGCGGCAAGAGCGCAGCGAGCCGATCTTGACGGTGGGCGAGCTCAGCATCGATCTCGACAAGCGCAGCGTTCACGTGGCGGGCAAAGAGGTGCACCTCACGCCCATCGAATACAAATTGCTGGCCACCCTGCTCAAGAATGCCGGAAAAGTGCTGACTCATCGCCAGCTCTTGAAGGAGGTGTGGGGCCCCGGCTACGCCAACAATACGCAGTACCTGCGCGTCTACATGGTGCAACTTCGGCACAAATTGGAGTTGGACGCCACGCGCCCGCGCTACTTGGTGACCGAGCCCGGGGTCGGCTATCGGCTGAAGAGCGACGGGTAAGAACGCGTTCGGACCGCTGGTCCTGATCAAATCTTGATCACGAACCGCCCAGTGTTGACGGTTTCTTGATCCGTCCGGGAGCAAGTTGTCGAGCATGGCACCGGTTATTCAACTCACGCGTTACCGTGCAATCGCACGCCGCGATATCCCACTCGAACTGGCAAAGGGCGACTCCGATCTGCTGCCGATCGCCGTGTTTCTCTGGATCTGCAGCGTCGTGCGCGTTGCGTTGACGTTGCTGCATCGACAAACCTTCGATGTCGAGGCCACGTTGGCGCTGATGTGCGTGCTCGCGCTGCCGCTGTACATTCTGCGCTCTCGACATGCGCGCGATACCGCTCGGCAATAATCGGACGAGCCCCCCATAAGGGAAGTATAAAAACCGCGCTCGAGGGCGCCGCTTTGCTTGCTGGACCCGAGGGCCTGCGGCTTGATCGGCGCGAAATGTCGATCGCTCTCAAGCGCCTCATCTTCGGTGCTCCAAAAGACGTCAAGGATCCGCACGCCTTTCACAAGCTATCACTCGTGGCGCTCTTGGCCTGGGTGGGGCTGGGCGCGGACGGCCTGTCGTCGTCGGCTTACGGCCCGGACGAAGCCTACCGCGCGCTCGGCGAGCACACCGGTTTGGCCTTCTTTCTGGCGCTGGCCACCGGAGCCACGGTCTTCATCATCAGCTACGGCTACAGTCGGATCATCGAGCAGTTCCCCTCCGGCGGCGGTGGCTACGTCGTCGCTTCCAAGTTGCTCGATCCGCGCGTGGGAGTCGTCTCCGGAGCCGCGCTCTTGGTCGACTACGTATTGACGATCACCATTTCGATCGCCAGCGGGGCAGACGCCATCTTCAGCTTTTTGCCGCCGGGCGCGCTCGCCTACAAGATGATCTTGGCCCTCGCCGGCCTGCTGCTGCTCACGGTGATGAACATTCGCGGCGTGAAGGAATCAGTCAGCGCGTTGGTCCCGGTGTTCGTGCTGTTCTTGCTCACCCACGCGATCTTGATCGCGCTCGCGATTGGCGGGAACGCGGCTCAGGCAGGCCACGTCGCAAGCGAAGTGCACGAAAGCATCGGTCGCACCGGCGTTGCCCTGGGCACGTTTGGCTTACTCAAGCTATTCGTCCACGCGTACTCCATGGGCGGCGGCACGTACACCGGCATCGAAGCCGTCTCCAATGGCGTCGGCATGATGCGTGAACCGCGAGTGCGCACCGCCAAGCGCACCATGAGCTTGATGGCTGCGTCGCTGGCCATCACCGCGGGCGGGATCTTGCTCGCCTATTTGCTGGTGCATGCTCACCCCGAGCCGGGCAAAACCATGAACGCCGTGCTGTTCGAGCGCGTCGCGGGGTCTTGGCGCATCGCCGGGCTCGACTTCGGGCGCGGCTTCATCATCGCGGCGCTGCTCAGCGAGGGCGCGCTCTTGTTCGTCGCCGCGCAGGCGGGGTTCTTGGACGGCCCGCGTGTGATGGCGAACATGGCCACTGACTCCTGGCTGCCGCATCGCTTTGCGGCGCTCTCCGATCGCCTGTCGATGCGCAACGGCGTGATGATCATGGCGGCAGCCGCCCTGGGCGCCTTGCTCTACACGCACGGGGACGTCTCGAAATTGGTCGTGATGTACTCGATCAACGTGTTTCTGACGTTCAGCCTGTCCAATTTGGCGATGGCGCGATTTTGGATCAGGCACCGTGCGGAACACGCGGATTGGAAACGTCACCTCTTTGCACACTTAGTGGCTCTCGCGCTGTGTGCGACCATCCTCGTCATCACCATCCTCGAGAAGTTCGTCGACGGAGGCTGGCTCACTCTGCTGGTCACTGCCGCGTTGGTCGTGGCTTGTTTCGCGATCAAGCGCCACTACGGATCGGTCGTCGCCGCTCTGCGCAAGCTCGATGCGGACTTGCCCTCGCCGCCCGAAGTGGAGTCGGCGCTCACCCTTGCCACAGAACCGGGCGACGCCAACGTCCCTTTCGAAGCGCATCACGGGCTGATGGAGCATCACACTGCTCGCGATCCGGATGTCGAAAAGCCAGTCGCGATTTTGCTCGTCGGGGGTTACAGCGGACTTGGGCGGCACTCGCTGTTGACGCTGCTGCGCATGTTCCCGCATCACTTTTCGGGGGTCGTGTTCCTGAGTGTCGCGGTGGTCGACTCTGAATCGTTCAAAGGTGCAGATCAGCTGGCGGCCCTCGAAGCGCGCACGCGTCAGAATCTGCTTTGCTACGAGCACTATGCGCGCTCACTCGGCTTGCCCGCGGCCAGCATGTTCTCGGTCGGCACCGAGGTCGCGGTCGAGATCGAAAGATCCGCGGAAGAGCTGTCGTCGCGCTATCCGCGCGCGCTGTTCGTCGCGGGCCAACTGATCTTCGAAGAAGACACCTTCTGGAATCGCGTGCTCCACAACGAGACCGCCTTCATGGTCCAAAAGCGGCTGCAGCGGCGCGGAATGCCGATGATCGTGGTTCCGGTCCGGATTGATTTGCGTGCTCGACGCCCGCTGCGCGCCGCGGCTCTTGCCGCCTGATCACGCGGATTGACTAGCGAAACGCGCGTCTGCGGCGTGCGCAGCGCGGCGCGTCATCGTCCGCGCGGCTAATCGGCCGGTGAGCGCGGTTGTGGCCTGTGCAGTTGCACGGTACGACCGGGCTCTGAAGCTCTCAGCAACGTGCGCTTCCGGCACCTTGGCAGCGCTCCTGAGCTTCAGGTTTCGATCCCAGTAAGCATTCCGCCTCGCACCGTTGCGCGGCTTGCGAGGGCGGTTCGTCCGGCTCTGCGCTTACCCACTACCAACGACGCGAAACGGACGCGCCCTGCGAAATCGACCCTCGACCATGAAGCAAACTAGCCCCGCCCTCGCTGTCGGCGAGAACACAGACAGCCCGCTGCCCCTGGCCAGTGACGCGCAGATCCTTTCGCGCGCCGCGCTGCTGCGCCAAAAGCCGGCGTCGCAGCACAACGAGACTGGCCGCACTCACGGCATGCCATTCATCTTCTGGCTGCTCGAGCAGAATGGCGCGTTGTTGCTCGCGGCTCCCACCGTCGTCGCCGCGTTGGCGATGGCGCTGAGTGGCTTTGGCTTTACCCTGGCGGGTGGGCTGACGTTCGCGCTGACATGGCTCGCGGTGCCGCTGTGCGGGGTCGTGCTCCCTTTGCTGTACTTGGTTTATCGCTCGCACCAAGCCGATGGCGGGTCCGCAGACTGGACCGAGTACTTCGGCTTCAAGGACCCCAACGAAGCCAAGCGCTGGGCGGGCAAGAAGATCCCGATGGAGATCTTCTACGAGGCCTACATGGCGGAGAAGATCGACTTCAAGCAAGACGTGTACGAAGTCATGCTGCGTCGCAACCAGCTCTTTCAGTTCTGCTTCACCTGGGGCGACGTGAAGTTCTACTTTCGCGAGTTCCTGGGCCAAAACGTGACCCACAGCCAGGCGTCGGACAAGGGTGACATCGCCCACGTGTACGACCGCGGCAACGACTTTTACAACTGGTTCTTGGGTGAATCGATGACCTACACCAGCGGTATCTTCCGTGATCCGGAGGAGACTCTGGAAGCCGCCCAAGAGCGCAAGCTCGAGACAGTGTGTCAGTACGTGCAGATGAAGCCGGGCGACAAGCACCTCGACATCGGCTGCGGTTGGGGACCGATGATCACCTACGCTGCGCAGCACTACGGCTCGCACAGCACGGGCATCACGCTCGCCAAAGAGCAGGCCGCGTGGGCTACCGAACGCGCCGCCAAAGCCGGCGTGTCCGACAAGGTTCGCATCATCGTCGACGACTACCGCAACTTGCCGTCGGAGAAATTCGACAAGATCACCTGCCTCGAGATGGCAGAGCACGTCGGCATCAAGAACTTCCAGAAGTTCTTGCTCCAGGTGCGCAGCATGCTCAACGACGACGGCATCTTCTACCTGCAGATCGCCGGCCTGCGTCGTTCGTGGCAGTTCGAAGACTTGGTCTGGGGCCTGTTCATGGCCAAGTACATCTTCCCCGGGGCTGACGCGAGCTGCCCACTCGGCTTCGTCACTTCACAAGCCGAGCGCGCGGGCTTCGAAGTTCACCGCGTCGAGAATTGCGGCGTGCACTACGCGGTCACGATTCACAAGTGGTACGAGAACTGGAAGAAAAACGAAGCCGCGATCGTCGAGAAATACGGCCAAAAGTGGTTCCGGATGTGGATGATGTTCCTGTCCTGGTCGGTGATCATCGGCGGGCAGGGCAGCTCCACCGTGTTCATGGTCACGATGAGCAAGAACATCAAGAACGACAAGAGCACCGTCTCGCCGGAGGAAGCCAAGAAGGTGGCTTACAGCCGTCGCGATCGCTGGATCGGGCAGAAGCCGATCGCGACGCAGCAGTAAGCCGGATCGTCCACCCTGACTCGCGCGCCCGCGGAGTCAGGGTGCACCTCTCACACTCGGATCAGGCGTATCCGCACGTCTAGCCGTTCGAGGTCCGGTGTGTCGGACGTTGCGATCGAATGACCCCGTTCGGGGGCGCACAGCACGACGGAAGCGTCCACTCTATCCCCCGTGCCGGTTTCTCCGCACAACTGCCGGGCGGCGCGAGACCTTTCACCGCGCGCGCCTGCGCTTGGACTTGGGACTCGCCGCGCGCACGCACCGCCCGTCGCGCGCTCGCCAAGAGTGGCCTCGGTAGACCAACCGCGATCTTGGCCATGGTCATACCCGTAGTATGACGCGATCGTTCCTGCGTCGATCATGCGGGAAGGCAGCTGCCTTGGGGAATTGGGCGCTCGCGATCCAGCCTCGCAGCTTGCGGCGCGTCTCAGGACCGCGCGGCCGTAGGCCGAGCTGGCCCTCGTTCCTGCCGTGTCGACAGCAGCACGCCCAGCCAAAGCGGTAGCGCGACCGCGAGCTCTTGCAGGTTGGCTTGCGGGTTTCGGGTCAGGGCGTGAATCACGAGCGCGAGCGCGCTCGTGCCCAGCGCGCCGAACGATACCCAACATGCGACACGAAAAGCCCGCGCCTTGCCGCGCAGCACTCCGACGCCCGCCACCGAAAGTGCAAGCAGCCAAGGCGGCAGCAAGAGCACGTTGTAGTTCGAAGCCGCGGCGGAGTGCGCGGAGAAGAACGTCAAGTAGCACAGCGCACAGCCGAGCAACCCCAGCGTCGTGCCCAGCGCGAAGTAAAGCGCACCCAGCGCAACGTGGCTGAGCCGATTCGCGAAGCGACCCAAAACCGCCAACGCGGCACCGAGAGCCAGCCCGACCGCCACGTAGTAGCCAGCCCAAGCGGGCGGCGCCGTGCGTGTGGCGGGAAATCGCGAGGTCAGCAAGATTCGCTCACTGCGGATCAGGGGCAGCGTTTGCCCGTCGTGAGTGACGGTGGCCCGCGCGAACAGCGCGTGTAGCCGCTCTGGCAGCCAAGCCTCGTCCCAAAACGTCACCGGCGTGTCGGTCTCGCGGCCCACGGCCAAATCCAGCGCGGCGTACAAAGCTCGGTCGTCGGCCACGAGGCGCTGCGTGTGCGCGCGATAGCTCATGCTCGCCGGCTCCGTGCGGCCCTGCCAAATCTGCGCGCCCAGCACGCGCTCGACGATATCACGGACTCGCGTCGCGCAGTTGTCGCGGTAGTAATCGTAGCGGTAGTAGCGTTGCTCTGGCTGCGCGTTCTCGCGCAATGCAGCGCGCAAACGCAAGCGTTCGGCGGGCGTCAGTTCGAGCTCGGATGCCAGCAGTGAGCGGCCTTGGGCGCTGTACGTGCGGAGCGTACTGCCCATGCTTTGCACCGAGAGCCAATACGGCAATTTGCCAGCGACCGAATCGAGCACCAACGTTGGCGAGTCGAAGGCGAAGGTTCCGTAGTTGTACACTTCATCGCGCCCGGCGGACGCATCGCGCACCCAAATCGCGGTGTGCCCGAACTTGGTGAACGGATGCTCGCCGGGGCCCATGGTGAGCAGTGAGATGCTGAGTTCCGCGCCAGGCTCAGCCGCACGCAGCGCGGGGCTCGCCAGCAAGGCGAGCAGAACGAGCAGCACCAGGGAGAGCCTCCGCATCGACTCTTCCAATTGTAGCTCGTCCGTCGGCTGTGCGTAGGTGCGTGCCAGCCGACGAAGTGGCTTTCACCAGAATTTGGACAGGATGTGCTCGGGGTCGCTACCATTTCTGTTCACCCTGGAGATCGCTCATGCGCCCCTCGCCCAAGACACCCCGAGGTTCTTCTCGTCACACCGTGAAAATCGCCTGCCAGGTGGTTCGCGAGCGAGATTTCAGCTTAGTCGCCGACCGCGTGGTCGATCTTTCCGCGACCGGCGCGCTGGTGGGGCCGGCCGATCCCGCGCTGACTGGCGAGCGGATCTTGGTCTCGTTCCGGATCCCGCGCAGTACGGTTTGGATCGACGCAGAAGCGACGGTGACGCGCGTCGTACATGGTCGCCGGCCCGGCGAATTCAGCCGCTCTTTGGCGATCGAATTCGATGATCTCGAGGCCTTTCCGCGCTTCATGCTAGAAGAGGCGCTGCGCACCGTGCCACCCGCGCCGCCGAAATCAGCGCCGGGACGACGCAGTAGCCAATCGCTGGTGCGCGGCCTGCTTCAATAACTCAGCGTTGGGACGCCGCGCTATTCAGTGGCAGCCGTACACGTGCAGCCCGTGGTCAGGACGTTCGCGAGCCAGCTAACGCTGAGCTTGGGCACTGGCGCGCAAAACGAACCCTGAACGGTAAAAGTCAGGTCGCCGCCACCGCTGCACGCCCCGTCGTTCGAAGAGTTGCCGCTGACTTCGAACTCCGCGTACCCGTCGGGGGCGACGTTCTGTCCGCTCGCGCCCGTGCTGGTCCCGCCAAGATGAACGGGGAACGTCGGCCCAAACAGCGTGAATGCCAGGTTGCCGGTGTTGTGCACGCGGTACGTTACGCGGTCCGGACAAGCATCCGAGCTCAGGTAGGTCAAAGGCAGCGCCGCGCTGAGCGGAGTGCCATCGTCGTCCGTAAATTCGAGCTCACCGCCGAACAGCGTCGTATTCAGCTCGACCTCGTGGGAGGGGGAGTCCGCCTCGTTGGTGACGAAAGTCAGCGTGCCGCTCGCCATGTTGCCTACCGTTGCCGACGCTTTGGGTGCCGGCGGCGCCACCAAAAGCGTCGCGCTGCTCATGGCGGCGATTTGCAACGGCAGCTCACTTTTCACCACGTAACCCGCACTTGCCTGCGCGCTGGAGATCGTGAGCGGCAAGATGCCGCCGTTGCGAATGACCAAGGTCGTCGGTTCGGTGTTCCCGCCGCAACCCACGTCAACTTGGAGTTGCTGCGGAAAGATCGCCAGCGGCGCGGCCGCCGCGCTGCCTTCGCCGGCTGCGCCTGCGCTTGCGTCTTCGCTGGGATTTCCAGCATCGCCGTTGGCTTGCCCGGCATCGCCGGAACTGCCTCCGCCACGACCCGCAGAGCCGACCGGGTCGCCGGATCCTCCGCCAGAGCTAACTAGCGAGCTGGGCCGGCCGTCTCCACTCCCGCAGGCGCCCAGCAAAGCTGGGCAGAGGGCGATCGTCAGTGATGCAAAAGCGAGCCAGCGGGCCTTCGACATGAGTGGCGCGATGACCATAGCAGAATGTCCTTTGTTCACTGGCTCGAGAAACTTGCGGGCCGGCCGTGCAGAGGGACAAGTGGCGGGTCGGGGGCAGAGGAAGGTTCCACTGCTAGTGCCATGTATTCTGGGTGGCACGCGCTGTGCTTCGGTATGTGTCCATAGTGCTCCAGGTTCAATGTCACGCTTGCCAGCCCCTACTCTGATTCGCGCCTCGTTGCCGGTTTTCATTGCTGCTTTCTGCATCTTGCTGGGCCGCTCCGCCTGGGCTGAGCAGCCGGTCGCGCAATCACCGACACCCCCCCCGTCGCAGCCGTCCCCAACCGCGCCGGGTCCAGCGGCGCCTATTGCTACGTTGCTCGCCGACCCCCAAGCCCTGGTCGCGTGGCTGACGCGCATGAATCCGGATGTGCGCGCCGCCAGCGCGCGAGTCGCTCAGGCCAATGACCAGGTAGGGGCGAGTCGCCTTTTGCTGAATCCAACGTTGGGGCTGGGGCTGAACAACATCACGATCGGTCGTTTCAATCAGCCCGCGCCTGGCGTCTCGCGCTCTGACACGTTGTCGTATTCCGTGGGCGTGGCCCAAACCATCGAGCTCGGAAAGCGCGGGCCCCGGAGTGAAGCCGCCAAGTTGCACCGGGAGGCCTCCACGGAGGAATTCCGCGGCACCCTGCTCGGTTTGCTGACTGACGCTCGCGAAGCGATGACTCGGGTCGCGTATCTCGAAGCGCGCCAGAAGATTCTAAACGATAGCCTGCTGTCGGCAAAATCGATGGCCGACCTCACCAAGATCCGGTTGGATCGCGGCGACGTGAGCGGCGTCGATCACGCGCGGCTGATGTTGGACTCCGATCGCGTCGGCCGTGATGTCTCCGACAATCGCTCGGACTTGCAAGATGCTCTAGCCAATTGCGAAGCGTTGCTCTTTGCTCCCTGTCTCGCGGACGGAGCCTCGCTCGAAACTGCGGAGAAGTCCGCGGGCGGCCAATTCGTCGCTGACGACCTGGACGCAGCAATTGCGGCGCGGCCCGACCTGCGCGCGCTGCGCTTCGAGCAGCAAGCGGCGCTTGCAGAGAGCACACTGCATCGCCGCGGCGCGATTCCGGATCCCACCCTGGGTGTCGCGTATACACGGGATTATTACGAGGCCGCCGGCAATCAGCCATATACGATTGGTATCTCGGCTTCGATTCCCTTGCCATTCTTCGATCACGGTCAGTACCAAGCGCGCGCGTCGGACCATCGTGCCGAAGAACTGAACGCGATCTTGCAATCGACCCAGCGCCACGCTGCTTCTGATGCGCGGTCGCTGCTCATTCGCCGACGCTTGCTGCAGAGCAAGCTGGAGAGCATACAGAACACCGCCCTGCCTCGCTCGAACGAGGTCGTCGGTTCTACCACCACCGCCTACGAACGCGGCCAGATCAGCCTGACTGATTTGCTGATCGCGCGTCGGGAGCATGCGGCTCTCGAACTCGAGGAGGCTGACACACGCTTTGCGCTATTTAGTGTCGAAAACGAGCTGCGCCGCGCGCTCGGAATCGATCAGAACTTGGTCGGCCAAAAGCCGCGAGAGGATAGTTGATGTTACACGCTCACGCTGAAAACCAGATTCCGCCGTCTCAAGGTGCGGGTCTCCCTCCGCCGAGCGACCCGGCATTTCGCTTTCGCCCGACCACGCGGGTAGGGGTCGTGCTGGCGGTGCTGGTCAGCGCCGCGACCGTCTGGGCATCGTCACGCTTCGTGCGCAAGGCGCTGCCTCCGGCGCAGACGCAAACCGGCCTGACCGTGGAGCACGGTGCGGTGGCCATCGCGTCCGGCGCCCCGCAGTGGCAAGTCCTAGCGCTCGAAACCGCCAAGCCGATCGCCAGCACCTGGACCGACGCGGTTCCGGCGTTCGTCAAGGTCGACGAAACGAAGGCGGCCCGCATCGGCGTGCCGCTCTCCGGGAGGGTGACTCAGGTATTCGCGGAGCTAGGGCAAAAGGTCGAAAAGGGCGCACCGCTGTTCGCGGTTGCCAGCGCGGACTTGGCGGCCCTACACGTCGAACAAAGCAAAGCCAAGGTCGACGTCGAATCCGCGAAGAACGTGCTGGATCGCACGCGAGCCATCGTCGAGGCCCGGGCTTTGCCGGAGAAAGAAGCCGTCTCCGCCGCGCAGCAGTTACGTCAAGCCGAGCTCTCTTTTGGCGTCGCGTCCTCCAAGCTCGCCTCGCTCGACATCACTTCCAAGTCGGAGAACGAGTTCATCGTCCACGCGCCGCGAGCCGGTCTTGTCGTGGAAAAGAACGTGCTGCCCGGCCAAGAGCTCACGCCCGGTGCCGAGGCTGCGCTGATGCTAGTCGCCGATCTGTCGACGGTCTGGGTGGTCGCTGATCTGTTCGAATCGGACTCGGACGGCGTCGTCCCGGGAGTGCCGGCACGCGTCACGATCACCTCGCTGCCGGGCGTCGTGATCGACGGCAAGGTCGATATGGTGTCCGCGGTCGTCGATGCCGAGCGGCACACGGTGCCGGTGCGCGTTCGTCTGGACAATGCAGACGGTCGCCTCAAACCCAACACCTACGCCAAGATGCAGTTTCACGCCGCGACACCGGCAGGCAGCGTGGAGGTAGCGGCGGGTGCGCTGGTGTCCGATGGCTCCCGCCAATACGCCTATGTCAAAGACGCCACCAGCGGTCGCTTCGTGCGCCGCGACGTGATTGCGGGCGCCGTTCGCGAACAGCGTGTGGTGGTCTTCAAGGGCATTGCGCCGGGCGAGACCGTGGTCTCAAAAGGCGCGATCCTGCTCGACAACCAGATCGATCTCGCGCAGTAAGCCCGCCGCTACAATCGCGCGCGTCGGCCATCCGCCCGAATGCGCGGCCTGTCCCCGCGTGTTAAGCTTCACTGGATCGATGCCAGGATGGAGACACGCTCGTCGCCTCGGAATCAATCCGGGAAGTGCGTCGAGTAAGCGGCGCCGGCCAGCCGTGATTTGCGCGGCCGTACTCGCCTTGGGCGCGGCCGTCAGCAACTGCGGGTTCCCAGAGTACGCCTTCGTCGGCAGCGCGGCCGGATTCGGAGGCAGCAGCGGTATGGCGACTTCCGGCGGGGGCAGCGCTAACTCGGGTGGCTTGGGAGGCGGGAGCGGCGGCAGCGAAATCGGTGACGCGGGCGCAGCGGGGACGACCGGCGGCAGCGCCGGTGTTGGAGCGGCGGGCGAGGCGGGCTCTGGCGGCGAGCCGTGCGTATACCCCGAGCCAGTGAGCTATCTGCCGCACTGCTTCAACAAGGCGGTCGGGGACGGGGAATCGGGCATCGATTGCGGAGGCAACGCGTGCGCGCCCTGTTGGAGCAATCAGGCTTGCACACAATCCTCGGATTGCCTGAGCAACCAGTGCGCTAGCAACAAGACCTGCACTGCGCTGATCAGTCTGACTTACACACCGATCGAGCTCGGCGCTGCCACTCCATCGCCCAAGTTCAGGCTGAACATCACTTATTCGGACGCCACCTCGATGTCGCTGCGCGACCTCACCATTCGCTATTACTTCAATCACAATAGCGTGACAGAACCGGTGCTCGGTCTGGCATCGCAGGCGACCATCGACCCGGGGAACATGCAGATGGACATCAGCAACAAGGTGCTGACCTCGGTGCACCGGTTTCCGCTCGGTCCGAAGGATGCCAACAATTTGATCACCGATAGCTACCTGGAGATCGGATTCAACGACTCGACGACGGTTACGAATGGCACCAAGTTCGTGATCAACCAAGAATTCGTGGCGGGTAATCCGGACCAACTGTTCGATCAGAACAGTCACTACTCGTTCAGCAAGACCACCGGTGCGAACCAAGCGGTGACCGTGTATCGCGCTGGGCAGAGGCTGTGGGGCGTAGAGCCACCGCTCGTTCCATTTCCCGAGTGCGCATTTGCACGGGGGGCGAACATGAACGGGCCCGCGCTGACGGTCGACGGTGAATCGCTACTGGCGGAGGGCGACGCCCAGCTCACGTTCAGCGGTGGAACGCCTTATACGAACACCGCCAAAGTGCTGCCCACCACCGACGCGACCACCACCACGTTGCTCGGCACGGGGCGTACCCTGAGCACGGCAGACTCCATCGCGTGGTCGGTCCCGAGCGGCAAATATTGGGCGTACGCTTGGCTGACCTCGACCGTTGCAAGCGACAGCGGCACACTCTCGTTCGGCGCCACCGTCGCGGACAAGTTCATCGGCAACACGAATGGGGGCGCGCGTTGGGGGCTCATCGGCCCTTATCCGGTGACCGTGACTTTCGGCTCACTGCAGCTCAGCGTCGACGGCAATGTGCATCTGGCTGGTTTGAAGTTGTACGAAGCCGAGCCTTGATGTCTCGAGCGGAACTAAAAACTCAGACTCGGTGACCGCGGTAGGTGGCTTGACGTCTTGACGGCGCGCCCGAGGCCGGCGGCGGCGGTACTTCCGAAGTACGCGTCGGTACAGAGGGGCTACCGGCCGAGAGGGCCGCAGCCGAGTCTGCAACCAGCGGATCGACCCGACGGGAGGTCAGAGTCAGGGCCATTTTCAACGCGGGCGTGTTCACGCCATTGGTCGACAACACGCACAGAAAGCCGTGGGGGATGCTGCGCAGGTACAGCTTGTGGTCCGCAAAGCGCATCACGCAGTGCTCGAAGTCATCGCCGTCTGCGCACAAGCCTTCGTGCAAGCGCACGACTCGCCGGCCCACCTCATTCAGCACGGCGTCGTCGAACATGGGCGGCAGGTCTTTGCCCGCAAGCGCCCCGGTCTTGGTCACGACGAAGCTGCCATGCACTCCGTCGACATCACGCATTCCGGCTAGAATTTGGGTAATCATGGGCTATGCGGGCTTTCTTTTCGCGCTGTGGTTCAGACGCCGAAGCGTTCGCGGAGCGCACCAACCTCGGCTTCCGCTGGGACTTTCAGCGCAACCAAGTTGCCCGAGCGCTCGCGATGCAAGAAGACTCGGTCTTTCGGGAAGCTGCATTCCAGCGAGCTGAAGCCCTCCATGCCCAGCATGTTGCCGATCAGCTCGGCCAGACGGGCAGCGTAGGCGGCGACGGGAGCGAGCTCTTCCGAGTTACCCTTGGCGCTGACGACGTTGCCCGCCGGGTCCAGTCGAACGAATGCTTGAAACTGCGCGAGCGAGAGTGACTGTGAACTCGGCGGGGCGCTCATCGAGGGTTCTTCTCTTTTCACGAGTTTGGTCGTGTCGCTGCGCAACGTGCCGGTGGCCGTGGCAGTCGTGGTGCGGTGGCTCGGGAACGACACCAGCTTGTGACGCCCCGATTCGTCACGCGCTTGCGCGGAGAGCAATAGCAAGTTCTGCCAAGTCGAGTGAATCGAGGGAGCGTCAGGCCAACCGACACTGCACGGCTCGACCGAACCATCGCGCCACTTCAAAATTTCGAGCGCGGCCGGCTCACCGACGTGATCGCCGCTGAGCGCGTGAATCATCTGCCCGTTCTTGAAGAACAAGTAGCCGATGCGGTGGCCCGAGGTGATTCGAAAGACGCGACTCGACTGTGCAAGACATTCCATCTGCACGAAGTCCGGCAATGTGGCGCCCTCGAGGCTCACACGAAAGCCATCGTCATCGATACCAGCGCGATCAGCGGGAAGTGACATGTCGCCCCGCTGCCATCGCCAAAACATAGTAAAAATGTCTCGAAATCACGACTCGATGATCTCATTCGCACCGGCGCGAGCAAGGTATTTTTTCGAGTATTCGCCGGCAAAGAGGCCGAAACGAACCTGCAATGCCAGGGATCGCCCCGCGACTTTTGGCGAGATTTTCGACGCTCCAGCGTCACGCTGTCGACCTACGATCGCTGCTTGGCTGCGATTCCGAAACATTGCGAACATTAAGTCGTCTTCCGCGCGGTTTCGCGATTGCCCCGGGCGGGGCATTCCGGCAAGGGGAGAAGACATGGTTCGCTGGATTCTGGGTTCTCTGTTTTTGGTTGGCTGCGCCTCTTCCACGGTCCTTCCGCCGGTGCGCAAGCCCGATGGTTCGTGGCACATGAAGTGCGGAGCGACGTTGCACAACTGCGTGACGCAAGCCGAAGATCTGTGCCGAGGCCGCGGCTATGTGGTGGTTTCAGGCTTCAGCAAACGAAGTCTGTTCGGCGCCGAGCTCGGGGTCAGCCGCTACGAGGTGCGCGAAGCCGAGATGGACATCGGATGCGCCGATATTCGTAGCGAGCTGCCCACGGTGCAGAGCGCAATTCCGTTTCCGCCGCCTCCGCCGCGCGAGGAACCCGCAGCGGCTCCCGCACCCGCAGCGGCTCCCGCGCCCGTAGCAGCTCCATTGCCGGCACCGGTCCCGGCCGCAGTAGCGCCGGCACTGGCTCCAGTGCCAGCACCAACACCAACCCCGGCTCCAGTACCAACCCCGGCTCCAGTGCCGGCAAGCCCGCGCTGAATCCTGATCTGCGATCAACTGTCGCACCCTCGCTTTTGGCGGTTCCGGATCCGGTGTGCGAGGCCTATGTTTGGCCGCGGAGCAGATCAGCGTGGACGATCCGAACTTTTGGCACCGGCTGCAGTTCGCCTTCACGATCGTTTATCATTATTTGTTCCCGCAGCTCACGATGGGGCTCGCCCTGATCATCGTGCTCTGGAAGTGGCGCGCACTGCGCACTGGTGACGAGCGCTACGATCTGGCGGCACGCTTTTGGAGCAAGATCTTCGGTGTAAATTTCGCGCTCGGCGTCGTGACGGGCGTGCCGATGGAGTTTCAGTTCGGCACCAATTGGGCCCGCTTCTCGCGCTACTCCGCCGGTGTGATCGGCCAAACTTTGGCCATGGAGGGCATGTTCGCGTTCTTTTTGGAGAGCGCGTTCGTCGCAGCCCTGGTCTTCGGTGAGCGCAGGTTGAGCCGGCGCAAGCACTTCTGGGCGGCGTTCGCGGTTTGGGCGGGCAGTTGGCTTTCTGGCTATTTCATCGTCACCACGAATGCGTTCATGCAACACCCGGTCGGACACAAGCTGCTCGAGGGTGTGTTGGTGCTCGATCGCCCGTTCGAGTTCTTGTTCAACCCTTGGGCGATCGTTCAGTATTTGCATACGATGATGGCCAGCGTGGTCACCGCGTCGTTCGTGGTCAGCGCGGTCGGTGCGTTTTATTTCCTGCGCGGCCAGCACCAAGAGCAAGCGCGCTTGTACCTGAAGTGGGGGACGCGGATTGCGTTCGTGGCCAGCGTATTGGTGGCGTTCCCCACGGGCGATCGCCAGGCCAAGTTGGTGGCTGAGTCACAGCCCGTGACCTTGGCCGCGATGGAAGGTCGCTTCGAGAGCGGTGAAAATGCCGAGCTCACCTTCATCGGCCAACCGAACGTGCGCGAGCGGCGCATCGACAATGCCATCCAGGCGCCCGCGGTGCTCAGCATCTTGGCCTACGGCACGCCTCGGCGCAGTGTGCTGGGCTTGAACGAGTTCCCGGTCGATACCTGGCCCACGAATATCGAGCTCTTGTACTATTCGTTCCACATCATGGCCGGCTTGGGCACGCTCTTCATCCTGTTGATGGGCGTCAGCAGCTGGCTCGGGTTTCGGGGCATGCTCGAGCAAACGCGCCCGGTGCTCTGGATTCTGATGCTGGCATTTCCCTTTCCGTATATCGCTACGACGGCGGGCTGGATGACGGCCGAGCTCGGCCGCCAGCCGTGGCTCGTCTACGGCTTGTTCCGCACCGCCGACGGTCACAGCGCCAGTGTGAGTTCGGGCAACGCTTTGTTCACGTTGATCGGCTTCACCGGTCTGTACTTCGTGCTCGGTCTGGTATTTTTGTTCTTGGTCGGTCGCGAACTTTCGCACGGCCCCGATCAGGAGGCCCATGGTTGAGCTCTGGTTTGGCCTGCTAGGCCTGATGTTGATCGCCTACGTGGTGCTCGATGGCTTCGATTTCGGAGCAGGTGTGTTGCACTTGTTCGTGGCCAAGTCGGATGCGGAGCGGCGCACGGTGCTGGCCGCGATCGGCCCCTTTTGGGACGGCAACGAGGTCTGGCTGATCGCGGCCGGCGGCGTGCTGTTCATGGCCTTTCCAGAGGTGCTGACCACGGTGTTCCCAGCGTTCTACTTGGCGCTGCATTTGGTCCTGTGGTGCTTCGCCTTACGCGGCGTAGCGATCGAGGTGCGCAGTCACGTCGTCGACACCATGTGGCACGCGGTTTGGGACGCAGTGTTCGCAGGGGCCAGCTTGCTCTTGGCCCTGCTGTTCGGGGTTGCCTTCGGCAACGTCGTGCGCGGCGTTCCCGTCGACCAAAGTCGTGAGTTCACGATGCCCTTTTTCACGCACTTCGGCACCACCGGGCAGGTCGGCCTACTCGACTATTACTCGCTCAGCGTCGGGCTGCTCTCCGTGGCGTTGCTCTCTGCGCACGGCGCGGCCTTCTTGGCCTGGCGAGCGGCGGGGGTGGTGCGCGATCGCTGTTTGGCGCTCGAACGCAAGCTTTGGCCGGGGGTAGCGCTGCTGTTTGCCGTGGTCACGCTCGAAACGCATTTCGTTCGCCCGGACCTGCTGCTGAGCTTGCTCACCCGACCGCTTGCGTGGCTCGGCACCGCGCTGGCAATCGCGGGCAGCGTGGTGCTCGTCAGCTCCCGACGCGGCACGCTCGACGGCCGCGCGTTCTTGGGCTCCTGCGCGCTGATCGCCGGTGTGCTCGGGGCTGCCGCCGCCGCTATGTTCCCGGTGTTTCTCAGATCCACGCTGTCGCCCGCGTTCGATCTCGACGCGCTCCACCAACCGCGGAACTCCATTGCCATGAAGTTCGCGCTCGGTTGGTGGCCGTTCGCGTTCATGCTTGCCGTGTCTTATTTCGTCAACGTCTTTCGAGCCAACCGCGCGCGCGTCAGCGCGGAGGACTACTAGCTTCGTTGCTCAAGAGGCCAATTTTGGCCTCGTACACCAGCTTGCCGAGCTTGCCGTCTTCGAGCGAAATCTGATAGTCGTTCGGCACCTGGATGGTCAGGCTGCCCGGCGTTTTGCCAGGCTTCGAGCCCAGGTCTTTGCCCTTGGGTTTGATCGTCACGCTGCCGGGGGTTTCGGGACCAAATTCGATCTCGAACTTGTGCAGCATGTGCAAGGTCTTGCCCTGCGTGCGCAGGGTCAACCAAAACCATTTGCCGCTGATCTCTTTGAACTGATAGCCGTCGATGTCGATCGCCTTGCGGGCCTTGGCCATGCAGCCGTTCATCTTCTTCGGGTCATTGCCGGAGCTTGCCGTGCACTTGGTCTCCGCCGCTTGCTTCACGTCCGAGTCGTTGAACGAGAGCATGAACACGACGTCCGGCGCGGTCAGGATGTCTTGGGCCGAGCGCTTCGGCTTCTCGCTCTCGGCTTTGTCCTCGGATTTTTTGGCGTCCGACTTCTTGGCGTCGCCCTTTTCCTCGTCCGGCATATCGTCGGTGTCCCTGGGCTCATCGCCCTTGGCCTCGGCCTTGGGGGCGTCTTCGGCAGGGGTTGGGTTTTTTGCAGCAGGGGTGCCCCCGCACGCAGCGAGCAAAAGCAATGGCAAAAACAGCGCACTCTTCGACATAATGCCGATTATTTAGCACACACGGGCCTGACACTAGGACTCAAGTTGCCCGGGGTTCGGCCGTTTTACGCTACGGCAGAGGCCTGGATTCCAGGTCCCGACAACCTTTGGCATCCAGCGCGAACGCATACAACCCGACCGACCCGATGGCGGCTGCCGCCACGGAGCCGAGCGCGCGCGGCCCAGAGCCAGGGCAGGGGATGGACCAAACGCGGGTCGACGCCGCCGCGTTGGTGCTCGAGGTCCCGGTCCCGACCGGCGCGATCCCGACCGCTATCGTGCCCCCCGTCATTCCGGCCCGTGGCTACAGTCCGTACGACGCGTACGTGCCAGGCGTCATCGTCGCCCAAAAGTTCGAGCTGGTTCGGATCCTGGGTGAAGGCGGAATGGGGTCGGTGTGGGTGGCGAAGAACATCGCCCTCGACGTCCATGTCGCGCTCAAGCTGATTCGCGCCGAGCTAGCGCGGAACGTCCCGGGCCTGGAGGAGCGCCTATTGCAAGAGGCGCGCGCCGCCGCGAGCATCGAGCACCCGGCCGTGATCAAGGTCTTCGACTTCGGCTTGACCGAGCTTTCGGACCCGTTCATCGCCATGGAGCTCTTGCACGGCGAGAGCTTGGGCGGCACCGTCAAGCGGCGCGGCAAGCTGAACCCCGTGCGCGCGGTGCAGACGCTGCTGCCGATCACCGAAGCCCTGCTCGCGGCGCACGAGCGCGGCATCGTTCATCGTGACCTCAAGCCCGACAATATTTTCCTGGCGCGCGGTTCCGGCAACCGGCTCGAGCCCAAAGTGCTTGATTTCGGCATCGCCAAGTTCGATCAGAAAAGCGCGCCCAGTTTGACCAGCGTCGGCACCGTGCTGGGCAGTCCGGCGTACATGTCGCCCGAGCAAGCCCGGGGCGAGGCGGACGTCGACGGGCGAACCGACGTCTGGGCGCTGTGCGTCGTCTTGTACGAGGTGATCACGGGCCGCTTGCCTTTCATGGGGGAGAACTACAACGCGCTCCTGTACGCCATCCTCGAGGGCCAGCCGAAGAGCTTCAACGAACTCGGCATCAGCGAGCCGCTGCTCTGGTCGATCATTTCGCGTGGCCTCGAGAAGGATCGTGAGCGTCGTTGCCCCGACATGTTCGAGCTCGGTCGCGCGCTGGCCATTTGGTTGCTCGATCGCGGTGTGCAAGAGGATGTCACCAACGCCAACTTGCGCTCGAAGTGGCTCGAGCGTCCGCAACGCAAAGCAATCGCCCAGCATCACTCGTTCTTCCCAACCGACCCGCCCTCGGCGGACGACCCCGCGCGCACGATGCGCTCGGGCGAGGGCGAGCCGCTGCTGTTACCCGTCGACGAAAATGGCGAGCTGAGCAGCGGTGTGCTGCTTCGCCCCGCGACCGAGCCCTCGACCAATCATCTGTTCGGTGTGCCGTACTCGGGAAAAACCGGCCAGAATGCCGCCACGCTGATCAAGCGCCACGCGCCCTCGGGTCGGCGCTGGATCTGGTTTACCGTTGCCGGTACGTTGCTCTCTTTCTCCGCAGCGGTTGCGCTGCAAGCACTCTCCAGCTCCGGCACGCGCGAAGACGACGAGCCGCCGACCGCGCCCACAGCCGTCGAGCGTCGTCGCTCGAAACCCGTCGACGAGATCACGGTGCAGAGCGTCGTGGAAATGCCGCGGCCGCTTGCAACCGCGAAAGCGTCTCTCGCGCCTTCCGCACCGCCCGCGCAGCCCGCGCGTCGTGCGCCGTTGGTCGAAGCGCGCTCGGTCGAACCACGCGCTGTCGAAGCGCGCGTCGCGAGCCCGAAGCCACGCGCCGCGAGTCCCCGGCCAGCGCGGAACGATTTGAAAAATCCGTTTCGGTGAGACTGCTGTGCGCCCGGTCAGCGAGACATCCCGTGCTCGAGGCCGGTGTTGTTCCAGGTCACTCCGCCGGATTGACCGCTCTTGCTGGGGCTGAGATCGAAATACAGCATCAAGCCGCCAACCACGGTGACGCCCGCGCCGCCCCCCGCAAAGAACGCCGCGGTGCGAGAGATCCCCGTCGAATTGTTGCTATTGGCGACTTGCGCAATCAACGCGCCGCCGAGCAAGCTCACGCCCGTTGCCAGGGTAACCAAGGTGAATGTGCTGATTTTTGGCTCGATCTGGACAGGCGCGGTTTTGGCGTCCGCGTTCGGGTCGCGCGGCGTCGGCTCTTTGTTCAGCTCGATGTTGAAGTCGCGCGCTCGGTGCGGATCGATCTCGATCACGCTTTCGTTGCGCTGATAGCCCGCGGCTTCCAAGACGATGCGGTGTTTGCCCGCGAAGCTTTCGCCCGTCCAAGGTGTGACTCCCACCGCCTGCCCGTCGAGCTTGACCGTCGCTCCGTCGGGGGTGGAGAGCACGGTCAGCTGTTGCAGGCCTTTCTGGCTCAATGCCTGCTCCAGCTGGTGCACGTGGCTTTCGACGTCTTGGGCGTCGGGCGCATCGGGCAAGCGGCGCAGATACTCGCGGTAATAGCGCAGTGCCCCCGGTTGGTTGCCCAGCCCTTCGAACGCCTTGCCGACGTTGAAAGAGAGCTTCGGATCCGGGTACAGGCGGTTGGTCTCGAGGAAGATGTCGACCGCGTCGTAGAAGCGACCTTCGCGGTATGCGGTGACGCCCTTTTCGAACAACAGGCGTGCGCGCACCTTGGCGACGGCTTCTGGCTCACCCAGGTCGGGTTTGGTTTCAGCTTGCGCAGACGGCTTTTTCGGCTCGGCCACGGCGTGCGCCGCCGCCGATAACGAGCAGCTCAGAACGCAGGACATCAGCACGGAACGGATCGCCGACATGGCAGAGTGACGCTTCTCGCAGTACGACGCAGCGCGGCTCCGACTTAACCTAAACCTCGCAGGCCTACGTTCGACGGCAATTTCGAGCGATCGCAAGGCTGTAGACGGCCTTCGCCTGCCCTGGCAGTCTCAGAGCAGTGAACTACACAGATCGCCAAGGGTCGATTCACGCGCAGGGTGGCGGCTATCCTCCTGGAGGCTACGGTCCTCCGGGTGGCGGTGGTCCTCCCGGTGCTCCGCCTCCTGGAGGCTATGGTCCTCCGGGCGCGCCGCCTCCTGGAGGTTATGGCCCTCCCGGTGCTCCGCCTCCTGGAGGTTATGGCCCTCCCGGTGCTCCGCCTCCTGGAGGCTATGGTCCTCCGGGCGCGCCGCCTCCTGGAGGTTATGGCCCTCCCGGTGCTCCGCCTCCCGGCGGAGGTGGACCGCCTCCTGGAGGTTACGGTCCACCCGGTTCCCCTCCCGGAGGTTACGGTCCACCCGGTTCCCCTCCCGGAGGTTACGGTCCACCCGGTTCCCCTCCCGGAGGTTACGGTCCGCCCGGTTCACCTCCCGGGGGTTACGGTCCGCCCGGTTCACCTCCCGGGGGTTACGGTCCACCCGCAGGCGGACCGCCTGGCTACGGGCCTCCCGGTAGTGGTGGCTATGGTCCACCCGCTGGCGGTCCACCATTTGGTGGTGGCTTCGCACCTCCGCCGTTCCAGCCGGGTGCTCCACCGCCCGGCGGCGGCGCGGGTTTCGAAGCGAGCGAGGCGCTCGCCTTCGCTTGGGCTGCGGTGACGAAAGACTACGCCGGCGTCGCGGTACCGCTGGTTGTCGCGGCCTTCGTCTCGGCACTTCCGGGAATCGTCCTGGGCGGCATCCGCGGTGCGGTGGTGGGCGGGCTCACCGCGTCGGGCTCGGTCGATCAGTCGCTGATCATGGCCATCAATGTCGGCGGCTCACTGGTGAATTACCTGATCGGCCTGGTCGTGCAGTCGTTCATCCTGGGCGGCGTGGTGCAGTTCACGTTGCGCGTCGTGCGCGGCGAAAAGCCCGACTTCGGGGTGGTGTTCTCGGGCGGCCGTTACTTCGCCCCGATGCTCGGTGGCACGCTGCTCTATACCTTGGGGGTTAGCGTCGGCTTTGCGGCTTGTCTCGTCCCCGGCTTATTTCTGTTTGCGGGGTGGATTGCCTATTCGGCGTTCATCGTCGACAAAGGCTTGGGCGGAGTGGAGTCGCTGAAAGCGAGCTGGCAAGCGACCACGCCCTATCGAACCAACATCATCGTCTACGGGCTGTTGTCGTTTCTCGTGGTCCTGGTCGGTGCGCTGGCGTGCTGCATCGGCGCCCTCTTGGTATCGTTCCCGGTCTTGATGATCGGCAACGCTTACCTGTATCTGAAGGTGGTAGGCGAGCAGCCGCGCTTACCCGGTGCGTAAAGGCGAGCTATTCAGCGTCCCGGCAGCAACGAAACCCGGTCGAATAGTCGTGGTAAACCGCGGCATGCGCCGTGGTCACGTAGTTGCAGCCGGGACCATTGATCTCGGCATCACCATAGAAGCCACCACGGAAGTAGCCGTGCCCGTTGGGAGCAACCTCTGCGCCCCACTCGTGCAGGTTGCCGACCAAGTCGAAGACGCCATAGGGCGATACTGACGCCGAGTAGGCGCCCGTCTTCGCCAAGCCACCGGGCCAGCGGTTCAGCCGCGCGTCGTTCATCAATTGCCGATCGAACGGCGCGCCCTGGCCGAAGACGGCCGTCACGGCGCTGCCCTTGCCTTCGTTGCATTTGCCGCGCTGGTGACGAGTGCCGCCGTACGGGTAGCTCGCGCTGCGATTGGGGCCGCGACAAGCGAGCGAGAATTCAGCGGCGGTACACAGCCTTTTGCCCGCGTTCTCGCACGCGTTCTGGGCCTGAACTTGCGAGATGTACCCTTGAGGAACGACGCCCTCCGCCACTTTGGCGCGGACCTTCAAACCGTCGACCGGCGTGTAGGGCGAATGCGGACTCTCATGGCCAGCGGCGTCGACCTCGACCACGTGCGCTTCGTAGCGATCGATGCAGTAGCCTTTGACGTGCGCCATCCCCGCTGGGCAGGCCGAGCCAGCCACCGCCGCCGAAGACGTGTCCGCGTGAATATCGCCCAGGCCATGGCCGGTGCCGAGGCTCGAAGCGTGGGCGCTACTCTCAAGCTCTAGCGCAGGCTCCGTGGACGCAACGCCCGAGTCCGGAAGTTGCGCTTGTCCGCAGCTCGACAAGCAGGCGCTCAAGGCGACTGTCGCGGCAGACATGGCGGAACGATGCAGCAAGCTCACGTGCCATCATTCGTACGGGGCGCGCGACGAAGCGTCAAGCAGCCTATCTGCCACACACGAGCCGTGCGTGTGGGCTTTTGCGAGTTCTCGGGAAAAGTTCGTTGTGCGCGGATGTACTTCCAGGAAAGCCGGCGATGCTACGAGATTACTGGCACGAAAGCTGTCCCGGTCAGGCCGAGAGCCCGCTGGCTTCGTCGACCCCGAGCATCAAGTTCAGGTTCTGCACCGCAGCGCCCGAGGCGCCTTTGCCCAGGTTGTCTAGCCGCGCAACGATCAAGATCTGTTGCTCGTGACCGAAGACGAACAGCTCGAGCCGGTTCGTGTCGTTGCACGCGATCGGATTCAGAAAGCCGTCTTCCAACAGCGATTCGTTCTCGAGGGGTTGAACGACCACGAAGCGTTCACCGTTGTAGTGCGCGGAAAGAACTTCGTGCACGTCCTTCGGTGTCAGCTTCTTCGGCAGCAAGCGCGAGAGCAGCGGCACCGAGACCAGCATCCCTTTGTAGAAGTCGGCCACGACCGGCTCGAAGAACGGCGCGAAATCCAAACCCGTGACCTGCTGCATCTCCGGCAAGTGCTTGTGCTGCAGGCCGAGCCCGTAGGGGCGCGGACCGCGCAAACGCTCGCGCTCGTTCGGCGAGGCGGTCTCGTAGGTTGCGATCAGCTTCTTCCCGCCGCCGCTGTAACCGGTGAGCGAGTGCGCCACGCTGGGGTAATCTTTGGGTACGAGGCCGCGCCTGACCAACGGCGCGAGCGCGGCGACGAAGCCGCTCGCGTGGCAACCGGGCACGCTCACCCGCGAGGCGTTGCTAATTCGACCGCGCTGCTCGCGATTCAGCTCCGGAAAGCCGTACACGAAATCCGGGCTCACGCGATGCGCGCTGCTCGGGTCGAGCAGCCGCGTGCGCGGATTTTTGATCATGCCGACCGACTCGCGGGCGGCTGCGTCCGGCAAACAAGTAATGACGAAGTCGACTTCGTTGATCAGTGCTTTGCGAGCTGCCGGATCTTTTCGTAGATCAGCCGGCAGCTCACACAGCTCGAGTTCGGGACGCGCGGCGAGCCGCTCTTGAATCTGCAGCCCCGTCGTACCCTCGCGCCCGTCGATGAAAATCTTGTGCATGTCGATTCCGAGCGGGAGGTGTACGGCAAAGGGCGCGCGCGCGCCAGCGTGGCTACTTCTCGGGCGTGACCACGATTTCGACGCGCCGATTCTCGGCTCGCCCGTCGGCGGTCTTGTTGTCGGCAACCGGGTTGCTAGCGCCCTTGCCTTCGGCGGTGGCTTTTTCGGAGGGAACTCCGCGCGTCACCAGATAGTCACGCACTGATTGTGCGCGCCGCATCGAGAGCGCATCGTTGTCGGACGCGCTGCCGACCGAGTCCGTGTAGCCCTGGACGACGATGGCCTTGAAGCCCTGGTCGGTGAGCGCCTTGGCGACTTGGTTCAGCTTCTCTTTGGCGATCGGCAACAGATCGCTCTTTCCGGTTGCGAACAGGACCGAGCCCGAGAGCGTGATCACGACGCCGCGCGACTCTTCCTTGACCTTGGCGATCTCCGCCAGGCTGGCCATGGCGATCGAGGCTTTCCGCTCCGCTTCAGCGCGAGCGACTTTCTCCGCCGCGAGCGCCTCCTTGGTCTTCTTGAAGTTCTCGAGGCCTTGGGTCTGGGTGTTCCTGAGATCCTTGTCGGCTGCCGCGCGCTTGCGTTCGGCCTTCTCGCGGCCACCCTCTGCGGCGGCGAGCTCGGCCTTGCGTTGAGCGATGTAGGCCAGATCCTTGGTTTCCTGGTTCGGACCGTCCTCATCGAAATTCTGTTGAGCGCCGGCCAACGCCTGCTTGGCCGTGTCGAGTTGCGCGGGCGCCAGATCCGCGGCCGGACCTTTGGCGGCTTCCGCATAAGCGGAGCGCGCGTCGAGCAGTTCCTGGGGCGGGACCGCGGCACCGCCGCACGCCATCATCAGCACACTCAAGCTCGCCGCGACCAGCGCGGAGCTGGCAGCGTAAGAGCGAGAGACACAACCATTTACGAATCGCGTGGACAGACGCATCACTTGCCAATCTCCTTGCGCAGTTTACCGACCTGTTCGCTGGCTTCCGCGGCATCGGCTTGTGCCTTGGCTTCTTTGGCCAGGGCCAACGCCAGATCCGCGTCCGCTTGTGCGCGATTGAGAGTGCGCAAGGCCTCTTCGTTATCGTTTTCGCTAATCTGCTTCTGCGCGATTTCGATTTGATCTTTTGCGAGCTTCACGTGAAGCGCCGCTTTGGGATTATCGCCCGCGCCGCCGACCTCCGCGCCTTTCACATCGGCTTGTGCCGCACTCAGCGCGTCATGTGGAACGGGGGCTCCGCCGCAGGCCAGCAGCGTTGTCCCAGAAATGCACCAGTAGACCCAGGTTCGAACGTTCATCACGCCCCAGTATATCGAATTCGCTCTGGCGTGAAAGTGCCGCAAATCTACGGAAATTTCCTAGTTTTACTGCGCCGCGAAGATTGAAGTCAGGGTTTTTCGAACTTGAGTACGAAGCGATCGGAGGTCCCGCGGCGCTCGCCAGCCTCCTTTGGCGAGTCGTTCCAGTCGCGGGTGTCATTCGAGTTCTTCAAGAATGACGCTTCTGCAATGAGCCGAAAGCCGGCGTGTTCGATCTCGTCGCGCAGCGTCTTCTCTTCGATTCGGTGGATCGTTTTTACGCCCGTCAGCCCGCTGCCCGGCAAGCCGCTGTGGTCGATGATGCCGTACACACCGCCGGGTTTGAGCGCCGCGAACACCGCGCGGTTCATCTTCTCGCGGTCCACGCCGATCCAAACCGTGTCGTGGTAGAACAGCACGTCGAGCACCGCGTCCAAATCCTTGGCCTCGGGCGGCAGTGGATCGTCGAACTCGCGATCGGCACGCACGATGTTGCCGAGTGAAGCCAGCTCCGGCTTTGCCAGTCGCTCGCTCCACGGCCCGTTGGCGAACTTCTCCAAGATCATGGGCGAGTTCTGAGCGAACACTTTGCCCGATGGGCCGACGACGCGCGCCAAGAGCTCGCTCGTGTAGCCACGGCCAGCTCCAATCTCTGCGACCTTCATGCCCGGTCGAATACCGAAGAAAGAGAGCATCAGATCCGGCTTGCGGCCGGCGTCCAGCGCGCGATCCTCCGCCGAGCGATCGGGCGCATCGACTGCCGCGCGCACGTAGTCGGGCACGCTCGGTGCGACCGGGGCGACCGCCGCGCCCGCAGCAGGGCCGGCTGCGGGGCTGGTCGGCGGGGGCGGGTTACCGCAGGCAACCAAGCAGACGAACGCAGGAACTACGACGAGTCGGCCATGAAATGACATGCGCCGGACTATTGGGCGTGCGCCGGCGCACGTCGAGTGCCGCGTCGTCCCACGTCGCAGAAGAGCACCCCAAAAATAAAATCGCCCCATCGAACTGAAACGATGGGGCGAAAAGCTGCACCGAGTTGAACATCCGAGAGCCGAAACTCCCGGACGTCAGCCGTTCATCACTTGATGAACAGCATCTCTTGGTACGTGGGCAGCGGCCAGATGTCGTCGGCCACGATGCCTTCGAGCTGGTCGGCCACTTCCCGGACCTTGAGCTGGGCGGGCAGGATCGCGTCGCGGAAGTACTTGGCTTCTTCGAACACGCTGGCTGCGCCGTGGTGAGCCGCGGCCTTGTCGAGACTCGCGACGGCAGCGTTGAGATCGGTGAGCAAGCCGCTGACCTTGGTCAGCAGCGTGGTGTCGGCAGTCACGCCAGCGGCCTTGAGCGCGCCCACGTTGGTCGCGAGTTCGGTCTGGTAGCGAGTGGTGGCCGGGATGATCAACGTCTTGGCGATCTGGAGAACCAAGTTCTTCTCCACGTTGATCGACTTGACGTACTGCTCGAGGAAAATCTCGTAGCGGGCATGGAGCTCGCGGGCCGAGAGCACCTTGTACTTCTCGAACACCGCAATCGCTTCCTTGGTCTCGTACTGCGGCAGCGCCTCGATGGTCGTCTTCAGGTTCAAGAGGCCGCGTTTTTCCGCTTCTTGATGCCACTCTTCCGAGTAGCCATTGCCGTTGAACACGACCGCGCCGTGCTCGGTGTACACCTCTTGCAACACCTGCTGAATCGCCTGATTCAGCGTCTTGCCGGAGCCGACGGCCGATTCCAGCTTGGTGGCGATGAAGTCGAGCGAGTCCGCCATGATCGTGTTCAGGACGGAGATGGCGATGCCAGGGGCCTGGCTCGAACCGACCGCGCGGAACTCGAAGCGGTTGCCGGTGAAGGCGAACGGGCTGGTGCGATTGCGGTCGCCCGCGTCACGCGGCAGGTGCGGCAGCGAATCGACGCCGATTTGCAGCTTGCCACCGGCCTTGGACGACTTGGCGCCGCCGGCCTTGATCTGCTCCCAGACGTCGCCCAATTGCTCGCCCATGAAGATCGAGATGATCGCGGGCGGAGCTTCGTTGGCGCCGAGGCGATGGTCGTTGCTGGCGGACGCGATCGCGGCGCGCAGCAGGCCACCGAACTTGTGCACCGCGCGGACGACCGCGCCGCAGAACACGAGGAACTGCGCGTTGTCGTGCGGGGTGGCGCCCGGGTCGAGCAAGTTGCCCTGGGTGCTGTTGCCGAACGAGTAGTTCAAGTGCTTGCCGGAGCCGTTGACGCCCGCGAACGGCTTCTCGTGCAAGAGGCACACGAGGTCGTGCTTCTCGGCGACCGACTTCAACGTCACCATCACCAGCTGCTGGTGATCGGCGGCGATGTTGGCGCCTTCGAACACCGGCGCGATTTCGAACTGGCCGGGAGCCACTTCGTTGTGGCGGGTGGCGACCGGAATGCCGAGCACCAGCAATTCACGCTCGAGCTCGAACATGAACGCCTGCACGCGGGCGGGGATCACGCCGAAGTAGTGATCTTCGAACTCCTGGCCTTTGGGCGGCTTGGCGCCGAACAGGGTGCGGCCGGCGTTCAGCAAGTCGGGGCGCGCGTAGTAGAAGTTCTTGTCGATCAGGAAGTATTCCTGCTCACAGCCCGCGTACGAGGTAACGGCCGAGATTTGCTCGTGCCCGAACAGCTTGAGGATGCGCACGGCGTGGGTGCTGAGGGCGCTGGTGGCGCGCAGCACGGGGGTCTTGGTGTCGAGCGCTTCGCCGGTCCACGACACGAACGCGGTCGGGATGCACAGCGTGGTGCCGTTGACGGTCTCGGCCAGGTACGCCGGGCTGGTCACGTCCCAGGCGGTGTAGCCGCGCGCTTCGGACGTGGCGCGAATGCCGCCGCTCGGGAAGCTGGAGGCATCCGGCTCGCCTTGGACGAGCTTCTTGCCGGTGAACTCCGCGATGGCATTCCCTTCGCCGTCCGGGTTGTAGAAGCTATCGTGCTTCTCGGCGGTGAGGCCGGTGAGCGGGTAGAAGATGTGCGCGTAGTGGGTCGCGCCCTTGCCCAATGCCCAATCCTTCAGGGCGGCTGCTACGACGTCCGCGGTGGCGGGGTCGAGCGGCTGGTTGCCGTCGATCGTCTTCTTGAGCGACTTGTACACATCCTTCGGCAGATGCGCCTTCATCGCCCCCAAGCCGAAGACGTTGGCGCCAAACAAGGTGCCCGACGCGGTTTCCTTGTAATTGAGGGGCGGCGAGCTTGTCTTGAACGCCGAAATCTTGGAAATCGCCTTCTGTCGGATCGTGCTACCGCTCATTTTTTTTTCCTCTTAGTGGCTCTATTCGGCTGGGAAATCACCGAAGGGCGTTCCATCTACCGCTAGCAGTCTTTCCGCACGACTGCCGAACTGTTTCGTGATTGTTTCGTGTTCCGGGTCGAAATTCCACGCCTTCCCCGCGAACTCCCGTTTTCGTACGAATAATCCAGCCCCTGGCCGAATCCGTCGCCCGGATTGGCCAATCTTAACGGGCTTTAATGTACTCAAGTGACGAGGTGTGTTTCGGGGTGGGGTCACAATTCGGTGGTGAGCTCGATCATCGTCTCGCGGAACCCCTCGGCCGCGAAGAACTGACGCGCTGCGGCGTTCTTGCTCGCCGTGTGCAGGACGAGACGTGGGGCACCTTTGCCGCGCAGCCCTTCGCGAACTGCGTCGAGCAGCAGTCGAGCCACGCCCTGACGACGCAGCTCAGCGCTAACGAAAATGTCATGCAGCGCGCCACAGCTGTCCAGCAGCGCGTTCCAATCCCGGGGTTCGAGCCGAGCGTAGGCGTAGCCCACCACGCGACCGGCCTGCTCGGCGGCGAGCAGTAGCACGTCAGGATTGGCCAGCTCGCTCTCGAAGAACCGCGCGTAGCCGGTTTCTACGTTGGCGATCAGCATGAACCGCTGTGCGTCGAAGTCGTGGTGTTGTCGCACGAGTTGTCCGGCGAGCGCGGCAATGTCTCGCAAATCTCGCTGGTCTGCCTCCCGAACGATCACGGTCATGGGGGCAGCCTAGCCGCTTTTGCTCGAGTTCTGAAGAGTGGGCGATCGCGATCCCGCAGCGCACCCCCCATCGCGCCGGGTTCCCGCCTTTGGGAATCAAGAGCGAGTCGGGCGCTTCAGAGCGCGATCACGCCGGTGCCGATCAAAATCGAGAGCGCGGTGCCGACGACGAACAATACGATCACGGCCAACGTCACGACCACGCGCCGCTGCGCGTCCCGCCGCAGTCGGTCTTCCGGATCGCCGCCGCGGTGCAGTTCGGCCAAGGCTTCCAAATCCGGCACTGACTGCTGCCGGTTCGGGGGCATCAACGCTTCCTCGAGGGCAACCATGACCGGGCCGTGCGCATCGGCGGGGGAAGGGCGAATGCGCACCGAGATGGGCGTTTCGGTCCCCGAGCGGGTGCGTAGCGCTTGCGTCGATGCGCGCTCTAGCAAGCCCACCGCCGGTACGAGCTCCCCTGCGCCCAGCAAATCTTTGACCGAGACGACCGCGCTGATTTCGTTGACCCAAGCTCGACGCAGCGACGTCCCGACCGAATCTTCGGTGACGCCGCGCTCGATCAACCAGCGCGCGAGGGCTTCGCCCAGATCACGCATGCTGGGGTAACGATCGCTCGCGGCTTTGGCCAAGCCCCGAGTCAGGATGCTCCACAGCTCGGGCTGATCCACACCGTAGGACAGCAGGGACTTGGGCGCATCGTCGATGATCGTGCGCAAGAGCGCGTTGTAATTGTCGGCCTCGAACGGGCGGCTGCAGGTGATGGCCTCGAACAGCACGATGCAAAAACTCCACTGATCGGTGCGCGCATCGCTGGTCTCGCCGCGGGCCTGCTCGGGCGACATGTAGTCCGGCGTGCCGAGCGCGGTATCGCGCAGGGTCAAGCGCCGCACGCGGTCGGTCTTGTGCGAGATGCCGAAGTCGAGCAGCTTTGCTTGCAGGCCGAGCTCGGCCTGAGCGAGGAACACGTTCTCCGGTTTGATATCGCGGTGCAGGATGCCGCTCTCGTGCACGACGCTCAGCGCGTGCACGATGGGCAGCAAGGTGGCGACCGCTTGCTCCGGATCGAGCGCTCCCTGCTGCTCGATGCGCGTAGCCAAGTCTTCGCCCGCGAGCAGCTCGAGCACGATGAACGGATCGCCGCGATCGGTGTGACCGAAATCCAGCGCGCGCACGATGGCCGGATGCCCGAGGCGCGCGGTATTGCGCGCTTCCTCCAGCAGGCGTTCGGCGAGCCCCGACTCGGTTGCGCCCATGACGCCGATGAACTTGACCGCGACGTCGATGTCGAGACCGAGGTGGTGGGCGACCCAGACTTCGCCCATCCCCCCCGCGCCGAGGGGCCGCAAGAGTTCGTACTTCTCGGCGATGATCAGCCCGGGGACGTAGAACGTCACACGCTGGCCGGAGAGCGGCCCGTTCGCCTGGCTGCCCGGCTCTTCGAGCGCGAAATCCGGCCCGCTCACGAAGCGCTGGGGTGCCGGCTCGCTCAGCGCGCGAATGCTCGTCGTGCGACCCTGTTCGTCCAGCAGCGGAGGCGTGGACGCGCTAGCGTCGCGCTTCCCAGTCTCGGGCAATCGGGTCATTGGCAGCCAGTGTAACTCGGGGTGGCGGCTATCGCCCAATGATTCGATCTTTGCCAAGCGCGTCCGAACGCGGACATTTCTGACCCTTTTCGCAAGGTTCACGATCGAAGAGCTTTTGTCGGGCGCGCGTTCACCGCACATGTAGTCAAGTGTCGCCTGACGCGATGCGACGGATGTCGACAGTCTCAGAGTGGTTCAGACTCACATTGGCTGTCGCGCGTCATCGAGCGTCAGCACGTTGGGAGTGATTCGCTTCAAGACGTCCGAATAGCGCTCCAGCAACTTGCCGCGCAAATGCAGAAGATCGAGCTCACCTTCGATCAGATCCACACGCGCGCGCTGCACGCGTAGTTGGGCCTGGCGGTGTGAGTCATCGGCCTTCTGTACTTCGATTGCGAGCGCCGTTCCGGCGAGGAATTTGCCGCGCTGTCCGTCCGCGAGCTGGCCTGCGACCTTCTCGGTGACCTGCGCGAGCTCGAATCGGCTCTTGGCCGCGTTGCGCCGCGCGAGGGCCGATTGCACGTCGGTGCGCAGCTGCTGGCGCTCGCTCTCGATCTGCTTCTCGGTGATGTGCGCGCTGAGCAGCGCGCTTTGAATCTGCGCGTTGCGGCGAGTATTGGTGACCGGTGTCTCGAAGGTGAGCGCGACCTGCGCGCTCACTGCGTCGAGCTTTCCGAACTGTTCGAACGCGGGCGACACGGCGCGGTTACCCAAGCCCTGTGCCGACACGTAAGCGTCCAGGTTGAGGGAAGGACGCAGTGAATCGCCAGCGATCTTGGCTTGGTATTGCGCGACCTGCAGTTCGGCCTGTAGCCGCTTCAGCTCGTACGATGCCGCCAATGCATCATCGACCGCTTGCGCACTCGCATCGTCGATGACTACGTCCGGAGGCGTATCGGCTGGCGTCAAATCCGGACCGACACGCTCGGCTTGGCCGATGGCTTGCGCCAAGGCCAACGCGCGCTGACGTTGATCGGTGGACTGTTGCACCATCGATTCTTCTTGCTCCGCGACTTGCGTCGCGAACGGCAACGCATCCACATTGGCGAGCGTGCCGCTCTTGACCTGTTCGCGCGCCTGCTCCTCCAAGATTTTGGCCAAATCACGCGACGCTTCGATGATTTTTATGGCCTCGGTCGAGTACCAGAGTTCCCAGTAGTCGGTCAGTACGTCGTGCAAGAGTTGGCTGCCGGACTGCATGGCGGCGAGTGTGGCGGCGGTGCGGTTGAGCCGCGCCACGCGCAAGCTGGCCAAGCCCACGGTATTCCATGCTCCGCGCAGGAACGGCTGCGACAACGTCAGCGTTCCGACCAGAGAATAGGCGGGGCCGACTGCGTTGTCGCCACCTGGGTTGTTGATCGGGGGTGAGCGGCTGACTCGACGCTGCCCGCTGACGCTCGCGCCCACCGTGGTGCCGGTCGAGAAGGTCTTACTCAAGCCCGCGCCGAGCACCGCGATGTCACTGACGCTCACGATCGTGCCATCGGTGCCGCGTAAAGTAGGGCTGCCATTGTGGGTGATGGTGCCGTTGGCATTGAAGATCGGATCGTATAGCGCCTCTTCGCCAATCACCGCGTAGCGCGCTTGCGCTTGTTGTAGGAAGGCGATGTGCAAGCTCGGGTTGTTCTTGACCGCGATCTCGACCGCGCTCTGGGTCGTCAGACCGCTTGGCGTGTCTTGGGCGAGAGCTGGCCGGGCCAGTACTAGTGAGACCGCGACCGCGATCAGCGTCGGGTGTTTGTTACTCATGGCGTAGTGCCTCGATGGGATTCAACTGCGCGGCCTTGCGCGCCGGCAGATAGCCGAAAAGTACACCGACGAGCGCCGAAAAGACGAACGCCAAGACGACGATGTCGGGCGGGATCACGAACGGCAGAGAGAGCGAGCGCGCCGCAAAGAATGAGCCGATTAGCCCCAATACTACGCCAATGATGCCGCCGCACGTGGAGAGCACGATCGCCTCCAGCAGAAACTGCATCATGACCTCGCCCGCGAACGCGCCAATCGCCAAGCGGATGCCGATCTCCCGTGTGCGTTCAGTCACCGATACGAGCATGATGTTCATGATGCCGATGCCGCCGACGATCAGACTGACCGCGGCGATCGCGCCCAACAGCGCGGTCATCGCGTTGGTGGTGCTGGTCACGGTGTCGGCAATCTCGGCCATGTCTCGCACGTTGAAGTCGTCCTCCGAGCCGAGCGGGCGGTGACGCCTCTGGCGTAAGAGCGCGCGGATACTCTCGGCCACGATCGCCGTATCGAGCCCCTCTTCTGCCGACACCAAAATCAACGATACGTCGTTGTTGCCCGTGATCCGGCGCTGGAATGCGCCGAGCGGGATCAGCAATAAGTCATCCTGATCTTGACCCATGCCCGCGGTGCCTTTCGACACCAAGGTGCCAATGATCTGGCAGGACAGCTTGCCCACGCGCACCTGTTTGCCAATCGCGTCTTGGTTGCCGAACAGCGCGTTCTTGACGGTGGCTCCCAGCACGCACACCGAGATGCCGGATTGGGCCTCTTGCTGAGTGAAGGTCCGACCCTGGTCGATGGCGTAGCCGCGCACTTCGAAGAAGTTGTTGTCCGTGCCGGTCACCTGGGTGCTGGCGTTCTTGTTGCCGTAGATGACCTGCTGTTGGCTGGTGGAGCCCGGCGCTACCGCGTGCACGCCGGAAATCTCCGCCTCGATGGCCTTCATGTCGGCCATCTTCAGAGCCTGAGCCGCGCCCGACGCGCCGCCGCGGACGCGCGCGCCGGCGCTCACCATCAGCAGATTCTTGCCCAGCTTACCAATGTCTTCGCTGACCTTTTGCGTCGCGCCGCGGCCCACCGAGACCAGGGCAATCACCGCGCCCACGCCGATCACCACGCCCAGCATGGTGAGCACCGAGCGCAGCGTATTCCTGCGGATCTCGCGCAGCGCCATCAGCACCGTCTGTAAGAACATCAGTGCACTCGCTCGGGGCGCGTGTCTTCGACGATATGGCCGTCTTTGAACACCACCACGCGGTTGGCGAAGGCTGCGACGTCCGGCTCGTGCGTGACCATCACGATCGTGATGCCGCGCGTCCGATTCAAGTCGACGAGCAGCTTCATGATCTCCTCCGTGCGCGCGGAGTCGAGATTTCCCGTTGGTTCGTCGGCTAGGAGCAGCTCCGGATCGGTGACCAGAGCGCGGGCGATGGCGACGCGTTGCTGCTGGCCACCCGAGAGTTCTTGGGGCGTGTGGTCGGCGCGGTCCGAGAGGCCAACCAAAGACAGCGAGCGCAGCGCGGCCTCGCGACGAGCCTTGGCTCCTACGCGCCGATACACGAGCGGTAGTTCCACGTTCTCCAGCGCGCTGGTGCGCGAGAGCAGGTTGAAGCCCTGGAACACGAAGCCGATGTAGTGTCGGCGCAGCAAGGTCAGGCCGTCACCATGCAGGTCGGTCGTGGCCACGCCGGCCAGGTGGTAGCTGCCAGTGGTAGGCACGTCCAAGCAGCCCAGGATGTTCATGCACGTCGACTTGCCGGAGCCGCTCGTGCCCATGATGGCCACGAAGTCACCGCGCGTGATGTCGAAGTCGATGCCCGCCAGCGCCCGCACCTCGGATTCACCCTCCCCGTAGCGTTTCTGCACGCCACGCAGCTGAATGATCACCTCGCCATCGGTCGTGGGACTCGTCGTGATGGGGCTGATCACTCGACCTTCCTCTGATCGATTTCGGTGATCACCTGCGCGCCGGCGTTGAGGCCGCTCTTGATCTCGGTGCGTTCGCCATCGGTGCCGGCGATCTCGACCACCGTTCGCTTGGGGCGCCCGTCTTCGAGGATGTACACGAGCCCTTGCGAATCGGCCGCCGTGATCACTTTCTTTCCGGTGCGCGCGCGCGTGGCGTTGCCGCCGCCGGTGCGTGGCGGCCCGCCCGGCATGCTGCCGCCCAAGAAGGGAATGCCGCCCGCGGCGCTGCCCTTCGCAGCGGCGGGCGGACTGAAGCGGAGCGCTGCGTTCGGCACTAGCAGCACCCCCTTGCGCTCGTCGGTGGTGATGGTGGCCGTCGCGGTCATGCCTGGCCGCAGCAAGCGCTCACTATTGTCGACGGAGAGCACCGCTTGGTAAGTGACGACGGTTTGGCCGGTGGTCGGCAGATTGTGAACCGAGACCACTTTGGACGAAAAGCCATGGCCGTTCCAAGCGTCGACCAAGAAGCTCGCGCTCTGCCCTTCTTTGACCTTGCCTACGTCTGCTTCGTCGATGTCCACGTACAGGCGGAGCTGTGTCAAATCTCGCGCGAGCGTAAATAGAATCGGCGCGGACATCGATGCGGCCACTGTTTGCCCGGGTTCGACGAAACGCGACAGCACGATGCCGTCGATCGGCGAGCGAATCACGGCGTATGACAGCTGAGTCTGCGCGTCCTTCAACGAGGCGCGCGCGAGCGTGGCTTGGGCGGTCGCGGAGGTGATGCTCGCGCCTGCGCGATCCGCGTCGGCTTTGGCGCTGTCTAGATCCTTGCTCGAGATGAGACCTTTTTGCGAGAGGTCCACCGAGCGCAGGTATTGCGCTTTTGTCTGCGCCTGGGTCGCTTTGGCCAAGATCACGGAGGCGTCGGCGGCGTTCACTTGTGCCTTCGATTGCTCGACGCGGGATTGGAGCTGAGCCGTGTCGATCTCCGCGAGCACTTGGCCAACGGTCACGTGGTCATTGAAATCCACGTTAATTTTCGTCAGTTTGCCCGAGATTTGCGAGCCGACATCGACCGAATCGAGGCCTTTCAAAGTACCCGTCGCGGTGACGGTTTCTTTCAAATCGCCCACTTGGGCGGGGGCGCTCAAGTAGCGAACCACCTTACTGGCCTTACTGGCCTTGCTGCGCCAGGAGTAGATCCCGGCCGCGCTCGCGAACACCACGATCACTCCGACGATTTGATAGATTCGGGCGCGTCGCCGTCGTGATTTGGTTTCGGCCAAGATCGCGGCTCCGTCGGGTCTAGCACTCATTATTGCTAGATTTAGCCTAGGGCTCATTCGCTGCGTACGGGTATCTTTTTTGTGTCGGATTGTGTTTGGCTCGGGCGGTGCTCGTGACCCTCGTGTACGCTCTCCTGCAGCATGGAAGGCGCGCGTCTAAAGATTCTGGTCGTCGAGGACGATGCAAAAATAGCGCGTCTCACCCGTGACTACCTCGAGCAGCATGGCTTCGATGTCACACTGGTGAGCGATGGGCTCGCCGCAACGCGCGAAGCACTCCGCCCGGAGTTCGACGCCGTCGTGTTGGACTTGATGCTGCCCGGCAAGAGCGGCTTCGAAGTGTGTCGCGAAATCCGCGAACATTCGCACGTGCCGATCATCGCCGTTACGGCGCGGGTCGAAGTCGCCGATCGCGTACTCGGGCTCGAGCTCGGCGCGGATGACTACGTGACCAAACCGTTCTCCGCGCGTGAACTGCTGGCGCGTATTCAAGCCGTGGTGCGCCGGGCCGAGGGGCGCGCCGGCCCGCGCGCTCGTGAAGTGAAAGTGGGCCGCGTGATCGTCGACAGCGCGAGCCTCCGCGCCACACTCGATGGCCAGCTCTTGGCGCTGACTTCGTACGAGTTTGCGCTGCTGCGCGCATTGGCGGAAAATGCCGGCAAGGTGCTGACGCGCGAGCGCCTGCTCGATCTCGCCAAGGGCAACGCAGAAGAGGCGTTCGACCGTTCGGTCGACGTTCGCATCTCACGCCTCCGTCAAAAGCTGGGCGATGACCCTCGTCACCCGCGCTTGCTCAAGACCGTTCGCGGCAGCGGCTATATGCTCGTGGCCGAGGAATCGGCGTGAGTGAACGCTCGGGCACTCGCCCTTGGTTTCTAGCTCGCGTCTACTTGTACGGGGTGTTGATGATCGCGCTCGCCGTCGTGGCCAGCGTGTTGGTCGGACGCTTCACGTTGCGTCCCGCGCTCGATGGGCCTGCGCGTCCCGCCTCTACCTGGATCGCCTGGCACATGGCTGAGCTCGCCGATCAACCGGATGAGCTGAATAAGCAGCTCTTGGACTTGAAGGCGCGAGTCGGCATCGATTTGGCAGTTTACGAGCTGAACGGCCGGCTTTTGGGCACGACCATGCAGCCCCCGCTACCACCGATCGACAGTGATGATTTGCAGCGTTTGCAGCGCGAAGGCACGGTGTTTGGGCGCGGTTGGGGCATGGTGCTCGAACCCAAGACCGATCGCAGCGCGGCCCGCTACTCGGTCATGCGCTACAAGGCACCGGAGTGGCCGCTGAGCTTGATGCTCAAGCAAGCGGCCGTGGCCTTGGTCGTCTTGGCGCTGGTTTCGATCCCGCTTGCGCGATCGGTCACCGCGCCGCTCGCGGGCCTCTCCAGCATGGCGCGTCGCTTCGGCAAGGGCGACCTCACGGCGCGCTTTCGCTCCCGGCGTCGAGATGAGATCGGGGCGTTGGGCCGTGCTTTCGACGACATGGCCGATCGTATCGCCGCGCTGCGTCGCTCCGAGAAAGAGCTGCTGGCCAATGTTTCCCACGAGCTGCGCACGCCGCTCGCGCGCATCCGCCTCGCCCTCGAGCTCGTGACCGACGGGGATCGCGACAAAGCCAGCAGCTACCTGACCGACATCGGTGAAGATTTGGCAGAGCTCGAGCGTTTGCTGGACGACGTGCTCAGCGCCGCCCGCTTGGATCTCGCGCGCGACTCCGCCGGTGACGCGCTCCCGCCGCTGCACCTCGAGATGCTGTCCGCCCGGACGCTGATCGAGGCCGCCGCGCACCGGTTTTTGGTGCGTTATCCCGATCGCGCGTTGACGTGCGAGATCCCCGCCGAGCTGCCCACTTTGGAAGCCGACCCGATGCTGCGCCGCGTGTTCGACAACCTGCTCGACAACGCGCGCAAGTTCTCGGAAGGCCCGGTTCGACTCAGCGCCCGCGCCACGGATGATGGCGCGCGTTTGGTGGTAGAGGTCGCCGATCGCGGCATCGGCGTGTCCGAAGCGGATCAGTCGCGGATTTTCGAGCCGTTTTTTCGCAGCGACCCGAGCCGCACGCGCGCCACGGGCGGTGTGGGCTTGGGACTCGTGGTGGTGCGGCGCATCGTCGAGGCCCACCATGGGACGGTCGAGGTGGAGAGCGAACTCGGCGCGGGCAGCCGCTTCTCGGTCACTTTGCCGCTCTCTCAGCCGCAGGCTTCGCCGCAGTCCTCTCGGCTCGGCGCGGCGTGAGTCTCTGGGCTCTGCCGACGTCGAAGTGCAAGTCGAAGCCACGGCCGCGGCTGCGGCCGTGCTCGAGTCCGGCAAGCTAGGCGGCAGCTACTTGGAGCCGGCCTTTTCCTTCTTCTTGGCCTTCTTCTCCTTCACGGTGAGCTTGGGCTTGTTGGTCGTCTTGGTCTTCTCTTGGCCTTTGGGCATCTTGCAAAACTCCCTGCGCAAGCCGACGTGGCGCGCAGCTTTCTAACTACTCCTTCGCGCGCGTCTCTGGAAGAGCAGAAAATCAGCGCACGGTCTCGTCTGCGCTCGTTGCGCTCGTTGGTGGTGTTTGCCCGGGGAGCCTGTCTGGCTCCCTCAGTGCGTCTGGGTCACCTTTTCGGCGAGCCGGGCGAGGGCCGCAGGGTCCATGTCCGAGACCAGGGCGTAGCCCAGGTCGTGATCTCGCCAAAGCAGGACATTGAAGCCGCGCGAGGCGGCGCTCGCTGCGGAACGGCCGCCAACCGCGCGGTCCGGGTGCGAGGGAAAGCTCAGGTCTTGGCTACGAAACACGAACAAACTGGCCGTGTGCAAGCGGTGCTTGAAGACGAAGGTCGCCGCCTTGCGGTCCACGAATAGCGCGATCGCTCCCCCCTCCAGCGGGAATTCTTCGTCGCCGCTGAACTCGAGCACGGGGGCGAAGTCCAGCTTGCCGGCAAACCACGGCTTGACCTGGTGAATGCCCCCGCTCTCGATCTCGATTGGGTGCTGCGCGTACAGCACGCGCAGGTGGTCATTGATCGCCTCGTCGATCAGCGGCTGACGCGAGCCGCCGAAGCCGCGTACGAGCAGCGCCGCGAGCAAAGCCGCGGCAAGCCCGGGCACGATCATGGCTGCCCAGCGATTGAGGCGACGCCGTGGTGGGGCGGGCGCGGCACCCGCGGCGGGCGCGGACGCAGCGGGCGGGGCAGCCGCAGTTGCCAGCGTGCCCGCGAGCTTTTCCCGCAGAGAATCGGGGAGCGCGTGTCGTGGTCGCCGCTCGAGCGCATGTTCGAGTGCTTGCTCGCGTTCGAAGAGCCGACGACAATCACTGCAGGTCTGCAAATGCGCAGTAAATGCTACGCTTTGCGGCGCGGCGAGCCGACCTCGCACGGCGTCGAGCAAGAGCTCGCGCATCGTCCGGCAGTCGCTCATTTGGCGTACTCCTTCAGCTCTTCACGAAGTGTGGCGCGAGCTCGTGCGAGTCGCGACTTGACCGTTCCAACTGCCGTATCCATCACACTGGCGATTTCGGTCTCGGTGAAGCCTTCCAAGTCCAGCAAGATCACCGTGCGCCCTTCCTCGGACAGCCGGCTCAGCGCGGCCTCGATGTCACGGGCGACCAGCCCCCGTAGACGATCGATCTCGAAGTCTCCGCGCAACCAATCATCGCTCGAGGCCGCTTCGCCGTCGCTTTCTTCGGTAAGTGGGCTTTTGCGCTGTCGCCTTCGTCCGTCCAAGAAGGTATTGCGCAAGATTCTGAACAACCATGCCCGGAGGTTCGAGCCGAGGACGAACGAGGTCTGTGCGTTCAGAGCGCGCGCGAAGGCATCCTGCACCAAGTCCTCTGCCTCTGCAGGGTTGCGGCACAAGTAACAGGCGAAGTTGTATAGGGCGCCGGCCTGCTCCAAGAGCTGCTCCGCAAACGGCGGTTCGCTCCGGGGCGGTTCGCGAAGCATGCCCTCGGCGTACCAGTGGAGGCTGGCGTCCCGCAAGTGCGGTGCCGACGTGAAGCGCTTGGAGCTTGCGGAGCCGAAGTTCAACACCTGACCAACGTCGCGGGGCTGCCGAAGGTTCCACGAAAAATCGCCTCGGAACGCCGTTCCGAAGACGACTTTACAATCGACCCTGCGGCACGAAACGAGACGCCGGAGGCTGGGCCGCCCCGCGGCTCGCAGCTCGACCATCAAAAACCCAAGTTCAAAGATCTTGGGGCATGCACCATACTGCGCGCCCCGATGACCTACCGAGCCGCCGACAGCCGTTACCAGAGCATGCGTTACAACCGAGTGGGTCAGAGCGGCCTCAAGCTACCTGCGATATCACTGGGCTTGTGGCACAACTTCGGTGGGGTCGACGCGTTCGAGAACGGGCGCACGATGCTGCTGCGCGCGTTCGATCTCGGTATCACGCATTTCGACTTGGCCAACAACTATGGTCCCCCTGCCGGCTCCGCCGAGCAAACTTGCGGACGAGTCTTGCAGCAAGATCTGCGCGCTCATCGCGACGAGCTCGTGATCTCGAGCAAGGCCGGCTACGGCATGTGGCCGGGACCCTACGGAGAGTGGGGCTCGCGCAAATACTTGATCGCGAGCGCCGATCAGAGCCTGGTTCGACTCGGACTCGACTACGTGGACATTTTCTACAGCCACCGGTTCGACCCCGAGACCCCGCTCGAAGAAACGATGGGCGCGCTCGATCAGCTCGTGCGAAGCGGTAAAGCCTTGTACGTGGGGATCTCGAACTATCCAGCCGAGGAGACGCGCCGCGCTGCTCGCATCTTGCGCGATCTCGGCACGCCCTGTTTGATTCACCAGCCGTCGTACAGCCTGTTCAACCGCTGGGTCGAGCCGGAGCTGCTCAGCGCCCTGCGCGACGAGAAGATGGGCTGCATCGCCTTTTCCCCACTCGCGCAGGGGCTCTTGACCGACAAATACCTGTCCGGGATCCCCGACGATTCGCGGGCGGGCAAGGCGCACGGCTTCTTGCGCCCCGAGCAAGTCACGGCCGAGAAGCTCTCGCAGATCCAGAGCCTGAGCGAGATCGCCCGTGCGCGCGGGCAGAAGCTCGCCCAAATGGCGATCGCTTGGGTCCTACGACATCCGGGCATGACTTCGGCGCTGATTGGCGCGAGCAAAGTCTCTCAGATCGAAGATGCGGTGGCCGCGCTCGCTCACGCCGAATTTACGGCCGCAGAGCTCGCCCGCATCGACGAGATCGCGCCTTGGCCTTAGCCGCCGACGCTGGCTCGGTGATCGATGGCGCGCGCGAACTGATCCGGGTATTCGAGCAGCTGCGCGGCGCGTTCGGCAGCGAGCTCGGCGAGCTTGCCTTGTTGCCGTCCGAGAGCACATTGCAGGTACAACGCTTCGCGCAGCAGCGGTTCGAGGTCCGTCGCGCAACGCTTCTGCCAGGCTTCTTCGGTTTGCGTTTTTTGCTCGACCGAACCTTCGAAGTCGATCATCAAGAGCTCGAGTGGCTGCGGGCAGACGATCAAATTGTGCAGCTCCGCGTCGCCGTGGGCGAGCCCACCCGCTTGCAACGCGAGGTGCTTGGTCAGCGCTTCTTCACACAACTTCCATAGGCCCACCGCTGACGCGAGCGGGAGCTTTTCGGCGATTGCGATGTTCGCAGTCTGCGGTTGGGCATCGAATGGCGACACGCGTGTGTACGGATGACCCGGTAGCAAACAGCTGCGAAAGGTGTTCGGGGTGTGGCCAATGGGCGGCGGGATGTCGATCAGCGTGGCCGCGCGGGCGTGGTTGTCGAACTCGTCTTTGGTGTCGCCATGCATCTGACCCGGAAAGTACGATTTGCGAAAATGGAACGGATATTCGGCGGCCAGGGGAAAGGTCTTGCGCGTGTCGGCGCTCGCGATCACCAGATCTCCCGACATCAGCATCATTGCGCCGACCTGTCGCTTGGCGACCGTCCTCACCACGTAGTCACGTTGTGGTGGCGTATCGATGAACGTCAGGTACTCCCGTGACAGCAACACTGAATGTCTGGGAGAAACCGGGACCAGCCGCTCGTCTTCCATCGCGCGCTGACCCTCCCAGATGCATCGGCTCGCGGCAAGCTGCGGGAAATATCCAGGCGATCGCAAGCTGCTTCCGGGCGTCTCGAGCGCGTCGATGAATTGTGTTGGTCGGCACGATCGGCCTCGCGCGAGTAGCTCTCGGTGCGGCTGAGTGAGCGACTGAGTGTCACGAGCGGATACCAACACACACGCAGATTGAGAATCGAATTTGGATTCTGCCCGCTGCCGATTTCGTAATTTCTGTCAGGATTGGGAGTATGCCGTCCTCGAATTCGGAGGCGCGTGCGCGCCTGGCGTTGTTGGCGTTGCTGTCACTTCCCGCATGGGCTTGTGCGACTGCGATCGACAACGCGCCTGCGGACACCAGCCCGCTCGCGTCCAGCGGCGACTCCGGAAATCCGAGCGCTGGCAGTAGCGGAAGCGCGAGCGCAGGCGCCGGTTCGAGCGCAGGCAAGGGCGGAGCAACGGGCGCGGCCGGCAGCGGCGCGAGCGGCGCGCCTCAAAGCGGGGGCGCGCCGAGCAGTGCAGGTAGCGGTGGCGCGGGGAAGGGCGGCACGAGCGCTGGCGGCAGCAGCAGCGCGGGCAAGGGCGGCACCAGCGGTGGCGGTGGCAGCAGCGCCGGTAAGGGCGGCACCGCGGGGAGTAGCACTGGTGGTGCGGGCAAGGGTGGCTCGAGCAGTGCTGGCTCGAGCAGCGCTGGCTCGAGCAGCGCTGGCTCGAGCGCAGGTGGCGCGAGTAGCGGCGGGACGACCGGCGGCACCGGCTGTGACGCGGCACACGCGGTCGCGACCATCACGACCCAACAGGTCTACACGGGCAAGGCCAACGACTGCGTGCGCCTGGCCGTCAATCCGACTTGGGCGATGATCGCGCTGAAGTTCCAACCCATGCCGGGGACCGCCGCATACCCCGTGCCCTTCTCGTTCTTCAGTTGCGCGGGCAACGGCACCGGGTCACTCACCGGTGACTACGTGGAAAACACTTTCAAGACTGGAACCAATCCGGGCTGTGATTTTTTCGTTCAATTTGGTGGTGGTGCGACGACGATTAAGGTGACTTACTATGATTGATCCGCCATCGTCGTGATTCCTTCCATGCCTCATTTTGCCTTGAATTCGCAGTCTGTCGTCGTTGCGGCCGTGAGCGCCGTGGGTCTCCTAGTCGCTTGCTCGAGTGACCAGGACCGAACATTCGGCAATGGTGGCGCAGGCGCTGCTGGTGCGGCCACGGCGGGGGCAAGCGCGGCGGGCGCGGGCACTGCAGGCGGTGGCCGCGGCGGGCAGGCGGGCAGTGGCGTCACGGCCGGCGCTCCAGGCGTTGCCGGTTCGGCCAGCGGCGGCACCGCCGCGGGCGGCGCGGGAGCGGGCGGTATGTCGACCGGCACGGCGGGCATGAGCACGGGCGGCACTACCGCTAGCGGCGGCGCCGCGGGCGCCCCGTCGGGCGGCGCCGCTAGCGCGTGCCCGGCCGACGCTACGTTTTGCTCCGGCTTCGAAGTCACCACGCTGCCAATGGGCGCCGTGTACAAAGCGAACGCCGCACCCGGCGAGTGGACGCGCGATTTCGAGGTCGACACCACGCTGTTTCATGGCGGCAAATCATCCGTGCGGGTGAAGTCCGGTTCGGAAGCGGGCGTCTCCGGTGCCTACCGCATGTTGGCCGTGCCCGCGCCGTCGGGCCCCTTTTGGGCGCGCTTCTACATCCAGCAAACGGAGCTCGATCTCGGCGGCGCAGATCACAACGTGTTCGCCAGCGCCGCCGTCAGTGACGAACCCAACGCCGCATCGATCGAATTCGCCGAAGACGTGGGCATCGCCTTCAACACCTCGGACGCTGTGCGCTGGCCCATGGGCTACGGTCGGCTGACCTCGGGTGGCACGATGCCCTTCAGCTTGCCGAAGGGAATGTGGCACTGCATCGAGATCTCTTTCGATGGTCAAGGCCGTCAGCAGCAGCTGTACATCAACGGCACGCTGCAGATCGACGCCAAGGACTATCCGGCCGCCGCCGTCGCCGCCAAGAACTTCAAGTTCGGCTTCAATCAGCTGCACGGCCCCGCGCGCAAGGTTTGGTACGACGACGTAGCCGTCGGCCCGACGCGCCCGAAGTGCCTGTGACCAGCTCGGTGATTGTCGGATATTGCTATTGAAAATCGCCTGCGCGGCGGGCTGAGCCGTTTTGCTCGCGGCTGGCCACTCCAGGGGGGCGGGCGCTCCGCGACTCAGCATGGCCGGTACCAACAAGCTCGTCCGCGTCGTAGGCGGCAAAGGGCAGGCGAGCGAGCCGTCATCTGCGCTCGATCCGCATGAGCTCGTTCGTGCCTTGAAGGCGGCAGAGCCGCGGGCCGAGCGGGCCTTCTTGCTTGCCGAGACTGCGCACGTCGAACGCATGCTGACACGCGTGCTCGGATTTTGCGCCGAGCTCGACGACCTGACGCAAGAGGTCTTCATTCGCGCCTTTGCTCGCATCGCGGATCTGCGCGAGGCTGAGTCACTGCGCGCCTGGCTCAGCTCGATCGCAGTGTTCGTGGCGCGCGAACAGATTCGTCGCAAACGGCGGCGCCGTTGGTTGCTGTTCTTGCCCACCGAAGAACGCCCCGAACTGCCGATGGTCGCCGCTTCGTTCGAGGCACGCACGGCGTTGCGCGTGCTGTACGAGGTGCTGGATGGCTTCGCCGCGGACGAGCGCATCGCCTTCACGTTGCGCTTCGTGGAAGGTATGGAGCTCAGCGAGATGGCGGAGGTATGTCAGGTCTCGCTGGCGACGATCAAGCGGCGCTTGAAGCGCGCCAGTGACGAATTTTACTTGCGCGGGCGCGCCCGCGCCGAGCTCGTGGATTGGTTCGAGGAGGGTAGCCGATGGCGTCGAATCGAGAGCTGAGCACACTCGGGCGCACGCTCGCCGAGGTCCAAGACGATGCCTTGAAAAAACGCGCGCGTCCGCCCGTGAGCGCGACAATCGCTGCGATTTATCAGGCGCGAGCGCGTCGCGAGCGCGCGCGCCGCCGTTGGTCGCGCTTCGGCTATGGCGCGGGCGCGGCCGCGCTTGCGGCCGCATCGATGCTGTTCGTGCTCCGTCCGCGCCCGCTCGAGTTCCAGGTCGGTGACAGCGCTGGCCCTGGGCGGTTGGGCGCGTTGGTCGTGGCGCCTGACACGGGCGCGCGCAGCTTGAGCTTCAGCGATGGTAGTCGTGTTCAGCTCCGCTCGGGGGCGCAAGCGCGCGTCGTCAGCAGCAACGAGCATGGCGCGCGCGTGGTCATCGAACGCGGCGCCGTGCGCGCAGATGTCGTGCCGCGCCCCAATAACGATTGGTCGCTGCTCGGGGGCCCGTTCGAGATCCATGTCACGGGCACCAGCTTCGAGAGCGGCTGGGATCCACAGCGGCAACAATTGTTCGTCAAGATGCAAGAAGGGCACGTGCTCATTTCCGCCGAATGCTGGTCAGGAACGCGCGCGCTCCACGCCGGCGAATCGGCTACCTTTTCGTGTGTTCCCGAGTCCAAACCCGGACTACCCCAGGAGCCAGTGGCCGCGCCGCAGCCGACGCTTGCTTTGCCTCCAGCGTCGACTCCCGAGCGCACTGGCAGTGCGCTCCCGGAGCCGCGAGCGAGCGCGAGTGTTGCGCCATTCGGTGTGCCGCCGGCACGCCTGTCGAGCTGGCGCGAGCTGAATGCGCTCGCCGACTACGCCGGTGCATTTGCCGCTGCAGAGCGCGAAGGCTTCGACCGGTTGTGCGAGACTTTGTCCACCTCGGAGTTGCTCGAGCTCGCCAGCACGGCGCGCTTGGCGGGCCACCCCGAGCGAGCGCAGGCCGGCTACGCTGCGGTCCGGCGCCGTTTCGCAGGCTCCGAGAGTGCTGCGAGCGCGGCGTTCCACTTGGGGCAGCTCGCGTTCGATGGTGCGCACGACTACCGAACCGCGCGCCGCTTCTTTGCGGCCTATCTGGCCGAGTGCCAGAACTGCGCTCTGGCCCCCGAAGCCCTCGGCCGCCGCATGGAAGCAGAGCAGCGGCAGGGAGAGCTCGAGCTCGCTCGCACATCGGCGCGGCTCTACCTCGAGCGCTACCCGAAGGGCGCTCATGCCCGATTGGCCGAGAGCTTGACGCAACCATGAGCGCCGGCTGGCTGCGGCGCGGGTTTTCGTGTCTCGTCTTTCTGTTCGCGATCGGAGCTTCGCGCTGGGCGTCGGCCGAAGCGGCGCGTGTGCTGTTCGTGAGCGACGAACAGACGCCGTTCAGCGCCCGCATTCGCGCCGAGATCGAGGCCATGGGTCTGCAGATCGTGTCCGCCGATGTGCTGGATGCCGACGGCGCGTTCGGAGCCAACGCGGCGGCACACGTCATCGATAGCCCGCCACCGCGGCGCGTCGAGCTGTGGCTCAGGCAAGAGACGACCGGGCGGCTCGCGCTCGATCGCGTCTTGGAGGCCGAGCAGATGGAGGGCGAACCTAGCGCCGCGGACGCCACCTCCGCGGTGCGCGTATCCGAACAGCTGCGCGCTTTTTTCCAGCCCCTGCGCGATCGCGAAAGTGCAATCGAGCTGATGCCGCCGCGCCCTCCGCCGCCGCCACTCGAACCGATCCGCGCGCCGCCGAGCGCTGCGCGAGCTCCGGTCTCGACCACGACTTTGGCCGAAGAGGGCCGGTTTTTTCAAGAGGTCGCCGCCGCTATTCCGATGCAGCCCGGCTCGCTGGGCTCGGATTTGCTGCTTCGCGCACGCCTCCGCTTTGGTTCGACGTACGGGCTCGGAGTGAAACTCGTCCTACCGGTGGTGTCGTCGACCGTGAGCTCCGGTGTCAACGCAGCCGATGTCTCTGCATCGTTGATCGGAGCCGAGCTGTCGGCGCTGGTTGTCACGACTCCGTTCGCTACGGTCCGTGCGCATGCGGCAATCTCGCTACTTTGGCTGAGTGCGACTGGCCAGGCACAGGCGCCGTACACCGATCGCGTCGATCGCAAACTGGCAGCGCTCCCAAGCCTGGGCAGCGAACTGGGCTTTCGTCTGACCAAGCATTGGCGTTTGTGTTTGGGCGGAGAGATCGGCGTTGCCTTACCCAAACTGGAAGTGGCGTTCGCGGGACAAAGCGTCGCCACTTGGGGTCGCCCGTTTGCCTTGTTTTCTGCGGGTGTGGGCGTTACCTGGGGCAAGCCGTGAGCCGTATTCCGCGCGAGCGGCCACTTGGGGGGTGGAGGGAAATGATGAAATCGAAGCGCGTCGTCCGGGGGGCTTCGTGGGGCTTGCTGCTCGTGGCCGCCTGCGAACCGAGCATTGTCGAGCCGATCGGCGGGGGGCCGAACGAAGTGAGTAGCAGCGGAAATGCCGGGCAGAGCGTAGGCTTTGCGGGTCGCGGAGGCGGGCTTGGTGGCTTCGGTAATGCCGGCTCTGGAACTTCCGGCGGCGGCAGTGTCGAGACCGGGTCTGCTCGAGCCGGCAGCGCGGGCGAGATCATCGGCAGTGCCGGCGCCGGAGCATGTGTCGGCTCGTTGAGCGAGGTCGTCGCTGCAGAGTGGGGTGATTGTCCGCCCCTGTTGTGTGACGCGTTGGTTGCGGTTGAAGACTGCGCTCGCGTTCCCGCGGGCGCGCTGACGCAAGTTGGGGTTTGCGGCATGCTACGGTCGATCACGGTCGACTACGGGACCCACGGTAAAACTTGCTACTACCCGTTGGTTGGTGGTGATTCCAAGTTGGTCGGTGCGGCCGCGTGGGACGATACACCACGCTATTGCGATGGGACTTCCTCCCGAATCGTGGCCGGCAAAATCGCCGGAGACTGCATGAACAGGAACGAGTCCGCGACGGTTTGCGACTACTCGAGCTCGCCGGGCGATGCCAGCGGCGGTGCGGACGGAGGAGCTGGGTTCGGCAGCGGCGGCGCTCCTCCGAACGTCGCGCCCACGACGTGCCAAAATGCGTTCAGCAATAGCTGCGAGCCGTGCTGCCCTACGGAACCGCCCGACTGCACGGACAAGCCGAACGGCTACCCCGGTTTTGGGCACGACTACGGCTGCACTCAGGGCCCCAATTCATTCTGCTCCTGCGGGTGTGTGTCAGAGCGCTGGGTCTGCGGCTGTTGAGTCGAGCCGCATCGAGCATGACCGCACTTGGAATTTTCTGGGGTGGTTCAACACGCCCCCGCCGCGCGCTGGAGCCTCACCGCGGGCGCCGGCCGTTACGCAGCCGCTTTTCGCGGTATGCGTGCGGTCCGAACATGAATTAGATCCACTTTACCGTAACCATTCCCTAAATAGGGCGTGAGCACCCTGGCCTCCATAGCCGAACTGCCCAATAAGCTGCACTTGCAACTCGCTTTTCGCGTGTGCGGGCTGCTGCTGTCGAGCGTGTTCGGCGCACTCTTCGCGTGCGGAAGCCAAGCTTCCGACGCTGGGCTCGCGCATGGCGGAACTGCCGGCGCGTTTGGCGGCAGCGCCGGGATCTCCGTAGCGGCGGGCTCCGGCGGAGTCTCTCCCAATGGCGGTGCCGCGTCGCAAGGGGCCGCCGGCAACGCCGCCGCGGGGCTGGACAATATCGGTGGATCGACGAACTCGGCTGGTCGAGGCGGAGCCGGATCTGCCGCGGGCACGAGCGGCGGTGCCAACGGCGGCGCAAGCATTGGCGGCGCAAGCATTGGCGGCGCAAGCAGCGCGGGAGCCGCCGGGGTCGGCGTCACGAAAGCGGCCGAGAGCAAGCTGCCCGGTGCAGGGGTGACCATCGTCTCCTACGGCGGCTACCTCAACGGTGAGTCCTTTCAGCAGGATGGCGTCGTCACCCATCAGGGTTATCAGTATGCGGCCTTCTGGAACAGCGCGCGGCACGTCGTCCTCGCCCGGCGCGAGCTGCCGAGCGGCGCGTGGTCCGCGCTCGAATTCAGTGACTACACCAATACCGAAGGCGACGCACACAACACGATCTCGATCGGTATCTGCCCGGGCGATGGCACCTTGCACCTGGCGTTCGATCACCACGGGAGCACGCTGCACTATCGCAAATCGGTGGCCGGCTTGCTCTCGGAGCCGGGCGCCGCGTCGTGGGCGACCGCGAGCTTCTCGGCCGTGACCAATCGCCTGGTCGGCACGAGCGCGTTGACCCTGGTCACTTACCCGCGCTTCGTGACCGAGCCAGGCGGCAAGAAGTTGCTCTTCGAAGCTCGTATCGGCGAGAGCGGAAGCGGCGATGAGTTGCTGTGGGAGTACGACGCAGAGAGCCACGCTTGGGCCGCCATCGGTGAATTCATCAATGGTACGGACGCCAGCATCAACGCGTACCCGCACGGCCTGTCTTACGCGCGCGGCGGCACGCGCTTGCACATCTCCTGGTGCTGGCGCGAGACCAGCAACGCGGCCACGAATCACGATCTGCTCTACGCCTACAGTGACGACCACGGGCGGACTTGGAAGAACAATGCTGGCACCAGCATCGCAACCAGTGGCTCTGCGTCGATCACCAAGAACTCAGTCGGCATCAAGGTTTGGACGATCGGACAGAACCGCGGCCTGATCAATCAAGAGCACATGGCCGTAGACGCGGCGGGCCGAGTGCATGTCTTGCTCTCGCATCTGCCCGATGCCCAAGCGGACGACTCGAATTTCGACAACGCGCGCACGAAGAGCCAATATTTCCACTACTTCCGGGAGACCGAAGGCAGCTGGAACCGCAGCGCGTTGACGTTCCCTGCGCAGGCTGCGTTTCGTGGAAAATTGGCGGTCGCTGCGAGCGGCAACCTGTACGCGGTGCTGCCCGACATGCGTATCGCTGCAGCCCCTGCGGCGCAGGGTTTCAAGCCTTGGTCGCTACTCGCGAGCAATGACGCCGGCAAATACTTTTCGGACCCTTTGATCGATACGGCTCGGCTGATGACCGAGGACACGCTTTCGGTTTTTTACCCTCGAAAGAATTCGAGTGACATCTACGTGCTCGATTTTCAAATCCAGTAGTCATCGCCGTTCACGTCGTTGACACCGCTCGCGATTTGCGAGACGTATCCCCCAGATCGAATCGCGATCTCGGGGAGTTCAGCATGAAAATCGTTCTCAATCGTTTCGCTAGCCTGGTGTCCTCCGTCGTGCTGGGGGCCGTATTGTGTCTGTCTTGCGCGTCGACTCCGACCTCGGATATCCGGGTGCATTCGGCCGTCGATTCCAAGTCGAACATCGCGGGCTACAAGTCCTACGCTTGGGATCTGAGCGCGGGAGTGATCCAAGATCGCACTGGTATGTGGGTGCCGAAAGACATGGATACCCAGGCCGAGGTGCAGTTTCTGATCGACAAGAAGCTGCGCGATCGCGGGATGACGGTGGCGCAAAGCTCCCCGGATTTGCTCGTTTCTCTGCTGATCGTGGCGGACGTGAAGCAAGTGGAAGAGATCAAGGCCAAGCGCGGCGAAGCCGTGACGGGTCTCGATCCGGTCGGCCAGGGCGCGTTGCTCGTCGAACTCGTCGATTCGCAAACGGGCCATACGGTTTGGTTGGGCGCGGCCGAAGGGAACGTTCGCGGCAGCAACTCGGTCGAGGTGAGCAAGCAACGCTTGGCCTACGCCGTCGACAAGCTGTTCGACGGCCTACCGCGCTGAGCTTTAAGGGGCGCTAGTGGCCTTGCACAGCGCCAGGTATGCGGCCTCGTGCAGGCCGGCGATCACGATCGCGTGCTCCGTGAGCAGCGCTTGTTCGGCGGCCGTCCAGGCCGTCGCTGGCACTTGGACAGCGCCACGGCGGTGCACCGAACCGAGCAGCGCGCCCAGATAGCGCGCGAGCTCCGGCAGTTCTTCGGGGCGCAAGCGAGTCAAGTCGAGCTTGTCTTCTTGCGGCAGCAAGCGGCGCACGAATAGGCTCTGCTCGTCTAGCTCGGTGCTGCCGAGCATGCGCGGCGGGTGCACCAGGCAGGCCCGAGTTGCGCGCAGCACCCGCTCTGCCGGGGCCTCGGTTGTCTGGGGAGCGCCGAGCAAGGCCTCGGCGGCGGGCGTGCCCTGAGCCTTCATGTCGAAAATCCAGCGGCTATCCAGCTCACCCTTGCCGCGCGTCAGCACCGCGACGCGCAGCACGCCCAAGCTGCCCGTGCCGGCGATACGGAAGGCCACATCTTCGACCACGAAGTGATCGCGAGCTTGTGCGTGACCCGGGTCCAGCCGTTCCACGTAGCGCTCGAACGCGGTGCGCGCCTTGCCGACCAGTTCGGGCGTGAGATCCTGATAGCGGTCACCGCGCACGAAGCGTCGCCCGCTCGCCGTGCGTTCGGTACGGCGGTCGAGCAAATCCTTGTGCGTGCGACGATCGACTTTCTCCAGCAAGCGCCGGATTGGCGGCGGAGCATCCTTCGCTGCTTGACCTTGGCACAGCGCGGGCACGTAACCGGCGAGGATCGCCGAGCACAGCAGCACGCTCTGTTTGCCGTTCGAACCGATCTCCCGCCCACCGAGGATCACACTCGTCAGCAGACGCACGACGTCCCAGCGAAATGGTCCGACGACGGCCTCGTCGAAGTCGTTGACGTCGAACACCACCGCTTCACTGCCGCGCCCGTCCTCGCTGCGAAAGGCTCCGAAATTTTCCAAGTGCGCGTCACCGACCAGCCAACCCTCGCCTTCGGGACCAGCGCTGAGTTCGGGATGATCCGCGAGCAGCTCGTAGAAAAGGGCGGCCGCGCCACGCAGGTAGCCCAATGGCGACGCGGTCATGCGCAATAGCTTGCGTGGCCAAAGTGAGAAGGCCTGGGTCGCAGCCTGGTCGCGCGCGAGCTGCCGTTCGGCGCAGTCCAGTGGGTGAGGGGAGAACATGCCGCGAAGCACGATAGCCGATCGCCCTGGCCCGGAGCTCAGACTCCCCATACCTGCTCGGCCGTATAGCTTCCTGCTGGCCGCAAGCCTCGAGCTTTTCCAAGAACCCAATTGAATATCGATACTTATGGGAATCGAGCTTATCGAAGTGCAGCGATCTCTTGTCGAATTCTGGCCTTCTGTTCAGTGCTCCGATACTGAACCGACATGCAGATCACAGCCCTCGCCCGCCGCGTGCTCCAAATCGTTTTCGCGCTCAGCTCCAGCGGGGCCGCGCTCACTCGGCCGCGCCTCGAGCGCCGTCTGGGTGTCTCCGCGCCTGCCCTGAACCAAGCCATCACCGAGCTCGCCGGCTTGGGGCTGCTCGATGCTCAGCGTTTGCGGCTCACCTTGTCGGGACTGGCCGTCGCGGTCGTCAGCGGGGCGCGCACTCGAGCGAAGCCGCGCCGAGCGGCCGCGAAGGCCGCCGCTCCAAGCGCCGCGCCCGCCCCAATTGCCCTATTTTCGCAACGCGAAGCGCCGCGCGCGGTGGCCTGATCAGCCGACGAAGTTCAGCTTGGTCCCCACCGAGCCCGAAGTCGCGAGCTTGGGCGCGGAGGCCGACTGAATCAGTTGCACGGCCTGCTGCCCTTGCAGGTCTTGCTGGTCCTGCTCCTTGCGGGTGACCTCGACGGCGTACTTGGCGGCAGTGGGCGCTCCGATTGCTCCGACAGGTTCAGCCATGGGTTCGACCTTTCACGGCGGACTTCGCCAAGTTGATTGAACGGCACGCACTGGTCAGCCTTGAGCAGAAATCGTGCTTTGGAACGGCTTGTCGGTCGTGGGGCCGGTCACGCGGGGCGGGGGGCGCATTGCGGTGGATCGCCGCGCTGAGCGAAGCTGCCGCGTCCACGGGAGTATCGCCATCAGCAGCCGAGTCGCCATTCGCGGTGTCAGTCACGCATTCAGTTCCGGAGGACCGGTACTGCAGGACATCGACCTCGTGATCGAGGCTGGTTCGTTCGTGGCGTTGCTCGGTCCGTCGGGCTGCGGCAAGTCGACGCTGCTGCGCTTCATCTCGGGCTTGGATGTCCCCGCCTCGGGCTCCATCGCGCTCTCTCCGGGCGCGGATGAAGTGCAGCCGAGCGCGCGCACCAAGCTTTCGTTCGTATTCCAAGACGCGCAGCTTTTGCCATGGCGATCGGTACTCGATAACGTCGCGCTTCCGCTCGAGCTTCAGGGGCTGAGTCGCGCGGAGTCTCGTGAGCGCGCGCGCGGTCCACTCGCGGAAGTGGAGTTGAGTGATGTGCACGCGCGATTTCCCGATCAGCTCTCGGGGGGCATGCGCATGCGTGTTTCGATCGCTCGAGCGTTGGTCACCGAGCCTTCGGTGCTCTTGTTGGACGAGCCCTTCGCGGCACTCGACGAACTGACGCGTCAGCGCCTCGACGAGAGATTGCGCAAGCTCTGGCAGACACGGCGGATGACCGTCATCTTCGTCACCCACGCCCTGGCCGAGGCCGCGTTTTTAGCGGAGCGGGCGCTGGTCATGTCGCGGCGCCCCGGTCGCATCGTGCTCGACCATACCTTGGAGCTGCCCCTCGATCGCCCTCTGGATCTGCGCACGAACGTGGATTTCGTGGCCCAGACCGCGTTGCTGTACCGCGCGCTTCAGCAGCATGGCGCGCTGGATGACGCTGCCCATGCACCTCCGGGAGGCGGCGCATGAGGTCGTCGACGTCGCGCGAACTGGCGCTCTCCGTGCTCCCGCCCGCGCTCACCTTCGTGCTCGTGATCGCCCTCTGGGAGGGTGCCGTGCGCGCCTTATCCGTGCCCAAGTTCTTGGTTCCGCCGCCCTCTGACGTTCTGCTCGCCGTGTGGAGCGAACGTTCAGCTCTGTCGGGGGCGGCGCTCACGACGGCGCAGGGCGCAGGGCTCGGCTTCCTCCTCAGTGCCAGCTTGGGTACATCGATAGGGCTGATCTTTTCGCTGTCGCGTTGGCTCGAGCGCGGTTTGTATCCGTACGCGTTGTTCCTGCAAACGGTGCCGATCGTCGCGGTCGCGCCGCTGCTCGTGCTGTGGTTCGGCCCGGGCCTGCGCGCGGTGGCCGTGTCCGCGTTCATCGTTTCGGTCTTTCCGATCATCGCCAATACCCTGGCGGGGCTGCGCAGCGTCGACCCGCGCTTGTCCGATCTATTTCGACTGTATGACGCGAAGTTGGGCGATACGGTACTCAAGCTGCGCTTGCCGACGGCCATCCCGAGCATGATGACGGGTCTCAAGGTCGCTTCGGGTTTGTCGGTGATCGGCGCCATCGTCGGCGAATTCGTGGCCGGCTTCTCCGAGGGCAATGCCGGCCTCGGTATCACCGTGCTTTCCGCGTACCGGCAGCTCAGGACCGACTTGTTGTTTGCTGCCGTGCTCTTGGCTTCCCTCTTGGGGCTATTGCTATTTGCCCTAGTGAGTAGCCTGAGCACGCTGCTTTTGCGGCGCTTGCGCGCGCACGGTTAAGCTCGACTCGGTAGTGATGGTAAAAGGGCGCGTGCACCCCGTCCGTTTTCTTCCGACCATCCTGCTTGGGCTCAGTCTGTGCTTTGGCCTCGGCTGCGGGAAAAAAACGCAGTCTAATTCAGGCGCCCCAGACGCGGGGGGGCCCGCGCAAACGAAGGTCGTGCTCGCCCTCGATTGGGTGCCGGAACCGGAGTTCGGTGGCTTCTACGCGGCGCGCGAAAGTGGTGCGTACAAGCGCCACGGTATCGGGATCGAGATTCAGGGTGGAGGGGCGGGGGTGCCCGTCCTGCAAATGGTAGCCACTGGCCGAGCTGACTTTGGCACCGTCGGCGCGGACGAGCTGCTGACGGCCCGCGCTCGCGGGGCGGATTTAGTCGCTTTGTTTGCGGTGTTCCAAACCTCGCCCCAAGGGATCATGGTGCACGCTTCGCGCAAGTTGCAAAAGCTCGAGGACGCTTTTCACTCCGGCACGCTGGCGCTCGAGACTGGTAAAGCCTACGCCGCATACCTAAAGAAGAAGTTCGCTTGGGACGGCGTGAAGGTCGTCCCCTACGACGGTGGCGTCGCGCATTTCCTGGCCGATTCGAACTTCGGACAGCAATGCTACGTGACCTCCGAACCGATCGCCGCTCGACAAAAAGGTGCAGATCCTGCGGTTTTTCTAATTGCGGATTCGGGCTTCAATCCGTACGCGACGGTCGTGGTCACGCGTCGCGAGTTGCTGCAAAAGAACCCGGGGTTGGCCAGAGAGTTCGTGCTCGCCACGCGCGAGGGCTGGCGCGATTACCTCGACCATCCGGAAGCCACCAATGCGTTGCTCGGAAAACTGAACTCGGCGCTCGATGCAGCCACGCTGCGCGCTGCGGCGGAAGCCCAGAAGCCACTGATCGAGAACGATGACAGCAAGCAGCACGGGCTCGGCAGCATGCAGCAAGCTCGCTGGCAGACGCTTGCGGAGCAGCTGTTGGACCTGAAGTTTTTGGACAAACCCGCGAACGTTGCGGAGACCTTCCAACCGCTGTGAATCGTCGTGAAACTAGGGGCTCAGATCAGGAGAGGCGCTGGCATGTCATGGCGTAATATCGCTTCGGGGTTCTGTATGGTGTTGGCGCTTGCCGGTTGTGCTGGGCAGCACGCTCCGGCTGCCGAAGCTTCGGGTCAGCCTGGAGGCCCGCTCGAGAATAGCAATCAGAAGGCGGCTCGGGCGCGGCTTCGGGCGGTGATTCGTGACCAGTCTTTCCTCGACCATTTGTCTGCGTCCGTGCGCGCAAACACGATTTCCGAGCCGTTTTCCGGGCGTATGGTGATCCTGTACATGGTCGATGACCGCGGCGCGGCGCGCGGCGCGCAGGCCGCGGATCTGGTCGAGAGCGGCGTGACGCGCGACGCCCTGCGCGCGGTGGTCGAATGGAACTTGGCGAGCGCGCTGGTCGATCGCGTGAGCTGCAAGAGTCACTCCGTGACCGAGACGCCCCGCCACAACTACTATGAGTCGAGTCGCCTGCTGCTCGACCAGCAATGGACGGATCTCGCTGCCCAGGTGGGCACCGTGGTGGTCGCGGTGCCCAGCAACGACACGCTGTTCGTCGCTTGCAATCCGACTCCCGACACCGTGCAGAAGCTCTCGGTCGTCGTTCAAAACAGCTATCCCCAAGCGGCGCGACCGGTGTCGCCTTCTCTTTTGACGTGGGGCAAAGACGGTTGGCAAGAACTGCCTGTGCCCTGAGGGCAGCGCTAAGCGGCTGGTGGCGCGGTCGACGAACCCTTGGTCAGACTGTGCACGAGCTGCTGAAGATCAGCGGGCGGATTGTGGAAAGAGACCGCAACCCGATAGTCCCAAACCACGCCCTCGACCGGGGGAATGCGCTCACTGCGTACCACGGAAGCCTTGAGTAAGCGGGCGTCAGCCTCCGGTGGAAGGTACAATCTGAGAGCGATCTCACTGCCTTGGGCCAGGTTCAGGTGCGTCAACAAGAGCAGCCCCGCGCCGCTTGCATCGCGCGAAACTCCGCAACCGATCTGCTGACCGTCGAGCTCGATCTCGGTCACCAGATGCACGGGTTCTCGTGGGACGAGCCGCTTGTCTTTGGCTTCGGGCATCGCTTCCAATGTAGCTCGATCCGAGTCCAAGTTCAGCATGGTCTGACGAGGACCAGTGTCCCACATCCGCGCCTGGTGTCGCCATTGCACCCTGTTTGGAGCACAGAAGCGTCTCGCGAAATTGCGCGCCTGAAGGCTCAAGCCAGCGCTTGCACCGAGCGGCGCGCGCTGACGCGCTCTTGCAAAATCAATCCGGCGATGAAGCCACCCAGCAACCCCAAGGCATGCGCCAGCCCTGCGACCTGCGGCGTGTTGTAGTCGAACGTCACTTGCAGCAGCACCACCACCACTAGCCGGAGCAAGATCTGCTTGGCCATCGGCGCTCGTTGTTTGAGCCATGCCCTCAGCATCACCGCGCCCGTGGCGCCCAATAGGCCCATGATGCAACCCGAAGCACCGACCAAAGCGCGCGGTTCCCCGACTTGATACCAAGCCAGACACAAATAAACGACGCTGCCGGTGAAGCCGGAAAACAGGTAAATCAGACTAAATCGGACGCGGCCAAAGGCCCGCTCCACGAATGGCCCGAGCGCCCACAGCCCGAGAAGATTCATCACCAAGTGCAGCCAATTGGCGTGCACGAACATGTAGCTGAACATGCGCCACCACTCGCCCGAGAGGATGTCTTCGGCGATGAAGGCCCAGCGTACGCCGAAGTCTTCACTCGTTTCGGTCAACATCAGCGGGTAGCTACCTCGAGCGTAGATCAGCGCGTTGACCAGTACGAGCGCCGAGGTCACCCAGCGCTCGGTGCGCTGCGCGGGGCGATTCAAGATCAGGTTTTGGCGATTGGCAAAGGCACGCGCAAAATGCGTGACGATGTGCGCCGTGCGCGGTGGCGGTGCCTCGTACGGGAGCCCCTGGGCGAGGACCGCGAGAGAGCGCTCGGCGCGCTCACGGATCGATGCGTTCTTGCTTTGACGCAAGCGCGCGAAGGCATAGCGAGCTTGCTCGAAATTGCCGGCGTGCAGGCTCGCCAACGCGAGCCAGGCTTCGCGTGTTTCTTCGTCGTAGCTCGGGTTCGCCGCGGCGAGCACTTGGCGCGCCAATTCCACGTGCCCGGTGAACACGAACAGGTACAAAAACGCGGGTTCCAGGACCTCCCCGGCGAGTAAGGTCGACTCCTGAGTGAGCATGAACTCCGCCAATTTCTGGCTCTCGTGGAGTTCACCCAGCGCCCGCAGGTAGAGGATGAGTAGGGTCGGATCGCTGCCCAGGGCCGCTAGCCCGGCTCGCTCGGCCAAGATCTTTATCTCGTCCCAGCGCTCCAAAATCCTGAGCCGATGCGCGCGGGCCGTCGCCGCCACGCTGCCGTTGCCGCTCGCCAGTGCCGAGAGCCGCGCCGCGGCCTCTGCGGCATGACCGGATTGGGCGAGCTCGAAAGCCTGAAATAGACTCGGCAATTGTCGCCAGCCGTCGAAGGGGTGCAGCAGCGCGGCGAGGCGCGCAAAGTGGAAAGCGCGCCCATACAGCGAGCGTTTGAGCGCGCGCGCGGCCACGCCGTGCGCCCACCACGGCAGCGTGATGAACAACGCGGTCAGCGCCAACGCCACGTAGCCAACGTGATCGCGGAAACGAAGCCAGCCGACGGCCCCCGTGAGCAGTACTAGGCCGCTGATCACCGCCCAACCCATGCCCTGCCGTGAAGCGCGCGCGCTGCGCGAGAACATGCTCAGCGCCTGAATTCCGGCGAACCAAAGAGCGATGGTGTTCGAATCCATACCGAGCGGGGCACCGCGGAAGGCCGCGGTGCCCCGTCAGGTTAGACCGGGCGCGCCGGGCACGCCTAAGTTACCGAGATCCAGCCGCGAAAACCGGTCCTGCGCTCACTCGGCCGGTAGCTCGGTCAGCGCGCGCCGCCGAAATCGCTCCTGCACGAGCGTGGCCAAGTAGAAGGTGACCGGCAGGACGATCAGCGCCAGCGCCGCCGCGGTGATGGTGCCACCGACGACCACGACCGCAATCGGGCGTTGCGTTTCGCTGCCGATGGCGTGCGACATGGCGGCGGGCAGCAGACCGAGTGATGCCAAGAGCGCCGTCATCAGCACCGCGCGCAGTCGATCACGCGTGCCCTGGACAATGGCTTCCTGCAGCGGTTCGCCATTGGCCAGCCGACTGCGAATCGCGGCCACGACCAACACGCCGTTTAGCACGGCTTGCCCGAGCAGGGCGATGAAGCCAACCGCGGCCGACACGCTGAGCGGCATATCGGCCGCGCCCAACGCGAAGATCCCGCCGACCAACGCGAAGGGCACGTTGAACAGGATTAGCGTTGCGTCGAAAATCGAATTGAAGGCAGAGAACAAGAGCAAGAACGTGATCGTCAACGCCAAAGGGATCACGATGCGGAGGCGTGCCATGGCACGCTGCTGATTTTCGAACTCGCCACCCCAAGTGACCTCGTAGCCAGCGGGGACTGGAACTTCGGTCCTAATCTTCTGTTGTGCCTCGGCGACGAACGAGCCGAGATCGCGCCCGCGCACGTTCATCCGTACACCGATGTAGCGTTGACCATTTTCTCGGGTAATCGCCGCCCGACCAGTGGCCATCGAGACATCCGCGATGGCCGAGAGCGGGAGCAGGGTTCCGTCTTTCAGGGGCAACATGATCTTGCGAATCGCGCCGATGTCTTCGCGGGTTGCGGTCGGCAAGCGCACGGTGACGTCGAAGCGCTTCTCGCCGTCCCAGAACTCGCTGGCGGTGTGCCCGCCCATCGCGGTCTCGATGTAATCTTGGACGTCGCCGAGATCGAGGTCGAAGCGCGCCAGCGCTTGACGGTCGAGGTGCACCGCGATCTGTGGGGTACTGCCGGATTTGGTGATACCGACGTCCACCGCGCCCGGGATTTTGGCGATCGTGTCGCGCGCCTTTTCGGCCGCCGTGGTCAGCTTGTCCAGATCCTCGCCGTAGATCTTGAGCGCGACCTGGCCTTTTTGACCGGATACGTTCTCCTCCACGTTGTCCCGGATGGGCTGCGAGAAGTTGTAGTCGATGCCCGGGATCTGCTGCAGCGCGAAGCTCATCTCTTCGATCAGATCGCTCATCGTGTGCTTGTCGTGGCGCCACTCGGCCATCGGCTTGAGCTTGATGAACAGTTCCAGGTTGTTCGGCAGCTTGGTATCGGTGCCGTCCTCGGGGCGCCCCAGTTGGGACAGCACGGAGACTACCTCCGGCGTCTTGCGCAGGATGCCCGCCAGCCGCGGGGTGAGCGCGCGGCCGTCGCTGAGCGAGATGTTGCCTGGGAGCAGCACCGTCACGTACAGCGCGCCCTCGTTCAACGCGGGCAGAAATTCGCTGCCCAAGCGCGGCATCAACGCGACCGCGCCGCCGAGCACGCCGCCGGCCAGAATCAGCACGATCAGCACGTTCTTCATCGCGAAGCGGATCGTCGGATCGAACACGCGCTGGGCGAGGGTGAGCAGCGGAGAGTCGCGCATCACCTTCGGCTTTTTCAGGGCCATGGCGCACAACACGGGGACCAGCGTGAAGCTGACCAAGAGCGCCCCTACGAGCGCGCTGACGACGGTATAGGCGAGCGGCGAGAAGATGCGGCCCTCGACGCGCTGCAGCGAGAAGATCGGGATGTAGGCGGCGATGATGATGAGCAGCGAAAATAGCGTCGGGCGTGCGACCTCCTTCGATGCCTCCGCGACGCGCTCCAAAAGCGGTCGAGACGGATCGCTCAAGGCTGGGCCATGTGCGCTGGGCGAGAGCTTGTGGAACAGGTGTTCGATCAAGATCACGCCGCCATCCACGATGATGCCGAAATCGACGGCGCCCATCGACAGCAAGTTGGCGGACATGCCGCGCGAGTACAGAAACGCGAACGATGCCGCCAGCGAGAGCGGAATCACCGCGGCGGCGATCAACGACGCGCGCAGGGAGAGCATGAACGCAAACAGCACCAGCATGACCAGCGTGGCGCCTTCCGCCAGATTCTCGAAGACGGTCTTGAGCGTCGTGTTGACGAGCTCGGTTCGATCGTAAAACGGCTTGATTTTGACGTCTGCCGGCAGCGTGTGGCTCAGCTTGTCGATGCGCTCGCGCAGCGCATCCAACACCACGGTCGGGTTTTCGCCGCGGCGCATCAGCACGATGCCTTCCACCGCGTCCTGATTCGAATCACGGGTCACGACGCCTTGGCGCGGAGCGTAGCCCTCGTTGACCTTGGCTACGTCACGCAGCTCTACCGGGCGAGTCTTGTTGTAGCCGACGCGCACGTGTTGCAGATCATCGATGCTGCCGAAGATGCCGAGGCTGCGGATGACGAACATCTCCGAGCCGCGTTCCACGTAGCCACCGGTTGCGTTGGCGCTCGCCTTCTTCAGCGCTGCGAAGACGTCATTCAGGTTCACGCCCAAATCGACCATCTTGCTCACGTCCGGTTCGACGTGCACCTCGCGCACGAGACCGCCGTACGAAACCACGTCGGCGACTCCGGGCACCTGCAGCAACCGCGGCGAGATCACCCAATCTTGCAGGGTGCGGAGCGTCATCGGATCGGATTTGGTGCTCTCCAGCGTGTAGCGATAGATCTCTCCGATCGGTGTCGCGTAGGGGCCGAGGGTAGGGTGCGCTTCTTCTGGCAGGTTCGCGTCCGCCATCCGTTCGGTGACTTGCTGGCGCGCGCGCATCGGATCGGTCGCGTCGTCGAAGGTCATCGTCAGGAACGACAAGCCGAACAGCGAGATGCTGCGCAGGCGGGTCAGACCCGGCGTGCCGTTCAGAGCGCGTTCCAAGGGCAGCGAGACGCGCCGCTCGACCTCTTCCGTCGGCTGTCCGGAGAACAGCGTGATGATTTGGACCTGGGTGTCGGTCGGATCGGGAAACGCCTCGATGGTCAGGTTCTTGAACGCGAACAAGCCTACGCCGAGGAGTACGACAGTCAGAACGAAGGTAGCGATGCGGTGGGAGAGGGAGTAATCCAGTAAGCGCTCGAGCATGTAACCCAAAGTTACGCACGCCGCGTGCCACCCTTAATTGTTGCAACCTGCCCACGGATCCCCGCCATCTTTGCCGTAGGATTTTGCGGCAGGTGAAAAAAGGTCGGGGCACAAGTCTACACGGGGCGAAATAACCCGAACTCTGCGCTTGAATTCCGCCCTATTTTTTGCCTGCCTTGAGCGCCCTTCGGCGGAGGCCGGCTCCGCACAGCAGCGCAAGTGCGAGGGCGAGCATGGGAGTGCCGCGCGCAGCCGTTGGCGGGCGCAAGGAACAACCGCCGGCCGCTTGCGGTTGGCTAGTCGAACCTCCAGCGCCCGCGATCGCGTTCGCTGTGCCAACACTCGCTCCGCCGCTTGCCGAACGGCCTCCTTCCGAGCAATCGTTGCTGGGCGTGTACACGGCACTCGCGCAGTCAGTGCCCAACACCTCGGAGAGTGCGGGCCAGCCCGCGTCGCAAGCGAGAGCCACTGAGCTATTGCTGGCACAAGCCAGGGGGCCACGCACGCAAGACAGGTGCAACCGTGGTTCGAAAGTGGCGCCTGAGTCCGAGGATTGCCCGACCAAGAAGCCCGCTTGAAATTCGTCCGCACAGGCGAACAGCCCTGCCTGCGTCCAACTCAGACATCGCAGCTTCGCGCAAGACACGCGCTCGAAGGCGAGATCGGAAGTGGTCGCCCGCCAGACGCCGTCGGCGCGCCCGCTAGCCAGCGCAAAACGTCCGTCGGGCGAGAGCGCAAAACCGTCGAGCGGGCCCATGAAGGCGAGTACGGCTGACCAATGCGCGCCGCCGTCATGCGATGCCAGCAGCTGCCCGGGTGTGCCGCTCAGCCGCACGTAAACGGTATCCGGATCGTCGGTAGCGATGCCCGCGATGTATGGCGCGCTCAGCTTGTTGGCGCCTGGAACGTCGGATCGAGACCAAGTCTGTCCGCCATCCGAGCTCCGTGCGAGCACGCCGGTGACGGTTTCGCCTTGCGAGACGCCGCTCACGTACAACGTGCCGCCTCGATCGCCGGCAACGTCGAGCGTGGTTGCGTTCAGTCCATCGAGCGCGTTCCCCAAATGAGTCCAAGATTGTCCGCCGTCGGCGCTGCGCCAAACTTGCGACACCCCCGCGTCGAGATCGACGCTGACGGCGACGCCCTGGGGCGCTCCGTTCGCGTCCGCGACCCGGGCTACGTCGGCGACATAGCTGGTGATCCCCGCGGCCAGATCGAAAGCGCACTCCGTCGTGCCCCGAGCGATGCCGTTCGGCAGCGCTGCGATCGTCGTGCCGTCGGCTAGGACCGCGATCGCGGGCTCGATGTTCTGATATCCGAGGCCGGCCTCGCACACCAAGTCCCAGCTTTCGCCTCGATCGTGGGTAATCAAGAGTCCGAAGTTCGAGCGCAGCACGAGGTGCGTCGGGTCGGCGGGGTCCCCCACCAATTGACTGACGGCGGGGAACGCGCCGTTGGCCTGGACGCGGCGCGAGCCGATCATGGCGGCGCCAAAGCATGCGAGTAAAGCGAGAGTCCGCGTATTTCGGTGCGCAATCACGAGCTGCACGAGCGTAGCACCCCCCTAGCATTCCGTGACGAACGTGTGACGAATGTGTGCGCCCGCGCACTCGCGACTGGTTCTGACGTAAGTTTCACGCCCCAAGCCTAGCCATGTCCATCGAAGCAAGCGACGACGAACAGGAACTCTCCAATCCCGAGCTCTATCTCAATCGTGAGCTCGGCTGGCTCGCGTTCAACGAGCGCGTCCTCGATCAAGCCCGCGATCGTAGTTGGCCCGTGCTCGAGCGGCTGAAGTTCCTGGCCATCTTTGGTTCGAATCTGGATGAGTTTTTCATGATTCGCGTCTCGGGCTTGCACGAGCAATTGCAATCGCAAGCGCCGAGCACGGCTCCTGATGGCTTGTCGGCGGTCGAGCAATTGGCGCGCATCCGCGCGCTGGTCGTGCGCCTGACTCAAGCAGCCGTGTCGCTGTGGCTGAACGAGCTGCTACCCGAGTTGAGCCAAAACGAGATCCGTGTGCGCAGCTTCTCCGAGCTTTCTGCGGAGCAACACAGCTGGGCGCGTGCCTACTTTCGGCGGTCCGTGTTTCCGGTCCTGACACCGCTCGCGGTCGACCCGGTGCACCCTTTTCCGTTCCTCTCCAATCTTTCCTTGTCGCTGGCGGTCGAAGCAGAGAATCCGGCCACGTCCGAGCGGCGCTTCGTGCGCATCAAAGTGCCGGAGAGCTTGCCTCGCTTCGTCTTGATTGCGCCGCAAGGCGAGAGTTCGCCGCGCGCCACGGAGGCCTCCGACTACGTAGCGCTAGAGGAGCTGATCGCCGGCAATTTGTCGGATTTGTTCCCGGGTGTGAACGTGGTCGGCTGCTATCCGTTCCGCGTCACCCGGGACATGGACCTCGACATTTTGGAGGACGAAGCAGGCGATCTGCTAGCGACCATCGATCGCGAGCTCCGACAGCGCCGCTTCGGGGCCGCGGTGCGGCTCGAGCTCTCGCCGGGCGTACCGGAGCGGATCCGCAAGCTGTTCCTGGAAAAGCTCGAGATCGACGAAGACGACGTGTACGAGACGGCTGGTCTGCTGGGCTTGTCCGGCCTGCTCGCGTTGGCCCAAATTCCGCGCGCAGAGCTGCACGACGCGCCGCTGGTGCCGCGCGTGCCTCACGAGTTGAGCGAGCTCGGCGATCCGTTCGCGGCTATTCGTCAAGGTGACATCCTTTTGCATCACCCGTACGAAGCCTTCACTCCCGTACTGACTTTTCTGCGCCGTGCCGCAGAAGATCCGAACGTGCTGGCCATCAAAATGACGCTCTACCGCGCGGGTTCCAACTCGGAAGCGGTGCGGACGCTGATGCACGCGGCGGAAAATGGCAAGCAAGTCGCGGTGTCGATCGAGCTCAAGGCGCGCTTCGACGAAGAGAACAACATTGGTTGGGCGCGCGCGCTGGAGCGCGCGGGAGTACACGTGTTCTATGGCGCGGCCGGTCTGAAGACGCACGCCAAGGTGCTGCTCGTCGTGCGCCGCGAAGGCCACGAGCTGCGCCGCTACGTGCACCTCTCCACTGGCAACTACAACGCCGGCACGGCGCGCTTCTATACGGACACGGGCCTATTTACGATCGACACGGAGATCGGTGAAGATGCCTCGGAGCTGTTCAACTCGTTGTCCGGCTTCTCCACCAGCTTCAACTATCGCAAGTTGGCGGTCGCGCCCGTGACGCTGCGCCAGACCGTGCTTTCGCACGTGCGCGAACAAGCGGACCGCGCGCTCGCCGGCAAACCGGCTCGTATCTTTGCCAAGCTGAACGCCTTGGTCGATCCTGGAATCATTCGTGAGCTGTACCGCGCTTCGCGCGCGGGCGTTGCGATCGAGCTGGTCGTGCGCGGTGTCTGCTGCTTGCGCCCGGGGCTACCTGGCGTCTCCGAGAACATTCGGGTGTATTCGCTTTTGGGCCGGTTTTTGGAGCACGAACGCGTGTTTCTGTTCGGCCCAGAGGGTGAGGAAGAGTTCTTCTTGTCGTCGGCCGATTGGATGCCGCGCAACCTCGACCGACGCGTTGAAGTGCTATTTCCCGTGACCAGCGAGGCCCTTCGCACGCGCATTCGCAACGAATGTGTGTTGCCGCTCGAGGTCGACAATCAGCGCGTATACGAGATGCAACCGGATGGCGGTTATCGACGCCGTTCGCCGGTCGAGCCCGCGCCCTCGATGGATGCGCAGCTACGCACCTGGGGCATCGTGCAGAAGTTGACCAGCAACGTCACTTCGCAGCTCCCGCCGCCCGTCGTCGAACTCGCGCGCTCCGCCGAATAGCGCGCTGGCCGCGCAGCGGTTTCCGCCGAGCTTCGCGGCACGCCCCAGCCGCATTGGCCGAAACCAACAGGTGTGACACGGTGCTGGGCTTCACCACACCGCAAATTGGCCGAATGCGGATTGCTGTGGCCAGACTGCGCTTCTGGCGCCACAGTATGGCCTACCCTTAACGTTCGGTTCGCTTGCTTTGATGACATCCCGCGTCCTTTTGCCGCTATTCGCGCTATTTCTGGCGTTTTTGCCGGCCTGTGGCGAAGCCGGGCCGGACTCCGGCACCTCCGGCCCGCCTTGGCCACCGAGCGCGGAAGACGGAAGCGCGGGCACCCGGAGCGAGAACTCCAACGGGAATAGCGGCGCGGGCTCGAAGGCGGCGGGCTCTGGCGGTGTGTCGGCCAGCGCCGGTTACAGCGGTACCGCAGGGAGCGGGGGCACGGGAGCGTACAGCGTGGGCAGCTCGCTGCCCGCTACCTGGAACAGCGCAAAGTCCGCCACCATCAGCGATGCTCAGCTCCAAGCCGAGTACGCAGCTTGGAAGCTGGCGTTCGTCGAGGGTTGTGCGAACGGCTCGTCGATCGTGGTCAGCGAAGGCGCGGTACTTTCCCAAGGCATCGCCTACGGCATGCTGCTGTCGGTCGCCATGTCCGACCAAGCGTTGTTCGACGGCTTGTGGAAGTTTTATCAAGACCACCTCGACAAGAACGGCTTGATGAATTCGAAGACGGCCAAGTGCGAAGCGCCTGGCAACAACAACGCCAATGCCGAGACGGATGCGGACCTCGACGCCGCGATGGCCTTGGTGCAAGCCGCCTCGCGCTGGCCGACGGCGACCGCGGGCTACCTCGCCAAGGCCGAAGCGCTCGCCTCCAAGATCGCCCAGTTCGAAACGGACATGTGCTACGGGCGGCGCATCTTGCGTCTGGGTGACATGTCCGGCGGTTGCAGCGATGCATACGCCCCGCGCATCAACCCCTCGTACTTTTCGCCCGGCTACTACAAGGTCTTTGCGCACTACTTCAGCTCGCAAGCAACCACTTGGTTGGCACTCAGCGATGCCACCTATCAGCTCTATGCGATCTATCAAGCGCGCATGGACAACTTGGTGCCCGATTGGAGTAATCCGGACGGTAGCGGCAGTGAAGTCGACAGTCAGTATTCCTGGCAGGCGTGCCGTACGCCGTGGCGGGTTGCCGTCGACTACGCCTGGACGGGTGATACGCGCGCCAAGACCTTCATGCAGAATATTTCCAGCTGGGTAGACGCCCATGGTGGCTTACCCAACGCGGCGCAGGAGCAAAACAGCGCATTCGTCGGGGCGTTCGCGCTTGCCGGTGGCCATGACCAAGGCAAGTTCGACGGCTACATGACAGGCTGGCTGGGCGCCGCCATGGATGACACGCCTTACTACCCGGGCACACTCCGCGTCCTTTACCTATTGGTCGCGGCCGGCAAGTTCTCCTCGACTCTTTAGTCTCACTTCACGATGGTCTGGCAGCCCACGGCGATTTCCACCGAAGCGCTGCTCGCGGCTTCGAAGGTTGCACAGGTGGTGGGGCAAACCACGATTCGGGTCGGGTCTTCGACCTCCGGATCGGTGTCGTAGTACCAGCCTCCGGTTAGCGGATCGCAATCGGCGGCATCTCCCACGTACAATAGCGAGCTGGATTTCTTGCCGTTCTTGAAGTTGACGTTGACCAGTGAGTAGTTGACCTGTTCGTTCTCTTCCGGCGCGGGTATTTCGAATTCACACGCCAGCTGCGTATTGCGAACTGCGTCCAGCGCCGCCCGAAATTCCACCGTTAGGTCGTGACTGGTATCGATCACGAAAGCTTTCTCGGAACCGCCGGCGCTGGCGATCGTGTTCAGCACGAACTGACCCTTGGCAAAAGCCGCAGTGGGGAAGACGCCGATCGTGAACGTGCTGATGCTCGGCTTGCCGGCGAGCGCGGTCTCCGCCAACCTGCCTAGGTCGGCAGTGTCCACGGGCGCGCATTCACTCGCTACGCCATCGGTGGCCAAAACCGTGACCACGCGATGACTCGGGTGCGCTTTGGCCCAGGTTTTCGCAGCGGAAAGCGCGCCACTCAAGGCGGGTCCGGTGGGCGTGGGATTGACGGCGTCGATCACTTGCTCCTCGAGGGATGCGAGCAACGCCGGGCCCGAGTCCGGTAGCGGCGCGATCGGCTCGGCCGGCTCCGCATACGACGCGGGATCGCATTTCGCTATGTGCTGACAAGTGCTGGTCGTGAGTTGGACGCACGGAACCAACGCGTTGTTGATCAGGCATGCGCCGCCTCCAGCTTCGCACAGCAGGCCGCCGCATTCGCCCGCGACCACGCAGGGATTGAGCACGCTGCTTCCGCAATCCGCGTTCTTGGTGCAGGAGATGCCGCTCGAGGCACAAAAGTGGAACTGGCAGGGAGCGCTGTCGCCGCAGTCCGCGTCGCTCGAACACGAGCTCGGAACATCCGGCTTGATCAGTGGGAAGTACTGGATGCCCACGCCGATGCCGTGCGAGCTCTCGTCTTCGATGAATGCCTGCAGGGCCGTCTTGATGCCCACCCATTTCGAGATCGGCATGCCCATTTTGTCGTAGGAGGACGTCGACTCGAGCATCGAGCCGGACACATCGAGCATGATGTACATGTCGAGCGGCACCGTCTCTGCCTTCGACACCCGCGCTGCGCACGACTCGTCGGGCGCACCGCCATCCGCGTTCGGGTTGGTGTTGAGGTTGGGTGTGCCGCCCGAACCGTTGCTCGCCGGTTCGGCCGCGCCTCCATCCTCTTCCACGCCTGCGTTGTCCGCTCCGCTGGCAGACTGGCCTCCCGAGCCCCCGCCAGCCACTGGGCGCGGGGGCTCGCTCGAGTTGCCCTTTGCTGCGCAGCCCACCGAACACAACCCCGCAATCAGCATGATGCAAGCGGTGGCAGCGCGAATTTCCCGGCGGAACATTGGCTCCAATAGAAAGCGAAGGCGCGATCCATTGGGCTGCGGCAATGTTTCGAGGTCGTATCCGCCGGCACGGAATTGCTTGCCGCGCTGCCAGCTCGGTTAAACTAATCCCATCATGAGCCAATACGACTTCGATCCCAGCTACGTCTTCGAACACCACTCGCCGACGCCCGAGAAGCTCGTGCACTACGACGCTCTGCATCAAGCGACGCGCGTCTTCGCGGAGGTGATCTTGAAGCACACCCCGCCCTCGGATGACCAGGCCGCGGCATTGCGTCTGCTTCGCGAAGCGACGATGACGGCCTGTGCGGCGGTCGCGCTCGACGGGCGCTTGAAGTAGGAGCGCGGTCGCTCCCGAGCTCAGCTCTTCGCGAGCTCGGCTTCGATCGTGTCGACCAGGTCCGGAGCTTCGGGCGTCACGTCTGGCGCGAAGCGATCGACGACTTGGCCGTGTCGGTTGACCAGGAACTTTTCGAAGTTCCACGCGACGTCACTCGGTTGCTCGGGGGTCAGCCCATACCCAGCCATCTTGGCGCTGAATGTGCTGCCTTCAGTGGTGCGCGCGCGAGGCTTCTGCGCAATCAGCTCTCGATACAACGGATGCTGCGCGTTGCCCTTGACCGCAATCTTCTCGAATAGGGGGAAATCGACGGCAAAGCGGCTCTGGCAAAACTCCACGATCTCTTGATTGCTGCCAGGCTCTTGCGCGCCGAAATCATTGGCCGGAAAACCGAGTACGACTAGGCCCTGAGCCTGATACCGCTTGTACAGCGCTTCGAGCCCTTCGTACTGCGGCGTGAGCCCGCACTTGGACGCAACGTTGACGATCAAAAGCACCTGGCCCGCGAACTCTTTCAGTGTCGTTGGGCTGCCATCGATGCGGCGGATCGGTATGTCTTGCAGGGGCTGCGCCATGCTTGCCTCGAATTAGGATTGTGCGCGCAACGCGACTAAGAAGACTTGAGGTGCTGAGCCAGATAGTGCTCGCGCCCGATATCCTTGACGATGCTGGCTTGAGTCTCCAGCCAATCCACGGAATCTTCTTCTTCGATCAGGATCTTCTCGAGTAGCTCGCGCGTCCCGTGGTCACTCTTGCTGAGCATCAAATTGATTCCGCGGTGCAGCCGATCGACCGCTTCGACCTCGAGCGCGAGGTCGAGCTTATTCATCTCGATCGGCTCTTCGCCGACCCGCACCGGGCTCAGGCGCTGCATGTTCGGGACGCCATCGAGGAACAGGATGCGCTCGATCACTGCGTCCGCGTGCTTCATCTCTTCGATCGACTCGGTGCGCTTTTTGTGAGCCAAGGCACCGTAGCCCTGGTTTTTACACATCTTGTAGTGGATGAAGTACTGATTGATCGCCGTCAGCTCGGAGGTCAAAAGTTCGTTCAGGAAATCGATGACTTCGGGCTCGGCTCGCATCTCATTTCGATACCATCGACGCCCGTCCCGGCGCACCTCAAACCCTCCGACTGCGACGCTGCTCGCGCCAGTTCGGCCTGTCGGCCTACGTTGCAATTTACCGCCAAGACGCGCACGGGGTGTCTCCGGATGACGTCATAAACCACTGTTATTATTGGCATTTGTAGATTCGCGCGAGCTCGCGTCTGTTGAACTTGATTTTCACTATCAGGTGGCTATCTTTCACTCACCGCCTCGATGCTCGTCTGTCACTGTCACGCCCTCACTGACCGAGATATCCGTCGAACTGTCCGGGCCACCGGCGCGTGTAGCGTCGATGAGGTCGGTGACCACTGCGGCGCAGCCACTGGTTGTGGCGGCTGTTATGAAGTGGTCGACGAGATCGTGACCTGCGAGAAACGCCGGCTCGCCATGTACGACCAAGCCGAAGCGCACGGGCAGAGCAAGCCGGGCCTAGAGCACCCGTCGCTGCAGTTGGCGATGGGGCTCACCGGCTAGCGCGCGTTGGCGCCGGGCTTGCGTTCGCGGCCGATCGGGGACATCTCTCCCGCCCGTTGGAAGAGCCGCGCACGTATTTCTCTCGACGTTTGCTGGTCAAGACGGTCATCGCCGGTGCCGTCGAGGCCTCGGCATTAGGGTGCAAGCACGCAGAGCGCGCGGCGCCTGCCCGCGACCGCGACGCAGCCGTGCAGCGCGATGCCGCGGCCATGCACGGCGCGCTGGTCCACGGTGAAAACTTCACTCAGGGGCACAAGACGCGCGACGGAGGAGTGTTTCCGCGAGCCGAGCGCCGCGAATCTTGCGACGTCGTGATCGTGGGCGGCGGGCCGAGTGGTTTGTACGCCGCGCACCTGCTCCAGGGCCGAGAGGTGATACTTCTAGAAAAAGAGCCTCATCTGGGGGGCAACTGCTCCACCGGCGAGTGGCAGGGCGTGCGCTTTTCGACCGGTGCTGCCTTCTTTACCGAGGGCGACACCGAGCTCGTTGAGCTGATGAAATCGATCGGCGCGCCCGGTCTGCCAGTTCAGGGAGGAGACTCGCTGATCGTCGACGGCAAGCCGTACTTCGATTTCTTCGGCGCTGGCGCCGACGCCTTGCCATTCAGAGCCGCGGTACGCCGTGACTTCGCGGACTCGGCGCAGCAAGCGGCGGAGCTGCGGCGCAAGCATTCCTCGGCCGAGCTGGACATTCGGCCGTTTCACGAGTTTTTGAGCAAGTTCCAGCCCGAGGTGAAGAAATTTTGGGATCGCTTCGGCGAATCCAACTGGGGCGGCGCCGCCGAGCACACCTCGGCGCGGCTCGGCATTCAAGCGTACGGCTGGCTGAGCGGCGACGAAAAGCGGCTCACCTATCCAGGCGGGTTGGGTGTTGCCGCTGAAGCGCTCGCGCGTCACTTGACCGAGCGCAACCCAGGTCAGATGCGTGGTTCGGCGTTCGTGCATCAGATCGAGCTCGAAGCCGGTAAGTCGAATCGTGTGCTCGTCCACACGCTGCGCAACGGCGAACCGCTAACCATCGTCGCGCGTGCCGCAATCGTCGCGGTGCCGAAGTTTTTCGCGTCGCGCATCGTGCAGTCTTTGTCGTCGACCCAACGTGACGCCATGCGCGAGTTTCGCTACGCGCCTTATCCGGTTTTCAACGTGTGCTTGAAGCAAGCTGGCCCTCAGCCCGCTTACGACAACTGGTTCTTGGATGCACCGTTCGCAGACTTCGTGACTGCAGACTGGGTGACCCACTCGGGCAAGCGTCCCCACGATCTGCCGAGCGCGCTGACCGTGTATCACCCCCTGTCCGAAGCAAGGCGCAGTGAGCTGCTCGACGACGCTCGCTTGGTGCAAATGGCCGAAGAGGTCGTACAACACCTGGATCGCCACTTCCCGGGGCTCGCCCAACAGGTCGCTGAAGTGCGTGTGTATCGTCGCGGTCACGCGTTGGCCATCCCAGTGCCAGGGCAATTGCAGCGCGCGGAAATCGCCTCTCGTTCCGAAGGCCGGATCGTGTTTGCACACAGTGACAGCCGCGGCGATGTCTCGTCGTTCCCGGGCGCCCTGCGCGCGGCACGGCTCGCGGTAAGTGCCGTGAAAAAGCTGGGGTGACGGTCAGGGCGGTGCCGGCATGCAGCTGGCGCTGCCGGTGACGGGGGCGTACGCGCAGGTTAGGCCGGCGTCGGAGCAGGTTTCGCTCGTGGGGCCTTCCGGAGAGCAATGGCTCGCCACCGATCCGCTGCAGGAACCGAACGCATCGCCCGCACAGCGCGGGGTCGTAGAGCATCGATAGCCGTTGGCCAGCTCTTCGTAACCGCAGGTGGTGTCGCCCTCGCACGTTTCGGCTACCAGACTGCCGTCCGCACACCAAACGGCCTGCCCGTCGAAGCAGCGCCCCTGTTCGTCGATCGCTCCGCAATCGCCGTTGAAGGCAGGCAGCTCGACGTACGTTTGAATCCACCCGAGTAGTGAGTCGGCGCGCAGGTAGATATCGCGACCGACACACGTCGAGGCACCTGCGGATAGGACCCCAAGCAGCGCAGCCCGTCCGTGCCGATCGCGAATCAAGAGCGGGCCGCCCGAGTCACCTACGCATGCGCCGCTTCTGCCGAAGCCCTCGACCTGCACCCGGGTGTCGTCGTGGAGAACCACGGACTCGGTCAGAAATCCTAGCTCGCCGATCGAGTTGTCGGCCGCGAGCCCGTAGCCCGCGAGGGTCGCACGGCTGAGCTCCACTTCTGCTTCCAGCTCGGCGATCGGTAGCACATTCTTCGTGGCGCACGGGTTAGGCGACAATCGAACCAGGGCTACGTCCAACTCGGGGTGCGTTACCCAGTCGACGACCCCGCGTTGGTTCGCCTTGCCGGTCAAAAACCGCATTTTCTCGTGCAAATGGCAATGTCGCGCGGTGAGCGCCCAATCCGCAGATACCTGCGTTGCGGTGCAGACCACTCCGAGCGTGTCCGCCGATGTCAGCCGTCCGATCGCCGTTTGCTCCGTGTCCGTGAGCGCGAGATAGGTCGCGCTGCGGCCGGCGTTGAACAACGGCTGCGCCTGCTTGCCCTCGATACCGTCACCAGCGCACGCCGAACTCGGATTCGTTTCCAGCTCTGGGCCGTCGGCGCACGCACAGAACGTCAAGCTCGCGAGCAGAGTCCAGAGCTCGAGCGAGCCGAAGTGGCAACCGCCCGAATTGCGCGGACGAGCATCCGACATTGCGTGAGCTCTGGCACGCTTCAGGTGAGTTTGTCTTGTACGTTCGTGCGCGCCAGTCGGTCGCTGCTCGCGCCGGTCGGGAAGCTACGGTCGCGTAGGGATCAACGATGCCGCTTCTCGATCACTCACCGTAAGCCGTCGCGGCCAAATGCGCCGAACTTCTCGCGCGCCACTTGCAGGCTGCCGCCGATCGGCAGCACGTGACACGTCGTCGGCGCGAGCGCGCGCCTCTGCCATTCGCTGGCCAGGCGCGCGGGCGGTTCGTCGAGCGGCTCGTCGGTCAACTTGAACGTACCGAAGTGCATGGCGACGAAGTGACGCGCGCCCAGGTCCGTGAAGGCGCGCACGGCTTCCTCGGGGTTCATGTGTTGCTTGCTCATGAACCATGCCGGATCGTAGGCGCCGATCGGGAGCATGGCGGCATCGATCGGCCCCGAGCGCCGGCCGATTTCAGAGAAGCCCTCGAAATAGGCCGTATCGCCAGAGTGGTACAGGCGAGCCGTCGAGCCTTCGATTACGAAGCCGCCCCACAGCGTGGCATTCGCGTCGTTCAGGCCTCGCCGACTCCAGTGTTGCGAGGGCACGAAGCGGATCGTGACGCTCCCGACGCGTGTCTCTTCCCACCACGCCAGTTCGGTGCACGCGAGTTTGCTCTTGGCGAAGAGCGGAGCAAGACCCAGGCCGGCGACAACGGGGCTACCCACCGCGCGCAGCGAAGGCAGGTCGAGGTGATCACGATGGTTGTGCGAGACGAGCTGCGCGTCGATGTGGGGCAGCTCTGCCACGGCGAGGGCGGGCGGCACGAAGCGCGTCACACCCGGTCCGATGCTCTCGGAGAAAATCGGATCGATCAAAAGCGAGATGTCATCCAGCTGAACGAGCCAGCTGGCGTGACCGATCCAGGTCAGGCGCGCAGGCTGGCCGACGCTGGGCGCGCGCAAAAGCGCGGGGTCGACCGCGACGCGCGGAGCCGGAGACGCAGCCGAGCCGTTGCGGCGCCGACCCAGCAAGCGATCGACGACTGCCCATTTGAACACAGCCGAAAATGGTTGCGGTGTCGAACCGTCCAGATTCACGAAGGGAACACGCTTCGAAGCGGGGGGCTGGGCCATGAGTGGGTAGCTTCGCACATCACCCCGAATTGGATCTGGCCGGCGTGAGCCGTTTCGGCGCCTTCGGGGGACATCTGGGGAGCATGGGCCCCTACGCCTGCAATGCCGCGCCGATCATGGGGCGCATTGCCATTCTTGGCTGGGTAGCGCTCGGCGTTGCGGCCTGCTCCAGCGAGGCGGCGAAGAGCGAAGGCGCGGGCACCCCAGGCGGAAACATGGCTGGCGCTACGCCCGGAGGGAGCGCCAATGCGGGTGGGGCTGCGCCAAGCGCTGACGGCGGTTCGGTGAGCGGAGACGGCAGCGCTGGTGCGGCGAACGGGGGTGCGGGGGGTGCCCCGGGCGGCGGCGGCGGCGGCCCAGCGAGCGCTAGCGCAGGGCACGGGGCAGGAGGCAACGCGGGCGACGGTGGGGACGACAACGCGGGAGCCCCTGGACGAACCGGTTGCAGAGCACGCGACCTGCTCTTGTGCGAAGATTTCGAAGGCACCGATCTCGGTGCCGTGCCCGCTGGCTGGACGCGGCACGGTGACCTGGCTGCGGTGGACGCTAGCGACGCGCACGGCGGTTCGCGCGCGCTGCGGCTCGGTTCGGCGGCGAACGCCGAACGACGCATCTACCACGATGCGAAACTGCTCGGCAGCGCGCATTGGGGACGCATCTACTTCAAGGTTCAAACCCCAGTCCCGGATGCTTTCGTGCATTCGACGCTGGTCTCGCTGCTCGGCAATGGCCCGAAAAATGGTCGCTCCGAATACCGCCCGATCGATACCGTCAAGCAAGCAGTCGACACGCGGGACGTTGGCGGCCGCCACAACTTTCTCTACAACGTTCAGATCATCGGCAAGAAGGAATTCGGTGCCGAGACCAGCTACGACTACACGTTCGACGCGAAGTGGCACTGCGCCGAGTATCATCTCGACTATGCCGATCAGAGTTTCACGCTCTATTTCGACGGCAAAGACGTGTTGCACTTTACGCGCGGCGCGGGCAACTTCGACGCTTCCGACATCCCGAACCAATTCGACGAGTTGCGTGTCGGCTGGATCAACTACCAGAGCGCTCCCCCGGGCTTTACCGCTTTCATCGACGACATTGCCTTCGACGATCAGCGCATTGGTTGCGAGTGAAGTTCCCTGCGCTCGGACTAGTGCGCACTCGGGAAGTGCACTTGCTTCAGGAGCCGCGGATCTCGCGCTCGAGTTGATTGAGCTTGTGCTCCAACGCGGTGTCGGTGAGCGTTTGATTCGAGCCGGACGGCGGCGGGCCTGGCGGGTGCTCGGGAACGCACGCCAATTCGCTCTCACCACGCGGTCCCTTGCGGCAAGTGCCGGTCATGGTGCGCCCGTTGAAACTCACGCTGCACGCCGCGCCCTCGCTGAGCGACTTACAGGCATCGAATGCCTCCTGGGGTGGCTCGTGCGGCGGCGGTGGCGCGTCCACCGGATGGGAGGGGGGGACCGGGTTTGCCGGCGCGCGTTCGGCCCGCGCTGTGTGCTTCGTAGCGGCTGGGCCATCAGCGGCCGAGGCATCGCTGCAGCCCCAAATGACGAGCAGAAGTGGCGTGTAGCCTAGGAGTGTCCGAACTCTTCCCATGAGCATGCTTTCTTCGTCGAAGGAGCGGCGCCTGCCGCTCCGAATCCAAAGAAAAGATTGACGCTGCGCGGTGTCGCGATTGCTGCACCGTCGTTGCGCTTTGTTAAGCGGGAGCGAGCGGCGGCGTGTTCGAGCGTAGGGGCAGGTAAGCGCGGAAGGTGCTCCCTTGGCCGACCACGCTCTCGACTTCGATCGTACCGCCATGCGCTTCGACGATGCGCTTGGCCAGCGTTAGCCCGAGGCCAACGCCGCCCGTGCCGCGCGAGCGACTACGCTCACCGCGAAAGAAGGCGCTGAAGATCCGGGGTAAGTCGTCGTCGGAAATGCCCATCCCGTGATCGCGAACTTCGAAGCACGCTTGCCCCGCGCGCTCACTGACCGAGAGCGAGATCTCACTGTCGCCTTCGGGTGAGTATTTGTGCGCGTTTTCCAGGAGGTTGTCGAGCACCCGACGGAGCAACACCGGGTCCGCTTCGATGGTCGATGTGTCGCGGGAAAAGTGTTTGGAAAATGGCCGATGGGGGTGACGCCCCGAGAACAGCTCTGCCGAACGTTCGGCGATCGCTCGAGGAGCGAGCTGTTGCAGGTGCAACGCGAACCCCGAGCTCGGAGCGACACCCTGGGCTAATTCGAAGCGCGCCGCGGTGAGCACGTCGCTAATCAACGCTTCGAGCTCCGCCAAATCGACGGCAATCTCCGCGAGTGACGCGCGGGCCGCTTCGGCGTCCCCTTCGCCCGCAATCTCGAGCGCAACGCGAATTCGGGCCAGCGGGGTTCGAAGCTCGTGGGCCACGTTGGCCAAGAGCTCCTTCTCTGTTTGCAGCAAGCGTTGAATGCGCTCGGCCATGTCGTCGAAAGCTCGCGCGACGTCGCCCAGCTCGTCCTTGCGCTTGAGTTCACTGCGTACACTCAAATCGCCACGGCCGAGCGAGGTGGCCATGCGTTGCAAGTGCGACAGCGGTCTGGCGATCCAGCGCGCAGTCAAGAACGCGCCCACCCCGAGCACGATTAGGCCGGAGATCATGGTCAGAATCAGCGGCAAAGGCCCGGGGCGCTGGTGCTCGAAACGCGCGATCAACAAGCTCTCTCGCCCGTTCATCTCGAACCGCCCGAAGGTATCCGGCGGGTGTGGCCCTCCTTCGGATCTGCCGAAGTGACGTGGCGGCGCGCTGAACAACGGCGGCTGGTCCGGCGGCGGATCTTTTGCTTCCGTGGCCTGAGGCTCTGCGCTCGCGGGAGGAAATCTCTCCCCCGCGATCCGCGGCACGCGTAGCGCAGGCACCACGTTGCTCACGAGCAGTTTCCCGCTCTCGTCGTACAGAGAAACCATCAACCGCTCGTGAGCGCGCAGCTCTTGCAGTTCGCGTGCGAGCAGAACCCGATCGTTGGCAAACGGCTTGAGCCGCGTGCTCAAGGTCTGCATGTCCCAGTGCTGCGGCAAGTGCGTGAGCAGGTAACCGATCACGACCGCCGACAACACGACCAACGAAAACTGCACCAAGCCGACGGCATACAGACGCCAGACCAGCCCGGTGCGCGGCGCTCGCTTCATCGCTCTTCGGGGGCGAGCATGTAGCCCACACCGCGGATCGTCTTCAGATACTGCGGATTCTTTGGGTCGCTCTCCAATTTGTGGCGCAAGCGCGAGATGTGCACGTCGATCGAGCGATCGAAGGCATCTTCGGACGAACCGTGCAGAAGCTCCAGCAATTGCTCGCGCGCGAGCACGCGCCCCGCGCGCTCGGCCAAGACCTTGAGCAGCGCGAACTCATGCGTGGTGAGGGCGAGCCGAGTACCACGCAGAGTGGCAGTCATGGTCGCGCTGTCCACGATCAACGCGCCGAGTTCGATGCGCGGTACGGCCGGCCCGGTCTTGCCGCGCGCGCGCCGGGCGTGGGCGCGAATGCGCGCTAAGAGCTCGCGCGTCGAGAACGGCTTGCTCATGTAGTCGTCCGCGCCGCCCTCCAGGCCCATCACGCGATCGGCTTCTTCGCCGCGGGCGGTGAGCATGATGATCGGCACGCTCACCCGCTCACGGAGCCGACGACATACCTCGTGCCCATCCGCTCCGGGCAGCATTAAATCGAGCAACACCACGTCCGGTCGGGTGCGGAGCACCTCGCTGAGCGCCAGGTCGCCGCGAGCCACGACCGTGACCTCGACGCGATGGGAACGCAGGTATTGCGCCGTCAATCTGGCCAAGCGTTCGTCGTCTTCGACGTAGACCACGCTCAGGTGTTCTTGGGACTCGTCCGAGGGGCTCATGGCAGGTGAGGATTGCACTGCTACGAGCCTGCGTCCGGCATGCTGAGCCGGTGTTACCGGCAGATTGCTGATTATTTCTAGATTCGAGCGCTCAACTCGCCGATTTGCGAGGCATCCGCGGGCTGCGGTGGGCGGGTGTGAGTGCACTGAGTGCACCTACCCGCCCGCGGATGTCATGGTGCAACGAACTCAGCGAGCGCGGCTCAGGGCGAAGCCCAGCGTGACCGCGAAGAGGAGCGCGATTAAAAAAGGTACGATCAGCTTTTTGGCGCCGCGCTCTTCGACCACTACGGGGGCGACACGCTTGGTCGGCACGCTCTCGAGCGCGGGTCGCTCGGGCGCCGGCTGCTCACGACGGACGCGCTTGGGCGTTCGCTTGGGTGCCGCGGCGCTCGCTGCCTTTGGCGCAGCGGGCTTCGGCTCAGCAGCCTTCGGCTGAGCACGTTTGCGGGCGACGCCTTGGCGGGCGCGTCGCTCGGCGAGTGCTTGCTGTTCGGCGGCGCGCTGTTGTTCACTGGCTCGCTGTGCTTCCGCCTGCCGCTCGGCTTTGCGCGTCTTCTTGTTGGCCGCTTTTTGCTGAGCTTCGTGAGCGCGACGCTTGCGCTCGGCGTCGCGCCGCTCTTGCTTGCTCGCGCGCAGCGGTGGGTTCGAGCTGGTGACCGGCGGCGTGACCGCGCGGGTTGGACCAGGTCGTGCGGGACTCGGTCGCGCGGCGCTCGGGCGTGGTTGACCGGAGCGCGCGGGAGTAGCCGCGGGCAGCGCGGGCTTGGCGGCCACGTCCCAATCGGCGTCGAGCGCGTCGAGCGCCTCGGGCAAAGGGGACGAACGAGGCGGTTGCGAGGGCAGCGTCTCTGCCGGCTCTTCGTCCCAGCCTGCATCGAGGCCGGCCGCGAGTTCGTCCAGCTGGGCAGGGTCGGGAATGATCGATTTCATGATGGGGACTCGCGAAGGGCGGCCGAGCTTAGCCCGGCTCACCCAGATTTGTCCCAGGAATTGCCCAAAAAACTAGCGATCTGGCCGCGGAATTTTGTGATCCGGCACGATTTTGCCGAGTTCGCCGCGATCCGCGGGGATTTGGGGCTAAGTCCCGAAGTAAACGACCAACCCGGTTTGAATGCCGAACGAGGTGGCATTGAAATCGAACGAAGTCGTCGTGCCGTTGGGGGCTTCGACCTTCTGCGAACCAGTCAGGCCGAGGTCGAGGGTGGGGCCCGCCCAAAACACGACGTGCGGCAAGAGCGTGAACGCGAACGGCGCTTCGAGCGTGAGTGCGAAGTCGTGTCCGCTTTGATTGTCGGCGCTGAAGGTGCGGTAGGTGAAGCCGCCGCGTGGCCAGAAACCAATCTTGTCGTTGAAGGTGAGCAGATAACCGGCGCGTGGTGCGAACGTGAACGAATCGCCGGTGACGGTCGTCTCGGGAACTCCAGGACCGGCAGGTTGCCGGGTGAGCGACCAGTGCGCGTAGCCCAACGCTGCGCCGACCGACAGGCGATCGATCACGAAGTAGTCACCAGCGACGCGCGGTGAGCCGTAGCCAGCCCAAACCCCGCCGTTGCCGCCGCCGATGTCGACCGAGACGGGCGAGGACAGCAGACTGAAGTGCGTGACGCTGCCCTTCGAATCTTGGCCATTTACCGTGACACGGGCGCTGTCGTAGGTGAAGCCGAACAGGCGCTCGGCGCTGATGGCGATTTGGCCTTTTTCACCGAAGTTCTGGGCCCAAGCGCTCGAACTGACTAGCAATGCGGCAGCCGCGAACGCAGACGGAAGGGTTCGTTTCATGACCCGGACCAGTACCAGACCCCGTTGCACGCGCCAAGCGGGCACGCGCGGCGCTCAGAACAGTGCCGGTCCCGACGGCAAATAGCAGTCGAGCTTTCCGAACGCTGCGCTCGACAAGAAATGCGACGCGGTGACCAGTCGCAGCCCCGCTTCCGTCGCATGGCGGATCGCGGTTTGATTCACGCCGAGCGCGATCAGCTTCACTTCCGCGGCTTGAGCGCTGGCTTGCTGGAGGGCATGGCTCAAGAGCGCGTCGCCGTTTGCCGGATCTAGCCACGCGGCGGGGCCGATCACGCCGTCCTTCACGTAGAAATAACCTGCGACGCGCTGCTCGATTTCGAGCTGATAAGCGGGCATCGCGCGCGCACGCCAAAAACCGTGATCGCGTTCCCGCGCAACGCCGCGTACTACGCGATCGATCTCGGATGCCTTTCGTGGATCGAGTTCGCTCAGGCGCGCTTCGGGGTGCGCTCGAGGGGGCTGCGCGAGCGGCCCCGAAAACGTGAAGATCGGCCCGGCGGGCATCATTCCGAGCTTCAAGTAGCTGGCGATGGCCGCAAAATCGATCGATGACCACACGTAGCGTACGCTGGCGCCTTGCTCGTCCCCGAGGCGCTGCACGCGTTCGAGTAGCGGCCGACCAATGCCTTGCAACTTGTACTCCGGCAGCACCCAGAACATGGCCAGGAACCAGTGCGCGTCGCGAACCACCGCCGCCGCGATGCCTACGATCTTCCCGTCGAGTTCGGCGACTTCGAAGATCCCCGTCTCGAATAGGTGCTCGTAGGCGGGCACGACCGAGGCGCGCGTGTAGCTGACCGGGGCGGGTAAGCCGTGTGTTCGGGCCAGCTCGGCCAAGCTGACCAGAAATACGTCTGCCGCAAGCGGCACTTCCTCGCGGCGTAGGCTTCGAAAAGTGGGCTTCACGCCGCCGTCGATATCATGAATCTTTGTCTTACACGAGTGATCAGGGCACCGCGGCAGAGTCGGGATCGAAGCCTGCCCGCGCAGCAATCGGACTCAGGTCGACCGCTTCGAACTCGCTGCTCGACACCGACTGAACCTGACTGAACGTGTCTTCGTCCCAGCTCGCGCTCGGTTCGCCTTGGATGTACATGGAGCTGCCCCCGTCAGCCAAGTACATGCCATAGGTCTTCAATGCCTGGATGATGGCGCGTGACTGCGTATTGAATTTGGCCGGGATGACGAAGCTCGCCTTGATACGGAAGGCCTGACCCATCGGCGGCAGGCCGGTACTCGTGGCGTTGCCGGTCAGGTGTCGGGCGGGCCAGGTGTACTCTTTGCGGATCTTGCTGCTTTCGATGGTGAAGCGCAGCGCATGCTGGATGCTGCCGCTGCTCGCTTCGTCGGCGCGCAGCACGAGCGGCATGATCGGAAACCCGGCGGCATCGGCGGATGTCCAACCTGCGGGACGGAGTGCGTTGGATTTCAAATCGAAGTAGGCGGCTCCGAAAATGTCCCAGCCGCCCTTGGGATCCGGGTAGGCGTGGTACAGCTCCCACAAACTGCAGGTGTCGGCGTCCAGGAGCAAGATGTGGTGATCGCCGTAGGGTTGCGCGGGGTCGGTGACGATGCCGCCTTCCACGAGTGGTGTCGCGGGGATCGGAAACTGAGGCTTGGGTGCGGCGGCCGCAGTGCAAGGCGATACGAGCTTGTGATCGGCGCCCACGGCGCAATCGGACTCTTCCGATGGATCCCAATCCAGATCCGTGTCGGTCGTGGTGAAGAGCCCCGTCTGCCAGGGCATCGTCTCGGAATGCACGACGTTGTATGGAATGCCGTAATACTCCTCGGATTTCGGATCGACCGAGGTGCCGAGGTCGAGGTGAATGTTGCGTGTACCCACCGCCTTCATGAACTCTCCGCTGCTGCCGTGGGCGGGGAGGGTGTCGATCGGTGTGTTGAAGATGTGGTTTTTGGGCAAGATCCCGCAGCCCGCAACACTCGGCGAATCACCGCTCGCTGCTGGGGCGCCGGCTTGCCCGCTGCCCGCGCTTGCGCCGCCGTTCGCGGTCGGTGAGCCACCCTGGTGACCAGCACCCGCCGTCGCTGGTGCTTCACCAGCTGCGCCCATCGGCAGAGCACCGCCTGCGCCCGGCGCGCCGCCCACGCTCGGCGTACTCGCCGTCGCGTCGCTGCCAGAGCCGCATGCACTCCCCAGTAGCAGCAGCGACAATAGACCTGCACCACGTCCAACCACTCTAGAACGCATCTCTACAAAGTGTCACGGTCCACTCGGGCTGCCAATCCCACCGTGTAGGATGCGTAGTAATCGTGCTAGAAAACAGGCCGGAACCGATGGCCAACTGCAAAGAAGACTGTGAAGCGTTGATGAGCGCGCTACTGCCCGCGGCCGAGCAAATGTTGAGCGAGCATCGCGTGCTCCGTCCGTTCGGTTGCACGCTCTCGGCGAGCGACCAGATCGTGCAAGTGGGCGGCTGGCGTGCGGTCGGCGAACAGGACGACGCCACGATGATTGAGCAGTTTCGCGATAGCTTCCGCGATGGGGCGGCGCGCGGCGAGCTCAAAGCCACCGCGCTTTGCTACTCGGCGCAGAGCAGCGTGCCGGGCAAAGCCGCGATTCAGGAGGCGGTGTTCGTGCACTTGAACCATCGCGATAAGTACTCGATTGTGGTCACTTTTCCCTATCACTTCGATGCTCGGTCCGAGCTCGTCATCGAAGAGCCATTCGCCAACGATGGCGAGTACGATGTCTTCGAGCTCGAGCGCTGACGCATGGGGTATACTCGGCACGGAGGGAGAAGCGAATGAGCGTAGCGATCAAACGTTTGGGACCAGGTGACGAAGCCACCCTCGAGCTCCTCGCTAGGGAGGACGCAGATTTCGACCTCGAAGGACGCAGTAGCGCGCTCCCGCCACTCAAGGCGAGCATGGCGCAGCGCTACCTGGCCAATCCCAGCGTCTTGCACTGGGTTGCCGTGCAAGACGGCGTGGTGACCGGGTTCTTGTATTGCGCGCACTTGCTGTTGCGCTCTCACCCAGGCCAAGAGCTGCTGTTGTACGAGATTGGCGTGCGCGCGGCCCATCGCCGCAAGGGCGTAGGCCGGGCGCTGCTCGATTACATGGCGCGTTGGATGCAAAAGAACGAAATCTCCGAGGTGTGGGTCTGTGCAGATAACCGCGTCGCGGTCGACTTTTATCGTGGTTGCGGCTTCGCGAGTGAAGAACCGCAACCCGTGTATCTGACGCGCACCGTCGAACCGCCCTCCAAGAATCCGGCGATGACTACGCTGCTATCGCGCGGGTAGCTGGTCGGCATAGCCGGCCTTGAATTTGGCGAATCGATCGAGCACGGCTTGCACCAGCTCCGGTGTGGCGCGCTCGGGTGAGCCGCTGTCGAAAGGCGGCTCCGGATCGTATTCGAGCCCGAGCTGAATCCCGCGCGCCAGTTGTTCGCCGCACAGTTCCGCCGTCAAACTCAGCGCGAAATCCATGCCCGCCGTGACTCCGCCCGCGGTGACACGATTGCGATCGATGACCACGCGCTTCCGAACTGGGAGCGCCCCACAGCGCTCCAGAAATTCGTGATACGCCCAATGCGTGGTGGCGCGGTAACCCTCGAGCAGGCCCGCGGCTCCCAGCAGTAGCGAGCCGGTGCAGACCGCGGTCACGTAGCGTGCCGTTTCCGCTTGCCGACGCACGAACTCGAGCACCTCCGCGTCGCGCAGGAGCGGCACGAGCCCACTGCCACCGGGTACGAACAACACATCCGACGGCGCAGTGTCAGCGAAGGTTGTCGTCGGTGAAAGGCGAAGCCCTGTGCCAGAAGTGACTGGTTCCAGCGACTTCCAAACCAGCGACACCTCTGCTTCGGGGACGCGAGTGAGCACCTCGTACGGCGCCGTGAGATCCAACTGGGTCAGGTTCGGGAACAGCAGCATTGCGATGCGAATGGTCATGCAGCACCTCGGTGACGAACTCGCCCCAGAATAGTCGGATTGCCACTGGCAGGAATGCCATAAAAGATTCAAATTCTGCCAATGCGAATCGTCTTGGTCGGGTTCGATGGCGTGCAGGGGTTGGATGTCTTCGGTCCGGCGGAGGTGTTCGCGGCGGCCAATCGCAGCCTGGGCCGCGCAAAGTATCGCATCGTGCTGGCCTCCGTGGCTGGGGGTCGAGTGAACTCGACGTCCGGTATCGAGCTCCGGACGCGGGCGCTCGAGCGCCTCGTGCCGCACGCTGAGGACACCGTGCTCGTGGTCGGCGGAGAAGAGCGAGCTATTCGCGCCGCGCTCGCTTCGCAACCACTCAGCCGCTGGCTGAAGCGTGCTGCGCGCTCGGTCCGCCGGCTGGGTTCGGTGTGCTCGGGTGCATTTCTCTTGGCGGGTGCCGGGTTGTTGGATGGGCGCCGAGCCGCGACGCACTGGTCCGTATGCCGCGAGCTCGCCCGCTTCCGGCCACAGATCTCGGTCGATGCGGATGCTATCTTCGTGCAAGACGGCAAGATTTGGACTTCGGCGGGGGTCACCACGGGCATCGATATGGCGCTGGCGATGGTCGAAGAAGATTGCGGTCGGCGGGTGGCCGACTCGGCCGCCGCTCGCCTCGTGGTCTACGCGCGGCGGCCCGGCTTTCAAGCGCAGTTCAGTGAGACCTTGATCGCACAGCACGAAGCAACGGGCGCATTGACTCGCGCTTTGGACTTGCTCAGGAAAGCGCCTGCGGAAAAGCTCGGCGTGCTCGAATTGGCACACTCCGTGGGCATGTCCGTACGCACGCTGCACCGGCGTTGCCGCGAAGAATTCGGCGCGACGCCCGCCAAGCTGATCGAACGTTTGCGCACCGAAAACGCGCGCCTCTTGATCACCACCACTCCGCTCGAGGCCAAGGTCGTTGCCGCTCGCTCCGGCTTCGATAACCCCGCGCGCATGGCGCGCGCATTTCAGCGCACGCTGGGCATGAGCCCGCGCGCCTACCGCGCGTTGTTCGCCGAGCGTACGCGCGGCCGGCTCGAATCCGGCCCCCTCGCGACCGTCGTGAAAAAACGCAGAAAGCTGGCCGGCGATGCGTGATAATGGACCTGATGACGCTTTCGCCGCGGCTTCGCCAAGGAGTTCAATCCTTAGCGCTGGCGTTGCTCATGGCGGGCATCACGACGGCGGCGGTCAAAGTCTTCGGTTGGAAATTCTGGTGGCGCCGCCAAGCCGTGGCGCATGTCGCCGAAAGACCGCGCGCGCGCGCGCTCGTCAACGATCAGCGTTTGGTCGCCGTGGCGCCCGAACCAGCGGTCCCGGCATTGCCGTCGGCGGGCGCGTCCGCGGCCCTGATCGCTCGTCGTAACCTTTCCGCGAGCGAGATGTTTGCCGGAGCCAAGCTGGCTCAGGCGCGCGGGGACACGGCTGAAGCGCTTCGGCTCTCGAAGCAGCTCGAGGAATTTTTCCCGAACTCGCCCGAGGGCGTCAACGCACACGTGACGCTCGGTATGCTTTACCTTGCGCTCGATCAAGCCGAGCTCGCCTTGCAGGAATTTGCGACCTTTCGCCATATCGGCTCCCCAGAGCTGAAAGCAGAAGCCTATTTTGGCCAAGCCCAGGCGCTGCGCAAGCTCGCTCGCTACGAGGATGAACGTATCGTGCTCACGGAGCTGAACAAAAATTATCCGCGCTCGGCTTACGTCGCCGCTGCGCGCGCTCGGCTGAGTGAGCTGAGCGCCGATGCGGGAGTGCCCTGAGCAATGGAGGTGTTCGTTCACGCGCCCGAACAATTCGAAAACCTGTGCGTGCTCGCCCGCACACTCGAGGTGTTTGGCTTCGAGCGTTGCCACGTATTCGACCCGCATCGGATCGTCCGTGATCGATACGGCAAGTCCTACGGTCAGAAGCTGCGCACGGTCTCGGCCGGTGCGTTCGGCAAAATTGCCTGGCTGCGAATCGAGCCCGATCCAATCGCGTTCTTGCGCAGCTACGCAGGGCGCCGTGTGGCGACGGTGCCTCGGCAGAGCGCCAGCTCATTGCATCACTTTCGCTTTCGACAGTCCGATCTGCTCGTGATTGGCTCGGAGGGTCGTGGGCTCGATGCCGCGACGTTGGCCGAATGCCAAGTGCAAATCACGATCCCGCAAGCAGGAGTGACCGAGAGCCTCAATGTTGCCGTGGCTTCGGGCATCGTCCTCGCCGAGTTCAAACGGCAAGAATCATTGGGCTTGCTCGAAGCTGGCTCTGTTCAGGGCGAGACCACGGACAGCTGAGCGTGGTCGACCAAGTGGGTCGCGATCTCTAGAACCAGGGCTTCACTCGCGGCAGACGAATCGTTTGCCAACACGGCGATGCCGACGCCCTGCTCGAGGTGCACCGTGACCAGCACGTTGCCGACCATGAAATCCCAAAACACCAAATCCGCGCCGCCCACGCGATCTCGAGCTTCCCCCCCAAAGCTGTTCTGCACGATATCTGCGCATTTGCGCAAGCGGATGCGATCCCAGGCTTCGCAAACCCAGGCCTTCAAGCGGCCGTCGGGACCGCGATCCGCGCGTAGTTCGTGCATCAGCCGTCGACTGCGGCAAACCATGCTTCGGCGATCGCGTACAGATCGTCTTCGCTGATTGCATCGCCTTCGGGCACGCCATTGGCAGCACCGAACGAGTAGACTACGCGGCCGACGGGGATGCCGGCGAGCAGCACCGTGTAGCTATCCTCCGCGAGGGCTTGGATGCTGTAAGTCTTGCCACCAAAGGTGACGGTTTTGTTGGAAGTATCGGCAACTGCCGCCTGGATCGTCATGGCGGCGCACTTTACACGAGGTGCGCGGGTTGGCCTGTGGAAAAGCGACGGGTCGCTCTCGATCAGTAGCCGACGTCGACTTCGTCGTCGTGCTTGCGCGGCGCGGTTCCCGGCCTGATCGCCGCTGCCGCAGCGGGCGGTGCTCGACGAACGCTGCCCGGGGTGCGTTGCGAGTGCGTGGAGGCCGCGGCGCTACCAGTGACGACCGCGCCGGGCGCCACGGCGGGCGTCAGCGCGTCGAGGTCGATCACCGTGCCGGGTTTGACGGCCGGCGTAGTCGCCGCCTGCACTCCGCGTGCGTCCGGCGCGACGGCAGAGGTAGGCGCGCCCAGGATGTTCATGCCACGGTGTTGCATGAACATGAACGCAGCGACACCCACGGCAGCGAGCAGGGCGAGTACGCCTGCGACTTTGTACTTCTTGCCTGGGCGCAGCGTGGCCAACTCTTCGTTGTCGATCGTCGCTACGGAGCTGGAGCGAGCATCGGGGATCCTCATCCCGCGACCGGTCATCCCGCGGCCGGTCATTGCGCCGCGGGTCAGCGTGCGGCCCGGACCGCTCGAGGGCGCCGGTATGTCGCCGTTGCTGGGTGGAAATACGCTCTGGATCTCGATCTCGAACTCGGGACACTCGAGGCCTGCATTCTTGAGCGCGTGGTAGCAGCGCTCGGCCGAGATGCGCGAACGACGCGGAGCGAACGGATAGAGCGCGATCGCGAGTTCTGCGATGTTGCCGTAACGCTTGTCGACGTCTTTCTCTAGGCAGCGCAGCACGACGTCTTCGAGCTCGACCGGCGCATCTTCTACCAGCTCGCGCAGCGGGACCGGATCGTGCTCCAAGATGGCTGCGCTCAGCTGCATCAAGGACGGTTCGTTGAACGCAACCGTGCCGGTGAGCAGCTCGAACAGTACGCAACCGAGCGACCAGATGTCGGTGCGTGCGTCGACTTGATCGGAAGACCGGATCTGCTCCGGCGACATGTATACCGGCGAGCCGAGCGGCATCATCGTGCGCACGAAGCCGCGCTTGCCGCCGGGTGCGAGGGCGACCTTGGAGATGCCGAAGTCGAGGATTTTGATGAAATCCAGACCCTGGGCGTGTTTGGTCAAAAATAGATTTTCGGGCTTGATGTCGCGATGAACCACGCCGCTGGCGTGGGCTGCCGCGAGGGCCTCGCAGGCTTGCATCACGTATTCGACCGCGACTTTGATCGGCAGCGGCCCGCGCTCTTGCAAGACGTCGGCGAGATCTTGGCCGGCGAGATGCTCCATGACGATGAAGGGGATGCCGTCGGGGAGCACGCCCACGTCGAACACGCGCGCGACGTGCTCGCTGCGGATCTTGGCCGCTGCGCGCGCCTCACGGGAGAAGCGCTCGACCAACTCTTCGATCTGCAGCGCTTCCGGGCGCAAGAATTTGAGCGCGACGACCTCACCGAGCTCGACGTGCATGGCGGACACGACGTAGCCCATGCCGCCCGAGCCGATCAGCTTGATCACCTCGTACTTCCCGGCGATCAGATCGCCGGGAGCGAATGGCATATCAATGGCTTGCTCTGCGATTTGGAGCCCACTCGTGGGCGAGCTCATGTGCGTCGCACGGTTCGTCCGTTTTGCCGGTGTTACCATCAGCCTCACTGGCGAAATACGCCCAATTTCCCAGTTTGTTTAGCTAAGGAGCGCATGGAACGTACGTGCCGCTCATGGTTTGGCTCTTGATGTCGAAGAGTAGCCCGGAGCTGGCGTAGGCGGGCTTCGCCGATGTGCCCCCAATGCACCACATCTCCAGCGTGCCACCCTGAACGGCGCCGTTGGTGTCCCAATCGAGCGCGCCAAAGGTTCCAGTCACGGTGATCTTCTCGCCTGTCGTGAGCTTCTGGAAAGCGGGCAGAACGTTGGTTTCGGTGGCATTGAGCTTGGTCGAACCACCGGCGAGCCTGCGCAGTCCTGCCGCCACACTCGCGCCCGACACCGGTTCGGTGTGGGTCGCCGCAAGAGCCAGGCCAATGGCGTAGGCGGCGTCGTGCGCCGGGCCCGTGCCAGAGGCATTGGAGGCCGACTCGCCGGAGTATCGCACTCCGTAGTCCAGCAGGAAGCCATTGTAGGTGGCGGCAGAGTCCGAACCCACCGGGCCGGGGTTCAGGCCCGTACCGCGCACGCGGCGCGCCAGGTCGTGCGTGTTGTTGGTGGCCGTGTCGGTCAGCTCTTTCACCTTGTTCGAGTCGATCAGCACGTAGTAGGGCCGCGGTACGAGGTCCATATTGCTACCGTTCATTGGCCACTGGGTCTCGAGTGGCACCATCACCTTGGTGATGCTCTCCGCGGTGCCCGCGAGCACGATGATGTCGGGCAAGAATGCCAGGTATTTTTCGACGAGCGCTTGTTGATCCGCGTCCGCGCCGTTGTACGGGTTGATCTGCACGTTCTCGTTGCCCGCCAATGACTTGCCGTTGATCATCAAGTCGTTGAGCGCGGTGCGGGTGCCGATGCCGAGCGCGTCGTTTCGGAACACGATGCCGAGCTTGATCGTCTTCACCGCGCGATCCGCCTTCAGTTGCGTCTCGAGCACTCCGATTTGATTGATCATCAGCGGCGCGCGCTGCACATCCGAGGGCACCATCAGCCAAGTCAGATCGTTGTCCGTCAAGGACGCGATGCTGGACGCCACGCCGGTCGGGCTCATGACGACCGTACCGCCGGGCACGCTCACTTTGGTGGATACGTCGAGTGTGTCCTGGCTGGTGTTCGGCCCGACAATCGCAGGCACGTGCAGGTCAGTGACCAAGTGAGTGGCTGCGCGCACCAGGTTCGTGGACTCGTCGCACGAAACCATGACCAGCGGGCGGGGGTTGGCCGAAGTGCTGCCAGCAGGCACGCCACCTGCGATGTTGATCTGCTCGATGCCCAGCGCGGCCGCTTTTTGACGCTGCAGATTGGTGGCCGCGGTCGGGCCCTTCGTCGAGAACAGAGAGCCTACGAAAATGGCTTGGCTGTTGGTGTAGTCGCCGGTAATGCCGTCGCAATCTTCGCTGAGCAGCTTCACGCAGTGCGGGATCGGGGTCTTGATGCAGGCCGCGGCGACGACGCCGCTTCCAGGGCCGCCCGCCTCGCCCGACGCCTCGGCGCTCAGGCGATCAGTGCACTCCTGATTGGTCGTGCAGTCGCCCGGGTCCACTTCGCCGCCCGCGCCGCCTTCGCCAGCTTGATGGTCAGGGCCCGCTCCTGCCGCGGCTTCGGTGCTGCCAGCCTTGCCCGCGGTTCCGCCATTGCCGTTCGAGTGCCCGCCGTTGCTGGAGCCGGCGGAATCCGCCGGTTGGTCCGTGATCTGGATCTTGTCGAGGCCAACGATCGCGTTGCAGCCCACGAGCGAAAAAAGCGTCAGTCCTAGCGCGCCGCCGGCCTGATTGAGGACTCGAGTTGAAGTCATGCCGTTGATCCTGTCTCTGCGCCGAAGTCCCGGCGTGGAGCATGCAACGGCTTAAGCGGCGGGCTTGATAAGCCGTTGGTGTCCCTAAGTAAGACGGTCCCCTGTTTGTATCTGGGACGTTTCCCCACGCCGGTCGCCAATAGGCGCCCTCAGGGATCGGCAACAGTCGGGAAATTTCGGTTCAGAAAGGATTGACAATGGCATCGCGTCGACAACATCCCGCGTGGTCTCGGATCACCATTGCAGCGCTCGGCGCTGGGGTGCTGCAGTTGAGTCTGTTGGGTGTGGCAAACGCCGAAGAGGATTCGGCTACGGAGATCGCCGCGGCGCGCACCCTTGCGGTGGATGGTCTCAAGCTCGCTCAGGCGGGCAAGTGTCAAGAGGCCATCCCGAAGCTCGAGCGTTCCGAGAAACTACATCACTCGGCAATCGTGCTGAGTCGCCTCGGTGAGTGCCAGGTGAGCGAAGGCAAGCTGGTCGAGGGCACCGAGATGCTGCGCAAAGTCTTGCGCGAGCCGCTGCCGGCAAATCCGACTCCCGCGCTCAGTAAAGCGTACGAGCGCGCGCAAGTCGTGCTCGACGCGGCCAAGCCGAAGCTAGCGGGGCTGACCATTTCGGTTGCTTCGCCGCCCGGTGCCGAACTGCGCTTGACCGTCGATGGTGTCGTCGTGGCAAACACTCTGGTCGACAGCGAGTTGCCCGCCGATCCAGGCGAGCACGTGGTCGAAGCCACTGCGCCCGGTTACTTGAAGGCCACCGCGCGCGTGACCTTGGGCTCGGCAGACAAGAAGGCCGTGACGCTCCGCCTCGAAGTCGATCCCAACGCGCCAGTGCCCACCCCCGTCAACGCGGGGCCGGAGGCAAACCCGGGACCGGTCGCGGCGGTCGCGCCGGCCCGCACCGTCGCGCCGGCGGCTCCGCCGCCCGAGGTCCCTCCCAAAGCGCCCAGTCGCGCCGCCGCTTACGTCTCCTGGGGCGTTGGCTTGGCGGGCGTCGGTGTCGGGACCGCATTCGGTTTGATGGCGATGAAGGACAAGCACAACCTCGACGGGCAGTGCCAAGGCAGCAGTTGCCCGCCGAGCAGCGCAGACGCAGTCGACTCGGCCAAGCAGAAAGGCAACATCTCCACCATCGCTTTCGCGGTCGGTGGCGCAGGCCTCGTGCTCGGCACGGTGCTCTACTTTTCGATCGGTAGCGGCTCGGCAGAGACGCACGCAAACAGCGCGCCGGCGCGTGGTTTCGCGGGACTGCAGCGCGGTCGAGCGATGATTGGCCCAGGTAGTGTGCAGCTTGCCGCGGACTTCTGAACGCTTCCGCAAGGTCGCGGCGGGGGCGATCTCGGCCGCACTCGTGATCGTCGCTGGTTCCGCGCAGGCCGCTGGCAAGCGCGGCGAAATCATTCAGACCGATGCGCTCGGGATGAACCTCGTCACCCGCGATTTGGATCAACACACCACGCGCACCGTGGCCGACGTCGTGAATCTCTCGCAGTTCGTCGGGCTGCACGGCTACTTGGTCGATCGCGTGCGGCTCGGCGCGAACCTGCAGCTGACCGAGCGCCTCTGGCCAGAACCCGGGCCTGGCGCGCGCATTCAGCGCTTCGCGGTCTTGCCGCAAATCGGTTGGAACTTTTACGATCCGTTCTTCACCGCGCTCGTCTTCGGCTTTGCGCCGAGGACGGACGGCAAGGTGCACCTGAACCTCTCGGTGCAGGCCGTGCTCGGCGTGAGCCTACCGATCTCGGACCGGGTGCGTTTCAGCGTCGCCGGTGAGGTGCCCTACACGTTCTACGATCGGCACTTGATCGGCTTTACCGCTCTGACCGGAATCGCGATTCGCCTGTAGGGCGCGCGCCTCGTTCCTAGTGCGCGTCACTCGTCTTTGATGAAGTTCGTCTTCAGTTGGGTGCCGGAGACGGTGCGTTTCATCGGCTGACGTTCGAGCTCTGGCCTGCTGGGCGAGGGCGCGCGAACGTGTAGAACTTTCGTGGCATTGCCGGGCGGCGGATAGTGAGTCGGGGCGCGTGGCGCCAGTGATTGCGGCCAAACGTCGAACGTCGGCAGCGGCGCGGGGGCCATGATCTTTCCGGGCATGCTTGCCGCGAGCAGCCTGCGGTCTTCGCGCCAGGCCCGTGCCGTCAGCAAGGCAGTCAAAGCGGTTGGCAAGAGCACGCTGAGCGAACCGAAGAAACGCGTCATGAAGCCGCCCAAGACTGCGCATCCGATGAACGCGAACAAGGCGCTCGACGTGGGTAGCAAGCGCGAGCGCGGTCGGCGATCGCGCTTGTGGGGCCGCGCGAGTTTGATGAACAAGTGATCGACGACGTCGATCACGACGTGCGTCAAATTGCCGGTCATTACCGTGGTCGGGCAAGAACCGGCCAGCGACTCACGCATCAGCGCGTTCTGAAAGCCCATTGCGGCCACCGCGCAGGCGCCGCCCAGCAACATGTGCAAGTGCCAGCTCTCGTGCAAAAGGCCGCTCACGAAATCACTGGCGCTGAATGCGGCAAGCGCCACCGTCACCAACGCCAAAAGGCCGGTGAGCGCTCGTCTCCCATTGCGGCGAAGCACGCGCGCGACCAGCGTGGCGGTGGTGACCGAGCCCACGAATACCGGCAACATCCACAGCCGCGTGGCGTGATCGCCGAGGTGCCCGGAGGACAACGCGATCGCGTCGCCGACGATTTCACCGGTGAGATGCGCGGGGAACAACCCGATGAGCGAGGCAAAGCCTGCCGCGTCGACATAGCCCGCCACTGCGCTGAGCAATGCGGAGTGCAGGTACATGCTCGTGCCGGGCATGATGCTGCCGATCGCATTACTCGGCACCATGCTCGGACGCGTCGGCGGATTGAAACCCGGCTGCGAAGCGCGAGCGTCGGCCTTGGCTTCGATGGCTTGTCCCGGTTCGATGTTGCGAAGTGGAAGCACGCAGAGGTTCAGAACGGTCAGACCGCGACAGACTTGCGCTTTCCGCCACTCGGCCAGCGTGGCGATATCCGCCAGGGCCGGCGGGATGCCAAAAGAATCAACGAGGTGCACGCCTCGCTGCGAACGAAAATAAATTTCGTGCGCGCGCGATCTCATTGCGAGAATTGTGGGAATCGAAGAAGAGTAGGGCCTGCTCGAAAATTACTTTACATCACAGCACCCCGAGGGGTGTCGCGCTGCGTTCGCTACTCACTGCAAAGGGTGACGCGGTTGGGCGCTCGACCAGCGCGCCAAACTCGATATCAATTGATGACGCGGAAGCGTCGTGTCGACGCCATTCGGGAGCCAGCTGCGTGGACTCTCGTTCGTCAGCGTAGCAACCACGGGCGTTGTTCGCAGCTGGGCGAACGCAAAACTCAGCGCGAAAAAAGCGCGTGGTCAGCACGGGAAGCAGCAGGCCAAGCCCCGGCTGCCCAATTCAGCTTGCCTGCGCCATTGGCTTCCAATAGCAAGATGAGCGATGAGTGGAGTGACGGACTCGGTGAGCGAACCCCAGGCCTTGGCAGCGAGCCCGGTCGAGGCGCCTGCACTGCCGAAAATTTGGGCTGCCGCCGCCGCGGTGCTGTGTGGCGTTTGCTACTTCTTGGCCTTCCCCGGCATCGATATTTGGCCGCTCGGGTTCGTCGCGTTGATCCCGTTGCGCCTGGCCCTGCTCGGCCAAACCCCCAAGCGCGCATTCTGGTTGGGTTGGTTGAGCGGGCTCACGATGATCTCGCTCGGCTTCTATTGGATGGTCGACATGATGCGGCAGTTCAGCGGCTTCTCGACACCAATCTGCATCGGCATGCTGCTGATCGTGAATGCCTTTCAAGCCGGCCGCATGGGGCTGTTCGCCTGGCTGTTCGTGCGCGGCGAGCGCCGCTTTCCTTCCGGTATCGTCTGGCTGTGCGCGCTCGTGACCAGTGAGCTGTTCTTTCCGGTGCTCTTCTTTTGGTCGTTCGGTGCGGTCGTGCACGGCCAACCCGCGCTCACGCAGTTGGCGGAAATCGGGGGCATTTATGCGGTGGCGCTGGTGATGGCGGCGGCCAATTTCGGCCTCGGTGAGTTCGCAGTGGCGCGGCTACGGAAACGAGCGCCGAACATCAAGGCGGCGGCGCCTTTCCTGCTCGTCCCCGTGCTGGCCGCGCTGTACGGCGTGTTGCGCATTCATCAGGTGGATGCGCGCGTGACCGCGGCGCCCAAGGCGCGCGTCGGTCTCGTGCAAGCCAACATGAGCCTGTCCGGCAAGCGCAGCCAACCGAACGAAGGCATGCGTCGTCATCTGGCGGCCACGCGCGCGCTCACCGCGCAAGGGCCGCTGGATCTCGTGATCTGGAGCGAGACTTCGGTCATGGGTGCCATGCTCGAAAGCGAGGCCAACGCCATCGTGCCGCGTTCGTTCGCGGCGCGCTTGCATGTCCCGCTTTTGTTCGGCGCGGTCTTGGTCAAGAAGGTAAGCGACGCGCGTGAGTACGCTTACTTCAATTCCGCGCTGATCACCGACACCAGCGGCCAAGTGCACGGCCGCTACGACAAGCAAGAGCTCGTGCCCTTCAGCGAGCACATGCCGTTCGGCCGAGAAATCCCGAAGTTGTACGAGATTTCTCCGAATTCCGGCATGTTCGAGCGCGGAGAATCGGATGAGCCGTTGCCGCTCGGCGAGCACCGCATCGGCACGCTGATCTGCAACGATGACGCGGTGCCCGCGCTGGCCAACCGAGTGACGCAGAATCCGGACACCGATCTCCTCGCCAATCTGACCAACGACGCCTGGTTCGGCGACACCACCGAACCCTGGATTCATCTGGCTCTGGCGAAGTTCCGCGCCATCGAGCATCGGCGCTTCTTCGTGCGCTCCACGAACAGCGGCGTGAGCGCTTTCATCGATCCAGTCGGTCGGGTACTTGCCGCTAGCCACCCGTTCCAAGAGGAAACGCTCGTGCACGAGATCGCCTGGCTGCGCGGTCGTACTGCGTACGAGCTACTCGGCACTCACCCTTACTGGCTGGCGGGCTTGTTCGCGGTGTACGCCGCGTTCAGCAAACGTAAGCGCGTTCAGCCGGTTGCCTGAGTCAGGGAATTTAGACTGCCTTGGCCTCGAAGCGAGGCTTGATCTGCTTGTTCACGAACTCTCCGATCGATGGCGCTTGCAGGAGCAAGCGATAGGCCGCGATCGGCACTTGCTGGTAGCGGTACGTGCGACCGTTGCGAAATTCGACCTCGAGCTCGAATGTTGCGGGATCGTACCCAACCCCGCTCACACTGCTCGACTCGACGGCAATGCGTTCCATGCCGTACCCGTGTAGCATGGGGTGATGTCGAACGTTGCTCCGCTCAGTCTGCTGTCGGCTGTGGTCGTTTTGGATTCGACCCTGGACAATTGGTCACTGCTCGAACCCGCTGGTGGCTTGCGCCGCAGCTGTGCGCAGCCAGTCGTGTTCGAACGACGGTTCTCGGCTCCCCCGCTGGTTCACGTCGGGGTAGTTGGGATTGACGCGAGTAAGGATGACAACTTGCGCTTGAGCGTGCGCGCAGAAAACATCACCGAACACGGCTTTACGCTGCGTGTCGAGACTTGGCTCAATACCAAGATCTGGTCGGTGGAAGTGTCTTGGTTGGCAATCGGCAGCTGACCCCCCCTCAGGCCGCCGCGTCACCTGGGTTTCCGCTCAGCGCTTCTTCAGCGCGAGCAGCGCGCCGGGACGCACCGTAGGTGCTTCCGAATCGGACTTCGCGAAGCGCTGACTATCGATGCTGTCTTCTTCGTCGAGCAGGGCGTCGGCTTCTGCGTGGGTACCAACGCGCCAAGTGCCGCTCGGGTATTGGCCGCGCGGGACGTCGAGCGTGGGGACCGCGCTGGTCTCGCGATCCAGGCGGGGCAACGCTGGTGGCGCGGGGAAGGTCGGTTCTAAGAGCCAGTCAGTTGTTGGGTGGGCCATGGGGGGACTCGGGTTAGGAATCTTAATCCTGCCGGCTTTCCGTTACGGCTCCGTGTCGGGGATTGTTCCATTCCGCAAATTTCGGCACTTAAATAGGTTGAAATGTCGATTTATTGCGGCGGAACCCGCCGCCTCGGCCTGAGCCGCCCGATTTTGGGGGATATTTGCGGCTCACCTTAATTCTTCGCGTTTCTGGCCGGCGTCGGCGGCGGCATCCGCGCGCCCAGGCCGCGCCGCTCTCGACACCGACGCCGCCCCTTGTTAAGCCCGGGCCCATGAGCACCCAGCGAAAACTGTTCGTCGAAGACATCCAGACTGCCGGAAAGCGCGTGATCGTACGCGTCGATTTCAACGTGCCGCTCAAGGACGGCAAAGTGGAAAGCGACAAGCGTCTGAAAGAGTCACTGCCGACGATCAAGTACCTCAAGGAAAAGGGCGCCAAAGTGATCTTGATGTCCCACTTGGGTCGTCCAGATGGCAAGCGCAGCCCGGAGTTCAGTCTGCGTCCAGTCGCGGAAGCATTGGCCGCTCTACTCGGCTCACCGGTTGCCTTTGCCGACGACTGCGTGGGAGCGCCGGCGGAGGCGGCCGTCGCCGCGCTCAAAGGCGGAGACGTGCTGCTGCTCGAGAACCTGCGCTTTCACGCGCAAGAAGAAGCGAACGACCCCGCCTTCGCCAAACAGCTCGCCGCGCTCGCGGACGTGTACGTGAACGACGCATTCGGTAGCGCCCATCGCGCGCACGCATCGACCGAGGGCATCACCAAGTTCGTGCCGCAAGCCGCCTCCGGCTACTTGATGAAGAAAGAGCTCGACTACTTGGGTGGCGCGCTGGCCGAGCCGAAGCGCCCATTCGTGGCCATCATTGGTGGCTCCAAGGTGTCCGGCAAGATCGACGTGATCAAGCAGCTCTTGCCGAACGTCGACAAGCTGTTGATCGGCGGCGGCATGACCTACACGTTCTTGAAGGCCCAAGGCTTCGAGATCGGCAAATCGATCGTCGAGAACGACAAGCTGGATCTCGCCAAGAGCTTGCTGGCCGAAGCCGGCGACAAGATCGTGCTCGGCACGGACGTGGTCGTCACGGACAAGCTGGATTTCAAAGCCCGCACCGTGGGTGCGACCAAGGTCGTGTCCATCAAAGACATCCCGAGTGATTGGGAAGGCGTCGACGCAGGCCCCGATACGATCGCAGCGTTCCGCAAGATCATCGTCGGAGCAAAGACCGTGATCTGGAACGGCCCGGTTGGTGTGTTCGAAATCGACGCTTCCGCAAAGGGCACGATCGCGGTGGCGGAAGCTCTCGCAGAGGCCACCGCGGCCGGCGCGACGACCATCATTGGCGGCGGTGACTCGGCGTCGGCCGTGAAGAAAGCCGGCGTTGCCTCGAAGGTTTCGCACGTCTCGACGGGCGGCGGCGCCTCGCTCGAGTTCCTCGAAGGCAAAGTGCTCCCGGGCGTGGCCGCGCTGACCGATAAGTAAGCGAAGAACCGCGACCGCTGGTCGAGCGCGTTGCCTCACACCGTGTGCGGGTGACGCGCTCGATTGCTCTACGACTGACGGAAGTCCGCGCGCTCCACGCGCATCAAGAGTGCTGGCCCGTCTGGGGTGACGACCTCTCCCACGCGTCGAAAACCTGCCTTCTCGTAGGCGCGAATCGCGCGGCCGTTGCGCGGCGACGGGTCGGTTTGCACGCTCGTGACCTCCGGATCGTCGAACAAGCCGGCAACGAATTGCCGCACCATGGTCGACCCCAGCCCTTGCCCGAGCTGCTCGGCGTTCGCCAGAAATTGGTCGATGCCGCGCGCACCCGGATCGGTCTCCTCGGTCCACCATTCGGGATCGGCGCCCAGCACGCGGTAAACTTGGATATAGCCGACCGGTTCTTGCTCCAGGTACGCGAAGAACATGCGAATCACCGGCGAATCGAGATCGGCGCTGTAGGTCTGCAGCACGTAATCGAGATCGCGCTGCTCGTCCCACCACTCCGCGACGTGTGCTCGGTTGAGCCACTCGTGAAAGCGCGGGAGATCGGCCGAGGTGAGCGGTCGAAAGCTGAATGCGGGCTGCATGCCGAGCGATCCTAGACGAGGTCGCGCCGGCTTTTGAGTGTGCTTCGCCGTGGTTGCTCCCTGGTGTGAAGAACTTCACCCCCAAATGATCGTCCGTGCTGACGGCAATGCTCGCGTGGGGCGAGAAACCAAGTCGTGAGCAGGACTGGTAAAACGCTGCCGTCGGTCATAATCGAGCGGTGGTCCAGCCAAGAGTAGGCATGCGCCGTGGGCATGCAGAGAGTGTGATCGGGGTGGCGATGCTTCTCGCCTCGAGCGCTTGCGGTGCACTGGCGGCCGATCACGTGACGGTAGGCGCCGACAATGTCGCCAGTGCCGGCACGGCGGGGCTCACCAGCGGCTTTGGGGGCAGCACGGGCACTAGCGTGGGGGGGACGGGCTTTGGGGGGAGCGCGGGCCCTGGGGGGGGTGCTGGTGGCAAGGCCGGCGCAGCCTCGACCGACGCGGGAGGCACCGCGGGCACGACGTTGCCTGCGGCGGGCGCCGCTGGTCGGAGCGTCTCTCCGGAATGCGTGGGCGCGACCAGCATCGACGGGAACATGCAAGTGTTCGCCGGTAGCGATACTCGCGGACTCGTCAGCAACGTCTCGGGCGACCTGACGATTTACGCTACGACCAATGGCTTGACCCAGTTGCGCTGCCTCGAAACCGTGGGTGGCAGTCTGGACATCAAGCCCGGCACCGACAGCCTGCAAGCGTTCGGACGGCTTCGAGCCGTGGCCCACGACCTGACGATCGAAGGCAACAGCACGATCGTGGATCTGTCGGCGTTCCGCTCGCTCACGCTCGTCGGAAATAGCCTGGCGATTCAAGGAAACTCTGCGCTGGTGGAGCTCACCGGTCTGGAGAATCTCACCGAGCTGTATAACCTAACCATCAGCGGCAACGCGCGGCTCCGGAACTTGGACGCGCTCTCCCACGTGACCACTCGCGGCGGTGCGCTCGCGATCGTGTCCAATGATTCGCTGGTCAGCGTAGCCGGCCTCCATGGGCTTCCGAAAGCTTACTCACTGTCGATCGGCAGGAACCCCTTGCTGACCGATCTGAGCGGTCTCGAGGGCTTGAGCGAAATCTCCTCGGACATCGTAGTCGAGTCGAATGCGGCGCTGGTCAGTTTGGCCGGGCTCGAGGGCGTCAAAGCCGCCTTCGGGCTGGGTCTAACCGACAATCCAAAGCTGCAAAACGTCGACGCTCTCGCGGTGTCACTGACTTCGCTGCGCACCGGTGAGGTCCGCGACTGTCCTGCCCTCTCGAGCTTGGAAGGCCTGCGCAACATTGCGAGTCTGGACTCCTTGATCGTCGCCAGCGTCGGCTTGACCACCTTGAACGGCCTGCGCAACCTCGAGGCGATCGATGAACTCGAAATCCAGGACGTCGAGACTACGGATCTGACGGGGCTCGGCAAGGCACGGATCGCAGGTACGCTCAGCATCGGGGACAACGCCGACCTACTGACCTTGGTCGGGCTTTCGCCTGATATTCACGATCTTGCGAGGCTATCAATCACGGGCAACCCGAAGCTCCGCAGTCTTGCAGGCCTGGAGATGCTGCGCTCCCTGAGCGAAAGCCTCGATCTCGAGTCGAACAGCGGACTGTCGAGTCTTTCTGGACTCGAGAATTTATTGAACATCGAGGCGATGTCCGTCATCGACCATCCCGCCTTGGACAACCTCGCCCCCCTCGCCGGGCTCAAAGCCATCGCCTCGGGTGCCACCTTTCGGCAAAACCCACGGCTTTCGCGCTGCGAGATCCAACAGTTCGTCACGAGCCGTGGCGGCTCGCTCGCAGAGCTGCAAGACAACGGGCCGTGCAACTAGCGGCAAAGGCATGAAACCGAAGGAAGCCCTGGTATGACCAAGCACGTGAACCGCCGCATTTTTCTCCGGGGCTTGGGTGGAGCCATCGTGGCAGCGCCGTTCCTCGGGTCCATCGCCGACCGCAGCGCCAAAGCACTACCCGCGCCTCCCGCGCGGCGCTTGATCGCGATGTTCACGCACAACGGTTGCATCACGACCCGCTTCTTTCCGGCGAAATCCCACGGGCCGCTGAGCGCCGAGGATCTCACGCCGACGACGCTCGCCCCTCTTTCGCCATTTGCCAGCAAGCTTTTGATCCCCCGCGGCATCCGCGCCATGAACGAGTGGACGACAAAGATGGCGCGCGGGCAGGGCAATGATCCGCACACGCAGGTCGTGGGCTCGTACTTTACCTGTCAGCCGGTGACACCGAACAGCAACGACCCGTTCAGCTTCAACGCGGACACGAAGTTCAGGGCCATGCCCATTGGCCCCTCGCTGGATCACGTGATTGCGCAACAGCTCAGCCCCGGTGGCACGCCGCTCCTCTTGCGCGTGGCGGGCACCAAGGCCGAGACTCCGTCAACGGGGATTTCCTACTCCAACGCTGAGACACCCTACCAGGGCACGAGCAAGGCCGACGCCTTCAGCCAACTGACGGGGCTCTTTCAGCCCGGCACCGCGATGTCCCCGGACAGCTACCAGGCGGTGCGTGGCAAGAGCATCATCGACCTGGTCAAACACGATCTCGAGTCGCTCGAACGCCGTGACATGAGCCGCTCGGACAAGCTGAAGCTAGAAGCCTGGAAGGAGCTGCTGCACCAGACTGCAACGGTGATGGCTTCAGCGCAGTGCACCCCCGATGTGGCTGCGCTGCTCGGAGCGACGCAGGCGAACGTCGACGCGGCCGGCATGTCGAACGTCGATGCCTTGACCGCCAAGGTCAGCGATAGCTTGGACAAGGCCGACATCTATTCGAGCGTCGCCGTGCTGACATCCGTGTGCAACGCCAATCCCGTGGTCTTCCTCAAGTACCCGCAGGCCTTTCTCTTCTCGGGCCTGGGCTTGAAACAGGACTCAGAGTCAATGGCCAGCCGTACCGGCAGCGCAAGTTTGGATGGCGATTGCGCGCCAGGTGCGATCGAAATGCTGCTCAAGGTCGACCGCTACTACGCAAGTAAGTTCGCCAAGCTGGTCCAGCTGCTCAACGACGTCACGGAGGGCGATGGCCTGACCGCGCTCGACAGCACCGCCGCCGTCTGGTTCCAGGAAATGTCGGACGGCTCGGCCCAGAACCTGAACAACATCCCGATCATCCAGGCCGGCAGCGCGGGCGGCTACTTCAAGACGGGCTGGATTGTGAACGTCGAAGATGGATCGCCCAATCTTTCGAACGGCAACAGTGAGTCCGCCTGCACGGACGGTACTCCCAGCACGATCAGCGGTACCTCCCAATCTACGGGTACGGATCCGAAGCTGGCCAACGCGCCGATCAATAAATACTACTGCAACTTGATGAACGCCCTGGGCGTGAAGGCGGACAAGGACGGCTTTCCCGCAAAGGGTGGTTCGGAGGAAGTGGGTCGATTCGGAATGTACGACAAGACCGAAGACTTCATCGGCGGGGGCACCAACCCAGCGCACATCAACAGCCCAGGCGGGTTCGATGCGCTCAAGGCATGAGCAAATGAACTTGGGCCGTTCTGCCCCAGCCGAGCTTCTGCGCAGCAACTAGGCGTTTCAATCCTTTCGCGAACCCGAGTAGACAGAGACGCTCACATGCGTCTGTCGCTCGGCTCGCTGCTTTTGTTGCTGGTGACGTTGCTCGCTCGAGCGGCAGCAGCCGAAGAGCCAGTAGCGCTCGAGTTGGCGGCGCTGAATTGGTTGCGTCTCGACGGCGCAGAGTCGTGCCCGAGCGGAGCGGAGGTGACACAGGCCATCGAGCAACGCCTCGGCCACGCTACCTTGGTCCCGAAGGAGCAAGCGAATCTGGTCATCGAGGTGAGGCTCGCCGCAAGGCCCGAAGGTGGCTTCCGTGTCGAGATCACGCTCGCACGAGGTGATGCCGTGGTTGGACGACGCGAGCTCGACAGCGACGAACCGTCGTGTCAGGGCGTCGCTGAAACGGCTGCGTTGGTGATCGCCTTGACCATCGATCCCGAGGCATCGCTCGAGCCGCTTCCGATCCCCACCGCGCCTGCGCGGGCTCCCCAAAAACCAGCGCCCGCGCCGCGGCTGGCAGTGAGTGAGCGGCCGGCACCGGATCGCCCGGTCCCAGCCAGCAAGCCGAGCTGGCAAGCTGACCTCGAGCTGGGCGGTGCGATCGCCACCGGCACGGTGCCGAACGTCGCTGCCGGTCTGTTGCTGCGAGGTCGCGCGTTGCCTCCCGCGCTGCCTTTCGCGATCGAGCTCGAAGCAGCCTATTTCCCGGCGCAGCAAGTCGAAGCGCAGCCGGGAAAGGGCGCTGATTTTAGGACGTTCTACTTAGGGGCGGGGCTGTGCAGCCGAGCAACGCGAGCGCGCCGTCTGGGCGCCTCGTTGTGTGCGGGCGGCCAAATCGGCGCGATAGCCGGACAGGGCTACGGGTTCGATGTCACACCCCGATTTCGCACATTGACGCTGGCGCTCGCGGCGCGCGGCGCCTTTTGGTTGCGCGTTCTGCCGCGGCTAGCGCTCGTTTTGGGGCCGACCATCGCGATTCCGCTCAAACGCGACTATTTCGAGACGGAAACTGCGGCCGGCAGCGAGTCGTTGTTTCGACTGTCCGCGATCGGGCTCGGCTTCGACTTGGGTGTGGTTTGGGAGCTCTGATTGATAAGTTCGAGCTTGGTCGTCCAATACTCCAGATAAGAACCGCTCACGCCCCTGGTCTTGCCCACCCCCAAGCTCGATTTCGACAGTGTTTTCACGGACGCGCGGCCCTTCGTTTGGCGCGTGCTGGGCCGGCTCGGTGTGGCGCGCGCGGACATTGCCGATGTTTGCCAAGAAGTATTCCTCATCGTCCATCGTAGAGTCGACGACTACGACGGTCGCCCCGTTCGAGCTTGGTGCTACGGGATCTGTGTGCGCGTTGCCGCGGACTATCGCAAACGCGCGCATCGTCGCCACGAGAGGATCGGAGAAGCGCTGCCCGAATCGCCCGTCGCAGCCGACCAAGATCGCACGCTCGAGTTCAGCCGGGCGCGTGCCCGGCTCGAGCAGGTGCTGGCCGAGCTCGAGCAGGTCAAGCGCGAAGTGTTCGTTCTGTACGAGCTCGAGGAACTGACGATGAGCGAGGTCGCGGAAATCGTTGGCTGTCCGCTTCAGACGGCCTATTCACGCCTTCACGCGGCACGTCGGGTCGTGCGCGCCGCGTTCGGTGCAGGGCGTGAGCTCGGGGAGGCACCATGACGATTGACCGCGAACCACCACGCCTCCGCACGCTGAAGGGCGAGCTCCCAGACGAGCTCCTGCTGGCGCTGCAAGACACGGACGACGACAACGCAACGCCCGCAGAGCTCGCGGCACTCGTGGCGCAGGTGAGTGGTGCGTTGCGGCAGACTTCCGGCGAGGTGAAGCGCCCGCGCAGTTCGTCCCGCGCATCCTTGCTGCGGAGGCGAGTTGCGGGGGTCGCGCTCACGTTTGCGCTTGGCGCGACCGCAGGGGTGGTGGGTTCGAGCGCAGTCTTTTTCGCGATCTCCTCCAAGTCCGAGCAGCCGCTGCCGAGCCCGGTTCCGCCCAAGAAGAGCCCCTCCGCCCGGCTCTCCACTGCGGCGTCTGCGCTGCCTGAGGTCAACACGACACCCGAGCCCTCGCTCGACGGCCGAGCCGCGTCTGCTCGTCCAGCAGCGCGAGAATCAGCCCAAGTTCCGGCGCGAAATCAGGGTGCTGAGCCGTCGCCTGAGCCGTCCCCCGAGTCGTCGAGTCGAGCTGCGGTTGGGAGCCGCGATGAGTTCGCATTGCTCGCGCGAGCACAGGCTGCCCTCGCACCGAACCCGGGGCTGGCGCTGGCCCTGGCCAGTGATCACGAGCGAAAATTTCCGAACGGCGCGCTGGTTCAGGAGCGTGAGCTGGTTGCGATCAACGCGCTTCTGCGTCTGGGACGACGCGCCGAGGCGAGCGCTCGAGCCGCGCGTTTTCATCGACAGTTTCCGACCTCCGTGCACGGGCGTCGCATCGACGTGCTCATCGGCAGCGAGCCTTCCGGCGTTCGCAAGTGAGCTCCACCAGCTAGAGCGCCTCGCGATTCACGCGGGAATTGCCGGCGCACCTGAAGCGTTCTAAACCTCAGTCGTGCATCGATGGTCCAGGCGTGCGTTGTTCCTGTTGGTGTTGCTCGGCGTGGCACTCGGGGTGGATACGGTCTTCGTCGAGCCGGCGCGCTTGGTGGTCAATCGGCAAGAGTTACGGCTCCCGAATTGGCCGGCAGAGCTGTCCGGCGTGCGTGTCGCGTTCCTCTCGGATTTGCACGTAGGCTCGCCGCATTGGGGGCTTTCGCGCTTGCATGAGTTGGTGCAACGGGTGAATGCGGAAAGGCCCGATCTGATTTTGCTGGGCGGTGACTATCTCATCAACGACGTTTGGTTCGGCTCGCACGTCGAGGCAGACCCGATCGCCATGGAACTCGGGCAACTGCGCGCGCCGCTCGGGGTATTCGCGGTTCTGGGCAACCACGATTGGTGGAACAATGGCCCGAAGGTGCGGGCCGCGTTCGAAGCGCATGGTGTTACGGTGCTGGATGATGAAGTGCGGCGCATCCACTTCAAGGGCAAGAACTTCTGCCTGCTCGGGGTGCGGGACGAGACGGAGCGCTTGCGATCGGCGCAAAAAGAGCTGGAGCTGGCGCTGCCCGACATGCCGCTCGTGGTGTTGATGCACGAACCGGATCTGTTCGCGGATTTCGACGAGCGCGCGACGCTCACTTTGGCGGGCCACACGCATGGTGGGCAGGTAGACCTGCCGTTGCTGGGGCGAAGGATCGTGCCCTCGCGTTACGGCCCGCGCTATGCCGCGGGCCACATCATCGAGGGCGGGCGCCATTTGTTCGTCACTACCGGTGTTGGAACCAGCATCATCCCCGTCCGTTTCCGCGTGCCGCCGGAGATCGCGCTGCTTACACTGCGCTGAGGCTGCGTCTTTCTTTACTGGTGTGTTCACAGCAAGCTCTTTGCCTCTTGCCGGATCCAACTGCGGAACGCCGCAATCTCTGGACGCTTGAAGTTCTCACGCGGCCCGACCAAATAGTACGCGAGGCCAGTGGCCACCGGCGCGACTCTGGGAAAAGGCAGCACGAGCCGTCCGAGCGCCAGTTCGTCGAGGCAGAGCGAACGTCGTGCCAGCGCCACCCCTTGGCCTTGGATAGCCGCTTCCACGACCATGCTGGAGTCCGTGAGCCGAGTATATCGAGGGCGCTCGGGTGGGCGCTTCTTTTGCGTCGCGAACCAGCGCGGCCAGGCGTCGAGGTGGCTGTCTTGGAGCAAGCTCAGCCGCTCCAGATCGGCCGCGTGCTTCAGCTTGTGGCGACTCGCGAAGGTGGGCGAGCAGACCGCTAGCCAAGCGTCGTCTGCGAGCTTCTCCTTGAACAAGTTGGGGTAGCGTCCGTGGCCGAAGCGGATACCGAGGTCGATCGGCTCGAGTTCGAAGTCGACGAGGCTCTCGGTGGCGGAGACTCGGACCTCGACTTCGGGGTGGGCGGCCAAGAAACGGCCCAAGCGCGGCACCAACCAGCGCGTGCCGAACGAGGGCAGCGTGCTCAGCGCCACGACTGGACGCAGTGAGCGCGCGCGCAGACGCAGGCGCTGATTGGCCTGGTCCAGGCGCATGAAGATTTGGCGTAGCTCGCCGGCCCAGGCTTGACCCGCGTCGGTGAGCGCGAGCCTTCTGGGCATGCGCCGAAACAGCGCCGTGCCGAGCTCGGCCTCCAAGCTGCGGATCTGGTGGCTGACCGCGGTCTGCGTGACATGCAAATCACGGGCGGCCTGCGTGAAACTGAGCCGCTGCGCGGCCGCGTCGAAGACTTGCAGCGAATGCAGCGAGGGCAAGGGCGGGGTCGGCGAGAGCGCGGGCTCCGAATCGGGCATGATATTTTCTCATGTATCATGGGAAAGATGCGCTTTCCGCTAGAACTGCGCGCGGTTAGGCAAAGGGCATGAAGCTCTACCGCTTTCGCTACAGTCCTTACGCGCGCAAAGTCCAGGTGCTGCTCGATTTGCTAGGCGCCCAGTACGAGCTCGTCGAACAATCGTACATCGAGCGCGAAGAGCTGGCTGCGCTGACCGGGGGCTACGTTCAGGTCCCGGTCTTGGTTACGGACGATGGTCGACCGATCGTCGAGTCACGCGCCATCTGCGAGTACTTGTTGGCGAGCTCCGAGGGCTCGAAGCTGGTGCCCTCGCCGCTGGAAGGGCCGATCTGGGCCTATGCCGACTTCGTCGATGGTCCGCTGGAAGACGTGCTGTTTCGCATCGCCTCTCCCGACATTCGCAGCGCCTGGCCGAGCGCGGCGGAGCGTGGGCTCTACGTGTTCATCAAGGAGCGCAAGTTCGGTGCGGGTTGTGTCGACGCTTGGCTGCGCGATCGCGCCGTGCTCTTGGTGCGCGGCCGAGCACTCCTCGCCCCCACGCTGAAGACGCTCGCGCAGCGCCCGTTTCTGTTCGGCGACCACCCAACGCTTGCGGACGCGGCGCTCTACGGCAACTGTGTGATGCTGGAAGAGGCTCAACCGCAGCTGCTTTCGCAGCTCAGTGAAGCCTTGGTGAGCTACGTTCGCCGCGTCGAGGCTAGCGCGCGGCCCTGAATTTCAGCTGGGCGAGAGCTTGACGGGCTCGGAGCGCACGGCGCGCCGCTTGGGCTTTGCATCCAAGCCGAGCTCGCTGACGAGCGCAGGCGTGGCCGCGAAGGCAGCCTCGCTCAGTGAACGAGCTTGGCGCAGCGCGAGCTCCAGACCCTGCGCCGCGACGCTGACCGCTTCGCGCAGCGGCAGCGCCTGGGCCTCGGGCAAGGGGCGAGGGGCAACGGCTTCGCGTAGCGTGCGCTCGGACGTCCTAGCGGCCTCGAGGAGCGGGGGCAGGAACGCATATTCGGGGTCGCTGCACAGCCGACGGACGTAGCTCGACTCGGCGCGACGCTCGAACTCGACCCAAAAATTGTGCGCCGAGCTGCCCGGCCGGCGCAATGTGGCGAAGCGCTGGTGCGGGAACAATGCTTCGACCAATGGCCCATTGGCCGAGACGTTGGCCACGATGGCATCGAAAACGCCCTCGATGGCGTCCGCCCACGCGTTGGCCAGGGTTTCGCTCTTCACTTTCCGCGCGCCGGCAAACTCAGGCAATGCGGCGGCTTCCAGGATCGCCTGCTGCACGCCTTCGAGGGCGCGGTTCACGCGTTGTTGCGCGATCCCCAGCCAGGCGCGCTCTTCGCTCGGTTCGTCGTGGGCGGAATCGAAGCGCGCGCTGGCTGCGGCCAAACGTTCGACGGTCTGTAGCGCGAACGCTGCGAGGTCTTGGGCTTCTTGAATACTGAACGAGCTCATCGGCGAGTGTCTAAACACAGCCGCCCGCGAGCGGGAAGTCCATGCGCTCAGCTGCCATCGAACAGCGGCAGGTATTCCGCATAGCCCGCGCGCTGCAGCTCTTTTACTGGGATGAAGCGCAGCGAGGCGGAATTGATGCAGTAGCGCAAGCCGGTGGGACCCGGGCCGTCCTCGAAGACGTGACCGAGGTGGGAGTCTCCAGCTTTGGAGCGCACCTCCGTGCGCGACATGCCCAAGGTGCTGTCCGTGTGCGACACGACGCGTGCGGCATCTACGGGTTGAGTAAAGCTGGGCCAGCCCGTGCCGGAATCGTACTTGTCGCGCGAGCTGAAGAGCGGCTCGCCGGTTACGACGTCGACGTACAGACCTTGCTCGTGGTTGTCCCAGAATTTGTTGTGGAAAGGGGATTCCGTGGCTTCGCGCTGGGTGACGTCATATTCCAGCGGGCTGAGGCGCTGCTTGATTTCCTGTGGCGCGGGCTTCGCGTAGCTGCGCGTGGAGACAACCGTGCTCGCCGCGGGTGCGCTCCTCGGCAAGCTGGCCTCCGTGCCGGTGGAGGCTGCGCGCTCACTGCGTTGACAGCCGGCGAGCGCGGTGAAGCTGGCAATGCCCAAGAGGGCCAGGCGAAAGTCGCTGAGATGGCGCATGGTTGGAGTACGCGCGGGCGACCGCGTCGGTTACCGGGCGCGCGCGGACAAGCGTTCGGCCCAAGCGCCCACTAGCCGCTTGGTCGATTCATCGTGTGCGAGGAGCAGCTCCGTGAGCACGGACGTGGCGCGCTCGGCCTTCGCCCACGCGGCACGATGACCGAGCGTATCCGGTGCAGTTCTCGATAGTTCGAGCGCATCGATCAGCCACGCGCTGACTTCGCGAATTCTATCGAGCTCGCTTGGTTGCGCGCCTTGGTTGTCGCGCACGACGTACAGCGCTCGGGCGATGCCGAGCAGATCACGGACGGTGTCTCGAGGCAGTTGTTTCGTGCTCACTGAGCTCGGGTACTGGATTTATGTTCAGTAGTAAATCAAATCGTTCCACGTGCGGAAAAGCGGGGCCGGCCGCGGGACGAGAGCTTTGCGCCGCCGTGCGCGCGCCACGCCCGCTACCCCAAACAAAGACCGACGCACGCTTCCCTCGCCAACGTGGCTACGCTGGCGAGGCTCGGCGCAGACGATTCTCGGTCGGCATGGGCGCGGAAGTGGGTGCCGCGGCTGGCGCCAAGAGGGCAATCAGTGCGGTGGGCAGAATATCGAGCAGGTATTTGTCCCACGCCTGGAAGCCGAACAAGCTGAACACGACGAATAGCGACACGATGTACGCGGGCGCGCTCGGCGCGCTCCAGGCTTCACCAAGCAAGCCTCCGCCGATGAAGGCAAAGACGCACAGCGCGATCTGTGCCGCGTTTGGACCGAGCGCTAGCGTCGCCCGATGAAAATAGCCGAGCGTCGTGATGCCTGTATCGGCAAGCTGTGCCGAGAAATTGGCATGGGCGGGGGCTAGCGCGTAACCGATCGCGAAGGCGAGCCCGAACCAGTAAAACCGCCGCGTGCGTTCGATGCGCCAAGCGATCGGCGCGAGATAGAAACCGAGGGCCGCCACGTGATAGCTCACCACGTACGGGAAAAACCATCCGTATGCGCTGTGGACGCTGCTCTGGACACGAGCACGCGGCGTGTCGGGCAGAACGCCCTGCCAGAGCGCGAACAACGCAAGCAACGGTAGAAGCGCGCCGAGCGCGAGCGCCGCGGCGCGAAAGCGGCGTTGACCGAGAGCGTAGAGTGCCTCGCCCAGCGCGTAGATGATTCCGAATTGGCGCACGAGCGGCAGCAACGCCAAGGGCAGCCAGGTGCTCCGTGATGACGCGCGCGTCGTCACTTGCACGGCCAACCAAAAATAGAGAGCGTCCGTGTAGAAGTGGGTCGCGACCAAATGAAAATAGGGATTGAGCGCCACGAGCGCGATTCCCAGTCGAGCGTCCGTGCCGAAATTGCGCGCGGCGAAGCGCGAGAATCGGAGCAGCGCCGCGAACATCAGCAGCGAATTGCCGAACCGGAGCAGCAGCAGGCTCGGTACCAAAGCCAGCACGCGACCGGCGAGGTACAAGCTGAGCGGCGTCTGCGGCGCCGGATAGCTTCGCCAAAACTCGAGCGACGGAAACACGCCCGCACTGGCGAACGCTCGGGCAGCCGGAAAGAACACCAGCTCGTCGCGCACCGGCCCGCGCGGCAGTAGGAACGACATTGCCCAGACATCCGCGACGAGCGCGATGGCTGGCAAGAGCCACGCCGAGCCGAGCGGCGAGCGCCATGGCGTCCGTCCGGGCAGAGCGGTTTCCATCGGGCGGAATGCTACTCGATCCCCGGCCCGCCTTCCCGCGCTCGCGGGTCCCGTGATATCGTGCCTGGTGGTCGATAAGTCCGATCCCGCGAGCACTACCGACGCGCGAGACACATCAGCCCAAGTCACGAGTCCAGCGCAGTTGTCTCTGATTTGGCAGACGGGGGCCCTCGCGGGCACGCCGCTCTCTGTGCCCTGGGGTCGTTCGGAATCGCTGACCATCGGCCGAGACGCCGAGTGCGCGGTTCACCTCGCCAACACGGATGTCTCTCGGCAGCACGCGACCCTGCGTCGAAACGGCGCCGAGCCCGGGATCTTCATCACTGATCTCGACAGCCGCAACGGCACGCGCGTCAACGGCAAGCGAGTGCGCAGCGCTCGTTTGCAGGAAAACGATGTCGTGCGCGTGGGTGGCTGCGTGTTCGTCGTGAGCGAAGCCTTGGGCACGTTTGCCGAAGTCGCGCCCGGTTTGCTGGGCGGCGCGAGCCTGGGGCGTGCGCTCGCCCCGCTCCACCGGGCAGCGAAGAGTGACCTGCCGATCGTGCTCGAAGGCGAGACAGGTACTGGTAAAGAGGTGGTCGCGCACGCCATTCATTCCTTGAGCGCGCGCGCGGGCAAGCTGGTTGCCATCAACTGCGCCGCGCTCCCCCAGGGCCTCGCCGAGGCAGAGTTGTTCGGCTACCGGCGCGGCGCGTTCACGGGAGCCGAGCGCGCCAGCCTGGGGTTCTTCCGCAGCGCCGAAGGCGGAACCTTGCTGCTCGATGAAGTATCCGATTTGCCGCTCGTGCTACAGGCCAAGCTGCTGCGCGCCCTCGAACAAAAGGCGGTCCAGCCGCTGGGAGAGACCGTGCCCGTTGCGGTCGATGTTCGCGTGGTCGTCGCGGGGCAGAGTTCTTTGTTCGAGGCGGTCAAGCGGCAGCAATTCCGCGCCGATCTGTTGGCGCGCTTGAACGGCATCACCCTGCATTTGCCGCCGCTTCGTGAGCGCCGAACCGACATCCCTCTGCTCTTTTCGCACTTCTTGGGCGAGCTTCGCGCGGGCAGCATGCCTCGCCTCGAGCCGGAGTTCGTCGAACGCCTAGTCTTGCATGATTGGCCGTTCAACGTCCGTGAGGTTTTGCAACTTGCACGGCGGTTGGCCGTGTTGCAAGGCACAGAGAGCGTACTTTGCGCCAAGCACTTGCCACGCGAAATGAGCGTAGCGGCCGAGCAGAGCTCAGGGAATCCGGTCGAGCCGTCGTCCCCTTCGGCGTCGCCGTCTCCGTCGCCGATCGATCTGCCGAGCTTGCTTGCCGCGCTCCAGGAAACCGGCGGCAACGTCACCCGTGCGGCGGCTCAGCTCGGAGTCACCCGTCAGCGTGCCTACCGCCTGCTGGAAGAGCAAGCGGTGGATCTCGCGTCGCTGTCGGGCCCGCGCCGCTCCAAACGCTAGCTAGCATTCGAACGCGCGGACGTCCGTGGACGTCCATGAGCGCTGCGTTGCGGCCCACGCTCGCGCGCCATCAGTCACTTTCGGCTCGATCATGTCGTTCGGGGCGCGGGCACGCGCGTTGCAGTCGGTCGTAGGCAAGTCGCACATCGACAAGCTTCAATCGCCGCTTGTGGCGAGGGAGAAAATCAATGCCTGTAGTTCGCTGCGAAACGCTGTTTCGCGCGCTGATGCCTGCCCTTTTGATCACGAGCTTTGCGCCTCATGCGCTGAGCCAAGAAGACGAGCCGGAGGAGTCCGCGCCGACCGCGTTGACCACGCCAACTGCGCCTGCTCCGCCGGTCGCGCCGCCTCCGCCTACGACGAAAGCAGCGCAACCGAGCGTGACTACCGTCTCGGGGCCGCCCATCGTTGCCAAGGACGACGGCTGGAAGTTCGAATTTCACGGCTATTTGCGCGCACCGATGATGGTGGGAGTCGGTCACCGCGACAATCCCTCGCCCGGTCAAAGCTCGACCACGTTTCATTCTCCGATCATTCCCGATGGTCAGTACCTGAGTTGGCAAAGCTCGCCCCACAACAAGTCAGACTGGGCGGAACTGTACTTGTCGGTCGGCAACTCACTCGCCAAAGGCACGGTCTCCCTGCAGGGTTACAATTTTTACCAAGGTTCCTTCAGCGACGCGGCGAAGCAACTCGGAGTGTCCGATGGCTACGTCGATCTCACCCCGGACCTCGGCTACGAGAACGTGCGCCTTGCCTTGCGGGCCGGCGCATTCTCGAACAAGTACGGCTCTGCGGGGCGCTATGACGCCGGTGAATACGACACGTACGTGTTCGGTCGGGTGCACAACGCGGGCGGCGCATTGCACCTCGACCTCGATGTCGACGAGAAGAACTCGCTCTGGTTCGAATACGGGCTCGGCGTCAAAAAGCCCGATCCGAGCCAATACAACAACGCGCGGTTCACCATGCTGCAGCATGCGCATGTGGGCTTCAACCACACCAAAGACATGCAATTCAGCGCGCACTACCTGAGCTCTTGGGCGCAGGAGGAAGACCGCAACATGAGCACCGACGCGAGCACGGGTGGTAATTCGGTGACCAACGTTCCCGATGGAAAGATGTGGGTCGCGGGGGCCGACGCACGCTTCGAGCTGGGCGCCTTCGGCTATCTTTACGGCGCATATTCCCACGTCGGGTTGAAAGATGCGCTGACGGTGGGCCGCGCGATCGAGGTCATTCACGCCTCGGGTGGCGGTGAGTTCGGTTTGGGCGTGGTCGACAACTACCTAGGCCTGAGTTGTGTCGGACCGGGTGCGGGCAGCTCGCCCTACTACAAGCAGGGACAAGCGTGTAGCAAGGGTACCGGCGGCGTCGATACGCTGCTCGCCCAGTACGAATTCAGCCTGACGAACTTCATGCAAATGTCGTCCGGCGGACAGCGCTTCTGGGGCGACGGGCAGGATCTCACGGTCAAGCTGTACGGCATGTACAACAAGGTCAAGAGTGACGTTGCGGCCAACGATGGCATTCACAAGCTCAAATACGGCGCGGATCTGGCCTATGCCGTGTTGCCGTGGTTGACCGCCGGCTTGCGCTTCGACCGCCTACAGCCCAATAGTCGGATCCCCGAGCAGTCCTTCGCGATCCTTTCGCCACGCTTGGTGTTCAAGTCCAAGTTCGTGACCCGCGAGGCGATCACGCTGCAGTACTCGCGCTATTTCTACAATCAGCGGACGTGCAAAACGAGCACCACGGGCGGCGTCGAGACGGGCAGTCCGGCGGACAACACGTACACACCGGGTCAGGAGTACTGCGTGCAGCCGCCATCCTCGCCGGCCCCGCCCGATGGCTTCGGTTCGACTTGGGAAGCCTTCGCGAGTCCGCAGCGCGCCGCACCGACCACGCGCCCCGACGTGAACGTATTCAAGATCGAAGCCACCATGTGGTGGTGAGGCGTGGGTCAGGAGTGCTTGGTGCTGACGTCGCGTTCGAGGCAGGCCACGACTGGTTCGAACGCGACGCGACCGGCTTCGCTCAGGCGAACCAACGCCCGGTGTGCGTCGATCATGGTGCGCTGTAGTTCGGCGGCGGACGGGGCGGGCGTGACGACCGGATCGGCGCTGGTTTCGAGCGGGTTTTCATCGGCAGTCAGCAGATCGAAGGTTTGATCGAAGCCCATGCTGCGCAGCACGACGTCGATGTCCTCGTTGCTGGAGATGATCACGCTATTGGGGGCGCCGGATTCTCGGACTTGTTCGTTGGCGCGGGCCATCAAACCCAGGTTCGTAGAATCCAGCGACTCGGCCGCGGTCAGATCGAAGACGAGGCCCGACACGTGATCGTCGACCAACAAGTGCTGCAAGAAATCTTGCAGGCCCGGAGCCAACGTGTAGTTGACGGTGCCGAAGTAACGCAAAACATGGACGCCCTGCTGGGCTGCGTGGGTAACGTGGCCTACGGACATGGCTTTTCCTCTCTTTGAAGCAGTAGCAAGGCGACATCGTCGCGCAGTGGCGTGCCCTCGCCCAGACCTAGGGCACTCACTAACTGAGCCATGGAGTTGGCCTCGGCGAGCTGCTGCCCGAGTTGCTCGCGGCGCTGGCGATGCGTGCGCTTCGGGGGCAGTTCGAACACGCCATCGGAGGCAAGTAGCAGACGCCCGCCGGGGTTCAAGCGCGCCTCGCCGCTACCGAAGGTCGCGTTGCCGGGCAGATTGAGCGGGCGCCCCGACGACTCCAACTCGACGGTTTCGTTGCCGTTTGCCAAGTAGGGAAACGGGAAAGCGCCGGCATTTCCGTACACGATTTGGCCCAGCTCCAAATCCAGGACAGCGTAGAAAAAGGTCACGTGCTTCGGGATCGAGAGGGCTTTTAGGTCCGAGTCCAAGCCGGCGAGCAACTGCTGAGGATGGAGGATGGTTTCATCGCCCCGAGTGCGCAGCGCCTCGCGATACTTCCCAACCAGGGTGGTCAGGATGGCGGTGACGAAGGCGGATGCGGCGCCGTGCCCCGCGACATCGGCCAAGTAGAGCCCTGCGAAGCGATCGTTCAACGCGAAGTAGTCGAGGAAGTCCCCACTCAGCAATTGCGAGGGGAACAGGCGACGCTCCCAGCGAAACGAGGCCAGTCGTAGGCCGTCCGCGGGAAGCAGTTGGAATTGCAGTTGTCGAGCGCCCTGTTCGTCGCTGCGCAGCTCGTGCAGCGCGGCGGAGAGTCGCTCGTTCGCGCTGCGCAAGCTTTCGCCGTAGGCACGGTTCTGGGTGAGGAGCGCCGAGCGTTCGATCCCGCGCCTGACCGCTTGGCGCAAGATTTCATTGTCCGGCAGCGGTTTGGCGACGAAATCCCAGGCGCCGCGGCGCAGCGCCTCGACCGCGTCGGTCATCGTGCCTTGCCCGGACACTACGATCACTGGGGTCTCTGGGTGCTCGACCACTAGCGTGCTCAGCACATCCAGGCCGTCCATCTCCGGCATCCGTAGATCGAGCAAGACGACGCCGGGCCGGCGCTCGCGGCACAAAGCCAGCCCGGCTTTGCCGCTCTCTGCCTCCAGCACGACTGCGCCCGTCCGCTCGAGTACGCGCCGGAATGCGCCGCGCACGCCCGCGTCGTCGTCGATGATCAGCACCGGAGCGTCGTCGTTCATGATCGACCTCGTAGACCGCAGGCTGCACTCTACCAGCGATCGTCGCGCTGCGCTCTCTGCTCAGCCCCCGGAACCCTTCGAAATCCAAGACCTTAGACCCAGCCGGGGCATTTCCGCCGCATGGTCATAAAAGCAGCAAACATGCGCCAGATCGCAGCTCTCCACGTTCGTAGAACTCGACCCTGTAGGGTCAGGAACCCAATGCGGCAGATTTCATTCGAGCGACGCGGACGGCAATGCAGTTCTGCTGAAATAGGCGAACCACGTCGCTCGGTGCGCGAGAAGTGACCATTTCCGCCACCCCCCGGTGTGCTATCGCGAGTGCATGTCAGGTGCTCACAGCGTGGGGCCTTTCGGGATGACCTGGTTTCAGTTGGCCAGCTCGATGTTGGCTTCTATCGACCCCCACGTCGTGCGTTGGATCGATCCGAGTGCCTTCGCTACCTGGCTCGCCAAAGTCGAAGCGCACCCTGAGTATTCGCTCGAGCCAGGCGAGAGTCAGTTTGCCGTGATTGCCGTCGAGCTCGGCTACTTGCAATGGATCCACGGTCCGGAGCAACACGACGACGTGCGCCTGCTCCCTCTCAGCGATCGCGTGCGATTGTCTCTGGTTGCCGTTCGCTTCGAGGCGGGGATCAGCGTGATGCGCCCCGTCGAATACAAGCAAGCGTGAGGCGGTCGAGCAGGCCAATGTGCAGCTGTCGGGGGCAGCTGTTAGTCACCGTAGATGAGTTTGCCCCCGTTCAGTTTCCGGCGGGGGGCCGCAACGGTCGACGTCGAGTCCTTGGAGTGCTTACTGCCAAGTTCGATTTCGAGTGGGCGTGAGATGTCACCGATTTTGTCGACGGCCTTGACGGAGACCTGTGCCGTCCCCGACGTCGGCGCGCGCGTTGACCGTATCGCAGGTGTCGAGTTCTGCGTCGAGGCGGGTAGATGCGGGGCGGACGAAGCCACGGGTTCGGCATCCGCAACAATCGATGGTCGTTGAGCCGGCACAGGTGCAGGCTCCTTTGCGGCTTCTTGCGTGGTGCCAGGGAGGGCGGGTGAGAGCGAAGCCAGCACCGAGCCAGGCGTGCCGGGCGCGCGGCTGGCTTCGGTGGGCGGCGGGTCAGCCGCGTTGTCGACTGCGCTGAAATGCCTGAGCGCCCCTAGGCTCCCCAGAGCGACCGCGCACAGACAGCTCGCGATGATCGCTTTTTTGAGCCGTACCGCCGAACGCCTGCTGTTCGCTGTACGCGGTGGCGCGAAGAAATCGCGTTCTGCAGCCGTTAGCGAGCCGCTGATTGCCGTCGTCATCTCGAGCATTTCGAGCGGTGCCGGGATCGGTGTCGGCGAAGCCACGCCATCCCAAATGAGCCCGCGCCTGGGCGTGGCGCGCTGCGAAGCCGGAGGCTCATCGGATTCTCCGTCGACGCGGAGTGACAAATCGCGGTCGCTGGGTTGTCGAATCGTGATCGGCGCCTCCCCGCTGTAGTTCTCCTGGCAAGCGCGGAGTGCCGCGACGAACTCGTGCATCGTCGGGAAGCGAGCCTCCGGATCCTTGGCGATCGCTCGGCATACCACCTGCGCCAGATCGACCGGCAGCAACGGGTCCAAATCCGAAAGCAGGGGCGGTGTCCGATGGGCTTGGATGGGCGGAATATCGGCCAGCTGCGCGCGACGATCCGGCTCGTTGCGCTCGCGCAAGTCCTGCTCGAAGAGCAGCAGGCTCGGGTGCTTGCCCAGCAACATCTCGAACATCAACAGACCCAACGCGCAAATGTCACTACGAGGAGTGAGCGGGAGACCTTGTACTTGCTCCGGGCTCATATAGAGGATGGAGCCCATCACGATGTCTTTGTGGGTCGTGAACCCGATCTCGTTCAGCATTTTGGCGATACCGAAGTCGAGCACTTTGACCCGGTTGTTGCGGGTCAAGTACACGTTGTCCGGCGTCAGATCACGATGGATCAGATCGATTTCGTGGGCCGCTTGCAAGGCCTCTGCCACGGAGATCGAGAGTTTGAGGACTTCTTCGACGCTGAACGGCCCGTGCGCTGCGAGCGCGGAGCGCAACGAGCGACCCCGCAGCAGCTCCATGACGATGTAGAACAAGCCATCGTCCGTCACGCCGGCGTCGTGCATGACGACGATGTTCGGATGATCGAGCTTGCCCAGGGCCCGCGCCTCGGATCTCCCGCGCTCGAGCATTTCGCGCGTCATGCCGTGCGGCGAATGCACGATCTTGATCGCGACCTCGCGTGCCGTGAAGATGTGTTGCCCATGGTAGACCCAGGCCTGTCCGCCGCGGCCGATCTGCTCGCGGATCTCGTATTTGTCGAGAAAACGCTGGCCAACCTGCAGCGGTCCTGATTGATCCGCCAGCGCGGGGGCGACCTCTACCATTCGGGCCGAGCGGATCCTCGAGCCGCTCGAATCGGCATCGGCGGTGCCATGCATGTCGGGAATGCGCTGCGAACCTTCGGGCAATGCCCGGACTTCCGAGGCATCCGGCGAACGCCCGAGCTGACTCATGATTCGCTCCAGCGCCTCGCGCAACTCGTTGGCGCTCTGAAAGCGTTCGCTGGGCGCTTTGCGCAGGGCCTGCAACACGGCTCGGTCGAGCTCAGTCGGGATCGGCGCTTTTGCGAAACGAGAAGGCGGCTCTGGCTCTTCGGCGACGTGTGCGGAGAGCAGGAGCAAGGCGCTCTGGATGTGATCGAACGGGCCACGGCCGGCGAGGGCGAAGTACAGCACGAGGGCCGCCGAATACAGATCGGCGCGGTGATCGACGCGGCGGGCGAGCGCGCCCTCGGGGCTCACGTACCGGAGGGCGCCGACGACAGTGCCCGTGGCGGTCGGCACGGCCAATGGACTCGGACAGAGTGGCGGCGCATCCGGGGTGGTGCACGCCACACCGAAGTCGAGCACCTTCAGCAAGCGATTGCCTCTGGGGCCGTCGCACAGGAACAGATTGTCGGGCTTGATATCGCGGTGAACGATGCCCACTGCGTGCGCGGCGGCGAGCCCGCGCAAGAGCTGACAGACGTAGCTGAGCGCTTCTAGCGGCGGGAGTTGGCCGCGCGCTGCAAATTCATCGGCCATGGTTTGCCCGCGCAGGTACTCCATGACGATGTACGGGCGATCGTCCGAAGTTTGCCCGGAGCCGAGGATCGAAACGATGTTGGGATGGTCGAGGCGCGAGAGCGACTCGGCTTCCAGGCGAATTCGATCGGCGACGCTCGGATCGCGAGCGAGGCGCGCGTGTTGAATCTTGACGACACACGGTGTGGCGAACCTGCGGTGTTCGGCGAGGAACACTTCACCCATGCCGCCCGCGCCGAGCAGCTGGATCGCACGGTAGGGTTGCCCGACCAACGGATCGTCTGCCAGTGAGTCCGAATCGGTCGCTCTTGTCGGAGAAAGCATGGTGCTGATTGAGCTCCTCACGATTGCGGTCGCGATGTCGTCGAACAGCTTGCGAGCTCACGAGCAGCTAGCGCGAGTGTGTTCGCCGAATCCCTTCCGCCTCACTTAATTCATGCCGCGACTTCGACCAATGTGCAAACCTTTCTCGCGGTTTGATTTTCGCGCGCAACATGTGAGCGTTTCAGCATGCGCGAGTGATGCATTTTGGTTGCTGTCGAACGCATGGTGCCGATTCACGATGCCTCAGACTCATAGTCTGAGTGCTCTTTCGCCACGGACCGACATGTCGTGTGGCGAGCGGCGTGGGGCGCGTGTTAGGCCACCCGCACCTACCCGCACGCGCGCATTTGCCGACGAAATAGCCCTGATTCAGTGGCGGAATCCGCGCCGAGCAAGACCAAGCAGATTGCCGATCTTCTTCAAATAATCGGTGCTGGTTCGCGGATCCATTCGAGTTACTGACCCAACAAGCGCGCGAGACGCGCGCTATCGAATGATGCCAACGTTGCGGGGGAGTCGAGTGGATTCTGCTCGAGCTCCGCGAGCGCGGCGGCATCGGCATCGCCCGATTCGAGCGTGCCTTCGGCGAGCCAGGCATCGAAGCCCGCGAAGTGCGGTAGGTCGAGCACCAGATGCAGACGCTCGGGGCCTCGGTTCAGGGCGCCGTGCGGAATGCTGTTGTTGAGTAGCCAAAGGCGACCTGGCCGCAGGAACAGGAAGCGACCTGCAACGCACAGCCTGGCTTCAGGATTGGTGATCAGGGGTACGTGCAGGCGGTGATGCTCGTCCCAATGCTCGGTGTTGTCGATATGGGTGAAGATACGAGCCCCCTCGGGCAAGCGACCGAGCCAAGCCAGGGTCGGCTTGACCGGGAATGCCGTATCGAGGAAGTGAAGCAGGCGAGGCAAGCGCAGCAGGCTGGGCTGATTGATGGAATGACCATTCGTGAGCTCACTCCCCGGGTAGCTCGAGCGCTGTCCCGCGCGCAGCACTGAGAAGCGCGATTCGACATGCCATTTCCATTGGCTCTCCAGCCATTCTGGGCCTGATTTCAGGAGCTCTTCGACGAGCGGTGCGAGATCCGAATGGAGTGGCCACCAGGCGAATCGATACTGCTTCTCGAGTGCACGCTGACTGCGCTGATGCGGTCGCTGAAACACGCATGCGAGCGTAGCAAATCAGGTTCGTCTGCGATAGCGTCGGCGGCGTCGGACCGACGTGTCAGGGAGAACGCATGGACCAATTGCTGCGCCTTCGAATCGTATTGCGCGAGACGAACATCGGTGAGTTCTATGACTTTGCGCACAGCGCCTCGGATCCCAAAGGAGCCGGGTACGGTCAATACTTGGCTCGGGACGCTCGAAAAGTTCCACAGGCGGAGCTCAAAAACCGGTTCGACAAAATCGCTGCGATTTTCCAAGGCGCGGTGCGCATCGTTCCGGTTCGCGATTCGGCGCACGACTCGCCATACTCGCCACTTTTGTTCGTCGACGGCACGGAAGCCTATCTCGACCAATTCTTCGAACCCAAAACGCTAGCGCGCTTCTTGGGCGACGTCTCCGGTGGCTCGCAGATCGACCCCTGGGAGTGGGGTGGTCCGTTGGCGGCGCTGGAGCCGGAAATTCGCAGCATTCACCTCGCTCGCTGCGGTCCGCCGGAAGAAGAAGACACGCGGGCCCCGCGCTCCATGCGTGCGCCCAGCCCTCCCGGTCGCGGTGGGTTCATTTCCGATCCGACCAAGGGCACGGGCGGTGTCGACGGTCGATTTCAGCAGGAGGCCCGCCTCGAGAACGGCATGACGCCGCAGATGATCCGCGACTACTACGGCTTTCCGGAGGGCTGTAAGGGTAAGGGGCAGACGATCGCGGTCATGTCGATTGCGACCGCGGAGTCGAGCGAAGAGTTGCTGAAGGACTTGCAGGCATTCTGGGACGACGTCGGCGCCGGCCAACCAAGTATCGAGTTCGTGCCGGTCGGGCCGCAATCTGGGGACGTCCAATCCAGCTCCCTCAACCGACTCGAGGCGTGCATGGGGCCGGCATGGATCGGCGCGTTGGTCCCGGAAGCGAAAATATTGCTCTACGAGCTGGCCCCGGATTTGCCGGACCCCTGGTTGGCCGCGATCGAGATGGCGGTCAGCGATCCGCGCGCTCCGAACGTTCTGTGCATGACCTGGACCCTGCCGGAGGATACTTACTATCGCCAGTTCAGTCGCGGCTCGATCGCGTTGGCGCTGGCAAAGGCCGCTGCCTTTGGCATCACGGTGGTCGCGGCGGCGGGTGATTGGGGGGTCTACGATGGGCGACCGGGCGCGGTCTTGGAGGACGATTCAACACAGAAGTCGCGCGGCGGCGCGTCCGGGAAAGTTGCCCGGGCAGCTTGGCCACACGCGACCTTTCCTTCGAGTGAGGACCTCGTGCTGTCGGTGGGCGGGACGCTCGTCTCGTCTTTGAATCCGAAGACCGAGGTCGCCTGGAGCGGCCCACTTCCTCCGGATCCGGTGCTCGCCAAAGAGCTGCCGTTCAATTCACTGGCGACCAGCGGTGGATTCAGTGAGCGTGTGCCGGTGCCCGAATGGCAGCGATCGATGGTGGTCGGAATCAGTGCACAACGCAGTTACTCACGCGGGACCAACCTGCCGGCGGTGCTGCCGTACGGCCGCGGCTTCCCGGACGTGGCGTTGATGGCTTCCGGTCCCGCGCTCGCCCTGAACAATGGCGAAGAGCTTTCCGCGATGGGCTACCGGTTGGTAGTCAATGGCCAGTGGATTGGCTATGCAGGCGGAACGAGCATGGGCGCGCCGATCTGGGCGACGATCATTGCCATTGCAAATTCGCGTCGCCAAGAGAGCGGACAGCCGCCGGTCGGCTTCGCCAATCCGTTGTTCTATTATCTGGGTCAGACGTTGCCGGACGGCGGGCCACACGCGGCGCTGCGAGGGATCACCAACGGTAATTCGGATATCGAGTTTCGCGTGGTCTCCGGACAGGGCCGTTCGGATAGCCACACGCTTGCTGGATATCGCGCGAAATCTCAATGGGATCCCGTGACCGGTCTTGGCGTTCCCCAGGTGAAGAACCTGACGGAAGCGTTGCTCGGCTATCCAGCAAGCTTCCAAGCAAAGCCGGTCTGAGATGGGCTGCCGGCCTCAGAAGCCCGGATCGCCGCTCTGCGCGTTGCGATCGGAGATGTCCGTCAGGTCCGGGCTGGGCGGCGGGGGCAGCACCAGGTAGCGCTTGCCCGCGGCTTGGTCTTCGACGACCTGATAGGTCACGCCGGGCGGGATCGTGAGCTGGTACTCCTTGAGTACTTCGTCAGTGTTCGCGAGCAACCGGGCCTTGAAGGCCGGTTCATTCCACGCTCGGGTGATGATCTTGAGCCATGTTTCTTTCATTGGGTCACCTATTGCAGTTGGGGGGTCGGTTGTGATGAGTTCGTCACGAGAGCGGCCGGTTGAGTGAGGGCGCGGAAAGCTTGCACCTTGGCTTCGAGCCGCGCCGAATGAAAATCATCGGCCAGCATAGGATCGAAGTAGATGCGCGCGGTCAGGTAGCAAGCTTGCGCGATTGCTCGGCGTTCGTCGGCGGTCAGGGCAGCGGCGGTGGTCACGTTGGAGCGCACGTGGTGCGCATCACTGCCGAGCGCGCTGTGCACGCGCAAGCAGCGCGTCGCGTTCACGCCGGGGGGCAAACCCTGCTCGATCGCGCGCACCTCGGCCTGACCGCGCAGCAACGCCAGCCGCTCCAGGCCGTGTGCATAGCCGACGCAGCCTACCGGATCATCGGCTGCGGCGAGCTGCTCGAAGAGCGCCACCCAGGCCGCTGCGCGCGGCGGGACGAACGCGCTGACCAGCCCTTGTGCCCGATAGCCGAGCTCGCTCAGATCGCGCAGCGCCAGCTGCTCGTGCCCGGATTCTTCACTGATCTTCCGCTCGGCCCAAGAGGCGAGTGTACGTCGACCAGACTCTTCGAAGCGGCGCGCAACTACTGGCAACAGCCGGCGGGTTGCATCGGTGGTGTGAAAGTAGCCCGCCAGGCGATAGGCCCAGTGCGCTGAACTCACGTCGACGGGCGCGGCTGACTGGGGAGCAGGCAAATTCGTGCTCTCCGTGGCGACGAACGCGTGCCCGGCGGCGGCGATCGACCCTTCCAACAACCAGTGCGTGGTTTCCGGGCTACCGGCGCCGCGCATGGGCGTCTGGAACGGGTCGGTACCGAACGCTTGCGGCACGTGCAGGAAGGCTCGCGTTGCCGTAGCAACTACGGTTTGCTCAGGCGAGACAGTCGAGAGTTCGAGCCATTCGAGCATGGATTGAGTCGGAGTTCGAATGCGGCTTCTATTCGATCTTTTCGGACTTGGAGCGATCGATGCGCTACGAGTAGAGCATAGCCCGACGGACCAGGGAAGAGACGAAAGGTCGAGTGCTGATGCCCGAGCATCGTGAATACAAGGATTGTGTGGTGATCGGCGGAGGCCCTGCGGGCAGCGCCTTCGCGGGAATTGCCGCGCGATACGCACCGGATGCCACGATTGCCGTCTTGGAGAAGGCGCGCTTCCCGCGTTGGCGGATTGGAGAATCTACTATACCAGTCGCAAATACCGTGCTGCGGGAGCTCGGCGTTTACGACGAGCTGTACAATGGTGGGGCGGTCAAGAAGGTCGGCATCACCTTCGTCTGGGGCGCCGACCGAGTGCCTTGGAACGCGGATTACCTGCAAATCGCCGGCGATAGTGAGCAGCTTGGCCCTCAGCGCACGATCGATGTGCTCGGCCAAGACCTGAGCACGTTCAGCGATCGCTTCACGCCGAGTCGCATGCCTTTCGTCGGCTTCAACGTGGAACGCTCGCGCTTCGATCGAATCCTACTCGAGCGAGCCCGGGAGCTCGGGGCAGACTGCCGAGAGGGCGTTACCGTCACCGAAATTTTGCGCGACAACGGCGCGGTGTGCGGGGTTCGCTATCGAGATGACCAGGGCGTGGAGGGCATCATCGACACGCCCTTCGTACTCGATGCCAGCGGGCTCTCCGCGCTGCTCACTCGCGGCCAGCGTGTGCGCGACCCGGAGATGAATAATTTTGCCGTATACGGCTACTTTTCCGGTGCAGAGTGGAAGAGCACCTTGTCCGGGACACGCGCCGCGACCACGGTTTTCATCGCCAGTGTCCCACTCGGCTGGATCTGGTACTTCCCGATTGGTGCGGACCTGATGAGCGTCGGTTTCGTCACCCACCGGCGGCACTTTCGCGACGCGCTTGCTGGTCGTGACCCCGAGGCCCTGTACCGCGAGGCGCTGCAGAGCTGTCCGGAGATCAAGGATCTGCTGCTCCACGCGACGCTGCGCGACGACATTCTGCCCCAGCAAAAACGCGTCGGCGTGACCCAAGACTGGTCTTCCTGGGCGGAGTCTGCGGTGGGGCCGGGGTGGGCAGCGGCGGGTGACGCTGCCGTGTTCGTCGACCCGATTTTGTCGTCTGGGGTTACGCTCGCGTTGCAGAGCGGACATCGTGCTGCCTACACCTGGCTCACGCTGCGCACTCGCCCGGAGCTCGACCGCGACCAGCTATGGCAAGCTTACGCTGACTATTTGCGAGGTGAAGCCTTCTCGTTCCTGCAATTGGCTCGCTTCTTTTACGCCAACAATCGCTCCGCCGAGTCTTGGTGGTGGGAAGCGCAACGACTTTTGAATGCTCGGGGCAGCCTCGAGCTCGCGCCGCTGCAGGCTTTCAGTTTGGCGACGGCGGGTTTCTTCCCAATCCCGCGGGCGATTGGCTTGGAGGTCGTCGCCCCTCTTTTGGGAAAGCTCGCCGGGGGGGCAGACTTCAGTAAGATCCACCAGGATATGGGGCTCGACCGGGACCAAGTCGAACCGCACCTCACTCTGATTCCAAATGGCGAATTTTGCCTTTCGATGCGCAGCGAGCCCAACCCGAAGGGTGAGGGGCTGCTCGATATCTATCATGACCTGACCAGTCGTGATCCCGAGCTCTCCCACCGGATCGCGGCGCTCCCCAGCCGCATTCCGCCGGAGCTCGAGCCCGTCGTCGGCTTGATGCAGTCGGAGATCGTGATATCCGAGCTGCTCGAGCGAGCGGTGACCCTGCTGGCCGCGAAGGGTTGGGCCGCGGCTCGGATTCGAGAGCTCAGTTTGGAGCTGGTGCGGCGCGCCGTGATCAAGGGCTTCGCGCGGCTAGAAGCGAAACCCGCCTGAGCGTCGATCGAGGCTTCGCGCTTCCACCCCGAGTTGGCGTGTGTTCTACTCGCGCTCCGACTCGTCAACATTTCGAAAGTGGCAGCGCTGATGATCGATGAACAAACACTGAGGCAGTTCGGCGGGCTGATCGTTCGTTTGCAAGAGCGCAAAGATCTCACCCGAGAAGAGGCGCGCGACGCCTACCTACAGATTTGGCGCAATCAGCAGCCGGAGCTGCAGCAAGGGGCGTTCATCTCTGCGCTGCGCGCCAAGGGCGAGACCCTGTCCGAGATTTTGGGTGTCACCGAGAGCCACAACATGGAGTGGCTCGCACACTGCGTCGGCGAAGTCGGCGCTCCGGAGCCACATTTGGGCCTCGTGGGCGTGGGCATGGATAGCCTGAAGACGATCAACATCACCAGCGGTGCGGCCGTGGTGCTGGCGGCAGCGGGTGTGTACGTACACAAGGTCGGAGCGCCCGGCATGACCGGCGTGAGCGGTAGCCACGACGCGTTTGCCGTATTGGGTTTGGACCACGACGCGAGCTTCGCCAACACGCTGCGCTCGGTGCGAGAATGCCGGCTCGGCTTCACCTCCGTCGTGGGGCAGGCGGCGCGCGATGCGGGGATGTTCCGCGTGCTGAGTCAGCTGCGCTGCGGCACGACCGTGCACATCGCCGGCCCGCTCGGCTTTCACAGCGGCGACGAGCGTCGCAAAGTAATCGGCGTGCCGCATCCAGGCCAAATCCCACTCGTGATCGAGGTGATGCGGCAAATGGGTTACGAACGCGGGCTCGTGCCCTGCGGCGGGTCCAAGGAATTCCCCGACCGCTTCATGGATGAATTCAGCACCCTCGGCACGACACGCGTCGCCGAGCTTCGTGACGGCAAGATCCGCGAGTACGACTTCAACCCCGAAGATGCGGGCCTGGAGCGCGCCAGCTATGCGGACGTGGCCGCTGCCAGTTCACCCGAGGAGAACGTGCTCGCCCTGCTGCGTGTGCTTTCGGGCAAGGGCAGCCGGCCTTTGGAAGACCTGGTGTGTTTGAATGCCGCCTTCGGCCTACTCTTCATGGACAAAGTGAGCGACGTGCGGCAGGGCCTGGAAACTGCGCGCAAGGTCGTCCGCAGCGGCGCGGCCGTGGAGCAACTGAAGGCCGCGATCCGCAGCCAAAATCAAGACGCAAACGCGGGGCTTGCTCGGCTCGAGGGCCTGCTGACGCGGGTTTAGCTCAGCGAGTACGCGAGTCGGAAGCCGACGAAAAAATACACGTGGTTCGGTTCGAACCAGAAACGATCCGCGCAGCGGGCGCTCACGCGACCGCCGTACCATGCGCCACCGCGCACGACGCGCAGTGGCGACGCCGCATTCGCTCCGAGCGCCGATGGCGTCTCGGTCCAGTCGCGCATGTTGCCGGCCATGCCGCGGACGCCATAGACCGATTCATCGTGGGGGAAGGACTCGACTGGCGCGACGCGTGGCCCGTCCTTGGTCGACTCACGGATGTTACAAAGGCTCGCGTCGAAGCGACTCCCCCAAGGGAACCAGCGACCATCCACCCCTCGCGCGGCCTTTTCCCATTCCCGCGCGGTGGGCAGCCGATAAGTGTGCTGGTCTCTCGCGGAGCGCCATTCGGCGTAGGCGACCGCATCGTACCAACTGATACTCGACACCGGTGCATCGAGCTCGGCGACGTTCGCCGGCAGATGTGGTTCGAATTCGAAGCCGCGCTCGGCGTGATGGATTGCGTAGCTTCCGCCATCGGGCGCCCGCCGGGGAGCGCGCTGAATGGCTAGCGCGAGATCCGTGCGTGCCAAATCATTCAAGAAATCGAGGTATTCCCTGACGGTCACCGGGTGGCGCGCGATCGCGAAGCCCGCTACCTGCGGCTCGCCGCGCGGCAGGCTCCAGCCCTCACTGTCGCCGCCCTCGATGAACGGGCCCGCGGGCACCTCACAAAAGCCAGGGGCAATTTCGCTCGCACGGTGGAGTTGAATCGAGCCTTCCCAGTCTCGATTGCGCGAAATGTGCACCGGATAGACCAGCGGCGCGTAACCATCGAGTTCGACGCGCACGACGTAGCTGCCTGGACCGAGTTCGAGCGCTTGAAGCGGCGTCGTGCCCGAGAAAAGCGGCGACCCAGGTTGCATCAGCAAGTTCCGCTCTTCGAGCAGCGAGACCCGCACGAGCGCGCCAGGCGGTTCCGTGGCTAGCGTCAAAGTGCCATCGCCAGCCAGGCGCTTGCCGTACCTGCCGTCGTGGTAACGGCGCACGAGCCGGGAATAGAAACCCACTTGGTCCGGCTGCGCCGAGTTCTCGGCCTCGATTAGACGGTCCCAGTAGTAGTCAGCGAGCAGTTGGCGCGCAGAAGTATTTTCGCGCTCGAAACCGAGCGCCTCGGTCAGCACCCCGACCACATCGGTGCTGAGATCGATTAGCTGACGACGACCGACGCGCACCGCTTGGTCGGCGTCGTACAATGCGCGCTTCTCGTCCACGCTTTGCCAGCTCTGGAAGCTGCCCTCGAGTTCCCGGCTTTTCTGTTCTAGATCGGCGACCACCCTGCGCTGCACTTGGTAGACGCGGAGCAACTCGCGCGCCTCGGCTACCTTTTCTTCGGCCAAGGTGTGGCGTCGAACTTTGTCCGTCTCGGTTTCGAGCCACGCTTGGACTGCGCGGTAGAGCTCGCGCACCTGAGGTTGGCGTTGCTCGGGGAGCTTGGCCAAGGCCTTCAGACAGGCCTCTTCGAGCTCCAGCGGGATGCTCCTATCGGGGGCCACGGTGCGCAGCGCCGGCGGCGGCGCGGTCAACACCTCGCGGCACAAAAGCAGCGGATTCGAACCATTGAACGGGCGCTGCAGCGTGAGCATTTCATACAGCATCACGCCCAAAGCGTAGATGTCTGCGCGCTCGTCGACGACCGCTCCCGCCCACTGCTCGGGAGCCATGTACGACGGCGTGCCGACGATTTGGCCCGGCATGGTCAGACCGTCGCGTTGAGAGTCCGTGTGCACGCCCGCCGCGGAACGCACCTTGGCGATGCCCCAATCCACGACTTGGACCTCGCCGTGTTCCCCGAGCATCACGTTGGCCGGCTTCAGATCGCGGTGAATGACGCCCTGATGGTGGGCATAGGACACGGCTTGGGTGATTTGCAGGAAGATCTGCATCAACCGCGTCAGCGAATACTCCGCGACTATCGCCGTATCACCGGTGCTCAGGCAGCGCAGGACATCGTGCAGCGAGCTGCCGCGCAGGTAGCGCATCGTGCTGAAGGAGGGCCCGTCAGTCGCGAACTCCAGCGTGTAGAGCGGGACGATGTTCGGGTGCTCGAGCTGCCCGAGCACTTGCGCCTCCTCCAAAAAACGGCCGCTTGCCCCGTCGGGGTCGGCGTGTTGCACCTTGAGCGCGACACTGCGCAGCAATGATTGGTCGCGGGCCAGATACACTGTTGCCATCCCGCCCGCGCCAATTTTCCCGAGCACGGAATAGCGCTTCGGATCGATGACTTCGTTCAGATGACGCGCCTCCGTGCTCGAGATCGGGGCCGCAGAGATCCGCTCGGAAGTGTCCGATATCGGCGCGGGCGAGTCGCCCTCGCGCAGGGTTCGCTCGGCTACGAAAGAGCCCCGCAGCGACACCGTGCCTTCGATGGTTTGCTGGCCTTCGGCCGGGGGCGAATCGACTGCCGGAGAACCGACCGGGGGCGAACGAAAAGAGGTCATGAGCTCGCGAAAAATGTTGTCCCGAGCGTAACATACGCGGCCGACTTCGCCCCAAACGTTCTACGTCGCTTGCTCCATGGCTTCGGGCGCGCCCGAGAGAACTCACGAACCTAGGGGGATTTGCGGTTTGAGCGCCTATCAGGGCGGAATCCGCTAGGGACTCAGCGGGCCCAACCGAGGGGTTGTTCGCGCGGCGTCGGTGGGCGCGCGGGGAAGGGCAAGGGCCAACGGCAGACGCGATGCTGAAACCGCCTCGGCGACGCCGCGTTCGGCGAACGGTAAGTCGACTTCCGCGACACCAGCGCTCGGGATCACTGCAAATGAGTGCAGGTCAGGTTGGATACCACGCTGTCGTAAACCGGAAGGGTTATCGTCGTGCCGTCGAGTATTACGCCGCCGGTTCGAGCGAGCGCTCGGCCGATCAGCGTGGAACCAGACTGCATCGTGATGCTCGTGCCTGCGATCACGGTTCCAAGCAGTTCCACTCCCTTGCCGATATTTGCTTGCCCCGCAACGTGCCAGAACACGGCGCACGGCTGCGCACCGTTGGCGAGCACCACACGGGTCGAATCGGCGACCGTCAGCGCGGAATTACTGCGGATGACGAAGAACGCATTGGGATCTCCCCCTGCATCGAAGGTGACCAAGCCATTCAAACGAAGATCGGCGTTGGTGGTATTGAAGCAGGTCACGCCCGGGCGGATCGTGATCCGTTCCGTGCCGAGCTCGGCTAGATCGGCGTAGTCTGCGTCACATGCGCGGACGTCGATGTTGTCGACCAAAGCGTCGACTTCGCGTTGAGTGAGGATCGTGCGCAAGCTGTTTGGCGCGCTGGAATCAGTGCCGAACTTCAGCACGGGCACGTCGTCGAAGCCCGTAATGCTGCGCACTGGCGCCCCACTCACGCCGAGATTTCCGGTGACGGGTGACTGGTTGAGGGCACTGACCGAGGTCTCCGCAAGTGCCGCAAACCCCTTGGCCGCCCCGACGCTCGGTCCACGGTATGCAGCGTCACTGTCCACCGCAGGCGACTGCGCCGAGCTGTTGCTGGATTCCCCTACGCTCGTGTTCACCGCCGCATAGCTGTCGGAATCGAGCGGCGATTCTCCGCTTCCGCAGGCCACAGCGAGACACGCCGCGATCGGAATCGCCATCAGAGTCCAAGTCGAGCTGAGCGGGGTCACGCTCGGACGTGGTGCATGAATCAAGCCACCCCACACCACTCTGCAAATCGCGAAGAAGCCGGCCATGAGCGGTACAAGGCGCCACACACACACGCACACCGCCCCCCCTGCCGCCACAGCCCCGGTGGCAACGGCGGCGAGCGAGGCAAATCCGCCTCGCCGGAACGGAGCGCTACTTGCGTCGCGTGAGGCTTGGTTCCGCGGCGAGCGACGCGAAATAGTCGATGAAACCGAGCTTCCCGCTCACGAAGGCGGGGCGCTGTGTCTCACCGAGGCAGGCAGTGTCGTTCGCGAAAGCGTAGGCGTTGACGTAGCCGCTGCTGCACAGTCCGACCTTTTCCTGCTCGCTCAGGTGCTTGGCCAGCTCGTCGAGCCCGCTGAAACTAAACGGCTGAGCGATGCCTTGCGAGAGGCTGCCCGAGGAGTCGATGGTGAGCCCAGATTCCTGTTCTCGGTAGCGCCCAGCCTCGTCGTAGTGTTCGAAGCCGAAGCCGAGCGGATCGAAGAGCTTGTGACACGTCGGGCACATCGTACCCGCAGACATGTGTTGTACCTCGTAGCGCTGGCGGGTGGTCATGACGCCTGGGTTCGCCGTGCCGAGCGTTGGCACATCAGGCGGAACTACCGGGCGTTGGCCGCACAGTAGACGCTCGAATACCAGTAGCCCTCGCAACGTCGGCGAAGACGCGGTTTCGTGTGAGTGCGCCGCAATCAACGAGCCTTGCGCGAGCACGCCGATGCCTCGACCGGAAGGACGCTCCACCTTCTCGAAGTCCGAGCTCGGAGCGGGCAAACCGTAGAACGTGGCGAGAGCCTTCGAGGGCGTCGTGTAAGACGCGGTGAGCAGGTCCTTGGGGCCACCGCGGCCGCTGAGTACGACCTGCTGAATGAAGGTTTGTGTCTCGCGCACCATGTCCGACGCTACCGCCGAGAAATCGGGCACGTTCGGCAAGCTGGACGACACTTGATCGTAAGCGAGCCAGCCCTTGAAGAAGCGCTGCAGCGTGTCTTGCCCGTTTGGCGTGGCCAAGAGCTGTCCGGCGATCGTCGCTAGGTGCTCGGGGGTATCCAGCTGCCCCGCGTCCGCTTGAGCGAGCAGTTCGGTGCTGGGCGTGGTGCCAGTGAACATGTACGCCAGCTCACCGGCGATCTCGTGTTGCGAGAGTTGGTATTCGCTACCCGAAAGCGTACCGACCTCACGCCGATAGACGGCGTGCGGAGATTGAATCAGGCCGACCGTCATCCAGCGGAGCGCGCTCTTGAAGTCAGAAGAGGCCAACCGCGCATCGAAGAACGAGAGGTAGCGATCGCGGTCTGCTTGACTGAGCGGCCGTCGGAACAAGCGTCGCCCGAATTGGTCGAGGAAGGTTTGGGCGCAGGCTCGATTGGCGCCGCTGGAGGCGCACGGCAACACTTGCGGTAGCACGTCGTCGGCGACGAGCGCGGTGGCCAGGGCAGTGGCCGTGTCGAGCAGTTTCCCCGCGACCTGCCCGCCCACGGTGAGCACGGCCGGGTCGTTGTCGAAGCCCAAAGCAGATTCGGCCTCGGAGATCGAAACCGTCCATTTGCCCTTCAGCTGCGGAAAAATGTCGTCCAGCGAGCGCTGCAGTTCGCCGCGCGTGAGCCTGCGCAATTGGGGGCGGCCGAGCGCGGAGCTGTCGCAGGTCTTGAGCAATGTGTCGATGCTGATCGCGCTCGGACCGGTGCTCCCGCTCATGCCGCCAGTCCCCGCCGCGGCCGAGCTCCCATTCCCACCGCTGCTGCTGCCGCCGCCACTGCTGTTGCCAGCGCGTGCTGGATTATCCGAGCCGCCGCTGCCGGGCGAACAAGCGACCGCGCTGGCAATCAACGCGACGCTGCCGAGCAGGGCCCCGGCGCGATTTCGCAATGCTCGCTGCGTCACGCCAGCACCTCTTTGATAGAGCCGGTCGAATCGCCGAAGGTCATCAGCGGAGCGCCCATGGCTTGGGCAAGCGTCAGGTACAGATCCGTCGCGGGGCGATCGGCCGCGTTGCGCACGATGCGCCCTGTCTTCAGGGCGCCGCCACCGCCGCCAATGGTGAGCAGCGGCAGGTAGGCGGAGGTGTAGGGCTGCGGGTCGGGATGGTACGTCGGGTATTCTTCCGTTTTCAGCGTGTGATTTTGGCCGTCACCGATTTCGCTGCACACGTAGATGATCGTGTTGTCGATGATCTTAGTGCCGGGCGCCGCGGGATCATCTACCAAGAGCGGTTTGACCAAGCCTTCCACGATTTGGTCGATGAACCAACGTTGCGCGTCCGCGAAGGTGCTTACTAGCGCGTTGGTCCCCATCAGCGGGTTCATCTCGGGCCCGTTGTGGGAGATGTCGTTGTGGTGAGCTTTGTTGATGCCCATGAACTTGAAGTTCATCGCGGAGGTGGAGAACATCGCTTGCAAAGTCACGATCGGTGACGCGTTGCAGGCGATGGCTTGAGCGGCCACTTCCATTTGCGCGGCCAGGATCAGCGGGAAGTTTTGGTTATCCCCTTGGTAATCGCCCAAGTACCAATTGGGCATCCCTTCGGGCGTCACATCGGGCATGTTGAGCGCGCGGATTTTTTCGACGTTGGGCAGGGCAGGCGCTGTGCTGCAGCTGAGAGCGCCACCACCATTGCCGCCACTGTGCAAAGCGAGCAGCGCATCGAGGTGTGCTTGTAGCTTGGTCTGTTCCGAAGTGAGCGAAGACAGCTCTTGTTGCAGACCCTGAACTTCGCCTTCCGTCAGCTTGAGCAGCGCCTCACGGGCCTCCACGTCGGGGTTCACGCCGCCGGTGGGAGCTTTCAGCCCTCCGAATACCGCGTCCGCAGCTTTGACCGGGTTTTTCTCGGCTTCGATGAAACCGGTGCCGTCCCAAAACACTTTTGGATAGAGCGTGACTGCCCCGAGCGGGCGTGCCGAAGCTCCGAGGTTCAGCGGCTTGATCCCGAGCTTCTGACCGATCGCGTGGTCGATGCTGAGGCGCGGCACGTTGCCTTCGAGGTCCTTCGAGTCGGTGAGGAAGTTCACCGCGTTGACGTGCGGGCCTGCGCCGCTCGCGTACTTGAAGCCCTGGTACACGTTGACGTACTGCTTGTAAGGTTCGAGCCCGCTCAGGATGCTCGGGATCATGCACGCTTTGTTGCTCGTCTCGCACACGGACGCGACGCTGTGGTTCAGCACGAACTGCGTCAGATCACCACCCATCACCTGGGGGTTGTAGTGAATGTTCGGCACGCCGTGCGGCATGTGAAAGATGAGCAGCCGCTTAGGGGCTCCGGCGGGCGCTGCGACCGCGAGGCGGCTCAGGTTGAACGCAGCAGGGGCAGCCAGCCCAAGCGCTGCAGCGCGTAGGAACACGCGGCGTTGAATCCCCTTCGAAGCCCGAGCCACACGCGTACCTTCACGAAACTCAGTCAAGCTGCCTCCATCCGATCCGAAGCGAAACCGCCCCGCTGGGGGCGCTCGAAAACGTGCCACGTTCCCCGGGGTCCGTCCGCTCTTTTTGAGCGGAACCCGCTTCTGCTCACGGGCTCGCGAAGCAAGTTGAAGCGGATCTGCCGCGGGTTCTGCGCGGCTCTTTAACGCGCGGCGCGGGCTTTTCGCGCTGGTTCGAAATGCGTCTGAGCTTCGAGCTAGCTTCGGCTTTGCGCGACCGCGGTTTCGGGAGCGGCTCGGCCCTGTAGTAAAACCGTATACATCGGAAAATTGCGGGCTGACGAGCAATCGCCCGCCGCGCCCGGCGGGTCTGAATCCGCCGTTTGGAGGGACCGTGACGCCCGCGACGCGGGCGCGTGACGACATGCGCTCCTCAACGAGCCATGAAAACGCCGTGAATCGCCCTTGTCAGCGCGCCAATTCCGGCAGACGCTCGAACGTTCTTACCCTTTTGGGTGAAAGCGGGAGCAGCGATGGAACGGGCGATCATGAATTGGGCGATGGGGCGGCGGGTGCTTTGGGTGGTGTCGTTGGTGTTCGCAGGCAGCGCGGCGGTAACCGCGTGCGCCAGTGACGACGCCACCGCGCCCGGTATCGGAGACGCAGGCGCGGGCGACGGGGCGGGGAGCGCCGGCCTCGGCGAGGCCGGTGCGACGCACGCGGGCGGCAGTGGCACCGGCGATGGCGGCGCGGCACCGGTCAACCCGGGCGAGCTCGTGTGTTCGAGCAACGCCGATTGCAAGGGCGACAAACCGGTCTGCGATCCCGTGCAAGGTTGCGTGGCCTGTCTGTTCGATTGGAACTGCCCGGCCAATCATCGCTGCGACGAAAATCAGTGTTTCAAGAAACAGGGCTGCACCGACGCCAGTGATTGCACGCACGCCGAGCAGTCGGTTTGCGATCCAGTGCAAGGGATGTGCGTCAGCTGTCGCGAAGACGCTGAGTGTGGCGCCGAGCAGCGTTGTGAAAGCAGTCGCTGCGTCGCGCTCGAACATTGCAAAAACTCCCACGATTGTAGCGAAGGGCGGGTGTGCGATCGCGCGGTAGGCGCCTGTGTGGCGTGCGTCGGCGATGGCGATTGCGGCGCGGGCAACGCGTGCGTCGCGGACACCTGTGTACCGACCTGCACGAGCGACAAGGAGTGCCTGGGCATCGGCCGCTTGTGCAATCAAAGCGCGGGTCGCTGCGTCGAATGTGTGACCCAAGGCGACTGCCCAGACGCCTACTTTTGCGGCGCGGTGGGCATCTGTCAGCTAGACGTGTGCGGGCAGGGCGAGGCTCATTGTAACGGTAGCCACACCCTCGCAAGCTGTACTTTGCTCGGAGATCGCTTCGCTGAGTCGACCTGCGCCAGCAGTAGTGCTTGTGCCGAGGACGGCTCGACTGCTTCCTGCGCAGCGCTCGCTTGTGCACCCGCGAGCCTGACCTGCACACCCGACAAGAGCTCGGTCATTGCCTGTAGCGAGGACGGGCTGAGCATCAAGAGCACGACGCCCTGCGGCACTGGTCAAGCTTGCGTCGCGGGTGCCTGTCTGGACGTGATTTGCGCTCCCGCGACCTTCAGTTGCGATGGCAAAGATGTCTACGCTTGCAACGAGAGCGGCACGGGCAAGGTCAAATCCACGACCTGCGGTAGCAACGCTCGGTGCGACGCAACCAACGGCAGCTGCGTGAGCACGAGCTGCACACCGGGGGTCGCACTTTGCGATGGCAATACGCCGACTACCTGCGCGACAGACGGTAGCGGTCCGGCTCCCGGGGGCACGCCATGCGCTGTAGGAACAGGCTGCACGACCAGCGGTTGTGCGCCGGTGGTTTGCAGCGGTGCCTACCAGTGCAACTCGGACGGCATTCTCTACAAGTGCGCCAACAACGGCACCGTTGCCCAAGCGAACAAGTCGTGCGGCGCGGCGGGCTTGTGCGACGCGGTGGGCGCCAAGTGCATCACGCCGATTTGCACGCCGGGCGCGTTCGTGTGCAACGGCAGCGTGGCCACGCGCTGCAAAGTGGATGGTTCCGGGTACGAAAGCGGTGGCACGGATTGCGCGACGCAGAACCTGGCCTGCGACGGTGGCGGCTGCTTGCCCAAAGCCTGCACTCCCAGCGCGATCTTCTGTGATGGCGGAAATCCGCTGCAATGCAATGCCGCCGGCACGACCTACACGCCGACCGACACCTGCACGGCCTCCGAGTATTGCAGCACGACCTCTACGTTCTGCTTGACCGACAAATGCACCGCTGGCGCGCCCGTGTGTAACGGCAATCTGCTCACCACTTGCACCGCGGATGGCTCTGGACCGGTTGCGGGCGGCACCGATTGCTCCGCGACCGGCAAGCTGTGCACGAATGGAGCGTGCAAGTCGGTCGTGTGTACGCCCGGCGCCCTGTCGTGTCAGGGGGATGCGGTTTACAAGTGCGATGCCACCGGCACGGGCACGACGCTCTACCAAACCTGTGCCGCAGCGCAGTTTTGCGACGCTTCCGGCGAGGTAGCAACGTGCGCCACGGACGTGTGCACTTCAGGAGTGGTGGGTTGCAATCTAGAGGTCGTCTCGACCTGCGGCGCCAACGGGGGCAGCTGGATCAACCCTGGAACCAATTGTGCTGCGAGCAATCAGGTCTGCGTTCTCGGAGGCACTTGTGCCGCCCAAGAAGTTTCCACGCAGGGTTCCACTGCATACTCGGATTTCTTCAGCTCGATGACCGAGCTGGCGGTTTTCCGTGCGCTTGGCGCGCGCACCTTGAGCAAGCTGGAGGTCTACGCCAGCGTGAGTGGGCTGCAGAAGTTCACTTGGGTGGTCTACCAGAAGCGCGCAGCTTCGAGCTCTTACGACCTCGTGTATCAAGCGGTGAGCGCGCAGACCGCCCCGAACCAAGACTGGGTGTCCTCACCGGCGCTCAACTTCACCTTCGCGGCCGGCAAGTCGTACGCGGTGGGGGTTCACGTCACGGGCAGCACGAGAATCAGCTTCTCGTACCAGGGCGGCGCGTCGCTCTACGCCCGAGGCGCGTTCATTGCGGGCGCGAGCTCCGCACAGGTGTCGGATGGGGCGTCGCAACCGGCCGCCGTGATCACACCCTCGAGCAACTCGTACCAGCCGTATTTGCGCTTCACCACCACGCTCGCGCCTTAGTCGAGCGCGCCGAAGCCGCAGCGGTCGGGGCTTCCTGACCGCTGCGGCAAGCGTCTGACTACGCACTCAGAAACAAGGATGCTCGGCGGTGCAAGACGTAGTCTCCACGCTGCAGCGGCCTACGACACACGTCGCTTGACGGGCACCACCTTGCACTCAACGGTTTGTCGCGCTCAAGGCACGGGCGTGAAGCCGGTCAGGGGATTGCCGTAGTAGGCGTCGGTCTTGTACGCGGTCTTGTTCCACTTGCCGTCTTGATCGCCGAGAATTTGCACGGGGAAGATGGCGCGATCGCTGCCGAGCTTGTTTGCGCTCGCGATCGTGCTCACGTATTTCCCATCGGGGCCGACCTTGAATTTCAGCGAGCGCGCGAGGTGATTGTTCCAGAGCACCTTGAGCTCGTAGTCGCCGGGGTTCTTGTCCATCGCGTAGATCTCGCCGAACATGCCCGGCTTCTCGCCGGTCTTGTCCCAGCCCCGCACGCTCGGGAAATCGCATTTGACGCGTGACCACTTGGCCTTTTGCGGCACAGACGCCTCGATTTGCTGCGTGACTTCGGTCTCGATATCCGATTCGCAGCTGGCTTTGCCGACTTCGTCGCCCTGGTAGAACATCTTGCCTACCTCTTTGCCTTGATAGAAGAGATGCGGCTGAAAGTTGTACGCCTCGCCGCGCACCCAAAACGCAGCCATGAACGTGGGCGCTTTCCAGCCGGTTACGTCCCCGGGCTTCAGGTAGACGTAGCCGATGGGCAGGTTCCAATCTTCGTCCACGTAGTACACGAACTTGAGCTTCGCTTTGGGGCCCACCTCGTTCGTGTGTACTTTGGCGATCGTCGCCTTGCCGTTGTAGATCGTCGAGTCCGTGCCGGCCAACTCGTTGCGCAGGCCGATCTTGAAGCTGACTTTGCCGGTGTACAGTGTGCCCTTGTCTTCGGGGATGTTATTGGCGCCACACTCGGTGTGATAGCTGCGCCCGACCGCGGTTTCTCCGGTTTGGCAGTCGAACTTGATCGAGCCGCCGCCGGGGATGCTGAAATCTGCGTACAGCTGGCCGCCGCTCGGGATCGGGCCGTTCACGGTGAACGCCAAGCGCGGCACCCAGCTCCACTTGTCGTAATCCTTCTTGTACACGTTCAACGTGTGCGCGTTGACGAGCAACGAGTCCTTCACGACCGTGGGCGCCGGATCAGCGGCACGCGACGTTTGCGGCAGGAACGGCAAGGAGCAGATCGCGAGCGCGATCGACAGGCTGAGCGCTTTGTTCTTCGACACACACACCTCCACGAGATTGCGAACCCGGTCTCGACCGAAAGATCACCATCATATCCTGGAGCGGGCCCCACTCAATCCCTGGAAACCCAGGGTTTTTGCCGGTTACCACGCAGTGGGCGGGGAAGAGAGAGTGGGCGATCGTGGTCCAGCAGCGCACCTCGCGCAGCGGCGAGTTCCCGGCGAACTACGCGCGCTGTTTTTCCCAACTGCGCGCACACCGCAACGCGGTCGTGCCGCGCAAGCGCAGCACGACCGCATCACAGCTTGCCGAGCTACATCACAGTCAACTCGACGCCCAGATCACGGACACCCGGTCGTGGTTTGGCAGCTCGTGAGCGTGCTCGAAGCGTTGCCCTTGGTGCTGCCCTGGCAGGTATTCGTGCCAGCGTTGCCATTCAACGTGTTGTGGTTCGAACAGTCGACGAGTGCGTCGTCGCCATCGCCGCCCTGGAGCTGATCGTCGCCCACGTCCCCGTTCAGCTTGTCGTTGCCGGCGTCGCCAAAGAGGCGATCTTGTCCTTGCCCGCCGGAGAGCGTGTCGTCGCCGTCCCCGCCGCGCAACTGGTCGTCGCCATCTTCACCGTTGAGCGTGTCGTTGCCCGGGCCGCCCTGCACGTTGTCCTGACCGGGACCTGCATTGATCGTGTCGTTGCCGTCCCCGCCATTGACCACGTCTTCGCCTTCACCCGAAAAGACGATGTCGTCACCGCCGCCCGCGTTGATCGTGTCCTGACCGCCGAGACCGACGATGCAATCAGCCGCCGCGGTGCCCGTGATCAGGTCATTGTTTTGCGTACCGACAATGACGTTGAGGCCCGAAGCCTTACAATACGCCAGTGGATCGAGCGGGGCAGACACTGCCTCCCCACTGCTCGACACATTGTCTTCCCCCGTTGCCGCTCCACAGCCGGCGAGCCCGACCGAAAGCGCCACGAGCCCCGCCATCCAACCCACTACGATTTGGACCTTCATTTCCCGCTCTTCCTTGTGCGCGAACTTTCACCCTCGATGCTCGAACTGGTGCCGCGCCACCGATCCGAGCATTTTCGACATACGCCATGGAACCCGCCCATGGAGATGTCGCCCCGATACTGACGCGGCAACAGGTACACCCCCGCAATCACGATCGTCAATGCGATTCGAGCCGTGACATCGAATCTTCGCGCAGACGTCGAATAGGCCGCGCCGTCGTCATTGCGAATCAGTCGGCTGCAGCGAGGGCTCTACAGTGTCAGAGCCCAACTTGCCGGCCGGTCATTGCTGAGGGGTGCCGGTCAGGTTCCCGGAGCGACCGTGCCTTCGTCGGGTGCGGTCACGCCGCTGACCGCGGGCGCGTCCGAGGTGCCGAACAGACTCGGATAGGCGAGGCCTGCCAGTGCTGCTCCCGCGATCGGCGCCAACCAGAACAACCACAACTGAGCCAGTGCCCAGCCGCCGACGAACACGGCCGGGCCCGTGCTGCGCGCTGGGTTCACGGACAGGTTCGTCACGGGGATGCCAATCAGATGAATGAGCGTCAGCGCGAGACCGATTGGGATCGGAGCGAAGCCGGCCGGTGCTCGGCCATCCGTGGCGCCCAGGATCACGAATAGAAAGAAGAACGTGAGTACGAGCTCAGCGACGAACGCCGAGACCAGCGAGTAGCCGCCCGGCGAGTGTTCGCCAAAGCCATTGGCCGCGAAGCCGCTCTCCAAGCTGAAGCCCGGTGCGCCGCTGGCAATGATGTACAGTCCGCCACCAGCGGCGATACCGCCGATGATTTGCGCCGCGATGTAGGCGGGCAGTTCTCGCGCGGGGAAACGCTTTGCGGCAGCGAGGCCGATGGACACGGCGGGATTGAGGTGGCAGCCAGAGATGTGCCCAATGGCGTAGGCCATGGTCAGCACGGTGAGCCCGAAAGCCAGTGACACGCCGAGTAGGCCAATCCCTACCTTTGGGAATGCTGCTGCGAGCACCGCGCTGCCGCAGCCGCCGAATACGAGCCAAAAAGTTCCGAACAACTCTGCCAGCATGCGCCTGTTCAACGACATGATGTTCCTTTCAGTAGAGGACGATCAGAGCCCCGCTCCGCAACGCTCGAGCAGCCTAACTCGCACCACTCCCCGGGAGCAACTGAGCAACTGAGGTGGCCTAGGCAGTCCTCGTGGACTTCGTGCCTGGAGTGCGGAGTTTCGTTCGGCGGCGCTTTCCGTCAGCGAGGTTGTTCGAGGCACTGTGAGGTGCGTCGTGGGACTCGCGATCGCCCATTCAGCACATCGCGACTGCCGTATCTGTGCGAATTTCGGCGCGATCCACGCTTCACTCGTCCTACTCCGCCTGACATCGGCGCATGCTCGGCGAAAAATCGTCGATCGCAAGCGACGTTAGACGGGCTACCGTCGAGCGATACTGAACTTGCGGTGTCACCGCGAACTGGAAGGCATTGAATGCGCGGAACTCGAGCGAAGCATCGTCGTCTTTATCCATTGCTTGCCGGTTCATGGGCGGCGTTTGCGCTCTTGAGTGGTGGCTGCATCGATGAGCCAAAGCGCGAGAAGACACCCGGCGCGGCGGGCATGGCGGGCATGGCTGGCATGGGCGGTCGAATCGGCGGTGCCGGTGGGTTGCCGGGTGGGGCTGCCGGTGCGGGCTTGGAAGAGGCCGGAGCGAGCGGCGCTGCGATCGACGTCGGCGGTAGAGGCGGAGAGGGCGGCGTACGCGCCGAAGCGGGGGATGGGCCCGGAGGTGATACGGGTAGTCCTCTGGCCGGTTCCGGGGGAGAGGCCGGTGAAATCGACACGTTTGCCGAGCCCTGTCCAATCAGCGCGCTGGATGGTTGGGCGAGTGTGGCTGGGCTCGGGTTCGATCCCGCAAACCAACCCACTGCGCTCGAAGTATCGGTTTCGAACGCCACGGACTTGGCCAACTACGCGGCGAGCCCGGACCCGTACATCATTCACATCACGGGCACCATCGCGCTGCCCGTGCTGGACGTCAAATCGAACAAGACGATCGTCGGCGACGATGCAAACGCCACGCTCGAAGGCGGCATTCGCATCGCTGGCAGCTCGACCGCCGCGGTCGACATGGTGTCGAATGTCGTGATTCGGAACCTGCGCATCAACGCGGCGAGTTCGCTGACCACCGACCCTCCCGGCATTGACGCCGATGGCATCAGCATCGCGTACGCGCATCACGTCTATATCGACCACGTCGATATCCTCGACACGCCCGGCGACAGCATCGACATCACGAATGGGTCTGACTACGTCAGCGTCTCCTGGTCCAAGTTCCGGTTCGTGACTACGTCGCGCGGCACCGGCGTGCGTATTGGCCACAGCGATGCCAACGCGGTGGAGGATACCGGACGCCTCAAAGTAACGCTGCACCACGACTGGTGGACGGACTCACTCGACCAGCGCATGCCGCGTGTACGCTTCGGAGACGTGCACGTTTTCGACAACTACTTCTCACACACGGGCGAGGGGGTGAACTCGTACGCCATCGCAGCCGCCCTCGAATCACGGCTGTTGGTCGAGAATAACTATTTCGACCAAGTGCAGAATCCGCATGTCTTTTTCAGCTTCGACAGCAGCACGAACATGGCCGCGTTCAGCGAACCGACCGCGCAAATGGTCGCGACCGGCAACACCTATGTCGGGAGGTCGGATGACGCAGCGGGCAAGCAGTCAGGGCAGGGCAGCGCATTCACGCCACCGTACGCCGTTACGCTCGAGCCGGCGGAGACCCTGCTCAAACAATTCGTGCGCCATTGCTCGGGCCCGTTGACCCGCGCGCCGGTAGACAATCCGTAGCTCTCTTACTTCTGACACACGCGCACGTAATCGACCTGTAGCTGCTGGGGAAAGGTGGTGGTGCTGTCCGGGTTGCCCGGCCAACCACCGCCGACCGCCAAGTTCATGATGATGAAAAACGGATGCGCGTACACCCACTTCGCGCTGCTCGGGATGTCGCTCGACGTTTTGGTCGAATAGAGCGTGTCATCGACGTACCAGCGAATCGTGTTCTGCTCCCACTCGATCGCGAACACGTGGAACGTCGAAGCCACGGGCGCTGCGAGCGTGTATTGCTTGGTCGGGCCTTCGCCCGCGGAATAGCCCGGGCCGTGGATCGTGGCATGGATGATGTTCGGTTCTTTGCCGATATTTTCCATGATGTCGATCTCGCCGCACGCGGGCCACGGGTTGCTCGCGATGTCCTCTCCCAGCATCCAGAATGCAGGCCAAATCCCGTTGCCCTGCGCGATCTTCATGCGCGCTTCGACGCGCCCGTAAGTGAAGCTCTTGATGCCCTCCGTCTTGAGGCGCGCAGAAGTGTAATTCTTGCCGCCCATGCTCTCTTGCTTCGCGGTGATCACCAGGTTGCCCGCGCCGTCCATCGCGGCGTTGTTGGTGCCGTTGGTGTAATACTCGAGCTCGTTGTTGCCCCAGCCGGTACCACCGACATCGAAGGTCCACTTGGTGCTATCCACTGCGGTGCCCAGTGGGCCGTTGAACTCGTCCGACCAGATCAGCTTGTAACCCGCGATCGAACCCGTGCAAGCGGGCGACGCGCCTGCACTGCCGGCGGCGCCCGCTGCGTGCATGCCCGAGCTGCCACCATTCGCGGCTCCACCATTCGCGGCTCCGCCATTCGTTCTTCCACCGCTTATGCTCCCGCCATCGGCGGCTCCGCCATCGGCGGCTCCGCCGTTGGCAGCTCCGCCAACACTGGAGCCAGCGTGGCTAGCGCCGGCGTGGGCTACAGCCGTCCCGGCGGCTCCGCCATTGGCGGCTCCGCCGTTCGCGCTGGCCCCGGCTGAGCCGCCGCTCGCTGCATTGTTCGCGTTACTCGAACAGGCGACCACGATTGCAAAGCAGGCCCAAAGCCGTTCGCGCATGCCTCTAAACTAGCATGGTTTGCCTGAAAATTTCAGGGACAGCTGGCGAGCCAACCGAGCGTGACGGTGCCCGTCGTGGTGTCCTCGGTATAGGCGTTCGGCCACAGTGCTTGCCCAGGGGCGTCGTTTTTCGAAGGCGTCGGGCTCACGCTGCTGCTGGCATCGAAAAGAAACGACAGAGTCGGCGAGCTGACCTTGATTGAATCGACGTAGACGAGTGTCGGGTTCGACCATGCCGGATCTGACCCCGCGTTGATCTCGATCCCGATGCGGGACACGTCCGACAGGGTGATGGCGGTCGAGCCAGGTCCCTGCGCGCCGACGTTCCAGGTCAGGGTTTGCCAACCGCTCAACGTGTTGAGCTTCGTGGGCGCCAAATTTGGAAGCAGGTCGTAGTCCGAATCTTGAACGTAATTCGAGATCACCCCACCCGCGCCGGCCTTCACGTAGACGCGCATGGTGATGGTCGCGCTGCTGAAGTTCATCGCGCTCCCCAGGGTGATCACGAAGCGAGCTTTGGTCGCCGCGACGAGCGGAACGCCGAGGTTCGCGCAACCGTTTGCGATCACTACACCTCCGCCCGCCGAGCCGCCCGCGCCTGCGCCGCCGCTCACTCCTACGCTGCCGCTCGCGCCCGCACTGCCACCGCTGCCTGCGCTCGCTCCACCGGAGCCCGCGCTCGCTCCACCGGAGCCCGCGCTCGCTCCACCGGAGCCCGCGCTCGCTCCACCGGAGCCTGCGCTCGCTCCACCGGAGCCTGCGCTCGCGCCGCCCGTGCCTGCGCTGCCGGCATTGCCAGCCGCGCCTGCACTCGCGCCGCCGACGCCAGCCCTGCCGCCCATTGCGCTGCCGGCACTGCCGCTCGCGCCTGGGCTACCGCCATGGCCCTGCGTGCCCGAGCTGCCGCCTATGACGCCCACGATGCCTGCGCCTGCGGTACCCGCGCCGCTGCTGCTTGCTTCACTAGCTCTGCCCGCTAATGCGCTGCCGCCTTCGCCCATTGCGCCGGCTTCGCCGCCGGTTTGCGCCGACCCGCCATGGTCGGCCAGACCCGCGCCGCCGCTAGCCAGAGCGCCGGCAGCGCCACCCGCCGTTGCTCCGGACGCATGCGCTCCCGCCGCGCTTGCGTCGCTGACGCCGCCCGCGCCCGCCGCGCCATCGATGAGCGACGGATCGTACACGGTGCAGCCAATGGCAAAGGTGATCGCGACGCCCGCCGCGCGTAGTACGTTTCGGTGTGTCACGCGGCGCCGAAGCTAGCAGGAAAGTAGGTCGCGGCGAAACACAGCGCCCAAGCGCGCTCGGCCCGAAAACCTATCTGCAGAACGAACGCTTTTTAGCGGTCGTTTGCGATGATCACTCCGCCGGTACGGGAGGCAACGGATGACCGGCGCGCGCCGCGAAGTAGACGAGCTCTGTCTCGCCCTGCTCTTTGTAGAAGCCGCCGTTGTTCAACGGAGGGGTACCGAGCTTGAGCTTGAAGGCGTCCCGCGAGTGGTCGTCGCTGAAGCGAAGCTGCATTCGGCACATGGTACTTCGGCAGGTGATGGTTTCGAGGCTGCTGCCGTCGCCTCCCTCGCGTCGGAAGAACTCGCCGATGCTGACCTCTTCCGCGCGCGCCCAGGAAGGATCCGCTATTTCTGCCGAGAAAACCTGATCGAAGTGCGCTTGCGCGGCCTCCAGGGTGACCGCTTGCGGCGCGCTGGGCGGCGGCGTGGGGTCCGAGATGGGCTCTTCGCGCGCCGAAGGTGCAGGCGGAGCTTGATAGACCCGGTCTTTCACACCACCGAGCTCAGCGCGCAGCAGCGAAAGCTCGCGACTCATTGCCGCGAGCTCTGCTCGAGATTCGGTACCGGTCGACGACGGAGCGCGTTGCGGCTCGGCGCGAGCTGGCTTTTCGAGCGAGTGCACACCCAGGAAGAGCAGCGCCACTGCTGCAAGCGCGCCCAGGCAGAGCCAAACCAGCCTCGAGCCTTTCAGCATGGCGACCTCAGAGTTCGGTGATTGAGTAAGACGCCACTCCCGAGCCATCCAAACCGCCAGCCGGCGGCATGTCACATTGGATCAGCTTCGAGCCATTCACGACGTAGGAGCTGGTGCCTGCCAAGAGCAGCCCGAGCGCCTTGGTACCCATGAATGCGACACCGCTGCTTTCGCTCGGGGAAACGAAGCCGCCAATGTCGAATTCCCCCGATGCACGCGCAAAGCAGGTCACTTGCCCGATTGGCGTGGTGTCGCGCACCGAGACTCGCCATTTCGAGATCGCGCCCCCCGTTTGGACTGCGCCGCAGAGAAAAGTGACATTCGACGAAGTCTGATTCCGTGCGATCGTACCATCCGTGAATGCGGATGCGGTGCTGAACAGCGGTCGGCAGCCCAGGCCACTGTAGCCAGCGGTAGCTGCCCATGCATTCGAGATCAGGAGCAGCCCCGCGAGGCCTCCCGCGGTCAGAAAAATAGCGCGCCCAGTTTTCATGGTGATCCCTCCTCCGACTGTCGATGACAGCCTCCCGGGTGCCAATTCCCGGTTGGCGTCCTCGGAGGATGGAGCGCTGAGCTGCGCGATGCCATGGTCATTGCTGCGACGGATTCCGTCAGCATTCGGCGTCGTCAGACCGTGACGTTAGTTGCTGCCGCCTTTGCCGGCGCTGCCGCCCTTACCGCCCGTACCGCTCGAGCCCGCGTTGCCGCCTTTGCCGCCGGAGCCGGCGCTGCCGCTCGAGCCTCCTGCTCCGCCTTTGCCGGCGCTGCCGCTGCTGCCCGCAATACCCGCGCTGCCTCCGCTGCCCGCAACGCCCGCGCTGCCGCTGCCGCCCGCAACGCCCGCGCTGCCGCTGCCGCCCGCAACGCCCGCGCTGCCGCTGCCGCCCGCAACGCCCGCGCTGCCTCCGCTGCCCGCAACGCCCGTGCTGCCGCCGCTACCAGCAGCTCCCGCATTGCCCGAATTGCCGCTGATGCCTGCGCTACCGCCGCCACCGCTCGAGCCTGCATTGCCTGCGCTGCCACCGCTGCCCGCAGTACCGCCCTTGCCCGCGCTACCAACGCCACCCGCCACCCCTGCGCCTCCCGCACCGGCCTTACCGCCCGCGCCGCTGGTGTTGGCGCCGGCAGCGCCGCCCGCGCCGACCTCGTAACATTTCCACGCGCCGGCGGTGCAAGCGCAATTGCCTCTGGCGGTCGGACACACGATGCCCGGGACGCTGCACGGTTGACTCGCCGTCGGCGTCTGCTGGTCGCATAGGGCTGCGTTCGGGCTCGCGATCGAACCGCCAGCGCCGCCCTTGCTAGCTGCTCCGGCCTTGCCGCCCGTGCCCGCTGCCGAGCCGCCGGTTTCGGGAGAGCCGCCCTCATCCGTGTCGCCGCAACCGGCGGGCAAGGTCGTACCGAGCATCACGAACGCAACCAACGCGGGGAACCGGAGCAGGCGAGACATAGGCATCGAGATGACCATCAATCAGCAGGGGAGAAGGGAGGAAAAACGACTAGCGCCGATCACTTCGGCACCTCGATCATGCCGGATTGGCAGCCGAACAAGAGCTGAATGGAATCGTGTTCGCGCTGCACGCGCGAACACGTGCCTCCACAGAGTACGACTTGGTTGCCGGCGATGCGAAAGCCTTCGTTGCAGTCCGCGTCTTCGTCGGGGAGCACGAGTTCTGTGCCCGACGCGGTCGTGACCACCAAGTTGATCAAGTTGGGGTCGATCACTTGGCCCTGGCCCGGATCGGGGATGTCGTAGGTGCAGGCGATGGAGCCGGTGAGCTTGCTCAAGCCTGCTTTCAAGGCCACGCCAAAATCCGAAGCGGTCGTCATATCTAGGTGGCAGAAGGGGGGGCCCATCACCTTACAACCCGCCGCGGCCGTACCGCCTTCAATCGCCGCTTGAGACATCCACGCTCGCCCGCCCTCGCTGCCCGGCGACCCGATCAAGAACGTTCGCACGCCTTGTCCGAGCGCTGCGGCGACATGATCGATGATCGGTTGCGATTCCACCGGTGTGATGCCGGCGTTGTTGGCGGCGCTCGTGCAGTCACCGCGCAAGGTGGGCTGACCGTCGGTGATCAGCAGCATGTATTTGTCGCCGGGGAACTGTGCTGGCAAGGTCGCTGCTTGGAGCGCGTATTGATACGCGGCGTCGGTGGGCGTCCAGCCGTTGGGGTTGGTCGCATCCAGCGCCGCGATTAGGTTTGCTTTTTGTGCCGCCGTCAGCGGCGCTGGCGCGGTGCCCGCGTTGGTATTGACGCAACTGTCGGCCGACGCGGGCCTCGTGCGCGCCTGGTTGGCCATGTTGGGATAGAAGAGCAGGCCCACGGCGAGCGTATCGGGCAACGTCGAGATGACCGACTTGAGCGCGTCACGCGTGGACTGCCACTTCGTGGGGCCGGCGGCAGGAGTGTTCGGTCGGCCGGGCTGCGTGGTTGCGCCTGGCACCTCGTTCATCGACAAGCTGGTATCGACCACGAACTCGAGCACTGCTGGCTTCGATTCCGGTTCGACCGACCAGCCATCGCACGCGTTGTTGTTGATCGCGGCGACCTGCTCGGGAGTGAGCGGCAGGATGCCGCCCGTTTTCGCGCCAGATCCGGGCGAGCCACCCCCGCCTGGGCTGTCCACGACGAGCGTGGGCGACCCCGCGGAGCCAACCGCTCCCGCCGTCGCCGCGGTCACGCTGCTGCCGTCCTTGGTCGACGCGCAAGCGAGACAGCAGACCAGGCCCGAAATGCAGCTCAGTAACGCAGAGGTTTTCATGGGATCGCTTTCGCTAGGCGGGACATCGCGGGATTCGGAGGATCAGCGGCGTTCTTGCCATGCTCGCGGATCGGGGAAGCCGCACCGCGCTCAGTGTCGCCAAGAACTCACACGAGTCCAACTCGGAGAGTCGCATGTTTTTTGCGATCGTCAATCGCCAACCCCGAGCCGCAAGCGCCCCGCGATTACGCTGAGAAACGCCGAGAAAATCAGGGAGGCTGGGGGGGTAAATAGAATTTTCCAACGCGGGTCTACGGCGCGTTGATAGCGCAGGTCGCGCTATCGCGGTGTCGCGTGGGCAGCCAACCAGTCCAATCGACACGCGGTGAAGTTCGATGAGCGGGTGCGCGCTGGAATCGAAAGCGCGATCGAACGTTGTCGGGAGCGTAACGCGCGATGGCCGGCTTCAGCTGTCCTGAGCTCGCTCGTCTGCAATCGGATCGCGACGCGTACGCAAGATCGCATCGTGAGCTTGCTCGACTCGTCGCCGACGTGCTTGAGATGTGTTGCTGTCACTCGGGAACGAAGCGTGTTGCCTCTCGACGCGCATCGAGTTGCGCGTCGTCGCTCGACCACTGCTGCGTTCAGTAGGGCATGTGTTGTCCATCGAGGCGCGCGCGGGCCGAGCGAACGCGTCGTCGACGATGTCACGCTTCGATAGTCAAATCGTCATTGTGCGCAGCCGAGCTCGAGCACGTTGCGACTCTGTCTCGCGAGCGTTCGACCTTGACTCGACAAATCAAAGCCTTGTAGGGTGCCGCCTGTCGCGTTTCATGGAGGCGCGCGCGAGGGATAGAAGCGCGCGCGAGGGCTTGGGTTAATAGCTTAGTTTTGTGGGTGGTAAGCGGTCATCGCTTCGGCAGAGCGTCCGCGCGCCGGCCCGCTCGGTGACAACCGTGGAGTCTCTTTGGGGGGGTATGGACCTCGTGGGCCGATCCGCCAGGGGACTCATTTCCAGGAGAATGAGATCATGAATCAAGTACTGTATCGACTGTCCGCAGTTGCTCTGTTGCTACCGCTGGCCTGCTCTGCGGAAGCGGGATCGTCCGACAATTCAGCGGATAACGCAGCGAGCAACCAAAGCGCTCTCACGACGGGGCCCGCGGGTCAGAACGCAAGCGCAGCACTCGTCAAAACGGCGCCCGCCGGGCTGAACGCGAGTGCCGCGGTCTCCAAGACCGCAGCGGCTGGGCAAAGCGCTGCTGTCACGGCGCTTTCCACGCCGACGGTTGCCGGTGCGGTCAACCGTAGCGGTAGCGACACCGGGCTTGCTGGTGACAGCGCTGGTCGACGGAATCCGCCACTGCCGACTCTCGCCACCCCGTCGCCAGCTGCTGTCGCCAGCGCACTGGCCGCAGCTACTGCATCCGGCGCGCCGTCTGCACATCGCGATCCAAACAAGGATTGGACCACGTACCTGCCGTCAGCCTCTGCGCGGACTACGGGCGGAGCGGTCGCGGCAACCGCGGTGGCTAGCGTCGTGGATAGCAAGGTCCCAGTAGCAAATGCCAACTTCGCGAACGTTCCCGTGTGGAGCGACACCGCAATTTGGGAGCAGTTTCGTGCTTCGCGCGACGCTCGTTTCATGACGGATGGCTCCGGCTACGTGCGCCGACCCTCCTGGATGTACCCGGACGATGGCTGCTGGGTTCGCGCAGAGCTCGCCGCGATCGAGTCGGTGGAAGCAGGCAAGGCCAAGCCGTGGAAGCTGTTCTCGTTCGGCAACTTGACGGTGAGCACACCCAACGCCCCGGGCGGTAGCGTTTCGTGGTGGTACCACGTGGTGCCAGTCGTCAAGAGTCTGACGAACAACGTGCCCTACGTGTTGGATCCCGCGATCGATCCGACTCAGCCGTTGCCCTATCAGACCTGGCTACTCCGGCAAGTGTCCTCGCTCAGCAATGTGCAAATCACGGTTGCGGATTCGGGCGCATACAATCCGTCCTCGCCGGTCACGGGTGGCAGCACTCCCGCAAAAGCCACGGTCGTCTCGGACATGCAATATTACCTGGGTCAGGAGTGGTCGCGGCAGATCTCTCTCGGGCGCGATCCCGTCAATGTGCTCGGCTATCTTCCGCCCTGGGGCAACGTCGGCAAAGACTTCGATACCGACAGAAGGTCCGACATCATTTGGCATCACGGTGGGAACGGGCTGACGCAATACTGGTACATGAACGGCACGACCCGCACCAACTACGCCAATCTTTCCTACACGGTCGCGGACAGCTCGGGTTGGACGTTCGCGGGCACGGGTGACTTCAACCGCGATGGCAAAGCGGATATCGTTTGGCATCACGGCGGGAACGGGTTGACGCAGATCTGGTACATGAATGGCCTCACTCGCACCAGCTACGCGAATCTCGCGAACACCGTTTCGGATGCCTCCGGTTGGAAGTTCGTCGCGGCCGACGACTTCAACTACGATGGCAAGACGGACATCGTTTGGCACAACGGGACCACGGGCTATACGCAGATCTGGTACCTGGATGACGCGCTCAATCTGCTGAATTGGCCGAGCCTAGACACTCGATACTTGGTCACCGATGCCTCGGGCTGGACGTTTGCCGGAACTGGCGACTTCAATCACGATGGCCGGACGGACGTCATCTGGCGTCAAGGCTCTACTGGCACGATGCAGATGTGGTACCTGAACGGCGTCACGATGACGACGTACGCCAATCTGCCGTACACCGTTTCGGACGCCTCGGGCTGGCGCTTCTTTTCTGCCCGCGACTTCAACTACGACGGGAAGCCGGACATCCTCTGGCAGCAAAAGACAGCCGGCACCATCCAACTCTGGGCCATGGACGGCTTGACCCGCACCAGCTACAACAATCTGCCGTACACCGTCGCAGATAGCTCGGGTTGGTTCGGTGGCGGCTACTGAGTCCGTCGCGTAGGGCTCGAAACCGCGCCTGATGCGAATAGAAGCGCGCGCTTGCTCACGCAGGCGCGCGCTTTTCTTTCGCTCACTGGCAACAGCGGAAGCCGACGTTGTCGGCAACGGAGGCGCGCGTAGTGGGCAGGCCTTGGGCGCAATTGGGCAATGCTGCGCCGGAACCGAACGCGGCTCCGCGTGGGTTGCAGATGTCCGCCTGACCGCTCGAACCCATGCAGTTGTCTTCCCACTCCCAGACATTGCCGTTCAAATCGAAGATCCCCGTGTAGCCCGCCACGGACGAGTGACAGTCCGGCTTGCCGCCGACGACCGTCGTCGTCGAGTTGCCAGAGGTCCCGTCATTGCACGTGCCGATCGCGAGCGATGTGCCGTAAGCAAAAGTGTTGACCCCTCCGGACGAGCAAGCGTTGAACCACTGGCTCTTCGTCGCATCCGTGCTCGCGGTCGCGGGGCCGCCGCCCGGGCCGCCGCAAAGCTGCTTGCCGACCGCAGTGCAGTAAGCGCGAGCGTCGCAGGCATCGACGCAGACTTGTGGATGCTGCCCACACTGGCTGCCCTGACAAACCGAGGCTTTTGCCATGCACGCTGCTTCGGGCGTGAAGCTCGAGTTCCAAGAGCACGCCGCTTGTTGCCCAACCGTTGCGGGATTCGTCGCCAGCCACGCGGAGTACTGAGCACGCGTGACTTCGGTGGCGTCGATCGCGAAACCCGCGGGGACCGTGATCGCGGCACCGACACACAGCTTGCTCTTCCCGCATTGTTCGAGGGGTTGGCATGCCACGCAGCCGCCGGCAGCACCCCCCGTAGCAGAGCCCGACGCGCCGGAGCTCGCAGCTGAACCTGCTTTACCGCTCGCCCCGCCGTCTTCCGTGGGCGCGCCGCTACGACCTGCAGATGCCGCACCGCCCGAGCCGGGCCTCGTACCGCCGCTGCCGCTCGAAGCCCCCGCCGCTGCCGTCGGCGTGCCGGCGGTGCCATTGTCGCCCGCCTCGGCCGGCGCGTGTCCAGACGAGCCGCCGCCACCCGTTGCACCGCCGCTGACACCGTTCGGCCCCCTTGATTGCCCGCCGCAACCCACGCACACGCACGCCACCACGAAATGGACGATAGAATTCCTCATCAATGACCCTCGCGGAGGCAGACTATCGCAACCGACGTAGCGCCGGTACGTCAAAAGGGTTCGCCCGCTCAGAAGACTGCGCGCGCCGCGTTGAACGTGAGCGCCATCAGCGTGAAGGCGGACAGCGAAAATACCGTGAACCGCGCGTTGATGTTGTTCCACAACGCTTGCAACAGGCTGTGCGCCACGCGCAGGCCGAAGTAGAGCCAGGCCAACGTCGCGTTGACGCCGCTGCCTTGACCAATCACGGCCAGCGACAGCGCGACCGCGTAGAACACGGTGGGTTGTTCGAACAAGTGATTGTAGTTGTCCGCCTTCCAGCGCACGCGCGCGGGCAGTGTGTCCATCAGCCGTCCCTTGGGTATGTTGGGGTCGAGCTTGATCTTGGCGGCGAAGATGGCGGGGATGCGCGTCGCGTACATCCAGAACCACATGAAGTGGGTCCAGCCGGCGAGCGCGACGACGGGGGCAACGATGGGGCTGAGCTGAGTCATCATCACTGCCTCAGACCGACAGGGCCTTGATGTCCGCGGGTTCGAGGACTTGCTTGGGTGCGCCCTCGCGCACGCAGCGAATCATCGCGCGCCCCACTTGGTTCAGGGTCAACCCGGGCAACAAAAGATTCATCAGCGGGTAGAGCACGAGCAGGATTCGGTAGCCGGTTTTCACGTTCTTTTGGCCAGCCACGGGCTTCATCAGGCTCGGCCGCATGTTGTACACGCCGCGTAGGGGTAAGCGCATGAGCGCGTTCTCCGCCTTGCCTTTGACGCGGGCCCACATGACCTTGCCCTGCTCGGTACTGTCCGTGTGGCTGCCGGACACGTGCACCAGCACTAGGCTCGGGTTGAGGCGCGCCAACGTTTGGGCAAAGGCCAGCGGTGTGTCGTAGGTGACGCGCGTGTAGTCGGCCTCGTTCATGCCGACCGAGCTGATGCCCGCGCAGTAGAAACAGGCATCGTAGCCGGTCAACTGCGGCTCCACGCCTCCGAGCTCACGAAAGTCGGGCACGAGCAGCTCCGTCAGCTTCGGGTGCGAGTGACCAGCCGGGCGCCGCGAAATCGACAGCACGCGTTCGACTTCGGGATTGCTCAGACACTCGAGCAACACACCTTCTCCCACCATGCCGGTTCCGCCCGTGACGATCACTTTCATGGCGCAGAGAGTCGATCCTTTCCGAACCAGTAGCAACGAGTGGGGCGGCTGTTCCGAGCTTGTCGGAAGATTAAAGCGGTTGCCTCGAGGTTGACCCGCACTACTCTGAGAGTGCTCGCCCTGCGCTGCTCAATTTTACGGAGAATTCGCGTGAAACCTTGGCTTTCGTCACTTGTCGTCTTGGGCACTGCGCTGCTCGGCTGCGGATCGCCCGCTCCGGAGTCCCCTTCCAGCGCGGGTGCGGGCGGTGCGGCAGTTGTCGGCGGGGCCGGCGGTAGCTCCGGGAGCGGCCCTTCGGGCGGCTCGGCACCTGCCGCGGGCGGCGTTGCGGGGAGCCCCGTGACGACTGCAGGCGGCGCCGCGGGGAGCGCAGCAAGCGGCGCAGGCGCGAGCAGCGTGGCCGGCTCTGGCGGCGCATTGCCGGTCTACACCGGCCCTGGCTTTGCGCCGACCAACGTCAGCAAGAGCGATGCTCGGGCGGCCTACGACGCATGGAAGACAGCACACCTCGAAGACTGCACCGGCGGAGTGTTTCGCGTGCGCTGGGAGAACGCGAAACTCGATGCCACGGTCTCGGAAGGGATGGGCTACGGCGCGCTGCTCACGGTCATCTATGGCGACCGCGGCGCCTTCGACGGGCTCGTGGCCTACGCCACGAAGATGCACGATTCGAACGGCTTGATGCACTGGCTGCGCTACGGCTGCGATGCACATCGGGACACCAAATACAGTGGCAATCCGGACAACTCCGCGTCCGATGCGGACATCGACTTGGCGATGGCCCTACTCATGGCCAAATGCAAATGGGGCGAGTCGAAGTACGGCGATCAAGCCACGCAGATCATCAACGCGATCAAGGCCAACATGTTCATGGACGTCGACGGGTTGCACGTGTTGCAGCCGGGGGACTCGACTTGGTTCAATGATCTGGGTGCCGGTTGCATCAATTACTCGTACTTCGCGCCCGCGTATTATCGTGCATTCGCCAAACAGGTGCCGAAGGACGCGGACTATTGGAACAAGGCCGCGGAGGACACGTACGCGTTGCTCGCCAAGGCCTCGAACGCAAGCACCGGCCTCGTGCGCAATTGGGGCTCGGTCAGCGGTGGGTCGGCTACCGGCGAGTGCTTCAGTGCCTACAAACGAGCCGATTCGTACGGCTCTGACGCGGCCCGCACGCCGTGGCGCGTCGCGACCGACTACCTCTGGAACGAAACTCCGAAAGCCAAAGCTTGGAACGACAAGCTCAACGCTTGGGTCAAGAGCCAAGACGTCACGAAGTTGGTGAAGTGGTACAACTTGGATGGCACACCCGACACGCAGGCCGCCACCTGGGATGCCCACTCGGCCATCACCATCGGCCCCTTCGCGGTGGGCGCGATGACTCTCGACCAAGCGACGGTCGACAGCATCAGCGGCGAGCTGCTGAAGATCCCCGTGGTGGACACCGAGGCCGACTACTTTCCGCGCATGATCAAGGCGCTCAGTTTGGCGACGCTGACCGGCCAGTTCACGCAGTGCGGCGGGCAATAGCCAGACGAAGCCCGCGTAGGCCGCGGCGACTCGAGAAATGACACCCTGACTGCGCATACAGTCGTTCTCGAAACGCCGCGCCACGCCATGAAAATAATAATCGCCGATGGTTACCCAAGCTTCACGATCTTGGCCAACGACGGCACTCCGTTCGATAGCAAAAATAGCATGTAGTACCCGGGCGGTGCGATCATGGCGTCGGGAGGCGTCACCACGTTGATGCTCGAGGTCGTGGGCCTACCAGTGATGCGCAAGCCGACGAAACGTTGGTCCATATTCACGCCGTGAGTCGTCGCGCCTAGGCGAATCAACGCAACGTTGTCGATGTTCGTGCTGGCGACCGCTGCACTCTTGACGTTGAGCGTCACGGTGGCTCGGTACGCGAACTCTAGATCAGCAAGATTCGTAAACGCCGGACGTGTGCTAGAGAACAAGTACGGTGGGCTGAAGATCTCGACTCGACGTTCAGGGTACTTGTACGGGAACGTTTGAAAGTCCCCGTCTTTGCCGGCTACGAGCACCCGTGCGTCCGGCAGAAGCAACGCCGTGGAGTGATACCCTCGAGGGACGCGCATCGGGGTCATGCGAGTCCAGGTGTCCGCACTCGGGTTGTAGATCTCCGGTGTCAACACCGGTGCCATGCCAGCATCCGCGTGGCCTTGGGCGCTTCCTCCCACGGCGAACACGTTACCGTTCGGCAGCAGCACTGCGTCTTGGAGCACACGCGGGTAAGTCATGGGCGCGCGAAACGTCCACGCGAGCGGGCTGACGCCAAGGTCCAACATCTCTACGGTGTTCGTTGCCGCATCCGTGGTCTTGGGCCACATAGAGCCGGACCCGCCGATCAGGAGTACCTTGCCAGCTCCATAGTTGCCACTCGAATCAGGAACCAATGGTAGCAACACCGACGAGCCTTGGCGCGGATAGGTGCGCGGAACGCCCGTCTTCGTTTGAATGGGCGCGCTCCACGTGGCGAGTGCCGGATCGTTGGCATTGGTCAGCAAGCGCGTCGTGGAGCGCGAATGCACGAACAGCTTTCCGCTCGGCAGCAAATAGACGAAAGGATAGAGGCCAATATTCGCGAATTCCCCGCTGGCCGTGCTGAAGGGGGAAACGATATCGTTCTGTGCGGTGACCGTCGCTATGCCCGAGCCCGGCTTATAGATCTGCCAAGTGTCATTGACCGCGTCGAGGTTTTCCGTGCTCGCGCCAGGTTGGTCGCTCCAAGACACGCCGGACCCTTCCGTAGACCCTGAGATCACGAAGATGTTGCCGTCTTGCAGCATGGCGGTGGTCGGGTACCAGCGCTTCACACTACCCGGTTCGGGCCCTAGATCGTTGCCCGTCAGGCTGTGGCGTGCGTTCCAAATCCCGTTGCTACAAGAGGGCGACGTCCCGCAGGTCGGACTGAAAGTGTGATAACTTCCTTGATCGGTCCCGTCCCCACCGGCGACGAAGATCTCGCCATTCGCGGTTGCGCTCTGCCCGGCGCAGAACAAGGTGGGATGCACCGCGCCGGTCCAAGCGGGCGTGAACACTTCGTTGGTGCTCGGATTGAACACGGTGGATTCGCCGAAGTGGTGATCATGATCTTCGAAACCCCAGAACAACACGTTGCGGGTCTTCAGCAACGCCGCATGGATCCCCACCATCCCACCGGAGACGGCGGCTTCCCACCTGCCAGAAGTGCCGGGATCCGAGCATGGCTGGGCGCTGAACGAATACGGACCACGCCAAGTGTTCCCAACGCGCCAGCCATAATAGAGCTCGCCGTCTTTGCGCGCGACGTATTCCAGACGACCGGAGTTGCTTTCGATCAGCGCGACTGCCGTGACGGCGCCCGCGCTCATCCCGGGAATTGTCGTGGGGCCGAGCCACGGTGTGCCAGCTGCGTCGTTGTCTCTGTAGTAGTGGGCCATTCCGCCGCTCGCGAGCGGAGTGATCAGCTCGAAGTTTCCCGCCGTGCCAGCGGTGCTCTGAATGAAGCCCGGGCTTCCCGCGACGTTCGTGGCAAGCACCGAGCCCGAGGACCACGTGCCTGATCGGTTGCGGTAGAATTGGTACAGTGTCTGGCCAGAACGGGCGAGCACTTCGAGGTTGCCGCCGTCCGATGTGGCGGCATCCATGTTGCTCTGGATCAGCACCGCCGCGTCGTAGGCCCGGGTGCCGCCGAACACGCCTGATTTCACCCAGTTTTGAGCGCCATCGTTGTCGCGATAGTAGTGGCCGAGCCCTGTTGTGCCAGGGACCACCACTTCGAAGTTACCGACGGTTCCTTCCTGGCTTTGGATGAAGCCGGGCGTGCCCTGCACCCCGCTCGCGATCAGAGTCGGCGTAGACCAAGCGTAGCCGCCGCCATCATTGCGCCAAGCAGAATATAGCTTGCTTCCAACCGTGAATACGGCTTCCAGATGATGCGCGCTGCCGGTCTTGTACGAGCTTTGGATCAGCCCAGCACCATTGACATCTCCACTGGCGAAAGGGCTCGGATCGCTCCATGCCAGACCTTTCCCGGCCTCGCTGGCATCATCACGATTGTAGTGGACGAGCCCTCCCGCCGACGCAGGTCCAATCACCTCCAAATTGCCTGGTCCGTCCACGTTCTGTACCAGCCCGAGCGAGTAATACTTGTTGCACGCGCACCCGACCCCAGCACAGGAGATCTGAGCTGCACCGTCTTTGACAGGCTCCGAAATGCTCCCGGCAATTCCTGAGCAGCCCATGGCCAGCACCAAGCCGCCGACCGCAATCGTCGCACCCAGTACGGATTCGCTCGTCAACCCGCACCACACGCGGCGTGTCGTGGATTTCCCCTTGTTCGATCCAATCGCATCGAAAATTCCCCGAGTACTCATGGTCACCCTCCAATGGAGCTAGACAATACACCTCTGGCGCCTCCGAGAGCACTCGGAACTCGCGTGCAGCTTTGAGCATCACTGCGAGTTCCGAGGCTCAGAGTGGCGGATTTCGCGCTTCGTTGGCGTGAGGGGCGTCGCCGCGCGGGCGTGGGCTTCGGTGAAGGCTGCGACGCCTATGGGTATTGGCATAGACTCGGCAGTGGAGGACAGCGCTTGCGTCGGGCTAGCGACGACACGTGCAAAAGTGCGAGAGCGGGCGATCGTGACCCAGCAGCGCACCTCGCAGCGCGCTCGGTTCCCGGCACTCGACGCCGAAGGCTGAGCCGGCGCGAGACGCCATTTTTGACCATCAACAAAAGGAGCGCCCACCTCTGCGCACGAATTGCGCAAGAATGTTCAAGCGTGCGCACCTCTGGCGCCCCATTCGCAGGCAAAATCCCGCACAATGAGCGCTTCTCTCGCCCGCCCTCGACCATGCTTGAACCGTCGCTACCGTCACGTTTGCGGGTCTGCTCGTTCGTGGGCATCAGCTTGTTCTTGAGTCAGGCCGCGCTTGCGGCGAGCGAGCCGCCCGGCGCCGCGAATGCAGCGAACGCGAACGCGAACGCGGCGGCCGCGACTGCTGGCGTTGCTCGCGCAGTGACGCGCGCCCATGGCAATCGAGACGCTGCGTTGCGCGAGCTCGAGCGCCTGACGCCGCTCGCGATCCAGCGCAAAGAGCGGGCGGACCGGATGGCTGATCTGAGCCGTGAATTCAAACGCCACGCGAGCGCCGCCGTTCAGGCGGAAAAAGCCCAGCAAGCCGCGTTGAAGCAAAAGAACCGTGACGCGCAAGCGGCGGACTCGTTTGCGCTGGCCGTGTATCACTACGACGAAGCCGCCAAGATCGGCGAGGTGATGATGGCCACGAACGCCGAGCTGAAGACACTGGAGGGTGAGCTGGCTTCCGGCGCGGCGGCGCTCGGCGTGCTGACGAGTCGCGCGCTTTCGATGCAAAAAGAGCTGTTGGTGCTGCTGAAGGACGTACCCCCGGCGGATCGCGGTGCGCTCAAAGCGGGAGTCGATGAGATCAACACGTCGATCAACGTGACCAAGAAGGCCAGCGCGGACGCGCAAGCGCGCGCGGCCCTGGGCAGCCCCGAAGGCTACGCCGTGCAGAAGCCCAAGCGCGATGCCGCCGATGCCAAGCTGCAAGCCGACCTCGACAAAGCTCACGCTGACCGCGCGCGTGTTTTCACGGCCGTTCACGCCACCCGCGCCCCAGGGTGCAGCCTGCACCAAGTGGACTTCCGGAATCGCGACTACGAGGGCATGAGCCAGGGCGGAAAGCCGATGCCCATGCAGAACGGCCAACTGCCGGACTCGGCAGCAGAGACCTTTGGCGTGCCCTGGGTGATCACTCAGCTCGCGTTCGCACGCCTGAACAAGGACGGCTCCGAACAAGCTGTGGTTGGTTTCTCCAACCAGAGCGCGGACGGACCGGCCGGCATGTCCCTGGTGTTCGACTTGGGTTCCGAATGCACGCTGCGCTATCGCGGAAGCGTTGCGGCCTTCCTGAGCAGTCGCTGCGGCGATGGGCATTGCTACGTCTCGCGCCCACATCGCTACTTGCCGGGCGGTGGCACGGAAGGCTGTGACGCGGCCGAGGTGGCCATTTCCAACGATAAGGTCGTGGAGAGAAGCGTCGCAAAATCGCCATCCGCTGTGTGCGACTAGCGACGGTTGCGCTCGGTGTCCGCGCACTTGGCGCTGCGTCAAATTCGTGACGCGCGGAGCGCGGTCTGCGTTGCGATTCTGTCGGCAAATAGTGGGCGCTTGGCGGGTGGCGCGGCCTTTGCTCATTGGCCTCCAAGCCATGAAACCCGTGCTCGCCAATCAACGCTCGAAAGCCAACCCTGCCGCGGCTCTGAAGGTCGCTCCACTTCATCGCGTCGATGACGATGCGCACCTGGGCCAGTACATTCCGCTCCACTATCACGGGCAGATGTTGGCCAACGAGCAGCGCATGGCGCCCTTTCACGAAGCGATCGACAAGCTGATTTTGCCTGGATCGCACGTGGTGGAGCTGGGCGGAGGCACGGGCGTGATGAGCTTTCTCGCCGCCAAACACGCGCGCAAGGTGACGATGGTGGAACGCTTGCCGCATGTGGCGGCCACCGCTCGCCGCCTGCTCGCGGCAAACGGCGTGTCGGACATCGTGACGGTGGTGGAAGCGGATGCGCGGCGGTTCGTACCCGATGAGCCGGCGGACGTCGTGATCTGCGAGATGCTGCATGTCGCGTTGGTGCGAGAGAAGCAGATCGAGGTGCTGACCGCCTTCAAGCAGCAACACTTGGCGAGGTTTGGGCGCAGTGTTCCGCGTTTCATCCCCGAAGCCAGTATCCTGGCGGTGCAGCCGATCTATCAACCGTATGATTTTCACGGCTACTACGCGCCCGTGCCGTTCTTCTTCGAGGCGGGGATCCCCGGGGTGAGCACGGTGGAGATGGGTCAGCCGAAGGTGTACTCGACGATCGATTACCGCGAGGCGATGCCTGAATCTTTCTCGGTCGAGGAACTGCTGACGGCCGACAAGGCGGGCACGATCAACGCATTGCGTTTCATCACCAAAAATCCGGTGGGTATCTTTCCGCACGAACGACGATCCGCGGATTGGTACATGCCTTACATGTCTTTGGCACTTCCTTACCCGCTCACGGTCGAAGCGGGCGATGCGGTGCGCATTCGCTTCCAGTACGAGGCAGGCGCGAGCGTGGAATCCTTGCAGTCCTCGATTCAAGCGATCTCGGCTTGATGCGCAAAAGCAGTAACGTTCCCGTCTGAGCCGAACAGTCCGGGCTTCTCGGAATTCCAGCGCTGAATTCAGCGTTTGGGGCGGGCTTTGAGTTGGTGTCGCCTTAAAAATTTCGATATTCTCGTGGGACCTAGCTAGGAGAGCGCCGTCCGGCCTCTTTCGCCCTGCCCCCCGAGAAGAGAGCCTCATGCCGAGTTGCTGCTCGCCTTCACTGCGATCTTCATTTGGAGCCCTGCTGATCTGCTTGGCGGGCTGTAGTAGCGCCGAGACTCCACGCAACAACGGCGGCTCTGCCCAGCCTGGCGCGGCTGGCGACGGCTCCAGCACCCCCGGTGGCGGGAGCGGGAGCGGCACTGGAGGCGGTGGCACTTCCGCGCCGGTCTGCAGCTCCGCGACGCCGGATGTGGGCCCGAGTATCCTGCGTCGGCTCTCGGGGCTGGAGTACCAACTCACGCTACAAGATCTGTTTCAGCTGAAGGCTCCGCCGAGCCTGGAGGGCTTGCCTGCCGACACCGAGAAGGACGGCTTCAAAGTCTTCGCCGAGGTGCAGACAGTCTCTGCCCAGCACCTGCGCGCCTATCTGGACAAGGCGCAGGAGCTCGGCACGGCCTTGATGGCCGACAGCGCACGGCGCGCGAGCGTGCTCGGCTGCGAACCCAGCGCGAGCGGTTGTTTGAAGGGCTTCGTGGCGCGCTTCGGTCGGCTCGCGTATCGCCGCGCGTTGGCGGCGGACGAGATCGACGCGTTGGTGGCCCGCGCTGAACGCGATGCGCTCGACGTCAACGATCGTTTTCAGTTCGCGATCGAGGTGCTGTTGACCGCGCCCGACTTCTTGTATCGCGCCGAGCTCGGCACCACGCCGGAAGGCCTGTCGACGCTCAACCCCGCTGAGCTGGCGGCCAAGCTCTCGTTCGCCATTTGGGGCCGGGCGCCCAGTGGTGAGCTCTTGGATCAGGCGGAGCAAGGCGCGCTCGACACGCCGCAAGGCATGTCGCAAGTCGTCGATCGCTTGCTCTCCGACCCTCGTGCTCAGGGTTTCTATTCGGGCTTCTTCCGGCAGTGGCTCGGCTATGAAGCCGTACGCCCCCCCACCACTCCCGTCAGCGGATGGAACGACACGCTGTTGCCCGCCATGCAGGCGGAGACCGATGCCGTGGTGAGTGAATTTGCCTGGGGCGGGCTCAATTTCCTGGATGCGTTGACCGCCAATCGAACGCACCTCGATCCGCAGCTGGCGACTTTTTATGGCCTGCCGGCGCCCGGCGCAGATGGTTCGCTGACGATTCCGAGCTCGAACGTGCGTGCCAACACCGGCTTGCTCACCCACGCCAGCTTGCTCGGCGCCAAGTCCGACGGTGACCTAATCGCGCTGCGTGGGGATTGGCTGCGCGAGACCTTCTTGTGCCGACACATGCAGGTCCCCGCGTCGGTAGCGGAGCAGCTGGGCGAGCTGCTGGTGGGCCTCACGCGCGTGCAGATCGTGAAAGAGCGCAACAGTCGCGGGGAGTGCAAGGGTTGCCACGCGATCATCGATCCCATCGGCGTCGGGCTGGCCAAGTTCGATCGCGCGGGCCGCTACGACGATAGCCTCGACATCACCGAGTTCGGCATCGCGCCGGCCTTGCCGGATGCTCCCAGCCCCCCGTTCAGCTCCGTGGCAGAGCTAGCCGCGAAGTTGCGCGCCATGCCGGAGGTGTCTGCCTGCCTCACGAGCCGCGCTTTCCTGTACGTCAACGGTCGTGAACCTGCCGCCTCCGATGTGTGCACCACCGAGGCCGCTCAGCAGTCTTTTGCCGCCGAATCCAGCAGCTTCCCGAGCCTCTTGCGCGGGCTCTTTTCGGCGCCTTCCTTCCGGCTGCGCCGCAGCGAGTGACCAGGACCCCGGACCCCGAGTAAAGCCATGGCGATCTCCATTCCTCGACGAACCGTGCTCCGTGGTGTTGGAGCCTGCTTGGCGCTACCTCTGCTCGAGATCATGCGCACCGAACGCGCGGCGGCACAGAGCGCACCGGTTCAGCGCTTCATCAACTTCTTTTATCCGAATGGCACGGATCCCAGAAAGTGGAACCCAGCCGCGGGCGCGTTGAGCGCCACGAGCTTGCCAGAGTGCTTGAAAGATCTGGGGGGCTTCGCCGCCGAAGGGATCTGGCCAGCGGGGGAGGCGACGTTCCAAGACATCACCGCCGTCACGGGCATCGATCATTCGGGGGTGTGCGTCGATATTCACATGCCTTCGATGTCACTCTCGGCACACAAGGGGGTCGCCAACAACTACACCCCACCGCAACCCACTCTGGATCAGTACCTGGCGGAGCGGCTCCAAGCTGGCACGCCCTATCGTAACCTCGCGCTTTCCGCTACGCCCAGCACGGACATCGGCCAGGGCAACATCTCTTTCCGTGCTTCCGGACAGGTCGAGACCGTCAACCGCAATCCCAAGCAGCTGTTCGACACGCTGTTCAAAGGCATGACCGCCAGCGCGGATCCCAACGCCGAGAAGCGTCGCAAGCGCAACGCGAGCGTGCTCGATGCCGTCAAAGAAGACCACGCTCGGCTCAATGCGCGCCTCGGTCAGGCCGATCAGATGCGCATCGCGCAGTACTTGCAGTCGGTGGCCGAGCTCGAAAAACAGGTAGCCAGCCCCGCCACCACCACCAGCTGCAGCGCCCCCACGGCGCCCACCACCGGCGGGGATTGGCACAGCAAGAGCAAACAATTCATCGATCTTCTGGTGCTGGCCATGGCCTGTGACCTCACGCGAGTCGTCACGCTGCAATACAGCGACAGTTGGGGCGTGAACTACTCGGGTTACACAATCGGCACCGGCAAAGAAGCGCTCGGCACCTGGAGCGACCATTTCATTTCTCACAAGCTGGATGACACCGATCGCGCGACTGACCTCGATGGTCTCGACCGCGCCGAGGCGCAACGCATCGCCGACGCGCGCGTCGTTGCCACCTCGCGCTTCAAGGTTCGCCGCTTCGCCTATCTCGTGAACGCGCTCAAGAGCGTAAAGACCCCGACCGGCACGCTGCTGGACGAATCGCTAGTGATGTACACCTCCGAAAACGGTGACGGCGACAGCCACGCGCGCAAGAACATGCCCATCTTACTCGCCGGACACGCCGGTGGCTTCAAGACCGGTCGCAGCGTCGCCGCCGCCAATCAGGTGACCGGCTCCTTACACGCCTCCATCATCCAGCGCTTCGGCTTCGAAGCGGCGAGCTACGGCACGCCCGCAGGCAAACCAATCGCCGAGCTGTAGACGACCCGCCGCGCTACCTACGTCAGCCCACATTGGAAATAGCGTCATTTGTAGCGATCCGCTGCTGAGCGGCGGGTTTCGCCCTTTGGTACGCCGCCTCAGGAACGCTATCATCCTCCCGCATGAGGCCAGGCGATGTTTGCTCCACCGAGAGCGACATGGGTGCTCTCCTACCGCGAGCTGCCTGCGGTTCTTCGAGAGGGATCAGCTGATGGCGTCTGCAGAAGAGGAAGCGGCGACTGCTTTCTACTCGTTGTACGAAGCACTGGATGCGCTGTTGCGTGGCAGGGGTACGCAGAAAATGCGTGAGGTATGGCACCATGGTGACGACGTCACGTGCTCCCACCCTTTCGGCGACTGGGCTTGCGGTTGGCCCGAAGTGTTGGCGACCTGGGAAGAGGGAGCGGCGGTGTGGGCAGCCTACCGGGGACACGCCGAGCGCGCCGATCGCGTAGGCGGCATCGCTCAGCTACGGGTCGTGTTGCGCGGCGATGCCGCATACGGCACCTCCGTTTACCGGTCGAAGTTTTACATGTCGGACGGTGAGCTGGATCTGAAGGCCAACTGTACCGACGTCGTGCATCGCATCGGCGGCGTTTGGAAAGTCGTCCACCACCACGCCGATCAAGCCCCACTGCCGTGGAAGGCTCGTGTCGAACAAATGGTGCGGCTGGGCCACGCTTAGCGACGATCTCGATGCCCTACCTGTGGGTTTCGAGGCGCCAGGCCGCTTACTTGATCGCGCTTCGACCGCAGATGCGGTGCCCGCCCGAAGCGATCCTTCGAGCATGTCCAGCAACAACTGCTATCAACTAGTTCAAGGTGTTTCGCTCGTTCACGAAGTTGGGCGCTCACGCTCACACGATCGCCTACCTGGCCGATGGGTTCGAAGACCCTTATCAAATAGAGATCGTGCAAGGGCTGATGGAGACGGCCCGCGCGGCCGGCGCGAATCTACTCTGCTTCGTGGGCGGGCCATTGCCTCGCGATCCGGGCAACAGTGATGGCCGTCACGGGGTGTACGAGCTGGCCACCAGCGCGGTCTGTGATGGCTTCGTGCTTTCGGGGACGGGGTTGAATCACGAAGTGGGGACCGCAGGGCTGCTCGAATTCAGCAAGCGCTTGGGCAATGCGCCTGCCTGCACCGTCGGCGTTCAGGCCGAGGGCGTGGTCACCGTCAACCCCGACAACGAGCGTGGCATGGAGCGCATCGTGAGCCACCTGATCGAAGCTCACGCAGCCAGGCGGATCGCGCTCGTGCGCGGGCCCCGACAAAACGACGAGGCGGAAGCTCGAGAACGCGCCTTTCGGCTGGCGCACACTCGGCACCAGCTTTCGGTCGAAGAAAAGCTGATCCTGGAGGGTGACTTTTCATTCGAAAGTGGCGGCGTTGCGGTCAATCAGCTGGCTTCGATACTGGGTGGCTCGTTCAGCGAACTAGACGCCATCGTGGCCAGCAATGATCGGATGGCGATTGGCGCGATGCTGGCGCTGCATGAGCGCGGCATCTCCGTCCCGCGCGACCTGGCCGTGACCGGCTTCGACGACATCGCCGAAGCGGACCTGACCCATCCACCACTCACCACGGCGCGTCAGGGGATGCCACGCCTGGGGCGCGAGGCGATGCGCTTCGTACTCGAGCAGGTTCAGTTCGGCACCAGGCGCGAGAGCCAAGTGCTCGACGTGGAGATGGTCGTGCGGCGCTCCTGCGGCTGCAGTGGGCTCACCTCGAGCCCGGATTCGCTGCACGGGCCGGGCTCTGGTCACTTGGAGGGTAGCTTGCTGCTGCACCGTGAACACATTCAGCTCGAGCTGACGCGAGTTTCACGGGGGACGTTGGGCGCCGCCGGGCGCGGCTGGGAGCAGCGCCTGTTCACGGCCATCGTCGACGCCTTGCAGCGGAGCGACGACACGGTATTTCTCAAAGTGCTTCAAGCGCTCGCCGAACGCCTCTTGCCGGGGACCAGCGAGCTCAAGCGCCTGGATGAAGTCGTACAGGTGCTACGCCAGCAATTGGTGCCGCTCTTTGGCGAGAAAAGTAAGGCCGCGCGCGAGCGTCTGGAAGGGTTGCTGCACGTCTCGCGCACGATGCTGTTCGAAACGTCTCAGCGCGCGATGCACAACGAGCGCATTGGGCTACTGCGCTGGAATCGCAACGTTGCCGCCATTTGCAATAGCCTGTCCTGCGCCGTCGACTACGATGAATTGCAGGATGCGCTTCGAACCCACTTGCCTCTGCTCGGTATTCGGAGTGCGTTCGTGGCTCTGCACCAGCACGGCGCTCCGCAACACTCCCGTCTGGTCTGCGCGTTCGATGGTGACTCGGATCTGAGTCGCTTCCGAGGCCAAACTTTCGCAAGCGCCGCACTCCTGCCGAAAGCCCTCGCGAGCGTCTCGGGCCAAATGGGGCGTTCCTACACCGTGCAAGCCCTGGTTTGGCGCGGCCAGATGCTCGGGCATTTGTTGCTCGAGCTGGGGCTAGGCAGTCTGCCCGTCAGCAGCGCGATCTCTGCCGCGATCGCCGGCGGTGTGGAACGTGCGGCGCTGGCCAGGCCCGAGCCGCTGCCGCATTGACGTCAGGGAGTGTTCGCCGTCTGCGCTTGGCCCCAGCAAACTAGGGTGCGGCGATCGTCGGGGCTCAAGCGCGGAAATCCGACGGGGGGCATCGAACCCTGACCGACTTGCGCCGCCACATTTTTGCGGTGCAAACCCAGCGAGCGGTCGTTCGTCCAGTCGTAGTCGGGGCCGGCCGCGCCGCTTGGCGAATGGCACGACGTGCAGCGCCGGGTCACGATCGCTCGCACGTCGGAGAACGCGATCTTTGCCGTTGGATCGCAGGCTGCGGCAATGCTCGAGTTGGGCTCGAGCTTGCTTTGCTGCGCGCCCGCACAGGCGAGCACGAGGGCGCCCGCGCAGGTCACGAGTAGAGTGCTCAGCGCGCGGCGTGGGTGGCAAGCCCTTTGCTCAGCTCTTGCCAAAGGGATGCTCCGCAACTTTGAGCGAGCTATCGAATCGCGCCACTTCACGGTAGCCCAAACCGTGATCAGGGCTGTGCGCGTCCCAAGGCAGCGGTGCCTTCTTCGGCACCGATCCGGGCGCAGGCAATGGGAACACCAACGAGCGCGCTGCGTGATGAAGGATGCGGCCGGTCTGCTGCTGATGCTCTTGGTGAATGTGCCCGTAAAACACGGTAACGAGCGGATGTTCGTGCAAGATCTCGATCGCCTTCGGCCCGTCCTTGGTGGCCCAATCCCAGGTCGGGAACAGGTCGAACAACGGCCGATGCGCGAATACGACGAGCGGTGAATTCTTGGGCGCTGCGCCCACCTCTTTCTCGAGCCAGGCCAACTGTGCGTCGCCCAAGATGGCACCCGGATCGGACACGTTGTCGAGCGCGATGAAGGTCACGCCCTTGTGCGAGAAGGAATAGTGCGTCGCGCCGAAGAACTCTCGGAACGCCTCGCCGCCATCGAGAGAAGCGTCGTGCTCGCCGGGAATGAAGCGCACATCCTTCACGGCCAAGTCGGAGATGATGGCTTTGAATTCCTTCATGCGAGCGCGGCGCACTGCCGGGTCGTCGGTGGTGTGCGTCAAATCGCCGGTGAACATGATGAAGTCGGGCCGGGTCGAGATTGAGTTGATGGTCGCGATCGTGCTGCGCAAGGTCTGATCCGCCTCTGGATTGGGCGGGCCACTGAAGCCCCAGTGAGTATCCGAGAGTTGTAGAAAGAAAAAATCTTCAGCAGGTGCAGCCGCCGCGCGCGCCGGTCCGCCCACGGTTGCGGGCGCAGCTTCGGAGGCAGACAGAGCGCCCGCCCCGGAAGCATTGGGAGCCGCGCAGCCCCACAGCGCGGAGCCGAAGGTCACTCCGCCAACTCCAAACAATCGCAAAATGTCGCGTCTATCGTAGGTTTTCATGGGAAATTCCTGGCGCGCGGCAGGCGCGCGTTGCTCGTTTCGGATGAACAACGCAGGTCGCGGCGAACCGTTCCGAACGTCAGTCGTTTTGGGCGCCCGCTGCCACCCAGGCGAGCAGCGCGTCGCGCCCGGCGTCATTGGCCAATTGCGCATCGAGCGGCATGTTTCCGCCCGCCGGGTTAATCCAAGTGAGCGGCGAACGGCGAACATCCACGAGCGCCGAGTGCGCTGGCCGCACCGGGTCGACCAGGCCGACCTCCACCATCCCGTCGTAGCAGTCGTCTTTGGTGGGGCCGCAGCGCCATACGGTGTGGCCCGGATCGGCGTGACAGCCCGCGGTGGCGCAGTGACCAGGGGTTCCGGGCGCGAAGTACGTGTCGAAGAGTTCGCCGTAGCTGGGCGCCGGTCCGGCATCACTGGGGAGTACGGGCTCGGGAGTCGTGATCGCGGTCATCGCCGGATCGGCAGTTGCACCACAGGCGATGGGGCAAGGCCCGCACAGCAGTACGAAGCGAACGAGCAATCGGTTCATGTCGCTAGCAACGTCGCGCTCGGCGAAAGGTTCCTTCAGTCCGAAGCGATGGAACGATCGGGAGCGGCGCGCCGTTGTGCCGGTCGAGGTCAACAACCATGCATACCCGAATCATCGTTACCGTCGTCGCACTGGCTCTGGGCGCGGGCTGCTCGTCCAACTCTGACCAGATGGCGGCGCCCCCCGCGGCAGGCCCGAGCCGCAAAGCCTACGTGGGCCTGTTCGGCGATCAGGTCGTCGCAGTGCTCGATACGGCGACCAGGAAGGTCATGAAGACGATCCCGGTGAGCGCCCCCGATGGCCTGAGCATCACTCCGGACGGAAAGAAAGTGTACGTCTCGAGCACCGACTCCGGCAGCGTGAAAGTCATCGCCACGGCCGACGACACGATTGTGACTTCAATCGATGTTGGCGCAAAGCCCGCGGGCATCGCCATTACGCCGGATGGCACTCGTGCCGTGGTAACAGTGGGCGGCGCCGACGAAACGGTGATCATCGACACGAGCACGGATTCCGTCGTCGCGCACGTTGCGGTTCCAGCGGCGCATGCGAGTTGCATCACCGCGGATGGACATTGGGCGTACGTCGCCTCGCAAGCGACGAGCGCACCCGCCGTGGTCCGTATCGATCTCAAGGGAGATGGTGCGCCCAAGTCATTCGCCGTCGACAAGTCGCCACGCGCGCTGTCTTGCTCGGCAAACGAAATCTATTTCACGGCGGTCGGGCTCGATGCCGTCGAAGTCATGGACCCGACGACTGGCACGTTGGGCACACCGATCGCGAGCGGCGGTTCGCCGCATGACGTGCGCCCTACTGCTGACGGCAAGTACGAGCTGGTCGTCAGCCAGACCGCGGGCGACTTGGAGTTCATCGATGTGGCGGCGAAGACCGTGATTGCCAGCGTGCCCACCGGCAAGCTCGCGCACTGGATCACGGTCTACCCGGATGGCTCTGGCGCCTACGTCACCAACGAAGGCGACAACAGCGTCGCTGCCGTGGACTTTGCCAGTCGGCGCGTGACGGACACGATCGCGATTGGCAATGCGCCCCGCAAAATGGCGCTTCAGCCGTAGGATCGCGATCGCGTCCCGAAACACGGGCGACATTCGCAAGCCATGCTGCGTCCGCTATTCCGGGAGCTCAAGATGAACCAATTCGTCGATTCCATGCCCGCTGCTTACGAACGTTTGTATGGCGCCGGTGAAGCGGCCGAGCACGCTGCGATCGTGTCGCGTCGTGGCAACCGGCTCGTCCACGCCGAGCTCTGGCAATCGGTGAAGGGCCCGCAGCTGTGTATCGTCGCCGAGGATCGGCCGGGATTGCTCGCGCTGGTGACCGACGCGCTGCTCGCGCAGGGCATGGCCATTCAGAGCGCGCGCGCCTTCTGCCGCGATCTGGGCAAAGACCGGGTCGAGGCCGTCGACTTTTTGGAGCTGCGCGCGCTCGGTGGCGCCTCCGATGTCGCCGCGCAGCTCGATGGTGATAGCCTGCAGGCCTTCGCGCAGTCCCTGAGCGAGCTGATCGCCGAGGACCTCGCGCAGCGCACGTCCGCCAGTGCGCCAGCCGCCGACAGCGAGCCTTCCACGCGGGTCTACTTCGAGCGTCAGTCGCTCGCAGACGGAAGCTATCTTTTGGTCGTCGATGCACCCGATTCCGTAGGTTTGTTGCACGCCGTCAGCAGCGCGCTACACGCTAAGGGCATGCGCATTTTGGCCTGCGAAATCCGTACCGTCGGCGGCCGCGCTCGCGACCGCTTCGAGGTCGAGGCGAGCTCCCAGCGAGCGCTCAACGACGTTGCGCTCTGTGACGTGCAGCTCGCAGTGCTCGATGCGCTGCCCGCGCGGCGCTGAGGATTGTTCGGCCTCGGCGAACCACCGCCCTTTGGGTCGCCGTACGCGAAGCTGCGTTGCGATAACTGCTGGAATTAACTAGTTTTTTTCCGAGCAGAACGGCCGAAGGCTGGGTGCAGTGATCGCGTTTGAGGCGTGTCTCCATTCAGAGTTCGGAGCGATAGTGGGCGCCTTGTACAGAAGCGAATCCCGGATATGAGGCGCGCGCCACTCGCGTGCTTCGTCATCTTGTTTGCCGTCGGCTGCGGCGCCACGGACAACGTGATTGGTCGTTTGGTGGGCGGCGACCTGCCCGGAGCTGGTAGCAGCTCGAGCGGAGGAGCTGACCCGAGCTCTGAGACTGCAGGCTCTGCGGGCACTACGGGTGGCGCAGCCGGACAACGCACTACGAATCCACTCGAAGCGCCACCGGCAGGACGGCTTGGCGACGCAGGGGCGATAAGTATCGACGACGACGTCTCCGCATCGTCCAACGCGGGCGCGGCGGGCTCTAGCGCCGTGGATGATAGCAATTCCGACTGCATCATCCGCGTGACTACGGAAGGCAGCGACTCGAACGGCGGTAGTAGCTTCGGCTCGGCACTTCGAACGGTGCAGGCGGGCCTCGCACGCGCGAATTCGCTGATTGCGAGGAGCGCTTGCCTCAGCGTCGAAATCTGGGTGGCAGCCGGGACGTACCTACCGACGACCGGTACGGATCGAACGAAGAGCTTCCAACTCGTGCCCTCGGTTGCGCTCTATGGCGGCTTTGTCGGCAACGAATTGGCACGTGCCGAGCGCAATATCGCCTTCAACGTCACCACGCTCTCTGGCGAGATCGGCACGCCGGATTGGAGCGACAACAGCTTGCACGTGGTCAGCGGCGCGACCGGAGCCACGCTCGACGGCTTCACCATTACCGGCGGCTACACGAATGAAATCCCCTACATCGGGGCCGGCATGTACAACGTCTCGGCCTCGCCGACGGTCACGAACTGCGCCTTCGACGGTAATGTAGCCAACGCCGGATCTGGTATGTACAACGACTCCTCGTCGCCCATCGTCACGAGCTGTTCCTTCAGCAACAACAGCGCTCAGTTCGGCAACGGCGCGGGCATGTACAACAAAGCGTCGTCTCCCATCGTGTCGGACTGCACCTTCACGGACAACGCGGCTCAGTATTCGGGCGCGGGGATCTATAATAGCTATTCCACGCTAGTGATCTCGAATTCGAAGTTCACTGGTAACTCTGCCTCCGACGGTGGCGGCGGGATGGTCAGTATCAATTCTACGGTCACGATCACGCGCTCGGTGTTCGTCTCCAATTACGGCTACGTCGGCGGAGGGATGATCAACACCGATTCGTCGATCACGCTGACGGACTGCACGTTTACCGGCAACAGCGGTTATATTGGTGGGGGGATGTACAACGATACGTCCTCGCTCATGGTGACGAACGGTATCTTCGCCGGCAACGTAGTCAGCGGGAACGCCAAGTTTACCGGTGAATACGCCGCCTCCGGTGGCGCGATCTTCAACGACGCTTCGTCGCCGATCCTGACGAACTGCACGTTTACGGGTAACACGGCCAGCTATTCGGGCGGCGCGCTCCACAACGAGAACTCCTCCGCCCCGATCGTGACGAACAGCATCTTTTGGGCGGATGCGGTGGGAGCGAGCGTCAGCGAAATCGTCGATTCGGATGCCACTTCTGCGAGCACGCTGAGCCACAACATCGTTCAGGGCGGTTACGCGTCGGGGGTGGGCATCGGCTCTGCCGATCCGCTCTTCGTCGACGCCGCAAATGGCAACTTCAACCTGAAGGCGGGCTCGCCCGCCATCGATGCCGGCAATGGTTGCGCGAGCTTCGTCGCCCTCGCCGACCAAGCTGGCAACAGCCGCTGGGACATCGAAAGCATGCCCAATACGAGTAATGCTCTCGACATCGGTGCGCTCGAGTATCAAGGCACGGCGGGAGTCGACGCTTTCGTCACCGCATTCGTCTGCCCGTAGGCGCCGGGCTCAGGGCGTGACCGCTCTGCTCGCGATCGCCCCCACTCTCTGCAAGAGCTGCTCAGGGCTGACCCGGTTCGTCAGCGATCGGGACCAGGCACGAAGACAGGTCGAAGAACATGAATTCGAGCGCGGCCTCTTGGGGCGTGAGCGGACGCCGCGCGCAGCCCGAGGGGACAATCCCGCCTTGCGCTTGGCCGGTTGGGGGAAAGCCCGGGAAGCCCGTGCCGCCGCCGCCGCCGCTGCCGCCCGTCGCGGGGGGATAGTCGACCGGCACGCCGGGAGCATTCATGTTCGGACCACCGGTCACGTGCAGACTGCTGTACGCGACGCGTCCGCAGACCGCGCTGCCCGTGGCGCCGGCGGGCATGTCCGCAGTGAAGAGCTGAGGCGCTGACGGAGCCTGCGGCGAACTCGCTGAAAGGCGGAGCCATTCCCTGGAGGGTGGCTGGTTCAGGGCCGTCACGTTGCTGTGGGGGAACCAGAGTGGCATTTGACTACCGACCAGCGCACCGACCAGCTTCAACCATTGGGCGAACGCGGCTCCCGCTGGAAACGCAGCACCGCTGCTGAGGGGGGTCGCGAGCTCGCCCGGGAACGATTGCGTATCGTCGACCAGTCCTCCGCCCGCGGTCCACGTTGCCAAACTGTTGGGCCCAGTTGCGAAGGGGCCGGTGTTGAACCAAGCGTATTGGTAGTGTGTCGCGAGCACACGCCCGCCGCTATTGGCGTAGTTCAGCAGGTACTGCTGTGCCGTGGCGTTGACTCGAGTGCCGGTCGCGCCGCCCGTCGTCTCTTCACCTTCGCAAGAGAGGATGACGAGATCGTGTTCGTTCAGGTGAGCCTGCGAATCCCAGAGGGCCGACTTCGATTCGACCGCGCCCTGGGCGGGGGTGGCACCGCGCCGGCCCGTGTAGATGTGAATGTGACCGTCGCTGGCCGAGCCCGCCACGTACTCGCTCGCCGAGACGCCCATGCGCAGCGGCAAGCACTCGAATGAATCGTTCCCACCCGTAGAAATCGCGATGTTGGGCAGCGAGCCTTCGTTCGAATTCGCCGGCAGGCGCAGGTTTGGAACGACGTTCGGCTGATTGAGTTTCACCTCCACGCCGTCGTATTGCCGGCGCCATTTTCCGGTCTGAACCACGAGGCTGACCGTGCCGCTCGGCGCGCAGGGGATCTCGAAATGCCCGCTCGCGTCGGTGGGCGCGCTCTTCGCGAGCACCTTCGCGGGCAGCAGCTGCGTGCAGCCGCAGCCCACGGGCACGCTGCTCAGGTCCGGCAGTGGCGAGCTCGGATCGAGCACGTATACCAGCACGTTGTACAAAGGGTTCGCGCCGGCGGGATCGAAGACCACGCCGCTGATCGTGGTCGTGTCGCCGGGCGTGCATTGCCGCGGACCCGTGTCCGAAGGCGCGCCGCCAAGCTCCATGCCGCCCGTTCCGGCGTCGTTCGTCGTGGCCCCTGAGCCGGCTTGGCTGCCTGTGCCGCCGTTGTTGCCAGAACCGGCATCGCCTGCGCTGTCCGTTGTCCCCGAGTCTCCACCCGACCCAGAATTCGTACTGGGTGGCGCGCCCGAACTAGCGCCGCCCGTGCCCCGCCGATCGTTTTCGGCGTTCCCGCAGGCACCCGAGCCGAGCAACGCGACGCCGACACACAGGCAAATGGGGATGATTTTCATTTTGGCTGCACGATTCGATTCGGGTTCGACCCTGTCTAGCCGACGCAGCGGCCTGCCGGCGAGTGTCTTTCTCGAGCTTGCAGTGGAGCTACTTTCCGCGCTCAATCTCGACCTCGAAACCGCCCAAATGGCCAAGCCTCACAAACCGAAATTCAGCCTGGCTCCCGTCGAGTTTCGCGAGCGCAGCATCGCGGGGCGCGGGGTATTCGCCAAGCGCCGCTTCAAGCCGGGCGAGGTGATCACGCCGTACGCGCCCAAGCAACGCCGACTCGACGTCGAAGATCCGGAGGCAACGCTGGCTGCGCAAAGTAAGCTGACGTTGCTTTCGGAGCAATGGACGGTAATCGTACCCGACACGAGCGTGCCGGGAGGCTGGCTGTGCAATCACAGCTGCAACCCCAATGCGGCCATCTACTCCGATCGCGAAGGTCGGATTCAGTGCACGCGCGCTATCGCTCCGGGCGAAGAAGTCACGATTTTCTACGGCTGGGTGACTCAGAACGAGCCCGCGCGCGATCCATGCTTGTGCGGCGCAGCGCGCTGCCGCGGCTTCATCAATTTCGATTTGACCGATCGCGACGCCGAGCTGTTCCAGGACGATTCCGAAGCGGGAAGGGCAGTGCGAGAACGTCTCGCGGAGTACGTCGAATTCTTGGCCTCGATCGGCCAAGAACAGGTGGAGGAGACCATCGTACGCACACTGGCAACGCTACGAGCTCGCCTGAACTGAAGACGGGACGGGCGAGCGGCTCGGTCAGGCTAGATAGACCGGGTCGCCCACGCGTACTTCGCCCGCGGCTACGATCTGCCCATACACTCCGACGTTCTGATCCGCGCGCTGTACGACCGTGCGAAGGATGGTCGTGTCCGCTGCGAGCTGCGGTTGTGCGCGGGTGATCGCGCCGCATCTCGGCGTCGTCGCCGCGCAGTCGATCTCCGCTTCGCCGATGGTGAGACGCTTGCCGAGCCAGCCTTGCTCGACCAGACCCTCCGCGCCCGCGCTGGTTTCGATCACGAAGTTGGGCCGAAAGCGTCGAACATCCCAATCAGACCGCGGATTGATGCCCTTCAAGTGGGTCAGCGTCGCCGTCGTGAGCACGTGCAACGGAGTGACCAGGAAAAAGGTGCCTCGTAGCGACACGAACTCCACCATGGCGGGCGGTAACTGGCTGAGGTCGGGCAGGGGCTCGCCTGGTTCTCGCTCGAACGTTGCTGCGAGTTCTTTCAACCAAGTGTGGTCATCGGTTTTGTGCCGCCGATAAAAGTCCGCATCTCGTTCCGGGCGCAACGGCTCCAACGTGGAGGGCCGCCCGGTGAGTGCAGACAACTTCGCATGCACAGTGAGGTCATCGCTGCCCAGCACCGACCCGTCGGGAAACGTGACATCGACGTGAGCGCTCGGAGCACCGGAACCTGCGCTTCTCGAGCGCGCCGTGCAGAGCAGCAGCTGTGGGCGAAACTTGCAGCTCTGGATCTCCTTTCGCGCATCGTCACGCAGCGCCCAGATCCGGTCACCGCGCAGCCCTTTCTCGCTCAGCGCGCATGCCGCGAGGCTCTCGCCGGCCATCCCTTTTACGGGATAGCGCCAGATCTCTTTGATGGTTCCGACGTTCGCCATTTCAGCACCTGATTGCCGAACGCTCACACGTGCAACGGCCCCGCGCGATTTCATGCATGCTTCCCTTTGATTTCGGAAAGCGAACCGCCGAGCAAGGCCGAGCCTCCCGGAGTGCTATTCCTCCCGCGGCTCGGCGAAAAAACGAGCCCGCGCGTGCTGCGAATAGACGCGCATCAGCAGCGGCTGAACGGCTTCCGGCAGGGCCTCGCATTGCTCGCGGGTCATGCCGAGGGAAGGGCGCATGGTGTGGTTGATCTCGTCGAAGAACCAGGTGCGCGCATAGACCATGTATACGATCGGACGCACCAGTGGGCCGCGGTTCGGTACCCCTGCGTGAAGGGTGCGGTAATCCAACAAGATGCAGTCGCCTCGCTGGAAGGGCACCACGGTCATGGGTTCGTGCTCGGTCACGCTCTCATCGGGCCAGCGGTGTGAGCCGAGCCAGATCCCCGTCGGCCCTGTTTCATGGTCGACGTCGATCAGGGGCACGGCCACGTTGATGGCATATGGCGGTAGGTTCAGCGCCGCGTCCAGATCATCGAACAGGGGCGGGTGATCGCGATGCGTATGCTGCTGCTCTGCGCCGGGGTACGAGACCACGAGCGTGAGCCCGCTCAAGCGCATGGTTTCGCCCAACAGCGGTTCGAGAAAGCCGCGCAGGAGCGGATTGGCGAACAAGTGCGGATCGCCGAACGAGCCCGCCATGTGGGGGGTGATCTCGTAGCGCCGCTCGCCCACCCAAAACACGGGGTTCGGTGCCGGTTGCTCCGCTTGCGCGGCCATTTGCTCGGCATCGAGCGCGCCGAATTGGTCGCGGTACTCGTGCTCGAGGGCGGCGATGCTTGCGGTTTCGAATACACCACGGAGGAGCACGCAACCGTGCTGCTGCAAGGCGTCGTTCGCCGCTTGCGCGTTCGACGCTGACAAGCAGCCTTCGAGGCGCTCGTTCTCGGATAGAAGGACGATCCAGCTCATTTTGAGTCCGCGTTTGGCGCTAAGTCATACTCGATGTCTGCGCTTCGCGCACCCCGCGCCGGCACGCGGCCGTTCAAGGGCTGCGGCATTCGAAGACCAGCCCTTCGTCGTCGGCATCGGGGGCCCGCTGCTCGAACGTCTTCAAGGCTTTTACGTCTACGAAGCCGGCGCTCTCCAATAGATTTTGGAATTCACGCGGCTCGTAGGCGCGCAGGTTGAATTCCTCCATTTCGGTCTCGACGACTCGGCCATCGATCACCAGCTCATAGCGGTGCAAACTGTAGCTGATGCGCTCGGATGCCGCATACTGGCCGAGGGCGCTGAGGACGATCAGGGCGCCGTCCGGTCGCTTCAGCCAGCGGCCGCCCCAAGGCCAGGATGTCGACGTCTCGAACGCTGGTAGGTCGATCTCGAGCACCAACTTGCCCCCCGGCAAGAGCGCTGCACGGAGGCGTCGGAGTGCCTCGCGCGCCCTTGCTTCGTCGGTGATCAAGCCGAAGGAACCCGCGGGTATGAACGCTAGCGCATAACGTCGCGAAAGCTCCAGGGCCTCGAGCGCTTGCTCGAACAAGCGCGGTGTCAGCTGCTTCTGCGCGGCCCGCCTGCGACACGCTTCAAGCATGAAGGGCGAGGCATCGACGCCGTCGACGTCTAAACCCAGCGCCAACAACGGCAGCAAGAAGCGACCCGAACCGCACATCGGCTCGAGGATTGGCCCCGCTGCGGCTTGCGCGTACTCACGATAGAACTGGAAGGCATCGTCCGGCTGCTCGGGTTTGTCGAGATCGTAGAACTGCGTGGAAAGGTCGTTGTATTGCTGCATCTGCGCAACCCTCAATCGGTCGATAGTTTCAGAAAATGGTCGATGATCTGATAGTGATCCTCGAACAAATCCGCGGTCATGCTCGGGATCTGCGAGATCGGCAGCCACTGGGCGGCCTGCGCGTCATCCGCGCCGGTGACGTTTGGGGGAGCGTCGGCGCTGGGCGGCAGCGCAAAGTAGTGCGCGTGAGTGATGGTGCGCCCGCGCTGGCTGCGTTGCGGATGATCGAATACGGCCACGTCGCGTAGTGCCGCGCGCAGCTCGGCGTCGGACAGGGCAAGCTCTGTCTCCTCACGAAGCTCGCGCAAGGCGCCGGCGAGCAGCCGTTCGGGGCCTTCCAGGAACCCACCGGGAAGCGCCCACAAATCCTTGCCGGGTGCGCGCCCGCGCTGCACCAGCAAGATCCGGTCGCTTTGAGTGACGACCGCGTCGAGAGTCACGAACGGGCCGTTGCCGTACTTCTTGCGCATGTCATCCAACGCGTGGAGCTCGTCACGCAACCGCTCGAAATGGGGGCCGCGCTTGAACTGCTCCAAAAAGAGCGTGACGGCGCGGGGCACGCATGCGACCAACTCGGGCGCGATCGTCTTCGCGTCGGCGAAATACAGACGCCGCAGTTCAGTCCCGTCTATTGGCGCCTGTCGCGGTAGTGCGAGCTCGCTCCACTGGGGGAAGAGGCCGAGGTAGGAGCTCGAGTCGTCTTTGCGAAAGCCAACCAACGCTACTGGACCCGCGCTCTCGCGTGCGACGGCCGCCTTGACCGCACCCGCCCAGCGCGGCTCATCGTAGTAGTCTCGAACGGTGGCGAAGCTCACGCGAACTCGCTGCTCGGCCGTCAAGCTGTCGCGGATGGCCTGGATGCGCTCGTCTGCAAGGAACGGGTTTTTGACGAGCCGCGGACCCCCTGCGGACCCGATCACCAACAGCGCTCGAGGGGCGACGTCGAGGGCGTGCTGCAGAAGCGCCAGATGCCCCAAATGGAAGGGCTGAAAACGCCCGATGACGACCGCCAAGTCGACGCTGCCCTGGTGGTCTCTCATGACTCTCCGTGGGGTGCCGCGATCGACGCTGGCTGCGAGAAAACTTGCCGTAAGTAGTCGACGAACATTGGGTCAGTGCACATCGTCTTGCCCGGGGCGTCCGATAGCTTGGCCACCGGTTGCCCGTTACACGACACCAACTTCATCACCAGGTTGAGTGGCTGCTCCGAGGTATCGTTGGTGAGATTGGTGCCGATGCCGAAGGCCGTCTGCGTGCGGCCGTTGAAATGCCGATACAGCTCCAGCGCGCGCGGTAAATCGAGGCCGTCCGAGAACACCAGACGCCGCGTGCGCGGATCGATGCGCAGCCTTCGATAGGCAAGGATGGCCTTCTCCCCCCAAGCGACGGGATCGCCCGAGTCATGGCGCAGGCCGTCGAACAGCTTGGCGAAGTACAGGTCGAAGTCGTTCAGAAACGCATCCATGCCCACCACGTCGGTCAGCGCGACCCCCAAATCCCCCCGGTACTCCTGCACCCAACCTTCGAGCGCGGCCTTCTGGAAATCCCGCAGGCGTGAGCCGAATGCCTGGTAAGCCTGCAGGTACTCGTGCGCCATCGTGCCAATGGGCGTGATGTCGAAGCGCTTGGCGAGTAGCACGTTCGAAGTGCCGCGAAAGTATTGGGGGACGCCGGTCAGAAGCCGCTCGACCACGCGATCTTGCATTGCCGCGGAGTAGCGGCGGCGCAGCCCGAAATCGAAGAACAGGAACGGATTGTTGCCGCCGAGCTCGCTCTCTCGCCCCTGCAGCAGCGCGAGCTTTTCCGTTAGGCGTTGCTCTGCGGTGCGTTCGGCCTCCGCACCCAGCCGGCGAAAGTACAGCTCGCTCACCAGGTACAGTACGAAGATTTCGAAGCCCATCACGTGCACGAGTGGCCCCTTGGCGACCACCACTAGCTTGTCTCCCTCCGCGTGCGCGTCGATGAAGCGACGCTGAAAGCGGAACAAGGACAAGAAGTCGACGAAGTCCGCCTTGATGAAACGGAGGCGGCGCAGATAGTCGAGCTCGTCTTGACCGAAGCTCAGACTGCACAAATGGTCGAGCTCGGCGCTCAACGCGGGCAGCAGTTCAGCCAGAGGGAACTTCGGCGTGTTGCGGCAAACGAAGCGGTACTCCGTTTCCGCCGCGGGGTGGCTGTGCAGCAGCGCTTGCCACATCGTGAACTTGTACAAGTCGTTCTCGAGCAAGCTACGGACGATCGGAGTGTCGGTCATGGCGGCTTTCAGACGGCGTTTTCGAGCAGCTCTCGAGTCACTTCCGCCGCGCTCAGGATGGCCACGCCGCGAGCTCGCATGTCGTCCAAGAAGCGCTGGTATTCAGCCTCGAAACTGCTCACGGGGCTCATGCAATCTGTCACCAATACCAGCCTTTTCAGCTCGGCGTCGGTCAAGTGGGCGACTAGGTGCTCGGTCGTCGCCTTGACGCAGTGGCTGCCCGCTTCCCCGGTGATGTATAGGCGATCGGCGCGCCGCAGCTCGGCCACGAAGCCCGCGTTCAGCATCGTCGAGGGATCGTCTACGTCCGGCACTTCTGCTTGAATTGCGCTGTAGTGCTCGGTCCACGGATTTTCACCCTTGGTCAGCTTGCGCACGCTACCCAGCGTTCGCTCTTCCCAAGCGTTGTAGGCGACGCGCAGGGCGCTGTGAACGTTGTTGCCCCAGGTGCCGATCTCGCAATGAACCGGCCAGACCATGTGCCGGTAGCGACCTTGCGCTTCCAGCTGCTCCAAGTAGCGCAGCGCCCGCTCGCGAGCGCCGAGCAAGCGCGGCACGTAGCGACCGTTGTGCACGTCTACGGCGGCAATCTGCGTGAAGGGAGAGACCGGCTCGCCCGTGCCGGTTTGCCAAAAGGTGGGGTGTGCGATGTCCAGGTGTTGGTGACAATCCAGAGTGACGGAGATTTCGTGCAAGCCGCGCCCGCCCGCTTCGATCAAGGCCGCAACGCGCAGCATGTCCGCATGCGCGCCGGGTACCGGTAGCGATGGCGCGACGCGGCTGCCATCTGGCTGCTCTGGACGATAGGCCTCGGGCAAATCGCAGAAGTCATTTTGCGGATCGATGACCAATAGATGCAATCGACGCTTCGCCATGCCCCTCAAACTAACCCACTTAGTTTCGTGGTGCAACTAACTGAGTGGTTGACAAATGCGAACAATCTGAGCCGTTGTTCAGTGGTTCGGATTGAGCTGATACTAAGGTCATGTCCGCGATCATCTGCTCGGTCGACGTTGTCTTGCTCACCGTGGACGAGGGTGTGTTGCAGGTCGCCTTGCTCGAGCGCGACCATGACCCGTTCTGCGGCGCGCTTTCGTTACCAGGTGGCTTCATTCACCCCGATGAAGACCAGGACACGCAGGGCTCTGCCGCGCGCACGCTGCGTGACAAGACGGGCATCGTCAGTCCCTACCTCGAGCAGTTGAGCACGTTTTCCGGCCCTGGTCGCGATCCGCGCGGTTGGTCGCTGGCCGTCGCCTACTACGCGCTCGTACCGCATGTGCTGATCGCCGCCTCGGCTCGGCGCGAAGTGTCGCTGCGTCCGGCGCGTGAAGCGCGTGGCCTGCCCTTCGACCACTCCGAGATTGTACGCACCGCGCTGCAACGCGTTCAGAGCAAGAGCAGCTATTCCTCTCTGCCGGTGTACCTATGCGGTGAAACGTTCACCTTGCCCGAGCTCCAGTCGGTATACGAAGTCGTGTTGGGCGAATCGATCAACAAGGTCAGCTTCCGCCGCAAGATGGACGAACTCGAGTTGCTGGAGCCGGTCGAAGGCAAGCTGGCAGGCAAGGCGCACCGACCCGCGCAGCTGTATCGGCTACGCCCAAAATTTCGCCAAACGCTCGCACTGACGGATCGCGGCTTCAACCCTGGCTGAAACGCGGCTTCAGGCTTTGGAGCCTTGTGCTTCGACTGCCAGCGCATTCCACTCCTCCCACAAGGCGATGCGAGAGGCGTAGTCGGCTTTGGCCATGGCCAGCGGGGCGTCACCGAAAAACACACGCAGCGGCGGCTTCTCAGCGTCCACAATTTTCAGGATGGCGCCGCGTGTTGCGACTGGATCGCCAGGTACCCAGCGTTTTTTTCGTTGCTCCGCGACCTCCAGCTTGAGCGCGTCGTAAGCGGGCAGCGCTGCTGCGCGATCAGCTGACGAGCCGCTCCAATCGGTAGCGAAGCCAGCCGGCTCGATCAGGGTCACGTGGATGCCGAACGCGCGCACCTCTTGGGCCAGTGATTGAGACAGCCCCTCGAGGGCCCACTTGGACGCATGATACAGACCTACGAACGGAAAAGCAGTGATGCCGCCAATCGACGACACTTGCACGATGTGCCCGCTCTTCTGAGCGCGTAGGTGCGGAAGGGCAGCCTGCGTCACCCAGAGCGCGCCGAAAAAGTTGGTCTCCATTTGCGCGCGCGCCTGAGCTTCGCTCACCTCCTCGACCATGCCGAACAAGCCATAGCCGGCGTTGTTGACCACCACGTCCAGCCGGCCGAAGTGCTCGTAACCTTGGTCCACCGCAGCGCCGACCGCTTCCTTGCTGGTGACGTCGAGCTCCAAAGGCAGCAGCGAATCCGGGTACTTTTCCGCCAAAGCCTTGAGCGGGTCGAGCTTCCTGGCCGTAGCCACGACCTTATCGCCACGTTCCAGCGCCGCCGCCGTCCACTCCAGGCCAAAGCCGCGCGACGTGCCCGTAATGAACCAAACTTTGCTGACCATCCCCCAGCATATTCAGCCAAATTCTCGGAGCGCAAGTGCGGCCGATCACCTCGGCGCCGGTTCCCGCGCAAGTCGCTCCGACGCGACGCGGAATTACCAGGTCGAGAGGTTGGCGGTGATTCGTCCGGGCGGAATATCGCCTTTGGCGGCCGATTTTTCGGTTACCAGAGCGACCCCAGTGACCGCGCCGGCCGCGACTGCGGCGCCAATGCCGGTCCAGAACCACCATCGTTCGTAGATGCGCGGCGAGCGCTGAAGTGACAGCGAATACGAGCGGTGCTCTTTCGCGTGCAGCACCAGGCGCGACGTTGCTGGTTCGTACTCGGCGTGTCCGAGCGCAATGGTGTGTTCGCCCGGATCCAAGCGCAGCTCGACCGGAACGGTGCCTGCTGGCTTGCCGTCTACGCGCACGAAGGCGCCCGGGACGCTCGACGTGACGACGAGCGTCCCGCGCAGATCCAACCGCACGAGCTCGGCAGCCAGCTCTCGGCGATCGCCGGGCCCGAGTGTGACGCGATCGCGCCAAGGTTCGTAGCCCGTCGCGACTACCTCGACGTCGACGTTTCCCGGATCGAAGCGCAGCGGCCGGCTCAAGGGGAGAAGCAATGCTTTCGTGCCGACGTGCAGGACGGCGCCGGTGGTGTTGCAGTCCACGTTCAGCTCGGCGATCTGGCTCTGGACGAGATGAATCATGTCCTCCAAATCGGGCACGGCGGCCTTCAGAGCGGTGGGCGCTGTGCTCTCGAATTGCTCGAGCTCGTCGAGGGCTTCGGCGTTGCGCCCCAGCCCTTGCAGGGCGCGGCCGCGGTTGTAGTGCAGAGCGGGCGAAGGCTCGACCGCGAGCGCCTTGCTGTACGCGGCCAGCGCTGCCTCGTATTTACCGGCTTCGATGGCGGCGTCGCCTTGTTTCTTGAGCTGAGCCACCACGGGATCGGTCGAGCCCGCGCCAGGCGCTGCGGGAGCAGGCAGCGCGATCGAGAGCGCCAGGGCGAGGCTCAGCGCCCGGAGGCGCGATCTGGTTCGTTGCCGGCGTATCACTCGGCAAGATACGGCCGTCGAAGTCCGCTCCATAGACGGAACCAGATTAAAGGTGCAACGGCTTGCCGTCTGCTGCCACAGGCAGGGCACGTTCGGTGGTAGGTGGCGGTGAGCTTGCAGGCACGGGCTGCTGTCGAGCAGGACCTCGAAGCGCAGAGCGCGCCGTCGACGCGGCACTCGGTGGGCGATCCGCCGCGGGCGTCGCGGGTTGCTCGGAAGCCGGCTCCAGCAATTGCGGCGCACCGAGCATCGCTGAAGATCGAGGTTGCGCAGCGCTCACGGCCATTGCTGAGGCCGATCTGAGCGCGGGCGGGCTCGGAATTTCCGCCGTGTCCCGGTTACGCGCACGCGCCGCGAGCGCGGCCAGCAGCAGCCCGAACAGCAGCACCAGCGCGCCCGCGGTTCGGATCCCCCAGCGCTGCTCCGGCCGCGGTGGCTCGATCGGAGTCGGTGGCTGGATCGGAGTCGGTGGCCTGACCGGAGGAGCCAACGATGGAGCCATCGGACGACCCGTGGGCATATGGTCGCTGTTTTGCCGAATCAGCAGCTTGCCCACGCTCGGCAATTCGCGACGGGCATCGGGCGGAGTGTTGCTGTCGGCAACGCCCCCGTTCTCGTCGAAGGCTTCGACTTCGCGTTCGATCTGCGCGGACAGTTCCGGTCGCATGCTCTTGCGGACCAACACCACTGCGGGTGGCGCAGCTGACAGCGACTCAGGAACGAAGATGGCGTCCGTTTGCATGCTGAATGGCGCGAGCTGCCGCGCCAACTCTCGAGCATCCGCGATCCGAGCTGAGCGCGATTTGGTCAGCGCGCCCGCCACGATCCGTGCAAGCTCCTCTGGAACCTCAGGGACGAGCTTGGACAGCGAGACTGGCTCGTCGAGCACTACCGCCGCAACCACCGCTCCGGGAGTCGCGGCCGCGAAGGGCGAGAGCCCGGCGATTAGCTCGTACAATACGACGCCCAGCGCCCAAATGTCGCTGAGCGGCGTGACGTCGTGGGGCGTCGTGAGTTGCTCCGGAGACATGTAGCGCGGCGTGCCCAAGGCGACGTCACTTTGGGTGGTCACCCCGCCGTCATAGTTCGTGAACTTGGCGATGCCGAAGTCCAAGATCTTGATGCAGCGGGCGCGCGTGAGCTCCGTCAAGAAAAGATTGTGTGGTTTCAGATCACGATGCGTGATCCCCAGATCGTGCACGGCGGCGATGCCTTCGCAGGCCTGGATCACGTAGGCGACCGCTTCTGGAAAGGGAATGGCGCGACGCAGGCTCAGCTCTGCGCGCAGGTTGCGACCCTCTAGATACTCCATCACGAGGTACAGCGAGCCGTCGTCCCGCACGTCGGCGTCCAACGCGTGTACGATGTGCCGGTTGTTCACCAGCGACACGGCCTTGATTTCGCGCTCGAAGCGTTTGATTGCCGCGCCGTTCTTCTCCAGCTGCGCGTGCAACAACTTGATCGCCACTCGTCGATCCAGCCGCTCGTGATGAGCCAGGTAAACAACGCCCATTCCGCCGCTGCCCAGCGTGCTCAGGATCCGGTACTTGTCGGCGATCCTGTCACCGGGCCACAAACTGAACTTGATCGGGCCTCGAAGGCTCTCAGCGTGGGGCTTCATCGACTTCGGGCACGGTTGACGGAGAACACACTGACTCGACCTTGTACGGCCAGGTAATGCTCGAAGATTAGGGGATGCTGGGCTCCTCGGCTGCCCCCCGCGAGCCAGCGCGGCATCGCACGCGTACCTACCTGGATGCCGCCAGGTCGCTAATCATCGCTTGATTGGCGGCCGTATTCGCCTCGGCCAGATGGGCATCTTCACGGTTCGCAGCAAACGGCTAGTCTCGGCGCTCCCGGCGCTGGTAGCCCTGTGCGGTTGTCGCGCGCCGACCCAAGTGATGGTCGAAATCAGCACCGACATCAGCTGTTCCGACAATCCGCGGACCGGGATTTCCGAGGGATCACTGAGTGAGCTCGAGTCCCGGCCAATGTCCACGGAGACGCTGACATGCGACCCAGCCACGGGTCGCATCGGCTCGATCGTCGTCGTACCGGGCGGCGAAAAGGACGCCGAGTTCGCGATCCGCGTGGTCACGGGGCTGACCATGACCCCCGACGATTGCGTACGCAGCGGGTATCTGGGCGGGTGCGTCGTGGCGCGACGAGTGTTGCGCTTCGAACCTCACGACACTCTCTACCTGCCCATTCGCATGGAAGCGTCTTGTCTCGATGTGCCTTGCGGTGCGACCCAGACTTGCCGGGACGGGAGCTGTGTCTCCGCGACCATCACCGGGCCGGGGGACGGAAGCGGGGGACGCAGCAACGGCGGCACTGGCAACGCCAACGGTGGCGCCAGTGGAATGGACGCGCTGGGCGGCGCCGCGAATGGCGGCTCAGGAGGCAACTCAGGCTCTTCGGGCTCGGGGGGCACGGCAGGTGACGCCACCGGTGGCACGGCGGCCGCGCCCGGTGGCGCACCGAGTGCATCGTTCACGCCGGCGTGCGCCTCGACGAAGGCTGGAGCCCTGATTTACGAAGACGTTGCCTGCACCCCAAGCGATACGCAGCTCTGCTACCAGCCGTGCGGGCCGATCAGCTCGGGTTACAAATCATTGTCGTGTACGTCTGGAGCCTACGCCGAAGGGAGTTGCCAATTCCCGTCAGACGTCAACTACAGCTGTTTCCAAGTCCCGCAGGTTGATTCTCCGCAATGCCCAACGACGGTGCCGCAGTCCGGTCAGCCGTGTAGCCTCGCGAAGTGCTCGCTGCCGTGCACTGGCGGCGCCTGCGAAATGTGCGGGGTTGCGAACGGCTATCGTGACAGCCTAGGCACCGCGAAGGCCGGCTATTGCGTGTGCGTAGCAGGCAGCGGTGGTGATCATTGGTCGTGCTCGAGCAACATCGCTTGGCCTTGCCCAGGCGGCAAAGGCTGCTGACCCTGGTTCGCTGTATCCCGCATTTTTCCGCGATAGGCGCGCGAAGTTGTTCGACGCTGCTGGTATTGAGTGACCTGGGCGCGGGAGTCACTTAGAACTATGCGGTATAGGGGCCATCTTGAGATTTTCATCATCTGTGCGGATCTGGGTTCGGGGTGCGGCGCTGCTCGCGAGCTCCTTTTGGGTTACGGGAACGTTCGCCCAGGGGCTCCCAGAGAGCGCGAGCTCGGGCGAGGCGACTGAGGCTCCCGCTACCATGCCGAGTGATGTCGGAGCCGAAGCTCCAGTGGCCCGACCGTCGCCGTCTACGACCGTACCGAGGGCTGAGCCTGCAACGCGCCCTGCTAAGACTCCGACCGCTCCTACACCGGTGAATCGTCCTGGCATTGGGCTGTTGGCGGCGGCTGGTTTGCACAGTGGCTTTGGACTTGGCGCGCGGCTGGGGCTCGGCGATCTGGGCCTGGAGCTGGCGGGCGGCTATCAATTGCTGTACGCGATCAGCGGAAGCACGGAAGATCGCAAGTTCGACTTCGGCTCTAGCGCTCAGTTCGGCAGCGAGCTGTATTTCACTCCCTGGCACCCTACCGCCAAGTCAGCCGTGGGTATGAAGGCAGGCTACCGCTACAACACTGTTCTGGAGCACGGCTTCGCGGTTGCCGTCACGTTTCTGGCAACGCTCTCACCACACCTGGCGTTCGAGGGGCTGGCCGGCGCTCAAGTGTTTCCCGGTAGCGAGGGCCGGCTGAGACGCGCACTCGATATTCCAAACGGAAGCGACATCGTCTACGGGTCGCAGGCGCAATTCTTCGAGTACGGCTTCGAGCTCATTTGGTATCCGTGAGCGTGCAATAGCCCTTGGGTTCGCGTTCGGTAAGCCCATTTTCCGAAGCGGTGCGAGAGCAATTCCGCCCCGGGGCCGACCACCAGCCTGGCGCAGCCTTCCGCGTCTCGCCGGCTACGTCTCCACTCATTTGGGTGGTGGGTTTTTGGGCCGGCGGCACTCTTGTTTGACGTGATGAGGCTTAGCGAATAAGTCATTAAGGTAGGCGTCTTTTCGCTAGGAGGATTCAAAATATGCGTAGGGTAAATTGGGTCTTGGGTTTGGGTATGGGTTTGCTGCTCGTCGCCGGCAGTGCGTTGGCGGAGGAGTCGACGGCCAAGAAGGCGGATGATGAGGTCGAAAAGGCCCATGAGGCCGTGAAGGAAGAAACGCAGTCTGCTGCCGATGCCGCTGGCGCCAAAGGCAACGAGAGCGGCGGCGCCGCCAAATACGGTCCTGCTGGTTGTGGCCTCGGCTCGTTGATCTTCGACGGCAACTCGGGTTGGACCCAGATCTTCGCGGCGACCACCAATGGTACCTCGGGCAACCAAACCTTCGGTATCACGTCAGGGACGAGCAACTGCGACACCGGTCCGAAGAAGCAGAGCGCGCAGAATTTCGTGCAGGCCAACCGCGTCGCGCTGGCCAAAGACATCTCGCGCGGCAAAGGCCAGACGCTCACCAGCTTGAGCGCACTGGCGGGCTGCTCGGACTCCAAGGCCGTGGGCAGCAGCCTGCGTCACAACTTCAAAGCCATCTTTCCGAGCTCGACGGTTAGCGATGAAGCCGTGAGCGTCTCGGTGGTCGAAGCACTCAAGGCCGATGAAAGCCTGAGCTGCTCCAACTTGATCTGAGGTAACGCGGATGAGCCGCCTCGGCTCGCGCCGAGGCGGCTTCCCTCAGAAATAGATGTACGAAATGGCCTGCGCGGACGCCGCCTCGTTCATCAGGCGCCCCTCGATCCCGAGCGCAAAATCAGGCAAGTACTGCGCGCGCAGGGCACCTCGCAGCTCGTAGATATTCCACGGTTTTTGGCCAGGCAAGTAGGACCAAGAGCCGCTGAAGACGGCGCGCACGTCGTCCGAGAACTGCAGCCGAAAGCCTCCGTACGGGCCGACGCCGAATCGGAAGACGTCGAAGTAGCCGGAGCGCACGGGCAGGCTGAGCTCTACCTTGGCCATGGCGAAGAAGGTAAAGGGCCGCCCGAAGGGCTCCAGCGTGAGGCCGCCCGCGAGATTGCCGAACGCGGCTACGCAGCCGTCGCAGCCTTTGTCTTCGGTGCGCTTGGCGCCCGTGTCGACCATCCAAGACAACGAGTGATCGAAGCGGGATAGCGGCGTGAGCGACTTGACGCGCACGAGCGAAAAATCTTCGAGCGTGATGCGCGGTGACTCCAGATAATAACGCGTGTTGAGCGAAAAGAACTCGATTTCGGCGCCGTCTGGGTAGCCCCGTGCAGGGTCGGCCAAGTCATGAAGGGCCAAGCGGAAGTTGAGCGTGTGATAGAGGCCGTCGTGCCGCTCGTAGCCGGAGCCGAGCCCAAGGCGTACCGAATCGTGCCCCGCGTGAGGCATGTTGCGCGCGGGGGTGGGCACTTTCAGCTCTTCGCTGTCTAGATCGAGGCCCGCGCGGCGCTCGAGTAGTGCCTGCTCCAGCTGGATGCCCTTTGCGTTCATCGCGCCGCGTTGCTTGGTAATGTCGCGCGCGAACTCGATTTCGACCAAATCGATGGCCGCATCCAAGATCCGCACCTGCTCGGCCTCGCTAAAGGTTCCATCGAGCTTGGCGTCGGGGTGCTCGATCAGTGTATCGACCCCCTCGAGCTCTTTGCTCGAGAGCGTTTGTAGTCGCGCCTTGAATTGTGTGCGGTTGGAGGGCCGATAGTGCAGCGCGCGCACTAGGCCGGGGTTCTTGAGCACGACCTTGATCGTGTCGGATGGCAGGACTGGCCAGCCGAGGCGCGAGACGAGCTTCAGCTTGGGGTCCGCCACCTCGAGCACGCCCAAGACGTGATACGAGCAATTTTCAGACAAATAGAAGTAGCGAAAGAAGGTGTGGCCGAGCTCCCACAAATGGGCCACCACGAAGTCGACCTGCTTTTGGCTGAAGTCGAGATCGTACTCCCACAAGTCGCGCGATTCGAAGTCGTTGTATTCGCGCACCTTGTAAAAGAAGGGCACGCGCTGGAACGTGCCGCCGAACAAACCGAACAAGCCCTTGAACGCGTACAATGCCGCGTTGTTCGTATCTACGACGGCGGAGTAGTCGATGCCGTAGTCGAGTAGCTCGCGCCCCTCGCGCTCCTCACCGCGTTCGGCCTTGTTGACGCGCAAGAACGTGTGCCCGAACGCGGACGCCGGATTGTTCAAGAAATACGAGGAGAAGATCAGGGTCAGCGACTTGGCGTCGAGCTCTTGCTTGAACTTCTCGTATCGCTGGCAACTGACCCTTGGCAATTGCTTCGCGTCGATCCCCAGCTGCTCGCTCAGCCAAATGAAGCGAGCCGGGTAGCGACAAATGGGATGTTCGATGCTGGCGTCGCTGGGAGGCGAGATGAAGAAGGCGCGCAGCGTGGCGTCGAGCTCGGCCTCGGGGTTGCCCTTCCCGTCTTCGGCAGCAAAGAAGCCCTTTCCGTCGGCCTCGCTTTCCCAGCCGAACCAGCCCTTACGAAAGTGACCAAGGCGTAACCAGATTGGCTGGTGTGCCAAGTCGAGCCGGTGCGCCTGCGAGATCAGCGTATCCGCGTAGCTGGCGGCCTCGACGCTGCGGGCGCTCGCCGCGCACGCAAGCCAAATGGCCACCACCAGCCACGCACGAGGTGCAAACAAGCGTTGAGTTTTTCCTCTAGAAACGGCTCGGCTCACTCAGGGTGGCTGTCCCATAGCCGTAGAGTTCGGTGGCAGTCAAATGCGTACCGACTCGTCGTCGACCCAAAGCTTTGGACTCCGAGCTTTCCGCTGCGATGTCGCTCATGAGAGAGTCCCTGAATGTCCGCTCCCGAGACGCACTCAGATCGCCCGCAAGCCCAGCGCAGCCTGCTCGATAAGATCCTGAATGTCTTTGCGGAAACCCACGCGGGTGAGGGTGGCAGCGCGCTCTTGCTATCGCTCAGCGTATTCTTTCTGCTGGTCTCGTACTACTTGGTGAAAACCGCGCGGGAGCCGCTGATCCTGGCCAGTGGTGCCGAGATAAAGAGCTATGCGTCGGTCGGCCAAACGCTGCTCCTGATCCCCGTGACCTATCTGTACGGCCTGCTCTCGCACCGAGTCGGTCGGATCCAGCTGATCACGATCGTGACCTTGGTATTCGCGTCGAACTTGGTCTTGTTCTTCGCGCTCAACCTGGCTGGCGTCCCGATTGGGCTTGCCTTCTATTTGTGGGCGGGCGTGTTCAACATGATGATCGTCGCCCAATTCTGGAGCTTCGCCGCCGACGTTTACACCGAAGAGCAGGGCAAGCGCCTGTTCGCGATCCTCGGCATCGGCAGCACGGTCGGGGCCGTGGTGGGCTCGGGGATTTCCGCGCTGTTGATTCGGCCTTTGGGGGTGTACGGCCTGATGTTCGCGGCGGCCGGGTTTTTGCTGGCCTCGCTCTCGCTCACGATCTTGGTTCACCGGGGTGAGAGTCGCCAAATAGCCGCGAATCGGGCCCGCTCATCGGCGAAAAAAGAGGCCGAGCGCGCGGACAAACCGCTCGGCAAAGAGGGCGGCTTCAAACTGATCCTCGCCGACCGCTACTTGCTGTTGATCGCAGCCCTGGCCTTCACGCTCAATTGTGTGAAAACGAACGGAGAATACATCCTCGATCGCACCTTGCTCGAGCACCTGAAAACGATCGTGCCGGCCGGCGCAAATGCGCATGCCTTCAGCCAGGCATACATCGGCGAGTTCAAGGCGCAGTACTTTTTGTTCGTCAATATTGCGACCGTCTTGTTGCAGTTGTTCGTCGTGTCACGCGCGATCAAGTACTTGGGCGTGCGCGTCGCGCTCTTCGTGAGTCCGGTGATCTTGTTGTGCGGGTACTCGAGTGCGGTGCTCTTTCCCGTCTTCAGCTTGATCTATGCCGTGAAAATTACCGAGAACACGCTCGACTACTCGCTCGGCAACACCTCGCGCCAGGCGCTGTGGCTGCTCTCTTCTCGCGACGAGAAGTACAAGGCCAAGAGCGTCATCGACGCCACGCTCGTGCGCGCGGGAGATGCGTTGGCGGCTGGGCTCACTTTCGTCGGCGTTACCCTGCACTTCGTGACCGAGCATTTCATCATCGCCAACTTAGCGCTGATCCTGGCCTGGTGCGTGGCGATGGTCTTACTCGCGCGGGAGCACAAGAAGCGTGAAGCGACTCACGGTCGGCTGCCAGATGCGACCGCGAAAGCAGCCAGTCAGGCGTAGCTGATGATGTTGACCCCGGCCAGCAGGGTGGCGATGCCGGTGATTAGCCACAAGGCAATGCGTCCGGCGCGCGCGGGCGGGCTCAATGGCACCGGGGTCAGAGCCGTCAGGTGGCGGCCCAGCGCGTAGGCGGTGGCAGCAATGGACCACAGCAATAGTGCGGCCATTTCGGCGCTGCTGCGCCCGCCGGTGCGGAACATTGCAGTGCTCATGGCCAGCGTGACCAGCCACGAGCAGAAGCCAATGATGCCGGGTAGGAGCCAGCGCCACTGCGGTAGGCGCGGCATCTGGCTAGTTCCGCGGTACCAAGCGATGCCGAATGCGCCCATCACGGCAAGCACACCCAAGGCTTCCGGCACCGCGGTCCAGACCACGATCTCGCCCACGACCAGGTAGGACCAGAAGAGCGCACCGAAGCTCCACAGCGAAACGCCGAGCAGCGGGCGCGGAACGCGCCGCCGCGTGAAGTTGCCCAGCGGTAGGCCTTGGAAGAGCTGAGCTGGCTCGATCGCGGGCGGCAGCGGGGCGGCGGGCTCGGCCAGCGGGGGCAGGGGTTCGCCACTGTGCGCGTCGGTCATAGAAACGCCTCTCCATCGAACGCGAGTTCCACGGATTTGCCATCCGCCGACACGTCGACCTCCTTGGTGACGAGCCGTGGTTTGTTGCTCTCGCGGTCCAGGATCAAGGCGGCGACCTTGGCCTTGGCCGGGCGCGACGGACCCAGCTCCAGCGCGCGCTTCAGCGAGATGCGCGCGGTGCCGTCGCCGCGCTCGATACGGATCGCGGCGATGCCCAGCTCGCGCGCATCGAGATCGGCCGATTGCGCAGCTTTTTCACCATTTTTGCGCACCACGCTGACCGCGATCGGGTCATCGGAGGGGGGCGATTGAATCATCACCACGCTCTGCACATCGGGCAGCGCGGTGCGCAGCAGGCGCCGCTCGAGCTCGGCTTCGACTTCTGCGTCCGCCCCGCCCCGCGCGCCGGCGAGCAGCACGGCTTGCGCAATCGAGGCAAGTTCGCCCAAGCGGCCGTCGTCGCCGCGCCCGCCAGTTTGGGCGACTCGGTCGAGCAGGCGCGTCGCGACGTCGAGCCGCCCTGCGCCCGCGTGCGCCAACGCCAGCCGTAAGGCGACCCCCGCGTCGTTCGGCAGGACACGTGCCAAGCTGTCGTAGGCGGCTCCCGCTTCGTCGAACATGCCCTCGGCGCGCAAACGATCGCCGACGTAGGCGAGCGTCCAGGGATCTTGCGGCGCGCGCTCGATCAGCTCGCCGAAAGCACGCCGCCCTTCGGCGTCGAGCCCAACGCGGCGCAATGCCGAAGCACCTTGTGCCAATAGACCCGCGTCGGCGAAGGACTCCGCGCGAAGATTGGCGATCTCGGTGACGAGCGCCTCTTTCTGGCCGAGTGCCTCGAGCAGCGAGAGCAGCCGGCGACGCGCGAGGCCATTGTGCGGGGCGAGGCGCAAGAAGCGGCGCACCACCGCGAGGCGTTCGACGTCATTTTCCGCCTGTTTGTAGGCTTTGTCGAGCTCGTCGTCGATCTTGGGCTCGTCCGCGGTGAGCAAATCGCTCACCCGCCGCAGCTGTTGGAAAGTGGTGACACGGCGTAGCGTCTCGCGCCTCAAGAAGGCGGCGGCGTCGGACTCACCGGACGCATCGAGCGCGCCGGCCATCTGCAGCCAAGTCTCGAAGTCGGTGTTGCCCTCTAGGTACATGAGCAGAAGGGCGCGTCTGTCCGTCCACGTGGGCAGCTCACAAGCGCGGGCGGCGGCGAGGTAGGTGTCCGAGAAGCGCTCGCCGTTTCCGGGGCGCCGCGCGCGCCAGATGATCTTGCGCAGCGCCAGCGAGATCTTCGATGCCGCCGAGCACTGCGTGCGCCGCGAAGCGCGACTCTCGGGCACGGTGAGCTGGTGCGTCACGTTCACGACTGCGCCCGATGCGAAGAACGGCAAGCTCTTGACCACGCCTTCGATGCAGCGCTGGAGCACGCGATCGGAGGCACGGTCGCCGAGGATCTCCACGCGCACGCGCGTGGCGTGTCCGTCACCGTCGATCGAAAGATCCAGGCTGAACTCGCGGCCGACTTCCGGCCGTGTGGCGGCGCGTGCGTCGCGGCAGGCACGTACCGCACCGGCGGCGCCGGTCAGAACTCGCCGGACGGCTACCTGGACCGCCTCACGCAGCGAGACACCGCCGCCGAAAGTGTGGGGCGGTTCGAGCAAGGTGGAACCGGACGCGATGGTGTCGTCTGCTTGCGTTGCAAAAGGCGTGTCGTACAGCGGCGAGAGATCCAAGAGCCGATGGGCCAGGGATTCGGAGCCGGTTTCGTTGGGGAAAAACCAGCTGGTCCACGGCGTGAGCAGCTGATTTTCGGTCGCGAGCACGATCGCCGGCTCGACGCCCTCACCTCGCTGCGCGATATCCTCGATGCGAGCTGTCACCCAGCGCTTGATGATGTCCTGCTTGGGCGGCGCCGCCGTGCGATAGATCGGCCGAGACTCTTCTACGAGCTGGTTGCCGTCGCGGAACCGGAAACCGACGTGGGTCGGCAACTTGCCGCGCAGCCGGCCCAGCACCGTGACCGTCGAGCCGGCGAGCACGGCGCGCCCTTCGCGCGGGTAGATGCGATCGACGGTCGAGCCCAGATCCAGATCCACGTCGCGCAGCGTCGGTTGCAGCGCGTCGGCAAGCAGCTTCGCGCCAGCGCGTGCGGCATCGGCGCGGTCGCCTACCTCGTAGACGGCACCTACGCCCGCGACCAGCTTGGCCAGCAGCCAACGATCGGCGTTTGCCCCGACCGCCACGGCCCCGAGCCGCGGCAAGCCGCCCACGCGTCGCCCGACCAAGCGCCGGATGTGTTCGGCGTCGGGCTCGCCGACCGATGGCCGGCCGTCGCCGATGTACACGACCATCCCCGAGCCGGCGAGCTGTCCACGGCTCGGCGAATCGAGGACATCGGCGGCTTGCTGCAGCGCGCTGCCCAGGTTCGAAGCCCCGCCCGCGCGCAACGAGCCCAGTGCAGCCCGGACCTGTTCGCGTACAGCAGGAGAAACGGCGGTGGGTACGGCCGGCCCCATCGGTCGCAAGGTTTGGTCGGCGGCCAGAACCACCAGCGAGTCGTGTGGCCCGAGCCCCTCCAAGATGGCATCGACGACGGCGCGTTCGGTTTCGAGCGCGGCGCTGCCCACGCTCATCGAAGAATCAAGGACGACCGCTAGAGTCACGCCCGCTTCGCGGAGGTCCGGCACCTCGGTGCGGATCATCACGAACGGATCTTCAGCTGCGCGCGGAGCGTTCACGACGTACGCGCGTGCCGCCTTGGGTCGCACGACGTTGGGCGAAAGCTCGACGACCAGATCGCCGGTCGGTCGCACGTCGGCTTGTCGATAGCGGATCGTGCCGTCTTTGACGACCGAGTCTGCGCTCGCGGTCAAGAACGGAGTCTTGCTCCGCGTCGTGTCGACCTCGACCGACAACTCCCCGATGGTGCTCGTCTTGCTGCCTTCCGCCATCGGAAAACGGTAGGTCGCTCGATCCCCCCGGGTCGGCAGCCATTCGGCGTACTCGAGCTCGAAGTCGAGGGTCTGTCCTGCCGGGACGCTGCCCAGATCACCACTCAGCCAGCCGCCGCCCGCGAACTCCAGCCCCGCGCCGAGCCCTCCGTTTTCGTGTGCGGCCTGCAAATTGGCGGCACTCGTGTTGCCGCCAATGGAGCGCGTCACGCCGCGTACGATCGCGCTCGTCGGCAGTGAGAGCTGCAGCTTGGCGTGTTGCGCCGCGCTGCCACCGTTGAAGTACGTGGTGCGCGTCTTGGTGACGGCCAGCTCACCGTCGATGTCGACGACCACCTTTTGCGAGCGGATCACGAGATCCGTGCCGGGATCCGAACGATCCTTCATCGCGCGGGCGTTGGGGATCGCGCTGCGTTCGCCGAGCGAGCTCACCCAGGGCACGGCCAGGCCGCCGGTCCAATCTTCGAAGGCTTTTTCTGGGGCAACGCTGCTGTTCTTGCCGTCGAGTGAGGCTGTCTCACCGCTGCTGACGCGCACCTGGCGACCGGCGACGTTCAGCATCAGCTCGCCCTGTGCGCAATACACCGTGGCTTTTTGATCCTTGCTGTCGAACGCCGCAGCGCTTGCCGCCACGGTGGTCGATGCGCCTCGCAGGGTCACTTCCGTGCGAGCGGCGACGCCACCTTGCACGAAGACGCGGCCCGTCTCGAGTTCTAGCTTGCTGCCGTGAAGGGTAAAGCGAGTCGCGCCGTCGACGGCCACGATGGTCCCGTCGTCCAGGCGCAGGCGGGCTCGTCCGTCAGGGCCCGTCGCGACGCTGTCGCCGTCAGAGAGGCGCTGCTCGCCCTGCACGGGACGCTTGCTGACCGTCACGTCCGCGTGCACGGCTCGAATGTCGCCGACGGTGAAGACCAGGGGAGCTTGCGCATTGCCCCTGCACGAGACGAGCGCCGGGCTCAGCGTTGAAAACGATAGCGCGCAGAGCCACGCGGCCCGCCAGAGCCTGAACGTGCTCATGGCACCTCCGTGAGCGTGCCGTCCGCGAAGCGCAGCTTGACGCGGTCGAGCGGTTTGCCAGCTTGCCCCTTGAACGAAACGTCCAGGCGCGCCAAGCGCTCCTCTGCAGTGCCTTCGCCGATTAGTACGGTGAGCGTCGCCTTCAGCTCGAGCCGCGCGGCACGCGCGGCGTCCTCCGGATCTAGACGCAGCTCTATCTCTGGGGTGGGCGTGCTGGGCACGAATACTTGAGCCACGCCGAGGAGAGGCAAGTTATCCGGCGCTGGCATCATCGAGCCGAGCGCGTTGCTCCACAGGGCGGGCCGCAGCTCCGGGTGCGCCCAAGTCAGGATCACGCGAACGCCCTGGCCCTGCTCCGACGCGGCGAGTCGCGCCGCGCGAATGCGCAGGCGTTCGACCTCGTCGCTTTTGCCATCACGGGCCGAGTCTTGCCGGGCCCAGCACAAGAACGCGCTGGCCAGCGCGCGTGCCGCTAGGGCCATTTGGCTTTCGCCGTCAGGCGAGCCAGTGGCCGCCGCTTTTTCGGCCCAGCGCACGGCTTCTTCCACTTTGCCGATGCCTTGGTTGGCAGCTGCCAGCAGCAGCGGCACGCTCGGATCATCGGGCGTGAGCGTGGCCAGCGTCTCGTACTGGCGCAGCGCCTCTTGGTACCAACCGTGCGCGCGCAATAAATCGCCCAGACGGCGACGCGAGAGCGGATCTTCCGGCGCAAATTCGACCAGCTCACCGAACGTACGTCGCGCTTCCTGGGCGTCACGCTCGGCCTGTGCGCCCTGAGTGCGGCTGGAGAGGCGCAGGTAGAACTCTCCGACGTTGGTGCGCACGTGGCTGGTAGCGTCGGCACGCCGTCGCAGCTTCCTAGCCCAAGCGCGGCCGCCCGCCTCGTCGCCAGCATCTTCGTAGGCGTCGAGCACCAAGAGCGAAAGCTCCGTGTCGTTCTCGAATTTTTCGGCCGCGCCGCGCAGCAGCGCCAGGCGCTCGGCGGCGCTCTTGGCCTTCTTGAGCAGCGCGTCGAGCAACTGCGGCTCGATCTGAGAAAGTCCGAGCGCCTCGTGCAACTCTTTGAGGTCTTGCGAGGTTTGCACGCGCAGCAGCATGAAGCGGTACACGGCGTCGGCGGCGGTCGGGCTGATCGCGAGCAGCGCACGCCAGAGTTCGACGCGGTCGCGGATCGAGTTCAAATGGTCAACGATTTGCACCAGAAGTGCGGAGCGCTCGCGCCAATCGCTGGCTTCGCAGTCGGCGAGCGCCGTGCGATACACGCGCAGCGCGATGTCGATGCCAGTGCCGCCGCTGTTGAGGCGCTCGCGCCACAGCACGAGCCGCTCGCTGAGCGGCAAATCGGCGCCTTTTCCGCACGGCGCGCGCTCGTGATCGATGTTGCCGATGCTAGTCGTGATGGCCACCTTCACCGTCTTCGAGACGATGCTGACGGGAGCGGACGGCTGAGGGGCGTCCCCGAAAGCGAACGTGACTGGCACGTTGATGATGGCGCTGCCGCCCTCCGGCGGATCGAACTGGGCGGCCCGAACGCGCGCCACCACGCACGCAATTACGGAAGCGGGCAGGTTGCCCGGTGAGGTCGGGATGACGCCCTCGACTTCGCCACCCGCGGCAACGCGGACGGCCAAGACAATCTTCCCCGATGTGTCAGGATTTTCGACCAGACCGCGCTGGTAGCAATTGCGAAAGCCCGCGCGCATGCCCGCGACGACGCGCGCTGCGTTGCCGATGCTACCGCCCGTGAGCTCTGCGCCGCCGATGGCGGCACTACCCTTCACCCCTTCGACTTTGGCGGTACCGTCGGACCTGCCGCTCGCACTGATGCCGGCCAAGCCACCGCCAGACATGGGCCGGAGCCCTCCGCCTCCGCTGCCGGTTCCCGAGAGGCCGATGCCGGCGCCTGCTGCAACAGGACGTGGTGCGGAGGCGGGCGCGGCTGACGGTGCATCAGCGCGAGGCGCGCTCGGCTTACCCGAAGCGCCCCTAGCGAGCAGGCCAGTCATGCCGAACTCTTGGGCTTCCTCGAGGGCGACCCTACGCGGGACCGCGGGCTCTGGGCTGTCTTTCGGTGCCTGCGCTGCGTAGCGCTGGTCGTCGTCCTTCAAGCTGAGTTCGACGGGGCGGCCCATCGAGCCTTCTTCGCCCTTGGCGCGAGTGCCGGTGCCGCCCTCTTTGTTGTCACTGACCGCGCTCATGCTGGCGGCCGCGGGCGCCTCCGCATCGCGGTTCCACCACGGCCTCCAACGCCGTGCGCGTTCGTATTTTCGGGCTTCGTTCGCAGCGAAGTCGGGCTTGGTTTCCGGCTCCTGTTCACTCTCGCGGCGCGTGGGCACGTACAGCGATGTGAACGGTGTGACGAGGCCAAAGCGCCGGCCGATGTCGACCAACGAGGCCCGGCCCGCGCCGCTCTCGCGCAGCTCGTCGAAGCGCTCTTCCGCCCAGCGGCGCCGCAAGTCGCCGAAGTCGCGCAGGTAACGCACGGCCAGCCGCTGCTTCACGGAGCCCTCGCTACTCGAAAGCTCGAGTGAGTTGGGCAAGGCAGCGCCGTTCACTCGTCCCACGATCATGATCGTTTCGTCGGCCGAGATCGGCGGCAGCACGCGCGGCAAGACCCGCTCCACGCCCGGCCCCAGATCGACCTTCGCTCCCAGCCACGACGAACGCCCGGCGGCTTCCAAAAGACGCAGCGCCGAGCGCGCGGCCCCGTAAGCGTCGAACACCTGTTCGAGCGGCGCGCCGCGCACAATGCTGGCCAGCAGTGGTGTGTTGGGTTGGCTGCCGACCGCCGCTGCCAGCAGACGTGTTCCCGCCGGCAGCCGCGCCAGCCGCTCACTCAGGGCTTTGGGAGCCAACTCGCCCACGGAGGGTGCGCCGTCGCCCACGTACAGCACGGCGCCGTGCCGCTTGGGATCGAGCTTGCTGGCCGCTTCCGTCAGCAGTGCGCCGATGTCGGTGGCTCCGCCGCGTTCGACCGCCGAAAGTCCCGCCAACCACTGCTTGCGCTTGTCCGCGTCCAGCGTCGTCAGTGAGCCCGAGCCCTCGGCGACGGGGCGCAGCGTCGCGTCACCGGCCCACAATGCCACGCGATCGTTCGAGCCCAAATGCGCCAAGAGCGAGGAGGCGATGGTGCGCGCGATCGCAAGCGCGGACGGCTCGGTCGCCGCAGAGGTGTCGATGACCAGCGCCAGATCGAGCCCCGGAGCTGCGCCCGCAGGCGCCGCCGGAGCGCGCAGCGGAATGGCGATGTAGTCGGCTTCTTCGCGCGATACGCTGCGCGCAAACTCTTTTCCGCCGCTTTCCGGCGCTTCTTCGGGCGGTAAATCGTGGGGCGCGCGGTAGGCAACCGCACCCTGCTGGCCATTGTCGAACAGTTCCACCGACAGATCGGCGCGCGGCGTGAAGTCGAACGCCTTGACCACGAGCTTGTTGCCGTCGCGCGTGCCGCCCATTCCCGAGCGCACGCTAGTGGCAGCAGCTTGGCTCAGGTCGAGCGTGACCGTTAGCTCCTCGATGCGGGGCAGCGAACCCCGCGCGCCCTCGGCAGCCATTGGATACACGTACAGGCGTCGCTCGCCGTGCGGGCCCTGGCGCGAGAGCCACTCGGCGTAGCGCGTGACCACCCGACGCGTCGTGCCGCCTTTGATCGGGTAGAGCCGAGCGCCGTAAACGCCTGGCGACTGCCACTGCAAGAGAGCCGGATCCTCTTCTGAGCCTTGGTACACGTTGCTCTGGTATTGTCGGACGGCTTCTTCGCTCTCTTTCACGCGACCCCACACGAGCTGCCCATCGCGGTCTACGCCGAAGCGTTGCAGGGTGCCGCCTTCCGGAGTGCGGAAACTGAACAGCCCTTCCACCGTGTCCACGCTGGGATTGACGAAGGTTTGGTCCACCTCCGTGACCGCGAAATCGTGATCGACCGTCACTTTCACGTCCAGGCGCTGAATGACCAGCGAAAAGCGAGGCTGCCCCTGATCGCCAGGTTTGCGCGCGCCGACGGTGCCGATGCCAAACGGCGCCGGATCCGCCGATGCGTCCGCCGTGCCCAACCCGCCGGTCCAGTCTTGCCACGACAGCATGGCCGTACGCGTGGCCTTGCCATCACCCACGAGAGTGAGAAGCTCACCGGCGCTGGCGCGCCCCGCATCCCCCGAGCGCGCGGTGCCGCGCAGCACGTACGCCGTCACCTGCTTGCCGACCTCCACACTGGCGCGCGCGTCAGAAAGCTCGAGCGTTCCCTTCGGGGTGACGACACTGACCGGCTCGCCCTGCTCGCCATCGACGAAGGCGCGGCCCGCCAAGAGCTCTACGGCCTCGCTCTTGACCACGAGCTTCGCGGGGCCAGAGATGAGCCAGGTCGCGCCACCGTCGCGCCGCATCCACGCCAGGCCCCCTTCGGGCACATCGACCGCTTCTCCGTTGACGATGCGCTCCCGTGGATACGGCCGTCTGCCCGGGTCGCCAGGAGCCGAAACGCGGAGCTCGCCCTTGATGGTGCGCAGCTCGGCAAACGTTTGGCTTGGCGAGAGGCGGCCGCCCGGTGAGCTCGATGAGGAGGAGCCACGGGGTTTGCAGCTCGCACCAAGCAGCCCAACCGCTAGGCCCAACGCGACGATGGTTCGCTTCATCTGGATGTCGGACAACAGAACCGCGCAATGGTTCCGTGCCCCCGCACATCGACTACACCGCCGAGCCGCACGTATCAAGGATGGCGGCACGGCCCGCGTCGTGGGCCTGCTCGCGTCCTGGCCGTAGTGTACGAGTTTGGCGCTGTTGTCGCCTGGTCACCCACCAAAGAAGGAGCGCACGGTCGACGCGACCTTGCCTCTTTCCGTTGCATGCGCTGATGGGGGCGATCGCGTTCCAGCATCGCAACTCGCTACTTGCTCTGTTCCGGTCTCGGACCGCTCGCTGGGCTCGATCTGCTCTCGGATCACAAAGCGCGATCGCGTTTCTTCGCGGCCGCCTGAGCGGATGCGAACCACGAGTACGAGATAGATGACTACGACTAGCGAAATACTCACGAAGAATGTCGATCGCGCGGTGCGGCACGCCAAGTAGCATTGACACCATGGACGCAACTACGGTTGTCGACAGGGCGGCGTCGCGCTTCGAGCAATGGCAGAAGATCGCGACGGCTATTGCGGCTGCCATCGGTGTCATTTGGGCTGGCATCCGTTTTCTCTATCCGATCGGCCCGACCGATCTGACGGTACAGATCAGCGATGAGGTCGCGATCGGTTTGCCGTCGAGCGTCGACCCGCTACCACTCGTCCTAGAGTTCCAAGGCAGAAAAATTCAACGTGCCGTCGCGTTTCGAGCGAAGCTTCTGAACACGGGAACGACCCCAATCGGGCAGGTCGGAAAAGCGTGGACGATTGAACTGCGCAATCGTAGCAATCTGACCGTGATACCGGTGGGCACAGTGCTTCGTTCGCCGGCAAACGTGGCCGCGAAGATCATTCCAACCACGAAGGAGAACGTCGTCTCGCTCGAACTCGAGCTGTTCAATCCGGGTGATTCGATCCAGCTGGCGCTGATGCTGCTCGATCCGCCGAACGACTATCGCGAATTGCCCGTGTTTGGCGAAGCCAGAGTTTCCGGCCTCTCCGAGCCGATTACGACGCGCCAGGAGGTTCGAGAGCGGATCCGGGACAGCTTCTTCGCCTACCTGGCAGTCCCTTTGCTGATTCTCGCCTCCGCGCTCATCGTGTACGAGAGGTTCTGGCCAGCCAAGAATCTGTACCGTCCAACAGCACGAGCGCTGAGCGCGATGAAGAAGGAGGGAGTTCCCGACGCCGTGCTCGAAAAGCTCGCGGGCGACGAGAACCGAGGTTTCAGCGAGGAGGGCTACCAGAGTGAGTTGAGGCAACGCTTGGGCGCGGAGTATTCGCAGTACCAGAAGTCGATCTTGAAGCATGCTCACATCGGCGGCAGCGTCTTCCTGATGGCTCCGGCAATGCTTTTCGCCGCCCTGACGCTGGCGATGTTCATTGCGAACGCTCTGGCGTGGATAGCGTTCGGCGTGTTGTCGAAGTGAATTTCACTCGTCCAGACAGAGATCGCGCTGCGGCAGCGTGAAGAGTTTGAAACAAACCGGCAACCGAAGCTTCAAAATCTGTGGCGGTTTGCGCCACTGTGCGCTTTTCAGAGCGCTATTCGTACACTGCTATCGAAAGCGAGTCCCGATTGCGACTACGCCTCACGAATTCACACGTCTTGTCTGCATTGACGTAATATCGTGCTGCTAGCTCAAGCCAAGGAGACGACTCATGGCGACTCCGGAGACACTCAGTGTCGAGCTCGACCCGTTTGGCCCGTCGTTCGACGAAGATCTAGATGCCGTGGAATGTGAAGAGAATCAAATGCAAGCGGTAGAAGCCGACACTCGTGAGCTGTCCGCCTACAGCTTCGACAGCGACGACAAGACCCTGGTCGGCATCGGCACCTCGGGCGCGGCGGACTCGAGTCCGGTCCTGCACTTCGACAGTAGTGATCGAACGCTGGTCGGCATCGGATGTGCTGAACGAGCCGAAAGCGCTGAACGAGCCGAAAGCGCTGAGCGAGCCGAAAGCGCTGAACGAGCCGAAAGCGCTGAACGAGCCGAAAGCGCTGAACGAGCCGAACTTGCAGAGTTGGCCAGCCACTCGCAGCAGGCTGAATCGGCGCCCGAGAGCGACTTCATGCCGCCGCAGTCCGAAGCTCCAGGGCCCTTCGTCGCAGGCGACGACGACGACGCGCCGGATCGCCTGCCCATGCAAAAAGGCCAGCCGTGGCTGCTCGCGCTATCCGCAGCGCTGGTAGCCGCCGCGACGTTCGCGTTGCTGCGCGGCGTTGCCCCGCACACGACCGCGCCACGCCTGCACTCTGCCACAACGGCTGCACAACTGTCCCTGGACAACGAGACGCAAACCCGTTCCGGCCAATTCGAGACGGTAGCAGCGAACGCGGTTCAAGCCTCCGCGGTTGAGGTCCCCACCGCGCAGGCTAGCGAGACCACGCAAGCTAGCGAGGCTTACCTGCCTGAGGCCCTACCCGCAATCGCGCCGCGCGAGCAGGCACCGCGGCGAGTCACCAAGAAGTCCGCCGGCACAGAGCCGCTCGGCGCGCTCGACGTCAGCTCGAATTCGAATTCGGGCTTGGTCCTGGACGGGCGTCCACTCGGCAAGGCGCCGCGCGTCATTCAACTCCCATCCGGTCCCCATACGGTGCTGTTCGTCCATCCGGAACGCGGCCGAATGTCCGTGACCGTGAACGTGAGGGCAGGACGAACGACGGTCGCTTCTGCTGATTTCTGAGCCGTTCGCTCGCGGTCGTCGCATACCTCACGGAACCGAGCATGCTGTCATGGCGCGGCGCCCTGCGTGGCGAGCCCTTTCAGCAACCGGTACGCGAATTCCTGACCGCGCTCGAACGCGACCACACTGACCCGTTCGTCCCGACCGTGCGCGCGCACGTCATCCACATCGATTGCAATGCCGGTCAGCCCGTAGGTCGGAATGCCCGCGTTCCGGAAGTAGAGACCATCGGTTGCCCCCGTGTCCATACTCGGCACGAGCGGCAAGCTGGGTGCGATGGCTTCCGCAGCACCGCGCACCGCCGCTTCCACGTCCGCGCGCAACGGCGATGGTGGGCTCTGCGGCCAGTCGCTTCGCACGCTGATCACCACGTTCGGGTCGGCGATGATCTTCGTGAGCAACTTCACGACGCTGTCCGTGGCGAGACCTGGCAGACGCCGGCAATTGACGTTGGCGGTGGCCGTTTGCGGCAGAGCGTTGGGCGCGTGACCTGCCGAGAGCAGCGTTGCACTGCAGGTCGTGCGTAGCTGCGCATTGAACCCGGGATCGGCAGAGAGTCGCCTGATCGCCGCCGCGGCCGCGTCGCCCTTGCCGCCGATCGCGGCACTGAGATCCTTGCCGAGCTGCCCGGCGCGGAGCGGCGCAGAGCGCTGGAAGTAGGCGCGCGTGACTTCGTTGAACTCGGCCGGGAACGTGTAGTCTGCGACTTTCACCAAAGCCCGCGCAAGCGTATTGATCGCATTGTCAGGACGCGGCAGCGACGAATGGCCGCCCTTGTTCTTCACGGTCAGCGTCAGATCGAGATAAACCTTTTCGGCGGCCTGCATGTTCATCACGACAGGCTTCCCTTTCTCGGAGTCGACGCCGCCACCGTCGACGTTCAAGCAATACTCGGCATCGACCAAGTCCTTTCGGTTCGCGAGCAGCCATTTCACGCCGTTCGGCATCTCGCCCTCTTCGCCCGCGGTAAGCGCAAGGATGAAGTCGCGCGACGGCGTCACGCGCTCGGCCATCAGGCGGAGCAGCGCGCTGACCAGCGTCGTCGCGCCGCCCTTCACGTCTTGCGTGCCGCGCCCGTAATAAAACCCGTCCTTCTCGGTCAGCGCGAACGGATCCACCGTCCAATCGCCTTTCGCCGCCTCCACCACGTCGAGGTGAGCGAGCAAGAGCACGGCCTTACGTGATCGGTCGCTCCCGCGCAAGCGCAGCACGAGGCTCTTGTGCACCTGGTCCGGCCCGACGATCGCGATGTCGGCTTCGGGCAGCCCCGCGCGGCGAAACCGCGCCGCGATTCTCTCCGCGGCCTTCGTAGTGTTGCCCGCCGAGGCCGTAGTGTTGAGCTCGATCAGCTCCTTGAGGATCGCACGCCCCTCCGCCCTCTGGTCGAACGCCTGCGCCCGCGCGCTGCCCGCTGCCGCGACGCCCAGGGCGATCATGCCGGCAATGAAACCCAATCGGTTCACCAGTGCTCCTCGCGTCTGAGATAAACCGCGCTCGAGTTCACCGCGTGGATCGTACGCTGCCCAAAGCTACGATTCTAGAGGGGAGCGATCGCGCGAACGCAACCCCGCATCGCCGCTCGCGTCTCGTCGCGGTTCCACACTCGGACGCCGAAGGCTATGACGGCTGCGCAGTTGAGCGCGACCATCAACCCAAGGATATTTCCGAACAAGCGTCATTCCCGAGGAGGCGCTCTAGGGTTGCGCGAACGAAGGCTCGCGCTTGGCACTTTTCAACGCCCAATAGACGAGTGCGGGCTGAAAGAACAGCCGCGCGAATCGCTTGACATCCGTGTCGAGGCCGAACGCGCTGCGACGGTTGACGAATTGCGACACGTTTCCCGGGAAGACTGCGACGAAAAACGACGCGGCAATCTTACCCGCAAGCGGCCGTCGTGCCTCATCAGCGAGAATCAGCCCCGCCCCCAACACAATCTCGGCGACACCAGACGTGACAACCGTATGATCCTTCGTCAGCGGTACCCAGTCCGGCACCTGAGCGCGAAAGGCCCGTCGAGCGAAGGTTAGATGGCTGATGCCCGCAAGGACCAGCATCCCGCCAAGCGCTGTCTGAGCAAGTTTAGCGATGTGCATGCACATTCCCAAGCACGTTGCGTGCCACGCTCGCCGAGTAGCGACAGTGGTTGCTGCGGCCGCCTCACGCGTATTGCCCATTGGCGAGCGCTGCAATTTCCGGCTCCGACAGCTGGCGCGTTTCGACGAGGTTCCTCTGCGCCTGGACGGGGGACGCCGCGTTCTCTGACAGCATGAAAAACTGCCCGACCTTCTGCTTCGGCAACACTGACGTGGCGTCGAGCTTCGACTCGGAGAGTAGCGGCTTCAGTTTTTCGAGCGCCCGCGTCTCTTTGACGAGGCCCACGAACCAGTTCCGCACGTTCTCGCGGCATTTGTAGTCGAGATCCCCCGGACTCTGCGTCGCCAGCATCACCGAAATCCCTGCGGATCGCGCCCTCTTGAGCAAGCTTTCGAGTGGCGTCTTCGTCGGAGGCTTGGAGGTTGCCGGCAAGTAGATGTCGGCCTCATCGAACATGACTGCCGCCTGGAGCGTGGGCGATGGGGTTCGGCTCGCAAATCGGTTGAGCTCCAAGAGCAACTGCGACACCCAGAACAGGATGGCTGCGTCGTCGCCCAGGAACTTGGTGGAGATGATGGTGAGGCGGGTTTTGCCGGGCGAGGCGTGGGGACCGAGGCCGAAGAGGAGCTCGGCGCTGAGTGTGTCTTTGGCTTTAGTGAGGACCTCGCCGCGCATGTGCACGGTGGTTTGCAGGTGCTCGGCGAGTTTTTTGAAGTGCTTGGGGTCGACGTGGCTGAGAGGTTCGAGCAGGGCCGGGTCTTCGGAGGCGATGAATTCGACGAGGTTATTGACGCTGACGTTGGCCGCGTTGCCGCTTTCGGCGAGCACCCGGAGGGCCTGCATGATGATGGCTTGCTTGGCCTGGTCCGCTTGCGTGTCTTTGAGCCGGAGCATGGCACCCAGGCCAGCGGCGGCGTCACGGTAAGCGTCGTTGCGCTCGGATTCGTCGAGTTGTTCGAGGCCCGGCGGGAGCAGGGCAATGCCCAGGCCACGCCCCCGTGATTGCCCCGGAGTGAAAACGGCGACGTCGATTGCGTCGAGGAGCTTCGCGAGTGGATCGCTCGGGGAGAGACCTTCGCGCAGCTTGGGATCGGCGTAGCGACAGAGATCGCCTTTGCGATCGATCAGGAGCACGGGCGTGCCCTGGAGCAGGAGTTGCTCGAGGATCGAAAGAGCAAGCGTGGTTTTGCCGCTGCCGCTGCCGCCGAGGACGGCGACGTGACGCTTCAGGTGCTCGGTGTCGAGGTCGACGGGGAGCGGGGTCAGAGCGCGGGTCGTGCCGATGTGGACTTTGGTGGGAGGCAGAGCGGCGGCGGGGGGACTTGCCGATTTTGGCGTCTCTTTCTCCCTCACGGCTTGTGGCTTGGGAGTTCCGGCTTTGGTGGGCTTCGAGTTCGCTGTGCTGGCGGGCGCTTTGGGCGATGGCACAGACTTGGGAGGAGTCGCTCGCGGGGCAAGCGGTGCTGCAGAGAACAAGAATTCGACCACATCGCGGAACAGTTCGAGACTCGAGACCGGTCGCGCCGTGCGCAGCCACGCAGTCGTCTGGGCAGACAGGCGGTCCCGGCGACCCAGGAGGTTGTGCAGCGCGGCGAGCACCTTGAGCTCTGACTCCTTCGGCACAAATATCTTGCCTCCGCGTTGCTCGAGTTCGCTCATCAGCGTGACGCTGAGAGCGCCGGTCGGGCGCGGCGCGGCGCGCAGAATTTTCAAGCGGCGGAATTCAAGGTCGTGGTCGATGCCGGCTGAGGTCATTGCTGCTTTGAGCCGGCTCTGGAAAGCGATGTGATGCGTTTTTTCCAAAAAGCGGAAGGCGTAGTGGCGTTCTCGATCGCCTGCGCTGTGATCGACGACGCGAAGTCGCGCGTGGAGCGGTTCGAAGCTGCCAGTTCCCGCGAAATCCTTATCGATCAAGGCATCGAGGTGCTCGGGTAACGGATTCTCTTCGACCAGCGCTTCGCATGCGACTTCGATCAGCTTGTCGAGGGCTTCTTCGTCTTGGCGCTCGAGCATGCCGGAAACGTTGGCGCACGCGACCAGGTCGTCGAACTGCCGCTGCACGTCGGCGGTGACGATCTCAGTCGGTCCCTTGCCCGTCTCCGTGACTTGGCCCGCGGCCATACAAGCGAGTTGATGTTCGCGGCAAGCCTTCAGCACTTCGCGAGGCAGTAATCCGATGCGGTCTTTGAAGAACGATTCGCCGAATGGATAAGCCGGGTAAGGTGGCCTGACTCCGCTCTCTTCGTACGAGCGTGCAAGGCGCCGTTCGATCAGATTCCGGATGGATGCAGCGTCCTGCGCAGGCTGAAGAATGATCGGCTGCTCGAAGCGACCGAGGATGGTGGCGTTCGTGCGCGCCTTGAGCACCGCCCATGTGCCTTCCAGGCAGGAAAGAACGGTGAGCGTGCTGCGCGTCATATCGCGGAGTGCCGACAATCCGCCCGCGAGGCCTTGAATGATTCCGAGTGAGGCCTGCTGGCGTGCGGTCGGATCGGTGCCCGCTTCGACGGAGCTGGCAAGGTTGTGTTCCGCGACGATGGCATCCAGTTGGTCGAGGGCGAGGACGGTGGGCGCGACGAGGCTCATCAACCAGGAGAGCCCGCGAACGATTTGCTCGGGCCGCTTTTGGCTCTGCGTAAAGCCGTGACGAAAGGTCTCGTCTTCACTGATCGGTAGACCCTGCAGCCATTGCTGACCGCGATCCTGAATATCGAAGTCGTTGGATGCGAGCAACACCAACGCGCGCAGCACATCCTGATGCTCGCGCATCTCGCCGCGGTGTTCTGCACCCAGTCCCTGGATCAGCAAATTGCAGCGGTTGATGAGCCCCGGCGGCCGCGCAGATGCGAGCTCCTCGACGGAGGGTGCGCCTTTGACTCGTTCGGTCAGCTTGGACAACAAGCGGGTGGCCTGCGTAACGTTGCCAACCTTTTGGTCCAGCGAACGGATGTAGCCGGAGCAGATCGTTTCCCAGAACTCACGGATGTCCGTCATGTCCGCGAGCACGAAGAAGTGGCCGTGCGTGAGTGACTCCCTGCGAGCCATGCTCAGCAGGTGTGTCTTACCGGAGCCTCCTTCACCCAGGATGGGCAAGCCGAGCGGTGACTCGGTCGACTGCAAACGTCGGAGCGCGGCCAAGCGGATCTCCAACTGCCGGCGGCTGTCGCGCTGCAGCTCGGGAATGTCGGAGTGAGTGTCGCGCCAGATGCTATCGATGTGGGCGGTCCACTGGAAATCGGCGTTGCTGAGGGCAGTGAGGGTCGCGTCCATGGGAACTATCCTTGGAAGTAGACGAGGTAGCGGGGGAGGCCCGCAATGTGGAGGGCGGCGGCCTCGACTTCAGGCGTCCGTTCCATCGGATTGTCGAGGCCCATGAGCACAACCTTGCCTTCCTGTTGCATCGCGAGCAGCGCTTGGTCGAAGTCGTCACTCTGAACGCCGACCTTCGGGCGCAGGTCCGAAAGCAGCACTCGCTCTTTCACCGCGCCGCGAGTTTCGCGGAGGTAGGCCTCGCGGATCTGCTTCTCGATTGAGTCGAGCGTAAGTGGTTCGGGTGAGGCATCCGCCGTATTTTTCCTGCGCGGAGGTTTGGGCCGGGCTGCTCTTTCGGCGGCGGCCCTGGCTTTGGCTTCTCGGTCAGCGGCGGTCTTGGCTTTCTTCGCTTCGGCGGCCCTGGCTTTGACTTCTCGGTCAGCGGCGGTCTTGGCTTTCTTCGCTTCGGCGGCCCTGGCTTTGGCTTCTCGGTCAGCGGCGGTCTTGGCTTTCTTCGCTTCGGCGGCCC